>Ga0207639_10000008_pt1 | contig 434844 bp, 380 predicted proteins | sample KBSCornC32_FD_184299 | JGI IMG/M metagenome (GOLD analysis project Ga0207639, IMG submission 184299) | Corn rhizosphere microbial communities from Kellogg Biological Station, Michigan, USA - KBS Corn C3-2 (SPAdes) (version 2) | ecosystem: Host-associated > Plants > Roots > Rhizosphere > Soil ...
TCGACAGCAGAACGTATCCGCCGCCGCCACCACCGCCAGGTCCGTGGCGCTCTCCCGGACTGCCGCCGGGCGGCTGCAGCAGCCACGGGTTGCCGCCCTTGCCACCTTTGGCCTGAATGGTGAGTCCCGACAGGTCGCCCGCCTGTGTGGTGACGACGACCGAGCCGCCGGCTCCGCCGCCTCCGCCGCCGTCGCGACCGACGTTCGCAGCGTTCGCGCCGTTCGCGGTCAGCGTCGCGGTGCCGGTTGCCTGGATCGCGCGAATGATGATCACGCCACCGCCATCCGCGCCCGAGCTGTAGTAGCCGTTGGCCGCCGCGGTGCCGTCGGCGAGGATGTTGCCGGAGCTGTCGGCCGCCGAGCCGTTGTTCGACGTGCCGGCGCCACCGCCGCCGCCCATCGTGATGCGCGTCAGGCTCGGCGAAATGCCGCTGCCGCCCTGCCCACCTGAAGGACAGTTGCAGTTCCAGCCGAAACCGCCTGCGCCGCCCGAGCCGCCGTTGCCGCCGCCCCCGCCGCCGCTGTTCTCGTCATTCGCGGGAGGATCGCCGTCGGTCGAGCCGCCGCCCGCATTTCCGGGAGCGCCGCGGCCGTAGCTGCCGCCGACATAGCCTTCGACGCCGGTGTCGAGCGGGGCGTTCACGCCGGGCGCTCCGATGGTCGCGCCGCTCTGATAGACGTAGCGCGGCGTCCCGGTGATGCCTTCGGCTTTCGATCCGTTCGTCGTCTGCGTCGCAAGCGTTCGGAAGTCGGTCGACGCGAGGCCGGCCGTCCCGTCCCCGGTCAGCACGCGGCCGCCACCGCCTCGGTAACCGAGCCCGTTCACCGACACGGTCGCTCCGCCGAGCGTGAGCGTTCCGCTGAGATCGACCGCGAGCACACCGCCCGTCGAGCCGTTCCATCCAAGCGCCGTGAGCGTCGAGCCGAGGGTCGCCGTCGTGTACTGCGGCACCCGGATCACCTGCCACGTGCGCTGCCCGTCGGTCGTCGTCGTGGCGAAGGTCTGACTCGTGTAGCTGTAGAGCGTCCCACCGCCCGCGCCGCCGCCGTTGATCTGCAGACTGCCGCCGGCCGCGGTGACAGCGTTCGCGGCGACGACGTACTCCCATCGCCCCGCGTTGTTCAGCGTCGTCGCCGCGCCACTGCCGGTTCCGGTGCCGCGAGTCGCGCCGGTGCCTTCGCCGTACGTCTCGTCGTTCGTCGTGTCGAACGCGGCGTCCTGCATCTGCATCAGGATGAGCAGGTCCCCGGCCGCAATCGTCTTTCCGCCGCCGCCCGCAACGCGTGCTCCGACCGTCATCGACGTCGCGCCGGCTGCGACTGTCGACGCGCCCGGCCAGTAGTCGTTCACGATGCCGGCGAGCGTGCCGCCTGCGCCGTCTTTGCCCGGCGTGGCGCAGACGCGTCCTTCGACCACGGAGTTGACCGTTTCCGAGACGTTCGGCGTGGCATTGCCGCTGAACGTGACGCTCGCGGTATTCGACACCGGTCCCGCGGCGCTCGCCATCACGGTGACCGTGATCGGCGCCGAAGTCGCACCGGCGGCGAGCGGTCCGATGTTGCAGCTCACCGGCCCGGTGCCCGCGCATCCCGTCTGCGAAACGAAGACCGTTCCCGCCGGGATCGGATCGGTAATCGTGACGTTGGTGGCTGCCACCGCGCCGTAGTTCGTCGCCGTGATCGTGTACGTGATCGGCTGCCCGAGCTTCACCACATCCGCGGAGACGACCTTCTTGAGCATCACCGTCGCGGCTTTCAGCGGGATCGCGGCCATCGCCCAGTTCTGCGCGCCGCCCGGCGACGTCCACGACATCGCCTGGTTCGCATAGCCGTGCAGGCCGCTGGTGCCGCCGAAGAAGTTCGTGACCGGGGCCGCCGCATTCGTGACGAGGCCGAAGCGAAAATCCTGCAGCGCGCCGGTCGTCAGCGCGTTGTTGCTGTTCCAGGCGATGGAGTCGACCACGTAGTCGTACGCGCTGTTGGTGACGGCAACCGACGGCGTGGCAGTGGCCCCGGTAATGCTGGCAAACGCACCGGTTGGAACCGGCTGCTCCACACCGCTGAAAGACTGCGCGGCGGCGACGACATTCGTATTGCGTGCGCCGGTGTTGCCGCCGATCGTGACGGTGATCTGGTGCGTGCCGGATGCCGGAGCGACGAGTCCCCACAACTCCGTGCGCACGCTCGTTCCGTTCGATCGCGAGACGAGGAGTCCCATCGCCACGTTGGGGCCGCCGGCCTCCGTCCCGTATCGGATGCCGCTGACCGTCGAGGCGCCGCCGCTTTCGTCGATATTCACCGCGACGACGAGGTAGCGGTTCGCCGCGGTGGTGGTCGTGTGGTTCCACGCACCAGTAAATGTCGTGGCCGTCGAGGCGAACGTCTGACCGCTCGCGGCATCGAAGAGAATCTGAGGACTCGACGGCTGCAGCGCCACCGCCGCGATCGCCCACTGTGACGATGCCCCGGCCGTCCACGACATGACCGAGTTGGTCTGCCCGCTCTCCATCGAGCCGGCGCCGGAGAACGGCGGCACGGCGTTCGTGAATCGGTAAACGTTCGTCTGGTTCGCCCCAGCCGTCAGGGTGCTGTTCGCGTTGAATGCGACCGCGTCGACGACGGCCGCGAGGCTGCTGTTCGTCACGTTCACCGCCGGCGTGATGCTCGTGCCAGTCGCCGAGATGACCGCGCCGGTGGCGTTGGACTGAAAGACGTTCGTGAACGACTTCGCACCGGCGACGACCGCCAGCGTCTGACCACCGCCATTCGTGACGCTGACGGTGATCGTGTGCGTTCCCGGCAGCGGGTTCGCGAGTCCCCACAGCTCCGCGCGCGTCGTCGTTCCGTTCGTCGCGGCCCCGAGAAACGTCATCGCCGACGCCGGGCCGCCCGCCTCGGTTCCGTACGTGACGCTGCCGACCGTCGCCCCGCCACCATTCAACTTCAGCGAGACGCTGACGATGACGTACGGCTTCTTGGCGTTACCGACCGTGTGGTTCCACGAAACGGCGACCGGATTCGCGTTCGATGCCGTCGCCGCGGCGACCGACGAAGCCGAGTCGAACACAACCTGAGCATCCGCGCTCGCGAGCACGAATACCGCACACACGACACCAATGACGGCTGCTCTGGACATCGACCGGGACCCGCTGAAGACCGAAGAATGATTGTCGCACGGGCGCCCGCGGACGAAAAGTTATTTCCCCGTGAAGTTGGCTGCGCGCTTCTCGAGGAAGGCGTTCATCCCCTCTTTCATGTCGTCGGTCGCGCAGAGCAGGCCGAAGAGCGTCGCCTCGAGGAACTGTCCCTCCTCGAACGGCATCTCGCTCCCGCTCATGACCGCCTCCAGCGCGCAACGCACCGCCACCGGTCCGCGGCTCGCGATCTTCCGCGCCATCTCTTCGGCGGTGCTCATGAGCTGATCGCCCGGAACGACTTTGTTCACGAGTCCGATCTTCTCGGCGTCAGCGGCGTTGACCCGATCCGCAGTGCAGATGATCTCCAGCGCCTTCCCTTTCCCGACGAGCCGCGCGAGACGCTGCGTTCCGCCGTAGCCGGGAATGATGCCGAGCGTGACCTCCGGAAGGCCGATCTGCGCCTTGTCCGAGGCGATGCGGATGTGACACGCGAGCGCCAGCTCGCAGCCGCCGCCGAGGGCGTAGCCGTTGATCGCGGCGATGACGATCTTCGGGAAGCGCTCGATCTCGAAGAAGACCTTCTGCCCCTTCGACGCCGTCCCCTTCCCGCTGATCGGCGTCATCTTCGCCAGCTCGTTGATGTCGGCGCCGGCGACGAACGCCTTCTCGCCGCCACCGGTGACGATGACCGCCTTCACGCTGTCATCGTTCCGCGCCGCCTCGAACGCCTCCCCGATCTCCTCGACCGTCTGCGCGTTCAGCGCGTTCAAAACCTTCGGCCGGTCGATCGTAATGACCAGAACCCCGTCGCGATTTTCGGTCCGTACGTTTTCCATCAATCAAACCTTTCGATCAAAAGCCACCGGCTTCTCGCCGGAGTAGTCGTAGAAGCCCGCGCCGCTCTTGCGGCCGAAACGGCCGGCGAGGACCATCTTGCGGAGGAGCGGCGGGGAGGCGAAGCGCTTCTCCTGATACTCCTCGTGCATGACATGGGTGATGTAGTACGTCGTGTCGAGGCCGACGAAGTCGAGCAGCGTGAACGGCCCCATCGGATAGCCGCAGCCGAGCTGCATCGCCTTGTCGATATCCTCGATCGATCCGACGCCTTCTTCGTACGCGCGGATGGCGTCGAGGATGTACGGCACGAGCAGGCGGTTGACGATGAAGCCGGAGTTGTCGCGGCACGACACCGGCTCCTTCCCGACCGACTTCGCGAACTGGAACGCCGTGTCGAACGCCGCGTCGCTCGTCAGAATCGTCCGGACGACTTCGACGAGCTTCATCACCGGCACCGGGTTGAAGAAGTGGAGGCCGACGAACTGCTTCGGCCGCGCCGTCGCCATCGACAGCTCGGTGATCGTGAGCGATGAGGTGTTCGAGGCGAAGATCGCGTCCTTCTTCACGATGCGATCGAGCTCGGCGTAGGTCTCCTTCTTGAGCTGCGCGTTCTCGATGATCGCTTCGATGACGATGTCGCAGTCCGCGAGGTCGTCGAGCGAGACGCTCCCCTTGAGCCGCGACATGCACGCGTCTTTGTCTTCCGCTTTGAGCTTCCCCTTCTCGACCGCCTTGCCGAGGTTCTTGTCGATCCCCGCGAGTCCCTTGTCGAGAAACTTCTGTTCGACTTCGCGGACGACGGTGTCGTAGCCCGCCTGCGCCGCGACCTGCGCGATGCCGGAGCCCATGAGACCGCAGCCGAGGACGCCGACTTTCTTGATTGCCATTTGATCCTCCGAAAAATGCGGCGCGGATTCTATGCGAGGACATATGCTCCGCGCCGTGACGGAGAAGCAGCGTCTTCGCCCACAAGTCATCCTCCTCGGCTTCGTCAGCCTCCTGAACGACTCGTCGAGCGAGATGATCTATCCGCTCCTCCCCGTCTTCCTCGCCTCATACCTCGGCGCGACGCCCATCGTGATCGGCCTCATCGAAGGGGGAGCGGACGGCCTCGCCTCGGTGCTCAAGTACTTCGCCGGCGCCTGGTCGGATCGGATGTCGAAGCGGAAGCCGCTGATCGCCGCCGGCTACTCGCTCGCCGCGGTGTCACGAGTTCTGATCCCGATCGCGAGGGTCTGGCCGCTGGTGCTCTTCGCACGCCTCCTCGACCGGACGGGCAAAGGCATCCGCTCCGCTCCACGCGACGCGATGATCGCCGACGTCACGCCGCCGGAGTCGCGCGGCAAAGCGTTCGGATTCCATCGGGCGCTCGATCACACCGGCGCGATCATCGGCCCCCTGATCGCGCTGCTGCTGATGAACGGGATGCATGTCCCGATGCGGACGATCTTCTTCGTGGCCGTGATTCCGGGTGCGATCGGCGTCGCACTTCTGCTCGCCTTTCTTCGCGAAGAACGGCACATCCCGAAGGAGTCGGCATCTGAAGTTCATGGACCACTTCCCGCGCCCTTCTGGAAAGCCGTCGCCGCCGTCGCGCTCTTCTCGCTCGCGAACTCGAGCGACGCGTTCCTGCTTCTGCAGGCGCACATCGCGGGCGTCGCCACGGCAATGCTCCCGGCGCTCTGGGCGTCGCATCACGTCATCAAGGCGCTCTTCTCGACGCGCGCCGGCGCGCTGTCGGACCGCGTCGACCGCACGCTCCTCCTCATCGCCGGCTGGTGCTCCTACGCGGTGATCTACTTCGCGTTTCCGTTCGCCCGCTCGCTCACGTTCTTCGTCGTCCTCTTCATCCTCTACGCGATTCCGTTCGCGCTCTACGAAGGGGCCGAGCGCGCGTGGATCGCGGAGTTCGCGCCGGCCGAGCTGCGCGGCAAGGCATTCGGCTACTACTACCTCGCGAACGGCCTCTGCGTCCTCGCCGGCACGGCGCTCTTCGGCTGGATCTACCAGTCGATCGCGCACACCGCCGCGTTCTTCACCGGCGGAGTGCTCGCGGTGGCCGCCGCGGCGTGGGTCGCGATCATCCGCGCAGGTGCGGAGCGAACAACTCCGCGCACGACCTGACGATCAGCCCTTCGCCTGCGAGCTGCACCGCGCGCGGATGCGAGTTCGTCGTCGCGATGGCGGTAAAGAGTCCGCTCTCGTGGATGCGCGTGAACGCGTCGTCGGGGAAAACGCCGTGCGTCGCGATCGCGATCAGCTTTCCGGCGCCCGACTCGCGGTAGGCGCGTGCTGCGTTCATGAGCGACGTGCCGGTACGGATCATGTCGTCGTAAACGATCACCGTCTCGCCGCGAAGCTGCGTGCTGACGGCGGTCACGTCGGTCGACGACGGACCGTGGCGGCGCTTGTAGACGAAGGCCGCGGCGACGCCGAGGTCGCGGGCGAGCGACTCGACCCACTTGGCGCGGCCGGCGTCGGTCGAGCCGATGACGAAGTCCCCAGTGCCATTGATAGCTCCACCGAGCTCCCGCGCGAGCCCCTCGATCACGCTCTTGCCGTAGACGTGCACCGGATGGATCGCGCCTTCGAAGTAATGCGGGATGCCTTCGCTGTGGATGTCGAGCAGCAGCACCTCGTTGCGGCGCGTCGCGGGGATCGACGACAGCAGCCGCGCGCGGTTCTTCGCCGTCACCGCCTCCCCCGCCTTCACCGCGCGGTCCATCGTGGCGTAGCCGAACCACGGGACGACGACCTGCAGCGTCGCCGCGCCGTTCTCCACGATCGCGCAGGCGAGGTCGTACAGCTCAAGCGTGTCGCTGTCGCTGATCGTCCCGCCGACGAGAATCGTGTTCCGGTCGGCGACGTCGCTGACGACGCGGAGGTAGTGCTCCCCGTCCGGAAAGTCATCGCGGTCGATCACACCGCACTCGATGTGCGTCGCGGCTGCAATCTCGCGCGCGAGGTAGTCGTACGAGTGGGTGGAGAAGATCATTCGGGATTCTCGAATCGTTTCATATTTCCCGCGACACACGACCTAGCATCCGCGTCGATGACGTTTGCAGTTTATTGAGTGGCGCCCTTTCTCAGGCCGAGGAGCACAAGGATGGCTGTCGCCACCATCACGAGGCCGACGGTCACAAAGCCGATCGTTACGAGATGCTCCTGCCACGGCCGACCTGAAAGACCCGAGGCGGTGATCGGTGAAAGAGCCCTGTTCCGAAGACCGCCGCGAGAGTCGTGACGAGCCAATTTGCATAAGTGCCATAAAGAGCCGACCAATAGGCGACCGCCTTGAGTACACCGGAAAGCCGAACCTCGCTCCAAGCTGCGCCCAATGCCAGGAGGAACGTTCCATTCATCACACCCTCGAGGTGCGCAGCAAGGCCCATACGATGGTTCGTGAACTTCGTCTCCACGAATCCGGTGAGGAGGCCGAGCAGGAACAGAAACATTCCATGCCAAAGCAACCGGCGCCTGTAATCGTGCACGACTGTCCGCCTTTCCTGGGTCGTCCGACGGATCTGCGCTTCAGCGGCCGCGAGCCGTGCGAGACGCTCGATAGCGAGTCTAGCAGTGCGCGGCACACGTTCCACTGCCCAGCCCACACGGAAACGCGTTGCACGCCGGAAAAAACGCGTTCACCGGTTTTCTTTCGACGCGTACCCTCGTCTGATCAGTGTGAAGATAACGACCGAGTTCCTCGCCGCACTCTGGTTCACTGTGCTTCCGGCGCAGGTCGTGCGTCCGGCGTACCAGCCGGCCTGCACTGATGCGCGCGTCTTCGTGAAGCCGATCGAGGCCGATGCGGCCGGATCCCTCCGGTATGTCCAGGACGCCGGGCATCGCCGCTTCGCTGACGCCGTCATGGTCGGCAACGCGGCGCCGTCGAAGGAGCCGCCACTCGTCGACGCGAAACTGGCGGCCGTCGAGATCCTGCACGAAGGTGAGCGCCACGCACACATCGCCGTCCGTGCGACGTGTCCCGTCAACGCGCGCTGCCGTGTGCCGGGTCTCGTCGCGCGCGAGGTTGCGTTCGAGGTCGAGTCGATCCGCTGGACGCCGGGACTTGGCTGGCCTGAGTACCACGACACCTCCCCCCGCGACGACCGGTCGGTAGCGATGCTTTATCCCGACGCGCTCGTCCACCAGTTCGTCCTCGCGATCGGCGCGAACGGCTTCACCGCCTGTCCGGCCGCGGCCGTCGCGCGAGCCACCACGGCCGGCGAGGTCTCGTTCCTGGTCAACGACGACAAATATGACGACAACGAGGGGACGTTCTCGGTGTTGATCGAGAGCTTAGTGACGGACGGCGTGTCTCCGCGCGATTGATGGCAGGACGGTCACGCGGATCGTCTCGTGGACGGCGCCGAACCAGACCGACGACCCCTCGAAGGTGTACGTGTGCGTTCCCGCCGTGAGGCCGGTGAGCGTGAACCACGTAGAACCAACGCCATCGGACGCCCCGTAAGCGAATAGCTGGGAACCTTCGTACAAGTAACCCCCAAAACCCCTCGGGATCTGGATTTTCACTGTGTCGCCAACCAAAGGAACGGCCGGAACGAGCTGATAAGCAAACGGTACGTCGATGCACTCGCTCGGCAGGACTTCCACGTTCGAGCTGTGAACGACGATCGCATCAGGGCCACCATCGCCGTTCATGTCGGCGACAGCAGCGAGCCGCCCACCGCTGTAGTCGCTGATCTGCGTCTCGGCCTGCTGCTCGAAGGTCGCGTCTCCGCGATTCCGGAACACCGTGATCGCGATGCCGCCGCTGCCGACGAGATCAATGTTGCCGTCGCCATCCATGTCCGCCGCGAATAGCTGAAATCCGACGGAAGGTATTTGCCGTGTCACTCCCAACCCGTTCCCGATGTCGAATGCGACCGTGCAGCCGAAGGAGGAGCAGACGACGAGATCGTCCCGGCCGTCGCGGTCGAAGTCAGCCGCGACGGCGGCGTCCGCGTAGGGCTGGTCCGGCAATGTTGCGGCGATTCCCCAGCCGGTGGAGCCCTTCCGGACCACCTGCGCGGAGGTCGAATCATTCGCCATCAGGACCAGCGCCGCGACGCCGTCGATGTCGATGGGAGCGAGGATCGCCGTCGGCACGATGGTCGTCACCGGCGCAGAGACGGTGTACGAACGATCGGCGGCGAACGTAGCGACTTCGAGGTTGGTTCCGGCGTTGAGAAACACGATGCTCTTTCCGCCACGTTCCAAGTGCCCGCTTCCGACGACGAGCGAATTGGGAATCGTGACCGGATCGGTGAACCCGCCCGTTCCATCGCCGAATCGGACCTTCGCCGGGTCGCCGTAAGCGATGTCGACTTTCCCGTCACCGTCGAAATCGCCGAAACCGAGCCGGCGTGAAGCGATGCTCTGATTCGCTGCCTCTCCCGACGCGAAGGAACCGTGGTACTGGAGTCCGCCGCGCCCGTCGGCGAGGTACACCACGCCGAGGCCGCCGACGAGATCGTAGCTCACCACGTCGGGCATGCCGTCGCCGTTCAGATCGCCGACGAATGTATAGACGGCCGACGAGTGCGGACCGGGCAGCTCGATCTCGTTCGCTGCTTGCAACTGACGTGAGCCGCGCTTGCCGTGGAACACGACGATCGGGTTTCCGCTCCTGCCGGCAATGTCCGGCAAACCGTCACCGTCGAGATCGACGACGCGCTCACCACCCAGAGAAACGTGGCTCGGAGCCGTCAATACGTTCAGGCGTGTGACGTCGAGCCTGCCGGGCGAGGATGCTCCCCAAACGACGATTCCCGGCTGGAAGAGCGCGTCGGGATAGCCATCGCCGTCGAAATCGCCGACGCCTTCGAGCACGTAGGAGTCGGACAAATCGTCAGCGGAGTCGATGGTATCGAAGGTCACTCGGCGCCCGCGGAATCTGGCCAGTTTGACGTGGCCGGTGTCGGCCGGGAAGAGGAGATCGGCAGCGCCGTCACGGTCGAAGTCGAAAGCGGCCAACAGCGGGGACAAGCCCACATAGGTCGACGAATCGGCGACGAAGTTGCCCTTGCCGTCGTTCCACCACACGAGGCCGACCCAGTAAAGATCGGTAGCGCCGTCGCCGTCGAAATCGCCGAGGCGATACTGCGCGGCTGGGGAGACGTCGGAAGCCGCCACCCTGGGCGGGCCAAAATGACCGTCGCTCGAGCCGAGTTGCACCAACAGACGTCCGGCCGAGTCTTTGTAGAAGAGATCCTTCACGCCATCGCCGTTGATGTCGAGGAAATCGACTTGCAGCGCGGTGGGTTCGAGTGCCGATACTACCGGCGCTGCGAAATTTCCCTTGCCGTCGCCGAAGGAGATTCCCCACGCCGTACCCGGCGCGAGGCCGTACCTGATGATGAGGTCGAGGTGCCCATCGCGATTGACGTCGGCCGAATCGATGACGACCGCTTGTGAAAGGCTGTCGAATACCGGCAGTGCGACGGCTGGCGCGAAGTACTCGAACCCTCGGTTGAGCACGAGGTACGTCCGCGTATTCACGTTCAGGATGACGTCGACGTGGCCGTCCTCGTTGAAGTCGCCGTAGACCGCGGCGTCGCTCGAAAAGAGGTAGTCAGGCGCCGGAAAACCGCGACGGCAGTCCTCCGCCAGGACCACCGTGGCGGCGAGGAGAAGGACACCGAACAGGAGAGACCGACGGAACACGGGAGGAGGATAGGTTACGCCGTCTCCATCATCTCGGCCGGGATGTCGAAGTTCGACCAGACGTTCTGGACGTCGTCGTGGTCGTCGAGGGCCTCGAGGAGCTTCATCACCTGTCGCGATTTGTTCTCGTCGAGGGTGATGTAGTTCTGCGGGATCATGCCGAGCTTCGCTTCGACGGTCGTGATGCCGGCCTTCTCGAGCGCCTGGCGCACCGGCTCGAAGTTCTCGGGCGTGGTGTAGATGTCGTAGGTCTCGGGATCGTCGCTCTGCAGGTCGTCGGCGCCCGCTTCGAGCGCGATCTCCATCAGCTTGTCCTCGCCGACGACGCTCTTCTCGACGGCGAAGTAGCCCTTCTTGTCGAACTGGAAGCGCACCGAGCCGGGGGTGCCGAGGTTGCCGCCCTGCTTCTCGAACATGTGGCGGATCTCGGGGGTGGTGCGGTTGGTGTTGTCGGTGAGCACTTCGACGATGACCGCCACGCCGCCGGGACCGTAGCCCTCGTACGTGAGCTCCTCGTAGGTGGTGCCTTCGAGCTCGCCGGTGCCGCGTTTGATGGCGCGCTCGATGTTGTCCTTCGGCATGTTGTTCGCCTTCGCTTCCGCGACGGCGGCACGGAGGCGCGGGTTGCCGGCGGGATCACCGCCGCCCATGCGCGCGGCGACGGTCATTTCCTTGAGGATACGCGTGAAGATTTTGCCGCGCTTCGCGTCGGCCGCACCCTTCTTGTGCTTGATGGTGCTCCATTTATTGTGGCCAGACATGGGAGACTCCTTTGGTTTGGAGGGGGCGCCGGGGGCGCCGCAAGAGCGCAAAATTATAGTGTGATGAGCCCTGACTTTCCACTCCGAATCATCTTCGACGACGGGGAGACCCGCGTAATCGGCTCTCCGGAGGAGCTGATCGCCGAATTCGACACCATCGACTCGACCGATCCGCGTAACCGGGTGTGGATACGGGACGTTAACGACCGTACCGTCCGGTTACGAATGCGCGCTGGAATGGTCGAGCTGATCGAAGTGTCGTTATGATCGGTATCGGAGGAAACACATGTCCAATTTCCAACCGCAGCCCGCATGGATCAGCGCCTCGACGGCTGAGACCGGATTGCGCACGCGCGCGTTCATTCGGTCGGTCTACGCCTGGATGTTCGGCGGGCTGCTGCTGACCGCGTTCTCGTCGGTGTGGGTCGTCACCTCGAAGGCGATGCAGCAGCTGATCTTCGGCAACCGGATGATGCTGATCGTCCTGATCGTCGCGGAGTTCGGGCTGGTCATCGCGATCTCGGCCGGGCTGCGCCGCTTCTCCCCCGCCGCCGCGGCGTCGATGTTCCTCGTCTACTCGCTGCTGAACGGTCTCACGCTCAGCGCCATCTTCTTCGTCTACACGCAGTCGTCGATCGTGCAGGCGTTCGTCGTCGCGGCCGGCATGTTCGGCGCGATGAGCGTCTACGGGATGGTGACGAAGCGCGACCTCACGGCGATGGGTTCGTTCTTGTTCATGGGGCTGATCGGGGTCGTGCTCTGCGCGCTCGTGAACATGTTCCTGCGCTCGAGCGCGCTCTCGTTCATCATCAGCGTCATCGGCGTGTTCGTGTTCGTCGGGCTGACGGCGTGGGATACGCAGAAGCTGAAGTCGTACGCGACCGTCGGCGGGCCGATGCAGGAGAGCCTGGCCGTTTTCGGCGCGCTGGCGCTGTATCTCGACTTCGTGAACCTCTTCCTGTTCCTGCTCCGGATCCTCGGCGACCGGCGACGGTAGCGAGATCGGAGAGCGGAGGACTTCGAGTCTCCGCTCTCCCCTCAATCACGGGTTGTTCGTGATCATCGGCGTGCCGTTCGACGAGGTCGTCAGACGCACCGCGCGGGTGCGGCTCGGAGCGACCGTGGACGGCTGAGACGTCGCTGAGGTGGTGCGTACGGCGCGCGTGCGCGACGGGGTCGTGGTCGTCGTTACCGGTGTGATGGTCGACGGCAACGTGACGGCCGCGCTCGTGCTGCCCGTGCTGCCGCTGCTGCTGATCATCGTCGGAAGCGACGCGGCGGACGGAATCGTGACGTTCCCAATCGCGCGCTGCTGCGTCGTTGGCGACGGTGCGGTGACGGCGGCCGTGTTGGTGGTGGTCGTCGGCGTTGTCGTTCCGGCGCGCGCCGGGACGACCGGGTTCACTGCAATGGTCGGCGAGGGAACGCCGATCGACGACTGCGTCGGCGTCGGCGTACCGATGACGACCTGCCCCGGCGTCGCCGCGGCTGCGGACGACACGGTCAGAGGAGCCGCGACGGTCCCGGTAGTGCCGGTGCCGGCCACGGTTGAAGCGGCCGTTACGCCGGCGGTCGCTGCGCCGCTGCTGACGATCGCGAGGCCCGCGCCGGTATCGTTGATGTAGGCCGGCGTCGGCTCGGAGCTGATCGAGCGGTTGACGGTCACTTCAGGATTGGCGACGAGCGCCGGGTTTTGAAACTGTCCCGTCGGCGGCATCGTTTCGGAGATGTCCGGCTGTCCCGGGAAGGACGGGCCCAGGATGCGGCCGCGGAAGCCCTGGGCCTCGGCGATGAGCGCGTAAGAGTCAACGGCCGGGGTCGTCATGCTCGCCGGTCCCGACGAGATCATCGGAGTGATTCCGCCCGAGGTTCCGGGACGCGCTCCGCCCGAAATTCCGTTGGTCGGCGCCGCCGTCGCGGGCGAGTGATAGGGCATGGAAGACGGCTGTCCGTCGCCCGGCATTTTGTTCGTGCTACAACCAAAAACAGCGAGTGTCGCAGCGAGCGCTGTGCTCGCCAGTATCTGTTTGCTGCTCACGACCTTGCGCATAGGAGCCTCCTTCGCGTTGCGACAAGATTCTGAGCGTTATTTAGAGCAAGAATGGGGCCTCCGACGACGGGTCGAAGCGCACGGTACGGCTGTTGCTCTTCCGTCCGCGGCAACTGTAAGGAGGTTATGCAATGAACCGTAAACTCATCTTCGTCACGCTCTTCCTGTTCGTCTTCGCCGCGGCATGCGGGTCGATCAACCGCGTCATCCCGACGGACGGGGCCATGAAGGCCGACGTCAAAGGCAAGATCGCCGAGGTGTATCCGAGGGAAGCGACCGAGATCGGCGTGACGGTCGATAACGGCGTCGTCACGCTCAGCGGGACCGTCGCCACCGCGACGGAAGCGCAGAAGATCGGCGAGGCCGCCGGCAGCGTTCACGGCGTGAAGCAGGTGATCAACAACATCCAGGTCAAATGACGCCGAACGCGCGGCGCAACGCCGAACGCGCGGCCCAGTAGCCACACATCCCGTGCACCCCGCCTCCGGGCGGGGTGGAGCTGGATCCGATGAAGAGGCGGCGATTCGGGGTCGCGTACGGATCGACTGACGGAAACGGCCGCGTCACGAACTGCAGCAGGTTGTTCGCCCCTCCCGCGATGTCACCACCGACGAAGTTCGCGTCGTGCTCCTCGTATTGCGCGGTGCTCATGGTGTGACGCGCCAGGATGCGATCGCGGAACCCCGGCGCGAAGCGCTCGATCTGCCGCTCGATCCGTTCCGTCATGTCCTCGGTCGAGCCGTGCGGCACGTGGCAGTACGCCCAGCCGGTGTGCTTGCCGGCCGGCGCGCGGGTGTCGTCGAAGAGGCTCTGCTGGGCGACGAGCACGAACGGTTTTTCGCTCGCCCTCCCCTTCCAGATGCCGCGCTCGTGTTCCGCGATCTCTTCGAGCGTTCCGCCGAGATGAACGGTCGCTGAGCGCGCGCACTCCGGCGCGCGCCACGGGATCGGCCCGTCGAGCGCGTAGTCGACCTTGAAGACGCCCGGCCCGTAGCGGAAGCGGCGCAGCTTCTTCATGTAGTGCGACCGCAGCGCGTCGCCGGCGATGTTCGCGAGCTGCCGCGGCGTGACGTCGAAGATCACGGCGCGCGAGTCGGGAACGTCCCGCATCGAACGCACCGGATGCGAGGCGACAACCTCGCCGCCGAGGGAGCGGAGGTGCGCCACGAGCGCGTCGGTGATGGCGACCGATCCGCGCCGCGCACACGGCCAGCCGGTGGCGTGTCCCGCGAGCGCCAGCGCGATCCCGAACGAAGCGGAGCCACGCTGCTCGAGCGGCAGGAACGAATGCGCGGCACAGCCGGCCCAGAGCGCCCGCGCGCGGGCTGTCTTGAATCGCTTCGCCACCGCGGTCGCCGATCGGAGCCCTTCGATCCCGAAGCGCGCGAGCACGAACGGATGCCGCGGCAGCAGGCGGATGGGACGGAGGATCTCGTCGAACACGTTCGCCGCGTTCGACGCGAACGGCTCCATGAAGCGACGCCACGTCTCGCCGTCTTCGCCGAGGCCGTGGACCGTGGCGTCGAGCGACTGCTCGAGCGTGCCGGCGGTCCCGTCGTCGAGCGGGTGCGCCACCGCGGCTGGCGAGTAGCGCCATTCCAAGCCGTAGCTTGCGAGAGGGAGGCTCCGGAAGAACGGAGAGACGAGCGCCATCGGATGGATGGCGGAGCAGTAGTCGTGAATGAAGCCGGGAAGGGTCAGCTCGGCGCTGCGCGCGCCGCCGCCGAGGGAGGGATTCGCCTCGAGGACGACGACCGATAACCCCGCTTGTGCCAGGACGATAGCGCTGGAGAGCCCGTTCGGCCCCGCCCCGACGACGACCGCGTCATAGCGTCGCATGAAGATTTTTTCAAATTCAGGGTAGGGACATGCCCTTCCCAGTCACACCTAGGTAGGGAAGAGGGTCTGCAATGAAACTCGTGGCACCGATCGGAGAGGATTTGAGCATCACCGAAGAGCTGGAAACGCTCGTCCTCTCCGACCGGCACCTCGAGTATCTGGAACAAATCAGCCGGTCCATGAACCCGGCGATGCCAAAGGCATTCGGGTGGCCACACGCCATCCGAGCCATCCTCGATCGGATCGAGGAAAGCGGCATCGATCTCACCGACGCGGCAAGCGAAGAGGAGATCGCCGTTCTGGCAGCCGGGAAACTACGGAGACGAAAGTCGCCGCTTACCGGGCCGATTTCCGCTTCCCGGAGCCGGACGACGTCCCGACCAGCAGATCGACTAACGAGTCGATTGAATCTGCCTGCGACAGGTCGATCCCGCTTTGGAAGGCGGCCTCGATCAGGCCACGGATAATCTCGGCCCGGCTGATCGCTTTTCCGTGCTTGAGACGGATGTCGATAGCCAGACGATCGAGATAAGCGACATGCCGATCGAGGAGTACAACGGTGATCTTTGCCCAGGGCTCAGTGTGGACGATGGGTCTTCCGCGGTTGCTCTTTGTAGCTGGACTCACACGCACCTCTCTGGTTTGAAGTAGATCGGACGAGTAAGCACCAGTGTAAGCGCTTACACGTACGAAGTCTATCTTTCCGTACCTAAACTGCTGTCTTGCCGGCGCTGTTTGGACCGAACCGCGCGAATCCATCTTACCCGCCCTACCGATAATTCGAAACAGAATTCGCTACAAAAAAGGCGTCATCGCCGCACTCGCCGTCCTAGGACATCGCCCGCTTCTCGAACGTCCGAAGCCCCAGAAACGTGAAGAGCGCGACGATCGACAGCAGCGCAACCGCGATTCCCCACACGTTCATGTGCGGCAGCGACGGCGTCAGCGACGCCCGCAACCCCTCCGATACGTACACCAGCGGATTCACGAGAACGCCCCACTTCATCGCCGGCACCGCGTCGAGCCCTCGCCACGGATAGTACGTACAGCCGAACATGATCATCGGGGCGAGAACGACGCTGAACATCAACCCGATCTGCTGCGGTGCGATGGCCGTGCCGAGGAAGAGGCCGATCGCCGAGAACGCGAGGCCGCCCAGGAGCGTCATCACCAGCAGGAGCCCGAGGTGCTGGAACGTGAGGCCCGGGATCGGCCCCATGATGACGCGCGCGATCGGGAGGACAAACAGCGACGCCACGATTCCCTGCAGCATTCCCGCGACGATCTTCTCGATCGCCACCCACTCGATCGGCACCGGCGCCAGGAGCCGGTCCTCGATCTCCTTGGTCCAGCCGAACTCCTGCACCATCGGCAGCGACACCGATTGCACGGCCGACAGCGTGAGGCTCAGCGCCAGGATGCCCGGCAGCATCGTCGCCGTGTACGCGCGGCCGATGATCCCCATCTTCGGCATCAGGTATCCGAAGATGACGACGAAGAGCAGCGGCTGGAGCGTCGTGCGGACGAGGAAGTACGCCAGCTCCCGCCGCGCCACGGTGATGTCGCGGAGCAGCAGCGCGCCGAAAATGCGCAGGGGGGAGATGTTCCCGTCGCTCATGTCAGTTTCCTTCCGGTGAGGCTGATGAAGAGCGTCTCGAGGCTCGGCCGCTCGAGGTGGATGTCGCGCACGGTCAGGCCGTGTGACTCGCCGATCGCCAGAAGCGCCGGGATGACCTCCCCTGCCCTGCTGCTGTAGACGCGCATGATCGGGCCGCGCGCTTCCGCCCGCGAGACGCCGTCGACGTTCTGCGCCTGCGCCACGAGCGCGTCGACCGCCGCGTCGAAGGTGACGTCGATGATCGTCTCGCCCGGCGCCTGCGCGCGCAACGCGGCCGGCGTGTCGAGCGCCAGCAATTTACCGTGGTCGATGATGGCGAGCCGGTCGCACAACCGGTCCGCCTCTTCCATGTAATGCGTCGTCATCACGATCGTCCGTCCGTGCGCGTGAAGGTCGCGCAGGATGTCCCACAACCCGAGACGCGCCTGCGGATCGAGACCGACCGTCGGTTCGTCGAGGAAGAGGACCTGCGGATCGTGGCTGAGCGCGCGCGCGATCATGAGGCGCTGCTGCTGGCCCCCCGACAGCGCGTCGACCTTCGAGTCGCGCTTGTCGGCGAGCTCCATCCGCTCGAGCAGCTCTTCGCCGCGCCTCCGCGCCTCGGCGCGCGCCACGCCGAAGTAGCTGGCGTGAAAGACCAGGTTCTCGATCACTGACAGGCCGCGATCGGCGTTCGGCCGCTGCGGCACGACGCCGATGTGCCGTTTCACGCCCGCCGGATTTCTCGTCACGCTGATGCCGGACACGAACGCGTCGCCCGAGGTCGCGTAGACGCGGGTCGTCAGGATGCCGATGGAGGTCGTCTTGCCGGCGCCGTTCGGGCCGAGGAGGCCGAAGAACTCGCCGTCGTTGACGGTGAGGTCGAGCGAGTCGAGGGCGACGACGTCCGGACGCTTCGGCGCGCCGTGCTTCGCGGGGGGCGCAGCGTACACCTTGCGCAGCGAACGCGTTTCGATGGCGAAGTTGGCCACGGAGAGCGAATTCTACTCGCTCAAAACGCCGGCGAGTTTCGCCGGATCGACGATTGGCGACTTGCATTGCGTGCCGACGCAGACGTACGCCGTCGCCTTCTCGCCGACCGGTTTCATCTCCGCGATCAACGGGATGTAGCCCGCGAGCCTGGTTCGCTCCGCCTCGGTGTTCGCGACCACGAGAGACCGCAACGGCGCGTAACTTTCGCGTACGACGCGGAGCAACGCCTTGGCGTCATCGTTCGCCGGGTTGCCGAGGATGATGACCTCGCGCGCGGGAGCGGCGCTGGCCTGCAGCGCCGAGGCGAGCGCCGGAAGCGTCGACGGCGCTGACGTCTGCTGCCCAGCGTACGAACGGAAGATTGCGTCCGCCTTCGTGCGCGCGGGCGCGCTGCCGGTGATCGTCGCGATGCGGAGGAGGTTCATCGCGGCGACGGAGTTCGCGGCGGGCAGATCGCCGTCGCGATCGGGGACGAGCTCGCGCAACGCCGCCGGCACGTTGCGGCTGCCGTTGTCGTAGCGGAGCTTCTCGCCGCTCCAGAGCGCGGTGTCCATCTTCTGCTGCAGGTCGAGCGCACGTTCCAGCCAGCGCATCGCGTACGTCGCTTCGTAGACGTCGAGCGATGCCTGGACGAGGCACGCGTAATCGTCCGCGGTGACCGGTTTCGCGGTGTCGAGGTTGCGGAGCGCTTTCTGCGCCTCGTAAATGTAGTGATCTTCGCCAAAGGCCATGCCCGCTCGCGCGAGCGCGGAGATCATCAGCGCATTCGTGGCGAGTACGACGTTCGTGTCCAGCTTCGGCTCGGGCCGGTGTGACCGGACGAGCCGCATCCGCTTCGTGAGCTCCGTCAGCCTCGCGTCGAGCTGCTCTTTCGTCAGCGAGAAGCGCTTCATTGCGTCGGAGTCGCTGACGTGCGGCCAGATCACGTTCTGGCGGTTCTTCTCGATGCCGTAGTAGTAGACCGCGAGGTCGGCGTTCTTCCACGCGACCTTCCGCAGCTCCTCTTCGGGCCAGGTGTAGTAGACGCCTTCGAGCAGCTGTGCAGTGCCGTTGAGCGGCGTGACGCTGTCCGCCCCCCACCCCGCGGCGAACGATCCGCCCGGCAGCTTCAGAGAGGCGAGCGCGAAATCGAGCGTGTCGCGCGCCACGCGCTGATCCATCTCATCCTTCTTGAGCTGCCACGCCTCGGTGTAGACGATCGCCATCAGCGCCTGATCGCCGAGCATCTTTTCGAAGTGCGGCGTGTGCCACTCGGCATCGGCGGCGTAGCGGTGGAAGCCGCCGCCGATCTGGTCATGCACGGCGGTACGCGCGATCTTGCGGAGCGTCTCGAGTGCCATGTCGCGATCGGCGCTGTCGCGGCGCAGCAGGAAGTCGATCAGGAGCGGCTGAAGGAACTTCGGCGCGCTGCCGAAGCCGCCGTTCTTCCGGTCATAAGCGCTGCGCAGACGTTCGGCAAGCGCGTAAACCGGATCCTGCGACACCGCGGCCGCAGGGGCCGACTGCTGCGCCGCCGCACGGACCGCCGCGAGCGCGCTGGCACCGTTGGCGAGCAGTCCGCTCGGGTCCTTCGCCCATTCGTCCGCGACCGACACGAGCGCACGCTTCAGCGCCTCCGGCTTCAGATACGACGTCCCCGCGAGCGGCGACAGGTCGGGCGTGAGGATGAGCGTCGCCGGCCACCCGGCGCTCCCGTTGTTCATCGCCTCGACGAATGCGATGTACGTTGCGTCCACGTCCGGCATCTCCTCCCGATCGACGAGGATCGGGACGTACCGTTCGTTCAGCATCGCCCCGATCTCCGCATTCGCGAACGACTCCGTCTGCATGACGTGACACCAGTGGCAGCCGGAGTAGCCGATCGAAAGGAAGATCAGCTTGTGCTCGGTCCGCGCCTTCGCGAACGCCCCGTCGCCCCACGTCTGCCAGTGGACCGCATCCTTCGCGTGATCGCGTAAGTACGAGCTCTGGGCATGAGAAGAGAGGGCGGCGACGAGGTACAGGCCGACAAGGACGCGCTTCACCGTACGGGCCAACAGCAGCTGTGCACGCCGCCATTTCGCATCTGCGATATCGTCCTCTCCAGTACCGGCATGAGGCTGGCAAATCGCGAAAGCGGAGGTGTGTTCGTGAAACCAGTTCGTTCTCTCTCAGTCGTTGTTGCTCTCCTCTTCCTGGCGAGCTGCGGGTCGGGCGGCGGCATCGGCGGCGGGTCGTCTGTCTCGCTCGACGAAGAATGGCAGCTCGGGAACCAGATGGCTGCGCAGGTCGCGCAGCAGGTTCACATCGTCAACGATCCACAGGCGGATACGTATCTTCGGAAGATCGGCGAACAGCTGCACGCACAGACGCCCAACAACATCGCCACCCGCCCGTTCGAGTTCGAGATCGTCGACGATCCGTCGGTGAACGCTTTCAGCATCCCCGGCGGCCACGTCTACGTGAACAGCGGCCTGATCGGAACGGCGGGAAAGGCGGACGAGCTCGCGGCGGTGCTGGCGCACGAGATCAGCCACATCACGGCGCGGCACGTCATCAAGCAGGCGGAGAAGCAGCAGGAGATCAGCGCGCTCGGCTCGATCCTCCTCGGCCAGAATCCGGGAGCGCTGCAGACACTCGTCGCACAGGTCCTCGCCGGCGGCGCGATGGCGCGTTTCAGCCGTGCCGATGAGAAAGAGGCCGATGACATGGGCCTCGACCTAATGACGAAAGCCGGCTTCGATCCTCACGGCATGCTCGACTTCTTCCAGCGTCTCATGGCGCTCGACAAGGGAGGCAACAGCGCGGCGGCGCGCTTCTTCGCGGATCACCCGGGCACGCAGGACCGCATCGACGACATCACCGGGAGGATCAGCAAGATGGCGAAGACCTCCGGCATCGTCGACGAGCCGGACTTCCAGGCCATCCGCGCGCACTTCCCGAACGCGGCGCACTAGGCGTGTAGGGGATGCCAGCCGCCGTAGGCGGCGCCAGATCCGTAGCCCCCGCCTTCAGGCGGGGGAAAACATGGCCGTACAAGGTGCGAGCCCGCGTAGCGGGCGACAGGTGCCGCCCGCTACGCGGGCTTACGTCCTGTGCGCGAACAACCCCCGCCTGAAGGCGGGGGCTGAGGATCCTTCGCCGCCTACGGCGGCTTGCACTAGGCCCAGAGATCGTCGAGCGGAGCGTAGACGCCCTGGGCGGCGAAGGGGACGTATTCGAACCCGCGGTTGAGCGGATCGTCGTGGCGCACGATCGTGTAGTCGATGCCGAGGGCTGAGTAGATCGTCGAAATGACATCCTCGGGGCGTACGTCGCGGTTCTGGCTCCAGCCGTAGTCGGTGACCATGCCGCCGGTCGAATCGGTCGTACCGATCGGCCGGCCGCCGCGGATTCCGGCGCCGCCGAAGACGTACGTGATCCTGAGGTTGTGATCGCGGCCGGCCTGGTTGTTGAGCGCGCCGACCGTGCGGCCGAACTCCGCAACGATGACGATGAGCGTCTCGTCGAGGAGCGACTTGCCGTTCGCCGAGCCGGGCATGGTCGAGAGGTCCGTCATGAGCGAGCCGAACGCCGGATCGAACTGTGCCGACTGCGAATAGAGCGACTGCCCGGTGGTCGCGTAGATGTTGCTGTGGTGGTCCCAGCCGCCGAGCGTCGCCTGGACGAACCGAGTCCCCTTCCCTGCCGCGACGAGGTTGCGCGCCACGACGAGCGAATCGCCGAAGGTGGAGGCGCCGTAGCGCGTGTGCTCGTCGGTCGAGAAGCTGAAGAGCGCATTGACGTTCGGCGAATCCATCAGCGCCTTCGACTGATCGTAGAAATCGTTCGTGTCGAGTGATTTCTTCGCGAGGCCGCCCGAGACTCGGTCGGTATCCAGGAGGTGGAGAAGGTTCCAGCGATCGGAGAAGCGGGAAGCGCCATCCGGATGGCTCAGCGTCGCCAGTCCGGTCGACGCGGTGACCACATCGAACGGGGCGTACTTCGCCGGAAAATAGCCCGACGACGGGATGCCTGCGGAGTTGAGCGCGATGAAACCCGGGAGGATGTCGGTCGGCTTTCGGTTCACCTGCGACTCGAGCGACACGACGGCGCCGATGTGCGGCGCGATCGCGCCGGTGGCGCCGCCGGGATTGCGCGCGATCTGCGCCCACGTCTGCCCGAGCTGGTGCACGGCCGCCCACGCGAGCCCGGGGCGCACGAGAACGAGCTTGTCGAGCTGGTCCGCCGTCTTCGGCATCAGGCCGCGCGGAAACCGGATCGTGCCGTTGGCGAACGTGTCCGGCGTGAAGTCGGACGGCGTCCACGCGCCTTCCTTGAGGTCCCACGTGTCGATGTTGCTCGGCGCGCCGGAGAGGAAGATGAAGATGCAGTTCTTCGCCGTGTTGCGCAGCGAGACGTTGGGAGCCGCCGTCGCGCCGTAGAGCAGCTTCGGCGATAGGACGTCGGCGAAATACGACGCCACGAGGCCCGTTCCGGCGATCTTCAGAAAGCGGCGGCGCGAGAATCCCTCCCCGAGAGGAAGTCCGGAGCCGGCGCACAGTTCACATTCGCGTTTCTTGTTCATGATCGATCAATCGAAGAGGAACTCGAGTTTGTTGATGAGCGCGTACTGAAGATCTTCGGCCTTCTGCGCGAGCGTGCCGGAGTTGAGGTAGTTGATCGCGAGCGCGCGTTCCGACTGCGACGGGTAACGCGACAGCGTCGCGAGGTAGATCTGATCGGCGACCGTTCCCGGATCACTCGTCGATGCGAGCACCTTCGCGACGGTTGAATTCGCGGTCGCCTTCTTCACGCGCGTCGTCACGATCGTACTGTTCAGGAGCGAAAGCGACTGCGTGATCGACGAGTCGCTGCCGCGTGCCGTATCGTCGCGGTCGCCCCGCAGGAACGAGTCGAGGAATGCTCCGAATTGATTGCGGTCGTTCGGCTCGACAGTGTCGGGCAGCTGCATCGCTCTGGTCACCGCGGTCATTCCGGTGACCGGAAGGCTTGCCGGAACGTTCGTCGCCTTCGTGATGGCGTCGAGCATCATCTCGGCCTGAAGCCGGTGCGGATAGTGGCGCGGGAAGAGCGTCGTCCAGCCCTCGTTCCACGTCGCCGGCGTGTAGTACGACGAGAGCTGATACGAAGAGGACGTCGCGACCGTGCGGAGGAACGCGCGGACGTTGTAGCCGCTCGCGATGAATGAGTCGGTCAGGTCCTCGAGCAGCTTCGGATTCGTCGGCTGCAGCGTCTGGCCGGCGGGAAGTTTGTTCGGGTCGAGGCGAAGGAGGTCGAACGCGTTCGGCGGCTCGACGATGGCGATGCCGAACATCTCGCGCCAGAGATAGTTCACCGTGGCGCGCGCGAATTGGCGATCGGCGGTGAGAATGCGGCCATACGCGTCGCGATATGCCTCGCCGGAACGCGGCCCCTCGCCGGTGAACATGTACGCTGGATTGACCGACGTCGCACCGTTCGACAACGGCTGGCGCGGCGTCTTGTTGCCGGAGGTGGTGTTGAGCTGATACGCGCCGGTCGTGACGTCGCTGATGATGAACTTCGTCAGGTTGGCGTTCGGGTTGTTCGGATCGGTGTACTTCTGCCCCTGCGAGCGCGTGCGCGAAAAGAAGGCGGCCATCCCCCAGAAGTCGGAGCGGTTCTTCGACCTCAGGTACTGGTTGACGAGCTCGAGGTGGCCGAGGCCATTGTGGCAGGAGAGGCAGAGCAACGGCATGCCGAGGAAGCGCTCGCCGCTCTGGGCCGCGAGGTTGTCGTACGTATCCTGGATCGGTCCGTTGTTCTGCAGCTCCCGGACGACGAAGTTCGCGTTGCCGACGTTGTACGAATCGCCCTTGCCGGCGAGGACGTTGCGCACGAGCTGGTCGTACGGCACCCCGCTCTTCCAAGCGTCCTTGATGAACGCGTAGTAGGCGTTGCGGCCGAGGTAGTACTCGCGGGAGTTGTTCGAGACGGTGACGTTCTGCACCAGATCGCCGAACCACATCGTCCAGCGGTCGACGAAGGCGTCGGAGGCGAGCAGCTCGTCGATCTTCTTCGCACGTTTATCGGGCGTCTTGTCGTTCACGAAGGTAACGACCGTCGCGGAGTCCGGGATCTGGCCGGTGAGGTCGAGTGAAACGCGGCGGAGGAACTCGGCGTCGGAGGAGAGCGTCGTCGGCTGCACGCCGGCCGCTTTCATCGCGGCGAAAAGATCCGAGTCGATGAAGTTCACGACCGGGAGCGGATTGCTGCCGCCGCCGGGCGCTACGGCGCGATGTCTTGCGCCCGGTGTGACGAGCTCCGCGGTAACCGAAGCCTGGTGATACGCGGCCTGCTGCTGCACTCTCGGCGAGAGCAGCGCAACCTGGGGCATCGGACACGTCTGCTTCCCGTCACTCGCGAAAAGGAGCGCCGGCGCCAGGAACGCCGGGAGGATGCGCGTCATGCGTCTCATGGAAGGTTGGACGGAGGTTTACGACCGCCGTTTACTTGACAGTGTGACCGCCATCACAGCGTGGCGGGAATCACGCTCGCCGCGCTCACCAGTCCGTGTCCTCCGGCACCGGGCGGCCGATACATACGCTCGAGGGAGGACGCACCATGCTTCAAAAACGACTGATGCTGTCGCTTGTCGCGGTTTGCCTCGCCACAACGAGTCTCGTGGCGATCGCGCAAACGTCGACACACAACCCGTACACGATTCCAGGAGTCCAGCTCCGGACGAACATGGTCATTCCGGTGCCTGACGGAATGGGCGGTTATCGCAACGTCTCGATGGGAGCCGCCGCCTTTCAGGAGATCACCCCTTGCCGGCTCGTCAGCACGCTCTCCGGCGATGCGTTCCCGGCACCGTTCGGCGGTCCGGCGTTCGGCGCGAACGAGAGCCGCGTGTACGTCGGCGTGGGACAACTGACCTCGGGCGATTGGGTCAATCCGTGCTCGGACAGAATCCCGCTCAGCGCACTGGCGCTCGCCGCTCGCATAACGGTGGTCGACCCGCAAGGAAACGGCACGATCTATCTGACGCAAGGAATCGACCCCGTTTTCGACGGCTTGCCGGTGCTTCCGTTCCTCGCGAATACGAACGGGGTCGAGGAAGGCGGCGTGATGCTGCGCGGCGGCATCTTCACCGTTAACTCGGACAAGGCCGCTACGGACCTCACGCTCGACGTCGTCGGCTACTTCATCACGGATACTCTGGCGCCCGGACAGGTCGGACCGAAGGGAGCAACAGGCGCGACGGGAACGATCGGGGTGACCGGAGCTACCGGGGCGACGGGCGCCGTTGGATCGACCGGAGCTGTTGGTTCCACCGGCCCGCAGGGCGAGATCGGACCGACCGGGTCGCAAGGCGCCACCGGTGCGACCGGCCCGCAAGGTGCTCAAGGCGAAACCGGATCGACTGGACCTCAGGGCATTCAGGGTGAGACCGGCCCGACGGGTGCGCAGGGTCTGCAAGGCACCATCGGCCCGACCGGGCCTCAGGGTCTGCAAGGCGCAATCGGCCCTACCGGAACGCAGGGTGTGGCCGGCGCAATCGGTCCGACAGGACCGGAAGGACCGGCCGGTGCGCAGGGACCGCAGGGCACGCTCGGACCAATCGGCCCCACCGGACCGGCTGGAGAAAACGGCACGACCGGCGCCACCGGGGCGACTGGAGCAACTGGAGCGCAGGGACCGAGCGGTCCGATTGGACTGACGGGACCCGCGGGCGAGCAAGGAACTCAAGGACCCGCTGGGCCGATCGGTCCATCCGGTCCAACCGGCGCGACGGGAGCCACAGGTCCCACCGGACCCGCGGGGGCCGGCGGAGCGGACGGGAAGAGCTACCTGATCGCGATGGGCACCGGCACGTTCACGTCCGGATCACTCCGCGTCTATAACTCCGCGATCACGGCGAGCAGCTATGTGTTCCTGCAGTACAACCACCAGGGATCGCCAGGCAACGCCTGTTCGGTCGAGGCGATCGGCAGCGGATATACCGACGTCTCCGGCAGTACGGGTAAGAGCTTCATGTACCTGGTATTGACGCCGTACACGCCTTGATTCGGCGCGTGCAGCGGCCTCTCGGCGGCCGGACCTCGGGATCTTGTGGCGGCCGCCTTCGCGGCCGCCACAAGCGCGAACACCCGTCGCAACCTAACACTCACACGTGGAGCACCCTGGGATTCGGCGAACGTCCGTCATGTTTCCGGTGTCGACCAAACAAAAACCCGTGTCGCGCGTGAGTTTTCGCGTGTGAGCTGCAAGGATGACGGCGTCGCCACCGTGAATTACGGCGTCGCGGGCGAGGATGTCAGTGTCGCCGGCGCGGCTGCACGTGCCGCACGCCGTACAACCAGCGTAGCCAACGCTGCTACAGGTGTCGCCAGCCGCGCAACACGTGAAAATCCCGTTGCACCGCCGTTATCCTAACTGGCGTGTTCGTTTTCCTGTCAGGCGGCACCGTCAAACTCGCGCGCGGTGTCGTTTTCCTCGGACGCGACACCGTTTTCCTCGGACGCGACACCGTTTTCCTCGGACGCGACACGGTTTTCCTCCGACGCGACACGGGTATCCGGCGTGCGCACGCCGTCAGTCGAGCGGGATGCGCTCGATGTCGTGGAGCTTCCGGATGTCGACCGAGAGCGTACCGTCGGGTTTCGGCGGGTTGAAGATGCTCTTGAAGCGCGCGCCCCAGACGACTTCGTCGCCGCGATACGACGAGCGGGTGTGCACGGTTTGCGAGAAGGTCTCGTCGAAGCCGTTGAGCATGACGAGGAACTCGGAGTCGCAGCCGAGGAGGTCGCGCTCGGTCATGCCGTGCAGCGGGCTCTTTTCGTCGATCGGATGGACGATCGTCCAGGTCAGCGGAAAGAAGATGACGTTTTCGCGCTCGAGCTTCAGTTGAATGAACTCGCGCTCTCCGTCGACGCCGCGCTTGCGGCGCGTCAGCATCACCTTCGCCTCCAGCTGCACCAGCTCGTTCGAGCGCTGGTTGACGATCCGGAACATGAACGCGGTGAAGCCGCGATACGGCGCGATGATGGCGTTGTCGCTGAAGACGATCTGCGCCATCGGCCGCGCGAAACGGGCGAAGACGATGCCGGCCGCGAGTGCGAATCCGAGGAGCCCGACGAGCGACTCGAAAACGACGACGATGTTCGATTCGAGGTTCTGCGGCGCGATGTTTCCGTAGCCGATCGTCGCAAGGGTGTGAACGCTGAAGAAGAACGCGGTGACGAAACGTTCGCCCGCGCCTTGAGTCGGAAACCCGGTCAGCGCGTCGTCGCCGCAGCCGACGTAGGCGACGGCGAAGAGCGCGTTGGCGGCGAGGTAGGCGCCCATGGCGTAGCCGAGAAAACGCGTCCACGACATCGTCAGGAAGTAGTGGTACGCGGAGAGCGACTGCAGGAACGACAGCCCCTCGCGCTTCACGTTGAAGCTGCCGTTGCGGTTCAGCAGACGCCGTCGCGACTCGCGCGCGACGACCGATCCGAACCCGAGGTCGGAGTTGATGTCGGTCGGAGGCGGCAGCTGAGGCTCGGCGGCCATCCACACATCGTATCGTGATGGCGTGCCCGCGAAGAACGTGCTAAAACGCGCGCGCGATGGACATCAGCGAATTCACGTATGAAACGATCCAGCCGCTGGTCGGCACCACCTTCCAGATGGCGGCGCCCGACGGCCGGTCCTTCGACCTCAAACTGTTCGAGGTCGTGAAGATGCTCGACAAGCACATCGATGCCCGCTTCAAGCGCGACACCTTCTCGCTCCACTTCGTCGGACCGCAGGACCCGTACATCCCCCAGGCGACGTACTCGATGACGCACGAGACCCTCGGCGGTCCGCACTCGATCTTCATCGTGCCGATCTCGAAGGGGAAAGAGGGCTATATCTACGAGGCGGTGTTCAACTAAGGCCGCCACTCGAGCAGGTGGTAGTAGCCGTACTCCCCGATTTCCGTGAAGCCGAGGTCGTAGTAGAGCCGAAGCGCCGGATTGAATTTCTCGACGTGCAGGCTGACGTTCCGGCCGTCGGTCTGCGCGGCGGCGAGAAGCTGCGTCAGGATCGCGCGGCCGATACCGTGACGCCGCATCTCGGGCATGAGCGCGATGTCGACGATGCGCAGGTCCTTCGGCTGATAGTGGAGATAGAGGCGGCCGATCGGCGCGCCGTCGCGCTCGATGACCCAGTACTCCGCCGCTGAGTAGTGCTTCTTGTAGTGCTCCGACTGCGCGTCGAACTGCGAACGGAGGAAGGCTTTCTTCATCTCGTCGGTCCAGTCGGTGACGAGCGCCATCTCCTCTTCGCGGGTGCTGGCGTAGAGGGCCGCAAGGAACTCGACGTCCGCCTCCGTCTCGGGACGGAGGCGGGTCGTCGCATCAATCTGGGTCGAGGTCAATCCGTTTTCTTGATTCGGGTCTTGTCGCGTTCGGAAGAAGCGAAGTAGTCGATGTAGAGGATCAGATACTCGAGCTGCGCCGGGCCGGCGCTGAAGTTGTTCACCTCGAACAGCTTCATGCCGTTCTCGGTCGTCCGCAGCTCGTACCGGCTCCAGTCGGGCTCACTGACACCGTCTCCGACCGGGGAGATGATGTAGTAGCCGCGGCGGAGCTTGGGGTCGGACTTGCCGGACATCAGCGTGAGCTTGATGGCGCCGGGATCGTTCCCCGCTTCGAGGCTTGCTGACGCTGACGCGCCGGTGAGGATGTCGCGACGGGAGACACCGTCGCCCGCCTGTCCAGCCTGGGCGGCTTTGCGTGCGAGCGAGGCCTCCGAGTCGGACGTGAAGAGCATGTGGAGGTTCTGATCCTGGTCGACCGGGACCAGGAACGAAACCGGAGACGCCGGGCCCGAGCTTCGCGAATACCGCCAGGCGATGAACGGATCGACGCGGGTGCTGCCGCCCTCGAGGTACTGCACGATGAGCTGCATCTGTACGCGGCCGTTGGGAGATTTCGGCATCACGTTGTAGCCGCGTACCGAAACCTTCGCGCCGTTGTCGATGAAGTTGCCGTCACCGGAGGTCACCCCGGCAACGGCCATCACGTTCGGTGTCAAGCCGCGACCGGTGCCTCCCAGGGAGGCATTCGGCTCGACATACCCGAGCGAGAATTCGCGTGCGGTTGCGGACGCGGCAGCCGGCTGCGGGAGGAGATCCTTTCCGAACGCGGCCGCCGCGAGCGCGGTGGTCGAGGTCAGAAGGATGAACTCTCGCCGCCCCATCCCACTCGTTAATTGCTTTCTCATGAACTTGCCTTCCTGTCTCTCTCGGTCCTGCTCAGAAAAGCGAACTCTAAGTACGCGGTGGATAGACGCCCTGCAACGCGATGCAGAAGTTGAGCGTCAGGTACGGCTGCATGTTGTTGTGGGGCTGGTCGCCGCCGGCGGGAGCCAGCGCATTGGCCGCCATCGTCACGACGCTGCCCGGAACGGCGTACTGGCCGATGGCAGCGCCCTTCGCGAGCAGCTCGTTGGTGGCGTTGGAATCGAGCGCGTCCTGGGTCGAGACGTTGAAGCCATGCGAATGGCTCGGAATCTCGGATTCGAGCAGCGAGACGGTATCCGAACCGCCAGTCTCGCCGAGGTCATGCAGCGAAAGGCCCGGCCCCTGGCCCGGATGCATGGGCGCGTTGCCCTGCATGTCCGGAAGCGCGAAGTTGCTCTTGCCGTCGCCGCCGTAGGTCGTACCGAGCAGCGAGAAGAGCGCCGTGTTCTGCGACAGCGGAAGAATCTGACCGTCGCAGAAAGCCCAGCCCTTCGGAGCGAAGTTGAACGGGAAGATGCGAATCTCAGCAACAAACGGGTCCATGTTCTCTCCTTCTCACTAGGTCTGGGACGGGAAGATGCCGAACAGCGAGATGATGAAGTCGACGCACAGATAGGGCTGGAAATTGTTGTGCGGCTGACTCCCGCCCACCGACCCGACCGTATTCGGCGCAAGCGTCGTCGTCGGATTGTCCGTCCCGTACGGCAGCGTCGTGGCGAGCGGCGCCGATGCGAGCACCTCGCCCGTGGGATCGGACGTGGTTGCGGCAAGGACGCTGATGATCAGGGGATGGGAGTGCGCGGGGATTTGTGAGACGGTCAGCGTGACTTCTTCGACACCGCCGGTCTCGGCGAGCGTGAAACCGTTCCCGAAGTGCAGAGGGACGCGGCCGCGCAGGTCGGGAAGGGCGAACGTGCTCTGCCCGTCGCCGCCGTAAGTCGTCCCGATCAGGTTGAACAGGGTCTCGTATTCAGAGATGGGGAGGAGCTGTCCTTCGCAGAACATCCACCCCGCCGGGGCGAAGTTGCCCGCGAACATCCGGATTTCACCAACGTAAGGTTGTGCCATCGTTTCTCTCCTGTTCTCCTAGGTCTGCGACGGGAAGATGCCCTGGAGCGCGATCGAGAAGTTCAGCACCAGGAACGGTTGCATGTTGATGTGCGCCTGGCTGCCGCCGACGTTCGCGATCGCGTTCGGAGCCGCCGTGCCGAGATTGCTCGCGCCGGTGGCGTACAGGAACGACGCCGCCGACTTCGCCATCATCCTGTTGGTAGCTGGAACGTTGCCGTCGCTGTCCGGCGAGATGGCCGAGGTCGCGTTGAGCGTGTGCGTATGCGTCGGGATCTCGGAGATCGAGAGCGTGTGCCCCTGCTCGCCTCCGCGCTCGCCGAGCGTGTGCGCCGAGCCCATGTGGATCGGCACGCGGCCCTGAAGGTTCGGAAGACCGAAATTCACACGGCCGTCGCCGCCGTACGTCGTCCCCAGGAGCGAGAAGAGCGCCTGGTTCTGGTTGATGGGCAGCAACTGGCCGTCGCACAACGCCCACCCCTTCGGCGGGAAACCGAAGGACATGATTCGGATCTCGGATAGGAACGGTTCAGCCATGAATCTCCTCCTTAGAGCCTTTCTAAACTGCTGATTACGGAATGCTGCATCCTGTGAATCCGCTGGTGGCGGAGATCAGCGTCGTTCCACCACCACCTGGGTTCTGACTGTCGACGTATGCCTCGACACCGGGCGACGAAGTCGCCGGATTGCCCACGATGCCGTAGGCGTTGACCGCCGGAGCGGTTCCCTGCTTGCGGAGGCCGATGCCGGTGAGGCCGCCCGACCCGGCCGAGACGTTGCCGCTGATCTGCAGGCAGAGCGTCGTGTTCCCGAGCGTATTGCCCGAGTCGACGCGGATGCCGTTGGAGGCCGCGGTCGGAGCGGCCACGATGTTGTTCGTGACCGCCACTTTCATCGTGCCGCTGCAGCCGCGAATCCCGGCGTTGATGCCGTTGCCGTTCGTCGCGGTGATGACGTTGTTCGAAATCGTCGCGGTGAGGACCGTGGCGTCCGTGACCGCGAAGGTACGTGTCGCCCCGACGTTGATGCCGTTCGACCCGAGCGAGTTTGCCGGCGCCACGACGTTGTTGTTGACCGTGACGCTGGTCGTGCCGACGCCGGCCGCCGACACACCGATGGCGGTGCCGACGATGTTGGCGAGCGGGTTGGCCGCGGTGCCGTTGTTGGAGATGTCGAAGTTGCCGCCGGCCGCGCCGCTGACGGTCACGAGAATCGCGTTCGTGCCCATGCGTGACGCAACCGCGCCGCTGACGTGGTTCCCGGTGATCGACACCAGGCGCGTCGCATCGTTCGCCGTTCCCAGCGCGACCGACGGTGCGGCCGCCGATGCGCCGTTGCCACCCTGCAACTGGATGCCCGCACCGCTCGGGAAGTTGGTCACCGTGTTGTTGCTGATCGATCCCTTCGTGACCGACGCTGCCAGTGCCGCGCCGCCGTTGATCAGGATTCGGATGCCGGAACCGCTCGACGCGGTCGCGTTCGTGCTGCTCGTGATCGTGTTGTTGTTGACCTGGAGGTCGGAGATCGCGCCCGAGAAGTTCAGGACACTGATGCCACTCACGGCGGCGTTGCTCAGCGTGTTCCCCGTCATCGTCACGGTACCGGTGAGGTTCGCCTCGGTCGCAAGAGGCGCGGTGTCGAACGCGACCGACGAACCGCCCGCATTGCTGATCGTGTTGTCTGTCAGCGTCAGGTTGACCGTCTTGGCGCCGTTGAGGCCGTGACTGGTCGTACCACCGATGACGTTGGAGTTGACGACGAGCGTCTGAACGTCGTTGACATGGATGCCGCTCGCGCCCGCCGCGGTGATCTCGACGCCCGACACCTCGTTGTTCGAGAGGGTCGATCCGGCGGTGACCGAAACGGCGTCGCCGCTGGCGTTGGAGATCTTCGGACGGGTGCCGGCGACGCGAAGCGTCGGATTCGACGAGCCGTTGTACGTGCCGGAAGCAGTGAGCGCGACACCCTCACCGATCAGACGCTCGCCGTTGTGGTTGATCGTGAAGCCGGCGGACTGGCCGTTCGTCGTGCCGTCGCCGGTGAAGACGTAGACCGTGTCATTGACGGCAGAGGCAGCCTGCGCGGCCGCGAGGGTCGTGTACGGCGAGTCGACCCGGCCGGTGCTACCGCCTCCGTTGTTTTTCACGTACAGCACTCGTTTGACGACGTGGATTGTAACCGTGCCGGTCACGTTGTGGCCGTGGCCGTCGCTGACGACGTAAGTAAACGTATCGTCGCCGCTGAAGCCCGCCGGCGGGAGGTAACGGAACGTGCCGTCGGAGTTCACCGTGACGCTCGCCCCGATGCTCGCCGAACCGAGGGTCGCCGTGAGCGGGTCGCCATCGGAGTCGGTGTCGTTCGCCAGGACGCTGCCGGAGGCGACGCTGAGCGTCGCCGGCTGCGTACCGGACGTGCCGACCGCGAGCTCGGTGTTGCCGACCGCGTCGTACGAATCAGGATTCGCCACCGGCGGCTGGTTGGCGTGCGTGATGTTGATGTTGAACGTCTGCGTGCCGGAGGTGTCGACGCCGCCGTTCGCGGTGCCGCCGTTGTCCTGTGCCGTGACGTTCACATGGACCGTCGTGGTCGGAGCCGAAACGGCGGTGTTGAACGTCAGCGTACCGCTGGAGCTGACGGCAGGCTGCGAGGTGAACGCCGCGTTGTTGTCGTTGGTGACGATGAACGAGACGGTCTGCGCCGACTCGTTGGCCGGACCGGCGCTGATGCCCGTGGCCCAGTTCGCGTAGCTCTGCGGACCGGCGTCGCTGAAGACGCTCTCGTCCGGACCCTTCGTGAAGCTCGGGGCGTCGTTGACCGCGGTGACGGTGATCGTGAACGTCTGCGCGGCCGAGGTGTCGACGCCGCCGTTCGCGGTGCCGCCGTCGTCGTGCGCGGTCACGCTGACGGTCGCCGTGCCGTTCGCATCGGGCGCGGAGGTGAACGTCAGGTTGCCCGCCGCGTCGACGGACGGCTGCGAGCTGAAGAGAGCGTTGTTGTCGTTGGTGGTCGTGAAGGAGACAGTCTGCGACGACTCGTCCGCCGGGCCGGCGCTGATGCCGGTGGCCCAGCCGGTGACGGTGTGCGGACCGCTGTCCTCGAGCACGGTCTGGTCGGCACCCTTCGTAAAGCTCGGGGCGTCATTGACCGCGGTCACGGTGATCGTGAACGTCTGCGAAGCCGAGGTGTCGACGCCGCCGTTCGCGGTACCGCCGTTGTCGTGCGCGGCGACAGTGACCGTTGCGACGCCGTTGGCGTTCGGCGCGGCGGTGTAGGTCAGCGTGCCGTTGGAAGCAACCGCCGGCTGCGACGAGAAGAGACCGTTGTTGTCGTTGCTGACGATGAAGCTGACGGTCTGCGACGACTCGTTGGCCGGGCCGGCGCTGATGGCGGTGGCCCAACCGGCAACCGTCTGCGGGCCGGCGTCTTCGAGCGAGGTCTGGTCGGCACCCTTTGTAAAGCTCGGCGCGTCGTTGACCGCGGTGACGGTGATGACGAACGTCTGCGCGGCGCTCGTGTCGTTGCCGCCGTTCGCCGTGCCGCCGTCGTCGTGCGCGGTGACCGAGACGGTCGCCGTACCGTTGGCGTCAGGGGCCGAGGTGAACGTCAGCGTGCCGTCGGAAGCGACCGCCGGCTGCGAGCTGAAGAGCGCGCTGTTGTCGTTCGTCGCGGTGAACGTCACGGTCTGCGACGACTCGTCGGCCGGACCGGCGCTGATGGCGGTCGCCCAACCGGTGACCGTATGCGCGCCGCTGTCTTCGAGGACGGTCTGATCCGCTCCTTTGGTAAAGCTCGGCGGGTCGTTGACCATCGTGACGGTGATCGTGAACGTCTGCGGAGCCGAGGTGTCGACGCCGCCGTTCGCGGTGCCGCCGTCGTCGTGCGCCGCGACCGTGACGGTCGCAACGCCGTTCGCGTTGGCGGCAGGCGTGTAGGTCAGCGTGCCGTCGGAGGCAACCGCCGGCTGGACGCTGAAGAGCGCATTGTTGTCGTTGCCGACGTTGAAGGTGACGGTCTGCGACGACTCGTCCGCCGGGCCGGCGCTGATGGCGGTGGCCCAGCCGGCGACCGTCTGCGGGCCGCCGTCTTCGAACGCCGTCTGGTCTGCACCCTTGGTGAAGCTCGGGGCGTCGTTGACCGCCGTGACGTTGACGACGAACGTCTGCGAGGCCGACGTGTCGACGCCGCCGTTCGCGGTGCCGCCGTCGTCCTGCGCGTTGATCGTGATCGTGGCGCTGCCGTTGGCGTTCGCCGCCGGCGTGAACGTCAGCGTACCGTCGTTCGCAACCGCGGGCTGCACGCTGAACATCGCCGAGTTCGTGTTGTTCGTGACGTTGAAGTGGACCGTCTGGCCCGCCTCGTCGGCCGGACCGGCGCTGATGCCGGTCGCCCACCCAGCCTGCGTGTAGGCGCCGCTGTCTTCGAGCACCGTGACGTCGGAGCCCTTCGTGAAGCTCGGCGCATCGTTGACCGCGACGACGGTGATCGTGAACGTCTGCGCCGCGCTGGTGTCGACGCCGCCGTTGGCGGTGCCGCCGTCATCGTGCGCGACGACCGAGACGGTCGCCGTGCCGTTGGCGTTCGGCGCGCTCGTGTACGTCAGCGTGCCGTCGGATGCGACCGCCGGCTGCGCGCTGAAGAGCGCGTTGTTGTTGTTCGTGACGTTGAAGGTGACGGTCTGCGACGACTCGTCGGCGGGGCCGGCGCTGATGCCGGTGGCCCAGCCGCTGACGCTGTGCGCGCCGCTGTCTTCGAGCACCGTCTGGTCGGCACCTTTGGTGAAGCTCGGCGCATCGTTGACGGCGTTGACGATGATGTTGAAGTTGTGCGTTGTCGACGTGTCGTTGCCGCCGTTCGCGGTACCGCCGTCGTCGTGCGCGACGACCGTGACGTTCGCGGATCCGTTGGCGTTCGGCGCGGAGGTGTACGTCAGCGTCCCGGAGGGCGAGATCGCCGGCTGCACGCTGAAGAGCGCGTTGTTGTCGTTCGTGACGGTGAAGGTGACGTTCTGTGTCTGCTCGTCGGCCGTCGGGCCCGGGCTGATGCTCGAGGCGTAGTTCGCGATGCTCTGCGGACCGGCGTCCTCGTTCGAGCTGACCGGGTTCGCGCCGAGGTTGAAGGTGGGAGGATCGTTGACCGGGTTGATCGTGATGGTGACGGTGCCGATCGAGGTACCGCCTTTACCGTCGTCCGCCTGGAACGTGAAGCTGTCGCTTCCGTTGTAGTTGGCGTTCGGCGTGTAGGTGACCTGCGCGCTGGTCGGCGTCGGGTTGAAGATCGAGCTGAGTGAGCCGTGCGCCGGCGGGGTCACGATGGTGAACGTGAGCGAGTCGCCGTCGGCATCGCTCGCCGTCATCGTGACGGTGACGGAGTTGTCTTCGTTGGTCGTCGCGGACGTGTTGTTCGCGACCGGCGGAGTGTTGCAGGTCGGAAGCGTGTCACCCACCGGCAGCGACGGCGCCGCGGGCGAGCAGCTCTGGGTTGTCGTCGGGAACGTACCGACCGGGCTGCCGTTCGTCAGGAACGTCGTGCCGGAGGTCGAAATCGTGGTGCAGTACGTGAGCGCGATCGTTCCCTGCTGCGCTGTCGGAACACCGGCAGTGCTGCCGACCGGGCGTACGTCACCGACGCCGCTCTGCCAGTTCAGCGCGCCCGAGTAGGAGCGCACGTTGATATGGCCGCCGGCGCGGTTTGCGTCGCTGGTGGCGCCTGAGGCGTCGATGGTGGCGCCGTTCAGGGTCGCGTCGTTCTTCGACGAGACATTGACCGTACCGCCGCGATCTCCGTTGTGTGAGCCGGAGACCTGGAAGGCGTTTCCGCTCGCGGTAACGGCGCCGCCGGTGGAGATGACGGTGATCGTGCCGGCGTTGCGCTTGTCGGTGGTGCCGGGATTGGACGTGACCGAGAAGAGCGTCGACGAAGTCGGAGGACCGGTGACGGTGATCGCCTTCGCTGCTTCCAGCGTCACGTACATCGCGCCGGCGTCTTCATGCCACGCGTCGGACCGGATGCAGGCGCGATGCGCCCCGCCCGAGCCTGCGAGGGTGCTGCTGTCGATCGTGAGCGTCGTTCCGCTGCGGACGATGACGCCCGGGCCCGAACCCTGCCCCGCGAGCGAGGCGACGAGGCCGTCGATGTGGACGCCGCAACCCTCGAGGACGACCGGATTCCCGGTGACCGGAAGCGTCTCCGATCCCTGGGAAGCGATGATGGCGCTACTGGTGACGGTCAGCCCCGGCTCGCTGTGCGCGAACGACCGGATGGTGATCGGGCCGCCGACATAGTGTCCGCCGCCGCCGCTCATGATCACGCCGGTGTAAAGGGTCGAGGCGAGCGTTCGCGACGGACCGGCGAGAATCTGGCCGCCGATCGACGACGGGTTCCCGCCCGTAATGGAGATCGCGCCGGCATTGCTGTCGAGCGCGCACGCGGCGAGAACGGCGCCGCCTTCCTGGGTCACCGCGCCGCCGGCGTTGATGGTGATGTCGCCGGCGTGGAAGTTGTTCCCGCTGTTCAGTTTCGAGCTCGAGACGATGGCACCGGGCGTCGAGAGGTTCGTCCCCTGAATCAGGACGTCGCCACCGACCGTGAACGTGATGTTCGCGCCGTTGCCGTCGCTCGCCCGATTCTCGGCGAAGACGCCGCTTCCGGATGCGAGCGTCAGGTTACCACTCACGACGAACTGCATCGGACAGGCGGAGCTGCCCGCCCCACTCGAGGCGTCGTTGCAGTTGATCGTCCCGTTGACGGTCAGATCTCCGTTGACGGTGAAGACGCCGTTGACCGTGTGGTCGGCGTCGTCTGGGCCTCCGTCGAGTGATGCGAAACTGGTCGTACCGCTGACGGTGACGTTCGCAAAGGCGAACGTAGGCACCAGAAGAATGCTCAGGGCTATGAGCACCCGAATGGATAGCGATCGCATGGATCTCCCTCCGCGCTTTCGACTACTTAACTTGTGGATAGGCGTTGGACCGGTGCTGCCAGGAACGTTCAGGTAACTTAGTTCCGTTTTCGAGTGCCGTCAATCCCTTTTCGCAGAACTTCTGTCTGCGTGGATGGGAGGAAAGCATGACGGCCGCCGGGCGGTGAGCCCGGCGGCCGTTGTGGAGGGATGACTACGGGTTCGAGCAGGTGCTGAAACCGGTCGTCGCGCTGATCAGCGTGGTGCCGCCGCCCGACGGATTCAAGCCGTTGATGTAGCCCTCGAAGGCCGGCGAGGCGGTATCGGCGCCCGGTAGCGAGTCGACGCCGAATGCCCACGTCTGACCGCTCTGCTTGCGGATCCCGATGCCGTTGACTGCATTGCCGGTCGCCGTGTTGCCGGAGATGTTGAGGCAGAGCGTCGGAGCGCCGCCGGCCGCGGTGGAGCCCTGGCGCGGCTCGATGGCGAACGTGCTCGCCTGCGTCGGAGCGGTGACGGTGTTGTTCTGGATCTTCACCTTCAGCAGACCGCTGCAGGCGTTCGACAGAGCATCGATGCCGATGCCGCTCGTCGACCCGACGGTGTTGTTGGTGATGTTGGCCGACAACTGCGGGGCGTCGGACGTGGTGCCCGCGACGTTGGTGATGCCGACCGCGATGCCCTGCGAGCCGAGGACGTTGTTGGCGACGATGACGTTGTTGCTGATGTCCGCCTGCGTGTTGCTGGTGACAGCCGAAGTGGCACGTGTCGTGACGCCGATCGCCGCCCCCTTCATGTTGGTGATCGGGTTGGCGACCGTGCCGTTGCTGTCGATCTTCCAGTAGGCGTTGCCGTTGCCGGTCATCGTCGCGAGGATCGCGTTGGTGTTCATCTTATTGGTCGAATCGCCGGTGATCTTGTTGCTCTGGATGAGGATGACATTGGCGCTTCCCGGAGTGCCCCACGTGCCGTTACTGCCGTTCGGGTTTCCGAACTGCGCGGTGATGCCGGCGCCGCTCGGGAAGTTGTTGATGGTGTTGCCGGTGATCTCCGCCTTCGTGACGCCCGAGACGGTGCTCGCCGAGCCGTTGCCGAGGAGCTGGATGCCCGACCCGTTGGAGTTCGCGATGACCGTGGAACTGGTGATGGTGTTGTTCTGGATCTGCGCGTCGTTGATGTTCCCGTCGAAGTTCTGGATGAAGACGCCGTGCTGCCACGAGTTCGTCAGGGTGTTGCCGGTGATGATCACGGTGCCGTAGACGTTCTTCTCGGTGCCGACGCTGCCGAAGCCGAAGCTGACGTTCGAGTTGTCGGTCGGGGTGACGTGGTCGGTGCCGGAGGTGTCGATCGTGCTGTTCGTCAGCGTGACGTTCTGGACCTGCGTGCCGCTGACGCCGCTCTTCGCCGTGTTCTGGATGAAGATGCGGTCGAACGACGGGCTGAGGGTGTTGGTCATGGAGATGCCCGCGCCGGTGGCGTTCGTGATGAAGCCGCCGGTGCAGTTCGCAGACGTGCTGCACGTGCCACCGTTCGCCAGGAGGCTGAAGCTGCCGCTGGTGCCGGTGTTCGACAGCAGGATCCCGTTCACGCCGGCGCTCGACTTGATCGACTGGAACTTCACGCCGCTCGCGCCGATCGTGGCGCTCGAGATCGACACGGCGGGGCCGGGGTTGACGTTCGTGGTGCTGCCGATCGTGTTCGCGGTGTTGCTCGCTACGATCGTGAAGGTGCCGCTGCCGCTCGCCGTGAACGAGTCGGCCGCACCGTTGAGCGAGATCACACCGGTCATCGTCACGGTACCGGCGGAGCCGCCGGCGGTGATGCCGGTGCAGCTCGTGGTGCCGGTGATGGTGCTGCCGAAAGTGAGCGTGCCGCCGGTGATGCCGCTGATGTTGACGATCCGCTGCGCGTTGCTTTGCGCGAGCGTGCCGTTGTAGGTGAAGGTCGCAGTGCCGCCGCTCACGAGGAACGACGAGCCGCTGTTGCCGGTGATCGTCCCGCCGCTGACGGTGTAGGTGCCGCCGGTGACGCTCGTGAGCGAGATGCCGTTGGCGCCACCGGTCGAGCCGATCGACGTCATGCCGGCGCCGTTCGTCAGAGCGACGCCATTGAGGGTGAGACCCGGGCCGCTGCCGCTGATGCTGCTGCCGGTGCCGCCGAGAACGGCGGTGCCGCCACCCGTGACGAACACGCCGCCGGCGGCGTTGCCGGTAATCGCCACGTTGGTGAGGTTCAGCGTGCCGGTGTAGTTGGCGGTCGCGCCGTCGATCGCCCTGGCGGTACCGCCGCCGGCGTTGACCGAGGAGGTCGAGGCGCCGTCGGTCATGTTGATCGTGCCGCCGCCGCTGATCAGCATTCCCGCCTTGTTGCCGTTCGCCGTGAAGACGGATCCCTGGAGGTTGATCGTCGCTCCCGTATTACCGGAGCCGGTGAAGGCGGGGCTGGTGTTGTTGGCGGTGACCGAGGCGTTCGCGATGGTGATGTTGGTGCTGGTGCTGTTGGTGATGCTGATTCCGCTGTTCGCCCCAGCGCCGCTCTGCGTGAGATTGCCCGTCGCCGCGGGTGAATGCGTCATCGTCAGCGTGCCCGGGTTGATCAGCTTATTGACGCTGATGAGAATGCCGGTGCTGGCCTTCGTGATGGTGCCGCTGTAAGTAATGGCCGCCGTCACGTTGCCGGTGGTGCCGTCGACGAGGAAGCCGGTGCCGCTGACGGTGTTGGTGGTGTTCGTCGAGAAGATGATCGTTCCCGACTCGCCGCCCGCGCCGATCGTGATGCCGGTCGTACCGCTGAAGGCGTTCGTGCCGTTGAACTTATAGGTGCCCGAGCTACCGGCGATATTGATGCCGGTACTGGTGCCGTTACTCGTGATGTTGCCGGCGAAAGTCAGCGTGGCGGCGTCGGTCGTGGAAACCGTCACGGCGTTCGCGGTCTGCCCCTGCGTGATGCTGCCGTTGAAGTTGACCGCCGTCGTGTTGCTGTTGTTCGTCAAAGTCAGCGCCGCAACCGCTCCGCTGGGGTTGACGGTCGTGCCGGCCGAGAACGTGATTGTGCCGCTACCGGTCTCGCCGCTGATCGTGACGGCGCCGCCGGACCCCGTGATGCCGTTGGTCGTGCCGCTGAAGTTGTAACTGCCCGAGCTGCCGCTGATCGAGACACCGGTCGAGGTGCCGCCGGCGGTGAGGTTGCCGCTGAACGTCACCGACGCGGCGCTCGAGCTGACCGTCACCGCCGTGTTGGCGAGACTCTGCGAGATCGCCGGTCCCCACGTCAGCGTCCCGCTGCCGCCGGTGAGGCTGAACGCCGGGTTGCCCGCCGCACCGGTGATGGTGCCGGCCGTGGCACCCGTGGTGCCGCTGAAGGTGACGCCGTTGAATCGAACGCCCCCCGCGGTCGCCGTGACGTTCGCGAAGGTTCCGGTGAGCGTGCCGCTCGTGAGGTTCAGGGCCGTTGCCGCGTTGACGTTGACGCTGGAGCCGATGGTCAGCGTGCCGAAGTTGGTGGCGGCGGTGATGCCGACCGTGGCGCCGCTGCCGCCCGTGATCGTGACCCCCGCGAGCGAGAGACTCGTGTTCGTCCCTTGCAGAGAGATCCCTGTCGTTCCCGCTCCGTTGGTGATTGTGCCGCCGTTGACCGTGACGGTGCCGGCAGCCGTGAAACCCGCGAGGCTGATGCCGGTCGCGGCACCCGTAGTGTTGATGCTGGTGAACGTCACGCCCGAGACGCCGATGGTCATGCCGCTGAGACTGAGGCCCGCCGTCGACGCCGCGGCGGTCGTGATGTTCGCCGTGCCGCTGACGTTGAGCGTGCCGCCTCCACTGGCGACGATGCCGTTGCCGGTGGAGGTGGACGTGATGTTGAGCGTGCCGCTGAAGGTGAGCGTGGCGCCGGCGTTCGTGGTCGCGGTGATGGCGTCCGCCGTGGCGTTCGACAGCGTTTGCGATCCGGTGAACGAGGTCGTGCCGGCGGTGTTCGACAGCCACTGAATCCTGCCGGCAGTGATCCCGGCTCCGATGGCGATGGGGTTGGCGCTGGCGCGGTTCGAGACCGTAACGGCCGTTCCGGTACCGCCGTTGATGGTGTTGGTGTTGTCGACCGTGACGGTGGCCGTACCGTTATTGATGGTGAGCGCCGTGCTGCTCGCCGTCGAGAGGTTGGAGTTCGTGATCGTCACCGTGCCGGTCATGCTGACCAGATCGATGCCGGAGCCGGTGTTGGTCTGCACCGTGATCGTGTTCGCGGTGAAGCCTGCATGGGTGTTTCCGGCGATGCCGTCGCGGGTGGCGCCGGAGACGGTGACGCCCTCGATGGTGTTGCCGTCGGCGAGGGTGATCGCGTCGCTGGTGGCCGTGGTGTTCGAGATCGTCGGCTTGGTCCCAGCCGCCGCGAGCGTGTTGCCGTTGACCACCAGGGCGAAGCCCGCGCCGATCAACTGCTGGTTCGTCTTCAACGTCAGGCCCGTGGTGGCGGTCGCGGTGTTGTAGGTCGCCGCGCCCGTACTGACGTAGATGATGTCGCCGGTGCCTGAGGCGGAGGCCGCGCTCGTCGCCCCGGTCAGCACGTTGAACGGCGAGGTCGAGGTGCCGTTGCCATTGGAACCGCTGTTGTCGACGTACCAGACCTTGTTCGTCACCACGATGTTGATGGTGGACTGGGTGGAAACGCCGTTGCTCGTGACGTTGTAGTTGAACGAAGCCGTTCCGGTGAATCCGGCGGTGGGGGCGTACGACCAGCCGCCGCTCGTATTGAACGTGATCGTGCCCGCGGCGTTGGTGGCCGAGGCGGTCGTCACGGTCATCGCCGCGTCGGACGTGTCACCGAAGAGGGCGCCGTTGGTGTAGCTCACATAAGGGGTGGTCGGCGTCGAGAAGCCCGCGGCCACTGCCTGGGTATTGCCGACCGAGTCCGTAGACCCGGCGTTGCCTGGTGCGGACGAGTACGTTTCGGTGACTACCTTCGGGCCGACCTTCAGCGTGAGGGTGGCCGTGTCGCCGGTGCAGTTTGTGGCCGTGTCCGTTGCGCGGATCGTGAACGTGAACGTCCCGGTCGCCGTCGGGGTACCGGTGATCGCGCCGGCACTCGAGAGCGAGAGGCCGGCCGGCAACGCTCCGGTCTGGATGGCGTAGGTGTAGGGGCCGGTGCCGCCCGTGGCCCCGACGCTGTCGCTGTATCCGGCGGTGTTGTAGGTGCCCTGCGTCATCGTCGTGCCGCCGCCCGTGCGCGTGACGGTAATCGTCGGGCAGGTCACGGTGAGCGTCGCAACGTTCGAGGTGGCCGTGCCGCACGAATTCGTGAAGACCGCGCGGTACTTCTTGCCGCTGTCGGAGAGGGCCGTCGCCGGCGTCGTGTACGTCGTGCTGGTAGCTCCGCCGATGTCGTTGAACGTCGTGCCGCCGTCGGTCGAGAGCTGCCACTGAACCGTCGGAGACGGTGTCCCCGATGCGGCCGCCGTGAAGGAAGCGGTGCTGCCGGAAACGACGCTCTGATTCGTCGGCTGCGTCGTCACGGACGGCGCAGTGTTGACCGTCAGCGTCGCCGCGGACGTCGTGGCGGTGTTGCAGACATTCGTGAAGACCGCGCGGTACTGCTTGCCGGTATCGGCTGCCGTCGCGCTGAACGAGTACGTCGTGCTCGTCGCGCCGACGATGTTGTTGAACGTCGTACCGCCGTCGGTCGAGACCTGCCACTGCACCGTCGGAGACGGCGAGCCGGAGGCGCTCGCGGTGAAGCTCGCGAGCGAGCCGGCGCAGACCGTCGTGCTCGACGGAGTGCCGGTGATCGCCGGAGCGACGTTCACGGTGAGCGTGGCCGCATTCGATGTGGTGCTGCCGCAGGCATCGGTGAAGACGGCGCGGTACTGATGGCCGCTGTCGGAGCCGTCGGACGCCGTGGTGAAGCTGTACGTCGTCGAGGTCGCGGCCGGGATGTTGTTGAACGTCGTGCCGCCGTCGATCGAGATCTGCCACTGCACCGTGTGATCGGAGGCGTTGCTCGTGGCGGTCGAGGTGAAGCTCGCGAGCGAGCCGGAGCAGACCGTCGTGTTGGACGGCTGCGCGCTGACGACCGGCAGCGTGTCGATGGTCAGCGTCGCCGCGGTGGTGTTCGAGGAGCCGCACGCGTCGGTGAAGACGGCGCGGAACTTGTGTCCGTTGTCGCCCGCGACGGTCGCGAAGGAGAGCGTCGTCGAGGTCGCGCCCCCGATGTTGTTGAACGTCGTGCCGCCGTCGGTCGACACCTGCCACTGCACGGTGTGATCGCTGGCGTTGCTGGTTGCGGCGGCGGTGAAGTTCACGGTCGCTCCGGCGCAGAGGGTCTGCGTCACCGGGTTGGTCGTGACCACCGGCAGCGTGTCGACGGTGAGCGTCGCCGCTGACGTCGGGGTGCTGCCGCACGCGTCGGTGAAGACCGCGCGGTACTGCTTGGTGTTGTCGCCGGGCGCGGTTGCGAACGAGAGCGTCGTCGAGGTCGCGCCGCCGATGTTGTTGAAGGTCGCGCCGCCGTCGGTCGACACCTGCCACTGCACGGTGTGATCGCTGGCGTTGCTGGTCGCAGCCGCCGTGAAGGTCGCCGAGGCGCCCGCGCAGACGGTCTGCGTCAGCGGGTTGGTCGTGACGACCGGCAGCGTATCGACCGTCAACGTCGCAACGTTGGTCGTGGTCGTCCCGCACGAATTGCTGAACACAGCGCGGAACTTGTGCCCGTTGTCAGAAGCAGCGGAGGTGAATGAGTAATTGAGGGCGGTCTGACTCGGGATGTCGGTAAACGTCGTGCCGCCGTCCGTGGAAATCTGCCACTGCACGGTCTGTCCGGCATTGCTGGTAGCGCTCACGCTAAAGCCGGCCAGCGCCCCGGCGCAGACGGTGGTCGATCCCGGTTGGAGATTGACGACCGGGATCGTGTCGACGCGGAGGCTATGGGCGGCCGTCGGTACCGATCCGCACGCGTCGGTAAAGACTGCGCGATAGTAATTGCCGTTGTCCGAGAGTGCCGGGGTGAATGAGAGCGTCGTCGAAGTGGCGCCGCCGATGTTGTTGAAGGTCGTGCCGCCGTCGGTCGACACCTGCCACTGCACGGTGTGATCACTTGCGTTGCTCGTGGCGGCCGCGGAGTAGGTCGCGGTCGCGCCGTTGCAGACGACCTGATCGCTCGGCTGGACGGTCACGACCGGCAGCGTGTCGACGGTCAGCGTGGCCGCCGTGGTGTTCGTCGATCCGCAGACGTCGGTGAAGACCGCCCGGTACTGCTTGGTGTTGTCGCCGGCCACCGTTGAGAACGAAAGCGTCGTCGAGGTGGCGCCGCCGATGTTGGTCCACGTCGAGCCGCCGTTGGTCGAGACCTGCCACTGCACGGTGTGATCACTGGCGTTGCTGGTCGCCGTCGCGCTGAAGCTCACCGTCGATCCGGCACAGATGGTCTGGGTGTTCGGATTGACGGTGACGACCGGCAGCGTATCCACGCGGAGCGTCGCCGCCGCGGTGGGCGTGGAGCCGCACGCCGAGGTGAAGACGGCGCGGTACTGCTTACCGGTGTCGCCGTTCGCCGGCGTGAAGGAGAGCGTCGTCGAGGTCGCGCCGCCGATGTTGTTCCACGTCGCGCCGCTGTCGGTCGACACCTGCCACTGCACGGTCTGGTCGCCGGCGTTGCTCGTCGCAGCCGCCGTGAACGTTACCGGCGAGCCGCTGCAGATCGTCTGATTGACCGGGTCGGTCGTGACGACCGGGAGCGTGTCGACGGTGAGGAGAGCGGCCGAGGTCGGGACGCTGCCGCATGCATCGGTGAAGACCGCGCGGTACTGCTTGGTGTTGTCGGCGTTCGTCGTGGCGAAGCTGAGGGTCGTCGAGGTCGCGCCGCCGATGTCATTCCACGTCGCGCCGCCGTCGGTCGACACCTGCCACTGCACGGTGTGATCGCTGGCGTTGCTGGTCGCGGCCGCGGAGAAGATCACGGTCGCGCCGGAGCAGATGGTCTGCGTCGCCGGATTCGTCGTGACTACCGGGAGCGTGTCGACGGTGAGCGTCGCGGCGCTGGTGTTCGTCGATCCGCAGGCGTCGGTGAAGACCGCGCGGTACTGCTTGCCGTTGTCGCCGGCGACGGTCGGGAACGAGTACGTCGTCGAAGTCGCTCCGCCGATGTCGTTGAAGGTCGTGCCGCCGTCGGTCGACACCTGCCACTGCACGGTGTGATCGCTGGCGTTGCTGGTCGCGGCCGCCGTGAAGCTGGCGGTCCCGGCGGCGCAGACGGTCTGCGTCAACGGGTTCGTCGTGACCACCGGCAGCGTGTCGACGGTCAGCGTTGCCGCCGACGTCGGGGTGCTGCCGCACGCGTCGGTGAAGACGGCGCGGTACTGCTTGCCGTTGTCGCCTGTCGCGGTCGCGAAGCTGAGGGTCGTCGTCGTCGCGCCGCCGACGTTGTTCCACGTCGTGCCGCCGTCGGTCGAGACCTGCCACTGTACGGTGTGGTCGCTGGCGTTGCTCGTTGCGGCCGCCGTGAACGTCACCGTCGCGCCGGCGCAGAGCGTCTGCGTCAGCGGGTTCGTGGTGACGACCGGCAGCGTGTCGACCGTCAGGATCGCCACGTTCGTCGTGGCGGTACCACATGCGTCGGTGAAGACGGCGCGGTACTGCTTACCGTTGTCGGCCGCGGCGGTCGTGAAGCTGAGCGTGGTCGAGGTCGCGCCGCCGATGTTGTTGAACGTCGTGCCGCCGTCGGTCGAGACCTGCCATTGCACCGTGTGGTCGCTGGCGTTGCTCGTCGCCGCCGCCGTGAAGGTTGCCGTGGCGCCGGCGCAGAGCGTCTGGGTCGCCGGGTTGGTCGTCACGACCGGCAGCGTGTCGACCGTCAGCGTCGCCGCGGAGGTCGGAGTATTGCCGCACGCATCGGTGAAGACGGCGCGGTACTGCTTGCCGTTGTCGCCTGTCGCCGTCGTGAAGCTGAGCGTCGTCGACGTGGCGCCGCCGATGTTGTTCCACGTCGTGCCGCCGTCGGTCGAAACCTGCCACTGCACGGTGTGGTCGCTGGCGTTGCTGGTCGCGGCCGCGGTGAACGTCACCGGCGAACCGGCGCAGATGGTCTGCGTGACCGGGTTCGTGGTGACGACCGCCGCCGTGTCGACCGTCAGCGTCGCCGCGGTCGTGGCGACGTTCGAGCCGCAAACATTCGTGAAGCGGGCGCGGTACTGCTTACCGGTGTCGGCCGCCGCCGCCGTGAACGAGAGCGTCGTCGAGGTCGCGCCGCCGATGTCGTTGAACGTCGCGCCGCCGTCGGTCGAGACCTGCCACTGCACCGCCGGCGCCGGCTGGCCGCTGGCCGCCGCGGTGAAGTTGACGATCGTGCCGGCACAGACGAGCTGCGTGACCGGGTTCGTCGTGACGACCGGAACCGTGTTGACGGTGAGCGTCGCCGCTGTCGTCGTGGCGGTGCCGCTGCCGTTGGTGAAGACGGCGCGGAACTTGTGGCCGTCATCTGCCGCGACGGTCGCGAACGAGTAAGTCGTCGACGTCGCGCCGCCGATGTTGTTGTACGTCGTGCCGCCGTCGGTCGAGATCTGCCACTGAACGGTCGGAACCGGATAGCCGGTCGCCGCCGAGGCCGTGAAGGTCGCCGTGGCGCCCGCGCAGACCGCCTGACTGGAGGGGTTGGTGCCGATCGTCGGCGTCTCGTTGACGGTGAGGGTGAACGCCTGCGGGGCGCTCGAGCCGCGCACGTTCGTCGCGGTGAAGGAGATGCTGTAGACGCCGCCCGTGCCGACTGCCGGCGTGCCGGAGAGCGTGCCGCTGCTGGAGCTCGGCGGGCCGTTGTTGACGAACGTCACGCCGGTCGGCAGCGCGCCGCTCTCGAAGAAGTCGGCAGGCGGATGGGCCGAAGCGGTCGTCGTGAAGGTGCCGAACGTACCGACGAGGAACGTCGTGTTGTTCGCGCTGGTGATGACCGGGATCTTGTCGACCGTGATCGTGAACGTCATCGCGGTCGTCGTGTCGACGCCGCCATTCGCCGTGCCGCCGTTGTCGTGCAGTTGCACGGTCACGTTGGCGACGCCGCTCTGGCCGGTGATGGTCGTGAAGGTCAGCACGCCGCTCGGGCTGATCGCCGGCTGCGCGCTGAAGAGTGAGTTGTTGTCGTTCGAGACGATGAAGTTCAGCGCCTGCCATGCCTCGTCGGCCGGGCCGGCCGAGACACTCGACGCCCAGCCGGAGCTGTACGCGCCGTCGGTGTCGAGGACGGTGACGCCCGCGCCGGCCGTGAAGGTCGGGACGTCGTTGACCGAGCCGACGTTGATGGTCACATGTGCCACGGTCGAGGCGAGCGAAGCGTCGTTCGCGGTGTAGGTGAAGCCGTCGATGCCGTTGAAGTTCGCGTTCGGCGTGTAGGTGAAGCTGCCGTCGCTGTTGAGGTTCAGCGTTCCGTTGCTGACGTTGCCGACGAGGACCGCGTGAATCGTGTCGCCGTCCTGATCGCTGTCGTTCGTCAGCACGTTGCCGCTGACGGCCGAGTCCTCACCCGTCGAGAACGAGTCGTTCGTCGCGACCGGGGCGTGGTTGACGTGATTGATCGTGATCGAGACCGTCGCCGCGGCGCTGGTCGCGATGCCGTCGCTCACCGTGAAGGTGAACGAGTCGCTGCCGGAGTAGTTCGCGGCCGGCGTGTAGAGAACGCTCGGCGGCGCGCCGGAGAGCGTGCCGTGTGCCGGCGGCGTCGCGATCGCATAGCTGAGCGGATCCGCATCCGGATCGCTGCCGGTCAGCGTGATCGCAACCGCGGTGTCTTCATTGGTCGTCACCGTCTGCGAATTCGCGGTCGGCGGCGTGTTCGTGTTCTTGACGTTGAGCGTCACCGTGACGATGCCCGAGGCGAGCGAGCCGTCGAACGCGTGGTAGGTGAAGCTGTCGGTGCCGGCGAAATTGGTCGTCGGCGTGTAGGTGAAGCTGCCGTCGCTGTTCAGGTTCAGTGTGCCGTGCGCGACGTTCACGTCGAGCACCGCCGTCAGCGTGTTGCCGTCGACGTCGCTGTCGTTGAGGAGCACGCCGTTCGCGGCGCTCACATTGAGCGTGGTGTTCTTGAGCGTGCCGTAGACGTCGGGCGACGCCACCGGCGCGTCGTTGACCGGCGCGATGTTGATGGTGATCGTGCCGTTGCCCGTGAGCGAGCCGTCGCTCACGGTGAAGGTGAACGAGTCGGTGCCGTTGTAGTTGGCGTTCGGCGTGTACGTCAGGTTCGGCGCGGTGCCGGTCAGGACGCCGTGCGCGGGCGCGTTCGCCGAGAACGTGATGGCGTCGCCGTCAGGGTCGCTGCCGGTGAGGACGATACCGAGCGGCGTGTCCTCGTTCGTGGAGACCGTCTGATTGTTCGCCACCGGCGCCTGGTTGGTGCCGTGGATGTTGAACGTCACCGTCGCCAGGTTCGACTGAAGCGATCCGCCAGTCGTCTCCTGCGCGCGATACGTGAACGTGTCCGTGCCGGTGTAGCCGTTGTTCGGCGTGTACGAGAAGCTGCCGTCCGGATTGAGCGTGAACGAGCTCGCGTGCGCCGGACCGGTGCCAAGCACCGCCTGCATCGTGTCGCCGTCGACGTCGTAGTCGTTGGCGAGCACGCCGACGATCGCGGAGATCGTCAGCGTCGCGTTCGGCGTCGCGGCATAGACGTCATTGACCGCTACCGGCGCGTCGTCGACCGGGGTGATCGTCAGCGAGATCGTGGCGGCAGAAGACTGCGCCTTGCCGTCGCTCGCAACGACGACGAAGGAGTCGGTGCCGTTGTAGTTCGCGGTCGGCGTGTAAGTGACGTTCGGCAGCGTTCCGCTCAGCGAGCCGTGCGACGGCGCGTGGAGCAGCTGGTAGGTCAGCGGATCGCCCTCGGCATCCGTCGCCGTGACGTTGATCGGCGTCGGGGTGTCTTCCAGCAGGGTGATCGTCTGGTTGTTCAGCACCGGCGGGTCGTTGACCGGCGTGATCGTGATCGTCACCGTCGTCGGCGCCGCCGGCGTGATGCCGTCGGTCACGATGTAGGTGAACGTATCGCTGGTCGTCTCGCTGCCGTCGTGGGTGTAGACGAACGAGCCGTCCGGATTGATGACGACGCTGCCATGCGCCGGAGCCGTGCCGAGCGACGCCGTCAGCGAGGCGTGCGGCGTGTCGACGTCGGTGTCATTGACGAGGAGACCGCTCGCCGCCGGAACGGTCAGCGTCGATCCCTCGGCCGTCGTGTACGCGTCGGCCACTCCCACCGGAGGCTGATCGGCTCCGATGGTGATGTGCACCGTCACCGGGAACGACGGGATGATGCCGTCCGTCGCGCGGTACGTGAAGGTGTCGGCGAGCGTGTTCGAGCCGTCGTGCGTGTACGTGAACGACCCGTCGCTGTTCAGGTGGAAGTTCGAGGCGTGCAGCGGCGGCGTGTTGATGACCGCCGTCATCGGATCGTGGTCCGCGTCGGTGTCGTTGAGCAGAACGCCCGGAGGCGGCACGTTGAGCGTGCCGGCGTGCGCGACCGTGTACGAATCGGTGACGCCGACCGGCGCGTTGTCCGGCGTGATGTGGAAGGTGACGGTTGCCGGGTCGGAAGTCTGGCCGCCCGCCGTCGCCTTGTAGGTAAAGCTGTCGACCGGCAGCCCCGATCCGTTGTTGTTGTAGTGGAAGCTGCCGTCGGCGTTCAGCGTGATGGTGCCGAGGTGCGTCGTCGTGAGCAGCTGCGCCAGCATCGGAGAGCCGGTCGTGTTCACGTCGTTCGTCAGCACGCCCGGCGCGCCGGCGCCGATGCCGTGGCCCTGCTGGAGCGTGTAACTGTCATCGACCGCGACGAGCGAGCCGGTGACACTTCCCCCGATGTTGAAGAGAAAGTAAAGGTCGGTCGATCCCGAATAGCCGAAGACGCTGTTGATCAACTGCTGCGTCGTTCCGGTGACGACCGGAGGTCCGAGGAACATCGGCGGCAGGCCGCCGAAGAACGCGAACGTGCCGTCGAGGATGGGCGACATCGGCTCCGTCGGGATGCCGTCATGCGAGACGGCGCGGTGGCGCGGTCCGATGGTCGGATAGAGGATCGGGGTGCCGTTCGGGGCGGTTTCGATGAACGTTGCTCCGGCCCCTTCGAGCACGCCGATGTAGAGGCGCATGTTGTTCGGGACGATCGTCCCGAACACGCTGTTCGGGATGTGAGTGACGACATGCAAAGCGCCGTCGCTTCCGATGGTCGCCGGCCATCCGGTGCTGTCGACGGTGATCGGAGCGGTGAACGCCCCGCCGGAGCACTGCTGGCGTTCGACTTTGGAAACTGTCGCCGTGGAACCGTTGCGATCGACAGTCGTCGTCAGGACGTGTTCGATCCCCGCGATCGAGGTCGTACCTACGGTGTAGGTGCAACCGGTCGCCGACGAGTTGTCGACGTCGAAGAGGATGACGTATTTGGTGGTGACCGTAGCAGCGCTGAGTGAGGAGACAAGAAGAAGCAGAACCAGCAACTGAACGGCGAACCGCAGCGATTTCAAATGCTTCATTGACCTCTCCGGGTGGTTTTTGGGCTTCGGCTATGGGGACCGGCCGCTCATAATAACAGGCCTCCCAGCGGAACGACAGAAAAAATCCGACCTCCCCCTCAGACCCGGAATCCCAAAAAAATACCGGCGGCTTTCGCCGCCGGTCCACACATCGCGAAAGGTTCGCAGCGGGGGCTCAGTGCCTTCCGCCACCTCCCGACACCTGAATCTCGCTCGCCAGGATCGTGGTCGCGTCGACACGAGTCCCTTCGGCCTGAACGAAGTCTCCAACCTTGACGTCGCTCAGCGAGATCTCCTTTCCCTGCTTCCGGATGCGCGTATTCGAATCTACATTCACCGTGTACGTATTACTGATCGTCAAGGAGGACGTACCGGTGCCTGTCACCGCCCCACTCACTTCCGCCTTGGTCGTTTCCGAGGGATTGCCATCTTCCACTTCGATCTGCAGCGCCGCGATCGTCGTCGCGTCCACCGCCGTCCCGACCGCTTCGACGTGATCCCCCACTTTGATGTCCGCAAGGTGAATCGTCTGACCGTGCTTTTTGATGAGCGTGCCGTCGGTGACCTTCACGGTCGCGTCCGTTCCGTTGGCGCGATGCACGTCGATCGAATCGGTCCCGACCTTCGTCACGACCCCGTTCGCGGTCACGACCTTCAGGGAGTCGTCCGGCGGTTCCGAGGAGTCGGGCTGCTGGACGATGATGATCAGCGCCGTGTTCACGTTGTTCGCGGAGGTCGCTTTCACGTGGACCTGATCGCCGACGGCCAGTGTGCTCGCATCGACGGTCGTATCGCCCTTGCGGATCAGCGTCGCGTCGTTGATCGTGAAGTCGACGTCGGTCTTGTGCGACGTCGTCACCGTGATCGTTCCGGTGCCGACGGCATTGATCACACCCTCGTATTCAGCAGTCGGCGCGGTCGGCGCCGCGCGATGTCTCGCCTCGGCGACCAGACTGGTGAGAAGCAGACCGGCCATCCACAACGCCACTCTCACTCGCATCTTCTCCTCCTTCAACGGAAAAAGGGGCGTTACGCCCCTTTTTGATCAACAAAAAAGGGGCGTTACGCCCCCGTTTCGTCGTGCTGCTGTTCGTTGCGCGCAGTGTGGCACGCCACCGGCAGCGTCGATGTGAGGCAGATCACGTTCTGCTATTCTTTCTTGCGTCCCACGTAACCGGTTGCCCCGAAAAGAAGATGGATCCGCAGCATCCGTTTGCCGTCATCCCGGGCGGAGCGCGCGACGACCGCGATGAGCTGGCGCGTCTCCGGGCGGAGATCGAGCACCGCAATCAGCAGGAGACGGCGATCGCGGAGCTCGGTCAGGCAGCGCTCACCGGCGTCGACGCGATGATCCTCCTCGGCCAGGCGTGCGCTCTGGTCGAGCTCACCCTCGGCGTCTCGCATGTCCGCATCCTCGAAGCGACACCGAACGGCCGCATGGCCGTACGCGGCGCGATCGGCGCCGATGAGTCGTTCAGCCGCTGCGCATGCGACGCCGAGGAGGACGAGTCGATCGGCATGTTCGTCTACCTCGCCGAGACGCCCGTCACCTTCTCGACCTCGAGCGACGAGACGCGCTTCAAGCTTTCGCACCTGCGCGATCATCACGGCGTCCGCTGCGGCGCCGGAATCGCGATCCAGACCCAGTACGGTCCGTTCGGCGTCCTCCTCATATACGGGAAAGAGGAGCGGACCTTCCGCGACTTCGAGCTCGGCTTCCTGAAGTCGACGGCGAACATCGTCGGCGAAGCGCTGGCGCGCGCCCACACCGAGACGGCGCTGCGCAAATCGGAGCAGCGGCTGCGGCAGCTCATCGCCTCCGCGCTCGACGCGGTCGTCACGATCGACAGCCAGACAACGATCCTCGAATGGAACCCGCAGGCGGAGGTCATCTTCGGCTTCACGGCGCGGCAGATGATCGGCCGCCAATTCCCGTCGTCGATGCTCGAGGAGCGCGATTACCGCATGATCCAGCGCCTCCTCTCGCGCTCACGGAACGCGCCGAAGAAGTCGACGGTGCGGCGGCGCATCGAGACGATCGCACGTGGCGCGAACGGGCATCCGTTTCCGATCGAGATGACGATCGAGCAGGTCGGCTCCGGCAGCGACCAGCTGTTCACCGCGTTCATCCGCGACATCTCGGAACGGAAGCGCTCGCAGCACGAGCTGGAACAGCGCGAGCGCCGCTTCCGCACGATCTTCGAGAAGAGCTGGAGCGGCGTCGCTCTCCTCGACGCGAATCTCCGCTTCTCCTTCGCCGCCTCCTCCACCTCGAACATCCTCGGCTACAACGAGTCCGATCTCCTCGGGCAAACGATCCTCGACTTCATCCACCCGCGCGAGCGCGCCGCCGCGCAGCGTCTGTTCGAGTCGCTCGCCGCAACCGCCACGAAGGAGGCGCACGGTGAGTTGCGCTTCCGACACAAGAACGGCATGTGGGTCTGGCTGGAGGGCTTCGCGCAGAACCTCTTGCACGAGCCGAGCGTGACCGCGATCGTCCTCAACTACCGCGACGTCACGCAGCGCCGCCTGACGGAGAAGCAGCTCGAGTACCGCGCGCATTACGACGCGCTCACCGGCCTTCCCAACCGCGTCCTCTTCCGCGATCGCGTCGTCAACGGCCTGGCGCAGGCGCACCGCAATCACCGCGGCCTCGCGATCATGTACCTCGACCTCGATCACTTCAAACTCGTCAACGACGGCCTCGGGCACTCGTTCGGCGACGCGCTCCTGGCCGCCGTCGCGTCACGGCTGCAGCAGGCGCTGCGCGCCTCCGACACGATCTCCCGCATCGGCGGCGACGAGTTCGCGATCCTCATCAACGACGCGAGCGACAGCAACGCCGTCGCCTCGATCGCCCGAAAGCTCCTCGACACGCTCGCGCAGCCGTTCCGCATCGACGATCACGACCTCTACGTCACCTCTTCTGTCGGCATCAGCATCTATCCCTCGGACGGCGCCGACTTCGAGACGCTCGTCAAGTGCGCCGACGCCGCGATGTACCGCGCGAAGGAGCTCGGCCGCAATCAGGCGCAGCTCTTCACGCCGAGCATGAACGAGCGTTACGTGCACCGGCTCGCGATCGAGCAGAACCTCCACCAGGCGCTCGAGCGCGGCGAGCTGGAGCTCTACTACCAGCCGATCTACGACCGCATCCGGCGCTGCATCGTGTCGGTCGAGGCTCTTCTGCGCTGGAACGACCCGCAGCGCGGCGTCGTCGCGCCGGGTGAGTTCATCAGCCTCGCCGAAGAGACGGGCCTCATTCTCCCGATCGGCGACTGGGTCATCCGCAGCGCCGCCGCGCAGACCCGGCGCTGGCGCGACGAGGGCCTCGGCGATCTGCGCGTCTCGTTCAACATCTCCGCGCACCAGCTGCAGCAGGCGGAGTTCATCAGCGTCCTCCGCGACGCGATCCGCGCGCACGAGATCGATCCGCACGTTCTGCAGATCGAGATCACGGAGACGGCCGCGATGCTCAACGTCGACCGGACGATGCGCCTGCTCGGCGACATCCGCGAGATGGGCGTCACGATCGCGATCGACGACTTCGGTACTGGCCAGTCGTCACTCATCTACCTCAAGCAGTTCCCCATCGACACCATCAAGATCGACAAGGCGTTCCTCCGCGACATCACGGAGGACGAGACCGCCGCCGCGCTGGTCTCGTACGTCATCAACCTCGCACACACGCTCCGCCTGAACGTCGTCGCCGAGGGGGTCGAGACCGAGGGGCAGTACTCGTTCCTGAGGCACTACGCCTGCGATCAGATGCAGGGCTACCTCTTCAGCCAACCCGTTCCCGCCTCCGAGATCGCCCGCATCGTCAAGGACTTCACCCGCCCCATGACCGTCGAGATACCCCGCCCCACCGCAGTAGACTACTGAGAATGGTGCCCGACATCCCGGCCGGCGCGGTCGCGATCACGATTCATGAACGGAGCGGCTGGGGAACGGTGGTTGCCTGTTTCGTGGTCCTGATCTCGTTCGAGTGCATCGGCGTGCACTTGCTCGTGCAGCACTGGAGCGCAAGGGTGGCGTGGACCCTCACCGCACTCGATGTCTACGGCGTTCTCTGGCTGATCGGCGACTACCGCGCGTTGCGGCTGCACCCGACATTCATCCAGCGCGACGCGATCGAAGTGAGATACGGACGGCGGCTCCGCGCCACGATCGCCCGCGACAACATCGCCTCGGTCGACAGCATCACCGATGAGACGCAGTGGAAACGGAAAGGAACGATCAAGCTCGCGCTGCTCGACGAACCGAAGTACCTCATCCGCCTCCGCGAGCCGGTCCAGGCCGAGTTGCCGGCCGGCATCAAGCGGACGATCGACGCCATCGCGATCCTCCCCGACGATACCGCTGCCTTCGAGCGTGCATTGACTCTGCATTGATGGGACAGCCTGCAGAGCGCACCTCGCCGAGGTATCTCCTCGTCCTTTCCCTCGGCGCGGTGGGCGTCGTGTACGGCGACATCGGCACGAGCCCTCTGTACGCGCTGCGCGAGTGCTTCCATCCGCACCACGGCGTGCGGCCGACGCCGGACAACGTCATCGGCATCCTGTCGCTGATCTTCTGGTCGCTGACGATCGTCATCTCGTTCAAGTACCTCGTGTTCGTGATGCGCGCCGACAACCGCGGCGAGGGCGGCATCCTGGCGCTCATGTCGCTGGTGCGCGCGCGCGGCAGCGGATCGTCGCAGGCGCGTCTCTTCCTCGTCGCCCTCGGCCTCTTCGGCGCCGCGCTGCTTTACGGCGACGGGATGATCACTCCCGCGATCTCGGTCCTCAGCGCCATCGAAGGGATCGACGTCGCCACTCCCCTCTTCGGGCCGTACATCGTGCCGGTCACGATCGTCGTCCTCATCATTCTTTTCCTGCTGCAACGCGCCGGGACGGCACGGGTCGGCGCGGTGTTCGGACCGGTGATGCTCGTCTGGTTCGCGGTCATCGCGATCCTCGGCGTCATGCAGATCGTCCAGGAACCGCACGTGCTCGCGGGGATCAATCCGGCGCACGCATTCACCTTCTTCGCACGCAACCGCCTCCACGGCTTCCTCGTCCTCGGCGCGGTCTTCCTCTGCGTCACCGGCGGCGAGGCGCTGTACGCCGACATGGGCCACTTCGGCGCGCGCCCGATCCGTCTCGCCTGGTTCATCCTCGTCTTCCCCTGCCTGCTGCTGAACTACTTCGGGCAGGGCGCGCTCCTGCTCCACGACCCCGCGGCGGCGGAGCATCCGTTCTTTCACATGGCGCCCACCTGGGCGCGGCTGCCGCTGGTCGCTCTCGCGACGCTCGCTACGATCATCGCCTCGCAGGCGGTGATCTCCGGCGCGTTCTCGCTCACGCGGCAGGCGGTGCAGCTCGGCTACGCGCCGCGACTCGACATCCGCCAAACGTCGGCGCGCGAGATCGGCCAGATCTACATCGCCTCGGTCAATTGGGCTCTGATGGTCTGTGCGATCGGCCTCGTCCTCGCCTTCCGCAGCTCCAGCGCGCTGGCGGCGGCATACGGCGTCGCGGTCACGGCGACGATGGGCATCACCACGGCGCTCCTCGCCGTCGTCGAGCGGGAACGCTGGAACTGGAGCATTCCCGCCATGCTGGCGCTGACGGTCCCACTCCTGGTCATCGACCTCTCGTTCTTCGGCGCGAACATCATCAAGGTGACCGAGGGAGGGTGGTTCCCGCTCGTCGTCGGCATCTTCGTCTTCACGCTGCTCGCGACTTGGCGGCGCGGCCGCGAGATCCTCGCCGCGCGGCTTGCTGAAACCATGATCCCGATCGAGACGCTGCTGCAGGAGGTCGCCCGCGGAACGCTGGCGCGGGTACGCGGCACGGCCATCTTCCTCTCACGGTACGCGGAGGGGATACCGACGACGCTCCTCCACAACATCAAGCACAACAAGGTGCTCCACGAGCAGGTCATCCTGCTCACCGTCAGCTACGAAGAGACGGCGCACCTTCGCGACGGCGACGAGCGGCACCAGTGGCAGGACCTCGGCAGCGGCATCTACCGGCTTCGCGTCCGCTTCGGTTTCATGGAGGAGACGGACATTCCGTCGCTCCTGGCATCAATCAAGGATGCGCCGATCCCGATGGATCTCTCCGGCATCAGCTTCTTCCTCGGCCATGAGACGCTCATCGCCACCCGGCGGCCCGGCATGGCGTTGTGGCGCGAAAAGCTCTTCTCGTGGATGATTCGCAACGCATCCAGCGCGACCCACTGGTTCGGCCTGCCGCCAAACCAGGTGATCGAGCTGGGGGCACAGATAGAACTTTGAGCGACAACAACACCGACCAGACCCACAGCGGGATCCGGAAGCTCCGCCGCATCGTCATCGGAAAAGCGCGGAGCGTCAGCGATCCCGAGATCTTCCACCACACGTCGCTCGTCGCCTTCCTGGCGTGGGTCGGCCTCGGCGCGGATGGACTGTCGTCCTCCGCCTACGGCCCCGAGGAAGCGTACAAGGCGCTCGCCGGACACCAGCACCTTGCCATCATCCTCGCGGCGATGACCGCGACGACCATTCTCGTCATCGCCACCGCCTACTCGAACCTCATCGAGCACTTCCCCGGCGGCGGTGGCGGATACCTCGTCGCGACGAAGCTCCTCGGCAACCGCGTCGGCGTCGTCTCCGGCTGCGCCCTGCTCGTCGACTACGTTCTGACGATCACGATCTCGATCGCCAGCGGCTGCGACCAGCTCTGGTCGTTCCTGCCGCAACACCTCCTGCCCTACAAGATGATCGCGGAGTTCGTGATCCTCGCGCTCCTCGTCGTGCTGAACCTGCGCGGCGTGAAGGAGTCGGTGAACCTTCTCGCGCCGATCTTCGTGGCGTTCGTGGTGATGCACGTCCTGGTCATCTTCTACGTCTTCTTCGCCGACTTCGGACACCTGCCGACCGTGTTTCATGCAGCGGCGCACGACTACCGCTCCACCGCGAATCAGCTCGGGTGGATCCCCCTGCTGCTCTTGATCCTGCGCGCCTACTCGATGGGCGGCGGCACGTACACCGGTATCGAGGCGGTCTCGAACGGCGTCTCGATGTTGCGCGAGCCGCGCGTGCACACCGCGCGGAAGACGATGGCGCTGATGTCGATCTCGCTGGCGTTCACGGCCGGCGGCATCATCTTCGCCTACCTGCTGACGAACGCGCAGCCGGTGCGTGGCAAGACGATGAACGCGGTGATGCTGTCGAACCTGTTCCACGGATGGTCGATCGGATCCGGAATCGTCATCTTCACGCTGATCACGGAAGCGGCGCTGCTGTTCGTGGCGGCTCAGGCGGGGTTCCTCGACGGGCCGCGCATCCTGTCGAACATGGCGGTCGACTCATGGATGCCGCATCGCTTCTCGCAGCTTTCCGACCGCCTCGTGACCCAGGACGGCATCCTGATGATGGGCATCGCCGCGCTCGCGGCGCTCGTCTACACGCGCGGCGACGTGACGACCCTCGTCGTCATGTACTCGATCAACGTCTTCATCACCTTCTCGCTCTCACTTCTCGGCATGGCGCGCCTGATGATCCGCGGCCACGAGCCGAAGTGGAAACGCAACCTGCTCATTCACGGCGTCGGCCTTTTCATGTGCGTGAGCATCCTCGTCGTCACGATCTACGAGAAGTTCCTGCAGGGCGGCTGGATCACGATGGTGATCACGAGCGTGCTCGTCATGGTGGCCTTCGCGATTCACCGCCACTACCAGCGCGTCCGCGCCGGCATGCGAAGTCTCGATGACGTGCTGATGAACGTGCCCTCCAACGTTCACGAAGCCGACGTCGCCCCGATGGATCGCAACGCGCCGACCGCGGTGATCATGGTGAAGTCGTTTTCCGGCTTCGGCATCCACGAGGTGCTGTCCATCCACCGCCTCTTCCCGCGCGTGTTCAAGAACTTCATCTTCGTCAGCGCCGCCGTCGTCGACTCCGGGTCGTTCAAGGGAGCCGACGAGGTCGACCGCCTCGAGAAGGAGACCCGCGGCAATCTCGAGCAGTACGTGAAGTGGGCCCGCAGCCAGGGCATGAACGCCGACTACCGCATGGCCATCGGCACCGAGCCGGTCGAGAGCGTGACCGACATGTGCAAACAGATCGCCGAGGAGTACCAGCGCGCCATCTTCTTCATGGGCCGCCTCATCTTCCGCGAAGAGAAGTGGTACTACCGGTTACTCCACAACGAAACCCCCAACGCGATCCAGCGCCGGCTGCAGTTCGACGGGCTGCAGGCAGTGGTGCTGCCGATCCGGGTTTTGGAGAGCTAGGGAACTCGACGCTTACGGCGATCCTGGCCGACTTCGCGGGACGACTTCGCGGGACGCCTTCGCCGTGTCGACCGCCGGCGACAGCGCGCATTCCCGCCCGACGCCCTGAGTCCGCGACCGAACACCCTGCGTCCGTGCCCGAACACCGTGTATCCGCGCCCGAACGCCATGCGACCGAGCCCGAACGCAGTGCGTCCGCGCCCGAACGCAGTGCGTCCACGTCCGAACGCCATGCGTCCACGCCCGGACGCCATGCGTACGCGCCCGAACGCCATGCGTCCACGCTCAAACGCTGTGCTTCCACCCACGAACACGTGCGTCTCCATCCCGACGTCGAGACGCACCGCCGCGACACGGAGCGGCGCAGTCCCGACTACCGGCGCGCCGGCGGCACGTAGTGGAAGCGGACGAGATACACGTTGTCGCCGCGGCCGTGCTTCGCGACCTTCAGGAGATCGGCCACGCTCGCGAAGCCCGACGCGCGGGCGACGTCCTCGGTGATGTCGGACATCGTGATCGGCTCGACGGCGTCCACCTCGATCTCCCCTTCTCCCATCCGATAGCGGTGGCCCACCTTCACGCGCGGGGACATCCAGATGCGGACGCTGCAGGTGACCTGGCCGGAGCGGACCGCGTCGCGCAGGTACTTGGTGAACTGCATCTGGCGGATGTTAGTGCCGTACGGCGCGGGTGCGGGGGGCGCCGTCGATGCGGAGCACGCCGGTGAGGGCGGCGGTGTCGTTGCCGCTGGTGACGAGGATGCTCGAGGAGCCGCTGGTGGCGTCGGGGGCGACCTGGAAGGTGGCGTAGACGTAGTTCGCGCCGTAGCGGAAGTCGGACGTCCGCTTCATCGACGGGCTGAGGACCTCAAACGTCGTCATGCCGCTCGTGAAGCCGTCGCCGCCGATCGCGAGCGTCACGGTCGTCCCCGGCTTCACCGACACGGTCGCCGCCGAGAGGGCGAAGTCGGTGCCGTTCGAAGAAGTCGAAAGGCCCGCGTACTTTGGATTCAGTCGGACCGGCGCACCTCCGGCGTCGATGACGAGATTGCCGTAGACGTTGCCGCTCTTGACGGTCATCGGCCCGCCGGCGACAAATCGCGTCGCGAACGACGTCACTTTGGCGCTGCGATAGATGCCGTCGAGATTCGCCGGCTGCACCGGACCGTCGAGCGGCTCGGCGTAGATACGGTACGTCCCGGCGGGAATCCCCTCGAGGACGAAGTCGCCGGTCGAGTCGGTGAGCGCCGTCGTCACCGGCTCGCCCGCCTCGTTCACCGCGACCACCTGCGCGGCGAAGATGCCGCTGCCGTTCGCGGTGACGCGGCCCGTGAGCATTGCGGCGGTGGACGTCGGATCGACTTTCGGATAGACGGCGGCGATCGCGGTCCGATCGTCGCTGTCGAGATTCGGCGCGCTGTTCTTGCACACGTATGGGTACATCACTGCCGAGAGCACCGGCGAATGATCGAGTCCGAGGAAGTGACCGACCTCGTGCTCGATCGTGGCGAGCGCGGGGTACGAGGTGCCGACCTGCGAGGAATCGATTTGGATGTCGGCCTCCGTCATCGAGCCGTTCGTGTCGTACCAGTTGGTCGTGACGGCGATGAATCCCTGATCCTTGAAGAGGCCGTCGAGCATCGTGACGGAGCTGATGCCGTTCTGCCCCGCCTGCGTCCCGTCGATCACGCCCGTGTCATGAAACGTGATGTTCGCGTCGGGAACGGACGTCCAGGCCCTGAACGCGCGGTCAATCGTGTCGATGCCGAACTTGTCGGCGACCCTGCGATCGACGGTGTACTGCAACGGAAAAGCGCTCGCGGGCCACGCCACCGGCGTCGGCTTCCCGCCGAAGTCGTACGTCAGCCGGACGGCTGCGAAGATCGGCGTTGTGAGGAAGGCGACGAGGAGAACGACCCAGCGAAGGGGACGCATGTTGACAGCTCCAAACTGCAACCCGGCTGCCAGGAAAGCTGTGACGGATAACCTAAACGACTGCAATGAGATCGATCTCGACAAGCGCTCCCTTCGGCAGCGCCGGCACCTGCACGGTCGTCCGCGCCGGTTTGTGCGAGCCGAAGTATTCGGCGTAGATCGAGTTCAGGGTCGCGAAATTGGCGAGATCAGTCACGAAAACGGTCGCTTTCAGCACGTTGCCGAAGCTCGTGCCGGCGGCGGAGAGCACTGCCGAGAGGTTGTCGAAAACGCGGCGCGCCTGTACGGCAAAATCGCCGTCGACGATGTTGCCGGTCGCCGGGTCGAGCGCGACCTGCCCCGAGGTGTAGAGCACGCCATGAGAGACGACGCCCTGCGAATACGGCCCAATGGCGGCCGGCGCGTTCGGAGTTGCTACGAAATCCATGCTTCCAATCCCCTTCCAGCGGCGGAGTATATGCGGGACGCGCAGGTATAATCGCGCGACTTCGGAGAGTCTCCACGAATGGCAACTTACCTGGGCAACCCGTCGCTGTCGACCGCGGTCAAAGACCGGGTGATGTCGACGTTCGAGCAGGCGCTACAACTCTACAAAGTCGGGCGCACCGAGGAGGTCGTACAGGGTTGCGGCCTCATCCTGCAGATGGATCCGCAGTTCGATCCCGCGAAGAAGCTCCTGGAAAAGGCGCGGAATCCGATGGCGCCGATCGACATCGACAAGCTCGTTCCCGCGGTCGGCACGGGCGACGCGCTCGCCGAAGCGCGCGATGCGATGACCCGCCGCGACTTTCAGCGCGTCATCAACCTCACCACCGAGATCCTGACCAACGACCTGATGAATGAGGACGCACGCGTCCTCAACGACTCGGCGCGCGAGAAGATGGAGGCGGCGCCCTTCATCGATCAGTTCGCGCGTAAGTTCGACCAGAGCATGGCGAACAACGACGCGGCGTCCGCGCGCACGAACCTGGAGAAGGCGCGCTCGCTCGATCCAGACCATCCGGCCGTGCAGCGGATGGAAAAGACGGTCGCCGGCGCATCGCCTGCCGCACCCGCCGCGCCTCCCGCACCCGCCGCGCCTCCCGCACCCTCGGCGCCCGCTGCATCGCCGTCCGGCTTCAGCTTCGACGCGCCGTCATTCATCGTCGAGACTCCGCAGGCGACTCCCGGCCGCGGCGCCGCGCAGGCGACGGATTTCGGCTTCACGTTCGAGGAAGAGAAACCGTCGGACGGCGCGCTCGCCGGGTTCTCGTTCGATACACCCGCGGCGAAGCCGGAGCCGCCGAAAGCGGCACCCCCACCCGCACCAGCCCCCGCGCCGGAGCCCGCCGGATTCTCGTTCGACACACCGTCGAGTGGCGGCGGCTTCTCGTTCGACTCGCCGGCGCCCGCTGCAGCTCCCCCATCGCCGGCCGCACCGCCGCCCGCCGCACCGCCGGCCGCCGCATCCGGCGACTTCGACTTCTCCTCCGCGTCGTTCGATACGAGCGACGACGACCGCCGCAAGATCGATCAATACCTCTCCGATGGCGACCACGCATACGACGCCGGCGACTTCCAGCAGGCGATCGATCTCTGGTCGCGCATCTTCCTGATCGACGTCACGAACGAGCCGGCATCCGACCGCATCGAGAAAGCGAAATCGAAGCGCCGCGAGACGGATCAGAAGGTCGAGCCGTTAATCAGCGCGGGGGTCGCCGCATTCGACCGCCGCGATTTCGACGGCGCACGCGACAAGTTCAACGAGGTGCTGCGCGCTGACCCGACGAACACGACGGCGCACGACTATCTCGAGCGCCTCTCGAACGGGGTCGACGAAGGGGGCGCCGCGGCGACGGTCTCCGACTACGTTCCACCGTCCGCCGCGAAACGCGACATCTTCGCCGACGAGGATCTCGGAGGGACGTACGAGGTCCCGACCGCTGCTCCCCCACCCAAGCCGGCGGCCGACGAGAAGAAGCCGGCGGCGAAGGCCGCTCCGGTGAAAGCAAGCAGGCGCTCGCCGATGGGTGCCATCATCGCGATCATCGCCGTCGCCGTCCTCGCGGGCGCCGGCTGGTTCGTGTATTCGAAGTTCCTGTCGAAGCCGGCGTACGACCCGACGGCGACGAAGCGGATCTTCGCCGAAGCGACCACGCTCTCGCAGCAGGGAAAGTACGACCTCGCGATCGCGAAGCTGCAGGACGTCAAACCGGAAGACCCACAGCACGACGCGGCGGTGGTCATGATCGCCGACCTGCAGCACAAGAAGTCGCTGGCCGCCGAGATGATCGACGGCAAGCCGGCGGCGCAGTACTTCTCCGATCAGGTGAACGCCGGCCGGGCCGCGTACGACGCACACGATTTCGACGGCGCGAAGCGCGCGTTCGAGCAGGCGATGCGCGTCAAGCCTCTCCCCGCCGACGTGAAGCCGCTCTACGACACCTCGGCGCAGCAGGTCGCCAAGCTCGACGCCGCGAAGTCGCTCTTCAAGGAGCACCGCTTCGCCGACGCACTCGGGAATCTGCAGCAGCTCAGCGCGCAGGATCCGCAAAACAAGAACATCACCCGCATGGTCATCGACGCGCACTTCAACCTCGGCGCCGCCGCACTGCAGGAAGAGCGGCTCCCCGACGCGATGAAGGAGTTCGACGAGGTGCTGAAGCTCGACCCGAATGACGAGCTCGCGAAGCGCAGCAAAGAGCTCGCGGTCCGCTACAACGGACAGCCGAAAGACCTTCTGTACAAGATTTACGTAAAATATCTGCCGATGCGGCAAGTAGCATAGGCGCCGCGGTGACGGGAGGGTGTGATGCGGTTCGACGAGTTGGAGCTCGAGTCGGTTCCTGTGATTGCGGAGCCGCCTGTCGTCGAAGCGGCAGTCGAAGTCGATCCGAGTGAGGCCGCGCCGCGGTTCAAGCGGCTGCTGGCGCTGCTCACCGACCTGTCGCTGTTCCTCGCGCTCGCGCTGGCGCTCTCACCGCTCCTGCCGCCGGCGCGCGACTGGTTCTCGGTCTCGTCGCTCGCCGGCTTTGTCGTGATCGTCTCGTACTACTACTTCGTCGGAACGTGGCTGCTTTGGGGAAAGACGATCGGCGGAGCGATCTTCGACGTGCGCGTGGTCGCGGAGCCGATGACGCTCGGACGGGCGTCGATTCGATGGGCCGCGATGTTCCTCTCGTTCGCGACGGCGGGGATCGGGTTTCTGCTGGCGCTGCTCCCGTCGCGGCGCTCGCTCGCCGACCGGATGTCAGCGACGCATTGCCTGCGCGGCTGACTTCTTCCCCGCTTCGACCCAGGCGAAGCGCGTTACTAGCGATCCGGCAATCGTGATCGCGGCCGCCACGCGCCGCGCCTTCTTCGCTTTCATCCCGATGAGCCGCAGCGCAAGCGGAACAGGGCCGGAGAGGACGCCGGCGGTGCGCATCGCGGGTGACGGTGTGTGTTTCCGCTCGAGCTGGTAGCCGGTCCATGTTTCGAAGGCGGCGGCGAGCGCGGCGAGGGCGTTGAGCGCCGGCTCGTCGTGGTCGCGCAGCTCCAGCAGCGACGTCGCCGACGCGAGCGCGGAGGCGGCGAAGTGCACCGGGAGCGTCGCGGCGTGCTCGTTCCACGCGGGAATCGCGGTCGCGCCGAGGAGGACGCCGGTGTAGGTCGACATGACGAGACCGAAGAGCGCGGAGCCGGCGGCCGCCACGTCGCGCAGCACGCGCGGCCCGACTACGGCGGCGGTGGAGCAAGCGCCGAAGCCGGCGAGCGTCCACGCGCCGACCGACATCGCCGACTGCGGTTTGAACACGCGCAACATGTTGAGGAAGCGCTCGGGGCGTCCGAGGTCGCTGATGAGGAGCGGCGCTGAGACGTTCGCGCCGATTGCTGCGATCCAGCGCGCGTCGCGGACGAGCGACGGCTTCGCGCCGGTCACCCGCGCCGCGCATCCGATCACCGCCGCCGCGCCGGCCGCGCCGCCGACGAAGAAGTAGAGCGGGATCTCCCACGTCCAGACCGGCGGTTTGAGCAGCGGAAGGTCGTAATACGTCGGCTCGCTCATTTGGCGCGACCCCTCATCCGGCCTTCGGCCACCTTCTCCCCACTTCGTGGGGCGAAGGGTAATGACGCCGCTCCTTCGTAATTACCCCTCGCCCCGCGTTAGCGGGGAGAGGGTGGCCGAAGGCCGGGTGAGGGGCGCGCTCGCGCTGCTTCAACGGCGTCCTCCAAGCGCAAACGCCAGCAGCGATCCGACCGCGAGGACCGCTGCTGCCGCGGCGGCCGAGGTCCATGCGGACTTCAGATAGATCGTCGGAACCTCCGGCTTCTCGGGGAGGTTGTACGCGCGCGCGTCGCCGCGCACTAGGAAGAACGCGTGCGCGCCGCCGACGCTCGTCTCCTTCGGATTCCAGATGCGCGCGTCGGTCATGCCGGCCGCGTGCAGCTGTGCGATGCGTTTGTCGGCCGCCCGCTCCAGCTCATCGAGATCGCCGAAGAGAATCGACTGCGTCGGACACGCCTTTGCGCACGCGGGGGTCTCCCCGACCTTCTGCCGGTCGTAGCAGAGCGTGCACTTGAACGCGCGGCCGTCGTCGGGACGACGGTCGATGACGCCGAACGGACACGACACGACGCAGTAGCCGCAGCCGTTGCAGATGTCGGGCTGGACGTAGACGGTGCCGAACTCTGTGCGAACGATCGAGCCGGTCGGACACGACTCGAGGCATCCCGCGTTCTCGCAGTGCTTGCAGACGTCCGACGAGAACTCCCACGTGATCCCCTCGGCCGCGTTCCCTCCGCGGCCGATCTCCGGCTGCCGTTCGACGAACTTCACGTGCCGCCACGTCGAGTGACCGAGCGCCGTCGTGTTGTCGTACGAGAGACCGCTCCAGCGGAAGCCGTCGGCCGGAACGTCGTTCCACTCCTTGCACGCGACCTCGCACGCCTTGCATCCGATGCAGAGCGTCGAGTCGGTGAAGAACCCCGTTACGCGCGGCTCAGACTGCACGTCAGTCCTTTCGATTCGAAGATGCGGACGTTCGGCTCTTCGCTGATGGCGAGGAGGTCGTTGACGATGTCGCCCTTGACGAGACCGCGGTAGCCGAAGTGATACGGCAGGCCGACCTGGTGGATGCGCGTCCCGTCGACGTCGAGCGACGGCATGCGGTCGGTGACGAGGGCGCGCGCCTCGATGGAGCCGCGCGCGGTGGAGATCTTCACGCGATCTCCGTTCACGACACCTGCTGCCGCCGCGAGCTCCGGCGAGATCTCGGCGAAGAGCTCCGGCTGCAGCTCGGCGAGGTGCGAAAGCGTGCGCGACATCCCGCCCGCCGTGTGGTGTTCGGTGAGGCGGTATGTCGTCAGGATGTACGGGAAGCGCGGATCGGGCGAGCTCGCGTAGCGATTGTCGTCGCGCTCCATCTTGTTCGCCGCCGGATTCGTCTGCTGTTCGTACAGCGGATTGGCGATGTTCGACTCGAGCGGCTCGTAGAACGCTGGCAGCGGACCGTCCTTCAGTCCCGATGCCACCCAGATCCATCCCGCGCCGTCGGGATGCATGATGAACGGCGCGTCACCGGGGAGCGCCTCGTCGCCGCTCTTCTCTTCGTCGCCTGGATAGTCGGGCCGCTTCTTCTTCGTGAAGTCGGGGACGTCGTCGCCGGTCCACTCCCCCTTCGCCTCGTCCCACCACACCAGCTTCTTCCGCTCGCTCCACGGCGCGCCGTCCGGCCGCGCGGAGCAGCGGTTGTAGAGGATGCGGCGGTCGAGCGGCCAGGCGTAGCCCCATCCATGACCGTACGGCCCATTCGGCTCGCGCTTGAGCGCCTTGTTCTCGCCGTCGTACACGCCCGAGTAGATCCAGCAGCCGCACGCCGTCGAACCGTCGGCCTTCAGCTGACTGAAGTCCTTCACGTTGCCCTGGATCTCGCGCAGCACCGCGTCCGAATCGTCGTCGGCGTAGTTCCACGTCAGCGCGCGCAGGCCGGCATCGCGCGGCGCCGTGTTGTGGGTACGGGTCGCGCGCTCTTTCATCTTCCGCCCCAGCTCGATCATGAACTGCAGATCGCTGTGGCACGCACCCGGCGGCTCGACCGCTTTTTCGCGCCACTGCAACAGCCGCTGCGTGTTCGTGAACGTCCCCGCCTTCTCGACGTGCGACGCTGCCGGAAAGAAGAACACCTCGGTGTCCAGCTGTTCAGGATCGAGCTCGCCGTTCACAACCTCCGGTGAGTCCTTCCAGAACGACGCCGACTCGCTCTCCACCATGTCACGGACGACGAGCCACTTCAGCTTCCCGAGCGCGGTTCGCTCGAACTTTCCGTTCGGCGCGCCGACCGCGGGGTTCTGTCCCATGATGAACAGCCCTTCGAGCTTCCCGTCCTGCATCTCGGTCCAGTAGCCGAAGTGCGAGTGATCACCGGTGAGGCGCGGCAGCCAGTCGAAGCCGAAGTCGTTCTCGCGCGTGGCGGCGTCGCCGTAGTAAGCCTTCAGCAGCGAGACGATGTACTTGTCGATGTTGTACCACCACCCCTTCGGTGACCTGTGCTTCTCGATGTACTGCGCCAGCGACTGTGAATCCGTGTCATCGAGTGCCGGCATCGGGAGGTAGCCCGGCAGGATGTCGTAGAGCGTCGGGATGTCGGTCGAGCCCTGGATCGACGCGTGGCCGCGCAACGCCATGATCCCGCCGCCCGGACGTCCGATGTTGCCGAGGAGGAGTTGCAGGATCGCGGCGGCGCGGATGATCTGCACACCGGTCGAGTGTTGCGTCCAGCCGACCGCGTAGCAGATCGCGGCAGTCTTCTCCGGACCCGAAGCGCTCGTGTAGATGTCCGCGATCTCGAGGAAGCGCTCCTTCGGAACGCCGCAGAGCCGCTCGACCATCTCCGGCGTGTAACGCGAGAAGTGGCGCTTCAGGACCTGGAAGACGCAGCGCGGATTCTGCAGCGTCTCGTCGCGGATCGGCTTATGGATGTTCTGCGCCTCGCCGCCGCGGTCTTTGCCATGTCCGCCGCCGCTCGGACGATGTCCCGGCGCGCCCTGCTTCGGCTCCGCCCCTTCGTACAGCCATGACGTAGGGTCGTACTTCTTCCCATCCCAACCGGAGAAGAAACCGTCGAGGTCCTCGGTGTCTTTGAAGTCCTCGCGCAGCAGCGTCGGGGCGTTGGTGTAGTGGACGACGTAGTCGCGGAAGTAGCGCTCGTTCTCGATCGTGTAGCGGATCAGCGCGCCGAGGAAGACGAGATCGCTGCCGGCGCGGAGCGGGACCCAGTGGTCGGCCATCGCGCTGGTCCGCGTGAAGCGCGGATCGACGTGGATGATCTTCGCGCCGTTCCTCTCGCGCGCCTCGATGACCCATTGGAAACCGACCGGATGGTTCTCGGCCATCGACGATCCCATGACGAGGATGGCGTCGGCGTTCGCGAGGTCCTGCTGTGCGGTCGTGGCGCCGCCGCGCCCGAACGAGGTGCCCAGACCGGGCACCGTGGAGCTGTGTCAGATCCGGGCCTGGTTGCTGATGCAAACCAGGCCCAAACCCGCCGTGAATAGTTTCTTGATGAGGTAGTTCTCTTCGTTGTCGAGCGTGGCGCCGCCGAGGTGCGCGACGGCGGTGCTGTGCTTCGCGCGATCGTCGAAGGTGCGGTTGCGCGACCTCCAGAGCCGCTCCGCGACCATCTCCATCGCCTGCTCGTGCGAGATCTCCATCCAGTACTTCGACCGTGGCGGACGGTACTTCACGGTCATCGCGCGGCCGGGATGGGTGACGAGCTGGAAGCTGTCGGCGCCCTTGGGACAGAGATGCCCGCGCGAGATCGGCGACTCGGGATCACCTTCGATGGAGATCACCTTCCCATCGCGGTGATAGACGAGCTGGCCACAGCCGACACCGCAGTACGGACAGATCGATCGCGCAACCTGCGTCCCGTCGTTCTTCGGCCGCAGCTCGCGCGTCTTCTCCGACATCGCATCGCTGCCGGTGCCATCCGACCGGTCCCGCAGCTGGCGAACGAGCGGCCACTTGAGCAGGAGCTCAGCGAGCATGCTGCAGTCTATGCAAACTTAGAGCAGGCTGGGTTTCGCTTCGCGGACGAGCCCGTAGACCCTCGCGAAAATCGACTCCCGATTCGGCTTCGACCAGTAGTCGCCGTCGGAGCCGTAGGAGGGGCGGTGTTCTTTGCCCGTGATCGTGATTGGCTGGGCGTCGAGCCATTCGTACCCGCCGTCGCGCTCGAGGACGTTCTGCATCATGAACGCCGAGGCGCCGCCGGGGACGTCTTCGTCGATGAACGCGATGCGGTTCGTCTTCTTGAGCGACTCGGCGATGATGCCGGGGCGATCGAACGGCAGCAGCGTCTGGACGTCGATGATCTCCGCTTCGATGCCGGTCGTGGCGAGCAACTCCGCCGCCTCCTGCACGATCCGCAGCGTCGCACCATAGGAGACGAGCGTGACGTCGCGCCCCTGCCGGATCACTTCCGGCACGCCGAGCGGCAGCGTGAAGTCGCTGATGTTCGACGGCAGTTTCTCCTTCGTCCGATAGCCATTCAGCACTTCGATCACGATCGCCGGCTCTTCCGCACGCAGCAGCGTGTTGTACATGCCGGCTGCCTGCGTCATGTTGCGCGGGACGCAGACGTACATGCCGCGGAGCAGGTGAACGAGCGCCGCCATCTCCGAGCCGGAGTGCCAGATGCCTTCGAGACGATGGCCACGCGTCCGGATGATCACCGGCGCCTTCTGCCCGCCCGCCGAGCGCCAGCGCAGCGTCGCGAGGTCGTCCGAGAGGATCTGCAGCGCGTACAGGACGTAGTCGAGGTACTGGATCTCCGCGATCGGGCGCAGGCCGCGCAGCGCCGCGCCGATCGCCTGTCCCGCGATCGTGCACTCGCGGATGCCGGTATCACTCACCCGATGGATGCCGTACTTTTCCTGCAATCCGGCGCAGCCCTGATTGACGTCGCCGAGCTTGCCGACGTCTTCACCGAAGACGATGACGCGCGAGTCGCGCCGCAGCGCGTGGTCGAAGCAGTGATTGATGATCTCGAATCCGTTGAGCACCGGCGCGTCGTCCTCGTACTCCGCCGCGACCTCCGGGACCTTCAGCGCCGAGTCGTCGCCGTCGCTGTAGAGGTGAGCGCCGTATCGCGCATCGCCCTGCTTCTGCGCATCGGCGAGCCACTGCGTGATCTCCGCGGCCGCGCCGCCCTTCTCCACGATTGCCGCGCTGAGCGCCCGCATCGCGTCGCGGCGATACGGCGCCTGGTTCCTTGCCAGTTCATTCCGTGCGTCGGTGGCGGTCCCGAGCTGATCGATGTAGGCGATCGCCTGCTTCACATCAGCGTCGATGGTGGAGCGGTACGCCTCCCACATCCGCCGCTGCGAGTCGCGGACGATCTTGAGGTCCTCGCGCTCGAACGCGTCGATCTCGTCGGCGCTGGCGATCCCCTGCCCGATCATCCAGTCGCGCATCTTCCTGATGCAGTCGAATTCGATTTCCCAGTCGAGGCGATCTTTGGTCTTGTAGCGTTCGTGGCTTCCCGAAGTGGAGTGCCCCTGCGGCTGCGTCACTTCGATGACGTGGATGATCGCCGGGACGTGCTCCGTCCGGACGATCGACGACGCGGCGACATACGTCTCGCAGAGCGCCGGGTAGTCCCAGCCTTTGACGGTGTAGATGTCGAAGCCCTGCTTGCTCCCGCGCTCGCGCTGGAAGCCTTTCAGGAGCTCCGAAAGGTTGCTCTTCGTGATCTGAAACTCGTTCGGGACCGAGATGCCGAAGCCGTCGTCCCAGATCGAGATGACCATCGGGATGCCGATGACTCCGGCTGCATTGAGGGACTCCCAGAACATCCCTTCCGCGCAGCTCGCGTTGCCGATGGTCCCCCACGCGATCTCGTCGCCGTTGCTCGAGAACTGGGTCATCGACTTCAGCTCGTCGATCTCGCGGTAGAGCTTCGACGCCCATCCGAGGCCGACGAGACGCGGCATCTGCGAACCTGTCGGCGAAACGTCCGCGCTCGTGTTGTACGCGTTCGTCTGCGACTTCCACCTTCCCCGTTCGTCGATGATCCGCGACGCGAAGTGCGCGTTCATCGATCGCCCGCCCGACCACGGATCGCGATCGGTATCGGCATAGAGCTGCGCGAAGAACTCATCGAGCGTCCCGATGCCCAAGGCGAAGACGAGCGTCTGGTCGCGGTAGTAGCCCGAACGCCAGTCGCCCTTCCGGAACGCCCGTGCCAGCGCCACCTGCGCCACTTCCTTCCCGTCCCCGAAGATCCCGAACTTCGCCTTCCCCGTCAGCACCTCTCTGCGTCCAATCAGGCTCGCCTGTCGGGACCGGAACGCGACGCGGTAGTCGTCGAGGATCGACTCGCGGGTGAAGGAGGTCTTTGGAAGTTGGGTTTCCGGCTGCATCGAGGGGAATCGTAGCAGAGGGTTACCGATCAAGCTCGCCAACGGCTGTGTCCAACATACTTCGCACAACGTCGGCCGAGGGGGCTTCCGCGTAGATGCGGATGATTGGCTCGGTCCCGCTCTTCCGGAACAAAATCCAGGAGCCGTCGGCGAAGTTCAGCTTCACGCCGTCCTTCTCTTCGCGTTTGGCGAATGGCAACGCGAAGGAGCGGTCGAGTTCTCCCGCCTTCACGCGTTCAATCAGCCTCGCGCACTGCTCCATCGGGCGGTTCAGGTCGCGGCGGTCGTAAGCGAGGGCGCCGAACTCCTGTTCCATCTGGCCGATGATTTCGGAGAGGGGGCGGCGGTGGTGGGCGACGCACTCGGCGACCATGAGGCCGGAGAGGATGCCGTCGCGCTCGGGGAGGAAGTGGCCGAAGCCGATGCCGCCGCTCTCTTCGCCGCCGATGAGGATGTCGCGGGAGAGCATCAGGTCGGCCACGTACTTGAAGCCGATCGGCGTCTCGTGGAGCGTCGCTCCGAGGGACTTTGCGACTTTCTCGATGAGGCGTGAGGTCGAGAAGGTCTTCACGATCTCGCCGCGCATCTTCTTGTCGCGGACGAGGTAGAGCGCCAGGAGCGCGATGATTTTCTGCGGCGAGACGAAGTCGCCGTGCTCGTCGAGGATGCCGAGGCGGTCGGCGTCGCCGTCGTTGCAGATGGCGAGGTCGTAGTGGCCGCTGAGCATGACGTTGCGCGAGGCGTTGAGGTTCTCCGCGATCGGCTCCGGATTGACTCCGCCGAATGAGGGATTCACATCGCCGCGGATGCCGTCGACGAGCGTCGCGTCGATCGGGTGCGTCTCGCGGTTGAGGATGCGCGCATTGCCGACATAGTCGATCCCGAGGATGCGAGACGGGAGCGACGCCGACACGCCGTGAATCGGATCGTGGAGGATGGCGAGGCGCGCGTTGCGGATCAGCGCGAGGTCGAGTTGCGCGCGCACGGCGTCGAGATAGTCGTCGAGGATGTTCTCCTCGGTGATGCTGCCGCCGTCACGCCGATCCCAGTTGCCGAGGTTCTTCGCGATCGCCGCGTACATCTCGGGGAGCGCCGAACCGCCGTACCACGCCTTGAACTTCAGGCCGTTGTACTTCGCCGGATTGTGGCTCGCGGTGACGACGATGCCGCCGAGGACCTTGCGATGGAATGCGGTGAACGAGATGTTCTGCGAAGGTGTCGGCCGGTCGGAAAGAAGGACGCGCCAGCCGCCGTCGCGCAGCGTCTCGGCGACGAGCACGGCGAACTCGCGCGAGAGGAAGCGCCGGTCGAAGCCGACGATCAGCGTCTCGCGGTCGATCCCGTCTGGGGGCTCGAGCGTGCGCGCCGCGACGCCGATTGCACCGGCGACCTGCTTCACGCTGTCGAATGTGAACCCATCGGCGATGACGGCGCGCCAGCCGTCGGTGCCGAATGTGATGTCGGTCATGTGGCGCGTAGTTTACTGGCGGAAGATGCCGCCCGAGAGCTTCGGCGTGGCGTTGTGTTCTGTCGTCTCAACGCGGAGGCCGTCGGGACCGCCAACGATCTTCACGTGATCGCCGACGACGTGACTCGGCGTGACGCCGGCGGCCTCGCCGGCGGTCTTTACCGAAAGCATCGCGGGTTGGTGCGCCGGCGAGGGCGCCGGCGCCACACTTACCGACTCACTGAGCAACGTGGTAGCCGGTCCGGCCGGCGTCTCGTCGGGCACCTCACCCTCGGTGACGACCTCGGGCTGTTTCAGCGTGACCGGTTCGGCGCGGATCGTCAGACGGCCATATTCTCCGCGATGCGGCGCGCGGAACTCGGAGATGAGGTTCGCCGTCGCAAGCGCGATCAGGAGGACGAGCAGCGCAGCGCCGAAGTTCTTGATCGTAAGGATGCGAACGTGCTGGCGGCGCTCAGGGTGCATACATCATTGTTTCGCAAAGGAGTTGCCAATATGGCCAAGGTCGCCATCATCGGTAGAGGCTGGGGCAGCCGCATCCAGGGACCGACGTTTCAGGAAGCCGGACTCGACGTCATCGCAGTCGCCGGACACGACCGCGACTGGCGCGAGCTCATCCACAGCGACGCCGATCTGATCTCGATCACCGTTCCTCCCCTGCAGCACGCCGAGATGGCGATTGCCGCGCTCGAAGCGGGAAAGCACGTGCTCAGCGAGAAGCCGACCGCGCGCGACGCGGCGGAGGCGATGCGGATGGTGGAGGCCGCGCGCTTGCACCCGAACCAGCTGGCGCTCATCGATCATGAGCTCCGCTTCACGCCGTCATTCCTCGCCGCGCGCGAGGAGGTCCGGAGCTTGGGCGGGATCCGGTACATCGAGGCGCGGTACTGCAGCGCGAGCCGCGGCGACCGCTCCCGCGGCTGGAACTGGTGGAGCGATGCCGAGCAGCTCGGCGGCGCTCTCGGCGCCGTCGGTTCGCACTTCGCCGATGCAATCCGGTATCTCACCGGCGAAGACGTCATCGCCGTGCAGGCGACGCTCGAAACGGTCATCAAAGAACGCTCCGGCCGCGAGGTCACCTCGGACGACCTGGCACTCGTCAACCTCCGCCTGAGCGGCGGCACGGTCGCGTTCATGAGCCTCAGCGCGATCGCGTCGGGCTCCGATGAACCTTCGACGATCACGATCTACGGCGAGAACGCGGCGCTGCGGCTGGTCAACGAGGAGCTGCTGCGCAACGGAACGCGGATCGCAGGAAACGATCTCGTCAAGCGTCCCGGCAACACGACGGGCGGCGCATTCGGCAGCGGGACGCTGCACCTCGGCCGCGCGCTCAAACGCGCGCTCGACGACGGCGACCGCACCGCTCTCGCGCCCGCGGCGACGTTCGAGGACGGCCTCGAACAACAGCGCGTCCTCGACGCCGCGCGCGCATCGCACGCGCGCGGCGGCGAGTGGGTGACTACTTCTTCTCTTTCTCTGTAACGTTCACGGCCGGCACGGTTGCGGCGAGCTTGTTGAACGCCGGGAGATCGGTGTCCCAGATCGCTTTCAGCTTCGCGAGCTGAGCGTCGATCTGCGGCACGAGCTCGTCGCGGACGGCAATCTGCTGCGTCGTCGGCGCCCAGGAGCCGGTCGCCGCCGAATCGGCAACGCCCCCGAGTTTGTCATTCAGCTTGATCGGAAAGTTCAGCGGGTCCTCGGGGCTGTGGTTCTTCGTCTGGTACAGCGCCTCTTCCACCGCCGTCATCTTCTTGTCGAGATCATTCGCAGCGTCGACGATCGGCTTCGACTCTTTCGCGCTTCCGACGCGCTTCTTCACGTCGGTGAGCTGCTTCCGCACGTCGCGGATCTTGATGATCTGCTCATTCACCTCGGAGAGCTTCGCCATCGTCGACGTCACGAAGTCGAACTGCGCCTTCAGGTCGGCGGCGCTCGTGGTTGTGCGCGGGTCCTGCCGTACTTCGAACGGTGCGGTCATAGATGACGCATTGGATTGATCGCCGACGGTCAGCTTCACCGTGTACGTGCCGGGGAGCACGCGCATGCCGGTCGTGCCGCCGGCCCAGAGGATCATGCCGGGGAACTTCTTCGCGTCCGGCGTGCGGAGATCCCAGGCGAAACGATTGTGGCCGCTGACGACGTCGGTGAGCTTGTCTTTCTGGCCGCCGGGGCGGAACTCGTCTTCTTCTTCGCGGGCCTCGGCTTGCTCAGAGGGCTGCTGCTCGGCTCCGCCGCCCTCGGACTTGACGGCTTCTTTCGGCTCTTCTTCTTTCTTCGCGGCAGACGCGGGCGGGGCCGCCGGCGCTCCACTGAGCTCGCGTGGTTTGGCCGGTTCCGCCTGCACTTCGCCTTTGAACTCGCGAATGACCTTGCCGTCGGCGCCGAGGAATGCGAGCGAGACCTTTGTCTTCGGCTTCGCGTTGACGATGTAGTCGACGATCACGCCGTTGGGCGGATTCTGACCTTCCGTCGCCGCGCCGCCGCGTCCGCCGCCACCGCGACGTCCGCCGCCTTCCGTCCGCCATGTCATCGTCGGCGTGAAGAGGTACACCGGCTTCGACGCGACCTCCGGCGTGAGCTGGCGCAGCGGCTCGATGTCGTCGAGCATCCAGAAGCCGCGTCCGTTCGTCGCCGCGATCAGTGAGTCATCGTGGACGAGCAGATCGCTGATCGGCGTCGTCGGCAGCTTGTACTGGAGCGACTCCCAGTGCGCGCCGTCATCGAACGAGACGAACACCGCGTGTTCGGTGCCTGCGAAGAGGAGCCCCTTGCGCTTCGTATCGGAGCGGATGACACGTGTAAAGTCGTTGCTCGGAAGCCCTTCGACGATCTTCGTCCAGGTCTTCCCGTAGTCGTTCGTCTTGTAAAGGTACGGGTGGAAGTCGTCGGACTTGTACATCGTCGCCGCGACGTACGCCGTCCCCTTGTCGAACGGACTCGCGTCGATCTCGTTGATCATGATCCACTCGGGCATGATCGACTTCGGCGGCGTGACGTTGTCCCAGTGGCCGCCTCCGTCGCGCGAGACGTGAATGAGTCCGTCGTCCGAGCCGGTCCAGAGAACGCCCGGCTCGACGGGCGACTCGGCCGCGTAGAAGATCGTGCTGTAGTACTCGACCGACGTGTTGTCCTTCGTGATCGGACCGCCGGTCGGCGCGCCCTTCGATTTGTCGTTGCGCGTCAGATCGGGGCTGATCGTCTGCCAGCTCGATCCGCCGTTGGTCGACTGCATCAGGTACTGCGACGCGGCGTAGATCTTCTTCGGATCGTTCGGCGAGAAGAAGATCGGGAAGTTCCACTGGAAGCGCTGCTTGATGTCGGCGGCGCCCCACCCCATCGGATTGTCGGGCCACGGATTGACGTCGCGGAACTCGCCGGTCTTGTGATTCACGACCGTGAGCAGTCCGCCGTACGAGCCGCCGTACACGATGTCGGGATTCTTCGGGTCGGCGACGATGTAGCCCGACTCGCCGCCCGCAGTGACTTCCCAATCGCGCATACCGATCGAGAAGCCGTTCGTGCGATGGCGGATGCGCACCGCAGTGTTGTCCTGCTGCGGGCCGAGGAGCCGGTACGGGAAATCGGAGTCGACCGAGACGCGGTAGAACTGCGCGGTCGGTTGATTGAGCTCCGTGGTCCAACTGTCGCCGCCGTCGGTCGTGACGACCACGCCGCCGTCGTTCGCCTCGATCATCCGATTCGGGTCGTTGGGTGCGATCCAGAGGTCGTGGTTGTCGCCGTGCGGAGTCCGGATGCGCGACCACGTCTTCCCGCCGTCCTTGGTCTTGTGGAACCCGACGTTGACCACGTACGCGGTGTCCTCGTCCTTCGGGTCGGCGTAGATCCGGGTGTAGTACCAGGCGCGCTGGCGGAGGTCGCTGTCGGTCGAGACCTTCGTCCACGTCTCGCCGGCATCGCGCGAGCGGTAGACGCCGCCGTCCTTCGCCTCGACGATCGCGTAGACGTTCTGCGGATTCGTCGGCGAGACGGTGACGCCGATGATGCCGAGGGTGCCTTTGGGCATGCCTTTGTTGCGCGAGAGCTCCTGCCAGTTGTCGCCGCCGTCGGTCGACTTCCAAAGCGCGGAGCCTTCACCGCCGCTCTCGAACGAGTACGGCGAGCGGCGGAAGCGCCAGGTCGACGCGTAGAGGATGCGCGAGTTCGACGGATCGAACGTCAGGTCGACGGCGCCGGCGTCGCGGCTGACGAAGAGGATGCGCTCCCACGTCTTGCCGCCGTCTTTCGAGCGGAAAACGCCGCGCTGCTCGTTCGGGCCGAACGCGTGGCCCATCGCCGCGACGTAGACGAGATCGGGATTGTTCGGATGGACGCGAATGCGCGAGATGTGGCGCGAGTCTTCGAGGCCGATGTGCTTCCACGTCTTACCGGCGTCGGTCGACTTCCACATGCCGTCGCCGTGCGAGACGTTTCCACGGATCGTCTCCTCGCCGGCACCGACGTAAACGACCGCCGGATCGCTCGGCGCGACGGCGACCGCTCCGATGGAGCCGCCGAAGAAGCCGTCGCTGACGCTCTTCCACGTCTGGCCGCCGTCGGTCGTCTTCCAGACGCCGCCACCGGTCGAGCCGAAATAGTACGTCTCCGGCTGCTCGGCGATGCCGGCGACCGCGTCAGCACGGCCGCCGCGATACGGCCCGACCTCGCGCCACTGCATGCCTTTCAGCATGGAAGCGTCGGGAGTAGCGGCGGCGAGGGAGAGAGCGGCGAATGCGGACAGAGTCAGGGCGACGAGTCGTGCGCGCATAGGCGCGCATGTTTATCACACGACCGAGCCGGCTAGTGATGGACTCCGCGATGCCGCGCCGGGGTGGTCGCAGCGACGTCGACGTCGAAAGAAGCCGTGCCGGCCAGGAAGTTCTCGTCTCCTGAGTAGAGGATCGACAGCGTGTGATGGCCTTCGGCCAGGTGAACCTTGACGACGGCGTTGCCGCTGATCGGCTGTTCGATGAGGATCACGCCCCGCTCGATGAGCGTGAGCGTTCCCGTCGGAGTTGCCGGGACGACGGTGAGGCTGTTCGCGAAAACGTCTAGGACGACACCATCGGCAGCGGCCGCGGCCTCATCCCTCGATACATCGAGGCGGGTCGGAGCCGGGCCAATCGTCACGGTCGTGCTGACACTGTTACTGGACAGGAATGAGGGTGAACCCGCATAGCTGGCGGTCAGCGTGTGGGTTCCGGGCGAGAGCAACGGGGAGGTCACGATCGAACCACCTTGCAGCACGCCGCTGCCGATAGGGTTGCCGGCCTCCAGAAGCGTCACCTCTCCGTCCACCACTCCCGCCGCGGGCGCGAGCGGCGACGACGTAATGCGAATCGGAGCATCGCCGTACACAGGCGTGGTCGTGACCGTGGCTAAAGCCGTCGACGTATTGCCCTGCCCGACTGTGTGCGTCAGCGGGGCCGAGTCGGCATCGACGAATAATCCGGCGCCCGCATAACTCGCGACGACCGAGTGGTTCCCGAGCAAAGAGAGAGGTGCCTGAATCTGCGCAACGCCATTCGAGAGCGTCGCCGCCCCGATGATGTTGCCGTTGTCCGTGAACGTCACCACGCCCGTGGGCACACCGTAGGCCGAGGTGACGGACGCGGTGAGGGTGACCGGCTCGCCGGTGACGGTCGCCGGCGCATTCTGCGCAAGAACGGCGTCCGGCTTCGTCGCCGACAACAGCGCGACGTCGTTCCCGTCGCCGCCCTTGTAGGTGATGCGGTAGTAGAGAGCCCCGAGTTGGACGACCGAACCTTCCGGAAGCGACTCGAACGTACCGTTGACCGGGTCTTTCCTCTGGTTGTCGATGATGATGAAGTTCTGCCCGACCGTTGGCGGCGCGAGCGCGGGATTTCCCGTAGCAACCGAAAGAACGAGTTGGCCACTGAGCGTGACGGGTCCGGTAGCGATGACCGAGTCGTAGTCGGTTGACGATAGATCGACGCCGTAGACGGCCACGATCTGAAGCGATCTTGCATGCAGCGTCCCCGCCGTGTGTGCGTCGGCCGCAGGCCACACCATATAACCGGGGTAAAGAGATCCGACCGCCACATCTCCGACCGTGCCGAAGCCGCCGAGAATCGGGAAGCCATAGTAGCCCGGCGTCAGGCCCGTAAAGTCTCCGTTTGGAACATCGCCGCGTACGGCGGCGTTGCCAACGACCGTTCCGTGAAAGCTTCCTCCATCGAAGGACAACACGTAGCCGGAGTAGTTCTTGATCGTTCCCGATCCGCTGAGCGTCTTGAAGTATCCGCTACTATCGAGAACGAGCGTGTTGCCATTGACGTCGATATCGGCAAAGACGACATCGGTGACCGCATCGCCGGAAATGTGAACCGACGCCCCGAGCGTCACGGGGGCATCGAAGATGACCGGCCGATTACCGCTCAGCGCGATGTCGCCTGTCACTGTAAGCGCATTCCCCTCAATCTGTGCGTTCGACAGCGTGAGCGTTCCAACAACGAGGCCCGGCAGGTCGTTCGTCGTGTTCATCTCGCCGAAGCCGCCGTAAGTGATCACGAGGTTATCGCCATTCGCCGGGACGCCGGCAGGCGACCAGTTGCTCGGATCGGACCACGACACAAACCTTGGCCCCACCCACGTTCTCGTGACGGCCTCTACGGAAAGAACCGGAAGAAGACAGACGAGTGTTGCGAGCAGCCGGCCGGCGATTTTGGACACGTGGACCTCGATGAGATGAATTGGGCGTGTCTATTGTACCGGAAGCCCGGTGCGCGACAGGATAGTGTCGATCGTCACACGACGCTGGCTGAAATCTCCACAATGAACGTCAGCCCCGTCGCCTCCCGCGTCACGCGGATCGCTTCCCGCTTCACGCCCGCCTTCATGCAGTAGTCGACGATCTCCTCCTCTGTACGCTCGATGAGCTTCCAATCGCCGAAGTACTCGATCAGCGGCCGATACGGATTCCCACGGGCGATGTTGGTGAAGAAGAACGTGCCGCCGGGCGCGAGGAGACGTGTGGTGATGTCGCGGATGAGATAGATCGCGTGGTTCTCCGGCAGGTAGTCGAAGAGGCCGCCCGCCATGACGAGGTCGAACTGCTGATCGATCTTCAGCGTCGCGCGCGGAACGCGGCCGTGGATGACATTGAGCTTCTCGCGGACGCAGTCGAGCTTCTCCTGCGCGAAGTCGAGCGCGTTGCGGTCGGCGTCGTTCAGCCAGATCTCCCCCGCGATCGTCTCGAGCTTCGGGATCGAGCGCAGATCGGGGCAGCTTCCGCAGGCGATCGAGAGGATCTTCGACTCGCGCGGCTTCTCGAGCATCGCGCGGAGGATCCGCGCCGCCTGAATCTGCACTTTGTTCCGGTGCTGCTGTGCGATGGCGCGCGTCAGGGCGTACTGCTCGCAGAAGTACTCGATCGAGTTCTCCGGCGCCTGGTTGCACGCATTGCAGATGTACTCGACCGTCTTGAAGTCGCCCGCGTACCCCTCGGGCCACTTCTGCAGCCGCTCCACGAAGGGTGACCGGGCGTGAACCTCGCGCACCGGCTGCAGGATCTCGACGATCTGGTCCCGCGTCATCTTCTCCGCCTCGCACTCGACGATGGCGGCGCAGAGCTCGTGAACCGACGACAGCACTTCGTGGTACAGCCGCTCCCCGGAGATCGAGCGCGACCCACGCTCCAGTCCGAGGAAACGCTCTACGGCATCAGTCAACCGGTGACCGGCTTCCGGGCGAAATTCGAGGATCACGCTCATCTCTCCCCCTCGTGATCGCCGGCGCCTGCGAGTTGCCGGCTTTAGGAGTGAGAGAGACGCGCGGGCTGGATTCCCTGATGCCGCCGTAAGACAAATTTCCGGTTACGTGCGCTCGTCGCAGTTTTCCGAATTCCTAGTGATGCGCTGCCCGACGCCTTGCCGGAGGTGCCCCTTCCACCTCGAGATCGAGGTCTGTCGCGCTTCCGAGGAAGTTCGAATCGCCCGAATAGCGGATCGTGAGTGCGTGATGACCTGCTGGAAGCTTCAGCGTCACGGCCACCGAGCCGGCCACCGGCAGCTGCGACCACATGGCGCCGTTCTCGGAGATCGTGATGGTTCCGGTCGGCGGCAGAAGCGCCGAAGTCAGAGGCAGCACGAAGACCTTCAGCGCCACCGTTCCATCCGTTGACGATGTGTTGTCGGCCTTCGTCGCCTGAGTGACCGTCGGCGCCTCGGTAACCTCGATCGTGAACGGCGAACTATCGCTGCTAAAGAAGGTGTCCGAGCCGCCGTATGTCGCGATGAGCGTGTGCGTACCGACTGAAAGGTCGGTGAGGAAGATATGGCCGTTGCCGGCGTCGATGTTGCCGCTGCCGAGGACACTCTTCCCCTCGCGGAGAGTAAACGAGCCGGTGACGATGCCCGCGGCCGGAGCGACCGGCACCGACAACAGACGAAACTCGGCTGCGCCGAAGGCTGCAGGCGTATGGACCGATTCAATATTCGTATCGGTGTCGCCTTTCATCACGGTATGTGTCACGGGGCCGCAAGCTGCACCGAAGAAACCGCCTCCGCCCGAGTAAACGGCCGTGATCGAATGAGTTCCGACGGCGAGCGTCGAGACATCGAGAGTCGCGGTTCCATTCGACAGTGTCGCGGTTCCGATGGCGACGCCATTGTCGAAGAACGTCACAGTGCCGGCCGGCGCACCGAAAGGTGAGCTCACCACGGTTTGGAATGCGACCGACTTTCCGATCACCGACGCGTCGGTTCCCTGCGACAGCGTTGCGGACGGCGTCGTCGCCATGACCAGCTCGACGTCGTTCCCATCGCCGCCGGCATATGTGATGCGGAAGACGTATCCGTTCGCCTGCACCTGCGCACCTTCGGGCAGACCGGCGAACGTGCCCTGGACGGCATCGGTGCCGTCGTTGTCGATGATGACGAACCCTTGACCGACAACCGGTGTGCCGCCCAACACCGTGACGAGCAGCGTCGGACTGCTCAGCGTGACGGTGCCCGTCACGTGGATCGAATCCGACCCGCCGGCAGGGTTGAGGTCGAAGTTCGCATTCGCATATGGTCCGAACGAGCTCGCACCGCCGCTGATCGTCAACGACTTCGTCGTCAGCGTTCCGAACGTATGTGTGTCGCCGCAACACGGGTTCTTCGTTCCCGGCCAGACGTTCCACACCTCGACATTGCCGAGCGTCCCCGTCCCGCTCAGCGACGGCCAGTTCGTTCCCTGATGCAGCAGGTTCGCGTTCGGCATCGATCCCGCGACTTGGATCGTCCCCGAAATCGTGCCGCTGAACGTTCCGTCCCCCGTGATCTGGACTCCCGACCCCACGACGATCACCGTACCCGTTCCGTTCAGCGTCTTGAGCGTCGTGTTGTAGCTTCCGATGGTGAGAGTCTGCCCGTTCACGTCGATCGCGTCGTTGTAATTGCTCGTGAGCGCCTCACCGAGCGTCAACGTTGCCCCGATCTTCAGGTCCGCGCTGCAGTTGAACGCCGAAGGGCCCGAAGGGTCGAACGTTACGTCCCCCGTCAGCGTCAGCGGATTCCCGCTCAAAATCGCGCCGCCGTTCGTGAAACGGAGCGCGCCAACCACCGTACCCGCGGGCAGGTCGTTCGTCATCGTCGCACCCAAGGGGAACAACAGCGGCTCACCCGATACCGGAATCGCCGCCGGGCTCCAGTTCGCCGGGTTCGACCAGAGCGAGCTCGCGCTTCCCGTCCATGTCTTCTGTGCGGCCGCGACGGTCAGCACGACGTCGTTACCGTCGCCACCGTGGTAGCTGATGCTGAAATCGACACCGCTGACGTCGAACACTGCGCCCTCAGGCAATCCGGCGAACGTTCCGATCACGGCGTCGCTGCCGTCGTTGTCGATGAGCGTGAACTTCTGGCCTGCCGCCGGAATCGCTCCCGGCAGCGTGATCGACAGCGTCGGACTGCTCAGCGTGACGGTGCCCGTCACGTGGATCGAATCCGACCCGCCGGCAGGGTTGAGGTCGAAGTTCGCATTCGCATACGGTCCGAACGAGCTCGCACCGCCGCTGATCGTCAACGACTTGGTCGTGAGCGTGCCGAACGTATGTGTGTCGCCGCAACATGGGTTCTTCGTTCCCGGCCAGACGTTCCACACCTCGACATTGCCGAGCGTCCCCGTCCCGCTCAGCGACGGCCAGTTCGTTCCCTGATGCAGCAGGTTCGCGTTCGGCATCGATCCCGCGACTTGGATCGTCCCCGAAATCGTGCCGCTGAACGTTCCGTCCCCCGTGATCTGGACTCCCGACCCCACGACGATCACCGTACCCGTTCCGTTCAGCGTCTTGAGCGTCGTGTTGTAGCTTCCGATGGTGAGAGTCTGCCCGTTCACGTCGATCGCGTCGTTGTAATTGCTCGTGAGCGCCTCACCGAGCGTCAACGTTGCCCCGATCTTCAGGTCCGCGCTGCAGTTGAACGTCGGAAAGCCGGAAGGGTCGAACGTTACGTCTCCCGTCAGCGTCAGCGGATTCCCGCTCAAAATCGCGCCGCCGTTGAACGTCAGCGGACCCAACGACGTCCCGGCGGGGAGGTCGTTATTCAGAGTCGCCGCGGGAAATACCAGCGCGTCGGAAGCAGCCGGCACTCCAGCGGGCGACCAGTTGTTCGGTTCGGAGAAGTTGTTGCTGACGCTTCCAGTCCACGAGCGTGTGATCGCCGCGGCCGAGAGAAACGGACAGAAAAGGACGACCAGCAGTACAACACGGCCTGTTTTGGACACGAAGACCCTCGGACGATCGAATTGGGCGGAACTACTGTAGCCGGAAACGGGGCAAAGCTACGGGATCTTCCTCACGGATGGTTGTACGGCACAGCACGGCACTCCGTTTGTGCAGGGCCACTCTCGACGTGGTTAACGTTGCACCAGATCCCACAGGTTGCCGTACAAGTCCTTGAAGACCGCGACCGTTCCGTACGGCTCTTCTTTCGGCGGCCGGACGAATTCGATTCCCGCTGCGCGGTAACGCTCGTAGTCGCGATGAAAGTCGTCGGTCGCGAGAAAGAGGAAGACGCGGCCGCCGGTCTGGTTGCCGATGCGCGATTCCTGCTCCGGCGTCGATGCGCGTGCCAGCAGTAGCCTGGACTCCGTTGCGCCGGGAGGTGACACGGTCACCCATCGCTTCGCCTGCTCGGGAACCTCCCGGTCTTCGACGAGCTCGAATCCGAGCTTCCCGACGAAGAAGTCGAGCGCCTCGTCGTAGTCGCGGCCGACGAGCGAGACGAAGGCGAGGGATTGCTTCGTCACTGGTTCCCCAGCGATCGGCGCAGAAAGTCCGTCACACGCTTTTCGTAGTCGTCCTTCTGCGCGGCGAAAGCGAGCGTGTGTTGCGCGCCGGGGACGATCCACAGATCGACGGCAGCCCGCTGTCCGATGGCGTCTCGGAGCTGCGTTCCGACCGAGACCGGCGAGACCTGATCGGCGTCGCCGTGGATGAGGAGGACGCTCGGACGCGATTTCAGCTCGGCAGCCGCGCGGATCGGACGGAGCCTCCGCTCGAAGCGTGGATAGACCACCTGCGACGCGCGAAGAAGAACGCTCGGCACGCGATACTGCCGCCAGTAATACGGCAACGATGGGAATGCCGCTTCGAGCACTGCGGCGCGATACGGGTGGCCCTCCCGCTCCATCGCGCACAATCCGTAGCCGGCGCCGAACGAGGAGGCGACGAGACCGATCGCGTCGTGTCCGACCCGCTCCCGCAGGTACTCCCCCGCGGCGACCGCATCGCCGGGATAGTCGAAATCGGCCGACTCGCTTTCGCCGAAGCCGTTGAAGTCGAACGCCAGGACGTCGAACCCGTTCCGGCGAAGCAGATCCGCGTGGCCGTGCTTCAGCCAGAAGCCCTTCGCCGCCACTCCCATCGGATGCGCCAGCACGACCGCGCCACTCGCCTGTCCGCCTTGCGCGGCGCCGAAGACTGCCGACAACCGCGCGCCGTTATGCGCTTTGAACTGCACCCGCTCCCATCCGTCCTGCGGCACGTCCGCCGGCCAGCGCCACTTCTTCTGAAAGCGGCCGAAGAAAACCTTCTTCCCGATCCGGTGCAGGAGCGCCATTGGGGGCGAATGATCGCATCTCCTTTGGCCGGCGACGAAATGACCGGGCGCGCCTGAACCGCGCGCCCGGTCCACTCCCTCGTGGATTGATCTGCCACGCTTATCGCTACGTCCGCGCGACCAGCATCTCCTCCGACTTCGACGGCCGCTGGCCCGTCCCGGCGAAGTAGCGTTGTCCGAGGTCGGCGCCAGAGATATGGCGGACGTCGCGGAAGCCGCCCGCGCGTGCGAGTGAGAGCATCTCGTCGGGCGCGAAGAAACTTAGCCACGGAGTACCGGATGCGCGGGCTCCCCTCGCCGCCACCTCGATGCCCGGCCGCTCCTCGGCGTCGGCCAGCTCGATCGGCAGGATGAACGTGATCGCGGCCGTCGATCCGGGCGCGAGCTGCGCGAGCTGGCGCAGCATGTCGCTGACGGCGTCGCGCGTCAGGTACATCGTGACGCCGGCGCAGGCAACGACCGCCGGCTTCGCGGCGTCGAACCCCTCCGCGACGATGCGGTCCCACCACGACGCGCCCGATTCGAAATCGACCGGGACGAGGTGCAGCCACTCCGGGACGCCGTATTCGAGGTCGATGAGGCGCCGCCGCTTCCACTCCTGCGGGGCGGGACGGTCGATCTCGAACACGTGCATCCGCGACGCAACCTCGGGGCGCCGTTGCGCGAACGTGTCGAGGCCGGCGCCGAGGATCACGTACTGCTCCACGCCGCGCGCCGCCTCCTCGGCCACCAGGTCTTCGATGAAACGCGCACGCGCCACGATCGACAGCCGGAAGCTTCGCGTCCACTCCGGATGCATGTCCGGCCGCTCGCGCCACCCCTCCTCCGGCGCCGCCAACCGCAGACCGATCGTGTCGTCGAGCACATGCGGCGGCGGATCGACCTCGACATGCAGCGCGCGCCAGAGCGCGACGCGAACGGCGGAGCTATCGGGTTCGGCATTCATCGGCGTACGAGGCCCGTAGGCAACACTTTGAATACGCGCGAACCGTGCCGGGAGGCACAGCACATCGGATCACGAGGCGCCCACACGGTCGCGACAGCCGTTCCGCGATGAGACTGATCGCAAATACGATCGAAGTACGTCTCATTGTTCGTCCCGACAATTATGGAGCGGCGGACGCCCTCGTCCGGCCTCACGCCGCGCGTCAGCGCGGCTGCGCCGCAGCCGTGATGCCGACGGTATACGCAACGGCGCCAAACTCTGACCGGCACTGGCGTCCCGCGGCGTTATCGTCGTTCTCGACGTTCCAGACCGCGAAGGATCCGGGCTCGATGTCGCCGAGATCGATGTAGACCGACTCGGTATCCTTCGTTTCGTACTTCACGGCCACATGTTCGCCGGATTTGAGCAGTTCCCGTTTATCGATGATCGCATCGCGCATCGCTCCCGCGACCGCGGTGTTCCAGTCGCCGCCGCGCACGACTTCCTGGTGAACGCGGCACGCCGAACGGAGCGCCTCGCGCGGAACGAGCTGGCCACGGTCGACCGACCAACCTTCGATGAGCCGGGCGGTGACGACGAAAGGCTCAGTTTCGATCGTCACCCGCTCCCTCGGCATCAATCGCGAATCGGCGCCGAGGGTCGTCGCGGCAACCGCGAGGATGCCCAGGAGCAACGGAATGCGTCTCATCGATCACAGGATAATAGAGTTCATGAACATTTCAGAACTGCTGCTGGCGCAAGTCGAACGTGAGATCCCGGCAACCCGAAAAGTCGTTGAGCGGGTGCCGGACGGGAAGGCCGATTGGAAGCCACATCCGAAGTCGATGCCGCTCGGCTATCTCTCGTCGCTCGTCGCCGGCATGTTCGGCTGGGTCGCGATGATGATCGAAGCGGATCACCTCGACCTCGCGGGCGGAGGCGGCCCGCCCTCCGCGTCAAACGCGGCCGACCGCCTTGCGCTGTTCGACAAGTCCGTCGCCTCGGCGCGCGAAGCGCTGAAGAACACGTCCGACGAGCACCTGATGCAGCCGTGGCAGCTCCGCGTCGGCGGCAAGGTCGTTGACGAGAAACCGCGCTACATCATGATCGCGGACACGATCTCGCACCTCGCCCACCACCGCGGCCAGCTCACCGTTTACCTGCGCCTGAACGATCAGCCGGTACCGTCGGTTTACGGTCCGACCGCGGACGAGGGCTGGGGCGGGTGAGCGACACTCCGCAGCCAACTCGCACAGGGTCGCTCGACCTCGACGAGCACTCGATCTACTGGGAGCTGTTCGGCTCCGGCGATCGCGAGATCGTCTGTCTGCTGAACGGCCTCGCGATGCACACGGGCGCGTGGTATTCCTTTCTCCCGAGACTGCAGAACGATTACGACGTCCTGCTTTGGGATTACCCGGGGCAAGGTCGTTCCAGCACGGCCGATGTTCCCTATCACCTCGACCGCATCGCCTCATACCTCGGCCGGATACTCGACGAGATCGGCGTGGCGCGAATCCACCTCATGGGCATCTCGTACGGCGGATTCGTGGCGCTCGAATTCGCGCGCCAGTTCCATGAGCGCCTTTACACGCTCACTCTCTCCGGCATCATCCTCAGCCACGAGACACTCTTCGAGATGTACGAGGACCTGTCGCTGCACTTCTATCGAGGGGGCGATTTCGATCTGTACACGCGCTACATGTACGAGAAGATCTTCGGCGAGGCGTTCGTGACCGCGGCCGGGGCGGAGCGCCTGGAGACAATGCGGCAGAACTTCCACCAGCGGTACCACGACCGCACCACGGCACTGATCCGGCTCACCGAAGCGCAGGACCCGTTCTTCGCCGCACTGGACGATCGCCTGCCGCAGTACCGCGCGATCACAGCGCCGACGCTCGTCATCGCCGGCGAAGAGGACCGCGTGATGGCGCCGAAGTTCCAGAAGAAGATCACGACGATCCTTCCGAACAGCCGCTTCGTGCTGGTCGAGGACTCCGGCCACGTCGTCTACCTCGAGCAGGCGGATCACTTCTTCGGCCTGATGCGGGAGCTGATGCGGACGAAGGCGGTTACAGTCCCGTCGCCGTCTTCGGGATCCGACCGCTCTTGATCGTTTCGCTGCGGAGGCGGCGGCCGACGATCCGCTCGACCATCTTGCCGGTCGCAAGGACGCGATCGACGTCGAGACCGGTCTCGATGCCCATCTCGTCGAGCATGACGACGAGGTCCTCGGTGCAGACGAGACCGACGTTGTTCGGGTCCTGGTAGTAGTAGCTCCCGGTTCCGGAGACCGGCGCGCCGTCGAAGAAGTTCGCGGGCTGGCCGCCGATGCCGCCGAGCGTGCTCTCGTAGCGGACGATCCCCGCCTGCAAGGCGGCGAGTACGTTCGCGAGGCCCCAGCCGCGTGTGACGTGAAAGTGCGCGACGTGCTTCGCCGGATCGGGAACGGCGTCGAGCACCATGCAGTAGTACTCGTAAACGCGGTTCGGGGGCGCGGAGCCGTCGTGGTCGGCGTGCTCGATGTCGTCGGCGCCGATATCGAGGAATCGCTTCGTGAACGCCACCGCGTCCTCGAGCCGCGTCGGCCCCTCGATCGGACAGCCCCAGATCGTGCTCACGGTGCCGTTCACCTTCAGCCCCGCGTCGTGCGCCTTGCGGATCGCGCGCTCCGCCTCCGCCCAGTAGCCGGCGTGGTCGAGTCCGGAGTTCTTCTTCATGTGCGACGCCGAGGTCGAGACCATCATCAGGATGCGATCGGGTCCGACGCCCTGCTGCTTCAACTCGATCGCTCGATCGACGGCGCGCTCGCGGATGGTGACCGCGGTCAGCTCGACGTCCGCGATCTGTTTCGCGATGCGCTTGCTGGTGCGGATGGCGCGCAGTAGGTCGTCGGAGTCGGCGAACTGCGGCATCCCTTTCGGATTGCCGAGGTTCGTCGCCTCGATGCGGCGGTATCCGGCGAGGATCAGCTCCTCGGCGATCCACAACTTCGCCGCGGTCGGAATCCACTTCTCCTCGTGCTGGAAGCCGTCGCGGATGGTGATGTCGGCCAGCTCGACGCTCTTCGGATATCTCAAGAGTTTCCGGCCTTGCGACCCGCGACGTTCCCTGCGAGCAGCCGTGCTCTCGCCGCCTCGACGGTGAAGGCATGCGCGTCGAACGAGATCGCGACCGTGCCGAGGTATCCGTGAAGGAGGAAGTCGATGCCGAGCGGATGCTTCCGCGCCCGCGCAATGAGGTCATCGACGGCATGCGGTTCGGTGTACGGGTCGCGAGCGATGGCGAGCATCAAAACGATTGTTGGCCCGGGGTGAACAACAGGCCGTGCCGAATGTCACCGGTCGATGTGTGACCGAACGAAGAAGGGCGATCGGCCGTCTCATGAGAAATGAAAGCTGTTGCCGTAGCCGCGGTCGTTGCGGTCATCGTCTTCGCGTCCGCGACCGCGATCATTCGCCAGCCGCTTCTCGTCTTCGACCGCCCGGCTCCGCACCTCGCCTCTCCGGATCGGCTGAGGCACGACGTCGAATTTCTGACCGCCGCCGTTCGGCCGCGCGACGCGGCGCACCCGGAGAACCTGAATGCGGCGGCGGACTACCTCGCGCGGGAGCTCGCTGCCGCGGGAGCTCGCGTCCGTGTTCAGGGCTTCAGCGCGAGGCGACAGAACTTCCGGAATGTCATCGCCGAATTCGGACCTCCGGCATCGGCACAACCACTACTCATCATCGGTGCGCATTACGACGCGTTCAGTGAGCATGGCGATTTTCCGGGAGCGGATGACAATGCAAGCGGTACCGCCGCGCTTCTCGAGCTGGCGCGTCTACTCCATGCCCGCCCGATCGCGTCCCCTGTGATGCTCGTGGCGTACGCGAACGAGGAGCCGCCGTTCTTTGGGTCGGAGCAGATGGGGAGCGCCGTGCATGCAGCGTGGCTCGAAGGAAGCGGCCGGCCGGTCGCCGGCATGATCTGCCTGGAGATGGTCGGCTACTACGCGGACATACAGCGATGGGACTCGTGGGTTCTCCGACTGATGTATCCGACGCGCGGCGATTTCATCGGCGTCGCAGGCGGATGGGACGATCGGGAGCTCGCGCGGTCTGTGAAGCGCGCGCTCGGAACGTCAATGCACGCGGTCAGCTTCACGGGACCGCGGACGATGCTCGATGCTTCCGATCAGCGGAACTACTGGAATCGCGGTTGGCAGGCAGTGATGATCACCGATACCGCGTACGAGCGGAATCCGAACTACCACACGATCCGCGATACAGCGGAGACGCTCGATTACGACCAGATGGCTCGGGTCGTCGATGGGTTGATCACTTACCTGCGCTAGTGCCGGACTCCGCGGTGCCGAGACGACGGCGGCGATTCGATCGTGATGTCGTACTGCACGGTGTCGCTGAGGAAGTTCGCATCGCCCGAGTAGATGACGGTCAGGTGATGCGTTCCCGGATTGAGCGTCAGCGTGATATTCGCCGTCCCGTTGATCGGCTCGACGGCGATCGTGTTGCCGTTTTCGGCGACGGTCAGGGTTCCGGTCGGAATGTCGACCACTCCGCTCGCAGACGAAGCGACCACAGTCAGCTTCGCCTCTTCATTCGACACAACGAGCCGCGTCTCGGCCGGAGATATCGAAACGGTCAGCGGCCTGCTCTCGCTCGCGAGCAGGGTCGATGAGCCTTCATACGAGGCGATGAAGATGTGCAGTCCCGGATGCAGCGATGGCGCGTTGATGGTTGCCGCGTTCCCAGCGAGAGTCGCAGTGCCGACGACGATCCCGTTCTCGCGCAGGGTGACCGAGCCCGACAGCGGCGTCACCGCCGGCGCGATCACCGCGGCGGACACGGTGAATCGCGACGAGCCGTAGACGAGCGGATCGACGGCAACAAGCGTCGTCGACGTGTCGCCTCGGCGGACGGTGTGCGTCAGCGGTGCCGAAACGGCAGAGAGGAATGCCCCGCCGCCAGCCCACGACGCGGTGATCACTCGGTCGCCGATGGCGAAAGACGAGACGTCAATGGCTGCGCTGCCGTTCGTGATCGGCGCCGTTCCGATCGGAACGCCGTCCGCCGCGAACGTCAGGCTGCCGAGGGGCGACGGCATCCCGGCGGCGAACGAGGCGATGAGCGTCGCCTTCTCGCCGATGACCGTCGACGACTTCGGCTGCGTCACCGTGATCACCGGCTGCTCCGCGGTGATCAGCTCGACGTCGTTGCCGTTTCCTCCCGCATAGCTGATCCGGAAGAGCGTGTTGCCGGAGTGGACGGCCGCACCTTCGGGCAGGTTCGTGAACGTGCCGTTGATCTTGTCGGTGCCATCGTTGTCGATGATCACGAACGACTGACCCAAGGCGGGAACCGACGGTAACGACACGTTGAGCGCTCCGCTGATCGACGCGTCGCCCTTTACCAGCACCAGGTCGGACGCGCCGTGCGGATCGAGGTCAACGTCATAGCTTCCGCCGGCGAGCGTCAGCGATCTCGTTTGGAGAACGCCGACGGCGTGCGTGTCGTTGCCCGACGGAACGCCTGCCGCGGATCCTGGCCGCAGCGTAGTGACGACGACGTTTCCTACTGTGCCGTTACCGGTCAGGAACGCGCCAGCGATGTCTGCATTGGGGAGCAACCCACCATTCAGGTCGACAGATCCGTAAATCGGACCGGTGAACGTCCCCGGTGAGTCGATCCGCGCGCCGGGTCCGTTGAGCACGATCGTGCCGCTGCCGTTGAACTGTCCGAAGGCCGTCAAGGACGTGTTGACGGTGAGCGTTTGCGCGTTGACGTCGACGACTGAGTAGAAGCTGGATTGCGCGGCGCCGAGGGTGAGCGCATGCCCGATCTTGACCGGGACGTCGCAGGTGAAAGCCGAGACCATCTGTGCGAAGCTCAGGTCGCCCGTCAGCGTCAAGGCATTACCTTCGAGATCGACGTTGCCGCCTTTGAAGCTCATCGCGCCGGCCGTGAACCCGGCCGGTAGATCGTTGATCATTGCCGTGGTGGAGAGCGCGAAAGAAAGCGGCTCCCCCGCCACCGGAAGCGCCTGCGGCGTCCAACTGAGCGGATTCGACCAAAGGGCGTGATACAAGCCAACAAACGACTTGACGCCGCTCCCCGGGGTCAGGGTGATGTCGTTCCCGTCACCGCCGTGGTAGCTGATCCTGAAGGGTGTGCCGTCCGCGGTGAACGTCGCCCCTTCCGGAAGGCCGTTGAAAGTTCCGACGACCGGATCGCTCCCGTCGTTTGAGATGATCGTGATCGGTATTCCGGCCGCAGGGCCGCCGGTCGGCAGCGAGACGACAAGCGAGGCGCCCGTGATCGTTACGGAGCCGGTGACGTTAGTTTGGTCACTGCCGGAGAAGGTCAGATCGACCCCGTACTCCTGAAGGATCGTCAACGACTTCGTCTGGAGATAGGCGACATTGTGCACGTCGGGGCTGCCGGGAAGGTTCATACCCGGTCGCAGGTACGAAACAGCAACATTCCCGACGGTACCGATCCCCGTGAGCGTCGTGGCGTTGACGTTCGCACCTGGCAGCGAGCCGATGATGTCCCACGTGCCGGTCAACGTTCCACTGAACGCACCGCCTGCGGCGACCTCGACCCCGGCGCCGTTCGCGTTCACCGTTCCCGAGCCGTTGAGGTGCTTCACGACGAACGGGTGCACGTTATTGACCGTGAGCGTCTGGCCGTTGACGTCGATGGAGTCGAGGTTGGTGTTCCACGAGCCGTTGATCTTCAATGCGGTACCGATCTTCAACGGCGCACTGCAGGTGAACGAATACGCGTTGTTCGCGTCGAACGTCACGTCGCCCATCAGCATGAGCGATGAGTAGTTCAAGATGCTCACGTTCCCGCCCTGGAACGTGAGGGCGCCGACAGCGGTGTCCCACGGGAGGTCGTTCACCATCGCGAGATTCGCGTTCGGGAAAGTGAGCGGCTCACCGACGGCCGGAATGGCTTGCGGGCTCCAGTTGGCCGGGTTGGACCAGAGGGCGCTAACGGCACCGGTCCACGTTTTCGCGCTGAGCGTCGTGAACGAACAGATGACCAAAACAGAGACCGCCGCAACCGCGCGGAGAGTATGGGGACGCACTTGGACCTCGGACCGGACGGATTGGGCGCGACGAGTGTAACAGACAAATAAAAAAGCGCCGGCAGGATTGCCGGCGCCACACAGAAGCAGGAGTGAGTTGAACTAGACGGTCGGGGTGCCGCCGCCTTCGCCGCCACCACCTTCGTGATGGCCGCCACCGCCGCCGCCTTCGCGGCGCGGGGGACGCGGGCCACGATCGTCGCGACGGGGACCGCGGTCGCGATCACGATGACCGCCGCCGCCGTGGCCGCCGAAGCCACCACGTCCGCCGCGATCGCCTCCGCGTCCGCCGCGGTCGCCGCCACGATCACCACCACCGCCGAAACCACCGCGGTCTCCGCGAGGCTCGCGCGCGGCGCGCTCACGCGCGGCTGCGAGCTCCTCTTCGGTCGGCGGCGGGAGAAGCGGCTTGCGGGAGAGGCGGATCTTGCCGGTGTCCGGCTCGATGCCGACCACCTGCACCTCGACCTCGTCGCCGATCTGGAAGAGATCGGTCACCTGGCCGACGCGCGTGTGCGCCATTTCGCTGATGTGCAGGAGTCCGTCCTGACCCGGGAGGATCTCGACGAACGCTCCGTACGGCTCGATGCGCTTGACGGTGCCTTTGTAGTTCTTCCCGACCTCGGCCGATGCCGTGAGGCCGCGGATGATGTCGAGCGCGCGCTCGGCCGACTTGCTGTCGGTCGACGCGACGGTGACTTTGCCGTCGTCGGCGACGTCGATCTTCGTCCCGGTCTCCTCGACGATCCACCGGATCGTCTTGCCACCGGAGCCGATGACGTCGCGGATGCGGTCCTTCGGAATCTGAATCGTGTAGAGACGCGGCGCGAACTCGGAGAGCTCGGCGCGCGGAGTCGACAGCGCCGCATCCATCTTGTCGAGGATGTAGAAACGGCCGTCCTTCGCTTGCGCCAGCGCCTGCGCCATGACATCGCGCGACAGACCGGCCACCTTGATGTCCATCTGCAGCGCGGTGATGCCGTTGCGCGTGCCGGCGACCTTGAAGTCCATGTCGCCTTCGTGGTCTTCCATACCGGCGATGTCGGTCAGGACGGCGACCTTGTGGTCGTCACCGCTCACGAGTCCCATCGCGACGCCGGCGACCGACGACTTCATCGGGACGCCCGCATCCATGAGCGCGAGTGAGCCGCCGCAAACCGAAGCCATCGACGACGAGCCGTTCGACTCGAGGATGTCGCTGACGATACGGATCGTGTAGGCGAACTCGCTCTCGCTCGGCAGCATCGGCTGCAGGGCGCGGCGCGCGAGGTTGCCGTGGCCGATCTCGCGGCGCGCGGGGCCGCGCATGAACTTCACTTCACCGACGGAGAACGGCGGGAAGTTGTAATGGAGCATGAAACGCTGGAAGGTCTCGCCTTCGAAGTCTTCGATCTTCTGCGCTTCCTGGGGCGTGCCGAGGGTGACCGTGACGAGCGCCTGCGTCTCGCCGCGGGTGAAGATCGACGAGCCGTGCGTTCGGGGAAGCACGGCGGTCTCGACGCTGATCGGACGGATCTCGGTGAACGAGCGGCCGTCGACGCGGCGTCCTTCCTTGAGCATCAAGTTGCGGAAGATGTGCACTTCCAACTCGCCGAACGCCGCCTCGGTCGCCGCGAGCTTCTCGGCGTCTTCAGGCGGAACAGCGGCGAGCATCTGCTGCTTGACTTCCTTGATGGCGGCATACCGCTGGTGCTTGCCGGTGGTGAGCATGGCCGCTTTCACGCGGTCGCCCCAGGCCGACATCAGCTCCTCGAGGTAGGCCTCGGTGAACTTCGGCGTGTACGTGACTTCGATCTTCGGCGTGCCCGCGTCGGCGCGGAGTTCGTCCTGCAGCGCGCAGATGCGACGGATCTCGGCGTGCGCGGCGTCGAACGCGTCGAGGATGACGCTCTCGCTGACTTCGCGGGCGCCCGCCTCGACCATCACGATCGCGTCCTTCGTTCCGGCGACGACGAGGTCGAGGTCGGAGAGGTCGCGCTGCGCGTTGGTCGGGTTGATCACGATCTGGCCGTCGAGGTAGCCGACGCGCACGGCGCCGATCGCGTTGTGGAACGGAATCTCGGAGATGACTAGCGCGGCCGAGGCAGCGTTGATCGCGAGGATGTCGGGATCGTTCTCGCCGTCAGCCGAGAGGACGAGCGCGATGATCTGCGTTTCCTGGCGGTAGCCCTTCTGGAACGACGGGCGAAGCGGACGATCGATGAGGCGCGAGGTGAGGATTTCTTTTTCGGTCGGGCGTCCTTCGCGTTTGAAGAAGCCGCCCGGGATCCGGCCGCCGGCGTACGTGTACTCCTTGTAGTCGACGGTGAGCGGCATGAAGTCGCCGATGACGTTGCCGTCCTTGAAGCAAGCGGTGGCGAGGACAACCGTGTCGCCGTAGCGGATGACGCAGGCGCCGTTGGCCTGTTTGGCGATCGCACCCGTCTCGAGCGAGAGGGTTTTCCCGCCGATCTGCATTTCTTTTTTGTGGCTCATTTTCCCTTCAGATGCACGAGGCCACTCATCTCCTCGGTGCTGTTGTTTTTGTCCGCGTTGGCCGAACGATGGGATCCGGCCGATGAGGGATTGGGGAGGTCGTGAAAAACGCGAGGGCAGACACGAATGTCTGCCCTCCATGACTGATGCCTACTTTCGGATACCGAGCTTGTCGATGATCGTCCGGTAGCGCTCGACGTCGGTCTTCTTGAGATAGTCGAGAAGGCGGCGGCGGCGGCCGACGAGCTTGAGAAGCCCGCGCCGGCTGTGGTGATCCTTCGCGTGAGTCTTGAAATGCTCGGTGAGATAGGCGATGCGATTGGAGAGGAGCGCGATCTGTACTTCAGGCGAGCCCGTATCCCCCTGGTGGGTGGCGAAGCTCGTGATCAGCTCCGTCTTCTGTTCCTTGGTGGTCGACAAAATCCAGTCTCCTTAACCGGTTTAGCGTACCTTGTTGATACACGTGGTTTACGAATCGTGCGGACCATAACAGCGGGCCGATGCGAAATCAATCCCGCGTCCGCTAAGTATCTCATTTGTCGTGAGATGAGCCGAGCAGAGAGGCGATTTTCGCGGTGATCTCACCGATCGCTTCCGCGTCGAGGCCGTAGCCCTCGAGAAGCTTCTCGATCGCTTCGAACCGCGCGGGTGCGGCGACCTCCTCCGGTGCCGTGTCGCGGTCGACGATCATCCCGGCACCAGCGGTCTCATTCGAGAGCCGGTCGATGAGGATGAATGCGCCCATGATCCGGTTGCGGTCGTACGGATCGAACGCCAGCGGTTCGTTCGTCTGCACGCGGATGCGGCCGATGTCGTTGTCGTGCAGCGCGGCCGCGCCGTGGCGGTGGAGATCGTTCACATCGATGCGATAGCGGAGCTGCCGAACGACGGCCGGCGTCGTCATCGACGCGAGCTTCAGGAGGTATTCGCCTCCGGGCGTCATCGGCTGTGACCCGGTCCAGACGACCATCGCCTCGAATTCGCGGTCAAGGGCCGGGAGGTTGTTGACGTTCGCAACGACGTCGCCGCGCGAGACGTCGAGAGGGCGGTCGAGGGCGATCGCGATCGCCATCGGCGCGAATGCCTCCTGAATCGCCTCATCGCCGCGGAGGATCGTCGACACGCGTGCTCGCTCGCGCGACGGCAGCACCGCAACGGTGTCGCCCGCCCGAACGATGCCGGAGGCGAGCGAGCCGGCGAGGTACCGCGTGTCTTCCGTGCGCAGCACCAGTTGCACGGGTAAACGGAGGTCGATCAGGTTGCGGTCGCCCGCGATATGGACGTTCTCGAGATAGTCGAGAAGCGGCCGTCCGGAGTACCACGGCATCGCGTCGCTCGCGCTGACGATGTTGTCACCGGTCGCCGCGGCGACGGGGATGAACTCGACGTCGACGACCTCGAGACGGGCCGCAAATCCGCTGAACGCGTCGCGCACGGCGGTGAAGGCTTCCTCGCTCCAACCGGCAGCGTCCATCTTGTTGACTGCGACGACGATGTGCCTGATGCCGAAGAGCGCCGCGATGAAGGCGTGGCGGCGCGTCTGCTCGACGATCCCTTCACGCACGTCGACGATGAGGAGCGCGAGGTCGGAGACCGACGCGGCGGTCGCCATGTTGCGCGTGTACTGCGTGTGCCCCGGCACGTCCGCCAGGATGAATTTGCGTTTGCGCGTCGAGAAATACCGGTAGGCGGCGTCGATGGTGATGCCTTGCTCCCGCTCGGCGCGGAGACCGTCGACGAGAAATGCGAAGTCGAGGTCCGGCGAGTTGGTGTAACGAACGGTGGCGCGGCGCGCCGCTTCGAGAGTGTCTTCCGGGACGCTGCTGCTGTCGTACAGGAGACGGCCGATGACGGTCGATTTGCCGTGATCGACGGCTCCGCAGGTCATGAACCGCAGCAACTCGGCGTCGCGCTCACGCGCGAGGAGGGCGTCGAAGCTCAAAAGTAGCCCTCCCGCTTCTTCTCCTCCATCGAGCCGCCGTCGTCGTAGTCGATGACACGTCCCTGCCGCTCGGAACGCGTCGACTGCAGCATCTCGGCGATCAGTTTCGGAATCGTGTCGGCGTCCGATTCGAGAGCGCCGGTGAGCGGATAACAGCCGAGGGTGCGGAAGCGGACTTTGCGTGTTGCGGCCTTCTCGCCGGGGTGGAAGCGGAAGCGGTCATCGTCGACCATCAGTAACACGCCGTCTCGCTCCACGACGGGCCGGTCGGCGGCGAGGTAGAGCGGCACGACGTCGATGTTCTCGAGGTGGATGTAGAGCCATATCTCGAGCTCGGTCCAGTTGGAGAGTGGAAAGACGCGCATCCGCTCGCCCTTGCGCAACCGGGTGTTGTAGACGTTCCACAACTCCGGCCGCTGCGCTTTCGGATCCCAGCGGTGCTCCGCGTCGCGGAACGAGAAGACCCGCTCCTTCGATCGGCTCGCCTCTTCATCGCGGCGGGCGCCGCCGATCGCCGCGTCGACGTCGAAGTGCTCGAGCGCCTGACGCAGCGCAACGGTCTTCGCGAGGTGGGTGTACTCCTGCGCGCCGTGGTCGAACGGGTTGATGTTCTTCTCCCGCGCTTCCCGGTTCGTCCAAACGCGGAGGTCGATGCCGGGTTGCGCGCCGATCCGATCGCGAAACGCGATCATCTCGCGAAACTTCCAGCCGGTGTCGATGTGAAGCAGCGGGAAGGGCATGCGCGCGGGCGCGAACGCTTTCCGCGCAAGATGCAGGAGAACCGAAGAGTCTTTGCCGATCGAATAGAGCAGGATCGGATTGCGGAACTCGGCCGCCGCCTCGCGCAGGATGAAGACGCTCTCGGCCTCGAGCTGTTGCAGGTGCGTGAGGATGTGGCGCGTCATGAGAGGTGGAGGCGCTCGTCAAGAAACGCGAAAAGCCTTTCGGCAATCTGCTCCGGCGTCTCGGCCGATGTGTCAACCGTGAGATCGGGTTCGGACGGCGGCTCGTACGGCGCCGAGACGCCGGTGAAGTCGCGCAACTCGCCTTTGCGGGCGCGGCGGTAGAGCCCCTTGGCATCGCGCCGTTCGCATGTCTCGAGCGGCGTGCTGACGAAGATCTCGAAAAAGGGAGTCGACCGCGCCAGCGCCCGCGCCGCCTCTCGTCCGGCGCGGTAGGGGGAGATCAACGCCACGATCGTGATCAGACCCGCATCGGCCATCAGCGCCGCGACCGCGCCGGCGCGGCGGACGTTCTCCGCGCGATCGGAGGGAGAAAACCCCAGGTCGGAGTTGAGACCGGTGCGCAGGTGGTCGCCGTCGAGAACGTACGCGCGACGGCTCGTACGCGAATGGATGACGTTCGCCAGCGCCACCGCCGCCGTCGTCTTCCCCGACCCGGAAAGTCCGGTGAGCCACACGACACATCCGTTCACGGGCGCCATGCTAACCTCGGCCGCATGCTCGTGTCGCTCGAGCGACGCTTCATCTTCATCCACATTCCGAAAGCCGCGGGGACGAGCATCATCCATGCGCTGCGACCGTATACGCGCGCGTCGCTGCCGCGCCGCCTCCTCGGCCTCGGCAGCTCTTCCCTCCCCCGCCTCCCCGACCATGCAAAAGCGTTGGACGTCCGCGCCGCGATTCCCGAGGTGTTCGCCACGTCGTTCAAGTTCGCGGTCGTGCGAAACCCGTGGGCGTGGCAGGTCTCGTACTTCCACTACATCCAGCAGAACCGGAAACACTGGCAGCATGCCGAGCTCGCGTCGCTGTCGTTCGCCCAATATGTCGAGTGGCGCGTGATGCACGAGAGGATGCTGCAGAGCGATTTCGTGGTTGACGAGGAGCGGAAGCTGATCGTCGACTCGGTCGCGCGCGTGGAGAATCTCGACCGCGACGCGGCAGCAATCTTCGACCGCATCGGCATCCGGGCGTCGTTGCCGCACCGCAATCGCTCGCGCCACGACGACTACCGCTCGTATTACGACGACCGGACGCGCGCGCTCGTCGCCGAGCACTACGCCGAAGACATCGAGCGCTTCGGCTATACGTTCGACGAATGAAGTTCACCGTCGTAACGCCGTGCCTGAACGCGGCTCCGCTGCTGCGGGAGACGCTGCGGTCGGTCGAGGCGCAGCAGGCAGACGTACAGCACATCGTCGTTGACGGCGGATCGACGGACGGAACTCTCGAGGTGTTGCGGGAAAGCGCGGTCGAGTGGATCTCCGAACGCGATCGCGGTATGTACGACGCGCTCGCGAAAGGACTGCGTCGTGCGACGGGCGAATGGGTGACGTATCTCAACGCCGGCGACACGCTCGAGCCGGGGGCGATGGCGACAGTCGCCGCCGTCGACGGTCAATGGATCGTCGGACGCAGCGGAATGCTCGACGAGCACCGGCGCCTGCGCCGCGCGCGGGTGCCATATCGGTATCGCCGGTCGCTGATTCTCGCCGGACAGTACTGCCGCCGTGCACCGCTGTACCTGCCGTTTCTGCAGCAGGAGGGGACGTTCTGGCGCCGCGGGCTGCTCGACCTGATCGATTACGACACGCTGGCGTCGTTTCGTGTCGCGGGCGATCAGTATCTGTGGATGCGCTTTGCGACGGTGGCTGAACCCGTCATCATCCGAGAGCCGCTCGGCCTCTTTCATCGGCACCCGGGGCAGCTCTCGGAGGATCGCGCGCTGTATCACGCCGAGGTGAGGTCGGTCGCGGAGCGACTCACATTGCGGAATGCTTTCCGCGGCGCGCTCGATCAGTTCTTCTGGCTCGTGAAAAGCGCCAGATAGCGTCTGCCGATGGTCCCCAAATCGTAGTGCTGGAGCGCATATGCGCGTGATGACTCGCGGAGATCACGGCGGTTCTCGACGTCATCGAGAGCGCGGGCGATGCCGCGGACGAGTCCGACCGGCGTCGCCGCATCGCACAACCATCCGGTCTCCCCTTCTCGTACCGCTTCGCTGACGCCGCCGACGTCGAAGGCGACAGCGGGCGTGCCGCACGCCATCGACTCGACGATGACGTTCGGGAGGTTCTCGGCGAGCGACGGATGCACGAGAAAGTCGGCCGAGGCGTATGCGGCCGCACGCTCCTCCTCGCTGACCAGCCAGCCGAGGTGGCGGACGTTCGCGCCGCGCCAGTCGATGCTGCCGGCGTTCTTGCCAACGGTCAGGCAGAGCAGACCGCGCTTCGAGAGCATATCGAGCGCAGACGCGAGCAGCGCGCCCCCCTTCTGCGAGTCGCGGAAGTCCTGCATGACGATGATGGCCGTGCGCTGGTTCCGGTTGCGCTGCCCCGGCCTGTAGATGGACGTGTCGACGCCGTTCGGGATGACAGTCACGCGATTGGAAGGCCAGAAGCCGCGCGTCGCCAGGTTCGCCAGCCATCGCGATGGCGTAACGGCGCTGACGTTCGGATGCTCCGCGATGATCCGGCGCCGCAGGTCCCACTCCTCGCGAATGCGCGACCGGGGGAACGCCGGATACTCCTCGGCCGTGGGGCAGGTCTCGTCACATCCGTCGACGAACTTCTCGCACGCCCGGCTGTGGGCGCAGCGTCCGGTGAAGCTCCACATATCGTGCAACGTCCAGAGAACCGGCGCGCGCTCGGCGCAAATCTCGACGAAGCGCGGCGACCATCCGGCAACCGTCGCGTTGTGCAGGTTGTGGATGCTGATGACGTCGGGTGCGATGGCGTCGAGCGCTTTTCTCAGAGCCTGCTCGGCGCGTCGCGACCAGAAGTCGCGCGCCATCGACGCGACGTGCGGCGTCGTGAGACGCACCGGGATACGAAACGGCGCACGGATCGCGATCGTCCGCTCGGAAGGCTCGCCGCGCGACACGATCCGGCTGACGTCGCAGCCGACGCCTTCGAGTGCCGTCGCAAGCCGCGTCGCCGCGACCGCAGCCCCTCCGATGCTCTCGCAATCGGATAGCATGGCGACTCTCATTCCGGAGCACCTTACCCTTTGCCCACGATCGAACAAAACCTCGCGGTTTGGGACGCCGCGTACGACTGGACCTTCCGCGGCGAAGAGTGGTCGCTGGCGTGGGGCGGTGCGGAGCAGGAGTGGAACGCGAGCATCGCGCCGCGCATCCGCCGCTTCCTCCCATCGCGTCGCGCGCTGGAGATCGGATCGGGATTCGGGCGCTGGACGTCATTCCTGAAGGACTCGGCCGCCGAGTTGACGCTCGTCGATGTCTCGCAGAAGTGCCTCGACGCCTGCCGCGAGCGCTTCGGCACGGCAGGCAAGATCCACTACCTGCTGACCGACGGCCGATCCCTTCCGGTACCAGAGCAAAGTATCGATTTCGTCTTCAGCTTCGACTCGCTCGTGCATGCCGAGGCGGACGTGATGCAGAGCTATGTACGTGAGCTGGCGAGGATCCTCGCGCCGGACGGCGTCGCGTTCCTTCACCACTCGAACATCGGCGAATACTCACCGTTACCGTTCAAGCTTGGACGGATTCCGCTGCTCGTCAGGAGCGGCCTCGCCGAGACTTCCGACGGCTGGCGCGCCCGGAGTGTCACTGCGGAGCGCATGCGGCGCTGGACGGAAGGCATGGGCCTCGCCTGCGTCACGCAGGAGCTGATCAACTGGGGAACGCGGCGGCTGATCGACTGCATCAGCGTCATCGCCCGGCCGGGCTCGCTGCACGATCGCCGGCGCGCCATCATCCGCAACCCGCACTTTCGATGTGAGGCGGCGTCAGCGCGTGTGATTTCCGATCTCTACGGTGGCGGATGACGCCGCGCGTCTCGGTGTTGATGCCGTCGTTCAACGCCGCGCCTTACGTGGCGGAGGCGATCGAGAGCATCCTCGGGCAGACGTATCGCGATTTCGAGTTTCTGATCCTCGACGACGGTTCGTCCGACGGGACGCCCGACCTCTGCCGCCGTTTTGCCGAGCGCGATGAGCGCATCCGAGTCATTGAAGGCGAGCACCATGGTCATACGTGGTGGCTGAACCATGGCCTCGAGCTCGCGCGCGGCGAATTCATCGCGCGGATGGACGCCGACGACGTCTCGATGCCCTCGCGTCTCGCGATGCAGGCTGACTTTCTCGATCGACACCCCTCGTGTGTCGCCGTCGGGTGCGACCTGATCACAATCGACAGCGACGGCGACGTCGTCGGGACGGTACGCCATCCAACGACCCATGACGCGATCGTGAACGCGATCGTCGACGGCGGACTCGGCATCGTCGTCCATGCCGCGGTGATGATGCGCCGTGAAGCGCTGCGCTCGATCGGCGGCTATCGCGTCGAGACCGAGCCGGCCGAGGATCTCGACCTGTGGCTCCGGCTCGCACGTACCGGAGAGCTGGCAAACCTGCCCGAGCTCCTGTTCAAGGTGCGGCAGCACATCGCGAGCGTCTGCTTCAGCCAGTTCAACAAGCAGAAAGGGATTGGGCTGGGCATCGTCAACGCTGCGCGCGCCGAACGGGGCCTCGCTCCGCTTGGGGAGGAGGCGTTTCCCACGGACGCTTCGCCCGCGCGAGCACATCGGACGTGGGCGCGCGGCGCGCTCCTCCTCGGGCGCCGCGCCACGGCCTGGAAGCACATCCGGCTTGCGCTGCAGATGCAACCGCTCGCGTTCGGCGCCTACGTACTTGCAGCGTCGTGCGTTCTGCCGACGTCACTGCTGACGACGATCAAGCGGATCGCACGGCCATCGTGGAATCCCGACGTCGTGCCGCTCCAATGACGAGCCGCAGGAAACCGAAGCCGGAGACGTTCGTCACGTTGCAACGGGGAACGCGAAAGAGATCGCGCGAGGCCGAAACCGAAGCGGAGACGCTGGTGCACGCAGCGCGGAACCCTGCCGAGCGAACGACCGCATCGGTCTGTTCGGAGAATGCACCGAACGGATACGAGAAGAGCGACACGTCGCGGCCGGTCATGCGCTGAACCGCGGCTCGCCCCTGCTCGACCTCGCCGCGCACTTCGTCCCGTGAGAGAACCGTCAGATTCGAGTGCGTCTTGCCGTGCGCACCGATGTCCACGAGGGGAGATGCGGCGAGCGACCGCAACTCTCCGGGCGTCATTGGCCGGTGTGTGTCGCGAGCGGGTTGGCCGTCACCAACGAAGTTATTGCGCTCTTGCGGCGAGAGAGCGGCCAGAGCATGCCAACGGTCGAGATACTCGGTTGCACCGACGTGCCGTTCGAGCTCGTCCCACCAGAACTCGGTTCCCTGCTCGACCGGATCGCTCGTGACGAAGAACGTCGCCGGAATGCGGTGTTTCTCGAGGAGCGGCAGCGCCGTGGAGTAATTGTCCGCGTAGCCGTCGTCGAACGTGACCGCCACGCATCCGCGGCCCCTCCCCTCTCGCACGGCATCGAGGAGCGCGGGAAGAGAGAGCGGGCGAAAGAAGCGGCGGAGCAGCCGTAGGTGTGTGTCGAAATTCTCGGGCGAGACCGCGAGATCCCAGCGATCGGCGGCCAGTGTCGCGACCCTGTGATAGAGAAAAACAAGCGGGCGCATGTGGATTGACATCAGTATGTTAGGCCTAACAGCGGCACGATGGCGGCCCCGACGAATGAGCGGTAGAATAACGCTCGGTCAGCGATTTCAAGGGTCTGAAAATAACATGTCCTCCATCAAGTTCGCCGCAGGTGGATCCGCGGGGATTCCCTTCGGCACTCCGGCATCGCTTCGCTCAACCGGCGCCGAGACGGTCATCATGATCGATCCGCCGGCGCGCGGGGTGCGCATCGACTGGCGCGAGCTGTGGCGCGCGCACGAGCTGATCGCGTTCCTCACCTGGCGTGACATCAAGCTTCGGTATACCCAGACCCTGCTGGGTGTCGCATGGGCGGTCCTCCAGCCGGCGCTTCTGATGGTCACGTTCGCGGTCTTCTTCGGGAAGTTTGCGAAGCTGCCGTCATCCGGGATCCGCTACTCGCTGTTCGTCTACACGGCGCTCGTGCCGTGGCAGTTCTTCTCGTACGCGCTGACGCAATCGGCCAACAGCCTGATCTCGAACGATCGGCTGCTGACAAAGGTCTACTTTCCCCGGCTGGCGATTCCGCTCTCGGCGGTCCTCTCGGGACTGGCGGACTTCGTCATCTCGTTCGTCCTTCTCATCGCGCTGCTGCTCTTCTTCGGCAAGCCGCTGCGGATCGAGATGCTCATGCTGCCGGTGATCGCGCTTGTGACGATCGCGACCGCGTTCGCGGTCGGACTGTGGCTTTCGGCATTGAACGTCCGCTACCGCGACGTCCGGCACACACTCACGTTCCTGGTCCAGCTCTGGTTCTTCGTGACGCCGGTTGCGTACTCGTCGGCGATCGTCCCGGAACGCTGGCACTTCATCTACGACCTCAACCCGATGGCGGGGATCATCGACGCGTTTCGTTGGGCGGTCCTCGGTACCGAGCTCCCGCGCTTCTCGCTGGTCTCGTTGGCCATCATGTTGCTGATCTTCGTCGCCGGCCTCCGATTCTTCAAACGGATGGAAGCGAGCTTCGCCGACCTCGTATGAAGACGACGTCGACAGCGATTCTGTGCGCCGGCCTCTCCAAGAGCTACCGCATCGGCGAGTCATCGCCGCGCTATCGCACGTTGCGCGCATCGCTCAACGGATGGATGCGGAAGCTTCTGCGAACGGCGAACAGTGAGGCTGAGACGCGGATCTGGGCGCTTCAGGACATTTCATTCGAGATGAACGCCGGCGAGACGCTCGGGATCGTCGGAAGCAACGGCGCCGGCAAGAGCACGCTGCTCAAGGTGCTCTCGCGAATCACACCGCCGACGCGCGGCCATGCGGAGGTCCACGGCCGTATCGGTTCGCTGCTGGAAGTCGGCACCGGGTTCCACCAGGAGCTGACCGGGCGCGACAACATCTACTTGAATGGAGCGATTCTCGGGATGTCGCGGCAGGAGATCTCGAGCCGCTTCGATGAGATCGTCGCGTTCGCGGGCGTCGAGAGATTCCTCGATACGCCGCTCAAACACTACTCGAGCGGCATGTACATGCGCTTGGCGTTTGCGGTCGCCGCGCATCTCAATACGGAGATCCTCATCGTCGACGAGGTACTGGCCGTCGGCGACGTCGAATTCCAGCGCAAGTGCCTCGGAAAGATGGAGCAGGTCGCCGGCGAAGGTCGGACGATTCTCTTCGTCAGTCACAACATGGCCGCCATCCAGGCGATCTGCCGCCGCTCGCTCTGGATCGACCGCGGCCGGTTGCTTGCGGACGGCGACTCGGCCGACGTGGTGCATCAATACCTCTCGTCACAGCATCGCTCCTCCCCCGACGCGCCCGGCGTGTACGACCTGACGGCGCGGCAGCAGGGGGTTGCGTCGTTCCATCACATCTTCCGGACGCTGAAGATCCGGACAGCCGGACGTCTTACGGACACGGTACTGATGGGAAGTCCACTGGACATCGAGATCGAAGTCGACCGCATCTCGGCGATCGCAGGCGTCTACATCGAGGTCAAGATCATGTCGGAAGGGGGCGAGTGCCGGACGTACTTCTGCACAGACATGCGCCCGCCGCGCAGCACGCCCGCACCGCGCCGCGACCGCGAGGTGCTTGTCGTCTCGATCCCTGAGCTTCGGTTGACCCCTGGCACCTATTCGATCGACCTGTGGTGCTACGAGCATCAGTTCGGGGTCATCGAATCGGCGCAGTCGGCTGGCCGTCTCGTGGTCGGCGAGGCGGACGTCTACGGCACCAGCTATCGGGTGCGGGAGGGAGCGTTCTTCTTCGAGGGAAGCTGGAAGCTACTTCCCGCCGAGGAGGCTGCCCGGGAAGAGGAACGCGCGCAACTGGTCGCCGATCACCTTTGAATTGAAACACTCGGAGCGTTGACGTGCATTCGCGCTCAATACCGCACGAAACGAAGAATCGTCGAAGACCGCGTCGATCGCGGCAGCGGTAGCCGCCGCGTTGCCGATCTCGACGACGATGCCGGCTGCTTCGTCTCCTTCGCCAGCGATATCGCGAAGCCCGGACGCGTCGCTGACGACGAGCGGCAGCGATGCCGCAAGCGCCTCGATCGGCGCCACGGGAAAGCCTTCGCGGCGCGAGGGAAAGACGTAAACGTCAGCCGCTGACAGGCACGTCTTCAGGAGAGCCCTGTCGGCGACGAACGAGGAGATCCAACGGACGTTCTTACGTCCGACGACCATTCTGCGCATTGCTTCGGAGTCTCCGGCGCCGATCATGAGCAGGAGCCGGTCGGCCGTTTTCACCTGATCCCATGCGCTCAGAAGGACGTCAAGGCCCTTCGGCTGAATCTCGACTCGGCCGTGCCACATCGCGACCCGTGTGTTCGACGGAATCTGGAGCTGCCGACGGGCCTCGGAGCGATCGATCGGCCGCCATTCCTCGACCGAGACGGGGTTCGGAATCATCGCGATGCGAACGTTGAGGCCGTACGTTCGACGCACCCGATCGCACTCGGCGGATGTGCCGGCGATCACCCCTGCAGCTTTTCGGAACGTACGAGGCCGCAGGATGCGCTCAATCGGACCGAGCGGTCTCTCTCCTCCTCCTTGAAACGTGCCGAATAGCGGAAGACCAAAGTGCGCCAGAAGATCAAACCGCTGATAGTCATACTCCTGGCAGAGGATCGCGTCCGCACCAATCCGCCGCAGTTCGCGCCGGACGCGAATGAACGGCAACGCGCCGTATGCGGCGACATCGTGCATGAACCGGAACCGACGCAGCGCGCGACGCGCAAGCCGCAGCGGCACCACCCGCAGGGGTGCTGGAATGATGACGACGCCCGTGCCGGTCGGCTCATGCGTGAAACGAAGCGTGTGGCGTATCCGCCGCGAGAACGCGATCAACACGGTATCGATGCCGCTCCGGGCGAGCGCTTCGGCATAGCCGAACATCCAGCTCCCGCGGAAGGACGTGCGAAAGTCGTCGAGTGTCACGCCGAGCCGATCGAGAAAATCTTCCTCGAGAAGATCGCTCCACGGAAAGAGTGCGACGACCGGACGTTTCACGCAGGCTTCACCGCGCGTAACGCGATGGAGACCTCGTAGTCGGGATCGCGAACATCGAGCTCGCGCGTCTCGAGCTCCTCCGCCGCCAGACCGTAGAGGAACGCCGCGGCTGTGAGGACGTTCCCGAACGTCTCGATCGTGATGCCGGGCGACGGAAAGACTTCCTCGAACATCTTGCGGATGGAGAGGCTCGTGAACCGCCAGTAGTCGCCGGAGCGGTCCATATCAATTCGCGAGATCTGGTGACTCACGCCGGGAGTGGTGACGAGGACGACGCCTCCCGGCCTCAGGATACGGTGAAACGTCCGAATGACGGCGCGCGTGTCGAAGACGAACGGGAGAAGCTGCGTCGCGATGATGCAGTCGAACGTCGCATCGGCGATTCCCGCTCCGGTCGTGATGTCGGTGACGATCGTCGCGTTCCGGTTGCCATCCGATCCGTGTGCGACTTCAACGCGTCTGACGTCATGGCCAAAGCGGCGGGTGTAGGTGTCGTCGCCGAATTCGAGAACCGCGCCGCGAATGTCGCCCGCGTGATTCTTCAGAAAAGTCTCGATGTAATATCGGTCGATCGGGGTTCCACGCTCCGCACCGAAGTGGCGTCCGATCGGCGTGGTGCGCCGCAGGCGGTTGAAGTCGCGGACGCGCCGAACGAAGAGCGTCCGATGCGACAGCGCGAGCGATTGGCGCCGAAACCATTCGCGCAGAGGAAGAGGGAAGACGGACCGGATGACGTTCACGGAACGAGAAGAGGGTAATGCAAATCCCACCGTTTCGGTCGTCATCCCGTTTCTGAACGCGGAGCGCTTTCTTCACGAGGCCGTTGAAAGCGTTTTGGCACAGACGTTCGCCGACTGGGATCTGATCCTCGTCGACGACGGCTCGTCCGACGGCAGCAGCGCCGTCGCCCGCGCATACGCCGCGCGCAACCCGCGTATCCGTGTTCTGGAGCATCCGAATCACGAGAACCGCGGCACGGCCGCCTCGCGGAACCTCGTTCTCGCGAACGGTAATGGGGAGTTCATCGCGCCCCTCGATTCGGATGACGTCTGGGAGCCTCGCAAACTGGAGGAGCAGGTCGCCATCCTGCGCGAGCATCCCAGTGCCGCGCTCGTCTACGGATCCCCGGTCTATTGGCGATCGTGGAACGACGGCTCGGAGGAAGGCGACTACATTCCAGAGCTAAAGGTCGAGACAGACCGCCTTCATGACAAGCCGCCGGAGCTCGCGCTTCGCACGTACCCTCTCGGCAAAGGATCGGCGCCTTCTCCGTCCGACCTTCTCCTCCGCCGCGCTACGGTCGAGGAGCTTGGCGGCTGGGACGACAGTTTCAAGGGCGTCTATGCCATGTACGAAGACCAGGTGCTGCTCGTGAAGATCTATTTGGCGTCGGACGTCTACGTCAGCTCCAGGACATGGACGAGATACCGCCTCCACGAAGGACAGGTCTGCGCCCGGGTGACGCCTTCCCAGTATTGGGACATGCGACTTCGCTTTCTCGATTGGCTCGAACACTACATCGATGCTTGCGACGTTCGCGACCCACGCCTGCGGCGCGCGGTCCGGCGCGCCGCGACGGAAGCGAGACATCCGGCGCTGAGACGCGTCCGTCAGCTCAAGAACGCCGTCTTGCGGCGTATCGCGTCGCGCTGACCCACGCGAGAGCCGCCCAACCGAGGGCAATCGGGATGATCTCGATCCGGACCATGAAGGCTGCGTGTTCGTACGTGTGCGTCTGGGCGCACACAACCCATCCCACGAAAACGCCGATGCCGGCAGTGGCAAAGGCCAGAAAGTCGCTGCGGGTGTCCCGGCCGGCCCAGGCAAGCACGGCAGCGAGGAGCCATGCGAACGTCGTCACCGTAATCAGAATCGCGGCGCCGGTTCTGCTTCCATAGGTCAGGACGCGAGTGGCGTTCGCGAGCATCGCGAACGGCAGGAGTATCCGGACGTGCGTCAAGAGGGGTTCGAGTGACGGGGGCAGGTGCGGCGTCCGAGTCACGCCTGACACGTAGAACTCGAGGTGCTGCACGAAGTCGCTCGCCGCTCCGCGGCCGAGAACCGCAAGAGCCAGCATCTGCTTCGCCGCGACCGTGATGACCCCTCCGATCGCGAGACCTCCGAGGAGCTCGAATGCCTTGCGCCAGCGCCTCCCGGAAGACGCGGTCAAATACGCGAACGCAAACAGGAACGCCGTCCCAACAGGGATGACGCCGATCAGATCGTCGAAATAGGCAAATAAGGATCCGAAGACTGCACCGAAAACGAAGACCTCTCCGGGGTCACGGACGAGCAGAATCAATGCGAGGAGGATGCAGATGTCACCCGGAGCATGCGTCAGTGACTGGCTGAAGTACGGCAGAGCGTAGAAGGCGAGAAGCGCCACGGAGACGACGAGTGCCGCAAACTGAACCTTTCGATGACGCCGCGCCACGAACCCGAAAGCGAGCACGAGGCCATACACGGTAATTCGTAACAACCAGCGCACGACATTCAGAGGAAACAGCGACAGGAGCACCGCTGCGACGACGTTGTAGCCGTGCCAGTAACGGGCGTACCGCGTTGGGATGAACCGGGAGGAGTCACCTCTGACGACATCGAGCAAGGTGCGGCACTGCGCGTCGCCTCTCACGTTCGACAGGTAATGCACCGGTCCGACCGCATCGGCAAGGCGGTGGTGCGTGTCATTGGTCACCATCTGCAGCACGGCGCAGTCGTTGTACTGGTTAAAACCCCGGACGCTGTCGAAGAAGCGGTAGTCCTGGAATCCAAGGTCACCGGACGCGAACGCCTGTCGAACGCGCTCCGCCATGATCTCGTGTGGCAGGAACGTCGCCGCGACGGCGAGCGCGAAGAAAAGAACATTCGCCGTGACCGTCACCGCGAGCGCACGCAGGATGATGATCAAGAGCTGTGGACGCTCGCGATCACTCATCCGGCGAGTACGACCTTCGGCTTCACCTCCACCGGCCCCCCCTCACGCAGCACGTTCAACACCTCTGCGATCGCGACGAGTTGATCGTGCGGATTGCCCAGCGCGACCAGATCGCTCACCTTCAGAGGAACAGGCGGCGTGAGGATGAACGACTGTCCGCTCATCAGCTTCGCCTGCTGTGGCCAGTCGATGCGGATCTTTTCGAGCGGAAGGTCGATGTCCGAGAGCGGTTGGTACTGAGGCGGAGCAAGGATCGCCTCGGCGGCTGACGCGTCGAGCGCCTCGAACGCGATCGCATCGTCGACGCGGAAATTGCCGATCGCGGTGCGGCGCAATGACTTGAGGTGCGCAGGGACTCCGGCCGCTGCGCCGAGGTCGTGCGCGAGGGAGCGGACATAGGTCCCGGCGGAGGAGCGGACGCGAAATTGCGCGGTCGAGCCGCGGACGCCGGTGATCTCGAACTCATAGACCGTCACCGGCTTCGGCGTCAGCTTCACTTCCAGCCCTTTCCGCGCCATCTCGTACGCGCGGACACCTTCGATCTTCTTCGCAGAAAACGCGGGCGGCATCTGTTCGATCGCGCCGCGGAATCCCGCAAGGAGCGGCTCGAAGTCGATGTGCTCGACATCGGTCTCTTTGGCTTCTCCCGCAGGCTCTCCCGTCGCATCGTACGAGTCGGTCGCCCAGCCGAACTGGATCGTTCCCTCGTACGTCTTCTCCATCCCCATGAGATACGCCTGAAGGCGCGTCGCTTTGCCGATGCAGAGGATGAGCAGTCCGGTCGCGAGCGGGTCGAGCGTGCCGGTGTGGCCCGCCTTCTTCACACCGATCCGGCGACGGACCTTCTCGACGACGTCATGTGAGGTGATGCCGGTTTTCTTGTCGACCAGAAGGATGCCGTCATAGCGCGGCTGGCGTGGCTGCATGTCGCGCGGATTCTAACGGACGGCGTCGGCTAAAATGTCCGCATGACGCCGAGCGGCAAATCGTTCCGCGAAGCAGCCGCGGAAGCGCGGCCGACCGGGACCGTCCGGGAAATCATCCGTTACCTCGATCACAACCGTAAGTGGTGGCTCCTTCCCGTGCTCGTAACGTCGGCGCTCCTCGCGATCATCGCGTATCTCTCCAGCAGCGCCGCGGCGCCCTTCATCTATTCGCTCTTCTAAAACTGCCGCAGGTAGGAGGCCGGGTCCCGATCACCCTCGGCGTTTTCCCAGTAAGACATGGTTTCGCGCCGGCGGATGCGCAGGGCGTCGCGCCGCAGTATCCGCTGGACTAGCGCGATCGGAGTCATCACGACGTAAAAAACGATGGCGAACATCGCGCGCGAGACAACCCAGCCGATGGGAAACGTGATGACCGTGAGAGCGATGTACGCCGGATACGCCGCCCGCGGAACGATCACTGACAGAAGACCGTACGCGGCGACGGCCGCCCAGATCGGGTTGCTGAAGACCGCGAAGAGCAAGGCGATCGCTGAAAGAAGAGCGGCGAACTGCCGCAGCTTCCGGCGGTCAGGATGGAGATCGATGTCGGCCCAGTTCATCAGTCGAGCTCGAATCTCGCCAGATGCGCGTCACGCGCGTCAGCGCTCGTGGGCTGTGTCCCATCTTTCCGGACGATGAAGTTCTCGATGACCAGCACGTCGATGTCGGTGGCGAGAAAGCAGCGCAAGGCGTCGGCGGCGGTGCAGACGATCGGCTCGCCGCGGACGTTGAAGCTCGTGTTCACGAGAACCGGGCAGCCGGTGCGCTCATGAAATGCCTGCAGCAATGCGTGGAAACGCGGATTGCGCTCGCGATCGACCGTTTGCAGACGAGCGGTGTAGTCGACGTGGGTCACCGCGGGGATGGTGGAGCGCACCACGTTCACCCGGCGGCGGAGATCGGGGTCGTGCTCCATCACATCGCGCTCGTCGTCGCCGAGCACGAGCCGGCGGCCATCGAGAACGCTGGCGACGAGAAGCATGTAGGGACTCTCCCGCTCGGCCGGAAGGTCGAACCATTCGTGAGCGCGTTCGCGCAGGACCGAGGGAGCGAACGGACGAAAGCTCTCGCGAAACTTCACCTTCAGGTTCATGGCAGCCTGCATGCGGGGGGAGCGAGCGTCACCGAGGATGCTGCGTGCGCCGAGAGCTCGCGGGCCGAACTCCATCCGTCCCTGAAACCAGCCGACGATCTTCTCGTTCGCGAGATCCTCGGCCACCCGATCGAACAATTCGCCGTCGTCGTCGATGCGTTCCGCCGGGACACCTTCGCGGTCGAATAGCGAGGCGATGTCGGCGGCCGCGACGCGGGGACCGAGGAAACTCCCCTTCTGAGCGTCGAGCGGCGACGGGGAGCGTGGCTGATCGAGCAACTGATGCCACACGAAGAGCGCCGCACCCAGCGCGCCGCCCGCGTCTCCGGCAGCAGGCTGAATCCAGATTTCGCGGAACGGACCGCGCCGCAGGAGTTTCCCATTCGCGACGCAGTTCAGCGCCACGCCTCCGGCGAGCACGAGATTCCGGCTACCGGTCAGGTCGTGCGCCCGAGCGGCTACTTTCATCATCACGTCTTCCGTCACCGCCTGGATGCTTGCGGCGAGGTCGCTGTGGCGCTGGAGGATCGGAGATTCAGGATCGCGCGGCGGACCGCCGAAAAGGTCATGAAACCGCGACGACGTCATCCGGAGGCCGTGCGGGTAGTCGAAATACGACATATCCATGCGGAAACTGCCGTCGTCCTTCACGTCGATCAGATGCCTGCGGATCGTGTCGGCGTAGAGCGGCTTGCCATACGGCGCGAGCCCCATCAGCTTGTACTCGCCCCTGTTGACCTTGAAGCCGCAGTAATACGTGAAAGCGGAGTACAGCAGACCGAGAGAGTGCGGAAAACGGATGCAGGACAACAGCTCGACGCGATTGCCGTCTCCGCGTCCGACGCTGGTGGTCGTCCACTCGCCCACCCCATCGAGCGTCACGATCGCCGCGTCGGCGAAAGGACTCGGGAAAAACGCGCTCGCGGCGTGGCTTTCATGATGATCGACGAACGCAATCGGAACTTTGCTCGAGATGCCTAGGTCGCGGCGGAGCAGACGCGGGATATGCAGCTTCGTCTTCAGCCACAGAGGGACCGCGCGACTGAAGCTCCGCAGGCCGCGCGGCGCGAACGCGAGATAGGTCTCCAGAAGCCGGTCGAATTTCTGGAGCGGCTTTTCGTAGAAGACGACGTAGTCGAGATCGTTCGCGGCGATTCCCGCTTCGGCGAGGCAGTAGCGCACAGCCTGCAGCGGAAACCGCTGGTCATGCTTGATCCGCGTGAAGCGCTCCTCCTGCGCCGCGGCAACGATCTCGCCGTCAACGATCAGAGCGGCCGCGCTGTCGTGGTAGTACGCGGAGATGCCAAGGATCGCCGTCACTGCGCGATTTTAACGGGCCCGACTCCTACCGAGCGGAGAAGGAACTCGGCGAGCCGGCGGTGTCCCTCGTTGTTCAGGTGGCCCCCGTCCGCCGATCGAATGCCACGTGAGCCCGACGGTCCGCTCTCGACGTACGTCATCGCGCCCGTGATCGGCATGAAGCCGCTCTCGCGCGCGACGCGCATGAACTCGTCGTTCTGGCGGAACGCGATGAATCCCGACTGGTCCTCATCGCAGTTGAAAGCGTAGGCGCGAGCCCGCGGAAAAAGTGCGCGCAGCTCCCGCAGTTCGGCCGCCGTGATCGCCGATGCCTCTCGTTCCGCGGCGGGTCGCCGGGCCGGATCGATTCGATCGAAACGGAACCGGCCTGAGACCTTCACGAAGACGACTTCCGCCGCATGCAGGAGCGCCGAGGCCGCGCGCGAGTAGCGGAGCACGTTCATGAGCACCCGGTTCGCTCCAAGCGTCCGAATGACCCGGCCGTCGATCGTGCGATAGGGTCGCGTGCGCTGGTCGACATAGATCCACTCTCCCTCCAGCTCCGCGCTGTTGTTGATCCAGTCGTTCGAACAGAACTGAAGAACGACCACGTCCGGCTGGAAGTGAGTCGCGCGCATGGTGCGCGCCGTCAGCATCAGCTCCTGCAGCGTGCCGTAACCTCCGCTGCCGACTTCGTACGTATCGAGGCCTGAGAGCTTCGCGAATTGCGCGTAGTACGTGCTGTCGTTCGAGACCTCCACGGCCTGCGTGTAGCTGTCGCCGATGAAGAGGACCTTCGCGGAACCCGGCCGTGATCCCCAGAGGCGTGAGCCATGACCGTCCGTCCGATAGAGGCGCTCGTAGGAATGGCCGGCCAGATCGCGAAGTTGCCGCGTCTTCGGCGCGTACGACGGCGTGGGAATCCAGGCCAGCTCGGCGTCGTACGACTTGTCGCGCACCGTCGTGCCGTCGCGCAAAAACATCAACGCCCGGACGCCACACTCCAGCAAGATGATCGTCACGATCGAGACGATGATGCGTCGAGCCCAATTGGACATGGAAGGCGCGCGGATTCTACCGGCTATCCTGATCGCGTGATTCACTGGACGGGCAACCCCGCAATCCACTCGTTCTTCGAGATCCTCGGCTACGTCGCGGCGGTCTTCGTCTACATCGCCCTGCGCCGCCGCCGCGGGGATACGGTCGAAGACCAAACGCGTGCCGCCGTCTTCGCGGGAGCGGCGGCCGGTGCGCTGATCGGGAGTCGCCTGCTCGTCTGGCCGACCGGGAAAACGATCGTCGGCGGTCTCGCCGGTGGCCTGATCGGAGTCGAGCTCGCGAAGCATCTCCTCGGCGTCAAGCGCTCGACCGGCGATCTGTTCGTGCTGCCGCTGATCACGGCGATGTCGATCGGACGCATCGGCTGCTTTCTCACCGGCCCGATCGATCACACCGAGGGGATTCCGACGAAGCTGCCGTGGGGCATCGCGATCGGAGATCCGGTGAGGCGGCATCCGGTTGCGCTTTACGAGATCGCGTTCCTGCTCCTCCTCGTTCCGGTCACGGAGTGGGTGCGCCGGCGGTCGAAACACAGCGGTGACGCGTTTCGCACGTTTCTGGCGTCGTACTTTGCGTTCCGGCTTCTCGTCGACTTTCTCAAGCCCGATCCGCCGCCGATCTTCCTGCAGCTGACGACGATTCAGTGGGCGTGCGCTGCCGGGCTGATCTACTATGCTCTCGTCTTCTCCAATGACGAGCGCAGTGCGGCCGTACCTCTACTACGACGCCGTCGTGTCGATCTGCCCGACGTGCTTCCGCAAGATTGACGGCAAGATCGTCTTCGAGGACGGGCGCGTCTGGATGCTGAAACACTGCCGCGACCACGGGTCCGAGCGCGTACTCATCTCCGACGACGTCGACTACTACCGGCAGTGCCGCGAGGTCTACATCAAACCGCCGGAGATGCCGCTTCGTCGCAACACGCCGATTCACTACGGCTGTCCGTACGACTGCGGCCTCTGCCCCGACCACGAACAGCACAGTTGCCTCTCGCTCGTCGAGATCACGGACGTCTGCAACCTCCGATGCCCGATCTGCTACGCCGGCAGCGGGCCCGAACGGCAGCAGCACCGGCCGCTCGCCCTCGTGGAGTCGATGCTCGATGCGGTCGTGGCGAACGAGGGGGAGCCGGACGTCGTGCAGATCTCCGGCGGCGAGCCGACGATCCATCCCGACTTCTTCGCGATCCTCGACGCCGCGAAGCGGCGTCCGATCCGTCACCTGATGGTGAACACGAACGGCGTGCGGATCGCGCGAGAGCCGGAGTTCGCGGAGCGGCTCGCGGCGTACAAGCCGGCATTCGAAATCTACCTGCAATTCGACTCCCTCCGGGCGCAGCCGCTGAAGACGATTCGCGGCGGCGATCTGCGCGAAATCCGGATGCAGGCACTGGAGCGGCTGAACGCGCTCGACATCTCGACCACGCTCGTCGTGACGCTGCAGCGCGGCGTGAACGACGACGAGATCGGCGAGATCCTCGACTTCGCGCTGAAGCAGCCGTGCGTTCGCGGCGTGACGCTGCAGCCGGTGCAGGTCGCGGGACGGCTCGACGGCTACACCGATGCGGCGAACCGGCTGACGCTCTCCGAAGTGCGGCGGAAGGTGCTGGAGCAGTCGACCGTCTTTGCGGCGGAGGACCTCGTTCCGGTGCCGTGTCACCCCGACTCGCTCTGCATGGGTTATGCGTTCAAGGACGGAGAGGGGTCGGTCGTGCCGCTGACGTCGATGGTCGGCCGCGACGCGCTGATCAACGGCAGCCGCAACACGATCATCTTCGAGCAGGACCCGGCGACGCGGAAAGCGTTCCTCAACCTCTTCTCCACCGCCCTCGGATCGGACGAGCAGCCGGAGAAGCTCAAGGACCTCCTCTGCTGCCTCCCTCGCGTCCAGGGCGACCTCGGATACGCCAACGTCTTCCGGCTCCTGATCGTCGAGTTCATCGACGCGCAGTCGTTCGACCTACGGTCGGTGAAGAAGAGCTGCATTCACATCGTTCATCCGGACGGGCGTCTCATCCCGTTCGACACGTTCAACCTGTTCTACCGGGACGACCTCGAAACGAGCCGTCTCGCGCCCTTGAGGGAGTGGGCAGCACGATGACCGAAGTACCTCAAACGCCTCCACCACCAGCCGCCGCGACGGCGCCATTCAGTTGGGGCGCCTTCATCGGCGGCCTCGCCATCGCGATCATCCCGGGCGCGATCGGCAATGTCATTTTCGGCGCCATGTCGATGGGGTTGCACCACGCGGTCTACGGCTTCCTTCTCGGCGCCGCCACCGGAGCGCTGTGCATCATCGTCGGCCTTCTCGCCAGGCGCGCCGCTCCCGCATTCGCGGCGGGACTGATTTGCGGCGGATGCGTGGTCGGCCTCATCGGCGGAATCTGCGGTGCGTCGATGGTCAACACCAGCTTCCGCTGATTAAGATGGATCGATGCCGAAACGAAGCAAGAAGCGGATGGTGTGGATCGACTGCGAGATGACGGGGCTCGAGCCTTCCGTCGACACGCTGCTCGAGATCGCGACCATCGTCACCGACTACGACCTGAACATCATCGAACACGGACCGGTCCTCGCGATCCGGACGAGCGAGGCGCGGCTGGCGGCGATGGACGCCTGGAACCGCCGCACGCACAAGAAGAGCGGGCTGCTCGATCGGGTGCGGACGCAGGGCGTCACGGTCGCCGAGGCGGAGAAGAAGACGCTGAGCTTCATCCGGCGGCACTGCTACAAGCGCACCGCCCCGCTCTGCGGGAACTCGATCGGGCAGGACAAGCGGTTCCTCGCGAAGTACATGCCGCAGCTGCACGACTTCCTGCACTACAAAGTCGTCGACGTCAGCTCCATCAAGCTCCTTGCGTCGGAGTGGTACGGGAAGGCTTTCAACCCGCCGAAGAAGCAGGAGCTCCATCGCGCGTTGTCGGACATCGAGGAGTCGATCGCGGAGCTGGCGTACCTCCGCCAGACGGTGTTCGTCCGTCAGCTCTCGTCTTCGTCGTCCGGTTCCGGTTCCGGCTCGGCGACATCCTGAAGGATCGACTCGATGCGGCTCGCGCGCATCGTGGTGTCGTCGAACTTGAAGTCGAGCTCCGGCGTGTAGCGGAGGCGAATGCGCTGGCCGAGGAAGCGGCGGGCGGCTCCGCGCGCGTGCTGCAACTGCTCGACGGCATCGCGCGTCTGCTCCTCGTTCAAGCCGCTGATGTAAACGCGCGCGAAGTGGAGGTCGGGGCTGACGTCGACGCCGGTGATCGACGCGAAGCCGATGTCGACGGCCTTCAGGTCGTGGCGGAGCACCTCCACGAGCGCGTCCCGCACCATCTCGCCCACTCGCGAAGTCCTGCGCGTCTTCTTCATGTCAGATCCGCCATCTCGTCGAACTCGAGCTTCTCGCTCACCCAACCGCTCAGCGTCGCGTCGGTATTCGATTCGACGAACGTCTGAATCTTCGAGAACTTCGCATCCGCGGCGGCGTGATCGATGGCGATGAACGTCAAGCCGATCCGCGCCGCCTGATGCGCGTCGAGCAGTCCGACCTCGGCGGCCGAAAGCGAGAAGCGCAGCCGCAGTTTATCAGTCAGCGACTTCACGACCATCCGCTTCTCTTTCAGACTCTGCGCGTACTCGATGTGCAGCTCGAACAGCGCCACGCTGACCAGCATCCCCGCTATAGTTACCCGATCATGAGTGAAAAGAAAGTCATTGCAGTCGTTGGTGCTACCGGTGCTCAGGGCGGCGGCCTCGTACGCGCCATCCTGGCCGACCCGAACGGCGGATTCACCGCCCGTGCGATCACCCACAACCCCGATTCAGACAAGGCGAAAGCGCTCGCGGCCGCCGGTGCCGAAGTCGTGCAGGCAGACGTCGAGGACGCCGACAGCCTGCGGCGCGCGTTCGACGGCGCGTACGGCGCGTATTGCGTCACGTTCTACTGGTCGCATTTCTCGCCGGAGAAAGAGCTGCAGCATGCGCACAACATGGCGCGGGCGGCGCACGACGCCGAGGTGCGCCACGTCGTCTGGTCGACGCTCGAAGACACCCGCAACTGGATCCCGCTGAGCGACGACCGCATGCCGACGCTGATGGAGCACTACAAAGTGCCGCACTTCGACGCGAAGGGCGAAGCGGATGCGGCGTTTCGCGAGCTCGGCGTCCCGACCACGTATCTCCTCACGTCGTTCTACTGGGACAACTTCATCCACTTCGGGATGGGACCCGCGCGCGGTGCCGACGGCAAGCTCGCGATCACGTTCCCGCTGGGCAACGCGAAGATGCCGAGCATCGCGGCGGAGGACATCGGCCGTTGCGCCTACGCAATCTTCAAGCATCCCGAGCTGATCGGACAGCGCGTCGGCATCGCCGGCGAGCATGTGAGCGGCGCTGAGATGGCCGCCGGCTTCTCGAAGGCGCTCGGCGAGGAAGTGCGCTACAACGCGGTCGAGCCGTCGGTCTACCGCGGCTTCGGCTTCCCCGGCGCCGACGACCTCGGCAACATGTTCCAGTTCTACCGCGACTTCGAGAGCGACTTCCGCAAGCCGCGCGACGTCGAGCACTCGCGCGAGCTGAACCCGCAGTTGCAGGACTTCGCGACCTGGCTGGCCGCCAACAAATCAGCGATCAAAGTGTAGGGGCCGGCTCTTAGCCGGCCCACGGGTGCGGCTGAGAGCCGCACCCTACACCATCGCGGGCGCGAGTTGCTCGACCTTGAACCCCTCGATGACGTCGCCGACCTTGATGTCCTGGAACCGCTCGATGGCGATACCGCACTCGAAGCCCTGGCGCACTTCGCTGACGTCGTTCTTGAAGTGCCGCAGCGACGCGATCTTCCCCTCGTAAATCACGCGGTTGTCGCGGAGCAGCCGGACCGTCGCGGTGCGCGGGATCGTCCCGTCGATGACCATGCATCCGGCGATGGTCCCCGCCTTCGGCACCTTGAACGTGTTCCGCACCTCGGCACGTCCCTGGAAGACTTCCTGGAATTTCGGATCGAGGAGACCCGTCATTGCCGCCTTCAGCTCGTCGACGAGGTTGTAGATGACGGTATAGAGGCGCACATCGACGCCTTCCTTGTCGGCCAGCTCCGCGGCATTGCGCTCGGGGCGGACGTTGAAGCCGACCACGATCGCGTCCGAGGCTGTGGCGAGGAGGATGTCGTTCGTCGAGATCGCGCCGACCGAGGAGTGGATCACGCTGACCTTCACCTCGTTCGTCGACAGCTTGCGGACCGTGTCGCCGAGCACCTCGACGGAGCCCTGGACGTCCGCCTTGATGATGACGTTCAGCTCCTTCGTCTCGCCCTGCTGCATCTTCTGGAAGAGCTGGTCGAGCGACATGCGCGACGCCTTCTGGTTCATCGTCTCGCGCGCCTTCTCCTGACGCATCGCGCCGATCATGCGCGCTTCCGACTCTTCGTCGACCGACTGCAGCGTGTCGCCGGCATTCGGAACGTCGTCGAATCCGGTGAGCTGCACCGGAGTCGCGGGCCCCGCTTCCTTGATGCGCTGTCCGCGCTCGTCGGTCATCGCGCGGACGCGGCCGAAGGTCGAGCCGGAGAAGAACGGATCGCCGATCTTGAGCGTGCCGTCCTGGATGAGCACCGTCGCCACGACGCCGCGTCCCGTCTCCTTGCGCGCCTCGAGGACGACACCCTTCGCGGGAAGCTCGGGGTTCGCCTTGAGGTCGAGGAGGTCGGCCGTGAGAACGATCATGTCGAGCAGGTCGTCGATGCCCTGCTTCTTGACGGCGCTCACTTCAACCGAGACGACGTCGCCGCCCCACTGCTCGACGAGAACGTTCGCGTCGGCGAGCTCGCGGCGGACGCGCTCGATGTTCGCGTTCGGTTTATCGATCTTGTTGATGGCGACGATCATCGGGACCTTGGCGGCCCGTGCGTGATCGATCGCTTCCTTTGTCTGCGGCATGACGCCGTCGTCGGCCGCAACGACCAGGACGACGATGTCGGTGACACGGGCGCCGCGCGCGCGCATCATCGTGAACGCCTCGTGGCCCGGCGTGTCGAGGAAGACGATCTTCCGGCCGCGCTTCTCGACGTGGTAGGCGCCGATGTGCTGCGTGATGCCGCCGGCCTCGCCCGCGGCGACGTCGGTCTCGCGGATCGCGTCGAGGAGCGAGGTCTTGCCGTGGTCGACGTGGCCCATGACCGTGATGACAGGACCGCGGGGCATCGTGCCGCCGCTGGTCGACGTCTTCTCCATCGACTCGAGCTCGGCCGCCTCTTCGAACGAGACGACTTCCGCGTCGATACCGAGATCTTTCGCGATCTCGAGCGCGAGCTCGGCGCCGAGCGGCTGGTTGACCGACGCCATGATCCCCTTCTTCATCATGAGGTGGCGCATCAGGTCATTCGCCTTGAGGTTCAGCCTCTCGGCGAGCTCCTTGACGGTGACGCCCTCGGTCAGCGCGACCTTGCCGGTCGGCCGCTCGAACTGCAGCGTCCTGCTCGTCGCGGCGTGCGGCTGCGCATGCTGGTGCTTGCGCCGCGGCGTCGTCGGCTCGTCGCCAGCCTCGGGCATGACGATCTCGGGACCGAGGTCGTCGTTGATGATCTGCGTTCCGGAGAAGGGACCCTTCGTGAACAGCGCGTCGTCGACTTCGACCTCACGCGCCTTCTTGACGCCCTTCCCTGCCGGTTTCTTCTTCTCGCGATCGCCGCCCTCTTCATCGCCTTTCTTGCGGCGAGTGATCAGACCGCCGGGAGGCGGCGGAGGCGGAGCCCCCATCGGACGGGTACCGGGTCCACGGAGACCGGGACCGGTGCTGCTGCGCATCCCCATTCCGGGACCGCTCGGGCGAGCACCACCCGGACCGGCCGGACGGCCGCCGGGACCTGACGGGCGAGCGCCCGGACCTGCCGGACGAACTCCCGGGCCGGCCGGACCACGCGCCGACATCCCACCCGCCGGAGCGGAGGGGCGCTGCGCGAATCCACCACCACCACCACCACCGCCAGGACGCGCCATCGGCTGCTGGCCGGCGTAATTCGGACGCGGGCCTTGCGGCGTACGCGCGCGAGGGCCGGTCGCGCCGGTCGGACGGCGATCGATGCCCGCGGAGGGCGGCGGAGGGGGAGCCGCTGCTGCCGGCTGCGGAGCAGCGGGAGCGGGCGGCGGGGTGACCGGAGCGGCGGGCGCTTCGGCTGCGACTTTCTTCGGCTTCGGCGCCGGCTTCGGCTCGGCCGGAGCCTCGAGCGCTTCGCGCTCCTCGGCTTCGGCGGCCTGGATGAACTCCGGGATGATGACGGCCGGCGGCGGCGGAGTGGCGGGAGCCTCTTCGACCGGCTTCTCGACCTTTTTCCGCGGCGTCGGCTGAACGATCGGCCGCGGCGGACGGACAGCTTCCTTCTTCTTCTCCGGCTGCGGCTTGTCCTCGCGCATGATGACGCTGCGGGTGCGCGTGGTGAGCTTCTTACCGGTCAGGAGCGCCTGGATGACATCCGGCGCAAGCTCCTGGCCCGCGTCCGTGATGTCCGCTCCGAGCGACTGAAGCTGGAAAAGCACGTCCTTCTCGGACTTGCCCATCCGCTTCGCAATATCGCTCACTTTGAATTTCGCTGCCGCCATTCAATCTCCTCGGGTCAATCGCTGACTATTCCACTTTGGCTTCTTCCTGTGCTTCGCCTTCGGCCGCCTCTTCCTCGCCCTCGGCGTACTCCTCTTCGTCTTCCTCGCCGCCGCTCTCCGTCTCGGCGACCTGCTCGTGCTTGCGCGCGAGCTCGATCATCTGCGTGGCCGTTTCCTCGTCGACACCTTCGATCGCCACGAGATCTTCCACAGTGGCGTTGATCACCGAATCGAGGTCGTCGTATCCGGCTTCGGAGAGCTTGTCGGCCCATTCGTCCGGGATGTTCTCGATGTCGCGGACGTCGACGGCCGCGCGGGACTCCGCCATCGCTTCCTGCAGCATCGCCGCGAGAGCGTCGGCAACCTCGCCCTTCACTTCCTCTTCCGACTTGATGTCGATCTTGGCGCCGATCAACTCGGCCGCGAGACGGACGTTCAAACCGCGCTTGCCGATGGCGAGCGAGAGCTGGTCGTTGTCGACGATGACGTCGAGGTGAGGCCGATGCGCCTGCTCGTCGCTGGTGACCGAGACGCGGGTGATCTTCGCCGGCGCGAGAGAGTTCTGGGCGTAGACGACGATGTCGTCGTTCCAGGGGATGATGTCGATCTTCTCGCCGCGCAGCTCGCGGATGATGGACTGCACGCGCGAGCCCTTCATGCCGACGCACGCTCCGACCGGATCGACGTCGCGCTCGCGCGACATCACCGCGATCTTGGCGCGCTCGCCCGGCTCGCGGACGGCGCCCTTGATCACGACGGTCCCGTCGTAGATCTCCGGCACTTCCATCTCGAACAGCTTGATCAGCAGCCGCGGATCCGTGCGCGAGAGCACCACCTGCGGCCCCTTCGGCTGCGTGTGGACGTCGATGATGACCGCCTTGATGCGGTCGCCCTGCGAGTAACGCTCCGCGCGCGACTGCTGCGAGCGCGGGATGATCCCCTCGGTCTTGCCGTTGAGATCGATGATCATGTCGCCGCGCTCGAAACGCTTCACGTAGCCGTTTTCGAGCTCGCCGTACTTGTCCTTGAATTCGTTGTAGACCTTCTCGCGCTCCGCCTCGCGCACCTTCTGATAGAGCACCTGCTTGGCGCTCTGCGCGGCGATGCGTCCGAGCTCGTCGGGTGGTTTCGTCAGCGGGATCTTGACCTCGTCGCCCTGCTCGACTTCCGGATCGATCTTCTGCGCCTCGTAGGTGCGGATCTGCGTGTGCGGATCCTTCACCACGTCGACGACTTCCTTGGTGATGTAGGTGAGGATCAGCTTTCCGCCGACCTCGACGCTTGGATCGATCTTGCGGGCCTGATCGAGCGTCCACTGTGCCTGCGGATCCTCGATCTCGTTCTCGTCCGGCACGATCTCCTTGATCGCGTGGACGATCACGCTGCCCGTGGCGCGGTCGAGCTGCGCTTCGAGCGGCTCGCGCGTCTTGTAGTACTTCCGCGCGGCGGTGGAGAGGGCGTCTTCGAGTGCCGCATACACGCGGTCAGGCTCGATTGCCTTTTCATACGCCAGCGCTTTGATGTCTTTGTCGTTGAACATCGCTCTTAGATCCTTCGCGTGTCACATCTCGACTTCGAGTCGCGTCTCTTTGATGTCCGCGAGCGGAATCTCGTAGTCCGGATCCTTCTTCACCGCCGGATCCGTCACCACGATCTTCTTCCCGTCGAACTCCTTCAAACGGCCGACGATGACGTGCAGGCCCCGAATTGCCTTCGAGGTCTTCACTCTCACCAGCCGCCCGATGAATTTCTGATAATCCGAGTCTTTGTAGAACTTCCGATCGAGCCCCGGCGAGGAGACCTGCAGCTCGTACTCCCCCGGAACCGGATCTTCGACATCCAGCCACGCCGATACCTGCTGCGAGACGAGCTGACAGTCTTCCAGCGTCACTCCGCCGTCTTTGTCGATGTCGATCCTCAGCAAGTACGTTCTGCCCTGTCTCCGATAGTCCACATGGACGAGCTCGAGCCCCTCGGACGTCACGATCGTTTCGATTTCGCTCGTGACCTTCTCCGGTAACCCGTTCATACGCCCCATCAACAAAAAAAGCGGCCGAATCGGCCGCTTTCGATAGTTTCACTGCTTCGAAAGCCGTCGAATGATAACACCCAATCGCGGGGGCTACAACGGTCGAAGAATCAATGAGATTCCAGACCCTCGCCCTCCACAATCGAGAGCTGCGCGAAGAGCTGAATCATGCGCCGGCCCTCCTGGTCGGACCGCTGATACGCGTCGCACAGAAGCTGTGCCTGCTGGCTGTCCTCCAGCGCCGAAATAGTGAATCCGTCGACCGGCTGGCCGGGGTCATGCGTCCGTTTCTTCCGCCAGGAGTTCTGTTCGAGGATGTAGCAGATGTAGCCGGTATCGCCGGTGACCCGGGTGATCGGCATCGCCGTGACGCCGGCCCCCTCCCTGCGGTCCTTCGCGTTCGCCGTCAGCTGGCCGCCGTGCCGGAAAATCGGCATCTTTGCGACGTCGTGCTGCGGTACGGCGCCGCGCGCGTTCAGCTTCTGCTCCTCGAGGGCGCGGGAGATGAAGGTCGAGATCAGCGCCTTCACCCGTTCGCGGGTCGATTCGTCGACGTTCTCGAACTCGACGCCGGCGTGGTAGACGGTTAGGGCGTCGCTGCCGGTGGAAAAGCGCTCCACGCGGGAGCGCACGATGCGGCATTCGACCGAGATCGGCTCATCGTCCCAGTGGAAGACGAGGCGGGTGTGCGTTCCCGCGGGGAGCGGCGAGTGGTGCTCTACACGGGCACCCAGCATGCTGAGATCGACGAGCGCAACCTGCGCGACGCCCAGGCGGGCAACGATCGGCTGCGGAAAGCGAATCCGCTGGACGCGCCTCGTGCGGGGATACTGCATCTCTCTCTCGGCGCGGACGATGATAGGACAGGGGCGTCAAATCACCATCAGAAAAGCGCCAAAAACAGAAACGGCCGCGCCTGAAGCGCGGCCGTTTCAGCGTGGAAGTGGCGGTATTTAGTGGTGGACGACGGCGCGGTGCGCCTTCGGCGTGCTCTTGCAAGTCACCGTCTGTCCCGGAGCCGGGAAGAGGCAGGCGAGCTGCGCGTCGGTGATCGCCTTGAAGTACTGCGGCTCGAGCGTCGTGGCGTCGTTGGTGGTGTTGTCCAGCACCGAGCCGTACGCGAAGAAGCCGGGGCAGCCGGTCGGGCAGCCGTTCGCGTTCGCGTCGCTGGTCGCGGAGCTGTTCTCCTGCGACACCTGCACCCAGAGGTTGGTGCCGTTGCCGAGCGCCACGCCCGGGAAGAGACCGGTGAGCGGCTGCTGCACGGCCTGGAGCGGGGCGAACGGATCGGTCAGCTTGTCGCTGCCGAGCTGCGTGGCGCCCTGGAAGAGCTTCACTCGGAACTGGGTCACCGAGAACTGGGAGGCGTTCACGAGACCGATGTTGGTTCGGTAGGCGCTGTTCTGGCGGATTCCGGTGATGAACACGCGGCCCAGATCGTTCTGCGACTGTTCCTGCGTCACGAAGCTGTACCACGGATAGCCGCTGAAGAGCTGGCCGTTGGTCGGGGCGGTCGCCACGTTGGCGCCGTTGTCGACCGAGTAGATGCGGCTCTCGACCGAGATGTTGCGGAAGTCGGGGCAGGTACCGCTGGTCTGTCCGCCGGGGCAGCCGCTGGTGTCGTTGACATCGCACGAGCCGCCGCTCTTGCAGGCGTTGAAGATCAGCTGGCCGAGCGGGTTCCCGCTGCTGATGCCGAGGCCGTTCGGGGGCGCGGTCGCGACGAAGTCGGTGAACTCGCGATGCTCGTTCGGCTGCAACGTGAATACGTTATTGAAGACCTGCTGCGTGCCGGTGGCGTTCGAGAAAATGACGGAAACAGTGACGGCGTCCCCGCTGACATTGCTCACGGAAACGTCGGAAACGAAAGTCTTGGTACCTCCGACGACGTGACCTGCCGCGGGGACGTACACCTGATCGGCCGCGCGGAAATTCGACGCCATCGCGGAAGCGGCGACCAGCGCAACTGCCGCAGCGAATCCGAACTTCTTGATCATGGACATTTCTCCTTTTGAAACTGATATGGGGTCTGATGACGCAACAACCTGCGACCTAGAGACACGGCATTCTAGCCCAACTTCAAGAACACAAAAGAAAAGTTTGACGTTAATCTCACGGCGTGAACGACCGCCGCGCCGCCATCGTTCCTCCCGAACACGACGGCGAACGCCTCGACCGCACGCTTGCCGTGCTCTTCCCCGGCCACTCGCGAAACGCACTCTCCCGTTTGATCGAAGAAGGGCATGTTCGCCTTGATACGAACGAGGTGGCGAAAACGTCGCTACGAGTTTCGGCCGGCCAGACAATCGACGTCGAGTTCCCCCCGCCGGCGCCCGCGTCGATCGCCGCCGAAGACCTCCCGTTGAGCATCCTGTTCGAGGACGCCGACATCGCGATCATCGACAAACCGGCCGGCGTCGTCGTCCACCCGGCGGCGGGACATGCAAGCGGCACGCTCGTGAACGCGCTCCTCTTCCACGTCAAGGACCTCAGCGGCGTCGGCGGCGAGATCCGCCCCGGCGTGGTCCACAGGCTCGACAAGGAAACCAGCGGCGTGCTCGTGATCGCGAAGAACGATCAGGCGCATCGCTCACTCGCCGATCAATGGAACACCGAACGGATCCGGAAGGAGTACCTCGCGCTCGTTTACGGGACGCCCGATCCGACCCGTGGGAGCGTCAACGCCCCGATCGGCCGCGACCCGCGCGAGCGCAAACGGATGGCGGTCGTCCGCGGCGGCCGGCACGCGATCACCGACTACGAGGTCGTCGAGCGGCTGCGCTACGTGTCGCTCCTCCGCTGCCGCCTCCGCACCGGCCGCACCCACCAGATCCGCGTCCATCTGAAGTTCATCGGACATCCGATCGTCGGCGATGCGGTCTACTCCGGCCCTCAGTGGCGCGGCATCCCCGACAAAGCGGCGCAAAAAGCGCTCTCGCTGATGAAACGCCAGGCCCTCCACGCGGCGAGGATCACCCTCCCCCACCCGCGTACCGGCGAGACGATGACGTTCGAAAGCCCCCTCCCGGACGACATCTCGCGCCTGCTCATCGCGTTACGGTGACACCGTCACACGCGCAACGCCCACTTGCTACACCATTTCGCTGCACCCGCACACGTCCAACGCCCACCCGAGACAAGCCTACGACGCACCCGCGAACGTCCAACGCCCACCGGAGACAAGCCTTCGCCGCACCCACGCACGTCCAACGCCCACCGGAGACAAGCCTTCGACGCACCCGCGCACGTCCAACGCCCACCGGAGACAAGCCTTCGACGCACCCGCGCACGTCCAACGCCCACCGGAGACAAGCCTTCGACGCACCCGCGCACGACGAACGCCCACCGGAGACGTTCTTTCGCTGCAGCGTTGCACGTGCAACGGTGACCCGACACAACGTTTCGCTGTAGCGCTGCACGTTCAACGCTCGCTCGATACGTTGCTCCGCTGCTTCGATGGACCTGTAGCGCTCCGACGAGAGCTTGCATCGCTGCTTCGATGGACCTGCAGCGCTCCGACGAGAGCTTGCATCGCTGCGTCGATGGACCTGCACCGCTCCGACGAGAGCTTGCATCGCTGCGTCGATGGACCTGCAGCGCTCGCCCGAGGCGTTGTTCCGCTCTCTCGATGGACCTGCAGCGCTCCGACGAGAGCTTGCATCGCTGCGTCGATGGACTTGCAGCGCTCCGACGAGAGCTTGCATCGCTGCGTCGATGGACTTGCAGCGCTCGCGCGAGAGCTTGAATCGCTACGTCGATGGACCTGCAGCGCTCGCGCGAGACGCTGCTCCGCTCGCGCGAAACGCTGCTCCGCCCCCGTGTAGCGCAGGCTTCCAGCCTGCGCCCGCGTGCAACGGAGCGCAGGCTGGAAGCCTGCGCTACACGAGGGAGAAACCCGAAAGCTACAGCAGCATGCCCGCGATCGTCGCGGTGAGGAAGTTGGCCAGCGTTCCCGCGATCATCGCGCGCAGACCCAGCCGCGCCAGATCGCCCCGGCGCGACGGCGCCAGCGACCCGATCCCGCCGATCTGGATCGCGATCGACGAGAAGTTCGCGAACCCGCACAGCGCGTACGTCGTGATCACGAAGCTCCGCGGCGAGAGGGCATGCGGATTCGCCTTCACGATGTCGCCGAGCCTGGCGAACGCGACGAACTCGTTGAGCACCATGCGCGTTCCCAGCAGATTGCCGACCGTCATCATGTCCTGCTTCGCCACCCCCATCGCCCAGGCGATCGGCGCGAAGATCCAGCCGAGCACCACGTCGAGTGTGGGAGGGAACCAGGCGAGCTGCGAGTGGACGGCGCCGAAGATCCCGTTCACGAGCGCGATCAGCGCGATGAACGCGATCAGCATGCCGGCCACGTTCAGCGACAGGTGCAGCCCTTCGATCGCTCCGCGTCCCGCCGCGTCGATGATGTTCACGTCCTGCTTCGGAACGACGACTTCCACGTCGCCCCCGGTCTTCGGCTGCTCGACCTCAGGGACGATGATCTTCGCCATCATGATCGCGCCGGGCGCCGTCATGATCACGGCCGTGAGAAGGTGGATCACGTCGACCTTCGCCACCAGAACGTACGCCGCCATGATCCCGCCCGAGATGTGCGCCATCCCGGCCGTCATGATCGTCATCAGCTCCGACATCGTCATCTCCGGCAGGAACGGCCGGATCGTCAGCGGCGCTTCGGTCTGACCCATGAAGATCGACGCCGCGACCGACGTCGACTCCGCGCCCGAGGCGCCCATGAACCGGCTCATCATCTTGGCGAAGAACCGGACGACGAGCTGCATCACGCCGACGTAGTAGAGGATCGCGAAGATCGACGCGATGAAGATGATCGTCGGCAGCACCTGCGTGGCGAAGATGAACCCGACCGAGGTGTTCGTCTGATCGCCGAGGACACCGAAGACGAACTTCGATCCTTCGCCGGTGTAGGCGATGAACTTGTTGACGACTTCCTTCAGATTCTCGAAGAGGTACTTCAGCAGGTTGTACGCGAGGAAGATCACCACGCTGAACGCCCCGAACGCATACCAGACGAACTTACGGCCCGGTTCGGGGATCCGCGGCGCGAGGAAGTAGATGACCACCGCGACCGCGATGAAGATGAGCGAAGCCGCGAGCTGCGTTCCTCCCCACCCGAACAGATGCGCGATCTGCTCGCCTTTGAGCACGGCAATCGCGGTCAGGATCTGGAGGATCAGCCCCCACATCACGGTGCGCCACCGAATCGCCCGCTTGTTGTTCGACAAGGCGAATGCGATCCCGAGGATTACAACGAATCCGATCAGCGCCGAGAAACGCTCCATGCCTGCTCTCCCTTGTGCCTTGAACCGATGCGAAACCTTGTAGCTGAGCCGTGTACAGCGCGTCAAACAAAAAGTACACTCCGCCGCCATGTTAAAAGCGATCGATGAGGCCGTTGCCTATGTCCGTTCCCGCTCGCAGCTCGTCCCGCGCGTCGGAATCGTGCTCGGATCGGGACTCGGCAATGTCGTCGATTCGATCGACGCGGAAGCAACGATCCCCTACGCCGACATCCCCGGCGCGAAGGCGTCAACCGTCTGGGGCCACTCCGGAAAGCTGATCCTCGGACACACCGCGAGCAAGGTCCCTGTCGCGGTGCTCAGCGGCCGGATGCACTTCTACGAAGGGCATGAGATGGCCGAGGTCATGCTGCTCTCCCGCGTCGTCGCACGCCTCGGCATCAAGACGCTCGTCGTCACGAATGCGGCAGGCGGGATCAACACGAGCTTCTCCGCGGGCGACCTGATGCTCATCTCGGATCACATCAACCTCTCCGGGGTGAATCCGCTCCGCGGACCGAACATCGACGACCTCGGGCCGCGCTTCCCCGATATGAGCGACGCCTATCCGCTCTCGCTCCGCCAGCTCGCGCGAGAAGTCGCCGCGTCGCAGGGACTGCAGCTGCAGGAAGGCGTCTATCTCTTCCTCTCGGGCCCGACCTACGAGACGCCCGCCGAGATCCGCGCGTTCCGCGTCCTCGGCGCCGACGCCGTCGGCATGTCCACCGCCCCCGAGGTCATCGCCATGGCCCACATGAACATCCCGGTCCTCGGTATCTCCTGCATCACCAACATGGCCGCCGGCATCCTCCCGCAGAAACTGACGCACCAGGAAGTGATGGACACCACCGCCCGCGTCCAGAAGCAGTTCACCGGATTGGTGTTGGGAGTACTGGATCGCCTGTAAAATAACTGGCGCGTGATCCACTTCTACCACGTCACGAAGCGCTTCGACCGCTACTCGACGGCGCTGCATGACGTCACGTTCCACATCGAAAAAGGGGAATTCGTCTTCCTGACCGGCGCGAGCGGCGCGGGGAAGTCGACGCTCCTGAAGTTGATCCTTCGCCAGATCCGGCCGACGGATGGGCAGGTGGTTGTGAACGGGCGGAACCTGAATGCGATGAAGCGGTCGCAGATCCCGATGTTCCGGCGCGAGCTCGGGTTCGTGTTCCAGGACTTCAAGCTCATCGAGCGAATGACGGTGTTCGAGAACCTCGCGTTCATCCTCACCGTCCTGAATGTGCCGGTGAAGGAGCACAAGAAACGCGCGTATCAGGCGCTCCGCGCCGTCGACCTCCACCACAAACTCAGCGCGTATCCGCTCCAGCTCTCCGGCGGCGAGCAGCAACGCGTGGCGATCGCGCGCGCTCTCATCAACGATCCGCTCGTGCTCATTGCCGACGAGCCGACCGGCAACCTCGATCCCGATCTGACGCGCGAGATCATGCAGATCTTCGTGAACGCGAACCTCCACGGCTCGACGGTGCTCCTCGCGACGCACGATCGTGAGCTGATCCGCAACAGCGGGCGCCGCACGATCACCCTCGACGCCGGGCGCGTCATCGAAGAGAAGATGCCGACGGTCGAACGGACGACTCGCAGCGAGGCGCTGTTTGGCATCGGTTAGTCTGCCGGCGTCAGAGACTCCGTCCAACACGTTCACCTGGTTCGTTCGCGAGGCGATCCGCCGCATCTGGGTTTCGAAGCGGACGAGCTTCCTCGCGATCTCGATGATCGCGATCTCGCTCTTCATCCTCGGCGCATGCCTGCTCGTCGCGGAGAACCTCGAGCGGGCGGTCGAGCGATGGCAGGGGAAGTCGCGCGCCACCGTCTACTTCGACGCGGAAGCAACGCCCGATCAGATCCGAGCCGTCGACACGTATCTGGCGCAGCACCCCGACCTCCGCGGCCGGCACCTCGTCACACGCGAACAGGCGCTCGCGCGGTTCAAGTCGATGTTCACGAGCCTGAACGACATCGTCGACCAGCTCGACGAGAATCCCTTCCCGCCGTCGTTCGAGATCGACGTCACGCCGCGGGCGATTCAGTCGAAGTCGTTCGCCGATGAGATCGGAGCGTTGCGCAGGCTGCCGGCTGTCGACGACGTGCAGTTCGACTGGCAGTGGCTGACGCGCCTCCGCCGCCTCATCGACATCGTCAATCTCGCCGGGCTCGTTGCGGGAGGCATCCTCGCCATCGCGGCGGCGTTCACCATCGCGAACGTCATCCGCCTCACGATGCTGATGTACCGCGAGGAGATCGAGATCATGCGGCTCGTCGGCGCGACGGAACGGATCATCCGCGGGCCGTTCATCCTCGAGGGGATCCTGCAGGGAACGATCGGCGGTGCCGTCGCGGTCGGACTCCTGTTCGCCGTCTTCGCGCTGACACGCCGCGCGGTCGCCGCGCCGCAGTCGCTCGTCTGGAGCTTCCTCGTCTCCGGCTTCCTGACGTGGCAGAAGATCGTCGCCCTGATCGCCGGCGGCACGCTCGCCGGCTGGATCGGGAGCTGGCTCTCTGTGCGCGAGCGCGTGACCGAAGAAGCGTGAGGCGATAGCATCGCCGCCGCATGAAGCTCGTCGAGTGTGTACCGAACATCTCCGAAGGCCGGCGACCGGAGATCTATGAGACCGTCGCGAAGGCGGCGGCGTCCGTCAGCGGCGTGACGCTGCTCAACATCGATCCGGGCGCCGACACGAACCGCACGGTCATCACGTTCGTTGGCGAGCCGGAGCCGGTGCTCGAGGCGGCGTTCCGCCTGATCGAAAAAGGGGTCGACCTGATCGACATGGCGACGCATCGCGGCGCGCACCCGCGCATCGGCGCCGTCGACGTCGTGCCGTTCGTCCCCGTCTCCGACATGACGATGGACGAATGCGCCGTCCTCGCCCGCCGCCTCGCCGAGCGCGTTGGCGCCGAGTTGACGATCCCGGTCTACCTGTACGAATTCGCGGCGAGCGCGCCGCACCGCCGCAACCTCGCCGACATTCGTGAAGGCGAGTACGAAGGACTGAAGCAGAAGATCACACATCACGACTGGCAGCCGGACTTCGGGCCCTCGGAGTTCATCCCGAAGTGCGGCGCCACCGTCATCGGCGCGCGCAAGTTCCTCGTCGCCTACAACGTGAACCTCAATACGCTCGACAAGCGGCTCGCGACGCGCGTCGCGTTCGACATTCGCGAGCGCGGGCGGATGAAGCGCGACGACGAAGGCAATCCCGTCGTCGACGCGAAGGGCGATCCGATGTGGGAGCCGGGGCTTCTCAAGTCGGTGAAAGCGGTCGGCTGGGTCATCCCGGAGTTCGGCACGGCGCAGGTGTCGATCAATCTCACCGATCTCGACGTGACGCCGCTGCATCTCGCGTTCGACACGTGCGACGAGCGCGCGCGCGACCGCGGCCTCCGCGCCACCGGCTCCGAGATCGTCGGCCTGGTGCCGTTGTCGGTCCTGCTCGATGCGGGGCGTCATTACCTTGCCAAGATGGGACGTCCGACGGGCGTTCCGGAGTCGGCGATCGTTCACACGGCGATCCGAACGCTCGGCCTCTCTGAAGTGAAGCCGTTCGACCCGAAGGAACGCGTCATCGAATACCGCCTCGCGCAGCAGCCGCGGCTCGCGGCGATGACGCTCCGCGAGTTTGCCGACGAGTTGTCGAGCGAGTCGCCGGCACCGGGCGGCGGCTCGGTCAGTGCCCTCGCCGCTTCCCTCGGCGCCGCGCTCGCGTCGATGGTCGCGGTGCTGTCGCACACGAAGAAAGGTTTCGAGTCGAAACAGACGGATCTCGATCGCATCGCGGTGCGCGGACAGGAATTAAAAGACGCGCTGCTCGCCGCCGTCGACGCCGACACCGCGGCGTTCGACCGTCTGCTCGAAGCGATCCGGCTGCCGAAGGATCACCCTTCGCGCGATGCCGCCATCGCCGACGCCACGATTGGCGCGGCCGAGGTGCCGCTCGGCGTCCTCGAGAAATGCCCGGAAGTCATCGAGCTCTGTCGCGAGATCGCGCGCATCGGACTGCAGGCGTCGCTCTCCGACGCCGGCGTCGGCGCTCAGGTCGCGCGCGCGGGAGCCGCCGGCGCATACCAGAACGTCTGCATCAATCTCGCGAGCGTCACCGACGTCCGCAAGACCGATCTCCTCGCGCGCGCCGACGCCGCGTGGACGCGCGCGCGTGAGCTGCACGTTGCAGCGGAGAACGAGATTCTTCACAAATTGCGCACAGACGCTTCGAACTGATTCTCCGTACAAAGGTGCGTTAGGAGACACGCACCATGCGTACGATTCGCATCCCACTTTTTCTCATCACCCTCTTCCTCGCAGCATCCGTTCTTGCCAATCCGTTCGGACGTTACGTCGCTCTCGTGCCGATCAATCCCGGCGTGGTGCCGGGCGTCGGCGGCTCGCTCTGGACGACTTCGCTCTGGATCACGAACACCGGCAACCGTGACATTCCGCTGTTCTGTGAATCCGACCCGTGCCCGATCCTGAAGGCGCATTCGACGACGCTCGTCGAGCATCCGACGTTCGACGTCGCGCATCAGGGATTCTTCGTCCAGGTCCAGTCGTCGATTCCCGATCCCGTCCTCCCCGACACGCTCTTCTTCGAGCTGCGCTCGACCGACTCCGTGACCGCGCCCGAAAGCGCCGGCACCGAGATCCCGCTCGTGCGCATGAGTGCGTTCAGCCCGAACAAGTCCGCGCTGCCGCACGTGCCCGTGAACGGCCACTCGCGCTCGCGACTCCGCGTCTACGGCACCGCGAACGGCGACGTTACTGTCCGCGTCGTCGGCGTCGAATCGAATCAGGAGCTCATGAGGACGACACTCACGCTCACCGGCGTCGACACGGCGAACATCAACGCGCAGCCGATCCTTCGCTACCCGTCGTTCGCCGAGGTCGCGCTGCCTGAGTCGTACAACAGCAGCGACGCCGCCGTCCGCATCGAGATCATCCCCTCCGCCGGCGTCTCCGCCTGGGGCTTCGTCAGCACCACCGACAACGTGAGCCAGCAGTTCACGATCATGGCTCCGACCACGCCGGAGTACGTGCCGATTAGCCTTCTGTAAACATCACTTCTCGAACTCCCACGCCACCTTCTTGAGCGCGCGGTCTGCGCGCTCAATGAGTTGAAGGATCTCTTTCTTGGCGTGGGCGGCGGAGAAGAATGCGGCTTCGAGTTGCGAGGGGGGGAGGTAGACCCCCTCGCCGAGCATCAGGTGGAAGAAGCGGGCGAACTTTTCGCGATTGCTCTTGTTCGCCGTCTCGAAGTCGTAGATCGGACCTTCATTGAAAAACAGAGTCCACATGGAGCCGACGCGGTGGAACGTGATCGGGACGCCGTGCTTCTCGGCAGCCGCGCGCACGCCCGATTCGAACTCGGCGCTGCGCTCCTCGAGATCGGCGTAGATCGACGAGTTCTTCAGGACGCCGAGCGTGGCGCGCCCCGCGGCGACGGCGACCGGATTCCCTGAGAGTGTTCCAGCCTGATACATCGGGCCGAGCGGCGAGACGAGCTCCATCAGCTTCCGCTTCCCGCCGTACGCGCCGATCGGCATTCCGCCGCCGATGATCTTCCCGAGCGTCGTGATGTCGGGCGTGATGCCGAAGCGCCCCTGCGCGCCGCCGTACGCGACGCGGAATCCGGTCATCACCTCGTCGAAAATGAGCAGCGCGCCCGCGGCGTCGCATGCGTCGCGCAGCGCCTGCAGGAAACCGTCGCGCGGCGGAATGCATCCCATGTTGCCGGCGACCGGCTCGACGATGACCGCGGCCACTTCGTCGTTCAGCGCGTTCTTGACCGCTTCGGCGTCGTTGTACGGGACGCTGATCGTCAGCTCCGTCACTTCCTTCGGCACGCCGGCGGAGTCGGGCAGGTTGAACGTCGCGCCGCCGCTCCCCGCCTTGACGAGCAACGAATCGACGTGACCGTGATAGCCGCCGTCGAATTTGATGATCTTCTTGCGTCCCGTTGCCGCGCGCGCCAGCCTGATCGCGCTCATCGTCGCCTCGGTGCCGGAATTGACGAGACGCACCATCTCGATCGACGGCATCGCGGCGACGATCATTTCGGCGAGCTCGATCTCGCCTAGGGTCGGCGCGCCGAACGAGAATCCCTTCGTCGCCGCCTTCTTCACCGCCTCGACGACGTAACGATGGCCGTGCCCGAGGATCATCGGCCCCCACGAGCCGACGCAGTCGATGTACTGGAGGTTGTCGACGTCGAAGACGCGTGAGCCTTGCGCCTGCTCGATGAACGGCGGCGTGCCGCCGACGCCGCGAAATGCGCGCACCGGCGAGTTCACGCCGCCCGGGATCACTTCCTGCGCGCGCTGAAAGAGAGCATCAGACTGTTTGGCCATGCGGCGCGGATTCTAAGGCACGCGCGCAAACACTCGCGTGTGACGATCAACACGTGATGCGCGCGCCGCTTCCTCGTGTAGCGCAGGCTTCCAGCCTGCGCCCCGGGCGGGCGGGGGCACAGGCTGGAAGCCTGCGCCACACGAGGTCAGTACGCGTTCTCGTGCCGCAGGCCGTGAAGCAGCGTCATGAAGAGGATCTTGACGTCGAGGCCGAGGGACCAGTTCTCGATGTAATAGAGATCGTGCTCGATGCGGATGCGCACTGAGGTGTTGCCGCGCCAGCCGTGCACCTGAGCCCAGCCGGTCATGCCGGCGCGGACCTTGTGGCGGAGCATGTAGTGCGGGAACTCGGCGCGGAACTGCTCGACGAATTGGGGACGCTCGGGACGCGGACCGACGACGCTCATGTCGCCGACCAGAACGTTCCAGAGTTGCGGCAGCTCATCGAGCGACCAGGCGCGGATGACACGGCCGATCTTCGTGCGCCGCGGATCGTCCTTCTCGGCCCACACGGCGCCGGACTGCGTCTCCGCGCCGACGCGCATCGAACGGAACTTCACGATCTCGAACGGCTTGCCGTCGAGCCCCATCCGCACCTGCCGGTAAAAGATCGGTCCGCGATCCTCCAGCCAGATCGCGAGCGCAACGGCAAGCATCACCGGCGACAGGACGATCAACGCGGCCGTCGCCACCAGGAGATCGAACGCGCGTTTGAGGAAGCGGCTCCAGCCTTCGAGCGGCGTCTCCGAAAGGTTGATCGTCGGCAGGCCGTCGATGTCCTCGACGCGCGCGCGCAGGACCATGAACTGCAGGAGGTCGGGAACGACGTGGATCGACACGCAGACCCGCGTTAGGCGATCGAGGAGCGCCATCATCGCGGTCGACGAGGCGTGCGGCAGCGCCACGAAGACGTGATCGATGCCGTTCTTCTCGATGATCTCTTCGGCATCGTCGATCGAGCCGAGGCACGGCAGCCCGTCGAGTGACGCCTCTTCGCCGTTGCGGAGGTAACCGGCGATCCGGAAGCCAAGCTCGTCGTGGTGCGCGCGCATCCGTTCCACGACGGCGCGCGCCAGGTCGCCGCTGCCGGCGATGAGCACCCGGTCGAGGCCGCGCCCTTCGCGGTGGCGGCGCTCGACGATCGCGCGGATCAACGTGCGGCCGGTGATGACGAACAGCATCGCGCAGACCATGAAGATGCCGAGGGTGGCGCGGGAGTAGAGGACGTCGGGATTGCCGGGACGGAGCCACAGAAGAAGACCGGAAAGGACGACCGTTGCGACGATCGATCCGACCGCGACCCCCACCCACTCCTCCGTCCGGCCGCGCGTCGTCCGCATCCGGTACAGGCCCTGGACGGCGAACGCGAGCGGAAAGACGACGGCGATGATCGGCATCAGCTCCAGGTACGCGGTGAGCTGCTGCTGCCCCTTCGTCACCGGAATGATCTCGAACCGGAAACGGAGGACCCACGCGAGGAAAATCGCGAGCGTCGACGCGACCGCATCGTTGATGAGGTAGACCGACGCGAGCGCGCGGTGCTTCTGTTCGATCATCTTCGTTCGGTCACTCGCTGCAACTCGGCGCGGAACTCGTCGTCGAACCGCGCGCGGGAGAACGTCGTCGCATGCGCGCGGATCGCCGTGCGGTCCCACCGCCGCGATTCCGCCGCGGCCACCGCATTCCCGAGCGCCTCTACCGTCGCGTCTCTGAAGAAAATTCCTGTCGTTCCTTCGATCACCGAGTCGAGCACGCCCCCTTCCCCGTACGCCACCACCGGCGTGCCGAGCGCCATCGCCTCGAGCGGCGTGATCCCGAAATCCTCGACACCAGGCAGGATCAGGGTCCGCGCGCGCGACAGCCGCTCGATGATTCTAGCTTTCGATACGAAGCCCAGCAGTTCCACGTTGGGGGAGCGCCTCGCCGCAAGCCTCTCGAACAGCGGCCCCTTGCCGATGACGACCAGCCGCTTGCCGCTTCGCTCGAACGCCTCGATCGCCAGCTCGACGCGCTTGTACGGCACCAGCGCCGAGACAATCACGTGCTCGTTTTCGCGCTCTTCGAGCATTGGCGCCTGGAGAAACTCGTCCTCGACGAACGGATGCACGACTCCCGCGTCGCGCCCGTAGAAGCGCTGGATCCGCTCTTTCACGAAGTTCGAGTTTGCGACGAAACGCGTCACGTCCGCAGACGTCCGCACGTCCCAGCGACGGAGCCGGGGCGCGAGGAGCTTCATCGACGCGCGGGAGGCTCCGCGCGGGAAGTAGTCGTCGAATCGGTCCCAGATGTAGCGCATCGGCGTGTGGCAGTAGCAGAGATGCGGCTTCCCTTTGGCGTCGACGCCCTTCGCGACTGCATGGCTCGACGAGATGATGACGTCGTACGACGAGAGGTCCCATCCACCCACCGCCCGCGGAAAGAACGGCAGCAGGCGGCGGTAGTCGCTCACCCGTCCCGCGATCCACTGCAGCGACGACGTCTGGATCGTGTGCGACTCGATCCGCTCCGATACGCTCCCGCGAAAGTGGAACAGCGTGAAGATCTCCGCATCCGGAACGACGTCGAGGATCCCCTCCAGCACGAGCTCCCCGCCCCGCATCCCGGTGAGCCAGTCATGGATGACTGCGACGCGCATCAGCGCTCTTTGTCCTTCGGTTCCGGCGTCGACGCGAACGGATACTCGTCCTTCGCCGCACACGCATCGCAGATGTGGTCGTTCCGAAAATACTCCTCCGCCGCCACCTCTCTCAGGCAGACGATGCAGTAATGCCTACCCGTGCGCTCATTCAACCGCCGCGGCGGAGAGTCATCCATTGCGGGGGGATTATCCCCCGTCCCACCCGGGGCGCAGGCTGGAAGCCTGCGCTACACGGGGGAGAACTCGGTTCGCAGCACGGTTGTCCATGACCAATCGATCAGGTGAGCTTTCACGGGATTGGCGACGATGTAGGCGATGACGCGATCGAGATCGTGTTGGTCGTGGATCAACGAGTCGTGGCTTTCGGTCTGCCAGAACCGTCCCTGTCGTCCGAGAGTCTTGTTCGCTTGCAGAGCCGTGTAACTCTTCCAGGTGTGCGCGACTTGAGAGAGTGTGAACGCGCCAAGCGTTCGAAACGCCACGTGCACATGGTTCGGCATGATCGTCCACGCGTGTAGGACGTACCGCTCGCCGTCGAAAAAGCGGATCGCACGATCCACCATCGCCGCGACGCGCTGATCGCGTAGCCAGCAGCGACCATCGCTTCGATCAAGAAAGCGCTGGATCAATGCCGAACGACGCTTACGCGCTGTAATTCTCAGCGCCAGTTCGTTCGACAGCGCGTCCGCGAGACGAAACGTGAGGAAGTACGTGCCTCGGTCGGCCGTCCAATGCGGCAATCGCCTGCGACGAATTTGAACCGTTCGCGAGGAGTAGAGCATTGCAACGGAGGCTACCTCGGAGCGCGCGCTCTACGCTCCGTAGGGGCTCATCCCCGGTGTAGCGCAGGCTTCCAGCCTGCGCCCCGGGGTGGGACGGGGGCACAGGCTGGAAGCCTGCGCTACACCAGGGAGATGTCCGGGAATGTCAGAATGTTTCCATCGGTGGAGGAACGCATGATCACGATCCGCAGGGCCGAGGAGCGGGGGCACTTCGATCACGGGTGGCTCAACACGTACCACACCTTCTCGTTCGCCGATTACTACGACCCGGAGTTCATGGGATTCAGGACGCTGCGCGTCATCAATGAGGATCGCGTACAGGCGGACACCGGGTTCGGGACGCACGCGCACCGCGACATGGAGATCATCTCGTACGTGCTCGAAGGGGAGCTCGCGCATCACGACTCGATGGGGAACGGCTCGATCATCCGTCCCGGCGAGGTGCAGAGGATGAGTGCCGGCACCGGCATCACGCACAGCGAGAAGAATCCGGCGAACGAACCGGTGCACTTCTACCAGATCTGGATCCTGCCGGAGCGGCGCGGCATCACGCCTTCGTACGAGCAGAAGCGGTTCGACGACGACGAGCGCCGCGGCAAGTTCCGCGTTGTCGCGTCGCCGGACGGACGCGACGGCTCGGTGACCATCCACCAGGACGTCGTGCTGCACACGGCGTTGATCAACGACGGCCCGATCACGTACGAGTTCGCGCCGAATCGCTACGGCTGGCTGCAGGTGGCGCGCGGAGAAGTGGAAGTCGGTGGTGAGAAGCTCGCGACCAGCGACGGCCTCGCGATCAGTGGCGAACGGTCGCTGTCGATCAGCGGCCGCAACGCCGAGGTGCTGTTGTTCGACCTGAACTGATGAAGCGAGCGGAGAAGGCCCGGCGCATCGGCGCGATTCTGGACGAGCTCTATCCTGCGCCGGACATCCCGCTCGCGCACCGCGATCCGTTCACGTTGCTCGTCGCCGTCGCGCTGTCGGCGCAGACGACCGACGCGCAGGTCAACAAAGTCACACCGGCGCTCTTCAAGCGCGCGAAGACGCCGAAACAGATGGCTGCGATGAGCGAGGGAGAGATCCTCTCGCTCATCCGCAGCTGCGGTCTCGCGCCGAGCAAGGCGAAGAACCTCAAGCGGCTCGCCGAGCAACTGGTCGAGGAGCACGGCGGCAACGTGCCCCGCGACATCGAGGCGCTCGAGACGCTCCCCGGCGTCGGCCACAAGACGGCGAGCGTCGTCATGTCGCAGGCATTCGGCGAGCCGGCGTTCCCGGTCGACACGCACATCCACCGCCTCGCGAAGCGCTGGGGTCTCTCGAATGGGAAAGACGTCAAGCAGACCGAGGCGGATCTCAAGAAGCTCTTCCCGCGCGAAGAGTGGGGGCGCCGCCACCTGCAGATCATCTATTTCGGCCGCGAATACTGCCCCGCGCGCAATCATGATGAGGACGCCTGCCCCATATGTTCGTGGGCTGCACGGAAATAGTTATCGGCGCTCATTTGTCGGTTGTCGTACTTGCGAAAACTGATTGCCGTGCTCGTCTTCCTCGCGCCGGGGCTCGCGTTCGGCAGCGATTTCTCCGTTGGACCCGCGCCGAAATGGATCGACACGGTCAACGTCGACACCACCGCGAGCCTCCCCGCGGATGAGGTTCGCTACGGCACGTACGCGCTGCTCGACGATCACCAGGTGAACGCCGGCGCCCCCGCCAAAGCAACGACGACGAGCAACTACTACCGGCGGGTCCGCAAGATCATCTCCCCCACCGGCGTCCAGAATGCCTCGGAAGTCTCGTTCGACTTCGATCCGACGTACGAGCGCCTCATCCTCCACGACATCACCATCCTCCGCGACGGCAAACGGAAGAACGTCCTCGACCCGTCGTCGGTCCGCGTGATCGAGAAGGAGGACGAACAGAGCGACCACCTGTACGACGGCATCCTGTCGGCAATCGCGTTCGTCAACGACGTGCGCCCCGGCGACGTCCTCGACTACTCCTGGTCAGTCGAGGGCGCGAACCCGCTCCTCGGCGGCCGTTTCGCCGACACGTTCGACCTCGCCGCCGAGGTTCCGACGAAACTGATCCGGCACCGGCTGATCTTCGCGCGCCCGCTGCATTACCGCAGCACGATCGCGGGGATCGATCCCGTCATCGCCAACGGTGTTTATACCTGGACGCGCACGAACGTTCCGGCGGTCGTCGTCGAGGACAACCTCCCCGACTGGTTCGATCCGTACGACCACATCCAGGTGAGCGAGTTCGCGTCGTGGCACGAGGTCGCGCTCTGGTCCGACTCGCTCTTCCAGCTCGACGCGCCGTCCCGCGCGGCCGTGACAAAGCTCGCCGAGTCGATCCGCGCGGCGCATCCGCAGCAACGCGATCAGGTCGTCGCGGCGATCCGCTTCGTCCAGGACCAGATCCGCTACCTCGGCATCGAGATGGGTCGTAACTCGCACCAGCCGCATCAGCCGGCCGAGGTGCTGGAACAACGGTGGGGCGACTGCAAGGACAAGTCATTCCTCCTCGCGGCGGTGCTCCGCGAGCTCGGCGTCGAGGCCTACCCGGCGCTCGTGAACACGAAACTCCGCCACAACATGGACCGGGAGCTGCCGACGCCGTTCGAGTTCGACCACGTCATCACGCAGGTCCGGTACGCGAACCACACCTACTGGATCGACCCGACGCTCGCCGACCAGGGCGGGACGCTCGAGGCGATCGAGACGCCGAACGACGAGCGGGCGCTGGTCGTCCGAAAAGAGACGAACGGACTGACGACGATCGTCACGAACCAGAAAGGCTCGACCTCGATCGCGATGACCTACTCGACCCCGTTGTGGGACGCGCCGACGTCTTTGGTCGTCGAGACGACCTACAGCGGTGCCGACGCCGACACGGCTCGCACCGACCTCGCGAGCATGGCAGTCGCCGATCTCGCGAAGAAGCGCATCAACAGGCTGGCTGTCGATCAGCCGAAAATCACCGCGGCCGCACCGGTTCAGATCCACGACGACCGCGACCGGAACGTCATCGTTCTCACCGAGCGATACACCATCCGCGACTTCTGGAACAACGGATCGTTCGCCTTCACGCCGCACGCGATCGAAGACCACCTCAAGCATCCCGAAACCGTCATCCGCGAGATGCCCCTCGCGCTCGATTACCCGCTCGCGATCCATGAACGCGTGACGTTCCATCTGCCGGGCGGCGTCAACATCGACGGCTCGGGGGATGACGTAACGACCACCGCGTTCAAGTACGTGTCGACGGTCGCCGACCACGACAAGACCGTGACGATCGACTACGACCTCCGCGCGCTTCAGGACGGCATCGCGGCTAAGGACGTTCCGGACCACCTGACGAAGGTGAACTCCATCCTCGACGGGACCGGAATCACGCTGACGCGGCGCACCGCGCTCGAGTCGGCCATGTCCGTCACGAAAAGCGCTGTACCGGCGTCAGTTATGGTGATTCTCCTGCTGATTGCCGCGATGCGCGGGACGGGAAAAAAGCGGGAAGTTGGGAAATTATCCTGACGCGACCTGTGGTTGGGTCAGGTATCACCGCATCCTAATAACGAACACTGCTGCAAGGAGATTCAAAGGAAATGCGTAGCAACGGCACAGTCAAGTGGTTCAACGACGCGAAGGGTTTTGGCTTCATCACGACTGAAACGGGCGAAGACGTCTTCGTTCACTTCAGCGCGATTCAATCGAAGGGCTTCCGCTCGCTGCCCGAGGGCGCTCACGTCGAGTTCGATCTCGTCCAGGGTCCGAAGGGTCTGCAGGCGGCGAACGTCACCACCACCTAAATCTCAACCATTCGAAGTGACGACAGGACAGGCTGCCCGCCTGTCCTTTTTCATTTCTGGTTCAATTTTCCCCAGTCCTTCATGTGGACGATCAATCCGTAGTCGGCGGTATTGCGCTCGAATCCGGCGACGAGCTGATCGTTGTAACGGTCGATGAAGAAGGAGAAGGGATCGGCGGGGTCGAGATCGACAACTTCCATGTCGGAATCGATCATCAGCAGCTTTCCCATCCGGAGCGTCCCGCCGCGGAAGTACATGACGTTCTTCTCGTCCGGTTTCGGCAGCGGAAGCGGCGGGGCGTGCTTCCCGGAATCGAACACCTGCACGAGCTCGTCGCCCGCTGTGTGCACGTCGACCAGGTGCATCTCGGTTTGCGGCGGCGGGAGGACGTGCTGCGGATCGAGCAGCAGGTCGTTCTTCTCCGCCCGGATCCCTCGCCCCTCAGGCATCTTGAGCATCTTCTGCAGCGTCATCCCGACGGCCTTCAGCAGCCCGAGGCCGTTGATGCCGCAGATCGAAATCTTCGTCGGATGAATGCGGATCAGGCCTTGGTCGGCCGAGACGTTCGCCCACATCGTGAACGGGATGTCGACCCCTTTGTGCATGATCCCGCTCTGCTGGAGCTGCTTGCCGGCGATCGTGATGTGCAGATCGCGCAACGGCGGGTTCGGATAGCCGAAGATGTACTGATTCATCAGCTTCTCGAGGCTCGGCGCCTTCATCCCGATCGTCCCGGTGTCGACGCGCATCACGAACGAGCGCCGGTCGTCGAAGTTCACCGGCTGTCCCGCAGTTTTCGACTGCATCTCACCGCGCAGCTCATGGATGTCGAGGAACATCGTCTCGTCGAGGTAGAACCAGACGTTGCGGAAGTACGCCTGCGTCGGCGCCTTCACGTGCGCTTCGCTGAAGTCGGGTAGCGGCACAGTTCCGATCGGCGGGATCTGCGCCTGCGGCGGAGCGCTCGTCGACGGCGCAGAGGTTCCGCGAACGCAGCAGCACGCCGGCAACAGCAGAAGCCCGAAGAGAACGGCGACCGTCGATGCGACCAGGGCGATTGCGTGCCATGGCGTGGGGCGGGAAGACATGCGCTGACCGAACGATTCAATTGAAGTGCCCGGCAAGCGTGAGCCAGATCACACTCCGGGATCAAAAACCAGAAACCGTCCCGCCCGTATCATTCCCCAATGCCGAATCCGATTGAAGTGAATGCGTTGTCGAAGCGCTACGGCGACCTCACGGCCGTACGCGACTTCTCCCTCACCGTGAAGGCGGGAGAAGTCCTCGGTCTCGTCGGACCGAACGGCGCCGGAAAGACGACGACGCTCCGCGCCCTTGCCGGAATCCATCCGCCGAGCGACGGGCAGATCCTCATCTGCGGACACGACATCATCGAGGACGGCGTCGAAGCGAAGCGCCACCTCGCCTTTTTCCCCGACGAGCCGCGCCTCTTCGACTATCTGACCGTCGAAGAGCATCTCGAGTTCACGGCGGGCATCTACCGCGTTCCGAACTATCGCGCCCTGTTCACGCCGCTCCTCGAGGAGCTCGAGCTGGATGGAAAACGGAAGGCGCTGCCGAGCGAGCTGTCGCGCGGCATGAAACAGAAGCTGATGATCGCCTGCGGCTTCCTCCACTCGCCCGACGTCCTGATCTTCGACGAGCCGCTCACCGGCCTCGATCCCCTCGGTATCCGGCGCATGAAAGAGTCGATCGTCCGCCGCTCGAAGGAAGGGGCGGCGGTCATCCTCAGCTCCCACCTGCTGCACCTCGTCGAAGAGCTGTGCGACACGGTCGCCATCATTCAGAACGGAACGCGCATCGCGTGGGGAACGATCCACGACCTCAAGTGGCAGATCGCGCAGGGACGCGGCAGCGTCTCGCTCGAGGAAGCGTTCCTCAAGATCACTGAGACTCCGGCAGCGGGGCGGAGCGCTTCGTGACGCGAGCCTTCTGGTTCGTCACGGTCCGGTCGTTCAAGAACCGGATCCTGGTGAGGCTGCGGCGGCTTCGCCAGCCGCGATATCTGATCGGTTTCATGGCCGGACTCGCCTACATCTGGTTCACGGCTCTGAAGCGCATCTTCGTCGTCCACAACCTGCGCAACGGCATCCCCGGCGTGCACATCCCGACCGGGGATTTCATCGTCGACTGCGTCGCGCTCGTCGCCCTCATCCCGATGATCCTCGCGTGGGCGCTTCCCGATCAGCAGGGAGGTCTGGTTTTCAGCGAAGCCGAAATCCAATTCCTCTTCGCTGCTCCGGTGTCGCGGCGGCAGTTGCTGATCTACAAAGTCCTGCGGCAACAGCCGCCGATCCTCATCAGCGCGCTGCTAATGTCGTGCTTCGGCTTCTCCTCATCGTGGTTCATCGGCGTCTGGCTCGCGTTCGTCACGCTCTCGATCTATTTCACGACAGTCGGGCTGGCGCGTGCGCGTCTCAAGCTGGCCGGCATCGGTTTCCTCTGGCGACTCCTCGCCGTCCTCGCCTCGCTCGCCGGCCTCGGCGCGATGCTGATCCACGCGTTCGGGTCGATGCCCCACCTGACGCGATACGACCCGCAGGTGTTCCATCTCCTCGATCAGCCGCTGCGGACGCCGGCGTTCCGAACCCTCCTCTTCCTCCCCCACTTCTTCGCCGCCGCGGTGCTGCCGGGCTCACTGACGCAGCTGGCGGTCGCGTGCGTCGCGCTCGCGGTCATCGCGTTCGCGCTCCTCCAGGTTGCGGGTCAGCTGAACGTCTCGTTCGAAGACGCCGCGATCCACGCGGCAAAGAAGAAGGAGAACTACGTCGAGCGCGTCCGGAGTTTCCGGAGCGGCCAGCGGGTGATCTTCCCCCGCTTTCCGTCGCCGTTCCGGCTGCCCGCCAATCCGACGCCGGAGCTGGCGATTCTCTGGAAGAATCTGATCGCGACCATGCGCATCTCGATCGTGTTCATGTTCGTGATCGTCGGCGTCTTCGCCATTCTCCTGGGCGAATCGATCTTCACGCCGACCGCGATCCGCGGCGGTGCCGCGTTCCTGGCTCTCTCCATCTGCTGTTTCTTCCCGCTCTTCGCCACGAATATCCTGACGCAGGACCTTCGTCTCGATCTGCAGCGGATCGAGATTCTCAAGAGCTACCCGATCAGCGGCGAACGTCTGATCGCGGCCGAGATCGCGGCGCCTCTCACGGTCATGTCCGTCGTGGAGTTGCTGCTGCTGATCGGCTCGCTCGTCATCCTCCACATGCCGAACGAGTCGGCGAAGTTGCAGCGGATCGCGACCCCGGAGTTTGCCGTGATCGTCCTTCTCTTCACGATTCCGATCTGCGCCATGCAGCTCCTCATCCGCAACGCCGCCGCGGTCCTCTTTCCTGCGTGGACGATGCGCTCGCAGGATGACCCTCGCGGCTTCACGGTCATGGGACAGCGCCTCGTGCTGCTCGCCGGAAATCTGCTGGTCCTGACCATCAGCCTCATCCCGCCCGGGATCGTCGTGCTCATCGGGTGGTTCGTTTCGCGGAGCTTCAGCGCGAGCTTTGCGGTCCCGTTCGCCACCGTTCCCGCGGTCGCGCTGCTCGTCGGCGAGGTGTGGCTCGGGATCCGGCTGCTCGGCGCGCAGTTCGAAAGAATCGACGTCACGAACGAGATGGGAAGCGCGATCCTCTAGTTTTCGTTTCGTGCAATAACTTGCGGCGCCTACTCCTCGGACTCCTCGTTCTCGTCGCCACCTCCGCTTCGGCCGCGGACATCGACGTCGTCCGTCAGAACTACATCGGCTACTACACCGGCGCGGGGGCGGACATCACGGCGCCGCGCATGAAAAACGCCCTCGCGTCGCTGGAGACCGAGGCGCGGAATGACATCCGCCCGGGATTCCTGCTAAGCAACGGCAGCTGGAGCGATCTGAATTACTCCGAGACGCCGAGCGGCAGCTGGTCGCCGTGGGAGCACACGAAACGCCTCATCGTCATGGCGAAGGCGTACCGGACGCCGGGGCAGGGCCTGTACAACGACCAGACGCTGCGGAGTCAAATCCAGGCAGTCCTGTCGTACACGGGCGTCTACTACGGGATGTCCGCGCTGCCGACAGGGAACTGGTGGTTCTGGACCATCGGCGTACCGCTCGATCTCGGCCCGACGCTCGTCCTCATGCGCGGCGACATCGACCCGACCGTCTACAACAACTGCGTCCAGGAGATTTACCTCCGCATCGGAAGCTCGCCGACGAGCCGCGGAATCGTGGGCCCGGTCCCGACCGGCGAGAACCTCGCCTGGTCGTGCTTCACGCACCTGACGCTGGCACTCCTGAAGGACGACGCATCGATGCTCGCCCCCGTGCGCGACGCGATGGCGGGCGTGACGATGGCGTCCGCGACGGTCGAAGGCATCAAGCCCGACGCCTCCTTCCAGCAGCACGGCGCACAGCTCTATACCGGCGGCTACGGCGGCTCGTTCGCCAACGACGTCGCGCAATACACGCTGCTGACGCGCGGCACCGGCTACGCCCTTCCGCCGGACTCGCTCGCGTCCTTCATCGACTACCTCGCGGACGGCGTGATCTGGTCGCTCTACGGCAACTATTTCGACGTCTCCGTGATCAGCCGCGAAGTCGCCCGGCCGTCAACCAGCGGCTTCAACGGACTCGCCGCCTTGCTGCAGGGATCGACCGTCGTCTCACCGCGGCAGCGCGAGATCCAAAGCGCGGCCGCGAAAATGCTGCAGACGTGGGGCGGGCTCCCGATCGAGCTCGCCGGCCTCGCCACGAACATCGAGCAGAGCGGCGTCGCCGCCGCATGGCCGTCCGGCCATCGCCACTACTGGATGTCTGACTATGCGGTGCACCGGCGCGACGGCTGGTTCGCCTCGGTCAAGATGTTCTCGACGCGCACGAAGTCCGGCGAGAACACGAACAACGAGAACCTCCTCGGCTCGCGGCAGTCGGACGGGCGTTTGTACGTCGTCCGCGATGGCGACACGTACTACACGCGCAACGTCTGGCCGGCGCTCGACTGGACCCGCCTTCCCGGCATCACGGTCGAACAGAACGGCAACGCCGCAAACGACACCTACGGCTATGGCAGCAACCGATTCGCCGGCGGCGTGAGCGACGGCAACAACGGGATCGCCGCGATGCAGCTCGCGCCCATCGGCGCGCACATGACCGCGAACAAGTCGTGGTTCTTCTTCGACGACGCCATCGTCTGCCTCGCCGGCGCGATCACGTCGACCGACTCGAATCATGTCGAGACGATCGTCAATCAGTGGCCGGTGCACGACTCGTCGTCGCAGCTGATCGTCGACGGCACGCTGGCGGCGACCCGTTGGGCGCTGCTCGACGGGGTCGGCTACTTCTTTCCCACTCCGGCACCGCTCCTGACAAAACGCGAGACGCGCAGCGGCACGTGGGCAGCGCTCGGCGGCTCGACCGATACCACGCCCTACTCGGCAGACGTCGTAACGCTTTGGATCGATCACGGTCCGATGCCGATGGACGCTTCGACCGTCTATGTCATCGCACCGAACGCAACGTCCGACACGCTCCGCGCCTGGAGCGCAAACCCGCCGGTCTCGATCGTCACGAACAACTACGACGTCGCCGCGGTCCGCGACCTCCGCACGAACGCGCTCGGCATCGTCTTCTTCACAACCTACGGCAACGTGAATGGCTACACCGCTGATGCACCCGCGATCGTCTACGCCGTCCCAACCGCCTCCGGCCTCGCCCTCCACGTCGCCGACCCCGCAGCGAACAGCAGCGGCGTCCTGCACATGACGGTCCCCGGAGCGTGGTCGACCACCGACGCGAAGGTCGTCAGCGCCACGTCCCGCGCGACAACGCTCGAGATCCCGCGCAACGGCGGCCAGACGACGGACATCAACCTCACGCCGCTCGTCATCCGCCGCCGCGCGGCCCGGCACTAGCGGCTCCTCGTGCAGCGCAGGCTTCCAGCCTGTTCCCCCGCCCACCCGGAGCGCGGGCTGGAAGCCCGCGCCACACGAGGGAAACTCCGACGCACCTCAGCCGTATACCCTCCCCATATGAAGTACGCGTGGATCGTCCTCTCGCTATTCGTCTGTCTCGCCGCGTTTGCGAAAGGTTCCGACTCGCTCGCGAGCTCGCAGATGCCGTCGGTCATCACGGTTCCGGCGGCCGCGCAGCCGTCGGCGCACTTCAACCCGGACGCGGCGACGGAGGCGTATCTCGTGGAGATTCCGCCCGCCGCCCGCGCGCGGTCGGACGCGTATTTCGAAGGCGGGTACTGGCTGATCCTCTGGGACTTCGTCTACGGCGTTGCCGTCGCGCTGATCCTGCTGAACCTCCGCTGGTCCGCCCGCATGCGCGACTTCGCTGAGCGGTTCACGAAAGTGCGCGCGATCCACACGATCATCTATTGGATCGAATACCTCATCATCACCACCGTCCTGACGTTCCCGATCGCCTGGTACGAGGGGTACTACCGCGAACATCAGTACGGCATGGCGACGCAGACCTTCGGTCCGTGGATGGGCGACCAGCTCAAAGGCCTCCTCCTCGATGCGATCTTCGGCGCCCTTCTCGTCGCGGTCCTCTTCGCGATCGTCCGCAAACTCGAGCGCACGTGGTGGATCTGGGGCGCGGCCGTGACGTCGCTCTTCCTGATCTTCGTCGCGACGATCGGACCGGTCTTCATCCTCCCGCTCTTCAACAAGGTGACGCCGCTGCACGACCCGAAGGTGACCGCGCCGGTACTGCGGCTCGCGCACATGAACGGCATCCAGACGAACGACGTCTATCAGGTCGACGCGTCGCGCCAGACGACACGCATGAGCGCCAACGTCAGCGGATTCGGGACGACGATGCGCATCACCATGAACGACAACCTGCTCCGCCGCGGCTCGCCCGAGGAGATCCAGGCCGTGATGGGACACGAGATCGGACACTACGTCCTCGACCACGTTTATAGCGGAGCGTTCTTCTTCGTCGCCGTGATCGTCTTCGGATTCGCACTGCTGCGTTGGGCTCTCACCGCGTCGCTCGCTCGGTGGGGCGACCGCTGGGAGATTCGCGGGATCACCGACCCCGCGGTCCTACCGCTGGTCGTCCTCCTCGGCACGATCTTCTTCTTCGTGATGACGCCGATCCTGAACACCGCGACGCGGACGCAGGAGCACGAAGCCGACATGTTCGGCCTCAGCACCTCACGCCAGCCCGACGGCTTCGCGCAAGCGGCCATTCACCTCGGCGAGTACCGCAAGATGAGCCCCGGCCCGGTCGAGGAGTGGATCTTCTTCGATCACCCCAGCGGCCGCCACCGCATCCACGACGCCATGGTGTGGAAGGCGCAGAACCTCGGCAACCTCACGCCACCCGCGCCGCAGTCGTCCACCGCCGCAGCAACTTCCACGCGATGAACGCGGCGATGGCGAGGAGCAGGAAGAGCGGCAGGGCGTAGACGAGCAGCCAGATCGCGGCGCTGGCGATCTCCTTCATGACGTTCGTCAGCGCGCGCGCGGCGTCCTTCGCGACGGCGACCGGCTGCCATCCCGGCTCGACCACCGGCTTCGCGACGGCATCGGGAACCAGCTCGACGTTCACCGTCGCATACGACGTCACTTGCTCGAGGTAGCGCATCCGGCCCCGCGTCTGCTCGATCTGGCCGCGGATCGACATCAGCTGCTGCGACATCTCGAGCACCTCGCTCGCCTTCTTCGAATGCTCGCGAACCGACGTCATGAGCTGCCGCAACTCGACTTCCGTCGCTTCGAGGTTTTTCAGTTGCGAGCCGAGGTCGACGTACTCCTGCGTGACCTCGTCGCTCGACATCGTCTCGCTCTGCACGCGGATCCCGCAGGCGCGGATGGACGCGAGCGTGGCGCGCAGCGTCGTGCTCGGAACGCGGAGCGTGAGTTTCGCCCGCAGCTGCTCCGTCTCGCGCCAGACGTTCGAGCCGCTGACGTAGCCGCCGTTCTGCTCGACGAGCGCCGCGATCTTGTCGAGCGTCTTGCCGGTGTCGGCGACGACGATCGTGAGGGTCGCCGTCCGCACGATCATCGGCCCGCTCTTCGCGATCAGTGGCGCGCCGGCGACCACGCCGTTGGCTATCCCAGCGCCGGCGTTGGGCCCGTTCACATCGGGCGCGACCCGCATTCTCGCCGCAAGAGCGGAAGGAGGAGGAGGCGCGGCCGCGTCAATCGGTGCGATTCGATTCTCCTCCTTCTTACACGCGACGACGACGAGCAGCAGCGCGAGCATCCACTTTCGCATGCCGGTGAGACACCTCGGCTCGCGCAAAGAAAACCGCAGGTTCTGTGTGGCGCCGGCGGCCGCGGTGCGGCGGGATATGTCCGCAGTGCGGCGGGAGGCGCCCGCAGTGCGGGCGGGGGCGGCCGTGGTGCGGGCTGGTGGTGCCCGCGGGGCGGGCGAGAGGCGCCCGCGGTGCGGGCGGGTGGCGTCCGCGGTGCGGCGGGAGACAGCCGTCAGCGTCCGACGCTTCGGCTAAGCGCGTTCCAGACGTCGTCGCCGAACGCGACGAATATCACCTGCTCGATGAACGAGTCGCGCGCGAGAAACGCTTTGACTTCGCTCGCCGCAACCTGCGCCGCCTGATCGACCGGATAGCCGTAGATTCCGCAACTGATCGCCGGGAACGCGATCGATCGCACTCCGTTCTCCACCGCGACTTCGAGACTACGCCGGTAGCACGAGGCGAGCAGCTCCGGCTCGCCGCGATCACCCCCACGCCACACCGGCCCGACCGTGTGGATGACGTACTTCGCCGGAAGACGGTACCCGCGCGTGATCTTCGCGTCGCCGGTCTCGCAGCCGTGGAGCATCCGGCACTCCATGACCAGCTCGGGCCCGGCGGCGCGGTGAATCGCGCCATCGACGCCGCCGCCGCCGAGGAGCGACGAGTTCGCGGCGTTGACGATCGCGTCGACCGCGAGCTTCGTGATGTCACCGCGCTGAACTTCGACCCTTGCCATCACTGCACCGTAGCGCCCTGCGGGGCATCCGTACGGACGACCGGCTTCCCATCGACGATCTCGAAGCGGAAGGCGATGTCGAAGAACGCTTTCAGGAGCTTGCGGGCCATGACGATGTCGTAGTCGGGCTTTCCGTCGTTGTCGGTATCCGGGCCGCGCTTCATCTTTCGAATCTCGGCTGGGTATACCTTCCAGCGAGTCACCGCTTCGGTGACCGCGGTCTCAAACGCTCCCCGAAACTGGTCGTCGGTGGAGCCACCGAGAGGGCTCGGTTGGACGTCTTCGACGCGCGATTGCTCATTCGACGTGATGCGAACAACAACCATGTGCTCGGCAAGTTTCAGCGGAATCAGCTCGGCCGGATACTGCGGCATCGGGTTGCCATGCATCACCTGCGGCTGGACGTACACCTCGCCAGGAGGAAGAGTGACCGTCGGCGCGTTCGGATCTGCAATCAGCTTCGCCGTGACGCTGGCATGACTCTCGGGTTTCGGCGCGGGCGCAATCGGCTGCGGAATCGGTTTCGCCGACGAGCAGCCAATCACGAGCGCGACGACGAGAACCAGCTCAACTCTTCTTACGTCCAAGCTTCACCACGATGTCGAATTCCGGCTTCGTCACCGGCTGGACGGAGAGCCGCGATCCCTTCTTCGTAACCACCATGTTCTCCAGACCCGCCGTCGACTTCAGCGTGTCGAGCGGCACGACTTCCGGGAACTTCTCGACGAAGCCGATGTCGACCATCACCCACGGCTCTTCCTTCTCCGGATGCGCTTCCTTGACGACCTCCGCGATCCCGCTGACACCCGAAGGATCAGCGTTCGACGCGTAGAACAGCACCTTGTCGCCGACCGTCATCTCGTCGCGCATGAAATTCCGCGCCTGGTAGTTCCGGACCCCGTTCCACGACGTCTTCTTGTCCCGCTTCAGGTCATCGATCGAGTACGCCGACGGTTCGGATTTCATGAGCCAGTACTTCATAGCTCATGGAGCATAGCGCTTCAGTGCGCGGCTGAGGAGGTCGACCGCTCGCACCAAGTCCTGCTCCTTCAGCACATACGCGATCCGCACTTCGGACTTACCGAGATCCGAGAGGTAGAAACCGTCCGCGGGCGCGACCATCACGGTGGCGCCTTCGAAAGAAAAGTCGGTCAGCAGCCACACGGCGAAATCCTCCGCTGAGGCGACGGGCAGTCGTACGACGCAGTAGAACGCTCCTTCGGGGCGCGAGAGGAAGACGCCGGGAATCGAGGAGAGGCCTTCAAAGAGAACATCGCGGCGGCGCTGGTACTCGGCGACGACGGACCCGGTGTACTCATCGGAGAGGCTTTCCGCTCCCACCGCGATGAACTGCGCGAGGCCCGGCGGCGAGAGGCGGCCTTGCGCCATGCGAAGGCAGGCGTCGTAGATGTCGGGGTTGCGGGTGACGAGCGAGCCGAGGCGGATGCCGCAGGCGCTGTAGCGCTTGGAGAGCGAGTCGACGACGATCACGAACTCGTCGGCGTCGGAGAGCTCGAGAGCCGAGACAGCGCGCCGGCCGTCATAGACGAACTCGCGATAGACCTCGTCGCTGATGAGGAACAGACCGTGATCGCGGCAGAAAGACGCGACCATCTCCACCTCGTCGCGCGTGTAGACCGTGCCGGTTGGATTACTCGGGTTACAGAGAATGACGGCGCGCGTGCGCGGCGTGAGGGCACGCTCCCAGACCTCGCGCGGCGGGAGGTGGAACCCCTCGCGTCCGCGGCTCGTCACCGCGACGAGGTTGACGCCTGCCATCGTCGCGAAGGAGCGGTAGTTCGCGTAAAACGGCTCGACCGTGATGATGTCGTCGCCCTCGTTCGCGCACGCCAGAAACGAAAAGAGGATTGCCTCGCTCCCGCCGGTCGTCGCGAGGATCTGCGTCGAGTGCAGGGAAACGCCGACGCGCCGCTCGTAGTACCGCCGCAGCGACCGCACATACTCGGGCGTCCCGGTCGACGGCGTGTACTCGAGCACCTTCGCCTCGAGCTGCCGCAGACGGTCGCGGATGCACGCCGGCGTCTCGATGTCCGGCTGCCCGATGTTGAGGTGGTACACGTGCGTACCGCGCGACTCCGCCACCTCCGCCAGCGGCGCGAGCTTCCGGATCGGCGACGCCGGCATGAGCTGCGCGCGTGTCGAGAGGGAAAGACGAGAGGCAACCGTCGACATACCGTCACAAATGTGCGAGGAGTGTGCCGTTAGACTCCTTCTGATGCGTCGCCTGCTCGTCATCTGTGCGGTGCTCCTCGCCCACGCCGCGGCTGCGCAGAGGCACCGTGCGGTCCGCTTCCCTAACGCTCAGCCGGTGACGCCGCAGCACATCGTCCTCACGGCCTCGAAGGACAACACCCTCTTCGAAAGCAGCAACGGCGGCGTCTCGAACGGCGCGGGCATCCATCTCTTCACCGGCACGACGAACAGTGGCTCCAGGCGGCGCGCGCTCATCGCTTTCGATCTCTCCACGATTCCAGCCGGAGCAAAGATCACCAGCGTCACGCTGACCCTGCACATCTCGCTCTCGGTGGCCGGAACGGAAACGCTGGCGCTCCACGGCGTCTCCGCCGACTGGGGCGAGGGAACATCGAACGCCGGCGTCTTACGCGACGGCAACGGTGTCTCGTCGAAGACGAATGACGCCACGTGGATCCACCGCTTCTTCTCGAACACCCGCTGGACGAATGCCGGCGGCGATTTCGACTCGAGCACTGACTCCGCGGCGGCCGCTGACGCCGCCGGAACGGACGTCGTGTTCAACGCGACGACCGCGATGATCGCCCGGGTTCAGGGATGGGTCGATCAACCATCGACCAACTTCGGCTGGATCGTGATCGGCAACGAGAACGGCTCGCGCAGCACGAAACGACTCTCGAGCCGCGAATCGACGAACACGTCGGACCGCCCCACCCTCGCGATCGACTACCTGCCGCACTAGCCGTTCAGCGCAGCAGATTCGCCCGGACGAAACCGAGAATCGTCTTCTGGAGGTCGTATACGAGCGCGGGGTCGCGCACGCCGTGCTGCTGTTTCGGATAGAGCTTCATCTCGAATGGCATCTGCGCCTTCTCGAGCTCGTAGGCGAACTGGATCGTGTTCTGCGGGTGGACGTTGTCGTCGACCGCGCCGTGGATGAGCAGCAGGTTGCCGTGCAGCTCCTTCGCGGCCCAGCGCGGCGAGCTGCTCTTGTACGCGTCCGCGTTGTTCTGCGGCATGACCATGTAACGCTCGGTGTAGATCGAGTCGTAGTCGCGCCAGTCGGCCACCGTGCCGCCGGAGATGCCTGCGATGAAGGTCTTGCTGTGCGTCAGCGCGTACGACGTCATGAAGCCGCCGTAGCTCCAGCCGTAGGTCATGATCCGCGAGCCGTCGATGAACGGCTGCGATTTCAGCCAGGCCAGGCCGTCCTCCATGTCGCGCAGCTCCGTCTCGCCGAAGTGCTTATAGAGCGTCCATGCGGAGACGGCGCCCTTGCCGCTCGCCGCCCGGTTGTCGCAGATCCAGACCACCACCCCCTGCTGCGCGACGAGCTGCAGGAACTGCAGGTTCGCCCCCTTCCACGTGTTCGTGACCTGCTGCGCGTGCGGGCCGGCGTAGTGGTACTCGTATACCGGATACTTCTTCGAGGCGTCGAAGCTCGACGGCTTGATCATGAGCGCCTCGAGCACGAAGCCGTCGCGCGCCTTCACCTGCAGGAACTCCGGCTTCGGGAGGTCGTACTCGGTAAGCGCGGACGAGAGGTTCGCGTCGACGACTTTCGCGAGCGTTCCGTCTGCGCGATGGAGGCGCGCCTGGTTCGGCGTGTTGATGTCGCTCCAGTTGTCGACGAAGTACGTCAATGCCGGATTGAACTTCGCGGCGTGCGTCCCCGCCGAGTCGCTGATGCGCTGTAACCCGGAGCCGTCGAGCTTCACGCGATAGAGATCGAGCCCGATCGGCGACCGCTCGGTGCCGGCGAAGTAGATCCAATCGTTCTTTTCGGCGATGCCATGGACGTCCCGGACCTCCCAGTCGCCGCTCGTGATCTGCCGGATGAGAGTGCCGTCGGCTTTGTAGTGGTAGAGGTGGCTGAAGCCGGTTCTCTCGCTCCGCCAGACGAATGAGCCGTCCGCGAGCCACTCCGGATTGTCGAGCGGCTCGACCCACGCCTTGGTCGTCTCGTGGATCAGCGTCGCCGGGGTTCCGCCGGCAGGATCGACGCGATCGAGATCGAGCCACGTCTGCTCGCGGTTCTGTACCTGATACGTCAGCGCCTTCCCGTCCTTCGTCCAAGCGACGCGGACGATCAGGAAGTCGGCAGCGGTGTAACGCTCGTTGTCGACCGTCGCGACCGCGCCACCGCCCGCCGGCGCGATCAGCAGCCGCACATGCGGATTCGGATCGCCCGCCTTCGGATAGAACTGCGGCTCCGCCGTCGGGTGATAGGGAACCTGGTCGACATTCGGATAGACCGGCACGCCCGCTTCATCCGTCCGGAGGAACGCGATGCGCGACGAATCAGGACTCCACCAGAATCCCCGCTTCGTGCCGCGGCCGTAGACCTCCTCCTCGTACACCCAATCGAGGTTGCCGTTGAGGATCGTCGGACCGCCGTCGGTCGTCAGCTGCCGCTCGTGCGCCGTTGCGAGGTCGATCGTGTACAGGTTGTTCCCGCGCACGAACGCCACCCACTTTCCGTCCGGACTGAACGCCGGCAACTCCTCGGCTGCCGGTGTCGACGTCAGCCGCGTCGCGCTCTGCTTCCCAATCGAATACAGGAACAGATCGCCCGCCGCCTCGATGACAATCGCGCTCTTTTTCGCGTCGAACTGCAGCGACGTCGATTTCGACGCGTTCGCTGCCTGGTCAGCCGAAACACCGGCCTGCTCGAGCGCGTGCTCCAGCGCCGCGCGGTCGAAGAACGGTTGCACGCCGCCGCTCTTGATGTCGAAGCGCTCCCACTCGACGAGCTTTCCCTTCGCGTCGCGCTTCGGCCAGATGAACGTGGAGTCGTCGAGCCAGTCGAACCCGCTCTGCACCGCGCCCGAGAAGTAGACCTTGGTCGTCGGGTCGTAGATCGATTCGAGCGTCAGCTGCTTCCGCTGGGCAAGGGCGGAAGCAGCAAGGAGAATCGCGAGTGTGAGGAGTGCGGTCCGTTTCATGCCGCGATCAACTGGCGGAGGACGAACGGGAGGATCCCGCCGTGCACGTAGTAGTCGACCTCGATCGGCGTGTCGATCCGCACGATGACGTTGACGTCCTGCGTCGTGCCGTCTTTGCGCCGGATCTTCAGCGTCGCCTTCTGCCGCGGGCGGAGATTGCCGCTGATGCCTCCGCTAAACAAATGGATGTCGAACGACTCCGTACCGTCCAGCCCGAGGGTCTGTGCGTTCGTCCCCTCCTCGAACTGCAGCGGGAGGACGCCCATGCCGACGAGATTCGAACGATGGATGCGCTCGAAGCTCTGCGCGACCACCACGCGGACGCCGAGGAGCTTCGTGCCCTTCGCGGCCCAGTCGCGGGAGGAGCCGGTGCCGTACTCCTGGCCGGCGAGAACCACGAGCGGCGTCCCTTCCTTCTCATAGCGAATGGCCGCGTCGTAGATGTCCATCCGTTCGCCGGACGGCTGATGCGCCGTCACGCCGCCTTCGACGCCCGGCACCATCAGGTTCTTGATGCGGACGTTCGCGAACGTGCCGCGGGTCATGACGCGGTCATTGCCGCGGCGCGAGCCGTAGCTGTTGAAATCCTCGACCTTGACGTCCTGCTCGACGAGATAGCGTCCCGCGGGCGAGTTCGGTTTGATCGAGCCGGCGGGGCTGATGTGATCGGTCGTTACCGAGTCGCCGAAGATCGCGAGAGCGCGCGCGCCGGTGATGTCGGCTGCCTTCCCGGGCTCCATGCCGAACTCGGTAAAGAACGGCGGCTCCTGGATGTACGTCGACGACGTGTCCCACGAATACAGCATGCCGGCGGACGTCGGAATCTCGTTCCAGAGCGGATTCTGCTCGGCGAAGCTCGCGTAGAGACGGCGGAAGTCGGCGGGATCGAGCGCCTTCGCCATCATCTCGCGGATCTCGTCCGTCGTCGGCCAGATGTCCTTCAGATAGACGTCCTGCCCGTCCTTGCCCGTGCCGATCGGCTCGTGAATCAGATCGATGTCGATGCGCCCCGCGAGCGCGAACGCGACGACCAGCGGCGGCGACATCAGGAAGTTCGCGCGGATCGACTGATGCACGCGCGCCTCGAAATTGCGGTTGCCGCTGAGCACCGACGCGGCGACGAGGTCGTTCTTGTTGATCGCGTCCTCAACGTCCGGATCGAGCGGACCGGAGTTGCCGATGCAGGTCGTGCATCCGTAGCCGACCGTGTAGAACCCGAGCTTGTCGAGGTACGGCTGCAGGCCGCTCTTGCGGTAGTACTCCGTTACGACGCGCGAACCCGGCGCCAAAGACGTCTTCACGACGGGACCGACGCGCAGCCCGTGCTCGACCGCCTTCTTCGCGAGGATTCCTGCGGCGAGCATCACCGACGGGTTCGAGGTATTCGTGCACGACGTGATGGCCGCGATCAGCACGTCGCCGTGATGCAGCCGCGCCACGGCCTGCGGGTTGTCGTCATTGATCGCGTCGGAGGAGACGCGATCGGGCGTCGGACGATTGTTCATCATCTCGACTTCCGTCTCTTCGCTCGTGTTGCGCGTGTCGTGCGCGCCCGGCGCGGTCTCCATCGCCTGCTCGCCGCCGCCGGCGACCGCGCGATTCATCCCCGCGCCGACCGTCGTGCGCACCTCGCGCTCGATCTCGTTGGCCGGCCGGCCGTAACCGCCCGGAGGCGCCGCCTGCAGCTCGTTGATGAACGCCTGCTTCAGCTCCGTGATCTTGATGCGGTCCTGCGGCCGCTTCGGACCGGCGACACTCGCCTTCACGGTCGGCAGATCGAGCTCCAGCACCGTCGTGTATTCGAGGTCGCCCTTCTTCGGCATCCCGAAGAGGCCCTGCGCCTGGAAGTAGTTGCGGAACGCCGCGATCTGGTCGTCGGTACGGCCGGTGAGGCGGAGGTAGTTGCACGTCTCCTCGTCGACCGGGAAGTAGCCCATCGTCGCGCCGTATTCGGGCGCCATGTTCGCGATCGTGGCGCGGTCGGCGAGCGAGAGCGATGCGGCCCCTTCGCCGAAGTACTCGACGAACTTGCCGACCACCTTCGCCTTGCGGAGCATCTCGGTGATCGTCAGGACGAGATCGGTCGCCGTGACGCCTTCGCGCAGCGAGCCGTTGAGGTGCACGCCGACGACGTCCGGCGTCAGGAAGTAGACCGGCTGCCCGAGCATGCCCGCCTCTGCCTCGATCCCGCCGACGCCCCATCCGACGATGCCGAGGCCGTTGATCATCGTGGTGTGGGAGTCGGTGCCGACGAGCGTGTCGGGATACCAGACGCCGTCCTTCTCCAGGACGCCGCGCGCGAGGTACTCGAGGTTGACCTGGTGCACGATCCCGATTCCCGGCGGGACGACACGGAACCCGTTGAACGCCTGCATCCCCCACTTGAGGAACTGGTAGCGCTGCGCGTTGCGCTTGAACTCGATCGCCATGTTCTGCTGCAGCGCGTCGGGCGTCGCGAAGAAGTCGACCTGCACGGAATGGTCGATGACGAGATCAACCGGGACGAGAGGCTCGATGATCTTCGGATCGGCGTTCATCCGCTTTGCCGCGGAACGCATGGCGGCGAGGTCGACCAGCAGCGGCACGCCGGTGAAGTCCTGCAGCAGGACGCGCGCAACCATGAACGGGATCTCTTCGCTCCGTTCCCCGTTCGGCTGCCAGTTCGCGAGCGTGCGAACGTCTTTCTCGGTGATCTTTTTACCGTCGACGTTCCGCAGCACCGCCTCGAGCACGATCCGGATCGAGACCGGGAGCTTCGAGACGGGACCGATGCCGGCGGATTCGAGTTTGGGGAGGGAGTAGAACTGGCCGTGTGAGAAGGAGTCGAGCGTGTTGAAAGTGTTGTGAGACATCGCGTTCCGAGTCTATTGAGCGCGTATCGGAGCGGTCAAGGTGACTCGTCACAGACAAAGCGGCCGGTGGCCGGTGGCCGGTTGCCAGATCCCCTCTGGCCACCGGCAACCGGCTACTACTAGTGCTTGACCGCCCTATGCCGCGCCGCCGCGGGCGCCACACTCGGCAACTCCGTCCGCAACTGCGCGCCATCGGTGTAGACCCACATCGAGAGCGCGTTATCGCGCGTGTCGTAGTCGACCGCCGAATCGAACGAGATGAAGCAGCCGACGGTGCTCACCGGAGAGACCAGCGCGGTGGTCGTCTCGCCGGTCGTGATGCTCCGGATCGTCCAGACCGGAATGCCGCTGAGGAGCCGCACCGTGTCGATGTTGTCGGACGACTGCCCGAGCACCGAGTCGGCGCCGGTCGAGACCACCGTCTTGTGCACGAAATTCTGCTCCGCGCGCTCGATCCAGTAGACGTTGCCGCTGTCGGCAGCCGCGAGCATCGGAAGGCCGACGGTCGCCATCGGGATGTCGCGCCGTGACGACGACTGCAGCGATGAGATCTGCGTCGTGATGACGACCAGCACCTGCGGTGGCCCGTTGCGCCACGCGATCATCCAGTTGGTTCCGTTGACGCCCGCCGTTACGTTCGAGCCGTCGTCGTTGAGGCCCGAGAGCAGCGTCGGCGTCGCCGGCGTCCCGCTCGTGTCGATGGTCGTCGCGATCACCTGCGGGTGAGGTGACCCGAGCGGTGTCTCCTGGAACGCCACGAGGAGCGTGTCGCCGAAGGCGGCGATCGAGAGCGAGTTGACGGTCGCCGACGACACCGGGACGTCGATCGTCGATCCCCGCATATTGCCGGAGGCGTCGAACCGCGCGACCTTGATCGATCGCGCCAGCGTGCCGTCGATCCAGGCAACCGCCGACCCGCCGTTGAGCTGCGTCGCGACGAACGAGTTCACGTAGCTCGTGAGCTGCGTACGCGTCTGCGCGGTGGCGGTGTTGTCGACGAACTGCGTGAAGAGATTGTGGTTCTCGATGTAAGTGAGCTGGTGTCCGTTCGTCGTGGCGACGAGCCGCTCGTCCGTCTGCGGCGACGCCTTCAGCGTCAGGTCGGAGGGGGCGGAAGGAGACGTCGAGCCGCGCGCGATGAACTGCGAGGCGATCGTGCCGCAGCCGTGCGTCGAGAGGACGATCGTGCCGCGCGAATTCGAAGCCGCGCCGACGATCGCGCCGCTCGTCAGCGTGAAGACCGCGCCCGGGTTGCCGCCTGTGATGCGCGTCGCGCGGGCATTGAGGCCCGCGTCGCTCTGCGCCACGAGGAAGTCGCTTCCGTCCGGAACGATCGCGAGGCCGCTGGGCGAGGAGCTGTTGACGGTCTTCACCGTCCGGTTGTTGAAGTTCGTGTCGGCCAGCAGCATGTCGACGCCGCTGCTGTCGCCGAAGACAACGACGATCGACGAGCCGTTGTTCGCCGCCGCGGCGATGTTGCCGTCGAACGTCGGAAGGTTGATCGGATTGGTGACGATCTGCTGCGGAACGGCGAATCCGGCCTGGAGGACGCCACTCGTCCGCCAGATCGCGACCGCCGAGCTGCCGGCCTTCACCGCCGTCAACAGCACCGCGTTGTTCGCGATCACGCCGGACGAGGCGACGGTGCCGTCGGGGCGTACCGTCGCGGAGACCACCTTCGGGACCGCGTTCTGATCCGCGCCGGGGCGCACGAACTCCGTCGTCAGGACGAGATATTCGTTGCCGTCCCAGACGACCGCGGCCGAACCGCCGGTGCCGTTCTGTGTCGCGTTCGTGGCATTCGTGTTCGAGACAGTGACGATCGGGGTGAGCGGTCCGAGCGTTCCGTCGCCGTGCACGAGGCGGCTCGAGGTCGCGCCGGAGGAGTACTCGACGAGGAGGAAGTTCGTGCCGTCCGAAGCCATGATCGGATTGGCGATGATCTGATCGGCGGTCGCGGGGATCCTCGTGTAGCCGCCGTTGAGGGTGAGCGGTGCGGTCGTGACCGCGCCGCTGCTGGTGCCGAAGCCGAACGAGGACCAGGCGAAGGCGCCGACGGCGGACTGTTCATTCAGGCCGAGGGCGCCGGCCAGGAACTGGCAGTCGGTGACGGTCTGAGGCGTGGCCACGGCGTTGCCATGGGGCGTGTCGCATGCGAAAACGGGATAGACAATAACCAGAGCGAATAGGGCAATCGTGATCTGTTTCACGCGGTCGATACGTGCGCCGACGCCTTGGCGTCCAACGCCTCCCCCATACGCGGCTTTCGTTCCGGCCAGCCGCGGAATTTGACTTCGTCGAATGTTAGCAGTGAGTTGGCGTAATAGTCGCGCAAAATAACCTCGTCCGCGTTCCATCTCCAGACGTCCTCGATGACCGGCACGCCGCTCTCGTCGAAGAGGTCCGAGCGCCACCGCTCCCCCGGCACGATGAGACGCCGCAGCTCGAGCACGTGCCGCGCCGCGCGCCACACTTCCTGCGGCGTTTTCTCGCGCAGGAGCCACGGCCGGTCTCTCCACTCGTCGCGCGCCGCGGCGAGGTTTTCGACGATCTCGCTCTCGCTCAGCAGCTCGTGCTCCCGGAACATTCGCGCCACGAGCGGCACCGGCGTCACCGGAATGGCCGAGGAGATCTCGCGCATCGTGTTCTCCGCGAGAAGCTGCAACGCCGCCTTCCGTTCGTCGAACGTGCCGGCGATGACCTCCGGATGCGCCGCGATGAAGTCGTCGACCGAGACCGGCTTCCCGAAGGTGACGATCGCGTAGCCGTAGCGCTTGAACCGTTTCAGCGCGCTGCGAAGGATGTTCTTGAAGAGGAACCCGAGCGTCGTGTTCAGCTTTTCGGTCTTCGTCGACCGGTCCTCTTTCCCCAGCAGTTCCTCGGTGAGGTTCCGATCCTCCAGCACGCGGTCGTAGTTGATGGCGGTCGGGATGAAGAAGAGCGGCGCGGTGAAGGACGGGTCGCGCTTCGCGGTCACGATGTAGTCGAGCATCCCGAGCTTCGGCCGCTGGAACGCGCCGTCGCGCGTCAGGCCACCCTCGATGAAGATCCCCTGCGTCACTCCGTTCTTCGTGATCGTCTGGACGAAGGTCGACAGCACCGCGTGGTACAGCGGCTCGCGGTAGCGCCGCCGGACGAAGTAGCCACCGAACCATTTGAAGACGTGATTCAGCGGCCAGACGCGGGCCCACTCGCCGATCGCATACGAGAGCGAGACGAATTTGAAGAGCATGTGCGCGACGAGGACGTAGTCGGCGTTCGAGCGGTGGTTGATGAGGTAGACCACCACCGCCCCCTTCGGCGCCTTTTCGTTGAACTCGCGCAACGGGTTGCGCTCGACGACCGGCCGGTAGAGGAAGTGCATGATCGCCCGCGCGATCGGCGCCCCGACGCGGTAGTACGCCAGGAGGTTGAATTTCGGGACGATCTCCCGCAGGTACACCCTCGCCTTCCCCGCCGCCTCCTCGGTCGACACATGATGCGACCGCGCGTACTCGCGGATCGCGTCGACCACCGCCCGCGACCCGAACACCTCCAGCTCGATGTCCGCATGCCGCCGCTTCAGCTTGAACCGATCGATATGGATCCGCTGCGCCCGCTGAAACCGCCGCGCATGCCGCTTCCCGAGCAGGACCGCGATCAACGCGACGATCGCGAATGCGGCCAGAGCGATCGCGATGCGCATGGGATAGATGATAGGCCGTAACGAAGGAGAGTAAGCTGCTCGAACATTGAAAACACAGCCCAAACGCGTCGCATTCGTCCTCAGCTTCGTCCTCGCCAATGCGGCGTCCGGCGCGGTGCTGCCGGACAAGGACATCCGCGCCATCCTCGCCGACCGCATCGACGTGCAGCGGCAGAGCGTCGGCATCGTCGTTGGCGTCATCGATCCGTCCGGCCGGCGAACGGTCGCATACACGAGCACGAAGACGGGAGAAAAGCCTGTCCACGCCAATACCGTCTTCGAGATCGGCTCGGTGACGAAGGTCTTCACGTCGCTGCTCCTCGCGGATGCCGTCCAGCGTGGCGAAGTGGCTCTCACCGATCCTGTGTCGAAATATCTCCCGCCCGGCGTGAAGGTGCCCGAGCGCAACGGCAAGAAAATCACCCTCGTCGATCTGGCAACGCACACTTCCGGTCTACCCCGGCTGCCGACGAACTTTCATCCGAAAGATCCGGGCAATCCGTACGCGGACTACACCGTGGCGCAGCTCTACGAGTTCCTCTCCTCCTACGAGCTGACGCGCGACCCCGGCTCGCAGTACGAGTATTCGAACCTCGGCGGCGGACTGCTCGGGCACGTGTTGGCCCTCCGCGCGGGGACCGACTACGAGACGCTGGTGCGGACGCGGATTTTGAATCCGCTAAGGATGAAGAGCACCGGCATCACGCTCTCCAAAGCGATGCAGGAGCGCCTCACCGCCGGGCACAACGCCGCACTGCAGCCGGTACCGAACTGGGACCTGCCGACACTGGCCGGAGCCGGCGCGCTGCGCTCGACAGCAAAGGACCTGCTGACGTTCCTCGCCGCAAACATCGGCATCGAGAAGTCACCGCTGGCCCCAGCCATGGCCGCGATGCTCGCCGTGCGCCGTCCAACCGGCAACCCGAAGCTCGAGATCGCCCTCGGCTGGCATATCTGGATCCGCGACGGACACGAGATCATCTGGCACAACGGCGGCACCGGCGGCTACCGCAGCTGGATCGGCTTCGATCCAAAGGCTCGTACGGGCGTCGTCGTCCTCTCGAACACGTCGACGAACGCCGGTGCGGATGACATCGGCCTGCATCTTCTCGATCCGACTTTCCCACTCGCCCAGCCTCCGAAACAACGCCAGGAGGTGAAGGTGGACGCGGCCGTTCTCGACGAGTACGTCGGCCGCTACCAGCTCGCACCGAATTTCATCATCACCATCACTCGCGAGGGCGACCAGCTCTACGCACAAGCCACCGACCAGCCGCGATTCCAGCTCTTCGCCGAGGCTCCGCGCGAGTTTTTCCTCAAGGTCGTCGACGCCCAGATCACCTTCGTCGTCGACGCAACCGGCCGCGCAACGAGCCTCGTGCTCCATCAGAACGGCGCCAACGCGCCCGGAAATCGGGTCGAGTAAGCGGCTCCGGCCGGTTTCCTTTCCGCAACCTTCCGTGTCTCACGGTGCGGAGGTTGTATGAAAAAGCTCCTGCTGATCGCACTCGTCTTCGCGGCCGGAACGGCCGCCGCTTCCAACATCGGCGGTTTCGGAATGAACGTCCTCATGGGCGACGACGTTCGGCCCGAGTACGCCGCGCGTGGCAAGGTGTATGTCGAGGCCGTTCGCGGAGCGGACTACTCGATTCGCCTGACCAATCCGATGCCGTATCGCGTCGCGGTCGCGCTGTCGGTCGATGGGTTGAACACGATTGACGCGAAACACACCAGCCCGTGGAACGCGTCGAAGTGGATCCTCGAACCTTACGAATCGACGGTCATCGCCGGCTGGCAGGTCAACGACCAGACCGCCCGCCGCTTCTTCTTCACCGGCGAGAACCGTTCCTACGGCGCGTACCTCGGCCAGACCGAAAACCTCGGCATCATCGAGGCGGTCTTCTATCGCGAGCGCCGGCCGAAGCTCCAGGCTCAGTCGCCGCGAATCGAGGAGAAGAGCAGGGACGCCGCACCTTCGGCGGCGGCAGGATCGGCCGCTCCTTCCGATGACTACGCCGCGACCGGCATGGGCGGGCGGACCACTCACGAGGTCGAGATGGTCGACATCGATCTCGAATCGTCTCCCGCCGCCCGCGTCACCATCCGCTACGAATTTCACCCGCAGCTCGTACGCCTCGACGTCCTGCCGCGGCTCGACACGCCGCTGGACCGCCGTGAACGCGCGCGCGGATTCGGGAGCTACTGTCCGGAGCCGCGGTAACGGGGTGCTTGAAGATGGGCGACGGTGAAGCCGTCAGAAATCCTGCATCAGCCTCTTCGAGATCGCGGGCAGGATCGTCACGTCGTCCGCCACGCCGCGGGTGAAGACGACGATCACGTACTTCTTCCCGGTCGGGAGCTCGACGTAGGCGGCGTCGTGGCGGACTTCGCTCGTCCAGCCGGCTTTCGACCAGAGCTTGGAGCCGGCGGGCAGCGACTCGCCGAGGAACTCTTTGACCTGGTTCTCCTCCTTGCGGAGCGGGTCGAGCGGACGCGCGAGGAGATTCATCATCGCGTCGGACGCGGCGGGAGAGACGGCGCGGTGGCGGACGATCCAGAGCATCAGCGAAGCGACGGCGTTCGTCGTCGCGCGGTTACGGCGCTCGCGGTTCTCGCCGACCACCTGCGTGTCGCGGCCGAAGGGGCCGAAGCTCCATGGCTTGGCCATTGCGCTGATGTCGTAGCCCATCGAGCCGAACCACTTGTTCGCGACGGCGCGCTTGTCGAGGAACTTGCGTAGCGCGCGTCCGTCGAGGATCGGACCGCTGCAGGTGTCGCTGATGACGTCGACGATGAACGCGGTGGCGTCGTTGTCGGAGACGGTGATCATCTCGTGCAGCGCGCGGCCGACGTCGGGCATCGTCTCGAGCTTCTGGTGGAACGTCTCGGTCATGAAGAAGAGCTTGACGACCGACGCGGGGTAGAACGGCGCGTCGCCGTGGTAGTCGCCACGACCGATCGCGCTCGGCATCGTGACGTCGATGACCGTCATGCCGAGGTTGTCGGGCGTGAGCTTCGGGTACTGCTTGAGGATGTCGTCCGCCGCGTGCTGCAGCTTCGACTGGATCGACGGATCGAGCGGCAGGTCCTTGAACTCGCGGTAGTCGGCGCGGAGCGGGATGGCGGCGAGGAGCGTCAGGCCGAGGACGAGGCGAAATCGCATGGCGGTAAGTCTACCGGCGCTGCCGGCCTGGCAAACGCGTTTGTCACTGGGTCAAACCCGTTTGCCCGCGTGGCGAATCCGCTTGCCACCGGGTCAAACCCGTTTGCCAGCGTGGTAAACGCGTTTGCCACCGGGTCAAATCCGTTTGCCCGCGTGGCGAATCCGTTTGCCAGCCGGTCAAACCTGTTTGCCAGCGTGGCGAGCCCGTTTGCCAGCGGGTCAAACCTGTTTGCCGGGTTGGTAAACCCGTTTGCCACCGGGTCAAACCCGTTTGCCGCACGGTCAAACCCATTTGCCCGCGGGAAAACGCGTTTGCCGGGTGGCAAACGCGTTCTCCAAAACTGCCCCCTCGTGTAGCGCAGGCTTCCAGCCTGCGCCCCGGGCGGGCGGGCGGCGCAGGCTGGAAGCCTGCGCTACACGGGAGAGAGCCGGCGCTACACGGGTTTGCGCCAGTCGCGGATGCGGGCCGCCACCTTCTCCGGCGTAAACCCGAGGTGCTCGGCGATCTGCTCGTAGGGGGCGCTGGCGCCGAAGTGGTCGACGCCGATCACGAGGGCGTCGTGGTTGACGTACTGGTACCAGCCGGTGGAGCGGCCCGCTTCGATCGCGACGATTTTGCTGCGGTCGCCGAGGACCTGGTTCTGATAGTCGGCGTCCTGGCGGCCGAAAAGGTCGAGGCACGGTGCGGAGACGACGCGGGCATTCACCCCTTCGCCCCGCAGCAGGTCCGCGGTCTTCACGGCCAGCGGCACCTCGGAACCGGTAGCGATGATCGTGAAGTCGCCGTCCTCGTAGCCGCCGAGGACGTACGCACCGCGGTGGATCACATGCGGATCGAAGTCGAGTGGGCGCGCGATCGGGTCGAGTTTCTGCCGTGTCAGCACGATCGTGGTCGGCCCCACCGCCTTGCCCACCGCCCACGCCCACGCCATCGCCACCTCGGCGCCGTCGGCCGGGCGGAACAGCGTCATGTTCGGGATGAGCCGCAGCGAGAAGAGCTGCTCGATCGGCTGGTGCGTCGGACCGTCCTCGCCGAGGAACACCGAGTCGTGCGTGTAGACGTAGATCGACGGGATGTTCATCAGACATCCGAGGCGCACCGACGCGCGCATGTAGTCGGAGAAGATGAGGAACGTCGCACCGTAGCAACGCCACGAGCCGTACAGCGTCATGCCGTTGACGATCGCTCCCATCGCGTGCTCGCGGATGCCGAAGTGGAGATTGCGTCCCTTGAAGATCGATTCGACCGGCGGCTCGTCCTGCGCGTCCTTCGGGCGCTCGATCGAGCCGCCGTCCTTGATGAGCGTGTTGGTCGACGGCGCGAGGTCGGCCGAACCCCCGACGACGAACGGCGCGATTGCCGCGAGGTTCTGGATCACCTGCCCCGATAGCGCACGCGTGGCGATCGGCTTGTCGCTCTTCGCCGCGTCGAGCAGCGCGGTCTCATAGCCGTCCGGCAGGCGGTGCGACCAGTAGAGATCCCATTGCTCCGCGAGCTGCGGATTGCGCGCGGTCCACTCCTTCATCGACTTCTCCCACTGCTTGCGCGCGCGGGAGAGCTTCTTCGTTTTCCGCGCGTACTCCGCGCGAACGTCGTCAGGCACGTAGAACGTCGGCTCCGCCGGCCATCCCAGCGCCTTCTTCGTCGCCGCAGCCTCCTCGGGGCCGAGCGGTTCGCCGTGCGCGCGCGCGGTGCCGTGGAACTTCGGCGAGCCCCAGCCGATGACCGTCTTCGCGATGATCATCGACGGGCGGTCAGTCACGCGGATCGCTTTCTTGAGCGCCTTGCGGATGGCGTCGCGATCATGGCCGTCGATCTTCAGCACGTGCCAGCCAAGGGCCTCGAAGCGGAGCTTCGCGTTGTCTGAATACGACAGCCGCGTCTCCCCCTCGATCGAGATGTTGTTGTCGTCGTAGAAGTAGATGAGATTGCCGAGGCCGAGGTGGCCGGCAAGCGACGCGGCCTCCTGGCTGATGCCTTCCTCGAGATCGCCGTCGGAGCAGATGCCGAAGATGTGGTGATCGACGGGGCTGAAGTCGTCGGTGTTGAAGCGCGCCGCCATCATCTTCGCGGCGAGCGCCATCCCGACGCTATGCGCGATTCCCTGCCCCAGCGGGCCGGTCGTGACTTCGATGCCGCTCGCGTGGCCGTACTCGGGATGTCCCGCGGTACGCGAGCCCCACTGCCGGAAGTTCTTCAGCTCGTCCAACGGCATGTCCGGGTAGCCGGTGAGGTGGAGGAGCGAGTACAGGAGCATCGACGCATGGCCGGCCGAGAGAACGAAGCGGTCGCGGTTCTTCCAGTGCGGATCGGTGGGGTCGTGGTGGAGGAACTCGGTCCAGAGGACGAACCCGATGTCCGCCATCCCCATCGGCGTGCCGGGGTGGCCGGCTTTCGCTTTTTCGACGGCGTCGACCGCCAGGAAGCGAATGGTATTGACGCAAAGCTCTTCGAGCTTGTCCTTCGCGTCAACCTTTGGTTCGTTGCTCTCCTCGGCCACTTGAATGGCGGTGGCAGCGCTCGTCTGATCCATCGTCAACCTCCTGATCCGCGAGAGTTTCGGGATTATACTCGTCGCGTTTCCCCCCAATTCTTGTGCAGAACGCCGGAGGGTTGAATGGCAGTTGACGACAGCGTCACGGTCAAAGGTTCACCCGTGCGGAGCCTGCAGAAGTTCATCGATGCACAGCTTTCGCCCGAACAGCGCGAGAAGGTGTTCGCCGCGCTCCCGCCCGAGTACGCGTCACGCTTCCGCTCGCCGATCCTTGCCACCGAAACGGTGCCGGTTCACATGCTCAACGTCTTCACCGAAGCGGCCGCCAACGCCGTCGGCGAGCCGGTCGACAAGTTCGCGCGACGCGCCGGACGCGAGGCGGCGGCCGACGCGGTCAAGGGCATCTATCGCTTCTTCGCGATGGTGCTGACTCCGCCGGCGCTGCTCTCGAAGGCGTCGCAGATGTGGAGCTCGCTGTACAACCGTGGCGACATGCGCGTCGAGGACCAGACGTCCAACAGCGCCCGCATCCGCATCCTCAACTTTCCGTCCGAGGTCGCCGGCTGCAGCCGCATCACCGGCTGGATGGAGCGGATGGCGGAGCTGACGGGCGCGAAGAACGTGAATGTGGAGCAGACACAGTGCTACGCGAAAGGCGCGCCGCACTGCGAGTGGGTGGTTCGCTGGTCATGAATGTTTTTCCGATCCAGTCGGATCACCCGCTCTTCCGCTACTTCACCGACGACGAGCGCGCTCGCGTGGAGCAGCTCGGCGAGCTGCGGCACGTGCCGGAAGGGCAGTATCTGATCCGCGCGGGCGATACCGACTCGACGCTCTTCGCGGTCGAAGGCGGACATCTCGATATCGTCACTACCCGCGAAGGCAACGCCGTCACCCTCGCCACCGTCGGGCCGGGCGACGTCCTCGGCGAAGTGTCCTTCGTCGACGACTCGCCGCGGTCGGTGTCCGTCATGGCGGGAGAAGCGACGATCGTCCGCGCCTGGAACTCGCGCACGCTCGCCGAGGGACTCGCATTCGAGCCGCAACTCCTCGCGAAGTTCTCCGTCGCGATGTGCGAGCTGCTCGTCGAACGGATCAGGGACGCCGCGCGCCGCGTGTGAAGTGGTGTGCCTGCACGCCGGACTTGAATCGCTGCGTCGATAGGAGCTCGAGCTGCCGCGCATGCGACAGGCCGTCAAACAGCCTCGGCCCGCGGCCACTGATGATGGGATGAACGACGATGCGGTACTCGTCGATGAGCCCCAACTCCTCGAGAGAAGCCGCGAGCTTGGGCGCTCCGACGAGGACACCCCGCTCTGTCTTCGCTTTCAGCGCCGGAATCGCCTCGCGAAGGTCACCCTCCACCTTGATCGTGTTCTGCCACGGAAAGTCGCTCCGCGTGCTCGACACGACGTACTTCGGCTTCGCCTCGAGCTTCTGTGCCCACTCGCGCATCGCGCGCGGCGCCTTTTCGTCGCGTGCCACCGCGGGCCACGCTCCCTCCATCAGCTCGTAGGTATTGCGTCCGAAAAGCATCGCCCCGCTCTGATCCATGAGCTGCGTCCAATAGTCGTGCAACTCGTCGTCGACGATCGCCTGGGTGTGATCCGTACACCCGTCCAAAGTCACGTTGAGACCGAAAGTGAGAAGGCCCATGGCGTCGGATTCTACGAAAAGCGGGCCGGCTAAGAGCCGGCCCCTACATGCACCCACGGCTTGTAGTTGCGCACGAACTGGATGCGCTTTGTGAGCGAGGGGTGGCTGTAGCGCCAGAACTCGATGAAGGCGTTCGGGGTGGGGTCGACTTTCGAGTCGAGGGCGAACTTGACGAACGCGGAGGCCATCGGGTCGTTGAGGTGGGTCAGCTCGAGGCCGAAGACGTCGGCCTGATGCTCCATGTGGCGCGAGATGCCGCTGCTGACCGGGGAGAGGAGAAAGAGGATCCCGCCGAGGATGATGAAGAGCCACGGGAGCGCGGCGGGATCGTCGTTCGACTCCACGCCCCAGCGGCTCCCCCACCGCGCCAGTCCGCCCTCGTAGAAGCGCTGCGCGAGGAACGAGACGAAGAGCGAGATCACGACCGTCCAGCCGAAGCCCTGCCAGATGTGCTTCATCACGTAATGGCCCATCTCGTGGCCCATCACCGCAAGGATCTCGTCTCGATCCATCTTCTGCAGCAGCGTGTCCCACAGCACGATGCGGTTCGTCGGGCCGAGGCCGGTGACGTAGGCGTTCATCTCCTTCGTCTGCTTCGACTTGTCGACCTCGTAGACACGGCTCCCCTCGATCCCGGCGCGCGACGCCTCCTGCAGCAGCGCCTGACGCAGCGACGCGTCCTTCAGCGGCACGAACTTGTTGAAGAGCGGATCGAAGAGGATCGGCGTGAGGATGATGCCGATGAACGCGACGACCACGCTGCCGATCCAGACCGCGATCCACCAGCGTTTGATCTTCCGGATCGCGAGGAACGCCAGCGCGACGAGGACGCCGACGATGAGAACGTTCACGCCCCACGCTTTCCCGAAGTCGCCCATCCACGACGCGAAGCTCTGAGTCGTCAGGTCGAACTCGTGCGGGACGTGAAAGCCGCCGTAGTACGACAGCGGGAACTCGATCAGCGTCGTGACGATCGCAAAGAGGACGTAGTAGACGAACGCGGCGACGAACCGCTTGCGTCCGATCCGCTGCGCCCACTCGCGCAATCGCTTGGAAAGCCCGCTCGCGAGGACGAAGGCGAGCATCGCGAAGCCGAACGCGGTGTCGACGAAGTAGAGCGTGTCGATGATGCGCGAGTGGCGACGCATCTCCGGCGTGACTTTCACCTCGAACCGGTGGTCGTCATCGTTCTGGACCGCCGCCGGCGCGGCGGCGCGGGCCGGCTGAGAGCCGGCCCCTACACTGACAACAACCGCGAATACGCCGAGCGCGAGGAGCGTGCGGAACACGGAATCAGTATAGGTTCTACGACCGCAGGGCTTCGACCGGCTCCAGACGCGAGGCGGAGATGGACGGGTACAAGCCGGCGAGCAATCCGATCGAGATGGCGAAGCCACTCGCGAGGGTGATGCCGAACATCGAGAGCGGGAGACCCGCCGGGAACGCCTGCGAGATCAGCTTCACGACCACGATCCCGCCACCCACGCCGACCAGCGCGCCGACGACCGAGAGGGTGATCGACTCGATCAGGAACTGGATGAAGATCTCGCTGCCGGTCGCGCCCATCGCCTTGCGGAGGCCGATCTCGAACAGGCGCTCGGAGATCGAGATCCGCAGCACCGAGAAGATCCCGACGCCGCCGATCAGCAGCGACACGGCGGCGATCGAGAAGAAGATGATGCGCCAGTTGCCGAGTTGCGTGGCGATATTGCCGCGCTCTTTGAGGATCTCTTTGCCGACGTCTTCGATGTGGACGTCGTTGATGCCGTTGTGCGCGCGCGTCATGGTGCGCGCCGCCTCATCCTCGGCGTCGACGGACTTCTCCGGCTGCACCGCCTTCGCGAGCACGTACAAGACCGCGTTCGCGCGCCCGAACATGTCGCCGTAGAGCGAGAACGGCACGTAGACGCCGCCGGTCTCCTTCCGCATGTCGTCGTCCTGCACGAACTCCTGGTTGAACTTCGTGCCGACGCCGATGACGGCGAGACGCCGGCCGCCGAGGTTGATCTCCTGCCCGATGGCGTTGTCGCCGCCGAACAGCTGCTCCTTCAGTTTGAAGCCGAGAATGCAGACCGGCGTGATCCCCTGCTGATCGCGGTCGGAGATCCAGCGGCCCGCGGACGTCGCGCGATTCTTGATCGCCGCGAACTCCGGAGTGACGCCGTAGACGTCAACACGCCGCGTGACGTGTCCCGCCGTGACGACGGCGCGCGTCTCGCCGACCGGCGAAACGGTGCTGATGTTTTCCGCGGCCTGGAACCAGTGCAGGTCTTCGATGCGCAGTCCGCGGGAGAGATACGACTTCGCGCGCTGGATGCGGTCGGACGGCGGCCGCGCGGAGATGACGACCACGCCATCGAGCCCGAGGTCCTGCACGCCCTGCCACACGGCCGCTTCGACGCCATCGAGCACCGACATGACGACGACGATCGCGAGCGTGCCGAGGATCACGCCGACGAGAGTGAACAGCGAACGCAGCGGATGCGCCTTCACCTCTTCGTAGCTGGTGCGAATGTTCTCGCCGATCTGCATCGCCGCTCCGTTCTCTATTCCGTCCGCAGGGCTTCGATGGCGTTCAGGCGCGACGCCCGCACGGCGGGGTACATCCCGAACACCAGCCCGGTGCCGGCGGCGAAGATCAGCGCCTTCACGGCGGTGTCGGCAGTCATCACCGGCGCTGCGCGGAGCAGGAGGCCGATGCCGGAGCAGAACAGCTGCCCGACGAACAGCCCCACGATCCCGCCGAAGAGCGACACGAGGATCGACTCGCTCAGGAACTGCGCGAAGATCTGCGCCGGCGTGGCGCCGATCGCTTTACGCGTTCCAACTTCGCGCACCCGCTCGTTGAACGACGCGAGCTGGATGTTCATGACGACGATGCCGCCGACGATCAGCGAGATGAGGCCGCAGATCATGAACGTCATGTCGTACATCTTGTTGTTCTGCTCATTGCGCCGGAGGTTCGCGACGCGCGAGAAGACTTCGTAGTCCTGCACGCCGTGCTCGCGGAAGAGGATCCGCTTGATCTCGTCGACCGCTTCCTTGTCCTTGGTGATGTCCTTCATGCGCGTGTGCATGAACGCGATCTTCCCCTTCTCGAGCGACTCGCCCTTGCGCGTCACGAAGGTCGTGATCGGGATGTACATCTGCCGGTTCATCCAGCGCATCACGTTGTGCTTGTGATCGAAGCTGAAGTACTTCTCCTCCATCACGCCGACGACCTGATAGCCGGTACCGTTCATGACGAGCGTCTTGCCGAGCGGATCCTCGCTGCCGAAGAACTCCGTGGCGCGCTCGCTGCCGAGGACCGCGACGCGCGCCGCGGTGGCGACGTCGTTGTCGGTGATGAAGCGGCCGCGCGCGGGCCGGATGTCGTTCATCGGCGAGTAAGCCGGGGCGATCCCCATGACACCGCGCGGCTTCTCGACGGTGCGATAGCGGACGGTCATCGTCTCGTTGCTCACAGGCGAGACGAGATCGATCTGCTTCGCGTCGCGCTGGATCACGAGCGCGTCATGGACGGTCAGCCCCTGCGACGCCAGAGACTTCGCGTTCTGCGTCACCTTGCCGGTCGCGTGGTTCGAAATCCAGATCTTCTGGATGCCGCCGCTGACCTTGTAGTACTCCATCGACTGCTGCTTGCCGGTGACCGACAGCGAGAACGTCGCGACGATCGACCCGGCGCCGAGGATGACGCCGAGGAGCTGCAGCATCGTGCGACCGAAGTGGTCCTTGATGTCGCGGATGCCGTCGATGATCGATTCGAAGAGGATCATGGCGCGCTCAGTCGATCGTGTCGCCGTCGACGATCACTCCGTCCACGATCTTGATCCGCCGGTGCGTGCGTTCGGCGATGGCGGGATCGTGTGTGACGAGGACGATTGTCTGGCCGGCGGCCGAGAGCTCTTCGAAGATGGTGATGATGTCGGAGCCGGTCTTCTGATCGAGGTTGCCGGTCGGCTCGTCGGCGAGGACGAGCGACGGGTTGTTGACGAGCGCCCGGGCGATGGCGACGCGCTGCCGCTGGCCGCCGGACAGCTCGTTCGGGCGATGCTTCGCGCGCTTGTCGAGGCCGACGCGCTTGAGCGCTTCGAGCGCCCGCTCGCGCCGCTCGTCGGTCGACGTGCCGGCGTAGAGCAGCGGCAGCTCGACGTTCTTCCAGATCGTGGCGCGCGGCAGGAGGTTGAACGTCTGAAAGACGAAGCCGAGCTTCTGGTTACGGATGCGCGCCAGCGCGCGGCCCGAGAGCGTCGCGACGTCCTCGCCGTCGAGCCAGTACTGCCCGCTGCTCGGCGAGTCGAGACAGCCGAGGATGTGCATCAGCGTCGACTTGCCCGAGCCCGAGGGTCCGATGATCGACACGAACTCCCCCGCCGCGATGCTGCAGTCGACGCCCCGCAGCGCCTGCACCTCGTTCTCGCCCGAGTCGTACGTCTTGGTGACGTTCTCGAGCGTGATGAGGCCGCGCGCGGGAGCCGGCTCGGGTTCTTCGAATTTCAAGATCGCGCTCATGATTTCCTCGCCGCCTAGTCGTCGTTGTCGTCTTTCTTCTTGTCCTGCGGCAGCGTCGGGTCTTCGAGGGCGAGCTCTTCGCCCGGTTTGACGCCGTTCACGATCTCGACGCGGGAGTTGTCGGCGAGGCCGGTGACGACCTTCCGCTTCTCGAAGAAGGTCTTCCACGCTTCCTTGTCGTCCTTCTTCTTGTTCTTGGCGGCCGCTTCGAGCTGCTTGGCGTCGAGCTTCTTCTTCACGAAGACGATCTCGCCGTCGTCGCGCTGGAACACCGACTCGACCGGAACGGTAAGGACCTTCTCCTTCCGCTCACCCTTCACCTCGATGTTCGCGGTCATGCCGCTGCGGAGCTCGCGTCCCTGCGCGTCGAGGCGGACCTCGACGTCGAACACGCGCACCTTGTCGTCGATGCGGACGGCGGGTGCGATGCGGTCGATGCGTCCCTGGAACGCGACCTTCGGATAGGCGTCGAGCGTCACTTTCACCGGCATGCCGACGCGGATCTTGCCGATGTCGACTTCGTTGACGCCGGCCTTCACGATCATCTTGGAGACGTCGGCGACGGTGAACAGCACCGTGCCGGCGTTGAACGACGAGACGCCGCTGGTGATCGACTCGCCGATCTCGGCGTCCTTCGTCAGCACCACGCCGTCCATCGGCGCGACGACGTTGGAGCCTTCGAACTTCTCCGGCGACTGGCCGATGGGGATGCCGCTCTTCTCGACGAGGCTGTACTTCTCCTGCGCTTTCTCGAGCTCCTGCTTGGCGGCGAGGTACGCCGTCTCGCTGTCGCGATTCTGTTTGTTGGCGAGGAGGCCGACCGTGAAGAGGGCGTGGTCCTGGTCGTAGTTTTTCTTCGCCTGCTGGTAGGCGATCTGCGCGGAGCTCAGCGCGTTCTTCGTGTCCGCGAGCGACTGCGCCTGGTTCAGGTCGGGTTCGACGCGCGCGAGGACGTCGCCGCGATGGACGGTGTCGCCGTCGCGGTGGAAGATCTGCGTCACTTTGCCGCTCACCGCGGATTTGACGTCGACCTTGACCTCGGGCTGGACGTTGCCGACTTCGGTCACCTTGACCTGAACGTCCGCGACTTCCGCCTTCCCGGTCTTCACCGGCGACTTCGGCGCTTCCTTCTTCCCGCCGGCCGCCTTCATCGCCACGAACGCGGCGATCACCGCGATCGCAAAGACGATCGAGAAGATGACGACTTTCTTCTTGCGCTTCGCACTCATCATTCAGCCCCCAACTTGATGAGTGCTTATTCGTCAGTTTCTGCAAAGGGTTGCAGGAACTTGTTACAAATGGAGTTACAAGGTCTGGAGCTGTTCCTTCGGGTACGCGCGCGCGTCGACTTTCGGATGCGCTTCCGCAATCTTTCCGTTCTCGTCGATCACGTAGGCGATGCGGCGCGCGTACTCGTCTTTCGGCGAGTCGGCGGCACCGTACGCGATGCCGATCTTGCGGTCGGTGTCGCAGAGGAGCGGGTACGGAAAGTCGTTCTTCTTCGCGAACTTCGCGTTGTCCTCGACGCTGTCGAAGCTGACGCCGACGATCTTCGCGTTCTTCTTCTCGTATTCGGCGGAGAGGTCCCGGAACCCGGAACCCTCGGCCGTTCAGCCTCCGGTGTCGGCCTTTGGATAGAACCAGAGGACGAGCTTCTTGCCGCGGAAATCGCTCAACTTCACCCGGTTGCCGTTGTGATCGACCGCCTCGAAATCGGGAGCGGGATCGCCCACCTTCAACATATGCGCACCTCCGAACAGGTTCTTCGCAACATACCGCAACCCGCCGCTCAGTGACATTTCACTTCATCCATTCGAACACCTGGTAGTGCTCGCCATTCATGCCGAGGCGCGTGTAGACCTCCTGGGCGCGGGTGTTGCGGCGGTCGACATAGAGGCGGATGCCGCGGATGTCGTCCTGACCTTCCACGAATTGCTTCACGTGGTTGTAGAGACCGGCGTAGACGCCCTTGCCGCGCATCTCCGGAGTCACGTAAACGCTCTGGATCCACCAGACGAAACCGTTGCGCCAGTCGCTCCACTCGTACGTGACGAGCAGGGACGCGACGACCCCTCCGAACGAATGGCCGACGTAATAGCGGCCGTGCGCCGGGTCTCTGAAGACCGCGTCGACGCCGCGCGTGCAGATCTCGCGGTCGAGCTCCACGCCCTCGGTCTCGCGCGCCATGGCGACCTGAAAATCGACTATCACATCGCGGTCGGACGGCTGTGCGAAGCGATACATGACGTTCTGATTCATTTTGTTAGGCTGCGGGAGTTTAATGGTCTCTCCCACCGAGCGCGCACTCATTTTCACGACCGTCTCCGCAACCTGCTTCGGCGTCATGGCGTTCGCTGCGAAACTGGCGTCGGCGCAGCTCACCGGGCCGCAGGTCGCCTGCGTCCGATTCTCGTTCGGCATCCTCCCCTGCCTCCTCATCCCGACGTATCGCCACCTCGCGTTTCAGTACCAGCGCGTCGACCTCCTGCTCATCCGAGGCTTCTTCGGCGGGATGACGGTGCTGCTCTACTTCGGCGCGATCGCGCACATGGATGTCGGCGTGGCGACGCTGCTCAATTACACGGCTCCGCTCTTCAGCGGGGTCTTTTCGGTGCTCTTCATCGGCGAGCGGATCAGCGCGAAGGTCCTCTTCCCGCTGCCGGTCGCCCTCGCCGGCGTCTACTTCGTCGTCCACGCGCACGCGCACCCCGGCGACATCTTCGGCTTCGGGCGCTGGGAGCTCTGCGCAATCGGCGGCGCGATGTGCAGCGGCCTCGCCGTCACCACGATCCGCGCCGCGCGGCGGTCGGAGAACTCCTGGTCGGTCTACATGAGCTTTAACTTGCTCGGATTGATGGTCTGCCTCCCGTTCTCGTTCCCGTGGCACCTGCCGGACCGCAGCTCGATCACCGCCCTCGCCGGCACCGCGATCTTCGCGATCGGCGGACAGCTGCTGATGACGTTCTCGCTGCGCTGGGTCGACGCGATGACGGTCGGCGTGATCTCGCAGCTCGCCGTCATCGTCTCGATGGCCCTCGGCGCCACGCTCCTGCACGAGAGCATCCCCCCGATGGCCGCTGTCGGCGCGATGCTGACAATCAGCGGCGTCCTCGGCGTCGTCTACGTCACGACGCTGAAGAAGCGCGTCGCCACCGCCGCCGAAGTCGCCCCGGAGTCGTAACCCCGGAGCGGCGGACGCCTCGTCCGCCGCCAAGGCCGACCGCGGACGAGGCGTCCGCGGCTCCGTTCAGGTGCGCTCGAGGATGACGGCCGTCCAGTCATCGCTCTGAGGCTCTTTACCCACCGCGCCGAACAACGCGTCGAGATCTCCCCCGCTCTCCGTCGCGACGCGGGTGAAGACGTCGTAGCTCCCCATCTGCTCCGGCAGTCCGTCGGTGACGAAGAGAACCCGCTCGCCCCGATCGATTCGATGCGTCAAGACTTCGTACGTGATGTCGCGCCGGATGCCGAGCGGGTATCGAGGCCCGCTCACGACGAGCGTCCGTCCGCGGCCGGCGCCGATCACGATCGGGTCCGGCATCCCGGCGTTCGCGATCGACAGCTCGCCCGTGGCGCCGTCGAAGAGCGCCACGACCATCGCGACGAATTCGCGGCGCGCGAGCTGCGGCGCCAGGCGTTCGTTGATTGCCGAGAGGAGACGATCGACGCCGCTCTCCTGCGCCGCGAGCAGCGGAACGATCGCCTTCGCCGACGCGCTGATGAGACCTGCGGCGACGCCCTTCCCGGCGACGTCCGCGACGACGATGAGCAGACGGTCGTCGCCGAGCGGCAGGAAGTCGTAGAAGTCGCCGGCGACGTACGCCGCGGGGACGTTGCGCGCGACGATGCGGCAGCAGTTCGTGTCGAGGCGCGGCGGCGGGAGGAGGCGCTGCTGCAGATCGCGCGCGAGCTCGAGCTCGCGGTCGCGCAGCGCGGCGTCGCGGAAACGAAGCAGGAGAAGTCCGCCGAGCGCTCCCAGTCCGCAGAACGCCGAGAAGAACGCGATCGCCTGGCTCGTCGTCGTGATCCTGAAGGAGCCGGCGACCGCGACGGCCATTGACGCCGAGATGAAGAGCGCGAACGTGCAGCCGGCGCCGGCCGAAGCGCAGCCGCAGCCGATCTTCTCGCGCCGTGTGACGAAGCGCCTCTTCGGCAACATCGAGGCGGCGGCATAGACAATGAGCGCGAAGGCCGCGCCGACCGCCGCCGTCCCGATGTAGACGTTCGTCGTGTTCAGCAGCGGCTGGAACGTGCTGACGAATGACAGCAGCGCCCACGCGGCGAACGCGCCGAACAGCATTGGGACGAGCGGGATCCTCCGCACGTCCCGATGCTACCCCGGATGAAGCCGCTACCTCGGCTGGAAGCGGATCGTCAGCTCGAACCAGGTGTCGACCGGCTTGCCGTGGAACGATCCCGGCGCGAAGCGCCACTGCTGCAGCGCATTGAGCGCCGGCTCGTTGAACGCCCCGAAAGAGCTCGTGACGACTTCCGCGTCGCGGACGTTGCCGTTCTTGTCGATGATGCACTTCACGACGACCGTTCCTCCCATGCGGATTTGCAGCGCGCCTCGCGGGTACTGCGGCTCCACGCGAAAGATCACTGAAGCCGGTTTCACGTCCGCGCCGGGATGGAAGACCGTGTCGGCAGCCGGAGTCGAGTTCGTCGCCGGCTGGCCGATGTCGACGCCGTTCGGGTCGCCGACGTCGCTGCCGCCCGTGCCGGGTGTCAGCGAGTTGCCGATCGCGGGTCCGACGTCATTCGACGTCGATGAGACGGTCGGAATCGAGTTCGGGATCGTGAGCGGGGTCAGAGGCATCGGAGTGACCGCCGCGTGTGGAACCACCGACGGCACCGTCGTCGCCGGATGCGCCTGCGCGGGCGGCTGCTGGACCGGCTGTCGTGGAGCCGCGGGCGGAGGAGGCGGCGGCGCCTGCTGATAGATGACCGCGTACTCGAGAGGCGGCGCCTTCGGAAACGAGATCGACATGATGCTTGCCGCCAGCACCGCGATGATCACCAGTGAATGCGCTGCGAGCGAGACGGAGAGCAGGCTGAAACGGCGTTGGGCAACGCGCTCGCGGACGACCGAGGTCTCGAACATGACTTCCTCCCTTTCAAATCACTGCTGGGTTGGAGGAGGAGCAGCGACCGCAGAAAACCGGCGCGTGAAACGAATGAGTGAACACGAGCGTCAAGATTGCGTCACGCGTCAACGATTGACCCTTTTGCGCCACTAGTCCTGGGTCAACAACAGACCGCGCGCCTTTCACCTGACCCACGCGCGCAAACAAACCCCCTGTACCTTCAATGACTTACGCGCAGTCACGGATTGGCAACGGCATTGCCCTCAGGCGCCCAACCGAATAAAGGAAGGTACGATGAAGAGATTCACCATCTATATCCTCTCTCTCCTGATTTCGCTGCCGGCGCTGGCGGCGAGCAGCAACAGCCACAAACGGAACGTCGACGACAACGACACGGTCGCGATTCCGGGCAACGTGCATCCGAATGCACGTCCGCAGTTCGACGCCGGCCCGACCGACCAGAACCTGCGGTACGAGCGGATGATCCTCGTCCTGAACCCGCGTCCGAACTCGAAGGATCGTCCCGACCTGCTGCTTGCGCAGCTCCACGACCCGAGCTCCCCGAGCTACCACCAGTGGCTCACGCCGGCGCAGTACGGCAAACGGTTCGGCATCAGCGACGACGATCTCTCTGACGTCACGGCATGGTTGCAGCGCCGCGGCTTCTCGGTCGACGAGGTGGGCGCCGGCCGCGGCTGGATCAACTTCAGCGGCACCGTCTCCCAGGTGGAACGCGCGTTCAAGACGCAGATCCACGACTTCAAAGTCAACGGGAAGGTCTACCACGCGAACGTGAGCGACCCGCAGATCCCGCGCGCGCTGACCGACATCGTCGGCGGCGTCGTCACGCTGCACAACTTCCCGAAGCAGTCGCTCAGCGTCAATCGCCATCCGGTCTCGATGCCGGAGTACACGTCGGGGACGTCGCACTACCTCGCGCCGGCCGACTTCTCGACCATCTACAACACCAACGCGCTCTACTCCGCGGGCGTCAACGGCAGCGGACAGACGATCGCCATCGTCGGCCGCACCGACATCGCGCTCGCGGACGTGCAGTACTTCCGCAGCTTCTTCGGCCTGCCGGCCAACGATCCGCAGTTCGTCCACAACGGCACCGACCCGGGCAACCTCGGCAGCGGTGAAGAGGGCGAAGCGGACCTCGACGTCGAATGGTCGGGCGCCGTCGCTCCGAACGCCACGATCAAGTTCGTCATCTCGGCATCGACGCAGACCACCGACGGCGTCGACCTCTCGGCGCAGTACATCGTCAACAACAACCTCGCGCCGGTCATGAGCACCAGCTTCGGCCAGTGCGAGTCGTCGATGGGCACGACCGAGAACACCTTCTACAACAACCTCTGGTCGCAGGCGGCCACGCAGGGCATCAGCTCGTTCGTCTCGTCCGGCGACAGCGGCGCGGCGGGATGCGACGGCGGCAGCGCCACGACCGGCACCGGCCGCGCGGTCAGCGGCCTCGCCTCGACGCCTTACAACATCGCGGTCGGCGGCGCGCAGTTCAACGACACCGCCTCCCCGTCGACCTACTGGAACTCGACCAATGCATCGAACCAGGGCTCCGCGAAGAGCTACATCCCGGAGATCGCGTGGAACGAGAGCGGCAGCGTCAGCGGCGGCTCCGGCCTCTGGGCTTCCGCCGGCGGCGTCTCGACCATCTACGCCAAACCGTCATGGCAGTCGTGCGTCGGCGTTCCGGCCGACGGCAAGCGGGACGTCCCCGACGTTGCGCTGACCGCCGCGGGCCACGACGGCTATCTCGTCATCCAGGGACACACCGGCACCGCTTCGGGCCTTGGCTCGGTCGGCGGCACCTCGGCTTCTTCGCCGTCGTTCGCGGGCCTCATGGCGCTCGTCGTCCAGAAGACCGGCGCGCGTCAGGGCAACGCCAACACCAAGTTCTACTCGCTCGCCAACGCGCAGTACGGCAGCGGCGGAACGGTCATCTTCCACGACGTCACCAGCGGCAACAACACCGTCCCCGGCGTGACCGGCTTCAACTGCGGCACCGGCTATGACGCGGTGACCGGCGTCGGCACCGTCGACGCGAACTCGATGGTCAACAACTGGAACGGCACGCCGACGTCGGACTTCTCGATGTCCGCGTCGCCGACCGCCGTCTCGATCGTGCAGGGAACCTCCGGCACCTCGTCGATCACGACCACGATTTCCGGCACGTTCAACAGCGCGATCTCGCTCAGCGCCACCGGCGCGCCTACCGGAACGACCGTCTCCTTCTCCCCGACCTCGATCGCGGCTCCGGGCAACGGCTCGTCGACGATGACGATCACCGTCGGCTCGACGACCACCACCGGCAGCTACACCATCACGGTCACCGGCACCGGCGGGTCGAAGACCCACACCGCGACCGTCTCGCTCACCGTCACGCCGTCCGGCGGCGGCGGCGGATCGGTCGTGACGAATGGCGGCTTCGAGACCGGCAGCCTCTCCGGCTGGACGGCGTCCGGCATCACGGCAGTCAACACGACTGCGAAGCACAGCGGCACCTACGGCGCGCAGCTCGGCAACACCTCGCCGTCGACCGACAGCTCCATCGTCCAGACCTTCACGCTCCCGAGCAACGCCAGCCAGATCTCGTTCTGGTACGCGAACACCTGCCCCGACACCGTCACCTACGACTGGGCGACGGCGACGGTGAAGGACAACGTCACCGGCACGACCACGACCGTCCTCGCCAAGACCTGCACCACGACTGCGGTGTGGACGCAGGTGAACTGGAACGCGGCGGCATCGGCCGGCCACAGCGTCACGCTGACGCTGAGCAACCACGACGACAACTACGCCGGTGACGCGACGTACACGTACTTCGACGACGTCACCGTCACGACCAGCGGTGGCGGCGGCGACACCACTGCGCCGACCACTTCGATCACCGCTCCGGCGAACGGCGCGACCGTCAGCGGTACGACGACCGTCTCCGCGAGCGCATCCGACAACGTCGGCGTGACGAAGGTCGAGTTCTACCTCGACGGCGCGCTGCAGTCGACCGACACGACCTCGCCGTACTCCTGGAGCTGGGCGACGACCGGCGCCGCGAACGGCTCGCACTCGCTCGTCTCGAAGGCGTACGACGCCGCCGGGAACGTCGGCACGTCCGCCACGGTGACCGTCACCGTCTCGAACAGCAGCTCGCAGCAGCTCCTCGGCAACCCCGGCTTCGAGAACGGCTCGACGAACACCGCGCCGTGGACCACGACCTCCGGAGTCGTCGACAGCTCGACCTCCGAGCCGGCGCACAGCGGAACGTGGAAAGCGTGGATGTGCGGCTACGGCAGCGCCCACACCGATTCCGTCGTCCAAACCGTCGCGATTCCGTCGACCGTCACCACCGCGACCCTCGCGTTCTGGCTGCACATCGACACCGCGGAAACGACGACCACGACCGCGTACGACACGCTGAACGTCCAGATCCGCAACTCCTCAGGAACGGTGCTCGCGACGCTCGCGACCTACTCGAACCTGAACAAGAACACCGGCTACGCGCAGAAGTCGTTCGACGTCTCCGCGTACAAGGGCCAGACGATCCAGGTCTACCTCGTCGGCAGCGAAGACGCCTCCGCGCAGACGTCGTTCGTCGTCGACGATTTCACCCTCAACGTGCAGTAAGCCTCACACTCCTTGACCGGGAAGGGAGCCTCGTGAAAACGGGGCTCCCTTTTTCATTGCCCGGTGCTACACCACGCCCGAACGGACCGCGAACCGGACCAGCCCCGCGATGTCCGTCACGCCGAGGCGCTTCATCATCTGATTGCGATGCGTCTCGACAGTGCGATAGCTGAGGCCGAGGCGCTGCGCGATGTCTTTGCTCGTATGCCCCTCGGCGACCAACTGCAGGATCTCGCGCTGCCGCGGCGTCAGCGAGTCGAGCGGGTCGGGCGTGCCGCCGGTCCGGCTCACGTATTCGTCGACCACGCGCTTGGAGACCGGCGGACTCAGATACGTCTCCCCGCGAACGACCGCACGGATCGCGAGCTCCAGTTCCGCGACGGCGGAGTCTTTCAGGAGATAGCCGGCCGCGCCGGCGCGCAATGCGCGCAGAACGTACTCCTCCGAGGCGTGCATCGAGAGAATGATCACGCGGATCGAGGGATCCAGTTCGCTCAATCGTTGCGCGACTTCGAGGCCGTTCATCCCCGGCATTGCGATGTCGAGCAGCACGATGTTGGGCCGCAGCGCCTCGGCGAGGCGCAGCGTCTCGTGACCGTTGGCCGCCTCGCCGACCACCTCCACGCCGTCCAGCTTCGTGAGCAGTCCGCGGATGCCCGCGAGCACGAGCGTGTGGTCGTCGGCCAAAAGCACGCGGATCGTCTTCACGTTTGTGCTCCGGCCGGGAACCGCGCGCGAATCTCGGTCCCTTCACCGGGCGCGCTGTGAATCTCGATCGAGCCGCCAGCGAGCGACGTCCGTTCCTGCATGCTGACGAGGCCGAACGATCCGCCATGCGCCGCGTGCGCTACCGCCGCCGGCGCATCGAAGCCCGTCCCGTCATCGCGAATCGTCAGCTCGATCTCCCCGCCGGTGGGACGCAGCGCGAGCCAAACGTTCTTCGCCGAGGCGTGGCGCGCGACATTCGTCAATGCCTCCTGCGCGACGCGGAAACAGGAGGTGGCCACTTCGATCGCGACGTTGGGAACCTCCTCGATCGCGAGGTGCACAGCCACGCCGGTCTGTTGTGCGAATCGATCGGCATACGAACGCAATGCCGCCGCGAGCCCGAGATCGTCGAGCATTGCGGGACGGAGCTCCAGGGCGAGGTCCCGCACCCTCCGCATCGCAAGATCGACGTTCTCGACCGCGTCGGCGATCTTCGCCGGCTTCGAGTCGAGATCGATCTTGAGCGCGGTGAGGATCTGCCCCAGCTCGTCGTGTAGCTCGTTGGCGACACGCCGCTTCTGTTCCTCCTGAACGCTGATGAGGCGGTGGGAGAGCAGCTCCAGACGCTCGCGTCCGGCGCGCAGCCTCTCCATCAGGCGCGCCCGCTCGATCGCCGGCGCGACGCGGTCGGCGACGATGCGCAGGAGCTCCAGATCGTCTTCCGTGAACGCCCGGTCCGTCTGAGACGCCACGATCGCCACACCGATCGTCTTCCCTTCGACGATCAGCGGAGCGCCGATGCCCGAGGCGAACGAAACGCCGGCTCGATCCATCGTCTTGCGCCACTCCGGAGCGTCGACGTGCTCGAAGTCGCGTGCGGCCAGAGGCCTTCCTTCCCTCACCACGCGGCCGGCCAGCGGCGAGTCGAGAGGGATCGTCAACCCCAACGTCTTCAGGATCTGCGTACCGTCATACGCGCGAACCACGAGGCCGCTGCGATCCTCGTTGAGCAGGAGAACACCCGCGTCGTCCGCGTTCAACGCGCCGCGCAAACGCGTGAGCAGCTCGCGCAGCAGCTCGTCCAAAGCGACGTGGCCGAGGGCGGTGTCGGTGATGCTCTCGATCGCGTGGAGCCGCGCCAGCGCGCTCTCCGCCGTCGCCCGTGCAGCGGTCTGGCTGGCGAGCAGCCGGGCGCGCTCGTTTTCCGCCTCTCTTCTTTCTGTCACGTCCTGGGTGATTCCGCAGATGCGGAGGATCTCGCCCGCGGAGGCGCGCACCAACGTAGCCCGCACCCGGCCCCAACGGATCGCGCCGTTCGGACGGACGATGCGCAGATCCTGTTTGACTTCGGGATCGGCGCTGGCCGCTTTCCAGGCGAGCGCGCGATCCTCGGGATGGAACGTCTTCAGCCACGCGCGCGGCCCGCGGAGGCTCTGCAGTGAAAACCCGCTGAGACGCTCGCCGGCGCGGTTGAGGTAGAGCAGTTCCTCGCCGTCGCCGCTGAGGACCCAGAACGTCTCGTCGATGTTTTCGGCCATCTCGCGAAACTGCTCTTCCGCCCGCTTTCGATCCGTCACGTCCAGAGCGACAAGAATCGACGACCGGTCGGAGAGAGAGAAACGCGCCCAGCTCGTTTCAACGACGTCTCCGTTCCGCGAACGCAACTGGAAGTCGCGCCATCCGATGTCGGTCTGTTCGATGAAGACGCGCGCGCTCTCCCGTTCGATCGGATCGGGAACAAGCTCCTCGAGGATCTCGTCTCGCGATGCTTCCTCGCCGGTCCACCCGAGGACGCGCTCCCAGGTCGGGTTCGCGCGGACGATACGTTCCGAAGGATCCAGGAACGAGATCATGACCGGCACGTTGTCGAAGATCGTCTGCAGGTTCTCTTTTTCGCGGCGCTCGGCCGCTTCGTGCGCTTCGCGTTCGAGCGCCAGCGCCAGAACGTTCGCCAGCGACTGCAGGAACTCGAGGTCGTCGCCGGTGAAGGACCGGTGCGTGAGCGAGTGCACGCTGAGGATTCCCCACGGCCGCTGTTGACCGCGAATGATCGCGCTCAGCATCGTGGCGACGCCGTACTTGCGCAGGATCCACGATTTCTCGAAGCGTATATCTCCGGGAAGATCGACGATCGACACCGGCTCGTTCCGCGCGATGAGATGCTCCACGGCGGTGCCCGAGGCGATGGGGAGCACGAGTTCGTCGGGAAGCTCGTCCCATCCCACTTTCGACCGGAGGAGCAATGCGTCGCCCTGCGGACGCAACTGCCAGAGGATGCTGCGACCGGTGCCGAGGGTGGCAGCTGCCAGCGTCGCCGCCTCGTTGATCACCACGCCGACGTTGTGCTCGTGAATAGCCGTCTGCCCGAGCTTCGAAACGGCGGCCTGCTGCCGGTTGCGCATCTCGAGCTGCTGCAGCCGGAGGGCGGGCGTCTCCACCACCTCCCACTTTCCGGCGCGCCGGGCGACGGCAAAGTCGTGCGAGTCGGCGATGTCGAGAATGGCTGCCGCGTCGCTGCTTTGAAGGGGATACGCGCAGAGCACGAGCATCGGCTTTCCGTGTACCGCTTCCTCGAGCTTCTGCTCGTAACGGTGAAAGTCATCCCGCTGCGCGTGCTGCAGCCATGCCTGGCACCCCGCGGCACGCAAGCCGGCGAGCGACTTCCTCTCCGACTCCGCGACCAGCTCTTGCCATCGTCTGCCGGCGTACTCGGCGTCGATGCGGCCTTCGTTCAGGAGCCACTCGGGAGTCCGCTCGAACCGGACGGCACCGTTTGACTCATGGCGTTCGAAGCCGGGCACGGCACGCCGCAGTTTCTCTCTCGCCGCATCGACCGTGAGGGGCGCCGCGACGAGCCAGAAACAGAGCTCGTTCTGCGCAACGCCGGCGGCGAAGTACGAAACGCTGACCTCGGTCAGATCAGCGTCCGTCTCGTAGAAGAGACAGAAGTGAGTTCCCCACGGAACCTCGCCAAGTGGCTGGATACCGCTGTTGCGCAGCGACTCCATCTGCGCACGATTGTGCACCCAATCGGAGAAAAAGGTTTACGGCTGTCCATCCGGATGAAACACGTGTTTTTCCGTCACGCTCTACGTATTTCAACGGATGTTCGCGCGCTGGCTCGAAACGTACCTTTCACCAGCGATGATCCATTCCCGTCAGCTGTTCCTGCGCTCGGTCGAACGCCTCCTCCAGCTCGCCGTCTCGATCTGCGGCGTGCGCTTCGGCGTCGTTCGAATTGAGGGCGAAGCGCCCGTGACCGCCGGCGAACCGGTGCCGCCGGAAATCGACGGGCCGCTCGCGCGCCTCACGGCGTCGCAGAACACCCTGCTCGAGATCCTCGAACGATCCGACCTGGAGCGCGCCGGCGTTCCGACGATCCGCTACTACGCCGCCGTGCAACTCCTCGACGAAGCGGGGGCGCCTCACGGAACGTTTGCCATCTTCGACGACCGCAAGCAGTCCCTCACCAAGTTGCAGGAGGACGCTCTCCTCGGAATCGCCGCGCAGGTGACGCGCGACCTGGAAATGGCGCGGCGGCCGTCGATGGATGACTTGCCGGTCGCCCTCTTCACCTACTCCGTCGACAGCGCCCGCCTCACCTCCGTCAACGCGAAGCTCACGAAGACGCTTGGATACGGCCCGGGGGAGATCCTGGCGCTCGGCCCGGTGACCGACATCATTCCGGAGGACCAGCGCGAGCAGGTGCGGGAGATGATCCGGCGCCGCGAAGCGGGCGACGATCGCGAGGTGCGCTACACGACCAAAGTCCGCTGCCGCGACGGGACGATCCTGGACGCGGAGATTCACGGCTCCATCGCGATCGTCGACGGCAAGCGCATGGTTGTCGGCGTCGCGGTCGACGTCACGAACCAGACGGCGTCGCACGGGCATCTCCGCGAACGCGAGGAGTACTTCCGCGCATTGACCGATCACGCCCGCGACGTGGTCGCCATCGCGAGCAACGATCATGTCCTCACGTACGTCAGCCCCTCGGTCACGCGCGTCCTCGGATACGAGCCGGAAGATCTCCTCGGAGAGACCTGCTCGAACATGGCCCACTCGGACGACGCGCAAGTTTTTGCGTCGTCCGTCGCGGCGCTGCCGGTGGGCGGCAGCACCGAGCCGGCCGAGCTCCGGCTGCAGCATCGAAACGGCAGCTGGCGCACGTTCGAGGTGGTCGCGACAAATCTGCTCGAACACCCGCACATCCGCGGAGTCGCTCTCAACCTGCACGACATCACCGAAAGAAAGCGGATGGCGCGGCAGCTGGCGCAACTCGACAGGCTGACCAGTCTCGGGCGGCTGTCCGCCCAGATCGCACACGAGTTCAACAACGTGCTCATGGGCATCCAGTCGGTCACGGAGGCGATCCGGCGCCGCGCGGGCGGCGACGCGGCGCTCCTGAGATTCACCGACGTCATCACCGCTTCCCTCAAACGCGGCAAACGCCTCACCACCGACGTGCTCCGCTTCGGGCAGCCGGCGCGGCTCATGCTCCGGCCGGTCGACGTGAGGGCTCTCTTCCGTCAGACAGCGGACGAGATCCGGCCGCTGCTTGGCGGCCGCATTCAACTCGATGTCGTCTGCCGAGATCCGCTGTTCGTGCACGGCGACGCGGGGCAACTCGCGCAGGTCCTCGTCAACCTCGCCTTGAACGCGCGCGACGCCATGGAAACGGCCGGCGGCACTCTGACGCTGGAAGCGCGGCCGGCGGTCGATGGCGAGATCGCCGTCGCCCAGCGGTTCGTCCGCCTGTCCGTCCGCGACACGGGCACCGGCATCTCGTCAGACGATCTCCCCTACATCTTCGAGCCGCTCTTCACGACGAAAAATCGCGGCACGGGACTGGGACTCTCGGTCGCCTTCCAGGTGATCGCCGCGCATAGTGGAGAGATCACGGTCGAGAGTGAAGCGGGAAAGGGAACGGCCTTTCATCTCCTCATTCCGTCCGACGCGGCGGCCGAAGAACCGGACGAAGAACCGTCACCAGCGCCGGCGGAGCCCTTATCGCAATCTCTCCGCGTGCTCATCGTCGACGACGATGACTCCGTCGCGGCAGGCTTGCGATGGTCGCTGGAGGCCACGGGAATGGAGGCTCACGTCGTCGGGACCGGCGCCGAGGTCCTGCCGGCGATCGAAACAGTCAGGCCTGACGTCGTCGTGCTCGACCTCTCGCTTCCGGACGAAGACGGCCGCACGGTCTACCAGCGAGTCTCCGATCAATACGACGTCCCGGTCGTCTTCTCGAGCGGCCACGTCTCAGACGCGGACCTGCCCGAGCTCCTCGAGATGCCTCGCACCAGATTTCTCATGAAGCCCTATCAGACGGACGCTCTCGTGAACGCGATCCGCGAGCTCGTAGTGATGCGCCATGAGTAAGCCGCACGTCCTCATCATCGACGGCGACGGCGAGACCGCGGTATCGCTGGAGGAAGCGCTGGCGAAGGCGGGCGTCGTTGCGTCATTCGCGAATGACGCGGTGTCGGCGATCGAGAAGATGCGCGAGCAGCATTACTGCGCCGTGATTCTCGACCCGATGATCCGGCGCGGCCTGAACGGCTACGCCGTCCTCGACTTCTTCGAGTCGGAGCAGCCGGAGAACCTGCCTCGCCTCTTTCTGCTCACCGGAATGTCGGAACAGACGATCCGCAGGACAGCGCCCGCGCTGCTCGCGCGCCTCTACCGCAAGCCTTCCGGCGTCACCGGCCTCGTGGCGGCGGTGATCGCATCCGTGCGTCGCGAAACCGTATCGAGCGAGCAAAAGTGCGTGCTCCTCATCGAGGATGACGGCCCGACCGCCGCGGCAACGATGGCGCTCCTGCACGAGCTATCGTTCGCGGTGGAGTGGGTTCACGACGGCCACGCCGCGATCGCCGCCGTCGCCCGCCGCGACTTCGACATCATCCTGCTCGACCTCGTCCTCCCCGGAATCGATGGCTTCGGCGTCCTCGACCACCTCCACGCCCAACACGCGAACCTGCTCAGCCGCGTCGTCATCACCACGGGCATGCCCGAGAAGTACCTGCAACTCGTCCCCGATCACGAAGTGTGCGGAATCCTGCGCAAACCGCTCGACCTGACCGAGCTGCAGCGGCTGCTCCCGGCGGCGTAACCACACTGTCATCCTGAGGTGGCGGAGCGGCGGAGCCGCGTAGCGCACCGAAGGATCCGGTGCTGAAACGAGGGATGCGTTCCTTCGTCGTTCTCCGCTTCAGGATGACAGTGGGAGCCTACTCATCCACGCCCGCATCACGCGCGTGCTCACCGCGCGCGACAGCAGCTGCGGCCGCGGCATCGGGCGGGCGAAGAGGAAGCCTTGCGCCCACTCGACGCCGCAGCCGATCAGCGCGTCCGCTTCCTGCCACGTCTCGACTCCCTCGGCGATCAGAACCGCGCCGATGTTGTGCGCGAACTCGACCATCGAGCGGACGATGCGCTGTTTGTACGGCTCGCGGTCGACGCGGCGCGTCACCGACATGTCGAGCTTCAGGTAATGCGGCACGCACGAGATCAGCGTGCGCAGACCGCTGTTGCCGGAGCCGAAGTCGTCGAGCGCGATGTCGAATCCCTGGCTGGCGTAGTGCCGCACCAGCGCCTCGAACTTGTCGTAGTCGCCGATCGACGCACGCTCCGTGATTTCGATGACGATGCGCGGCGCCGACAGGAAGGTCTGCGCCTCCATCACCTCGGGGCTGACGTTCAGGAAATACGTGTACCGCTGCAGCGATGGCGGCAGCGCGGCGATAGCGTTCAGCGCCGCGGTCCGGCAGGCGCGCTCCAGCTCCCACGTCGTCCCGAGCTCGCGCGCGCGCTCGAACAGCGTCTCCGGCGAGCGGAACGGCTCCGGCCCGCGCGACAACACTTCGAACCCTGCCGCGACACCGTGGCGGAGATCGACGATCGGCTGGAACACCGGCGAGATCATCGAGGCGTCGATGCCGGCCAGCAGTTCATCGAGCGCGAAGTCGGTTTCGGGAAAGACAGCGGACATGACGACGCCCTCCATTCGACGCGAAGCCTATGGAGGCGCGACGGGTCGCGTCCGCGCGGAGGTGTGAGGACGGCGTAAAGGTTGTGTAGGAGGAAAAATGCATCGCGCCGCGCTGGTCGCGGCAAAGGCGCTCGAGGTCGCGGCGGCGCCGCTCCGTGTCGCGGCGCGCGCGCTCGGTGTCGTGGCGATGGCGTTTCGTGTCGTGACGGCGCCGCTTCGTGTCGCGGCGCGGACGCCCAGTGTCGTAAAGAGGCAGCTCCGTGTCGCGCGGCGGCCGCTCGGTATCGCGCGCGTGCCACTCGGAGTGTCTGTGCTCACAACTCGAAGCGGCACGCGCGCGGCTCGAAGAGGCACGCGCGCGATACCGAGCGGCGCGTGCGCGATCCCGAGCGGCACGCGCGCGATCCCGAGCGGCACGCGCGCGACACAGAGCGGCACGCGCGCGATACGAAGCGGCACGCGCGCGATACGAAGCGGCACGCACGCGATACCGAGCGGCACGCGCGCGACACAGAGCGGCACGCGCGCGATACGAAGCGGCACGCGCGCGACACAGAGCGGCACGCACGCGACACGAGGCGGCGCGGTGGACACAGCGGGCGTTCGGCGTCGAGCGGGGGGAGCACCTCACTTCCGCTCCCCTCGAAAAACTCCTTGACAATCGCCGGGCGCAGATTTATTTTTTTCAGCGAGGTCAGCGTTGGTAACAACAAAGACCTCCGTGGCTAACGGCGGTACGAGAGCCCTGAATAAGGGGTCGCAGTTCGTACCGGTTGCGGGAGTTAGAGCTTGCTCCTCCTGCCGCGCGGAGACCCGGGGTTCGTACGACCTCGGGAAATCGCTAACCGGAAGTGTCGGCGCGTGGCCGAACACTTCCAGCCGAAGGGCCGCGCCTCGAACTCGCCTCGTATACGAGTCGTGACGTCAACTCCGGCCTCAACCCGCCCGTGAGGGCATTGGAGATGACGATGTCTACGAATCAAACTCCCGCAACAGCCGATACGACCCAGACCCAGCCGACGGTGAAACTCGACCCCGAAACGGTCGTCGAGCAGATCCGGACGCTCCGCTCACAGATCGACGAGGTACCGCAATTGACGCCGGCGCAAAAACGCCAGCTGCGCAGCCGTACGCGCAAGCAGTCGGACGCGGTCATCGCCAGCTCGGTCAACGTGATCGGAGCGCTCGACACCATCGCGCAGGCGATCGGGCAGAAACCCGAGGACGTGCGCCAGTTGCAGCTCGACTGGAACCGTTGGACGGCAGTCGGCGACGAGCTCCGTGCGCTGCTGAACGGCATCGATGGTGCGAACCTGATCCGCAAGCAGCAGTTGATACTGATCTCGGCGCAGGCCTACAACATCGGAACGCAGCTCGCGCGCAATCCTGCGAACGAGGTCCTGGTGCCGCACCTTCAGGAAGTGAAGCGTCAAAAGAGTCTCTCGCGCCGGAAGAAGAAGGTCGAGGACCCGAAGAAGCCCGCTTCGGAAGCGGCGGCTGAGCCGACGACACCGAAACACGTAGAGTAACGGAGGTTGTGAACCCTGGGCGCGGCAGGCGCGCCCAGGGTTCCATACGGTCATGAAAGAGAAGACTCCAGCCGAACGTGTCAAAGAGCTGTTGAACGACATCATCGAGTTGTATCTCGAGACCGAGACGATTCCGGACTCGCCGATATTCATGATGACGACCGGCAAAGAGCGACGGAATCTCCGCCGCGCCGCCGACCGCCTGCGCAGCGGCGAACCGCAACGCATCGATAAGAACATGTGGTCCAAGCCGCAGCTCATCCGGCTCTACGAAAACACCGCCATGCGCGACGAGATGCTCGACCGCCTCCGCATTCGGTTCGAGACGGACTGGCAGGAGATCGGCCGGTTGGTCCACGAGGATCCGCCCGGCACTGAAAAGGCGTTTGACGAGTTCTTCACCGATCTGGAACGGCAGGCGAAGCTGGACGGGCCCGGCAGCCGGGCCGAGGCGCGCTTCCGTCAAAGAGCCAAGTTCGAGCGCTTCATCATCGCGATGAACAAGGAGATGACGACCGGCAAGCGCCGGCAGAAGGAGAAGAAGCACGAGAAGAAGCCCGAGAAGAAGCCCGGCCGGCTGCAGGTATTCGATCCGTCGGGACGCATCCCGATCATCCGCGCCGACATCATCGACGCTCCCCTGCCTGGCGAGACGGTCATCCGGTTCCCGGCGGACGGGAAGCACTCCGGACCCGATCAGATCTTCCTTCGCTTTGATAGCGGACCGGAGTCATGGGTCGGGGACTTCGAGTGCGGCCTCCATTACCTCAGTTTCGCCTTCCCGCTGCCGGATGCAAAGCACCTCTTCGTCTCAGCCTGCGGCGCCGGCTACATGATTGACATCAAAACGCGAGCGCTCGCGTACCGTACCGGCATCGACATCAGTGGGACCCACCGCAACATACCGATGACGATCTTCCTCGCCATCCACAACGGAGAGAGTCTCGAAGCCTTCGGGGCGAACGGCCGCCTCTGGAAGACGGAGCGAATCGGGTCCGGCATTCGAAACATCGGCTACAACAAGGAAGCGGTCACCGGAGAAGCGTTCCAGACACGGGAGCGGCAGTGGATGCGGTTCGCGGTGAATAAGATCACTGGCGAGGTGACGCGGTCGCTTTACCTCCCCTAGCGCGGACGAGGCGTCCGCGGCTCCGTTCAGGGGCAGCGGCGTAACTCACACCATCACCGGCGCGCCGAAGAGGTAGCCCTGGAACAGGGAGACGCCGCAGTCAACGAGGGGGGCGACGTCGCACTGCTCCTCGATGCCTTCGGCGATGGTGGCGGCGCCGAAGGAACGGGCGAGCTGGCAGACGGAGGCGATCACCGCCACGCGGCGGGAGTCGGCGTGGCAGCCGGCGACGAAGTAACGGTCGATCTTGAAGAGCTCCGGCTGGACGTCGAGGATCATCCGGAGGTTGGAGTGGCCGAGGCCGATGTCGTCGACGGCGATGCGGACGCCGGCTGCGCGCAGCTGCGAGACGGAGTGCAGGACCGGCTCGTTCCACACCGGCGCGTACTCGACGATCTCGACGATGAGCTGGTGGAAGGCGACGCCGCAAGCGCGCGCGGTGTCGAGCAGGAACGGCACGAACGCCGCGTCGCGGCCGAGGGTGGCGGCGTGGACGTTGAGCGAGAGCGAGGTCGCGGCGTCGCACGGGGCGGTGCGCAGCGCGGTCGCCACGCACGCGCGGTCGACCGCCGGCTCGTCGTGCTTGAGACGGACGTAGTCGAACAGGACCTGCGCCGACTCGAGGTTCGATCCGCGCGGGCCGCGGGTCAGGCACTCGTACGCGACGGTGCGCGGCGTCCGGCCGTCGAGCGCGACGATCGGCTGCACCGCGGTGCGGAGCGCGCCGGGAGCGAGCAGCGTCCCGACGAGCGACGGCGCGGTCACGACCACCCTCGTATGCGCGCCGCGATGGAGCCGAGCGGCAGGATCTCGTCGACGGCGCCGCGCGAGACCGCTTCCTTCGGCATTCCGAACACGATGCTGGTCGCCTCGTCCTGCGCGATCGTCCGCGCGCCGGCGGCGTGCAGTTCGAGCATCCCTTCGGCGCCGTCGTCGCCCATCCCCGTCAGCAGGACGCCGATCGCGTTGGCGCCGGCGCTCTCCGCGACCGACCGGAAGAGGACGTCGACGCTCGGCCTGTGCCGCGACACGAGCGGGCCGCCCGCGAGACGCACCCGATAACCGGCGCCGTTCCGCAGCACCATCATGTGCCGGTCTCCCGGCGCGATGAGCACGCGCCCCCGCGTCAGCTCGTCGCCCGACTCGGCTTCCTTCACGGACACGCGGGCCAGCGAATCGAGCCGCCGCGCAAATGCCGCAGTGAATCCGGCCGGCATGTGCTGCACGACGACCATGGCCGGCGCGTCCTCCGGCAACGCCGCGATGATCTCCCGCAGCGCCTCGGTGCCGCCGGTCGACGCGCCCGCGGCGACGATCCGTTCGGTCGCCTGCGGTCGGGACGTCGTCTGGTGCTTGCGAACGACCGCGCCCGCGTCGTGGCGGGGAACCGGCGCGAGACGGCGAAGGACCCGAGCCTGCGCCGCGCCGCGAAGTGTGTCGGCGACGACGACCGCCGACTCGCGCAGGAAGTCGCGAACGCCGAGCTGCGGCTTGAGGATGACGTCGACGGCGCCCTCCTGCAGCGCGCGAATCGCCGTCTCGCTGCCGTACGCCGCGGCGGCCGAGCAGATCACCACCGGCAGCGGATCGGCGGCCATGATTCGCCGCAGGAAGGTCATGCCGTCCATGCGCGGCATCTGCAGGTCGAGGACGACGACGTCGGGACGGTGCCTGCGGATCTTCTGCTCCGCGATGAGCGCGTCGGCGGCTGTCTCGATCGCGAACTGGCGGCCGAGGAGTTGCGAGAACGCCTGCCGCACCACGGCCGAGTCGTCGACGACCAGGACGTTCGTCACTTCGGCTCCCGCAACGCGTAGACCGTCGGGCCGGCGGAGCGCACGCGTTCGTTGCCGTGGATGCTCTCGGCGTGTCCGAGGAACAGGAGGCCGTGCGGTGAGAGCCGGTCGAGCAGGCGATCGACGATCCGCCGCTTCGCATCGGCGTCGAAATAGATCAGCACATTGCGGCAAAAGATCAGATCGAAGCTGCCGGTGACCGGATACCGCTCGTGCTGCAGGTTGATGCGCGTGAAACGGACGAGCGAGGCCAGCTCCGTACGGACGGTCATCCTCCCCTCCTGCGGCCCGCGCCCTTCGAGCATGAACAGGCTGCGGTACCGCCGCGGAATCTCGGTCGCGCGCGCGAGCGGCCAGATGCCGTGGCGCGCGCGGTCGAGGACCTTCGTGGAGATGTCCGATGCGATGACCTCGATGTTCCAGCCGGGCAGCGCGGCGACGAGAGTCATGGCGATCGAGTACGGCTCTTCGCCGGTCGAACAGGCGGCGCTCCAGACGCGCACCTGCTTCGGCCGGAGGCCGCGCTCTCCGTCCGCGCGCCACGCGGGGATCACTTCGCGCTCCAGAAGGTCGAACTGCTTCGGCTCGCGGAAGAAATGCGTCTCGTTGGTGCAGATCGCGTCGACCATGCGGACGCGCTCCGCTTCGTCGCGGCAGACGCGGTCGTAGTACGCCTGGAAGGAGTCCATGCCGAGCTCCCGGAGGCGCGGCGCGAGCCGCCCCGCGAGGAGGGCCTGCTTGTGCTCGGACAGCGCAATGCCCGCCTCGCGATGGACGAGGGTCTGAAACAGCCGGAACTCCCGCGGGGTCACCATGACGACGCGGTCACGCCTCCGCGGAAAGCGGTTCCTGCGAAACGGCGCGGTCGTCGATCTCTTCCTCTTCCGACGCCGCCGCCTCGGCGATCTCGAGGATTTCGACGGGCGTCAGGATGCGGTCGAGATCGAGGACGAGCACCAGGCGGCCGTCGAGCTTCCCCATGCCGGCGAGGAAGTCGACGCGGACGTTCGTCCCGAACGGCGGCGGCGGCTCGATCTGCACGGCCGGAAGGTCGATGACCTCGGAGACGGCGTCGGCGATGACGCCGGCGACGAGCACCTCGCCGTCGATCTGCGTTTCGACGACCACGATGCACGTCGTGCGCGACGGCACGGACTCGCCGTGCCCGAACTTCGCGGCGAGGTCGATGACCGGGAGCACCGACCCGCGGAGGTTGATGACGCCGCGCACGTGCGCCGGCATCGACGGAACGCGCGTCACGCGCTCGAATTCGATGATTTCCTTCACGCGGAGGATCTCCACCGCGTACTCCTCGGTGCGAATGAAGAACGTCAGGTATTGATCGGTCATCGCGCGCTCCTCGCGAAGGGATGCTCGAAGCTGAGGTACGTGAAGACGCTGCGGTCGCGCGGACTGCGCATCGACAGCGGCACCGCGATGCCGGGAACGATCTGCAGCCGCCCCGGCAGGTCGTAGGACCAGCGGATTCCGGGGCTGACGACGAGCGAGGTCGCGCGTCCGCCGCCCCGGGTGTCGCTGCGCGTCCACACCGTCTCGACGAGGGTATTGAATCGCGGATGCGCGAGCCAGACGACGCTCTGCGCCGCAGTCCACGTGCGGATATCCTGCACCGGCGTGACGGCCACGCCGGCGTTCCAGTGGGTCACGAAGTGCTCGCCGGCGACGACGCTGACCGGCAGCATGAGCTGGAAGGCGCTCGAGCCGGCGCCGAGGTTGCGGTGGGAGTCGCCGGTCGGCAGAACGACGCTGAACCGCGGCGAGAAGGCGACGCGCGCTTCGGCGTCGCCCAACACCTGGCGGCGGTAGTTGAGCGTGATGTCGCCGAAGCCGCTCGGATCGCCGGCACGCGCGGCGGTCAGCATGTAGCTGAGCTGATCCCGCACGCCGCCCGCCGGCCACTCCTGCGTGAACGTCGAGACCCAGTCCGAGCCGCGCGTGCCGTGCTGGAACGTGGAGATGTGCTGCACGACGCCGGGATCCTGGTTGTACGCCTCCTCGACCAGGAAGCTGTTGTCCTGGATCTGCGCGGCGGCCGGAAGGCCAACGAGCAACGCGATACAGAGAGCCGCGTTACGCATGGGCCACCGAAGGACGAAGCGGTCCGAAGTGAGGAACGAGTGCGGGGCGCGCCGGCGAGTGCTGCGAAAGAGCGACCGCGTGATACGTGCCGTTGGGGAGCCGGAAGAAGTCGACGAGGTTCTTGAGCGCCTCGGCCTGAGACGCCATCTCCTCGGCCGTCGCGGCCAGCTCCTCGGCGGCGGAGGCGTTGCGCTGCGTGACCTGATCGACCTGCGCGAGGGACTGGTTGATCTGCGCGACGCCGGTCGCCTGCTCGTTCGACGCGGCGGTGACGTCCTGGACGAGCTCCGCGGTGCGGCGGATGGCGGGGACGAGATCCGTCAGCAGCGAGCCGCTGCGGTCGGCGACACGGACGCTGGTGCCGGCGAGCCCGCTGATCTCGCGCGAGGCCACCTGGCTGCGCTCGGCGAGCTTCCGCACCTCGGTCGCCACGACGGCGAAGCCGCGGCCGTGCTCACCCGCGCGCGCCGCCTCGATGGCGGCGTTCAGCGCGAGCAGGTTCGTCTGATACGCGATCTCTTCCACGATCGAGATCTTCTCGGCGATGGAGTTCATGGCGCTGACGGTGTCGCGGACGGCGGTCCCGCTCTCCTCGGCGTCGCGCGCTCCCTTCTTCGCCATCGCCTCGGTCTGCCGGCTGTTGTCGGCGTTCTGCGAGATCGAGGCGTTCATCTGCTCGAGGCTCGCGGTCGTCTCCTGCACCGCGGCGGCCTGCTCGCTGTTCCCGGACGACACGGTCTGCGCGGTCGCGGAGACCTGGCCCGACGCGGTGGCGAGCGCCGACGCCGCCGAGCGCACTTCACCGATCATTTCGGCGAGCTTCTGCAGCATCGCGGAGAACGCGATGCCGAAGCTGTCGCGCTGTGACCGGGGCTCGATCTTCACGGTGAGGTCGCCGGCGGAGATCCGGTCCGCGACGCCGGCCATCGACTGCAGATACCCGTACATCGAATTCATCGACCGGCTCAGCTCTCCCAGCTCGTCGACTCGGTGATCGAACTCGAGGGCGTCGCCGAGGTCGCCCGCGGCGGCGCGCTGCGCCGACTGCGACATGCGCACGATCGGCCGCGAAAGGGTCCCCGCGATCACGACGGAAAGCGCGAGGCCGAGCACGATGAGGACGCCGATCAGGCTGTACGTCACCACGCGCGTCGTCTCATAGCGGCGTTGCGCGGAGTCGAGTGCCTGCTGCGCCTGCGCCTTGGCCAGGTCGACCAACTGCTCCAGCAGCGCGTCTTCCTGCTCCCGGTGCGGCATGTAGTCGGTGATGTAGACCTGTTTGGCCTCGTCGAGCTTGCGCTCCGAAATGAGCTGGACGATCGACTCCTCCGCCTTGTTCACGGTGGCCTCGTCGTACTGTTCGGTGCGCGTGACCAGATTGAAGATCTCGCCGCCCGGCGCCACCTTCTTGATCTCGGCCGCGTTGTCGGTGAATGCCTGATCGAAGGTGTGCTTCCGATCGAGCTCCTTGCGGTTCGACGGATCGATGAGATAGCCGCGCATGGCGCCGTCCATCGAGGCGAGGTCGAACTCCATCTGGTGCGCCTTCTGCCGGACCTGATGGGAGACGGTGATCACCGACTCGAGCTGCCGGATGCTTTGCGTCAGAAGCTGCAGGACCGCGAACGAGACGAGGGCGCCGAGAGCGACGGTGACCGAGAACGCGGCGACGAGACGGCGACGAATGTCGAATTTCATTGTGGGGAATCTCCTTGTGTGTTGACGTTCATGAATGCGCCGCCTCGACGAGGGAGCGCAGGATGCCGGGGGTATCGAGGATCAAAGCGACGCGGCCGTTGCCGAGGATCGAGGAGCCGGCCACGCCGGGGACGTGCGGGAAGTAGTCGCCGAGCGGTTTGATCACCGTCTGACTCGCGCCGTGCAGCGCGTCGACGGCAAGTCCCGCCTTCGCTCCCTCGTGCTGGACGATCAGCACGTTCTCGCGATCGGGCGACGCGCCCGCGACGCCGAAGTGATGACGGAGGCGGACGAACGGCACGACTTCGTCCCGCAGCAGCAGAACGCCCGTGCCGTCGTGCCGGAGATCGCCGGGCAGCTCGACGCATTCGACGACGTGATCCATCGGCACGACGTACGTCTCGCCGCCGACCGCGACGCCGAAGCCGTCGATGACGGCGAGCGTGAGTGGCAGCCGGATGGTGAAGGTCGTCCCGGCGCCCGGGCGCGAATCGACGGCGAGGGTGCCGCGCAACGACTCCACCGCGCGGCGGACGACGTCCATCCCGACGCCTCTCCCCGAAATCTCCGTCACTGTCTCTGAGGTGGAAAAGCCGGGAGCGAAGATCAGTTCGAGGATCTCGGCGTCGCTCTCCGCGTCCGAGCCGGCGCGCGCACGAATGCGGTCGCGATCGAGCCCCAGGCCGTCGTCGGAGACGCGGATGACGACGCTGCCGCCGTCGTGCTTCGCCTCGAGCGTGATCCGTCCCACCGCCGGCTTTCCGGCGGCGACGCGATCGGCGGGAAGTTCGAGGCCGTGATCGACGGCGTTGCGAATCATGTGCGTGAGCGGATCGCGCAGGACCTCGACGGCGCTGGTGTCGAGCTCCACGTCGTCGCCGACGGTGACGAGCTGGGCGATCTTTCCCTGCGCGACGCTGACGTCGCGAACGGTCCGCGCGTATTGCCGGAAGAGCGATCCGACCGGCACCATCCGCGCCCGCATCACCAGCTCCTGCAGTTCGGCCTGGAGCATGCCGGCCTGCCGCTCCAGCTCGATCAGCTCTTCGTCGCCGAGTTGCGACACCACCTCGCGCACGCGGCCGCGGGCGATGGCGATCTCGCCGGTGAGATCGAGCATGCGGTTGAGCCTCTCGGCCGAGACGCGAACGGCGGCCGTCCGCGGCCGTTGTCCTGCGTCGCCGTTCATTGCGGTTTCCGGCTGTGCGGCCGAAGCGGCCGGCGCGGAGACCGCCACCGCGGCGCGCAGCTGTTGCATCAACTCGCGATCGCCGTCGCGCAATGCGCCGTCGGCGAGCTCTCCGACCAGGCGGCGCAAGGTGTCGACGCCGCCGAGGAGCAGCGTGACGAGCGGACGATCGACGGCGCGCTCGCCGTGCGCGATCCGTTCGAGCACGTCTTCGTAGACATGCGCGAAGTCGGTGATCGGCTGCAGGCCGACGCACGACGCGTTGCCTTTGAGCGTGTGCGCGTGGCGCTGCAGCTCGAGCGGCAGCTCGCGGTCGTTCGGATTTTCTTCGAGCGCCAGCAGCCCCAGTTCGAGCGCCGCGATCTCGTCGGCTGACTCGGCGGAGAAGGTGTCGAACAGCTCGTTCAGATCAACTTCAGACATGACGTCCCCTCGTCGGTTTGAAAAATGAGCTTCCGGCCGCGCGTGCCGCCGAGGTCGCGCTCGACCACCGGAATGCCCGCGTTCTTGAGGAACTGAATCGCGAGGTCGGCGTTCTGCGCGCCGAGGTGCGTGCGGCCCTCCCTGCGGTCGTCAACGATCGGAAACATCGACGCGCCGCCGAAGACCTTGGCGCGCACCGACCGCATCCGCGCGCCGGCCGCTTCCATGCGGTCGACCAGCTGCTGCATCGCGAAGTCGCCGAAGCGCGGCGAGGCGGCGTGGCCCGCCACCGGGATCGGCAGCATGAAGTGGTTCATCCCGCCGATCGACGTCCGCGGGTCCCAGAGGCAGACGGAGACGCACGAGCCGAGGATCGTGGTGATCGTCGCCGGCTCGAAGGAGACGATGAGCTGTCCCGGCTGCAGGAACCGCGTGACGCGCTCCATGTTGGGGACGGTGCCGCCCGGCTCGGCGATCGCGACGGTCACTCGGCGTCTCCTTCGCGCGGCGCCGGACGCCTCGTGCAGTAGAGCGCCGTCGCGGCGTGCGAGGCGAGCAGGTCGAACAGCTCGTAGTCGACCGGCGCGAGACCTTCCTTCTGCGGGAGGAGCTCGAAGATGGCGACCATCCCGACGAGCCGCTCGTCGAGCAGCAGGGGGATGCACGCGGTGAGGTTCTTTTCTTTTCCCGTCGGAACGATCGGGCTCTCGCCGGCGATGAAGCGCGTGCGGGTCCGCAGACAAAGGCCGATGACGCTGTTGTCGGCGGCGACGCTGCTCCACTCGGCGGGATCGACGCCGAACGAGGCGACGTGCCGGAGCTGGTCGTCCCCTTCCGCCTCCCAGATCACGAGTTGTTCGGATCCGATGAGGTTGATGACGATCTCCATCATCGCGGCGGTGACGCGCTCGCGGTCGAGCGTGCCGTTCAGCTGGTAACTCGCGACGTAGAGGTTCGCGAGGTTGGAGTTCTGCTGCTCGACCTCGGCGTACCGCGTCGCGAACTGCCGGCTCTCCGACTCGACGGCGGCCATGTGCTGCGCCAGCCGCAGCTCGCGCTCATGGCGGGTGCGGATCTCCACCTCGAGCTCCGCGACGGCGGAGCTGAGACGCTGCACTTCGTCGAGGAGCGACTGGACGTAGTCGCGCGTGTCCTGCGCGACTTTCTCGACGAACGGACGCTGCGTGTCGCCCTTCACTGCGTCACCGCCGCGTTCCCCTGGAGGATGTTCGCCAGTTTGGCGAGCAGCTCGACCGCGTTGATCGGCTTCGTCACGTAGTCGGTGCAGCCGTTGCGGAACGCCGTTTCGATGTTCGCTTCCTCGCCGCGGGTGGTGACCATCACGATCGGGATATGCGCCGTGGCGGCGTCGGCACGAATGGCGGCGCAGGCGGCGAGCCCGTCGAGCCGCGGCATGATCACGTCGAGCAGGATCACGTCCGGCTGATCGCTCTTCGCCTTCTCGACGCCTTCGACGCCGTCGCGCGCGACGAGGATCTCGAACGGCCCCTTCGCGAGAATCATCTTTTCCATGAGCAGGACGGTGTTCGAGTCGTCGACGAGCAGGACTTTCTTCTTCATCAGTTCTCCCTTTCGGTGCCGCCTTCGAGCGAGGCGACGATCTCCGCGATCGCGGAAAGCGGCGTCGGTTTGTGCAGGAATGCGTGGGCGCCGCGGGCGTACGCCGCGCGCTGGATCTCGCTGGTGCCGTAGGCGGTCAGCAGGATCACTTTCGCGTCGCCGCGCTCGCGCAGGTAGTCGACGAGCTCGAGCCCTTCGGCGCCGTGAATGCCGGTCAGCCGCAGGTCGGCGATGACGATGTCGTACGCCCTCGCGTTGATGAGCGCCTCGGCTTCTTCGAGCTCCTGCGCGCAGTCGACGGCGTATCCGCGCGCGACGAAGTACTCGCGAACGGCGTAGCGGATCAGTTCCTCGTCATCGACAACCAGCAGGCGTGTACTCGACATGCGCCGCCTGTACTGCGGGCGGGATACCACTGGTGCCAACGCGCTAAACGGCGTCGGATCAGTCGTTTGCGTTTCCGAGTCGCCGCGTGTTTGTCCAGGATCGAGACGATTCTTTCGAGAAGTGCGACAGCTCGAAGACGGCGTCAAGCCAGTTCGCTGATTCGGCGCGCAATGCCGCAGACGTCGAGGACTTCGTCGACGGCTCCGGCCTCGATCGCGGCGTGCGGCATGCTCCCGATGACACAGCTCGCCGGGTCTTGCGCGAGCACCCGGCCGCCTCGCGCGTGCAACTCGCGCAGGCCGTTCGCGCCGTCGCTCCCCATACCCGTGAGGATCACGCCGACGGCCGACGCGCCGAACCGTCCCGCGAGCGATGAAAACAGGAGATCGCCCGACGGCCGGTGGTGTCGAACCGGAGGAGCGTCGACCAGCGCGATCTCGTTCTCCCGTACGCAGAGGTGGCGGTCATCGGGAGCGAGGTAGACGCGGCCCGCCACGAGCGGCGCGCCGTCCGTCGCCAGCTCCACCGGAACTTCGGTGGCTCCGGCGAGCCAGGTCGCGAGACTGGCCGCAAATCCGTTGACGATGTGCTGCACGATGAGCACGGGCGCGTTCACGCTTCCGATCCGCCGCAGGATGGTTTCGAGGGCCGGCGGGCCGCCGGTCGACGCGCAGACGCCGACGACGCTCGCCCGCGCTCGCGCCGGTATCGGTTCGCGAGGACGCCAGCGATGCACGACCTTGACTTCGGCCATGAGCGCGAGGGTGTCGAGAATCGTCCGCCGCGCTTTGCGATCGTCGAGTCCTTCCGGCTTGGCCACGATCTCGACCGCGCCGGCGCTGAGCGCGCGAAATCCGACGCTGCTGTCGCGGGCGTTCGCGGCGGAGACGACGACGATCGGGCAGGGACGAGCGGCCATGATCCGCTCGGTGGCCGCCACGCCGTCGAGCCGCGGCATGCCCAAGTCCATGGTCATGACGTCGGGGCCGAGGCGCACCGCCATCTCGACCGCCTGCTCGCCGTCCTCGGCGATCCCCGCGAGCGTGAACCGGGGATCGGATTCGATCATCGCGGCGAGCTGCCTCCGCGCCGTCGGCGAGTCGTCGGCGACGAGGACCCGCAGCATCAGCCGATGACGCTCCGCAGCGTATCGAGAAACGTCGCCTGGTCGAATTCGGTCTTGACGATGTAAGCGTTCGCGCCGCTTTCCAGCCCGGCGCGGCGGTCCTTTTCGGACCCGAGCGACGTCACCAGCACCACCGGCATGTCGCGCAGAGCCTCGCGGCGGCGCATCTCGCGCACCAGCGCGATGCCGTCCATGCGCGGCATGTTGACGTCGCTGATCACCGCGTCGTCGATCTCCTGCTCCAGCAGTTCCAGCGCTTCGACGCCGTCGCGCGCCGTGCGCACGCCGTAGCCCGCGGTCTCGAGAATGCTCTTCTCCAGGGTTCGGGTGGTGATGGAGTCGTCGACGACGAGAATGCGAGACCGCTGAGACGCCGCCTCTCGCCGCGGCGCGCTCTCCGCGGTGGGAGCGATGCCGCGCGCCGAGAAGAGGTCCGCCGTGTTCAGCACGGCGACTGCGGTACCGCCGCCGAGGAGTGCCGCGCCGGCGATGTACGGGACGCGCCGCAGATGACTGCCGAGCGGCTTCACGACCATCTCCTGCTCTGCGACGAGCGAGTCGACGGCGACCGCGAGGAGCTCCCGTCCGCGCGCGATGATCACGATGGGGATCTTGTCGCCGGCCGACGTATCAGGCGCGTGCGCCAGGCCGAGGACCGCGCCGAGGCGAATGAGCCCGATGTGGCGCCCATCGATCAACACCGCCTCGTGACGGTCGATCGTAACGATCGCCTCAGGAGCCACGCGGACGATGCGCTGGATCCCGGAGAACGGCAGTGCCCAGACGTCTTTGCCGGCGCGCACGAGAAGGCCGCGCGAAGTGCTGAGCGTGAGCGGTACGGTCAGAGTGAACTTCGTGCCCGACCCGCGCGACGACACGACGGAGATTTCCCCTTCGAGGCGGTGCACTTTCTCGCGCACCGCATCGAGACCGACTCCGCGGCCCGAGAGCTCGCCGACGGCGTCCCGCGTGGAGAAGCCGGCGAGGAACACGACCTCGGCCAGCTCTTCGTCCGTTGCCACCGCCTCGGTGAGCAGGTTGCGCGAAGCAGCAACGCGGCGAATCGCCTCGTAGTCGAGGCCGCGTCCGTCGTCCTCGACTTCGACGACGATCGTGGACGCGCGCGTCGACGCGCGCAGCGTGAGCGTGCCGGCCGGATCCTTGCCGGCCGCGGCCCGTTCCGCGACCGGCTCCAGGCCATGATCGACGGCGTTGCGAATGAGATGCAGCAGCGGATGCCGCAACTCCTCGAGGATTTTCTTGTCGACCTCCGACGACTCCCCTTCGACGACGACGCGCACCTGGCGGTCGTGACGCGCTGCGAGATCGCGCACCGTCCGGCGAAAGCCGTCAAACAGCACGCCGATCGGCTGCATGCGTACGCGCTTGATCTCGTTCTGCAGGCTGTCGGTGAGGATGAGCATGTGCATGGCGTCGCGCTCGAGCTCGCGCCAGAGCGTCGTCACTGCGTGCATCGAGTCGCCGAGAGCGTCGGGAATGGCGCTCTCCGCGCGATCCCCTTTTCCGGGGCGCACGCCGCGCCTCCATAAGTCGGAGAGATCGCCGAGGCGCTCGCGCAAGACCCGCACTTCGGCGAGCCGTTCTTCGCCGCGGACACGCGTCACGAGGATCTCGCCGATGAGCGACATCAGCGCGTCGAGCTTGCGGGTCGGCACGCGCACCGACTCCTCCGCCGCGACTTCGCCCGCCGGCAGGGGCGCCGGCGACTCCGTCTCCAGGTCCCGCAGCACGGCGTCGAGATGCGCGTAGATGCTGTCGAACGGCCGGTCCCGTTCGTCGCCGGCCGCGATCGCGGCGAGCTGATTCTCGATCTCGTGCGCGCGTTCGACGATTTCGCGGTGCGGCGTGAATCCCGCCGACCCTTTGAGCGTGTGGGCGGTGCGGCGCAGCTCTTCGAGCAGCTCCTGCCGCCGGGCGTCGTCGGCACCGGTCTCGAGCTCGATCAGACCACGGTTCAGCTGCGCGACGTACTCCGCGGCCTCCGCAGCGAAGGTCGCCGCCAGCTCGGGCGCGAACGGAGCGTCGATCATCCGCGGCCCTCGCGAACCGTCCCCTGATACTCGGCGATCGTCTCGCGGACGACCCGCGCCAGCTCGCCGAGGTTCCGCGCGGTCTGCTCGGTCTGGCGAATGCTCGACACGGTGTCGCCGGCGGCCTTGTTGATGTTGGCCATGCCGATCGATACCTGCTCGATGCCTGCGTTCTGCTGCTTCGCTGAACCGGCGATCTGCTTCGCCATGTTCGCGCTCTCTTCGATCGCGATCGTGAGCTGGTGGATGTTCTCGCCAGCGCGGTTGGAGAGGTCGACGCCCGACTCCGCGCGCTTCGATCCCTCCTCGGTGACCATGACCGCGGAGTTGGTCGCCTTCTGGATCTCGCCGAGGATCTTGCGGACCTGGATCGTGGCCTGCTTCGACTGGTCGGCGAGGCTGCGGATCTCGGTGGCGACGACGGCGAAGCCCTTCCCGTGCTCGCCGGCGCGCGCGGCTTCGATCGAAGCATTGAGCGCGAGCAGCTTCGACTGCTCGGCGATGTCGTTGACCGAGGCGATGATCTCGCCGATCTGCTGCGTCTGTTCCGAGAGCGCCAGGATTTTTTCGGCGATCGACTCGACCTGCTCGCGCAGTTGCATCATCGCGGCGATCGACTCCTCGACCGCCTTTGCCCCGACCTCGGAGGTGCGGGTCGATTTCTCGGCGGTGACGATGACGCTCTCCGCTTTCTCCAACGACTGCGCCGAGGTCTGCCGGATCTCCGCCATCGTGGTGGTGATCTGATTGATGGCCGCCGCCTGTTCGGATGCCGCCGCCCCCTGCTGCGAGGTGCCGCTGGAGAGCTCCGCTGCCGCCGCTTCGAGCCGCATCGCGGTCTCGGTGAGCCGCGTGGTGAGATCGCGCCGCTCCTCCCCCGCCGCGATGTACATCTCGATGGCGAGCGTCATGTCGAGGAAGACGACCTTCAACACCGAGAGCGACGCGGCGAGTGCGGCGTCGGGATCGGGATAGGCGCGGAAGATGTTCGGCAGGATCGCGCGGATGTAGTAACAGAACGCGCCGAGGTACCACTTCGGCTCCAGGCCGACGCGGTCGTGCACTTCGCCGATGATCAGACGGCGCTCGAAGTAGTCGGCGTCGTACCGGCCGTTCGTCGACTCGATGAAGTACTCCTTCTGCGTCTGCTTGAGACGGCGCACACGTTCGCCGTCGCCGAGGATGCGCTTCGGCTCGTCGAACGAGAGGAAATGGGTGTACAGAGCGTTGACGACGCCGTCGGTGTCGGCGCGGGTCATCTCCTGCAGGTCACGAAGGTGCTGCTCGTCCTCGGGGCCGATCTCGAGCCACGCTTTGCGGGTCTCCATCTCGGTGGCGTCGATGCGGCGCTTCTCGCGAAGCGATACGCGCTCCCCCTTTTTCCGCACGGCGATGCGGGGCTCTTCGGTATTGGGAATTGCGGTCATATGTCCTCCGTCGTTTCTCAGCCGACGACCAGTGCGTCGGAATCAATCAAGGTCTTGCAGTCGAGCAGGAGCGCACCGCGCGCGAGGCCGTGGATCAGGCGCGCGCGCGGCCCCGAGAACGTCGCCAGCGGCGGCTCGATCTCGTCGGATGTCAGGGCGATGGCGTCGTCGACCTCGTCGGCCGCGATGCCGATGGTGGTCGTCTCCGAATCGACCACCAGGATGCGTTGCGGCGGCATCGGGTCGGCGGCGGAATCGGAGAAGAGCCGCGGCAGGTCGAAGAGCGGAAGAATGTCGCCGCGAACGTTCGTGACGCCGAGGCAGAAGCGCGGCACGGCAGGGAGACGCATCATGGTGCGGCAGACCTGAATCTCGCGCAGCCGCGCGAGGTCGACGCCATAGCGGATTCCGTCGCGCACGAAGATGACGGCGTGCAGCGCCGCGGCGGCGTGCCGCGACACGGGCGCAGCGGCCAGCCGGACGGCGCGTTCGCTGAGGATTCGCGCCTGCTGTTCCGGCGGAAGCGCTCCGCTTTCGAGCACGGCGGCGTGCGCGGCGAGGCGCACGTGTACCGCCGTCCAATCCATGCGGTCATGCATGAAGGGTCTCCTCCGTCGTTTCGTGGAGCAGCGCTCCGAGCACGGAGCGCATCCGGCCCGCGGTGATGCCTTCGGTGCCGCGCACGACGTCCTCGGCCGCCAGGGTGCTGAGCGTCACCATCGCGGCGCGAAAGTGCCGCGCCGCTCCGCGGTTGTTGCCGCGATGTACGGCGATGAGGCCGGCGAGGTAGTGCGCGGCCGGTTGCCGTGAATCGAGATAGAGCGACCGGCGTAAGGCGTCGGCCGCCGCGTCGTCCTCCCCACGGTCGAAACACCGCGCCGCGGCCTCGAACAGCGTCTGGGCGTCTGGTTCCTGTTCCTGCCGCGACGCGCGCCGGCGCGCCGGAGGGCGCCGCACGCGCCGCGGCGCAGCGACCGCCGCCGGGGTGGGCGTCAAGGGCAGAGCAATCGGTGCACGCCGGTAGATGAACGACTCGGTCTCGAACGCCGGCTCGAGCCCGTCGACGGTGTCCGCTCCGAGATCGGCGTGGCCGACGATCAGCCAGCCATCGGGTGCGAGCGCCTCGCGGAGGCGCATCAGGACCCGCGCCCGCACCTCGGCGTCGAAATAGATCAGGACATTCCGGCAGAAGATCACGTCGACGTCGTGCGGATAGTCGTCGGCGGCGAGGTTGAGCTGCGCGAACGCGGCGAGCTTCCGCACTTCCTCGTCGAGCTGCCACCGCTTCGCCTTCGGCGTGAAGTGGTCGCGGATCCATGGCGGGGAGCCGCGGAACGACCACTCCCCGTACGATGCTTCGCGCGCCGCGGCGAGGAAGTGAGGATTGATGTCGGTACCGCGAAGCGTGATGGACCACGAGGGGCGGTCGGAAAGAGAATGCGCGAGAGCGAGTGCGATGGAATGCGCTTCTTCACCGGTGGCGCAGCCGGCACTCCAGAGGTGAAGCCGGAGGGAGCCTTCCGCGCGCCGGCGGTCGATGAGCGTCGGGAGAATGCGGGAGGTGAAGAGCTCGAACTGCTCTGCATGGCGGAAGAACGACGTCTCGCCGACGGTGAGCAGGCGTATGAGCTCATCGAACGGAGGCGCCTCGCAGAGCCGTTCCATCGGGCCGTGCGCCGGCTCGAGCTGTGCGGCCGCGCGGAGCAGATCGTCGCGGCGATGACCGGCGAGATCGAGACCCGTCCGTTCGCGAACGACCGCGGCGAGACGCGCCACCGCGTCAGGCGAGGCCGGCAATCAAAGCCTCCGGATCGAGCAGCGGTACGACGCGACCTTCGAGCTGGACGACCTCCTGCACGGACGAGAGGCCAGGCAATTCGCGGCGCGCCGCGGCGTCGCCGACTTCCTCCACGCCGAGTGTGTCATTGCAGAGAATTCCGTAGCGGCCGTTGGCACCGCGCGCGACGACGATGTAATGCGACGGGTCGCCGGCCACCGCGGCCTGAGCCAGGCGCGGCGCCACATCGACCACGATGACGATCTCGCCGCGCAGATTGAGGGTGCCCCGGATCACGCCCGACGCGCCGGGCACCGCCTCCAGCGCGGCCATCCGGACGATCTCGTCAACGCGATCGAGCGGCAACGCGACTTCGCTGTCGCCGATGCGGACCCGGAGAATCGAGGAGGTCATCGCACCTCCCCTTCCGGCGCATCGGCTTTCGGGAACATCGCCTCGATGCGCTCATGCAGTACCGAGGGGTTGAACGGCTTCGTCACGTAACCGGATGCTCCGAGCGCCACAGCCTCCTTGACGTCGGCCTCGCGGCCCGCGGTCGACACCATGAGCACGCGCATGCCCGGCAGCCGCGCCGACGAGCGGAGGCGCCGCATCACGTCCAGGCCACCCATGCGCGGCATGTTCACGTCGAGCAGCACCAGATCGATGTCCGCGTGCTCCCGCAGGAGCTCGAGGAACTGGAGGCCGTCGCGCGCGCTCACGATCGCGGCACCGTTCGCGCAGTAGCGCATCAGCACGAGCGCGTACATCCGGTGCAACAGCTCCGAATCGTCGACGACTGCGATCTTCTTCAACGACATGCGAGGGCGGCAACTGCTGGCGGCATACCACTGCGACCCGCACGCTAAGCCGCAACCACTCAACGACTTGCGTTTCCGACCTCCCGCGCTCTTGTCCAGGATCGCGACGATTTGTTCAGAAGCGCGACAGATCGATACCGAACTTGCGGATGCGGTGGTAGAGCGAGCTTCGCGCGATGCCGAGACGCGCCGCGGCACGCTCGACGCGTCCGCGCTCGGCCGCCAGCGCGCGCTCGACGTGCAGGCGTTCGATCTCGTCGAGCGTGAGGGCGCTCGTGTCGGGCTCGCGCCCTTCGCGCGTGGCGTCGAACTGCAGGTGGTCGACCGAGATTCCGCCGCCTCGCGACAGCAGGACCGCCCGTTCGAGGACGTTCCGCAGCTCGCGGACGTTGCCGGGCCAGGCGTGTTTCTGCAACGCGGCGGCGACACGGGGATCGAGCGCGGCGTCCGCACGCATTCCGCGCAGCAGCGACTCCGCCAGCGCCGGGATGTCTTCGACGCGCTCGCGCAGCGGCGGCATCCGCAGCGGAATGGTGCTGATGCGGAAGTAGAGATCCTCGCGGAAGCGGCGCTCGGCCACGAGCGTCTGCAGGTCGTGATGCGTGGCGGCGATCAGGCGGACGTCGACCGTGCGCGTCCGCACGTCGCCCATCCGGCGGAATTGCTTCTCCTCCAGCACTTTCAGGAGGCGCGGCTGCACCGCGGGGTCGACGTCGCCGATCTCGTCGAGGAAGACGGTGCCGCGATGCGCGGTCTCGAGGAGTCCCGGCTTCGCGGAAAGCGCACCGGTGAACGCCCCTTTCTCGTGGCCGAACAGTTCGGATTCGAGGAACTCTTTCGAGAGGCCGGCACAGTTCAGATCGACGAACGGCTCCCCGCTGCGCGGTCCGTGCTCGTGCAGCCAGCGAGCGAGGACGCCTTTGCCCGATCCGGTCTCGCCCTGGATGAGGACCGGAGACTCCGACGCGGCGACGAGCCGGGCGCGCTCTTCGAGCTCCCGAATGGCGCGGCTCGTGCCGAGGAACGGATCGACGCTCTCGCGGACGCGGACGGCTTTGTTCGCGGAGTCGATCCTGCGCGCACGCGCTCCTTCGAGCGCGCGCTGCAGCACGAGCCAGACGGCCGCGAGGTCGACCGGCTTGGTCAGGAAGTACTCGGCGCCTTCTTTCATCGCGCGCACGGCGAGGTCGATCGATCCGTGGCCGGTGAGGATCACCAGCGGCACGCCGGGAGCGGCTCCGCGAAGCCGCGGCATCCGCTCGATTGCGTTGCCGTCGGGGAGCAGGTAGTCGATGACGGCGGCGTCGATGCCGCCGCGCGCGAGGATCGCCTCCGCGGCGCGCCAGGTGTCGCATTCCGCAACGACGCATCCGCGCGTGGTCAGATAGTCGCGGATGGCGAGACGCACGTTCTCGTGGTCCTCGACGATCAGGACGGACGGAGTCATGACGCCCGCTCCGCCAGCGGCAGGCGCACGCGCATCACCGCGCCGCCGTCAGGATGGTTCTCGGCCACGATCGAGCCGCCATGCTGTTCGATCGTGCGGTGGACGATCGACAGGCCGAGGCCCGTGCCGCCGCGCCGGCGCGTGTAGAACGGCTCGAAGAGATGCGGCAGATCGGCCGCGTCGAATCCGGCGCCGCGGTCGCGGACGGCGATCTCGATGAATCCATCGCCGCGCTCGACGCGCAGCTCGACGTGCCCTCCCCGCCCGGAGTGGCGGATGGCGTTGTCGAGGAGGTTGCGAAAGGCGATCGGGAGGCGGCGCTCGTCGATCATCGCCTCGGCGGTCTCCGCTCCGGCCGTTGAGACGTCGATGTGGACGTCGAGCGACGCCGCGAGCGACGCCGTCGAGCGCAACGCGTTCTCGACCGACGCCCGCACCGTGCCGCGCCGCAGCTCCGGATCGGCGGGCCGGCCGTATTCGAGCAGATCGGCCATTAGCTCTTTCAAGCGGTCCAGCTCCACCCGCAAGCGCGCGGTGTAGTCGTCGAAGAGCGCCTGGTCGAGAGCGCGTCCTTCGAACGCGTCGATCGTGGCCGAGATGGCGAAGAGCGGATTGCGGACCTCGTGCGCGACGCCGGCGACGAGCGCGCCGAGGGTCGACATCACCTCCGTGCGGCGCAGCGACTCCTGCAGCTCCAGGAGGTCGGTGAGATCGCGGGCGACGAAGATGACGAGCGAGGCGATCGGGCCGCCGGTGAACGGCATCGCCGCGAGCTCCCACGTCCGATTCGAGACCGGCTCGCGCACCTGCGCAGACACCGCTTCGCCACCAGCCGCGCGAGCGACCATTTCGGCGGCGCCGACCCACGGTTGCGAGCGCGGGAAGTCTTCGAGGCGGCGGCCGATGAGGTCCGTGAACGGAATGCCGCTCAGCTTCTGCGCCGCCGTGTTCGCGCGCCGCACGACGCCGTCCGACCCGCAGACGAACACCGGGAAGTCGATGGCGTCGAACGTGAGCCGCCATTCGCTGGCGCTCAGCGAAAGCGCGTTGCGCAGGTTCTCCTGCTCCTTCTCGATGCGCATCCGCTCGCTGATGTCGCGGCCGGTCGAGACGAAATGGGTGATCGCGCCGTCGGCCCGGCGGATCGGCGTGATCGTCTTCTCTTCGTAAAACGTCGTCCCGTCGCTGCGCTGATTGACGAAAACGCCGCGATAGACGTCGCCGGCCAGCAATACGTTCCAGACGTTCTTGTAAAACGCGAGGTTGTGCGCTCCCGACTTCAGAATGCGCGGCGTCTCGCCGATGACGCGCTCGCGGGAGTAGCCGGTGGCCTCTTCGAAGGCGGGGTTCACATATTCGATCCGCCCTTCGCGGTCGGTGATCATCACATGATCGGCCGTCTGCTCGATGGCGCTCGAGAGGCGCGCCAGACTCTGCGTGGCGTTGTGCCGGTCGGTGATGTCCTGCGTGGTCCCGATGATGCGGACCGGTTGCTCGTCTTCGAACTGCACTTCGCCGTGAGCAAGGACCATGACCTCGGTTCCATCCGGCCGCAGCACGCGGTGCTCCAGGCCGGCTTCTCCATTCTCCAGCCCTTCCTCGACGGCCGATTGCAGCGCCGCCCGGTCGTTGGGATGGACGCACTCCAGGATCGACGCAAACGATGGATTGAACTCCGAGCGGGTGCGGCCGAAGATCCGGAAGATCTCGTCGCTCCACTCCATTCCGTCGGTCCGGAGGTCCCACACCCAATTCCCGATGTGCGTGAGGCGCTGCGTGTCGGCAATGACGCCGCGGCTCCGTTGGAGGTCCTGGCGCAGTTCGACGACTTCGCTGAGATCGCGCAGGATCCCGGTGAACAGGCGGCGCGACGGAAGCCGGACGTCGAGCACCGTAAGACGGAGCGGAAAGGTCGAGCCATCCTTTCTGCGGCCCTGGAGGTCGCGACGAACAGTGAGATCTTCCGGTTTGCCGACCGCGAGGTGCCTCCTCAGGTAGCCGTCATGGCGGCTCGCGTGCGGCTCGGGCATGAGGGTACTCACGTTCTCGCCGAGCAATTCGTCTCCCGAGTAGCCGAAGATTCGGTTCGCCGCGACATTGAGTCCGACGATGACGCCCCGGTCATCGATCGTGATCACGCCGTCTTCCACGGCCTCAGCGAGCGCCCGGACCTGCTCGCCCGCGGCGACCGCGCGCTCCTTCATGCGCACTCGCTCCAGCTCAACGGCGGCGCGGCCGGCGATGATGCGCAGCATCGCTTCCTGCTCCGATGAGAGCGAAAGCGCGTCGCGGGACATGACCGCGGCAAATCCGATCACGTTGCCGCCGCTGTCGACGAGCGGCCATGCGGCGTAGCCGTCGATGGCCATCTCGAGCACCGCCGGCTCGTCGCAGGGTACGGCGCCGACGGCTCCGCTGACGCCGCTGCCGGTCGCGATCATCCGGGCGACCGGCGTCGCGAGGTTCCAGACCACGCGCGGCATCGGCCTCCCATCGCTCCAAGCGCCGAGCGGATGGACGCGGTTCTCCGGCTCGATCGCGGCGATCATCGCCGATTCGATACCGACCGCGTGGGCGAGCTCCTTCGCCAGGACGTCGAACGCCTCCGGGCCCGTCGCCGCGAACGCGTCCGCGAGATGGCGCAGCATCGCCGACTGAACTTCCATCGCCTTGGTGGTGGCCGCGAGTGCGACGAGCTGCGTTTCCGCCTCGGCCGCGCCTGTCGTCACGCGGAAGCCTTCGTAGACAAGTGAAGAGACGGCGCCGATGTCGGAGAGCTGGTCGAGAACTGCCTGCGACGGCAGCTCTTTGCCGCGACTCAGAAACACGAGCACGCCGCTGATGACGCCGCGCGCGAACATCGGAACGGCGATCGCGGACGAGATGCCGGCCGCGGTGAACTCCGGCGCCCGCGATGTGGCCGCGGGATCGATCGAGTCGATCCACATGACGCCTTTCGCTGTCACCGCGCGCCCCGGCAATCCCTCGCCGATCCGGCATGTACGTCCGCTCGCGGACTCCCGAAGCGCCGACGGCTCGATCTCCGCCGTGTACCAGGCGCCAGCGAGCCGGAGCCGCGCGTCGTCATGCATCAGCCACAGCTCGCCGCCGTCACAGCCGATCTCCCGCGTCAGCGTTTCGACGAAGACGTCGGGACTCGATACGGCGTGCGCGCGAGAGAGGAAACGAAGGGCCGCCCGAGCGAGCGAGTTGTTGGTTTCGTCGCTCACGTTGTCGCCGCCTCCCATCTCCGCAACCGCGACCACGCGACGAACGCCGCAAGCGCGCTGCTCACGACGACGACCCCCAGCGAGGCGACGTGTCCCGACCGGATGTCGACCACGAACGCGCCGGCCAGGATCGGCATGACGCAGAGCGCCGCAATCGGCGTGAGCTTCGGCGCGATCCGCGTCAGCGAAGGGAGAATGAAGCCGATCGCCGCCGCGAGCTCCGCGATGCCGATGAAGCGAACGAGCGGCAGCGGCAGCGCCGCGAGGTCCGCCGCTTTCGCGAGCAGCGTTCCCGGCGGCGTGAACGCCTTGAATGCGCCGGCAAATGTGAAAACGACTGCGAGCGCGATCTGCGCCGCCCAGGTGAGAGTGTTGATCTGTTTGTTGGTCATGGTCGCCAATAAGCGCAACCGAAGTGCCATACAGATGTGATTGAATTCGCAGTACTTAGCGGCTTCGGAGTGAGACGAAAACCGTCAAATGCCGGACTTCGTCACCGGTGGAGGTTGGACAGATGGTGAAACGCGGCGCAGTCGCACTGCTCCTCATTGCGTCCTCCGCTCTCCTGAGCGCCGACACGATTTCGGATCTACGGAAACGCCTGGAGGCGTTCCCGGCGAAGGCGGCCTTCGCCGCATCCGGCAATGTGGACGTGAACGCGGCGGCGCAGGACGACACGTCGCGGGCGGGACGCGGTACGTTCGATGTCGAATCAGGCCCCTCCGGCTTCTCGATCCGCATCTCGCCGAAGACGCTGGCGGCGGCGACCAATGAGGCGGCGGCGCAGAAGCAGAATCCGAATGCTCCGACGCCGACGCGTACGGCCATGGTCGCGCTCACGGTGTTCGACGTCATGGACTCGATCGACGCCGCTTCGATGCTCCGCGCGGACCTCAGCGGCGCGACGGTGACGGAGGAACGAAACACGACGATCGACGGCAAGCCGGCGACGCTCCTCCAGATCAAGGTGAAGCCGAGCTTCGCGACGAAGAGCCGCTTCGTGAGCGAGCCGAAGATCGAATTGAAGATCTGGATCGGCACCGACGGCACGCCCCTCGCCGCGGAACGTGTCTCCAACTTCTCCGCGGGGCTCGGCTTCGTGAAGGGAGAGAACACCCGAACGGAGCGGTGGACGCTCGCCGTCTCCGCCGACCGCCTCTACGCGACGCGCTACGACCAGAGCGAAGACGCCACCGCGGCCGGAAAGCACATCAAGAGCTCGCGCACGGTGTCGTACGCGCGTAGGTGATGTTCGTGTCATCCCGAGCGTGGCGAGGGACCTGGGTGGCAGGGCGGCACGAGTAGCGCGCCTCCCGCCCGCCCAGGTTCCTCGCTACGCTCGGAATGACACCGCGGCGCACTGCGCTCACTGCGACTTGAAGCGGTGCTTGTCGATGTGGAGCGAGCGGATCTTCGACTCGAGCGTGGACCGCGGGACGCGCAGTCGCGCGGCGGCGCCGTCGGCGCCGGCAACGCGGCCGTGGGAGGCGGCGAGGGCGTCTTCGATCAGTTCTTTCTCTTCGTTCATGCTGGGGCGGCCGAGGCCCGTGGCGCGCTCGTTCCGGCGGGTCGGCTTGCTGGCGAGCCAGGCCGGATCGACGACGAGAACGTCGTCGTCGCAGAGGATCACGGCGCGCTGGATGACGTTCTGCAGCTCGCGCACGTTCCCCGGCCACGAATACGCCGTGAGCAGCTCCATCGTTCGGCGGCCCACCTGCGTGATCTTCTTGCCGGCCTTCGCGGCGTAGCGCTGCGTCAGATACTCGACGAGCAGCGGAACGTCTTCGGCGCGGTCGCGCAACGGCGGGACGTGGATCGGGAAGACGCTCAAACGGTAGTACAGGTCGCTGCGGAAGAGGCCATCGTCGATCGCGCGGGCGAGGTCGCGGTTGGTCGCCGCGATGACGCGCACGTCGACCGGCATCAGCCGGGTGCCGCCGACACGCTCGAACTTCCGCTCCTGCAGAACGCGCAGAAGCGCGATCTGCGTCTCGGCGGGAAGCTCGCCCACTTCGTCGAGGAAGATCGTGCCGCCGTCGGCCAGCTCGAAGCGGCCGAGGTGGCGCTGCATGGCGCCGGTGAACGCCCCCTTCTCGTGGCCGAACAACTCCGATGCGACAAGCGACTGCGGAATCGCGCCGCAATTGACCGACACGAACGGCCGCGACGCGCGCGTCGACCGCTTGTGAATGGCGCGCGCGATCAATTCCTTTCCCGTTCCGGTCTCGCCGGTGATCAGGACCGTTGAATCGGATCGGGCGACTTTCGCGACCAGCATCAGAACGCGCCGCAGCGGCTCCGACGAGCCGATGATCTCCTCGAACATCGACGCCTCGCTGACCGCGTCGCGCAGGGCGATGTTCTCCTTGTGCAGTTCTTCTTTCAGACTCCGCAGCTCACTGATGTCGACGGCGGAGCCGATCCAGCGAACGATCTTGCCGTCCGCGTCGCGGAGCGGCCGTGTGTGCACGAGCATCCAGCGATACTCGCCGCTCGCGTTCTGATACCGCGCCTCGGAGATCGCGGTCTCCCCCTCTTCGATCGACTGCTGCCAGCGCTGCACGTGTCCGTCGCGATCGTCGGGATGGACGTACTTCATCCACTGCCATCCCTCGACCGCCTCGAATGGGAGTCCGAGATAATCGAGCCAGGTACGGTTCACGTACTCGACGTAGCCGTCCGCGCGGCCCATGAAGATGAAGGCCGGGACGGTGCCGAGGATGGTGTCGACCTCGTCGCTGAACACGTTCGTCACATGTCGTCGCCCAGCTCGGAAAGGCGGCCGGGCAGCCGCAGCTGTTCAATGTACTCGTGCGGCCGGTGATCTGCCAGCGAATAACGCGACGGTTTCTTGCGACCGATCGTCTCGAACGCCGCGAAGATCGAGCGCGGAAGCTCTCGCAGGTTGCGGAGCTGTTCCATCGGAGCGTCGGCGAGTCTCCACTCGCCGTTGCCATGGCGGAATTCGTGGCCGAAATGCTGGAGAGTGCCCCACGCGGCCGCGGGAAGCGCGGGGATGACGTCGCGCGCCGTCACGTAGCGAAACGTTTTCTCCTCGATCGCGGCGAGGCTTGGCGGCAGCGCCGCGCCGACCGCCAGCGGCTGGCCGAATGTGTAGATCGCTCGAAGGCGCTCGGCGATGTCGCGCGTCGACTCGTCGCTGGCGATCGACAGCGCGAACAGGACCGCCATGGCGCCGCCGAGGCTGTGGCCGGTGACGTAGAGCGCTTCCATCGGATGGTCGACGTCGCGTCCGTCGTCGAGCAGCGACTTGCCGGCGGCGGCCTTCCGCAATTCTTCGACGACCTGCCACCGAGTCGCGCGGACGTTACGGTAGAAACCGGCGTGCACGCGGAGCGGCGTGTCGCCGCACTTCATCGTCGCCGACCCGACGTCGGCGTCGGCGAGCCAGTTGCCGATGTTCGACGGCTCGGTGCCACGGTACGCGAGGATGACCACGCGTCCGGACCGGCTCTGCACGAGGTACGCGGTGGAGAAGATCGTCATCGCGTCGACCGTCTGGTTGATGCGCACGCACGCGGCAGGCTCGAATCCGAGGCGGCTCATCATCATCGCGACGGTGGGTGCGTCGGAATACGAATAGCCGGCGCAGACGGCGAGCGCATGCGCGACGGTCGCATTCCGCGCGGCTGCACCGTAGCCGCCGGGCGTCAGGAACTGGTCGACCAGGCTCTCGTAAACGGGAAACGGCGCCGCGCATGCGGAGCCGCTCAGACGCTCGATGATCATGCAGAACTCCTGAAGCCCGCCGTGCCGCGCACGGCGGGCTTCCGAACAGATTACGCGTTCACCAGTTTTTCGAACTGCGTCGCGTCGTGGTGGACGCCGGCGGCGACGATCACGCGCGTGACTCCGGCGAACAGGACGCCCGCGCCGACCATGGTGCCGACGACCCAGATGGAACTGACCGGCCACTGGAAGACGATCATGAGTCCGAGGCCGAGGCTCAGGATTGCGTCGAGGAGCATCCAGCCCCACGGCAGCTCCTTACGGTAGGCAATCGCCACCGCGAGCTCGATGCCCGACTGGATGATGAGCATCGTGCCGAGAGCGAGCGTCAGCGCGGCGACGCCCAGCAGCGGATTCGCCAGCAGGCCGATGCCGGCGACGCCGTAGACGATGGCCAGCAGGATCTTCAGGAAGAACGGCCCGGCGCTCGGCGCCGAGAACGCGAAGATGGAGTTCGCGACCGCGGCGATGACGAGCGACCATCCGAAGAAGATCGTGGTCGCCGTTGCGGTCGCAAACGGATAGAGCATCATGAAGACGCCGACGATGACGGTCAGGACGCCCATGACCATGGCCCAGTCGGACCGTTTCCGAATGGTGGAAGCGACAGAGTCAGCAGACATTTTCGTTTCTCCTTTTTCTTTGTTTCGTCAGACCGGAGTTGTGGCGAGCTCTTTGAGCGCGCGGCCGGCCGCGGCGGCGTTGTTCTTCAGGATTTCGCGCTTCGCGTGCGCCTGCGCCTTGTGCGCGTCCCGGCGCTCCTTCAGCTTCTTCTCGCGCGCGTCGATCTTCGCCTGCAGCGCGTCGACCTTCGCCTGCACCTTCTTCTTCTGCTCCGCGTTCGTCTTCTGGACTTCGGCCTTCAGCTGCGCGAGATCGGCCTTCATGGCGGCGGTCTCCTCGTCGTCGATCTGGTCGCGCACTTCCCACAGCGCGCGGCGGAACACCACGCCGCCCAGCGACTGCATGCGGCTGTCGACCGGCGTCGTCCACTCTTCGTCGACCTCGGCGATCAACGCCACCTTGTTGGGAGCGAGGGCGCGCGAGACGTCCGCCACGTAGTCTTCACCGACGCGCGCGTTGTCGATGTCGACGAGTCCGCCGATCAACAGGCCGGCGGTGGCGCCGGCAGCGACTCCCGCCGGGCCGCCGAGCAATCCGATGATGGCGCCGGCGGGCGTGCTGACGAGCGCGCCGAGGGGCGGCGCCACCGCTTCGTCCTTCACGCTCACCGAGCCGTCGGCGTGTTTGAGAACGACGGCCGACGCGTACACCGCGATGCTGCCTTCCTGTTCGAGCTGGCGCAGCGCCGACTTGCCTTCGTACGCCTTCGTCTCATGATCAAAAACAACCACTAACATACGATCCATGGTCTTCTCCTCTTTCGTCTTCACTCGAGATCACTGATGCGACGTCGCTCGACGTCAATCCAGGCGCGCACATGCGCGCGGCCGTTGCGCAGTTCGATTCCCCGCATCTCGAGTGCCGCGAGGAACCGCACCGCGTCGAGGTCGATCAGATCGACCTGAGTGAGATCGACGGCGCAGGGGAGCTCGCCTTGGTCCATCGACGCTTTCAACGTCTGCACGTCGTCCGATCCGATGCGGCCCGTGAGCGTGAGAACGTCTTTCGAGTCACTGCCTGTCCGTTCGATCTTCAGCACGATTCGTCAACCTCTGGCCGCTCTGAATCGCAACGCGGCTGCCACAGTCGAGTCGTTGATTTCATGGGACTTAGCGGCGAAAGGCGGTGGCGAATGACGACAGATGGCGAGTCTCGTCACCGCCTCCGCGACACACGTGGTGTACAAACGGGCGGTGCTGCGCATCGCACACATCTCCGACACGCACGTGCTCTCGCGCTCCGGCACGAGGTGGCGCGATCTGCTGTTCAACAAGCGGATCACGGGATACGCGAACACGGTCCTGCGCCGCGGCCGCGTGCATCGCCGCGAATATCTGCTCGCCGTCCTTCGCGCGGCCGCGCAGGATGCGGATCACGTCGTCGTCACCGGCGACATCACGAACCTCGCGCTCGAGAGTGAGTTCGAGAAAGCGCGCGAGTTGCTCGACGGGATGGGGAGCAACGTCACCGTCGTACCCGGCAATCACGACATCTATCTGCCGTCGACGCATCGCGATCGGCGCTTCCCGCATCACTTCGGGACGTTCCTGCGGTCCGATCTTCCCGAGTACGCGATCGATCTCCCCGCCGGGTCGTTTCCATGCGTGAAGCTCCTCGGCCCGGCCGCGATCATCGCGCTCTCCAGCGCGGTTCCTCGTCCGCCATTCATCGCCGCCGGTTTCCTCGGTCACGAGCAGCTCGAAGCGTTGCGCCGCGTTCTGGAGCACCCGGAGGTCGCGCGGCGGACGCCCGTCGTCCTCGTGCATCACTCGCCGATCGACTCGCGCCCGCGCTGGCAACAGCTGCGAGACGGCCTCGTCGACGCGGCGCGATTGCGGGAGACGCTTATGCCACTTGTTCGCGGCCTCGTGCTATTCGGCCACATCCACGTGCGGGTCCGCTGCTCGCTGCGCACGAACGCGGGCGCGCTCGACGTCGTCTCCGCCAGCGGCGCCGCGCTCGACCATCCCGATCTCTCGGTTCGCGCAGGATTCAATCGTTACGACATCGATGACGACGGACGCGTCGCGCAGATCACCGCGATGACCGTCGATCCGTCGAACGGCTCGATGATGACGGGGACGATCCGTCAACGAACGGAGTGCGTATGAACTACCGGCGTGTCCTCTTGCTGCGCAAGAACGATGGCGGCGGAGCTGACGCACTGCTGCCGCGCATGGCACCGGCGGCCGAAGTGCTGCGGATCGACGCGAGAGAGGACCTGACGCCGCTCGATCGCTCCGCGGGCATCGATCTCGTCGTTGCCGAGCAGCTTTCCGTCGCCGATCTGCCGATGATCGCGGAGCTCCGGAAACGGACCGGCAGCGCCGTGTTGTGGATCCAGACCGCCGTGCCGGCGCTTCGCGGCGACCTTCAAGTCCTCGGTCTCGCGGCAAGTCCGCGTGCAAGTGCTGCTGTCGCGGCCTTCCTTCGCGAGCATGGCGGCGCGGAGGTTCGCGCGAGAGTGGCCGCGGCGATGCCGCTTTCGGACGCCGAGACGATCGACCTCGTCGTCGTGCCGCGATTTCCGGGTCCGCTTCTCCCGCTGCTCGCGCAGCGCGCGCCGGTTCTCGTTCTTCCGCCGCTGCAGCCGGTACCGCTGGCGCGCGACATCGACGCGCCGGATGTGATCGACGATCGCGGTGTCTTCCGGACGACGATCCGTTATGCGACGGGAGTGGGCCGGCTCGAACCGATTCCCGACCAGCAGGTGGAGCTCGTCCTGCGCGACGGAGTCATCGCGACGGTTGAGTCTCACGACGGCGCGGCGGAGTACCGCGCCGATCAGGTCGACCGCGCGATCGGAATCCGCCGCGCAGGCGTGACGCATCTCGAAGTCGAGTTTGCCCTCATCGCTCCCGGCTCCCAGCTCCTCGTCCTCTTCGATGCCGCGGTGTCGAACGACGAGCTGGCCGGCATCGCGCGCGCGGCGCGTGACCGCGGCATCGACGTGCTCGCGGTACGCGTCCGCCCGGTGCAAAGCTGCCGCTCGATCCGGGCACGGCTGATGCGCGCCGGCCTGGCGCCCCGAGTGGTCGACGCCAGCGCGGTGCTCGACGAAGGGCCGGCGCTCGACGTCGGCATGCACGTCGATGCCGTGCGCCTCGCACGCGTCGGAGCACACCTGCGCGCGGCGGGATTTCCGGTCGCCGCGATCGTGCACTGCGCGACTCGCGTGCCGTGGACTTCCGGTTTCACGGCGTTGCGTGCGGGCGATCTCGCGGCCGCGGAGCTTCAGCCATCAGCCCTCGCGGCGGCACCCACGACGCTGGACGAACGGCTCGACAGCGTCACTGGCACACGCAGCATCGCGGGCAATCGGATCGAGCTCGAGATCGACAACGCGAAGGCGCGGCGGTGGCTGCTCGACAGCATCGCTTCCGCGAAGGAGCGCATCCATCTGCAGCTCTACATGGCCGCCGACGACGACGTCGGCAGGGCCGTCGAGTCGGCGCTGGCGGATGCGGCAGCGCGCGGCATGAAGGTCCGCGTCGTCGCCGACTCGCTTCATTCGATGCAGGGTTCCTTCGGCATGCACAATCCGCTGCTCGAGCGGCTCGCGTCGCACAGCGGCGTCGAGTTGCGTCTGGGCGGACCGATCATCTCCCCTCCGTCCGTCGAGGAGTTCAAGCAACGCGACCATCGAAAGCTCGTCGTCTTCGACGGCATTCTCGCGCTCCTCGGCGGCCGCAATCTGTCGCACGAGTACTACTCCGGTTTCGACGAGGTGCCGCTCGAGACGAGATCCGAGTGGCGGCAGGTTCCGTGGCTCGACGCCGGCGCTCGCGTCGAAGGACCCGCGGTCGCCGCGCTGGAACGATCGTTCCTCGATGCGTGGACCGCAGCCGGCGGAGCGCCGTACGAAGTCGTCGAGTCTGCGCCAGCCGGATCGGCCACGGTCCGCGTCGCGACGCATCACGGCCTTCGCGATGTCTGCACGCTGGAGGCATATCTCGCACTGATCGACAGCGCGCGATCGCACGTTTACATCGTCAACGGTTTTCCATTGGTCCTCGAGATCCAGCACGCGCTCCTGCGCGCGCTGCGCCGCGGCGTTCGCGTGCGCACGCTCTTCGGCAATCTGACGCCGACCCACGCGGGGCAGGCGTTCGAAGGCGCGTGGAGCTCCGCGCGCGTCGAGGCGACGAACCTCGTGCGATCCCGGATGGACACGCTCGTCGCCGCCGGTGCCGAGGCGTACGAGCTCGTCATCCCGCGGCAGGCTCGCTGGCACGAAGACGTCGGTGACATTCATCCGCACGTTCACGCCAAACTGGCGAGTGTGGACGGTCGAGTGTGCAGCGTCGGAAGCGCCAACCTCGATATCACTGCCGGCTATTGGGAGAGCGAGTTGATGCTGATCGTCGAAGATGCCACGCTCACCGCGGCGCTCGAGTCGCGCATCGAGACATTCATGAAGTGGTCGCAGCGGATCAATCGCGAAGACCCGCAGTGGCAGGAGAGCGCCCGCCACCGGCAGTGGATGCGCCACTGGCCCGGGGTGCTGTCGATTTGAGAAGGCTGCTGGGCTGCGTCTCGTAGCCGACGTTTCGGGTAGGCTGTCCGTACCACTGTCATGCGGTACGTTGTACTCACCCTCACGCTCCTCCTCTTGATCTTCGCAACGCCACTCGCCGCGAGCTGGTGGCCTGCCTGGAGCTCGACCGATGTGCAGCTGTATGTCGGACAAACAGCGCGCGTGCGGGTGACGCCGACGTGGAGTGGTCTCGTCGACTACGGCAACGGCGTCCACTGGACGTTCGGCAGCGACAACCCGGCGGTTGCATCCGGAACCGTGCAACTCGAAAGCGCGAAGCCGCAGGACTTCGACATCACGGGCGTGGGTCCCGGCGTCGCCCACATCCGGGAGAATGCGACCGGGTGGCCCTACGTGACGATTCGCGTCGCCTGTGCACCCGAAAATCCCGCGATCGCGGCGGAGCCGGTGGTGCAGGCGGCACTCGGACGCGAGGTGCATCTGACGGTCGTCACGGAGTACGAAAGCCGCGCAACCTTCCGCTGGTACCTCGGCAACCTCGGCGACACATCGCGACCGCTCGGCAGCAGCAGCGCGGACGTCACTTTCAAGGCCGATTCCTCCGGACCCCAGTACATCTGGGCCGAGGTGACGACGGCGTGCTCAACGACGCATGTGCAGTTCCGCGTCGACGTGCCCGCGCGCCAACGGTCAGTCCGGCATTAACGACAACCGCGCGAGAGCTGCTTCGCGACCTGCGCCGAGGGGTAGAGCGCGTGGGCTGCGAGGGCATGTTCGCAGCGCGTTTTCCCGCCGCGCGCGAGGCGGAGATGGAGTCGGAAGTTGCCGGGATCGATTCGGGAGCCGTGCTCGAGTTGGGCGCGGTTGCGGGCGGTCGTGTAGATGTCCATTCCGATAAGTTGGGAGCCGCTGCGGTAAGCGCCGGCGGCGGAGACAAGGATCAGCGCGAGGATCAGGACCACGTTCGGGCGCTTCGCCGGCAGGATTGCCGGTGCCACGCTCATGAGCGCGCCGATGGAGGCGAAGACGATGTACGCGGGGACGGCCGTCATGAGGACGGCGTCGAACAGGCCGGAGACGAGCGCTCCGGCGATGACGCCGAGGAGCGCAACCGCGGCGAGTGCGGAGTCGGCGTCGGGAGCGGAGAAGAGCTGGCCGAAAGCGAGACGAATGACGCCGAGGAAGAAGAGACCGAGGAGGACGGTGGCGCCGGGACCGCGCTCCGCGACGAACGCCACCCAGTCGCTGCTCGGCCACGGGTTCATCGTCATCCCGGGGTCGGATTCGTTCATCGACGGATCGCTCCCCGGAGCGCGGGTCGGATACTCGACCGCCCAGTTGCCGGGTCCGACGCCGAAGAGCGGATGACGAACAGCGAGGCCGAGGGTGCGCTCGTACTGGATGAGCCTCCCCTTCCCGCTACCTCCTGAGTAGTCGGCGACTTTGTGGATCGACTCGAGGTACGGGTTCTTGCTGCGCCAGTGCAGCGCATTCGGGAGCACGAGGACGGCGCCGATGGCGATGGCTGCAACGACGACGGTGAAACCGAGGCGCCGCCACGTCCGGCCGTCGCGGCGCAACGTTCGCGAGGCGAGGAGCGCGAACAGGAGCACGATCAGCATCGCGGCGAATGCGAGCCATGCCGCGCGCGAGCGGGTGATGACGAGCGACGCGGTGACGAGCGCCGTCCCGATCGCGTTCCAGAGAAAAGTGCGACGGCGTTGCGCAGTGACCGTCAGGAACAGCAACAGCGGCAGGCCGAACGCGGCGACGTGCGCGATGAAGTTGCGGTTGCCGAGGGTCCCGCCGGGAGCGCGATTCTCGGAGAAGAGCTCGATGTCGAGACCGTAGGTCTGCAGCAGAGACGTGACGGCGGCCACGATCACAGCGAATGCGAGCGCTCCGACCAGCGCGCGGCGGTGTGTCCGCGCGGCCCAGAAGATCAGCACGCTCGAGACGCTGATCGTCAGGCCGCGAAGGCCGAGCCAGCGGTTCGTCGCGAGCAGCGCCGAGAGCGCACTCAGGCCGACGAACGCGGCGAGCAGCCAGTCGAGGCGCGTCATCTCGAGGTCGCGCAGCCCGCGCCAGGCGAACAGCGCGCCGAGGACCGCCGCGACGTGCAGCACCAGCTCCTTGGCGACGAAGAAGCGATCGAGCTCGAAGGCGTGGAACGTCGAAACGGCGACAACGACCGCGATGGCGCCGACCTGGAGGATGCGCAGCGAGAGCCGCATGCAGCCGCGATGTTACCTGCACGGAACCGTTGGCACGGTTCATTCGTCAACATTCACCGATGGGCAGGCTCACACGTGACGAAGAGCTCGAACAGCTCGTTCGCGAGCTGAATCAGGAAAATGAACGCGGCGCCGTGACGGAGACGGGGCCGCAGACGACGCTTCAGGCTGCGCCGCAGGCGGTGCCGGAAGGGAACCCGCTGGAGCGGCTGCTCACCGAGATGACGCAGCGCGGTGCGAGCGATCTCCTCCTGATCGCCGGCAACCCGCCGATCACTCGGCTGGGCGGACGGCTGATTCGGGTCGACGAGGAGCTCCTCGACGGCGACGACGTCGCGGCGTACTTCGCCGGGTTCCTGACCGCGCGCCTGCAGGAGCAACTCCGCGAGAACGGCGCCGCCGACTTCTCGATCTACCTCAACCGCTATCGGTTCCGCGTGAATGTGCACCGCCAGCGCGGCACGCTTGCGGCGGCGATACGCGCGCTGCCGACCGAGGTGCCGACGCTGTCGCAGTTGCACCTCCCGGTATCGCTGGCGGATCTCGTCAAACCGACGCGAGGACTCGTCCTCGTCTGCGGTCCGACCGGCTCGGGGAAGACGACGACCCTCGCCTCGCTCGTCGAGATCATCAATCACAACGAGCAGCGCCACATCATCAGCATCGAAGACCCGGTCGAGTACGAGCACCGGAACGTGAAGTCGGTAGTCGAGCAGATCGAGATCGGGCGTGACGCGCCGTCGTTCGCCGCCGCGCTGCGGGCGGCGCTGCGGCAGGATCCGGACGTGATTCTGGTCGGCGAGATGCGCGACCTCGAGACGGTGTCGATCGCTCTCACCGCCGCTGAGACGGGGCACCTCATTCTCTCGACGCTGCATACCAGCGACGCGGCGCAGGCGATCCACCGCATCATCGACGTCTTCCCGCCGCAGCAGCAGAATCAGATCCGGCAGCAGCTCGCGCTCTCGCTCAACGCGATCGTCATCCAGCAACTGATCCCGCGTGCCGACGCCCCCGGACGTGCGGTCGCCGTCGAGGTGTTGATGGCGAACCAGCCGGTGCGCAATCACATTCGCGGCAACAAGCTGCAGCAGTTCGCGACAGAGATCACGATGGGCAAACGCCAGGGGATGATCTCGTTCGAAGACTCGCTCGTGGCGCTGGTGCGGCAGGGATTGATCACGCTGGAAGATGCTCGAAACCGCGCGACGCGTCCGGAAGAATTGGAGAGTCTGCTTCGCGCTTAGAATGCGCCCGATGCGGCGCGCTTCTCTCGATCTGGCGTTCCTCGCCGCGCTGACGCTCCTCACGAACTTTCTCTACTTCGCCTACAGCAACGGCGACTTCTTCTTTCCCGACTCCGCGACGTACATCGAGCCGGCGCGGTCGATGCTCGCAGGCCGCGGTTTTCTGCGGGCGAACGGGATCATCGAGACGTTCCGCACGCCCGGCTATCCGCTCTTTCTGATGCTGTTCCGTAGCTTTACGGCGGTCGTCGTCGTGCAGCATCTGATGAATGTCGCGCTTGCGATGGCGATCTATCTCTTCGCGCGGCAGCGTTTCTCACGCGGCGTGGCGATTGCGGCCGGCATCCTGTTCGCGCTCGACACGCCGACGATTCACTACGGAAACAAGGTCCTGACCGAGACGCTCTTCACGGCCGGCCTGTTCGCGTTGCTCTGGCTCGTTCTGCGTCCGCGGTCCAACATGCTCATAGCCGGTCTTCTGGTCGGAGCGCTCGTGCTGGTACGACCGGCCGCGATCCTCTATTTCGTCGTCATCGCGATCGTATTCATGCGACGGAAGCGGATCGCGGTGTTCGTCATCGCATCCCTCCTCCTTCCCCTCGGTTGGGCGATGCGCAACAAGGTGCGCACCGGGGTTTTCGCGATCTCCGACGTCGCGGGGATCAACATGCTTCTGCACCGGGCGGCGCCTTCGCTCGCGATCTTCGACGACTATGACTTCGCCGATGCGCTGAAAGACCGTCAGGACGAGCTGGTGGCCGACGCCGACACGGAGATCGAGCGCACCCTCGACATCGGGAGCGCGGGCGATCTGAACCCGGCGCAGCACGCGATGTGGTTCGGAAAAATCGGACGCCGCGTCGCGCTCCGGCATCCGCTCGGCCTCGCGACGGTGCTCGTCCGCGGCATCGGCGTGAACCTCTTCGACACCGACGCCGAGGCGCTGACGATGGTGAGCAGTGTGCCGCCGACCCTTCTGCAGATCGCGCTCGACGTCTGGACGCACGCGATCACGCTGTTCGCGCTCTTCGGCACGTTGCTCCTCTGGAAGCGCGACCGCACGCTCTCGCTCCTCTTTGCACTCACGATCGCGTACTTCGTCCTGATCTCCGCCGGCAGCGAGGCGGAGTCGCGTTTCCGCGTTCCGATCGTGCCGATTCTGGCGATCAGCGCGGCGATCGGAGCCGGCGCGATCAGGCGCGCCGCAGTTCCGGATTCTCGATGATCCGCACGCCGTCCGGCGGCGACTCGACCGCATTCGCGATCGCGCGCACGACGCTGCGCAGCTTCACGGGATAGAGCCGCTGCGCCGTTGCGCGAGACGACGGAACGAGCATCGCGAGCCAGTAGAGCGGCAGAACGGCGTACGGCCACCGATGCGTCGGCCCGAGGACGTACCACGGCCGGACGAACGTGGAGGGGATGCCTGATTCGCGGAGCAGCCGCTCGCCTTCCGCGCGGACGGCGACGTAGTCGCGCATGACCGGCGCCGGCTGCGCGACGCTGAGATAAACGAACTGCCGGACGCCTCCCCGCTTCGCGGCATCGACTGACGCGCGCACCGAGGCGAGGTCGATACGCTGGAACTCGGCGGCCTTCGTGGGTGACGGATGCGCCACGCCGACGAGCTGGACGAACGTGTCGCTCGGCGCCACGAGGTCGCGGAACGTCGAAGCGTCGAGTGCGTTGCCGCGCACCGGCACCGCGCCTCTTGCCAACTTCGGCTCGGAGCCCGCTCTTACGAGAGCGCGCACGGTGTGTCCCCGCGCGATGAGCTCGGGAAGGAGGTGTCCGCCGATGTATCCGGTTCCACCGGTCACGAAGATGTTGCTCAAATGCTCGCCCGCTGCTCCCTCCTTTTGCATACGCTTTCGGTCATGCATCGGATTGCCGGAGTTGCCCTGCTCCTTGCGCTGACGGCCTGCAACCGCGGCGACGCGCAGCCGGTGCCGGTGACGAACGCCGGCCTCGGGCACCACGAGATCCGCGTCGACCAGCTGCCGCCGCCGTATGCGACGCGAAGCGCAGGGAATCCGCCGTGGACGCGGAAGCGTCCGGCCGACGCGCAGCTGCACCTCCCGCCCGGTTTCCACATCGCGCTCTACGCGACCGGCATCGACGATCCGCGCAACATGATCCTCGCGCCGAACGGCGACGTCATCGTGGCGCAGAGCGGCGCGAGTCAGATCAGCATTCTCCGGAACGGACAGCGATACACGTTCACAACCCAGATCGCCGATCCGTTCGGCCTCGCCATTCACGGCGAGTGGCTCTACGTCGGCGCCGAAGATGGGATCTACCGGATGCCGTACCGCGCCGGCGAGACCGCGTCGCGCGGCGGGGTGCAGAAGCTCGCGCCGCTCCCGAGCGGCGGCCACTCGACGCGGAACATCATCTTCAATGCGGACGGCACGCAGCTCTACACCGCCATCGGCTCGGCGTCGAACGTCTCGCCCGAAGGGCCGCCGCGCGCCGCGATCATGCAGTACGACGCGAACGGCAAGAACGGCCACACCTTCGCGTTTGGTCTGCGCAATCCGGTCGGTCTTGCCTGGAATCCGGCGACGCACGAGCTCTGGACCGCCGTCAACGAACGCGACGGCCTCGGCGACGATCTCGTGCCCGACTACATCACCGACGTCCATGCCGGCGCGTTCTACGGCTGGCCCTACGCCTACCTCGGCGCGCATGAAGATCCGCGGCGCCGCGGCGAACGGCCGGACCTCGTCGCGAAGGCAATCGTCCCCTCGCTCTTGATCCAGTCGCACTCCGCGCCGCTCGGCATCGTCTTCTACAACGGCACGATGTTCCCGCCCGAATATCGCGGGCGCGCCTTCGTCGCGCTGCACGGCTCGTGGAACCGATCGCGGCGCACCGGCTACAGCGTCATCTCCGTTCCGTTCCGCAACGGAAAGCCGTCCGGCGGCTATGACGATTTCGCCACCGGCTGGATGACCGACCCGTCGTCGAACAGCGTCTGGGGGCGTCCGGTCGGACTGCTCGTTCTCGCTGACGGATCGTTGCTCGTCTCTGACGACGGCGCGAACGTCATCTGGCGCGTTACCTACTCCAAATAACGGGTTTGCCGTTTGCAACCTCCAGAGGAGGGGGAAATCGAATGGCAGATCACGAAAACAACCGACGAGGCCGCATTTCACGTCTGACCGGCAGCGTGAAGCGTCTCTTTTCCCGAAGACACGATGAAAGCGAACAGCGCGTCATGCGAAGCGGACGCGACGACGTCGCCACACCGATCCGCACCGAGCGCGAGCAGCCGCATTCGCGTCCGGCACGCCGCGAACCCGACATTCCGATGGAACAGCTGAACCAGACGTACTCGCCGACGCAGACGAGCCTGAAGGGGCCGTTCCGCAGCAGCGGGTCCGACCAGCAACGAGACCAGGAGTTCGCCAGCGGCGCGGGTGTCGATCGCTGGAGTGACGAGGACCACTACACCAATAAATCGGGAGACCCGCGCATCGGAACCCACCGCCGCAGCTACGAGCCGGGCGAGCGCGACACGCTGCCCGACAACAACAAATAGGAGGGAACATGCCCCAGGACACACCACTCACCACCAGCGGGTTCGGAACGCCCAGTTCAAACGAGATCGGCTCGAACGAGATCTGCCCGACGTGCGGTCAGTCTCGCAATCAGAACCGCGGACTCGAGCAGTTTCTCGGCCGCCTCGGCGTCTCCGACGAGATGATCCAGAACCTCAAGACGCAGATGCAGAACGTCGACATGGAGCAGTACCTCAACACCGCGCGCGACTACCTGAACCAGGGGACGACGAAGGCGACGGCCTACGCGAAGGAGAACCCGGGGAAGGTCGCGGCGGGAGTCGCGGCGCTGGCGGTGGGGGCGGGGCTGCTGATTAGTACGCTGAATCGCGAGTAGACGTCGTCGGTTGTCGGTTGTCAGTTTTCGACAACCGACAACCGATTACTGACAACCTCGCTACAATTCGGGCCGACAAATGGCCCTCTTCCAATCCGACCTCAAGGACACCGTCCGTCGTCTGTCGAACAAAGAGTTCCAGACGAACGAGGAGCGCGACGAGCTGCTCGCGCGAATCATGACGGCGGAGAACATCCGCGCGCGCGACGTGGCTTGGATGCTCTTTCGTCCCGACCGGACGTTCCGCGACACCGGCGCGAAGGTGCTGATGCGCGTACGCGACCCGGAGTCGTTCGACGTCTTCCTCCTCGAGTCGAAGGGAAAACCGGAAGCGGCGGTCCGCGCGGCGGTCAGCAGCTTCTTCGCGCTCAACCTGCCCGGGATCGATCAACGCGCGGCGCAGATCCTCGCCGTCCCGACGAAAGAGACGAAAGAGACGCGCGAGATGCAGGAGGCCGCCAGGCGCGTGCTCCTGGAGGCGCCGCTCACCGGCGCGATCACGCCTCTGATCTGGCAGCTCGCGATGCAGGGATGGCCCGAAGACCGTCTCCCCTACCTGTCCAAGCTCGCGGCCGGCGAGATGGACGATCGCGTGATCGCCCGCTGGCGGCAGATCGCGGCGGACGACGAACCGATGATCCGCGAGAAGGGGGTGCAGGTTCTCGCAGACCGCGCTCCCGCGGCGGCAGTCGACATCCTCGTCAAAGAGCTGCCACGCGTCGGCTACGCGACGCAGCAGTCCGTCGTCGATGCTCTCACGCGCGTCGCAACCGGGCGCGGCGTCGAGTTCGCCGACAAGCTCCTCCCGCTCGTCGCATCCGGCGACGCGGCGACGCGCAGCGCCGTGCTCAAGATCCTGGCGGGCATCGGCGATCCGCACGAGATCGTGAAGCGGTTCATCCTCTTCTCGAAGTCGCTCGCCGGTTTCGTGCGCGACCGCGCGCTCGATTCTCTCCGCGCGTTCGGCGATCAGCTCATCGAGCCGGCGATCGAGCTCCTGCGCGATCCGGACGACGACGTTCGTGCCGCCGCCATCGCCGTTGCCAGCGCGTTTGACGATCCGCGCATCGTGCCTGCGACCATCGCGCTGCTGAAGGATTCCGACTGGTGGATCCGCATCGCCGCGGCCGACACGCTCGGGCGCCTCAAAGACTCGCGCGCCGTCGAGCCGCTCATGGCCGCGCTCGCCGATCCCGACGTCCGCTGGGCCGCCGTCGAGTCGCTCGGCCGCATCGGCGACCCGCGCTCGCTCCCCGCCCTCGGCAAGATGCTCGCCGATCCGACACCCGACGTCCGGATCGAGGTCATGCAGGCGCTGCGGCACTTCAAGCACCCGCAGGTCCAGAACGCTCTCCTGCAGATGGCGGCGAACGACCCGGAACGGAACGTCCGCGCGCGGGCCATCGACATCCTCGACGAGATCGCGCTGAGCGAGAACAAGTCGCAGGCGCAGATCGACTCCGTCCGCAAACAGGCGCTCACCGTCACCGGCAAATCGGGCGACGCGAAGCTGAACACGCTCCTCATCGCGACGCGCAATCAGGGCGGTTCCGACTTTCACCTCTCGGTCGGCCAGCCGCCGATCCTCCGCATCTCGGCCGATCTCCTCCGCGCGCAGGCGGACCCGTTCACGCCGGAGCAGACCGAGGAGATGCTGCGCGAGATCCTGACGCCGCCGCAGTGGGCGACGCTCGAGAAGGACCACCAGCTCGATTTCTGCTACTTCATCCCGCAGGGCGGCCGCTACCGCGGCAACGTCTTCTACGACCAGAAGGGCTACAACGCCGTCTTCCGCGTCATCCCCGAAAAGCCGCCGACGATCCTGGAGCTGGGACTCCCGCCGCACCTGGCCGAGATCTCCGACTACCACCAGGGCCTCGTCCTCGTCTGCGGTCCCTCAGGGTCGGGAAAGTCGACGACGCTCGCCGCGCTGGTGAACCTCTTCAACGAGACGCGCGCCGATCACGTGCTGATGATGGAAGACCCCGTGGAGTTCGTGCACCCCTTCAAGAGCTGCCTCGTCAATCAGCGCGAGGTCGGATCGCACACGCAGTCGTTCGCGCGGGCGCTCCGCGCGGCGCTGCGCGAAGATCCCGACGTCATCGTCATCGGCGAGTTGCGCGACAACGAGTCGATCACGCTCGCGCTCACCGCCGCCGAGACCGGCCACATCGTCCTCGGCACGCTCAACTCCACGAGCGCGCCGAAGGCGATCGACCGCATCCTCTCGAGTTTCCCGGCCGACGAGCAGCCGCAGATCCGCGCGTCGCTCTCCGAGTCGCTCAAGTACGTCGTCGCGCAGCGGCTCCTCCCCGCGAAAGAGGCGCGCAAGCAGGTCGCCGCGTTCGAGGTGCTCAAGGGGACGAGCAACATCGCCAACATGATCCGCGACGAGAAGACGTATCAGATCTACTCGGCCATGCAGATCGGGCGCAGCCTCGGGATGCAGACGTTCGACGAGGCGCTGAAGGATCTCGTCCGGCGCGACCAGATTACCGCCGAGACCGCGTACCTCGCCGCGCAGAAGAAAGAAGACTTCGAACCGATGGTCAGCCCCGCATTCATCGCGGGAACGAAGACGGTATAGACGATGGCGTCCAACAAGATCGACCGCTTCCTCCGCCTGATGAACGACCGCGGCGCGTCCGACTTTCACCTCACCGTCGGGCGCCCGCCGATGCTGCGCGCCTCCGGGTCGATGGAGCCGATTCGCTATCGCGTCATCTCCGAGCTGGACTTCAACGAGATGCTCTCCGCCGTCACGCCAAAACGGAACTGGGAAGAGTTCCTCGCGGGGGGCGATACCGACTGGGCCTATGAGATCCCGGACGTCGCGCGCTACCGCGTGAACCTCTTCCGCCAGCAGCGCGGCGCCGGCGCGGTCTTCCGGATCATCCCGTCGAAGATCATGACCCTGGAGCAGCTCGGCCTCCCCGACCAACTCCGCCGCCTGGCCGCGATCCGCAGCGGTCTGGTGCTCGTCACCGGCCCCACCGGCTCGGGCAAATCGACAACGCTCGCCGCGATCATCGATCTCATCAACGACACCCGCTCGCAGCACATCATCACGATCGAAGACCCGATCGAGTTCGTTCATCCGAACAAGAAGTGCCTCATTCACCAGCGCGAGATCGGTACGCACGCGACGTCATTCGCCGAGGCGCTCAAAGCGGCCGGGCGTGAAGACCCCGACATCGTTCTGGTTGGCGAGATGCGCGACCTCGAAACGATCCATATGGCGCTCAACGCCGCCGAACGCGGCACGCTCGTCTTCGGCACGCTGCACACCAACAACGCCGCGAAGACGATGGACCGCATCATCAGCGTCTTCCCCGCTCCCGAGCAGGAAGGCATCCGCGGCGTTCTGGGAGAGACGATCCGCGCCGTCGTCGCTCAGCAGCTCATGCCGAAGCTCGGCGGCGGCCGCGTCGCCGCCATTGAGATCCTCTTCGCCTCTCCCGCCATCGGCAACATGATCCGCGAGGGGAAGACCGGGCAGATCACGTCGGCCATTCAGACCGGCGTGAAGGAAGGCATGATCGAGATGGACGCGTCGATCAAGAAGCTCTACGAGGAGAAAAAGATCTCCGCCCGCTCCGCGTACGACAAAGCGATCGACAAGGAGCAGTTCAAGGACGTCCTCCAGGCGGAAGGGATGCGGGAGTAGCTCTCTAGAAGCGCTCCTGCACCCCCACCAGGTAGTTGATCCGCGACGTCAACTGCGTCCCGTTCACGTTCTGCACGACCGGCACCTGCACGTAGCCGTACAGCGATGTCGCGTGTGAAACGGAAAACCGGACGCCGGGGCTGAGATAGACGAAGGTTCCGCCGGTGAGATCGGGATTCTCCTCCGTGTCCCCGATGGCGTCCTTCGCGCGATGCCGCACGTTCACCTGCCCGAGGAGATGCAGTTTGTCCGTGAGCGGATATTCGGAGCCGGCGTTCAGCTGGAGCTCGTTCCCGATGCGGTAGCGCGACGTCCCTCGTCCGTTGGCGCGATACGACACCGACGCAAAGAACGGAATGAGCGTCGTCTTTCCCATCATCCCCTGCAGCGACGTGTCGCGGAGAATGCCGCTCTGCCAGGTCGCGCCGAGGAGGATGTCGGTCGACCCGCTCCCCGGCTGGATCGGCACTTCTCCTTCCTCGGGATTGTCGCCGCGGCTCACCTCGTGCTCCGCGCCGGTGGGGAACTTGACGCCGGCAGAGAACCACAACGACGAGCCGACCGGCGGCTCTCCGCGCCACGCACGCCAGCGCGCCTGAAGCGAGGCGTCGCCGAAGTCGTGGAAGCGCCACTGCTCAGCGTCGCCGGTGGCGATCTCGATGTGATCGTGCTCCCGGCTGATGTACGGCGCCGTCGCGACGAATACCAGCGACGGCGTCGCGCGGTAGCTGAGCGTCAATGTCGCGACGCGGTTGAACGTCTGCAGTTCGTGGTGTTCCGTCTCCGGGGCGTGTCCGCGGAGGCGGTCCTGCTTGATGTACTGGAATGACAGATCGGCGACGAGCGTCGAGGTGTCGGTGAGGCCGAGGGCGTGAAGGTCGATCGGGCACGACGACGAGCCGCAGCTCGCGAAAAGCTGTGGCGCAAATGCAAAGCAGAGCAGGACGGCAACTTTCCCGCGCATGGGGGGCTCCTTCGGGCAGTGCTCAGTGGCTTAGTGCTGAGTGCTTAGGAGACGCGCGGGGGTGGCGGGTCGGGGGCGGAGGGGCGGAAGAGGGATGCAGTGCCGCGATGCGTCACCGAAGAAGTGCGCGTGCGTTCCGCCGAGACGACAACATGACTCGCGAAAACAGCGACACAGTGCCGGTCCACGGCCACCCGTTCGTCGGCGCCGCACGAACGCATCCCTTTCCCGCGCTGCGACTTGTGCATCGGACACGACTTGGTCATCTTGCCGATGCAGCACGGTGCCACGGCGCATGCGTCTCCCCTCCTCGCGAGAAAGTCGCCGAGAGAAGGAACCACCGTCAGGGCAACGGAGACGATGAGCGTGGAGAACCACCGCACGTCCGCAGTGTATCGATCTCTCCTACCGCCCGCATCTCCGTGTTTCAGAACTTGTAGAGCACGGCCGCGAAGAGTGCGCTGTCGCCCTTCTTCACCGTCGCCAGCGGCGGACGCGTTTTGTAGTCGTAGGCGTACGCCAGCTTCAGCTCGAGGCGGGCGGCCACGGCGGTCGTGAGCCCGGCGTCGAAGTGATAGAGGGCATCGCCGAAGTCCTGCGTCTTCCAGATGCCGGAGAGCTTCTGCACGAACTTGCTCGTCGCCGAGAGCGCCCAATCGAAGTTCTCTCCCGCTTTCACCGCGCCGCTCGACGAACGGCCTGTCGATCCCCGCTCCACCTCGGCGCCGGCCGCGGCGTCGATCGTCAGGTTCCGTGTGTCGCTCTTGATCAGGCGATACCCGGCGCCCGCGAGGGGCGCGATGAAGTAGTCGAGGTCTTTGAACGGATCGCGGAGGTAGTTCACCTCGGCGAACGCGAACGTCCGGTCGGAGAGGTTGTACTCGTACCGCACATCGGCCGCCGCCTTGTCGACATTGGTGACGCCGTCCGATTCGCCGCGCAGATAAAGCGCGTCGGCCTTGAACACCACCTTCGTCTTCGGGTCGTACTTCGTCGTGAAGGACAGGTTGTAGTTCTTCGTGTCGGTGTTACCGCTCGTGATCGCGAGACCCGCACCGATGCTGCTCGCCCATACCTTGTCCGGCGCCTTCGCCTCTTCACCGAACGCCGGAATCGACAGGAACACGAGTCCCGCAAGGACTGCCCACTTCTGCATTACCGCACCTCCGCGCGACGCGCAGCAAAGTGCAAGCCTGACTCAGCCGGCGGCGGTGTCGCTGGCCGCGCGCCACTCGGCCCACTGCTCCGGCACGGACGACGTGAAGGTCCGTTTCGGATTCCAGCCGAGGCGCTGGCGGGTATCGCTGCTGTCGACGATCTGGTCGAGGACGAGGGCGTCGACGAAGGCGCCGAGCTTGGCGCGCATCGCGTCTGCGGGCAGGAATTCGAGGCGTGAGCTCGGGCCGACGGCGCGTGCGCATTGCTCCATCGGTGCGTGCGTGTCGTCGACGGCGTGGAAGATTCCGGTTGCGCGCAGCTCGGCGGCACGCACGAAGAGCTTCGCCAGCTCGTGAAGGTCGACCATCGACCAATGATTGCGGCCGTCGCCGACGATCTGGATCGGGCGCCCCTGCTCGACGGACGCGAACCAGTCGCGAAGGAGGCTCTGCTTTCCGCCGTAGACGCATCCCGGCCGGATCACGCAGCCATTCGCCCCGAGGGCGCGCTGCTCCGTCTCCGGACGCCACGACGCGATCTCCAGCGGATTCACCGGCGAACGCTCGTTCGCGTTCGTCGTGTTGCCGAGAACCCAGACACCGGACGTCCAGATCAGGTGCGCGCGCTGCGCCGAGTAGGCGTCGAGCGCCTTGTGCGCCAGCTCCGCCGTCCGGTCGTTCGACTGCGCCGTGTGGACGATTGTGTCGTACTGCGCGAGCGTCTCCCCCATGGAAGGCAGCGAATCGAGGTCGCCGGCGACGACGACTGCGCCGATGTCGCGGAGATGTCCGGCATCCGCTTCAGGACGGACGAGAGCCGCCAGTTCATGGCCGCGTTCGCGGAGAGCGTCAGCGATTGCCGAGCCGACGTAACCGGTCCCGCCGGTGATGAAGACTCGCAACTAGCGCTTCTTTTCCATCGCGCGGCGGAACGCGAGCGCCATGGCGCTTTCGCCTTCCGACTCACGCTGCTCGTCCATGAACTTCGAGTACTCCTCGCGCTCGGCGGCCGCCTTGGCGGCGTCGTAGCTGAGCGAGATGCGCTTGCGGCCCGGGTCGACGCTCATGATGCGGACGACGAGCTTGTCGGCGGCGCGGACCGAGCCGGCGATCTCCTGCGCGATCTCCGAATTCGGCACGAGGCCGACCAGGCCCGGCTCGAGCTGGACGAACACGCCGGGGCCGGCGATGTGATCGACCGTTCCCTCGACGACCTTACCGATCGGATAGCGCTGGCTCACCGTCTCCCACGGATCGCTGGTCGCGACCTCGCGGAGAGAGAGCGAGAGGCGCTTCTTCGACGGATCGACCTCGCGAACCCAGCCGGTGACCGTGTCGCCGATCTGCATCTCGCTGGCCTTGATGCCGAGCGGGAGCTGCGAAACGTGGACGAGACCGTCGAGTCCCGGCTCGACTTCGACGAAGAAGCCGAAGTCGGTCGAGCGGAGGATGCGGCCGCTGAACTGCGTCCCCGGAGCAAAGCGATCTTCGACGTCGCTCCACGGGTCGCTCTCGAATTCCTTCATGGAGAGCGAGATGCGCTTGCCGTCGTTCTCGACCTTGATGACGCGGACATGGACTTCCTGTCCGATCTGGACCAGTTCCTTCGGATCGCTGACGCGGCGGCGGCTCATCTCCGAGACGTGGAGAAGACCGTCGACTCCGCCGAGGTCGACGAAGGCGCCGAACGGCGTGAGCGTCTTGACGCGGCCGTCGAGCTCAGCGCCCGGGACGACGCGCTGCCGCGCCTCCTCGGCGCGCGACTGCGCCGCTTCCTTGAGCAGCGCCGCGCGGGAGACGACGATGCGGCGGCCGTCATCCGACAGCTCGGTGACGCGGAACTCGTACGTCTGGTTGACGAACGAGTCGGGGTTCTCGATCTTGCCGAGCGCGATCTGGGAGAGCGGGCAGAAAGCGCGGAGGCCGGCAACGCTGACCTCGAACCCGCCCTTGTTGCGCCCGGTCACCTTCCCTTCGACGGGGAGGCGGTTCTCGAACATCTGCTTGAGCTGCTCGAGCGACGCCTTGCCACGCGCGAGCTTCCGAGAGATGCGCATTTCGGGACCGGTCTTGACGACCGTGCCCTCGACTGAATCGCCAATGTCGAGTCCGTCCAACTCCGCCGCGGCCATGACGGCTTCCGAAGGCCCGCCATAGGATACGAACGCGTCGTCTCCCGAGATCGACACGATCGTTCCGCGAAGCAGTTCACCCTGCTCCGGAGTTTTAAAGTTCAGACTCGCTTCGAACGCCTCCGCGAACGTCGCTTCGGCGCTTTCTCTCGACTGGCTCATGTGGGTTCGTTATTACCTTTCAGAGATTGTCACTCGGTCCACGAGGACGGTGGGACCGCGTATGTTACTCGCGGTATTGGATACAGGGCAACAGTGGTTCGCGGAGACTTGTTCCGATGTGGAAACGTCGTCGGCTCACGCCGCGGAGAGGGTCATCGTCACATCCAAAAGTTTTTTTTCGTGACCCTCTTGCGCGATCAAAAGTGCGGGCCCATATTGACGTTCACCTTCAGCTTGAATCCCCCTCGCGGGTGTCAACGGGCTGAAGGGACGCGCCGGGATGCGAGGATGCCGGAGCGGGCGAACCGGATGCCCCTTGGCGGATGTTCAACGGTTCGCGTGAGCCTCGAGAGGCTAGGGCTCGTCGAGGCAGATGTCGGTTCGAATGCCATCTGGTGGCTGTTAACGGACCGAGGCTGGGCTCGCGGAACCAGAAGCCGCGAGCCTCTTTCTTTTTCCCGATAAACTCGCCCCATGACCACTCGTGTCTTCCTCGTTCGCCACGGCGCTACCGAGCTCTCCTCTGAAGATCGTTTCGCCGGCGCCGTCGACGTCCTCCTCTCCGATGCCGGCCGCAACCAGGCGCAGATGCTCGGCCACCGGCTCGCGCACGAAAAGGTCGCGGCCGTCTACGCCAGTCCGCTGAAACGCACCGTCGAGACGGCCCGTCTCATCGCGACTCCGGCCGGCCTCGACGTCGTCACGGTCGACGCCGTGCGGGAGATCGCGCACGGCCGCTGGGAGGGGAAAACGCGCGCGGATGTCGAGCAGGAGTTCGCCGACGAGTACGGGAAGTGGGAGGAAGACCCCTACACCTTCGCGCCGGAGGGGGGTGAAAGCGGCCTGCAGGTGACGGCGCGCGCGCTTCCGGCGCTGCTGGACCTCGTGCAGCGTCACGACGGGGAGCGCTTCGTCGTCGTCTCCCACAAAGCGACGATCCGTCTCCTCCTCTCGTCACTCCTCGGCTTCGACCCGCGCCGCTACCGCGATCGCCTCGACCAGAGCCCGGCGGCGCTCAACATCCTCGACTTCAAAGACGTCGCGCACGCCCGTCTGACGCTGTTCAACGACATCTCACACTACGCCGACGAAGAGGGATGCGCTGTCCCCGAGATGCCGCGCGCTCGCCTGTCGAAGACGTGGTCCTGAGCTACTGGATCTTGAACGCGACGTTCGCGATCACCGGATCGTTCGCCGAGTAGAGTCGGACGTTGTTGGCCTTGTCGATGACCTGCAACGATTGCAGACGATACGTGCCTCGCGCCTGGTGCTTGTCGAGGATCGCGATCGGTCCGCTCCAGAGGTTCTGCGACGGGTCACCGGACGGGCGGCAGGAGAAGAAGAAGCGCGGCGGCTGCGTCCCCGGCGCGACCTGGTTGGTGTAATTGAACTGGCCGCTGATGCTCGCGATACCGGACCCCTCGTCGGTCGCGATGATCGTGATGTTGACGTTGCCCGGGACCCCGACGACCGACGTGTCGAGCGTGACGCTCTGAACGACCGGCTGCTTGTTGTCGCACATGTCGCTCGTGAGGTTGAGCCGGACGGCGGCGACGATCGCGTTGTCGGTGCGGATCGCCGTCATGTTGTTCGCCTTGTCCTGCAACTGCACCTGTTCGAGCTTCCAGTCGCCGCAGTCGGCGTTCCCGGGAGGCGTCAGGTCGCACGTCCACATGTTCGTGCCGTCCTGATTCCGGCAGCCGAAGCCGACCCGCGCGAAACCGGAAGGACTGAGGAAGACGCCGCTGACGAGGTTCACGCCCGATTTGTCGTCGTCCGCCTGGACGAACACCGAGTTCTTCTCGCCGACCTTCATCGAAGGACGATCGAGCCAGACCGCCTTGAGCGTCGGCGGGGTGGTGTCGCTGCGCGACGACGTGACGGTGAATGCCCCGCTCTGCGGGATCGAGCCCTGCTGCCAGCTCAGCGTCACGCTGTTGCTCGCGTTGTCGGTCAGATTGAGATAGTTGATGTGCCACGAGCCGGACGCGGCGTCCTTCGGGACGAGGATCTTCGCAAGGAAGCGGTTCGAGCCCTCCCCTTCCCGCTGCAGCGCAAAGCCCTGCAGCGCGCCGCTCGGCGACACGATGTTGCCCGAGATCGTCCGGACGCCGCTGATGTCGTCGGTCGCCGTGATGGCCAGCACCGTCTCTTCCCCGTCCTGGATCGAATTCGGGACGAACTCGATGCCCATGAGCTGCGGCGCGGTGACGTCCGAATTCGGATCCTTCGGATCTTTCGACGGCGTGTCGCCGGAGGAGTTGTCGTTCTTTGACGGCTTCTGGCCCGGGTTCGGCAGGTTCGGCGGTCGCTGTGCTCCGCCACCGGAGAAGGCGTTCACGATCGGCGCGACCATCCGTGCGATCAGCGAAGGTTTTTCCTTCGGCGGTGTCGTCGCGACGTGCGATGCGGAGGTGTTCGTCGGAACGGCGGCCACACCCTTCGCACCCGGCGACGAATTGAGAAGCTCGCGGTAGCGGGCGTCGCGTTCCGCGGAAATGCGCGCGGACGTCGCAGCCTGGGTCGCCGTCGTCTGTGCGTCACCGCTCAAGGGAGCGGCGGCGGCCTCGCCGGCGCTGCCGGCCGACCATCCCGCCCGCGAGGCCGCAGGCGCTCCACTGAGGGACGATGAACCCTCTTTTTCCGAGGTGATCCTCGTCTCCGTCGTGGAGTAGCTATGGACCTTCCACACCACGGCGAACGCGAACGTGGCGATCAGAACCGTAAAGAAGGCGGGAAGGAAGGCGAAACGGCGCATTAGTTGACGGTCCCAGGAACAGCCAGAGTGAACGGATCAATCCTCGCCTCGAAGGTTTCTCCGGCCGGAAACCGTTTCATCGTGTACGCACCCTGCATCATCCCGACATTCGTGCGAAGCGGGCAAAAGCTGGTGTACTCGAAGACCTCGCCGGGACGGAGGGTTGGCTGCTCGCCGACGACACCGGGACCGCTGACTCGCTCGCTGTTGCCATCCGAGTCGGTGATGATCCACTCGCGGCTGAGGAGCTGCGCCGTGTCGGTCCCCACGTTACTGATTCTGACTTGGTAGGCGAAGAAAAAGTAACTCTCGGTCGGCTCGCTCCGCTCCGGGATGTACGTGCTCTCCACCTGGACCCGGATGCCGGACGTCGTCGTATCGCTCACGGGGTGGATTTTACCGGTGTCCGAGGACGCGGTGCGGAAGATAAGGCTCTTCGAGGCGCTTCATCTCCTCCTCGGACAGGCTGATCTCGAGGGCGGCGATGGCGTCTTCGAGGTGCTGCGGCTTCGACGCGCCGATGATCGGAGACGTGATCCCCGGCTTCTGCAGCATCCAGGCGAGGGCGATCTGCGCGTTGTTGACGCCACGCTTCTGAGCCACTTCGGAGATGCTGTCGACGACGTCGAAGTCGGCCGGCGTGTAGTACATCTGCTGCGCGTAATCGTCCGACTTCGCCCGCGCCGTCTCGCCGCCGCCGTCGCGCTTGCGGTTCCCGGCCAGGAACCCGCGCGCCAGCGGACTCCAGGGGATGACACCGATCCCTTCGTCGACGCAGAGCGGAATCATCTCGCGCTCTTCCTCGCGATAGATCAGGTTGTAGTGCGGCTGCATGGAGACGAACCGCGTCCGCCCCCGCTGCTCCTGGGTGCGGAGCATCTTCGCGAACTGCCACGCGTACATGCTCGACGCGCCGATGTACCGCGCCTTCCCTGCGCGCACGACGTCATCGAGAGCGTCGATCGTCTCCTCGATCGGCGTGTGGTAGTCGAACCGGTGGATCTGATAGAGATCGACGTAGTCGACGCCGAGGCGGCGGAGCGAGAGGTCGATCGCGGAGAGGATGTGCTTCCGCGACAGTCCGCCCATGTTCGGCTTGTCGTTCTGCGGGAAGAAGACCTTCGTCGCGATCACGACCTCATCGCGCGGCGCCAGCTCGCGGAGCGCCCGCCCGGTGACTTCCTCGCTCGCGCCGTTCGAGTACATGTCCGCGGTGTCGAAGAAGTTGATCCCCGCCTCGATCACGCGACGGAAGAACGGCCGCGCCTCCCCTTCATCCAGAATCCACGGGCGCCACTGCTTCGAGCCGTACGTCATCGTGCCGAGGCAGAGGCGAGAGACTTTGAGACCGCTGTTGCCGAGGTTGAGATACTTCATGTGCTGATCATATGAAGATTCAGGTTCTCCTCCTCCTACTGGTCGGCTGCGCCGCGCCGCCGCCGTCGTCGCTGCAGCCGCAGCCGTTCACCGGCCCCACGATGCCTCCCCCACCGTCGGAACTCTCGACCATCATCATCCCAATTCACGCTTCGCTCGCGCCGCTGCTGCCGGAGCTCGAGAAGCAGATCCCGAAGACGTTGCAGTCGCGTGGTTACCAGATCGACGCGGCGCGCCATGTCGCGATCAAGTACGAGGTCGCGCGAGGACCGGCCGGAATCAACATGATCGGCGCGGGACTGCACGCCTCGGCGACGGTTCGCTACGCGGTCGAAGCGTGTCCCTACGTGAACGGCGCGATCCGCAACGCCTGCGTCTCGTGCGGCTTCGGCGAGCCGATGCGCGACGTGGCGATCTCGGTGCAGTCGCGCCTCGACTGGGGCGAAGGGTGGACGTTGCGCTCGCGGACCGCGATTCAGCCCCTCGAGTTCGGCCGTCGCTGCACGTTCGCCGGCATCGACGTTACCGACGTCATCCTGCGGCCGATGCTCGAAGAGCAGCTCACCGGCGCGGCGAAGATGATCGACGCGCAGACGCCGCGGCTCGCGTCGCTCAAGCCGGAGGCGCAGCAGATCTGGACGGCGCTCCAGCAGCCTTACCCGATCGCGGTAAATACATGGCTCGTCCTCGATCCTGCCGAGGTCGCGCTGACGCCGATCCACGGCTCCGGCCTGAACGTCGCCAGCACGATCGAGCTCCGCGCGCGCACCCGCGTGGTGGTCGGAGCGAAGCCGGCAGGCGCGCCCAAGCCGCTCCCGCCGCTGCGGATCGCGAACAGCACCGATCGCGGCATCCGCGTGCCGTTCGATGTGGAGCTCCCATACGCCGAGGCGTCGCGCGTCGTTACCGAGCAATTCGGCAGACGCGCGTACAACATCGGCGGCGGCGCGACTCTCGCTGTCGACTCGATCCGCCTCTCGGCAGGCAGGAACGGCAAGGCGAACATCGAAGCGTCGATCCAGTATCGCGGCGGCGGGTTACGCCACTACGACGGCCTCGTATACCTCGAAGGCGTCCCGTCATTCGACGGCGGAAACGTGGTCGTCAGCGACATCGAATATTCGCTCGATCCGAAGCGCCATAACCCCTTCCTGCGCGTCGCGAACCGGATGGCGCACGACCAGGTCCGGGAGCAGCTCCGCGCGGGGGCGCGCTGGCCCGTCGGCGAGTCGATCGCGACGATGAAGAAAGACATCGAACGCGGCATCACGCGGAAGCTCGCCTCGAACGTCCTGCTGCGCGGACACGTCGAGTCGATTCAGCCGGTCTCGGTGACCGTTCGTCCGGAGGGCTTCACGATCCGAGCGGTTGCGGTGGGCGATGCCGAGGTGGAAGTGAAATAGATTCGGTGGCGCCGGCGATCCACCACGACCCGCCGGCGATGATCATTCCCGCGTAGCCGTCGATCATGAAGTGATAGCCGGTGATCACGGAACCGAACTGCATCAGCACGATGCAGACGACGGCGACGACAAACGCGAGGCGGGCGACGTGGCGGGCCGCGATCGCCAGAAGGGTCATGCAGGCGATGTGCAGGCTGGGAAACGCCGCGACGCCCCCGAGGTACGCGACGCGCGGGGCGAGCGGCGCCTTGATCAGCGTCGACAGCTCGCGGTAGAGCTGCGCCTGCAGCCACATCGTGCGCGGCATGTGGCGCAGCGCCGGCTCGACGAGCGCGGTCGCGCTGAACGCCGGCCCCCACGACGGCAGGACGAGGTAGAGAGTCGTCGACGTCAGCCACATCAGCACGAATGCGGCGCCGTAGCGGAACCTGTAGCGCGAGTCGAGCAACGCGAACATCGCGGCCGTGCCGAAGATGAAGAGCGCGTAGTAGATGACGGTGTAGAAGACGTCCATGAACTGCAGGAACGGCCGCTGGTTGAAGAGCGCGCCGAAGAAGATCGTCGGCGAATAGCCGAGGTGGAGCCGGCGGTCGAGCGCGAAGAGCTGCCGGTCGTACACGCGCGGGTTGATCAGAAACGTGAACGACTTCAGCACGAACGACACCGCAAACACCACCGCGAGCGACACGCAGGCTCGCGCGATCTCTTTCGCGTCCTGAATGACGAGCGCGCGGTTCCGGCGCCGGATCGCGGCGATGACGATCGACGCGGCGTAGATGATCGCGATTGGCGACGCATACGTCAGCAGCAGCGCGCTGCGCGGATACGTCACCGGCATCCGCTCGAGCAGAACGACTCCGACGATGCAGTAGACCGCCGCGACGATTTCGTGGAACCGCAAGCGGCGATTCTCGCCTATTCGCCCTGAATGCGCGCGAAGAACGCCTTACTCGACACGGGACGCCCGAGGAAGCGCTCCACGAGATCCTTCGCCGGCTCCTCCGAGCCGCGGGAGAGGATCAACTCGCGGAAACGACGGCCGGTGTCGCCGTTCATAAGATCCGCGCCGAAGATCGAGACCATGTCGAGCGCGATGACCTTCGCCCACATGTAACCGTAATACCCCGCCGCGTATCCGCTCGCGATGTGCTCGAACGTGGCGGGGAACGACGTCCCCTCGATGTGGCCGAGCGGCGTGGCGCCTTCCATCCGCTTCCACACCTCGAGGCACTCCCCCGGATGCTCGCTCGACAGCTCCATGTCGTACGACGCGTAGAGAAGCTGCCGGCCATAGTCGATGCCGGCGCCGAACTTCGCCGCGGCGACGAGCCGGTCGACGAGCTCCTGCTCGATCGCCGGACACTCGCTGCAATGCTCGCGCATGAGCGAGAGGCTCTCCATCCGCGCCGCCCACTCCTCGTACATCTGCGACGGCGCCTCGACGAAGTCGCGCTCGACGCTCGTGCCGGAGTGCTGCAGGTATTCGGTTTTTGACAGCACGCCGTGCAGCACGTGCCCGAATTCGTGGAGCAGCGTCTCGAGCTCGTCGTGCGTCAGCCCCTCGGAATTGAGGTTCGTGACGAGGACGCTGATCGGCTGCCGGTCGAATTTGAGGCTGACGCCGCGCACCGGCCATGCCGCGGCGTGCTTGTACTTGCCGTCGCGCGGGTAAAGGTCGAGGTAGATGCCGCCGATGTGCGAGCCGTCGGCAGCGTCGACGACGTCGAGGTACAGCACCGACTCGTGCCACACCGGCACCTCGGCGCGCTGAAAGCGGATCCCGTACAGCCGCTCGCTCACGTCGAGCATCCAGTCGATCGAGGTCCTGGTCGGGAAGTACTGGCGCAATGCTTCCTGATCGATCGCGAAACGCTGTTCGCGCAGCCGCTCGCGGTAAAAGTTGAGGTCCCAGCGCTCGATCCTCGCCTGCTCGACCGGAACGCCGGTGATGGCGGCCTTGACCTCGCTGAGCTGCGCGAGATCGCGGATCTCCGCTTCGGTGACGGTGTTCCGTACGTCGTCGAGGAAACGGCGCACCGTCTGCGGGTTCTCCACCATCCGTCGCTTCGTCACGTAATGCGCGAAGCTGGGGACGCCGTAGAGATCGGCGATTTCTTTCCGCAACGCGACGATCTCGTTGAGGATCGCGATGTTCGCGTGGGTCCCGCGGTTCGTGTTCCCGATGTAGTAGCGCTTCCGCGCCTCTTCATCGCGCGAGCTCATCATGAAGGGGACGTAGTCGGGATAGTCGAAGCCGACGACGACGTTCCCCTGCTCGTCGCGCGGCACGCGATCGAGCCATGCCTGCGGCAGCCCTTCACACTCCGCCGGCGTGAAGGTGAGGCGCGTCGTGTTCTCGCGGATGTTCTTGGCGAACTCCTGGCCGAGCTCCGTGAGCCGGTCGGAGATCGCTTTGAAACGGTCGCGTTTCTCCGGCGGCAGCGTCACGCCGCTGTCTTCGAACGCCTCGAGCAGGTCCTTCCGGAGCTGCTTCTGCGCCGTCGTCTGCGGCGTCACCGCGCGGACGCGCTCGTAGAAGCGCTCGCTCTGGAAGAGCTCCGTCATGAAGCTCGACTCGGCGAGCAGCGCGTCGTCGCCCGCGTCGCGGACGCTCTTGTCGGGATGGACGCTGTTGAGGATCGACACCGGGCCGAACGCGTCTTCGATGACGATCGCGGCGCGGTCCCACGCATCGAGGATGTTCTCGGGCGTCACGGCGTCGAGCGGCACGCGCTCGATCTCGCCGATCCGCTGCTTCGCCTCCTCGAGCGAACGCTCGGCGACGGCACGGACATCATCGGCGGAGAGGATCGGGATCAGCGCCCGCTCCCGGATCTGGGCGGGCATCTCTATGGTCTCGGTCATCGGGCGCGCGAATTCTAACGGGATAATGGCCTCTCTCGTGCCTGAACTTCCGGACGTCACGATCTATATCGAGGCACTCGAACGCCGCATTGCAGGCCGCGTGCTCAATAAGATCAGACTCGCCAATCCATTCGTCCTCCGCACGGTCGAGCCGGGTCCGCGCGACGTCGCGGGAAAACGGGTGATCGCGGTCCGCCGCGTCGGAAAGCGGATCGTCCTGGGACTCGAAGACGACCTCTTTATCGTCATTCATCTCATGATCGCGGGCCGTTTTCGCTGGCTGCCGCCGAACGCCAAGATTCCGGGGAAGCTCGGCCTCGCGGCGTTCGACTTCGATGAGGGAACGCTGCTGCTCACCGAGGCGGGATCGAAGCGGCGGGCGTCGATGCACATCGTGCGCGGCTGGGACGCGGTGCACGAGCACGACGCGGGCGGGATCGAGCCGCTCGAGATCACGCGCGATCAGTTCAAAGCGGCGCTCACGCGCGAGCGGCACACGCTCAAACGGACGCTCACCGATCCGCATGTCTTCGCCGGGATCGGCAACGCCTACTCCGACGAGATCCTCCACCGCGCGCGCCTCTCACCCGTGCAGATGACGACGAACCTCGACGACGAGGAGATCACGCGCCTCTACGACGCGACGCAGTCGACCCTCCGCGACTGGATCGATCGCCTCCGCAAGGACGCCGGCGACAAGTTCCCCGAAAAGGTGACCGCGTTTCGTCCCGACATGGCTGTGCACGGCCGCTACGGCAAACCGTGTCCCGACTGCGGCACGCCGGTGCAGCACATTGTCTACGCCGAGAACGAGACCAACTACTGCGCCCGCTGCCAGACCGGCGGCAAACTCCTCGCCGACCGCTCCCTCTCCCGCCTCCTCCACGACGACTGGCCGAAGTCGATTGACGATCTCTAGTACTCTTCGCGCCCAGTGAATCGTCGTCTTCTCCTGGCGGTCTTCTTCGTCTCCGGGATCAGTGCGCTTCTCTACCAGATCGTCTGGCTCAAGTACCTCGGGCTGATCTTCGGCAACACGGTTTACGCCGCCGCGACGCTCATCGCGATCTTCCTCGGCGGTCTCGGTATCGGCGCCTTCGTCTTCAGCCGGGCGTTCCGTTCGCGTCCGGCGTTGCTGGTGTATGCCGGCACCGAGGCGCTCATCGGATTGATCGGAGCGTTCTCGCCCAACGGATTCGAGCTCCTGAATCGCGGCTACGTGGCGGCGTTCCCGGCGGTACATCAGAGCGCATTGCAGCTGACGCTCGTCCGCGGCGCGCTCGCGGCGCTCTTCCTCCTGCCGCCGACGATCCTCATGGGCGGCACGCTGCCCCTCCTCGTCCGATGGTTCACCGGCGAGCAGGAAGGCAGCGGCACCGCCATCTCCGCGCTCTACGCCGTGAACACCCTCGGCGCAACGACCGGCGTCGCGCTCGCCGGCTTCGTGCTCATCCCGAGAGTCGGCCTGCTCGCCACCATCTTCGCGGCCGTCGTCCTCAACTTCACGCTGGCCGTCGTCGCGGTGATCCTCACCCGCCAACCCCGCAACCTCGCGACTCCGCAACCTCGCAACCCGACCCCGGCAGCGAGCCGCATCAACCCAAACCTCGTCCTCATCGCCTCCCTGCTCATGGGCCTCGCCGCAATCGCCGACGAAGTCTTCTGGTCGCGCATCCTCGTTCTTCACCTCGGCAGCAGCGTCTACGCGTACTCGCTCATGCTCTTCTCGTTCTTGATCGGAATCGGCGCCGGCAGCGCGGTCATCGAACGCTACGTCGCGCGAATCGACGTTGCCAGGGTCCTCGGCGCGATCGAACTGACACTAGCGGCGGTGCTCGCGCTGCAGGTCCACGGCTTTACGCACTTCGCCGACCTGCTCTTCGCGTCGGTCAAACCGTGGATCGCGATCGGCGTGGCGTCGCCGTTTCCCGCGCTGCTCAGCGCGTCGCTCGTCGCTCTCCTGATCCCGACAGCGCTCATGGGTGCCGCGTTCCCGCTCACCGTCCGCCTCTACGAGATCAGCGCGACCGAAAGCGAGACGCGCTCGGTCGGCAACGTCTATCTCGTCAACACCGTGGGCAGCATCACCGGATCACTGCTCGCCGGCTTCTTCCTCATCCGCTTCGTCGGATCGCAGAACGGTCTCTTTCTGATGGCGTGCGTCAACCTCGCGATCGGGGCGTGTTTCCTCCGTGTAGGGCAGGCTTCCAGCCTGCCCCCCGGGGCGCAGGCTGGAAGCCTGCGTTACACGGAGGCCATCGTCGCCGCCCTCGTCGTTGCGGGGTCATTCGCGTTCGCGAAGCCGAATCAGGTCATCCTCTCGGCGGGCCTGTTCACCGACCAGCGCGCACCGATCCTTCTCTTCCGCGAAGACGTCACCGCCACCGTGACGCTGCGCCAGCTCGGCCCCGACTACCTCTCGCTGGAACTCAACGGCGTCAACGTCGCCGGCACCTCGGGCGAGCTGATGGGGACGCAGAAGCTGCAGGGGCACATCCCGCTGCTCCTGCATCCGAATCCGCAACGCGTCCTTCACATTGGATTCGGCAGCGGCGGCACGGCGTGGGCGGTGTCGCGGCACCCGGTCTCGAACATCACGATCGCGGAGATCTCCCCCGAGGTGTTGCAGGTGTCGGGCTCGCGCCTGACGTCGGTGAATCACGGCGTGCTGCACGATCCGCGCGTCCACATCGAGATCAACGACGGGCGGAACTTCGTCCTCGGCACGCGCGACAAATTCGACGTCATCCTCTCCGATTCGATCCACCCGAGGTATGCGGGGAACGGGTCGCTCTACACGCGCGACTACTTCGAGATCTGCCGGCGACACCTCACCGGCGCCGGCATCGTGTCGATGTGGCTGCCGATGTATTCGCTGACGCCGAGGAACTATCTGCAGATCGTCCGCGCATTCCACGACGTCTTCCCGAACACGACCATCTGGTCGGTGCCGAACACCCCCAACGCCTTCACGATCGTGATCGGACGGATGGAGGAAGGCCCGCTGCCGCTCGATCGGGTGGCGCGCAACTGGACGCCTCCGGTCGCGCAGGACCTCGCGGAGATCGGCATGACCAAACCCGACGACCTTCTCATGGCGCTCATGCTTGGCCCCGCCGAGGTCGAGAAAATGACGCGGAACGTCCCGCCGCACACCGACGACCTCCCTTCCGTCGAGTACGACAGCGGACGCCTCATCGACCGCGACCTGCCGTGGTACCAGACCTTCAACCTCCTGGCCCACAACATGACCCCGCTCCGTAACGCCTTCGCCGGTGCCACGCCCGCCGTCCTCGACGCCGCCCAGCAAAAGCGCGACGCGATCACCTTCCTTCACCTCAAACAGATCGCGAACCTCATCCGCCGGGAGCACGGAAGGTAAAGTCCTCCGGAGCGGCGGACGCCTCGTCAGGCGGTCATGTAGAATCTGCCGGTTTCGCGGATCGATGCCTCGACTTTCTCTCGCTCACCTTTCGAATCTGTTCGTTCGTCTCCCGGTGGCACTGGCAAACACGGTGCGCGTTCGAGCGACGAGAAATACGAACGTCCGGGAGGTACCGAACGGCGTCCCTCGAGCATCCGCGCGGGACGCATTCCGGTATCCGTTCCGAGCGGCGGCGAAGCTCATCGACGTCGAATTGCTGCGGCGTAAGAAACGAGCGGTCGCCGCGATCGCCGGAATCATGGAGTTGGACCGCGTTCACGTCGTCGACATAGGCGCGGCAGACGGCATCGATCCACGATGGCACCTCCTCGATGACCACCTGCTCATCGACCTCTTCGAGCCCGAGCACGATGCCTTCGTGCAGATGACCCGGATGTACGCCGGGCAGCCGGCGATCCGCTGTTTCGAAACCGCACTTTCGGAGACCGGCGGGCAGATCGAGCTCACGATCACACGCTGGCCACGTACGTCGACCTGTTTGACGCTCGACACCGCGTTTCTGAACAGCACCTATGTCCGCGATCACTTCACGGTTACCGGTCAATTCCGAATGCCGTCACGACGCCTCGACGACGTCCTTTCCGGCGATGACATCGACTTCATCAAAGCGGATGTAGAAGGGATGGAACTGCCCATCCTGCGCGGTGCCGGAACCTTGATCGATGGCTGCATCGGAGTCGAGGCAGAGGTCATTTTCGGAAGCAGCGCGCCCAAAGATCCCCCTTTGTTCAGCGACATGGACCGGTTTTGCCGGGAACACGGGTTGACGCTGACGTCGATGGGGGCGCCGGGATACTGGCACTTCCTTCTCCCTTCCGAAGCTTACGAGAGCAAAGGCTTCATCATGAATGGGGATGCCCTGTTCCTCTGCATGCCTCAAAGAGTCGTCGAACGGGTTTCGAGCGGCGTGTGGCCGCGCCGGAAGCTTGCCGCTGCTGCCGCGCTATATCTCGTCTATGGCAATTTCGAGCTCGTTCACGTACTGATGAAAGAGGCGCAAGCCGCGACTCTTTTTTCGGACCGGCAAAGCGCGGAGGTCGATCGCGTCATCTCACGGCTCGCGGGAGCCGGCCGGCGCGTCACGTACAACCGGCTGCACCGGGTCGCAGCGGCGCTCCACAACTACGATAGCCGAATCGATTATTGAAGGCGCCGCGCTGCACGGAGCTGCCTCGCAACCCTACCTCTAACCTCCCCGTATCCCGTACGTCTATGCCCACAGACGACATGCTCAGCGCTTCGGCTGCCGCAGCAAACATCCTCAAAGTGCCGATGCCGCAAAAGGCATCCGCGGACGAGGACCGTCGTCTGGCCGGCGCGTGCGCGAAAGGCGACTCGGCGGCGTTCGAGCGGATCTACAGGACGCACGGTGAACGGATGAAATCGATCGCTTTCAACCACCTCGGCAACGTCAGCGACGCGGAAGACGCGGTGCAGGAGACGCTGCTGAAGGTCCACCGCGCGGCGGCGAGCTACAGCGGTGAGGCGTCGTTCAGCACCTGGATGTACCGCATCCTCATCAACACCTGCTACGACGCGTTGCGCCGGCGCAAGCGACGACCGGAAGAGGAAGCGATGGATGCGATGCCGGTCGAGCGCGGCACGACCTCCGTCGACGACGCCAAACGCATCACCCTCCGCAAACTCCTCGGCAGGCTCACCGAACAGCGCCGTAGCGTCTTCACCCTCTTCGAGATCGAAGGCCTCTCGCATGCGGAGATCGCCTCGATCCTCGGCATCACCGAAGGCAACTCGAAGTGGATTCTCTTCTCGACCAAGAAACAGCTCCAGGAAATGTGGAAATCGCGATGATGACCTGCGACGAATTCGACGCGCTTCTTCTCGAGGGCGACGAAGCCTCGATGGCGGCCGCCGCACGGCACGCGCACGACTGCGCCGCCTGCGCAGAGCGTTTGAACGACTGGAACGACATCTCCGCCACCGCGAAGTCTCTCCACGCCACGTGGCAGAACGACATGCTCTGGCCGCGGATCAACCGCGCGCTGCAAAATGAGACGCGGCCGGCGCAATCGCGCTTCTGGCAGATCGCCGCGGCCGTCGTCCTGACGATCGGCATCGGCGGCGGCACGTGGTACGCCGTCCACGAACGGGCCGACCAGCGCGCATTCGACCGCTCCATCCTCCGCGACCAGGCACTCCTGAACGTCGAACAGGCGGAGCGCGCGCACGTTGCCGCCATCAACCAACTCGAGAAAGTCGCGACGCCGAAGCTCGACGATCCCGCGACGCCGCTTCTCGTCAGCTACAAAGAAAAACTGATGCTGCTCGACGACGCCATCGCCGAATGCGAGACCGTCATCCAGCACAACCGAAACAACGCGCACCTTCGCAAACAGCTCCTCACCATGTACTCGGAGAAACAGAGGACGCTGCAGGACGTGCTGCGGGAGGAACCTCATGGAACGAATCAGTAAGACGATTCTCGCCGCGCTTCTCTTCGTCGCGCCGGCGCTTTTCGCATCCGACCGTTACGAACATCCGATCCATGCCGCGCTGGCGTGGAAGGGCGGAAAAGTCACCATCGACCACCGATTCGGCCGGCTCGAGCTCCACACGACCGGCGGGAACGAAGTGAACGTCCAGGGCACCGTCCGCAGCTCCGATCCGGAGTTCGGAAAGCAGATCCGCTTCAACGTCTCCGAGGCGGGGGGCGGCATCACGATCAGGACCGACGTCCCCTCCGTGCATTGGGAGGGCAACCTCTCGTACTCGATCGACATCGACGTCTCCGTGCCGGCGAACGCGCCGCTCTCCATCCGCAACCGTTTCGGCAGCATCAACGCGAGCGGCGTTCGTGCGCCGAGCGAGTTCACGAACGCGCAGGGCTCGATGCAGCTCAGCGACCTGCGCGGAGCGCAGCGCATCGAGAACTCGTTTGGCTCGGTCAACGTGACCAACAGCGCCGGCGACACCGTGATCCGCAATGCGAACGGCTCCGTCACCGTGACGCACGTCGGCGGCTCGCTCGACGTCTCCGACCGTTTCGGCAGCGTCCGCGTCGAGAACGTCGACCGGGGGCTGACGCTGAAGAACGAGAACGGCAGCGTCGACGTCCGCGACGTCGCCGGCAACGCCACGATCTCGACCTCGTTCGCCACCGCGACCGTCTCCAACATTCGCGGAGCGCTCGACCTCACCAGCACCAACGGCAACGTCACCGTGACCGACGCGGGCCGCACCTCGATCCGAACATCATTCGGCTCCGTCCGCGCCACGACCATTCACGGCGACGCCGAGGTGCACGACTCGAACGGAAACATCACGCTCGGCGGCGTCGAAGGCGGAGCGAGAGTGCGCACAACGTTCGGCTCCGTCTTCCTCAAAGGCGTCAACGGCCCGATCTCCGTCGAGAATCAGAACGGCGCGATCAGCGTGAGCGATCTGCCGTCCGGCAAGTGCCGCGACATGTCGCTCAAGACCAACTTCTCCTCAATACGCGTCGACCTGCCGCCCCACTCCGGCTACAACGTCCACGCCCGCACCAGCTTCGGTTCCATCCACTCCGAACTCCCGATCACCGCCGTCGGCTCGCTCTCCCAGGAGAACATCACCGGCACCATCAACGGCGGCGGCTGCCGGCTGGAGCTGGAGACCGCGAACGGGAACATCACAATCGAGTGAGTCCGGCGCGAACAGGCGCCTAGTCGCCCTGTTGATACCAGCGGAATGTCTTGCCCGTCCAATAGAGAATTCCGCTCGCGCTCTCACTTGCGTCGACGTAAACCGCCTCACCGATCAACGGCGGCGGCGGTCCCTCGCCCACGCCCTCCTCGATCGGGCGCTTCCCGTAGACGGACCAGCCGATCATCGGCAGATCGTCGAACCCGGAATTGTCTGCCCTACGAAGGCGCGTTCCGGCCGCGACGATCACAGGATGTCTGCCCGTGCCGCCCCAACAGACGATCAAACCGTGTTTCTTGTTTTCGGTGGAAACGACGCGAACAACATAGTCGAGCTTCCCGTCACCATCGAAATCTCCGCGCAGATAGAATGGATTGACGGTCGTCTCTATCGGATACTTGGAGGCGAGCGCGCCCTCCGTGCATCGTTGAATCTCACGTGGCACGTTGTACGTTAAGTCGCTCTCGCTATTGCCCGCGGCCGATGCCGCCGCGGCGAGAAGCAGTAGGATGATTTTCATGGTCGTCCCGACGCCAGCGTCTGTAATCGAGTAAGAAGAATCGCACGCGGATCAGCGCGCACCTCAACCGCGCCCTCCCGCGGCCTCTTCCTCTTGCCTTGCCGCCGTGAAAGTTGCAATTCAATTGGCGATATAGGCCGTAGAGGTGGCGATACTGTTGCGTGTAGTACCCGTTCGGGTTGTTCTCGATCTTCGACAGTTTCTTCAGGTGATGCATCATGTCGAGGCCGTCGGCGAGAATCTAATTCATGATGTCGAGCATGTCCCTGGCCTATTCCTCGGTGATGTCGCGGAGCTCGCGCCTGGCGTGGATCTGCTTTTTCTCCGCGATCGCGTATCTCTCCGCCGCGTCGGCCGCCGCGAGCGCTTCGAGTCCAATGTCACCGAGAGCCCCCGGCGGCAGAGGCACCTGCAGATCGCATTCACTGTCCCCTGGACGAGAACGATTCGATCAACCGTCGCTTCTTTCCGATCGGCGATTGCATGCACTGTCCTCCAGCCGAGATTCATCCGATCGCTGATCGTTTTTATTCGAGAGTCGGGATCATCCAAGCTGCCCGACAGGTTCGGCTTCTTCGATTACTCTCAACGGCAGCTTGCCGGTTGCGTCCAGAACCTCGATCCCGACTAGCTTGCCGTCGACGTCAAAGTCAAGGTTGATCATCCCTCCAACGCCGAGCGGGTCACACGGATACGACTTCGCCACACCGCCCGGAGCGATGCTGACGAAGTAGATGTAAGCCGCATTTGCGCGGCGGTCGAAGGTGATTCTCATGGCACCAGCGCTTTCAGATTCCTGATGTATTGAGGCGTTACATCGATCATGACGGTTCTGACTTCATTCCCAACCACAGCCACGAACGTCCGAGTACGCGGGTCGTAGTATTCCTCTTTGATCAGGCCTTCGTGAAAGTAGTGGAACATCTTGCCGTGAGGTGCCGCGGATCAGCGGCACCTCACCCGCGCCCTCCCGCGGCCTCTTCCTCTTGCCTTGCCGCCGTGAAGGTTGCAATTCAATTGGCGATATAGGCCGTAGAGGTAGCGATACTGTTGCGTGTAGTAGCCGTTCGGGTTGTTCTCGATCTTCGACAGTTTCTTCAGGTGATGCATCATGTCGAAGCCGTCGGCGAGAATCGACATCATGATGTCGAGCATGTCCCTGGCCTGCTCCTCGGTGATATCGCGGAGCTCGCGCCTGGCGTGGATCTTCTTCTTCTCCGCGATCGCATACTTCTCCGCCGAGTCGGCCGCTGCGAGCGCGTCGAGTCCCATGTCACCGAGAGCCTCGGCCCCCTCGCGAAGCCGTTTCGCCGTTCGGAAAAGGTCGTCGGGCTTGCGATACGGCAACAGGCTCTCGTCCACCGGCGGCAGAGGCACCTGCAGCGTCTCCATCGCTTTCAGATACCGCTGGCGAAGCTCCGGTTCCTTTGCGGCGAACGCCTCCCATTTCTTGACTGTTTCGTCGTAGCGCATTGTTCTCTCTCCCTTGCGCCGGAAATGGGCAGGGGGCGTCTTGTCACGCCCCCGGCCGCGTTTCCTAAACGCTCACTCTACGCCGGTGACCTCCGGCGTATCCAGAAGATGTTGCGGTGCGGGGGAAGGCCCCTGAGGAGCCGGCGCCGTGGTGTCCGGCGGCGGCGTTGCGGGCGTGGTCTTCCGTCCCCGCTCGATCCTCTTCAGGCGTTTGATCTCCCGAACGTGCGACACGAGGACCGCGTGCGCCGGGTCGCGTGCGAGCTGCGCGCCGATCGTGAATGCCTGACTGGCGAGTAGCACGAGCCGCTGACGGCGCACGAGGTTCGCGCCGCTGACGGCGTTCAGAAGCGTCCGCAGGTCGTCCTCGACCGCGGTCCAGCGGTTCGACTCGTCCTGCAGGCCGCGAACGTCTTCGATCGGCTGACCGACCGCCGACGAGACGTTGTCCGAGGCGCCGATGACGTTGAGCGACGCCTGAAGGACCGCCTCCGAAGTCCGGCCGAGCCGGCGAAGCGTCTCCCGCTGTTTCGGTGTGATCGGAGTCAGGTCCGGCATCTGCTCGCGCATGACGCGGAGCTGCTCGATCACGACTTCGGGCTTGAGCTGCGATCCCGGCTGCGGCGTATCCGCACCGGGGTTTGGGGTGGTACTGCTGTTCGTGAGGGTCTGGTTTTTCATATCGTTTCCTTTCAATCTCGACCGTGGGATGTTTGGCCGATGGAACGACATGACTCCTCGAGTAGCGCATGCCGGCCAACGGCTGGTGATGATTCCGGCGAGTGCGCGCGCGCACACCTCCGGTATCCACGGCAGGAGGAGCGTCGCTTCACTCCCGCAGGGGTACGGCTCGCTCGGCTATGCAGCTCTGTCGTCCGTACCCGTTGGCCGGCGACGTCGTTCTCAACGTGAGGACCGACTTCGCGCTAAATAGCGTAAGCCGCCCGAACGAAAAGTCAAGCGGAAAGTTCATGGCCGCGCAGATGACCGGCTCCTCCGGTCGTCATTCGACGGGCGGCGGAGAGCAACGAACGCGTGGCGCCCGCCATCGGACGCGTGGCGGCGGCCGTTGGGCGCGGACGTCGCCGGCGCGCTCGCGACGGAAGACCGATGCGATGCGGCCGGTCGTCCTGCCGATTGCGAGCGACTCCGCCGGTCTGCAGACGTTCGCCCGAGGGGTTGCGGCGGGCGTCCGTCGGCCGTGCATCGGCGACCGGCACGAGTCGCACGGCTCGCGCCACGGGGACGACGCTCGCCGGCGCAAAGATTCCGGCCGCCGTTCGCATGGCCAACGACATCCGGTGACGGTCGGACGAAGCCGATCCGCGAGGTGTCCGGACGCCGGTTCAGGTGCTACGGGAGCCGTCGCACACCAAACGGCTGCCGGTACGAGCGGGAAGAGCGTGTGTTCGCCGCCTAAGGCAACCGATTGCAGCACCCACGTTGTGCGGCCGCAATGTGCGACCTCGCCTGCGCAGGCCCAACGACTACCGGTCCAAGTCCGACGATGGCCGGCTCACGCAGGATGGCGCAGAACCGTCGGGGAGTGCGAACCTCGACTCTCACAGCCGACTTTCCGGGCGCTGTTCATCACGTCATTTCCGGGAGTCGTGAAACCGCCATCCATCGGTTTTCAGAACCGCGTATGCTCGCTCGGCGAGATAACTTTTTTCTCTCCGTCGGAATTACGTTGGGGGAATGAACCCGCCAGGCCATGACGTAGCATCATCGTATGAGATCCCTTCGAATGACGCCTCTTCAATTCGGCGGCACTGCAAGTTTGCCCCTTGAAGACTCGCCCCTCTAAAGGTCGCGTGCCCGATATCGGCGCCTGACAAATCAGCGTTTCGCAGATCGGTCGCGACAAAGAGTGCGCCAGCGAGCTGTGTGTTACGGAGGTTTGCCCCTTTCATGACCGCATTCTCGAAGGTTGCCACCTGCAATCGAGCACTGGAGAGATCCGCCTCTGTCAGATCAGAATCGTTGAAGTTCGCGCCTCGGAGATTTGTTCCTCTAAAACTCACACCATCGAGCGTCCGACCATTTAGCTGCGCGCGATGAAGTTCGTAGCCATCTAGGTTAGCGCCGCGAAGACTTGCGACATCGATAGTCACGTATTCACCGGTCGAACATTCTATTTTGATCATTGATGTTGTCGCCCCTCAGAACCAATCAAGTATATCTTTGGCTACTTCCGTGACCCAATTGTAAACGCGCGCGCTAGCTGGCGCCGTCGCCGGCTGTTGGGCCGGCTCTATTCCAGTAATGCGGCCGGCAACATACCTGTGATGTCCATCAACAATCAGGTTGCCATCAACTTTTATTGCAGGCGCCACTTCACCGGACATCGTCCTATTCACGTAACGCTGGATGGCGGGCATGGAGACAGCGGATTGAGTAGATTGCAATGGAGCGTCAGCCATGGCAGCGTTGATGACGTCGGGCGTAACCTTGGGCACCACCGCGGTCGTCACGTCCTCTGCGGCTTGCGCGGTCGCTCGTCCGCCGAGACCTGCTACGATCCCGAAGGGCACAGTGAGCAGCATTTCATCATACGTTGGCGTTGCGCCGTTGTCGTGGCCGGATTTAAACTCGGCAAGCGATACGTTTCTCGCGATCGCTTTATCCTCGCTCGCTGCCGCGGCTTGCTCCGCCTTCTTCTCGGCATCTGAACGCGTTGCCAAATGCCACAGATCGGTCATCCAACATTGGAGAAGGCCGCCAACCGCAGCGGCAGTCTCGTCGCAAAGGCCAGTCGGATCGATGCGATTCGTTGGATTGTTCAGTGAGTATGCGTAGCGGTTCCAAGACTGCGGCAGATGTGGATCGCCTAACACCGGATCGACGGACAAGAACCGGCCCAGCGCGGGCGTGTACGTCCGAGCGTGCATGTAGTCGACGTAGTTCGCCGTATCCGACACGCCCTCCACGAAGTCGCGCTCGTGGCCGGTGAAGCGATGCGTCTCGGTGTGGTACCCGAGTTCCCCCTCCTGGGTGACTGATGCCAGCTCGCGGCCGAACGGGGCGAACTCGTTCTTCTCGATCAGCCGCCCGTCCTGGTTCGTGATCAGACGCGGGCTCCCGAGGTGGTCCAGATGAAAGAAGAGCCGTCCACCGTCGGCCGTTTCCCTCTGCGCCCCCGCAAGCAGCGCTCCTCGGTAGACGTCGTCTTCGGTCCAAAGGTAGTACGGACTGGACGACGTGATCGACTCGCTCTCGTACTCGCGCAGCACCTCGTTCTGCAGTCCGCGCAGCGTCCAATTGCACGGTCCCGACGTGCCCCCACAGACGATGATCCGCTCGTCGTTCGCGTCGTAGATCGACAGCTTCTGGATTCCGCCCGCGTCGATTTCCTGCACGTTGTTGAACGGGTCGTACTTGTATGAGAACCCGCCGCCTTGCGTCATGTTCCCTACGTTGTCATAGGTGATCGGCGAGTCGTCCATCGAAACGTGATTCGTACCCGCGGGGTTCACCTTCAGCGTCGTCGTGACCTTTGGCGTCGTTTCAGTGAGCCGGTTGCCGAATGAGTCGTACGTGTACTTCGCGTAGTCCAAACAACCCGCGGCTGTTATGTCCGCGCAAGCTCCGGCTGGTGCGCCGCTGGCTTCACGCCCGGCTTCGACGAGCCGATCGAGCTCGTCATACTTGTAGCGGCGCGTGTTCCCCGCGTCATCCGGCCCCATCCTGTCGATGTTGCCGCTGCCGTCGTAGTGGTATTCGCCCGTGTCCCAGGTGAATACCCCTCCCGAGTCGTCCATTGACCGAGCCTTGAAGGCGCTCGTCTTCGCCGCGAATCGAGTAGGCGTCGCCGTCGAGTGGGATGTTGGACCGCCGGCCGTCAGGTGCTGGATGTAGTTGACCCGCCCGTGCTTCTGTAATGCGGCCATGGCGGCCGGCGGCAGCTCAACCACGACCCGATCCGACCATCGGGCGAGTTGCTTGGCGCCTCCCTGCCCGAAATCCGGCTCAGCGCCCTTCCCGTGGTTCAGCACCACGATGTACACCGACCGGGGGTCTCCCGGCGTCACCGGCGCGTTCCCCGCGAGCGCGGGGATCGACGACAACAAGGCCGCCAAGACGATGAGAGTGACCAATCTTCGCATGGCTTATTTCCTGGTAATCGTACTCGCGATCAGCGCGCCGTCGGGCAGCTTCACGCCCGTCACATCGACCGTATCGCCAACCTTTGGAGCCGGTGTGGTGCTGATCGTGGTCTTCAGCGTGATGTTCACTTTCGTCGTCCCGACGGTCCAGACGTCGTCTCCAATCGCCGTCACCGTGCCGGTGATGGTCGCCTCGTCCAGCGGAGGAGCCGGCGGCGCGACGGGAGGAGTGAGTACCCGCACCTCGAGCGCCACGAGTCCGTTCGCAACCGACGCCACCTCGACCGACACCGGCGCACCTGCCGGAATGTCGGCTGCCGAGAGGACCGGCTTCTGGTTGTAAAAGCCGTTGTACATCGTCGAGGAGTCGACGGCGATCGTCTGGCCGTCAAGCGTCACGGCCGTCGAGGTGAGCGACGTGAGGGGTCCGATGATCGTGCCTTCGTCTGGATCGACGGAAATCGCCTCGGCCGAGAGCACGCCCGGGCGGCTGCTCGGCGAGGAGGAGATGACGGCCAGGATCCTCGCGCCGACGACTAGCCCGTCAGCTGTCATTGTCTGCCGGCCACGCGTGATGACGGCCGAGCTCACGTCGACTTGCACGTTGCGCATCAGCGTCACGACGGGGCCGCTGACGCTGGTGATGGTTCCGCGTACAACGGCGCCCGTTCGCGAGCCTGTGTCAGCAGCAAACGCCCGGCCGGCGGCCGCGAACAGTGCGATGACGATGATCAGCTTCTTCATGGTGGCTCCTCTGCGGTACGTGTTCATTACGGGTTGTAAATGGCGATCAGATGCCGCGACGACGTCGCCGTGCCGCATGCGTTGGATGCGACGACGTAGTAGTAGTAGTACGAATAGCCGTAGGGCTGATACACCACGGCTTGTGTGGAAGTTCCGGGGCCGCCAACGACTACCGGATTCGTCCCGCTCGGCGGCGTCATGTAGAACGTGAGAGTGGGGTTCGAGCCTGTGTAGGACGCCGTAACAGTCGCGGATCCGTCGGCATCGAACATGTCGGGCCCCGCGATCGACACCGTCGGCGCGTAGCAGACCGGCGTCACCGTGACGGTGGCGACGTTGCTGTTCACGCTTCCGCAGTCGTTATAGACGTTGACGTAGAAGTAGGACGTGGTGGTTGGAGAGTAGGTCAGCGTCGCCGCCGTCGCGCCGCTGATCGCCGTATAGGAACCGCCGGTGCCCATGTACCACTGGTACCGCAACTGGTCGCTCGTCGCGACGACGCTGAGGGTGACACTCTGTGTCGAGTTGATCGTCTGCGACGCCGGCTGCGTCGAGATCGTCGGCGCGCACTGCGTTACCGTAATCGTGATGTAGCTGCTCGTAAGGGTCCCGCATGAGTTCGAGGAGACGGCGTAGTAGTACGTCGTCACCTGCGGCTGCACGGAGATCGCGGTGCCGGTCCCGATCTGCGTGAAGTTCGAGCCGGTGGTCGATGCGTACCATATGTAGCTGATGGTGGCCGTTCCCGTCGCCGTGAACTGCAGGGTGACCCAGGTGTTCTTCCGGATCGTTTGCGACTGCGTTTGGGTGCTGGCGGCCGGCGGCGTGCAGTTGCGCGTCGCCGTCACGGTGCTGCTCACGGCCGAAGCCCCACAGTTCGCGGTCGCGACGACGTAGTACGAAGCGCTCTGCGATTGTGGGGAGATGGTGAGAATGGACGAAGTCTGCCCGGTCAGCGCGACGAAAGAACCGCCGGTCGGATCGGCGCCGTACCACTGATAGTGAACACCGGTACCGGTCGCCCCCGCGGTGAAAGTGACGCTCGATCCAGCGTTGTACGTGACACTCTGCGGCTGAGTCGTGATCGCCGCCGGATAGCACGCCGGGGTACGGGTGATGGCCATCGAGGTGGAGTTGGTGGTGAGTCCGCAACTGTTCCAGAGGCTCACCATGTACGTATTCGACACCGTGGTCGGGCTCTCCACATACGTCGTTGCCGTCGCGCCGGAAATCGCTGACCACGCCGAGGTCGAGGAGTTCCACAAGTACCACTGATAGCGCATGTCCCAAGTGTTCTGTGCGGTCACGGAAAGGTTCACGGTCTGATCGGAGGCGATCGTCGTGTTGCCGGACTGCGCCGTGATCACCGGCTGCGTGCAACCGGAGACCGTGACCAGGGCCGGCACTGAGTCGACGTACCGGCAAGGCGTGGATACGCGCACCCAATACTGCGTCGAGACGGCCGGCTGTACCGTCAGGGTCAGCCCAGTGCCCATGGGAGAACTGGTGTCGAGCTGCGCACCGCGGTACCACTGCGCCGTGATGGTCCCGTCGCCAACGGCGGCGACGGTCAGAGTGGTCGATGTGCCGTAGGCGATCGTCTTACTCGCCGGCTGTTGGGTGATCGTCGGACCGCAAACCGTGAGCGTCACGGTCGCCGAGGTGACCGAGCAGATGCCGCTGTAGACACGCACCGAGTAGCTCGTCGTCGCGCTCGGCGCGACGTTCACCGAGTACGTCGTCGCGATCACCTGGTTCGTCGAAAGGTTCTTCCACTCGTACTGCATCGACGTGCCCGAAGCCGAAACGTAGAGGTTGACCGGTTGCTGCATTCCGACCGTCTGCGACGGTGTCAGATACGTGATCTGAGGAATCGTGCAGACGGAGACGGTGACCTGATTGCTCGAGCTGTAGCAGCGTCCCTTGCTCGTGACGCGTGCCACGTACTTCGTGTCGGCCGTCAGGGCGCCGGTGTTGAACGAGGTGCCGGAGCCCACATGAGTCTGCGTGTTGTCGGCGTTCACCACGTACCAGTCGTACGTCAGCGTGGTACCGGTCGCGGCGACGGTGAGCGTCGCCGAGTTCCCGCTCTGGACCTGCGTCCCCACGGGCTGCGTCGTGATGACAGGCGGCACGCAGACGTCGACGACTGTGGATGCGGTCGCCGCCGAACCGCATGTGGCGACCGCTTCCACCCAGTACGTGCCGCTGTCGTTGGCCGTCGCATAGAAGCCGCCATCCGAGACGGTGAAAGGCGTCGACTTGTCGCCCACAGCTCCCTTGTACCAATGCACTTGCACGTTCGATCCGGAGGTGATCGCGGTGATGGTTATCCAGTCGCCGACCGTGACGTTTTGCGTTGCTGGCGGCGGCCCGGTGATGCTGGCCGGATGGCAGACGGTGATCGTCACCTGCTGGCGAAGCGGGTTCGTCGTGATGGGGCAACTGCACTGCGCCTCGGCCCAATAGTTCGTGTCCGTCGTCGGATTCACCGAAAGGCTGTTCGTCGACGCGATCTGCGTCGTCGGGCTGGTCGTACCGGTCCACCACTTGTATGCGATCGAGGGTCCTGTCGCTGTCGCCTGAAGGGTGATGAAATTGCCCTGGGTGATCGTCTGCGAAGGCGTCACGCTGGTGAATTGCGGCGTGCAAATGGTGACAGTTTCGGTCGTCACTCCGGAAACGCACACGCCGTCTTTCGCCTGCGCCCAGTACGTCGTCGTGGCCGTCGGATTGACAGGCGAGGTAACAACCGTTGCCGTTCCGAGGCGCGGATCGGTGGCGTACCACGTGGTGGTGGCGTTCGGATCGTCAACCGGCGCCGATAACGTGACCGGGCCGGCATTGACGTACACGACCGGGGCCGCCGTCGTGAACTGCGGCGGACTGCAGACCGAAACCGTGACGTTCGCCTTCGGCGCCGCACAGTGGCCCTGGCTCGTGACGATGACGTAATACTGCGTCGCGGCCGTAATTGGATCGGTTGTGTAGCTTGCCGAGGTACCGACCTGCGTTTCGGTCGTATCCGGGTTGATGCGCATCCACGAGTACGTCAGATTCGTCCCCGTAGCGGTCACTGACAATGTCGTGGTGCTGCCACTCGCGATCTGAATGCTCGCTGGCGCCGATGCGATCACCGGCGGGGTGCAGACGTCGACATGCGCCGTAGCCGTGACGGCGCTTCCGCAGTCGGCCGTCACATTGACCCAGTAGTCGCCGGAGCTGGCCAACGTTGCAGCAAAGTTCGTCGTTGTGACGGGCGTACTGGTGTCGCCGACGGCTCCCTTGTACCAGTGAGCCTGCACGTTCGTGCCGGTCGTCGTCGCGAAGAGGTTGATGTACTCGCCCACCGCCACGACCTGGGTCGACGGCGTCGACGCGGTGATATGCGGCGGATGACAAACCGTGATGGTCACCGGACTGCTCGTGATGACGTATGGGACCTGTGGGCACGGCGCAGACACCTCCGCCCAATAAGTCGTATCGGCGAGTGGCATAACTGTCACAGTCGCGCCGTTGCCGACGAGAGTCGTTGGGGCAGTCGTGCCGGTGTACCACGCGGCGCTTACAGCCGTTGCATCCCCGACGGCGTCGACGTGCAGGGTCACCTGCGTGCCCTCGGTGATCGGCTGCGAAGGCGGAGTGACGGTGATGCCTGTGATTTTCGGGGTACAGACATATACCGTGACCATCTGCGCCTGCGACGATTGGCACTTGCCGTTGTCGGCGCGGAGCCAGTAGGTCGTGGTGTGATCCGGGCGGGGGGCAAATGCGACGCCCTGCGCATACACGGGCGCGCTCGGATTGGCGACGGGATCGGTGAGATACCAGTCGACCGTCGTTTCCGGCTGATCGACGCCGAGGACGAAGTTCGCCGGCTGGCCTGCCGGAATGGTGACGTTGTTGGCGCCGGACACAATCGACGGCGGTGCGCACATCTCAATGACCGCGAGGTTCGAGTACGACGAGCACCCGGTAGTCAACGTGAAATCGCTCGTACTCACACGGGCTCGCACGAAGTGAAGACCGGGTGTCAAACCGGTAAGGGTCACCGCCTTGCCTGCCACAGCGAGCTGCCGGCCCGTTTTCGGATCGTCGTCGGCGCTTTGGTACTCAAACCAGGCGTACATTGCGTCAGGGAGGTCGCTGTCGGCCGCGAGGCTTGGAACGTCTACGCCGCTGACGGCCAACTGGTACGGCTGCGGCTGAATCGTCACTTTCGGCGGATCACACCACGTCACGGTCGCCGAGTGGCTGTCGAGCCGACCGCACGGACCGGTAATCCGCACCCACAATTTCGTGGTCGCGGTAACGTTGATGGCGAGGTTCGGATCCTGGCCATACGTCACGGGATTCGAGGTATCTCCCGACTCGCCCTGAAACCACTGATACCGAAGCCCACTTCCGGTGGTCCTGACCCCCACTACGGCACGATTCATGGCCCGGGTCACGGTGACGTCCTGGGGCTGCGCCGTGATCTCCGGACAGCGGCTCACCGACACCAACCGGGAGTCGACGCTGCAAGTGTCGCCGTTCTTGACCCGAACCCAGTAGTAGGCTTGGTCCGCTTCAACTGGATCAGTGTCGAAAACCGGTACGGTCGTGTGTTTCTTGAAAGAAGAGCGGGGATCGCCGCTCAAGAGCTTCGGATCGTCGCACGCAACTTGATCCGGGCCGCCGCACGAGATCTCGTACCAATAGTAATCGTAGGGATTCGTTCCGGCATCAACGACGAGATGCGCCGTTGAGCCGCGCCCGATCCACTGATCGGGGGGCTGTGCGGTGATGTGGATGCTGTCACAGCTGAGAACATGCACCGTCAGCGGGTCGGACTTCGTTGTCCCCTTGCTGTCCGATACCGCAACATAGTAGGTCGTGGTCACGTTCACCTTCACGCCAGCGGTCGCGCCGGCCGGCGTAGAAGGCGACGGCGACGACAGCGTCGGGAAAGGCGTAAACGTCGCCTCCGTCCCCGGATCGTTGTCCGTGGGAAGCGTCTTGGTAGACCACTCGTATTGCGTCGACGCGTCGGTGCAGTGAGGAGTGACGGTCAAAAAATGACCGGAGAGAGAGCTCGTGAGCGTGGCATTCGCGTCAACGAAGGAATCGATCACAGGTGAATCGCATACCACACCCCAAGTGACGTTGATCGTCGGGCTGTCTATTTCGCCACACCCCGGCGATGCGGGCACCATCACCCAGAATTGGGCTCCGTCAGCCTCGTGGACGGGACATATCGTTTTGTCCTGACAGGGAGGATAAGGCACGTCTTTCTGGGGCGACGCGCCCTTATACCAGGTGAGGTGAATCGCGGTCGTTTCCGCGGTCAGGCTCGCCTGATTGCCTACATCCGCCTTGATCGCCTGCGGCACCGTGAGACTCGAACAATCCGTCGAGGCGGCTGCGACGGAAACCTTGGCAATACTGCTCTTCGTGAAGCGGCACCCGGCCGCCCATACGACAACGAAATAGGACGCGGTCTGCGTCAGCGGTTGCGTCGTGTACGAGTTGTTTGTTGCACCGTTGATCGGTTGGCTCGTTTTTCCGTCATACCACCGATACCATTGATACGAGAGCGAATCGCCGACGGCAGATACGCTCAATGTCGCAGTCGAGCCGGCGGCAATCGGGTCGGTAGGGCCCGCGGGTTGCGCATCGATGACAGGCGCGTTCGTCGGGCAGGGGCTGTAATTCTCCACCTTGATGCTCTTGATGCGGGCCATGTCGTCCTGCGCCTGTACGGTCTGCAGTCCGTTGGCATGATTCACCTGGTGAATCACGCCGGTCGGATAGTACGCGATGCTTTCGACGAAGCCCGGAACGGACTTCAGGTAGCCGTTGTCGTAGCTGTTCTCGAAGATGTCGAGCGACGAATCGCCGCAATACTTCGTCGGATCAGCGCACGTTGAATAACCGGCCCGAAGAACGTTTCCGAGCGGGTCATACGTGAAGTTCTGCTCGAAGCTGTTGAGCGGCACGTTGGGACTTCCAGCCAGATATACCGAGGTCGCTTTGTCCGACACACGGCCCGCAATGTCATAGGCGAAAGTCTCGCTAACGACGACGTCGCCGATCAACGGCTGATAGTTGTGGCGAATCGCGGACGACAAGCGTCCCTGCGTGTAACTCGGGGGCGCCGTCGGCGTCTCCTGAACGTTCGCGGTTGCGAAATTGAAGACTTTCGAGGGGCGCCATGTGCTGTGAGTTGGGTCGACGTTACATGGGCTGCACGAATCCACCTCCGTCAGACGTTCAGCACTGTCGAACGTCATCTTGAGATCGAACGCTGGATCACCCTTCATCACTTTCCAGAGGGCATGGCCGCGTGGGTCGAATATCGAGTAATCGATCTCACCGTTCTCGGGGTGCGTCTCGGATGTCAGGTAACCACGCCCGTCGTACTTGAACGTCCGATACTGGTGGACGCCTTCCGGTCCGGCTAAGTCCACCGAGGTGAGGTGATCCGCGATGTCGTAGAGATATTGTGCGGTGATGGTCGCGCTCGCCTGCTGTACCGTGACGAGGCGACCCATATAGTCGTACGACAACTTCGTTGTCGTGTCAGTCGGGACGCCGTAACCTGTAGCGACCGATCTCGTCTGGTCCTGCTCGCTTGCGCCGATGTAGGTGGTCGACGACGAAGTGCCGTCCGGTAGGTTCACCGTGTCCTTTCGCCGAACCAACTTCGCCGTGGAATCGAAAATCCAGTCTCCGTACGTTCGCTGAGTACACGGCCTTGCGGTTGTACATTGCGGATCGGTCGGCGGAAGCTCGTATTCTGCCATGCCGGCCGAGTAAGCCATGTAGTCTCTGTCGATGCGCCCCATCTTGTCGTACGTGCGTATCATCGTTGCCCACTCGTTGCCCGGCATGGAGCTCTTCCGCTCGATGAGACGCCCGAAACCGTCAAAGTAGAAGCGTTGCTCGGCCAGGGGCGTTCCCGATTTCGACGCACCCTCCGGCCACTGCCGTACGGCAACAGCCGCGTGGTCGTTCGCGATTACTGGATGCGCATATTCGTACTGCGTCCACGCACCGGCTGGAGGCTTGATCGCCGTGAGACGGCCCATCCCGTCATATTCGTACGTCGTCGAAGCACCCGCTATGTCGCGGCTGGTACTGATCGAGCCATCGACGTTCAAGTCCACGTCGTACGATTTGACGGGGTTGCTACCGTCATACTGGGAGCTCTTCAGGGCGCCGAAGCGGTAATCGTGCGTGATGCGGTATTTCGCTCCGGAGATGGCATCAGTGCAGGTATTAATAGCCGGAAGGCCCGGGACGTCGCCGCCGAAATACGATTCGGCTGCCACGTTGCCAAATCCGTCGTTTTCGAAGACCGTGAGGACGTCGCCCGGCGACGGGGTAGTTCCGGACGCGTACACGCGCATTCGGTTCAGAAAGCCGGTCGTCGAGTCGTAGCAGAGATCCGCCTTCCTCGACGCCACGACAGCGTTCGACGCATTAATCTCTTCGACTTTGCGGTTCGTGTAGAGATTCAGCAGCCAAGGCTTGTCTGTTGCCGGCTTCGAATGAACACCGGGCAGCGATCCCGAGTTGGGGTTAAAATCGATCGTCGTACGGCGCGTAGTACTCGAGCCGAATCCCGAGGTTTCGGAGACCCGATAGTGTCCGAGTCCATCAAAGTCGCTGTTGACGACCGTTGAGGTTTTTTCGCCATCGCCAAAGTAGACGGTCTTCGACGCCTTCTGCCGCGGGTTATGATCGAGCGATCCCCATAGAGCGAAGTCGTTCAGTACGAATGGATCGACTTCGTACTGGACGTACGTCGCTTCGAAAGGTTTCTGATCGCAGGGGTTCGGGTCAGGCCCCGTGCAGGAGTACGTTTCGGTCGAGAGGAAGTAGAGGCCGTCACTGCTTTTCTTCAATCGCGTAAACGGCAGGCCGTATTCGGCACGCAAAAACCCGTCCGGCGAGGGATCGATTGTCCTGTTGTATCCCGCCCAGACTGAATAGTAATGGACTGTTTTCGAACGCTTGTCTGCCGCAAACACGGTGCGTGTAAACTCCGAGCCCGGCGCAAACGCATTGTAGGGGCCGGAGCCGACCTCCGTTTCATTCGTACACTGGTACTCAAAACCATTCGGCGAAATACCCGAGACATAGGTCGTCTCGCCCTTCAGGGCTCCATCAGAGTCCAGTTCGTCACGCTTATAGAGAACTGGCGTCGGAGATGGCGGGTGCGCCCAGTCGTAGGATGAGATGCATTCATACGAGCCACCGGGAATCTGGTCGGGACCGAACGAATACCTGTAACTGCCTTTCGTAGGCAGCGTCGTCGAATAGATGTTGCCGGTGCCCTCCGACGAGGCGGCTGGATGCTCCGCCGTCCCAAGGTATTCGAAACGATATGACGAGTCGTCCGGAAGAACGATCGCGGCAAGTACCGGAACGGTAACCGAGCGGGAAATCCCGTCGAGCCGGATGTCAGCCAGAAGCTCAGCGTTCTCACGCCAGATCGGCGTCTGCACTTGCTGGAGCTTATAGTGTGCCAACCCTGACGCAGCCGCTACGTAGACGTCGGTCACGGTCGGGCGGTCGTGGTCCTCGACAACGTCATCATCATAATTTTCGTAAGCGAGGCAGACGAAATGCGTCCGTGTTTGCGAGTCCGTTACTTTCCAGGACAGACCGGGATAATCGCAGGGCCACCCCGTCTCGTCGGCCTTCCCATAATGAATATCGACGCTGTTGCGATAGGCGCCCGACCCGTCTTTCACCTGATCGTGAATCTGCGTTAGCTTGTGATCCGTGTTGAATTCGTACGTCACCCCCTCCGCTGTATCGAGCGAGGAACCCGCCGTCGTTACTCGCCACCGCAGATACGATCCATCACGCGAGTAGGAGGCGTCACCGGCCGTGTCACCGGCGTGCAGAGAGTCGTACATTAGATGAGCGGCCCCGTCGGGCCCTTCGAGGTAAGTTTGCTCGAAGTTTGCCTGCGGATCTGTGCTCGAGACGAACCCGGCGAACTGCATGCGCCATCCGAAACCGGCGTTCGCCGAGCCATCGGGCTCGGAAACCCATTCGGGTGTCAAGTCACCGCAATCGCTCGTAGGTGGAGCACCATTGCAGGATAGATAAGATTCCCGCTTGGCGTCCCACATCTTCCCGTTGTGAATCGCCCTGAATGAGTACGAGAGGCCGGGTGACACCACATACGTTTCACCGAGTGGGATTGTCGTCAGTACGTTTCCGTTGAAGACGTTGACACCGTCGATCGGTCCAGCCGCGAACACCTTAGCCGGATCAAAGCCGCGAGCTCTCTCAGGCGGCTGCTGAGCCAGCAACGGAAAAGTGAACATGGTGAGGAGGAGTGCGATTGTGGATCTCGTCATTCGCATCGTCGTCCCCTATTGCGGCACGCGTGATGTCAGGACTTCGAGGGTAAACGGATCGATCACCACGAGCACGGCGCCGCCTGGAAACGCGTGGGGCGGCGGCGGCCCCGGGCGTTTCGCTGGCCGCATGTGATCCGGCGAGATCGTCAGAACGTGGTCATTCAGGCCGTCCTCGTCGAGAGGGCCACCCTGACGCGCCTGCCAGATCCACGTGCCCTGCCCCGGGTGGACAAGCAGGTATTGGAGCGCTTTGTGCGCGATCGACACCGTGTCCACCGCGTTTCCGGACCGGCGCTTCCACGCACCGGGCGGAATGGCGCTAACCTTGAGAGGGTAGCCAGTGCGGGCCCCTATACCGAGCTCGCCATTTCGCTGGTCCACCGCAACCCACACCGAGCGAAGAGGCACGCCCTTCGGATACGGAAAGTGGACGACGCCGTCATGATCGTCGTCGGTCGCCGTGAGGTCGGCCCGCTCCAGCGAGGAGTAGTAGCCGTGGGCGACCTGAAGCCCACCGAAAAGATAGACGTCCGATCCCGGCGATACGCCGCTTACGACGATCTCTTTCGGGTTCACCTGGACCGTAATGTGATTCGGGTCCGCTGTTGCGGTTCCGACGGCCAGGACGGCGAATAACGCGAGCACATGAATTCTCACGAAATACTCCTGCAGCAATTCCGAGCGCGGAATCGCCAAAATTTCCTTCATTTCACTGAAGTGCACCCGTCCCAGAGAGCCGTCAGCTCTGCCCGCCCCGCGGCACACAGTTCCGCCGCTAATTCACCTGCATAGGGCACTGCGGGTGCTTATCGAGGGTTGCGACCGTTAGAACGACACGGTAATTGCTCAACGGACTTGTGTCAAGATAGTCTCTCCCGCTTTATGTGGCGATCACGCGCAGGTGTAGCAGGTGGCACAAACGCGCGTTAGCATGTGCCTCACTCGAATGCGCTGGACGGGAAGCCGTAAAAGGACGTCGGAGCAAGGCTTTACGCTCGCGGGACTCATCGTGATCCTGACGGTGATCATGATCTTCGTCGCCTACACGGTGCCGAGGCAGTGGAGCGCGATTATGCGGCGCGAGCGCGAGCGTGAGACGGTATTCGCGATGAAGCAGTATGCGCGCGCCATCCGTGAGTTCGCGAAGAACCACGGTGGTACGCGGCCCGTGAGCATGGACCAGCTGAAGGAAGCAAAGCTCCCGCGCTACGTGCGCGGTCCCAAGGGCGAGATCGTCGATCCGCTGACCGGCAAGTTCGACTGGATTCTCATTCCGCCCGGCGCGGTGACGACCAACTCCGCGGCCGGGATCCCGCAAGGCGGCGTGCCGAATGGCGGAAGCGGCGTACCATCCAGCAGCCCAACGACATTCAACTCCGCCGCTTCGCCAAAAGACTACGTCGGCGATTTCGTCGGCGTCCGCCCGCCCGTCACCGGTCCCTCCATGCTCAAGTTAAACGGCGCCGAGCGGTACGAGCAGTGGTACTACACCGTCAACGATCTTGACGCCGAGATCCGCCTGCGCACCGCGACTGCGAACGCTAGGTAGCACCCCCCCCTCGGCCTAGAAGCTCCGCTTGTACGTGAAGATGAACGCCCGCGCCACGCACCCGCGCTTCGGGGCCTCGAATTTGGCGGAGCGGATCTCGTTTTCCGCCATTGAAGCGAGCTTGGAGTCGCCCGTTTCATTGGTAACGACCCTCGTCGATGTCACATCGCCCGAGGTGTTTACATAAGCGTCGACGACGACGAGGCCGTGTTTGCGGGCGTCTTCGGCAAATGCGGGCTTGGGCGTCCTGATGAAGGCGAAGTCGGTGTTACAGCCGGCTTTGGCAGGTGGTGCGGACGAAGAGCGGGATTGGGAGACGAAGCGGGAGGCGACCCAGCCGACTGTCCCGTCCGGCAGCTGCACTTTCGTCCAATCCTCCATAGAGGAGAGAAGGGTCAGGGCTTCGTTCTTCTTCGCCTGCTTGAGCACCTCGCCCGCCATTGAGGGGTCGCGACGGACGTTTACGGAGCTGGCGGTCACGTAGACGGTCTGCGCCGGCGTTACGGCGGCGGTAGGAGCAGGCGACGGCGCGGGCGGCGGCGCCTCGACGGTGGTCGAGGTGCCGCACGCGAACGCGAACAGAGTGAGGGCGAGGAAGCTCTTCTTCAAATGGTGCGACCCACCGCGGGGACGATGATACGCAACTCGTCCATCAGGCGGGCGAACTGGTCGGGGTAGAGCGACTGCGGGCCGTCGCACACCGCTTTCTCCGGATCGTGGTGCACCTCGATCAGCAGGCCGTCCGCCCCTGCCGCGACCACCGCGCGTGCCACCGGCGCGACTTTGTCGCGGCGCCCGGTCGCGTGCGAGGGGTCGCCGACGATCGGCAGGTGCGAGAGTTTGTCGATCACCGGGATCGCGGAGATGTCAAAGGTGTTGCGCGTGTAGGTCTCGAAGGTCCGGATGCCGCGCTCGCAGAGGATGATGTCGTAGTTGCCGCCGCTCATGATGTATTCCGCCGCCAGCAGCCATTCCTGAATGGTCGCCGACATGCCGCGCTTGAGGAGGATCGGCTTCCTCACCTGCCCCAGCGCCGACAGCAGGTTGTAGTTCTGCATGTTGCGCGCGCCGACCTGCAGGATGTCGACATACTCGAGCATCTTTTCGATCTGCGAGATCTCCATCACCTCGGAGACGACCGCCATGTCGAACTCGTCGCCCGCGGCGCGGAGGAGTTTCAGCCCTTCGACGCCCATTCCCTGGAAGGCGTACGGCGAGGTGCGCGGCTTGTAGGCGCCGCCGCGTAAGACGCGCGCGCCGGCACGCGCGACGCGGCGCGCGGTCTCGAAGAGCTGGTGCTCGTTCTCGATGGTGCACGGACCGGCCATGACGACGACGTGGTCGCCGCCAATGTCGACGCCACGGGCGCGGACGATGCTCTTCTCTTTCTTCCACGTCCGGCTGGTGAGTTTGTACGGCTCGCTGATGCGGACGACTTCCTGTACGCCGTCATAGAGCTCGAACTCGCGGGTGTCGATCGCGGCGACGTTGCCAACGACGCCGAGGACGGTCTGTTCGGAGCCGGTGGAGCGGTGGACGTCGAAGCCGCGCTCGATGAGGACGCCGGTGACCTTTTCGATGTTGGCTTCAGCGGTCTGTTTTTCCATGACGATGACCATTACGCGTTCTCCTTGACGGCCGACTCGCGCTCGACTCGGCGCGATTCATCGATGATTCGTTCGAAAAGGCGCCGGACGGCGCTCGGGTCGAGCGGTCCGGCATTCACCTCTTCGGCGTGCGCGAGCACCTGCTTCTCGCGCTCCGGGACGTAGATCGGGAGCTCCAGGATGGATTTGATCTCGCCGATCTCGCACGCGTATTTCGCGCGCTGGTTGAGGAGCTTGACGATCACCTCGTCGACGCGGTCGATCGCGTCGCGCAGGCGCGTCAGTTCTACTTCTGCATCGACCCTGTTCATAAGCAAAAACCCCTTCCCGCCGCAACGCGAGAAGGGGTTGAATTTGCTTACCGGATCGAGCGCCCCTCCTTGCGTCGGGGCGTATGCCCCACGCTAGCTGTAGTAGCCGTAATAAAAGTAGCGGGGGGCGAACGTGTTCATCAGTGGCCCGGCATTATACACTGCCGCAGGTCCATGACAACGCAGCCGGTTCGCGTCTGCGCGTTTCACGATCAACGCCCGGCGTTCGCCGTCTGCATGTCGTGCGCGAAGCTGCTCTGCCAGGAGTGCGCGAGCCAGTGGGACGGCATCTGGTACTGCTCCCCATGCCTCGCCGCGAAACGGACCACCGTTCGCAACGAGTCGCACGCCGGCGGCTGGATCGCCGTCTCCGCGGTCTCAATCCTCCTGCTCTTCGTCTGCGCCAAGGTGATGGTGTGGACGGGAGCATTGCTCGCGGGTCTGCATTGATCCGGGCGCCGCTCTCCACGTCGTCGGTGCTGGACGAGGCAGCAGAAACGGTCCGGAAGGTGGCGTCGCCGTGGGCGGCGTTGTCGATCGTCACGGCGCTCCCCTACCGCTTCGCGCAAGCGGTCTTCGCCAATACGCTGATCGATCTCGGGAGCGACGCGCAGCACCACGGCCACTATCTGCTGATGCTGGCGGGATGGTCGATGGCGGCGTTCGTGGTGTCGCGGTGGGGACGCCTGGTGTTCGCGCGCGCGGTACGCCTCTCGGTCGAGAGCGGCCGCGTTCCGGGCGCGGCGGCGTTCCGCATCCCCTTCGCCGCGCTGCTCGACTATCTCTACGTGTCGCTGGTGATGGAATGCATCAGCGTCGCGATGTTGATGACGTGCCTCGCGCCGCTGCTCGGCACGATCGTGACCGGCCTGGCGGTCGGGACGGCGGAATCGAACGATCGGCCTTCGCTCGCCGGCCCGTTCCGGCGCATCGCCCGCATCGGAACCAACGTACGGACGGCCACGGCCGTCGCGCTGGTGTTCGTCTGCGGCGCCGCGGTCGCCATGGTGAATGTCGGAGGATCGTTCGCCGCCGGGCTGTGGCTCGGCAGCGCGATCGGCGGATGGGACGTGCAGCGCTGGACGCGCATGCTGAGCCCGACGAATTCTCGCTTCCTCGTGATGGTCATCGCCGGAGCGCTCGTTGCGCTCGAGCCGTTCTGGGTCGCGGCGTACGTGACGTTCGTCCGAAAGGCGGGGGTGGTCGAGAGCGGCGACGACCTGCGGCAGTGGTTCGAGGAGCTGCGGAGCGCATGAAGCGGCTCCTGTACGCGGTCGCGCTGGCTGCCGTGGCGTCGCAGGCTGCCGCGATGACGCTCGCCGACTACATCGCAACGCTGGAGCGGATCCAATCACTCGTGCTCGCGCACCAGTACGCCGCCGCGAAAACGGCCGCGCAACCGCTGCACGGCCAGGTCGTCGACTCGCCGAAGGGGAAGTTCAACGCGGATGAGACGATCGTCGCCGCGCTGGCGGCGGGAGATCGGGTCGATCCGCGCTTTGCGACGCGTCTCGCCACGACGATCGCCGAGCTTCGCGACATGGTCGGCGCCAAGGGCGGCGCCGCGACGGTGCGCGATCCCGACATGACGATCGTCGACGCGATCGGGAAGGAACAAACGGTCGTCCCGACGGGCGGCGGCGGAGACGTGTCGCTCGAGCCGTCGAACCGCATGTTGGGGGTCGGGACGGCGATCGAGGACGCCTTCAAACGAATCGGAAAGTGGATCGGGGAGCTGATCGACTGGTTCGACAGCTTCTGGCCCGATTCGGATGCGAAGGAAAAGAAGCCGGGAAACATCCGCGACATCGTGATCACGATCGCGGTCGGCATCGTGGTCGTCGTCATTCTTCTCGCCTGGACGGCGCTCCGCCGCGCGCGTCGAGTCTCTCCGGAGCTCGCAACGTCGGTGGCGACGATTCCATCGGCGCGGGATGCGGATCCGCTCTCGCGCGCGTCCGCCGAATGGGAGCAATACGCCGCGCAACTCGCCGCGTCTGGACGGTTCCGGGAGGCGATCCGCGCCTGGTATCACGCGGTGCTGGTCACGCTGTATGGCGCGTCGGTCCTCCACTTCCGTAAGGGGCGTACGAACTGGGAGTACGTGGCGATGCTGTCGCCGTCGCTGGCGTGGCGTACGCGCTTCATCGCTTTGACGCGGCGATTCGAGTACGAGTGGTACGGCGGGACCGAGAGCACTGCCGAGGCGTTCGACGACTGCAGCCGTGAAGCACGCGCGATCCTGGGCGCTCTTGCGCGCCCGGTACGAGGTGCCGCTTGAGGCGGGCGCTGCCGCTGCTCCTCGCGATCGCGGCGTTCTTCGTCGCGGCACTCGTCTGGATCGGCAGCGATCCGTTGGTGAGCGAGCAGGCGTTCGACGAGTTCTCGATGGAGAACACCTCGCCGTCCGGACTCTCGATCGCGTTCCGTTACCTGCAGCGGACCGGCCACCGCGTCTTCCGCCTGGACGCGCCGCTGCGGCCCAATCTCGTCCCACCCAATGCGGTGCTCATTCGTGCCGGCGTCCTCGAGGATCCGGCGTTCGCCAGGGATGAAGAAGAGGCGAAGCCGAGAGACAAGAAGAAAACGAAGATCAAGACGAAATACGTGACGCCACTCCTGACGTCGATCGAGGACCAATGGGTTCGCGGCGGCGGCCGGCTGATCCTGGCGTCGCCGGAGAGTTTCGGCTCGCTGCGCCTCCGCGGCGAGAAGCGCGCCATGGCGGCGAAAGTCTTTCCGCTCCCCACCAGCGCGGTCTGGATCACCGCTCCGAAGGCGCGATCGATCGACCCGCGGACGCTTCCCGCGCACATGCACGCGCTCTACACGATCAACGGAGCGCCGGCGATCGCGAGCGAGCGAATCGGCAACGGCGAAGTGATCCTCATCGCCATTCCAGAGTTTCTGCAGAATGAGTTCATTCGCTGGAGCGGCGCGGTTCCGCTGCTCGAGACGTTCGCGCCGGCGAACCGTCCGATCTATTTCGACGAGTCGATCCACGGGTTCGACGCGAACGGCGGCTCGCTCGAGCTGATGAAGGAATGGACCCTCGGCCCGTTCCTGGGACTCCTCGGCATCGCGGCGCTCCTCTACTTCTGGCGGCACTCCAAGCGTATCGGTCCGGCGGAAGACGACGCGCGGGAGACTCGCTCCGACGCCGTCGATCTCGTGCACTCCCTCGGCGCGCTCTATCGCGAGTCGATGACGGATGAGGAGGCGCTGGAGTCGTATCGCGACATGCTCGTGAGAACGGTTGCGGCGCAGAGCGGTCTCGCGGGCGAGGCGCTCCACCGGCGCGTTTCCGATCTGACGCAACACGACACGGCAGCCGGAGGCGGCCGCCGGATGCGCGCCGCCGGCTTCAAACGGCACCTCGACGTCCTCAACGAAGCATTCCGGAAACTAGAACACGGCCGCGAAAAGCGAGCCGCAGGAGCACTGCATGCAAACCATCGCTGAGATCGCGCAACGATTCGGCGTCCTACGCGAGCAACTCGACCGCGTGATCATCGGACAGAACCGGGTGAAGAACCTCGCGATTACGTCGCTGATCGCCGGCGGCCACATGCTGCTGGAGGGCGCACCGGGAACGGGGAAGACGCTCCTGGCGCTGTCGCTGTCGCGCCTGATCGGCTGCCGCTTCCGGCGCATCCAGTTCACGCCCGACCTGATGCCATCCGACCTCCTCGGCGCGAACATCTTCAACCAGAAGACGCAGGAGTTCGCCCTGCGTGCCGGACCGGTGTTCACCGACGTGTTGCTCGCCGACGAGATCAATCGCACGCCGCCACGAACGCAGGCCGCGCTGCTCGAGTCGATGCAGGAGAACGCTGTGACGATCGACGGCATCCGCTACCGCGTCTCGCCCGTCTTCACCGTCCTGGCGACGCAGAATCCGGTCGAGTACGAGGGAACGTACCCGCTGCCGGAGGCGCAGCGCGACCGCTTTCTATTCAAGATCAACATCGACTTTCCGCTCGCCGAGGAGGAGGCGCAGATGCTCGAAGCGTACGCGTCGGGGCGCCGCCTGCACGACGACGCGGTCGCGGCGCTGCAGCCGGTCATGACCGGAGAGGAGCTCCTCGCGGCGCGGCGGACGGTCGGCGCGGCGGTGCGCGTCGAGCCGCAGATCATCCGGTACGTGCAGAGCATCGTCGCGAAGACGAGAACGGATGACGCGGTACAGATCGGAGCCGGACCGCGTGCGTCGCTCGCACTGCTCGAGGCGTCGCGCGCGGCCGCGGTGCTGGCCGGCCGCGATTTCATCACGCCGGACGACGTGAAGTCGCTCGTCGCGCCGGTGCTGGCGCATCGCGTGACGCTGACTCCCGAAGCGGAGATGGAAGGGGTGGCGCTCGAGGACCTCCTCGCGCGGATCTTCGAGCAGGTGGAGGTGCCGCGCTAAGGCGCGCGATCGATCATGCGGCCTGGTCCCCTTCTCAGCCGTTTCGTGCTGGCGATCGCGCTGCTGGCGCTGCTGGTGCCGATCGCGCGGCCGTTGGCGTGGGTCGCGGCGGCGGCGCTGTTCGTCCTCGCCGGCTTCGCGGCCGCCGACGCGCTGTGGCTTCGCGGCGTCTCGCTGCTCGTCGACCGCGCGCCGAAGGTGGCGCTGGCGCTCGGCGAGCACGAGACGACGATGATCCGCGTCGCCACGACAGCGTCGAAGCCGGTGCGGATGACGCTGCGACAGCTCTGGCCGGAGATCGTGGCGCCGCGATCGGTCACGAAGGAGGCGATCTGCCGGCCGGGTGAATCGGTGGCGTTCGACCTCGACGTCCGCGCGATTCAGCGAGGCGCGGCGACGGCCGAGCGCGCGTGGTTCGCCCTCCGCCGCCTCGGCCTGATGGAACGGATCATCCCCGCGGGCGACACTTCGACCATTCACGTTCTTCCGAACCTGCGCGCCGTCTCGCGGCTGCACAAGCAGCTGAACTCCTTCGCGCTTCGCTCGCTCGGCGCGCGAGCCGCACCGCGCATCGGAAAGGGACGCGAGTTCGACCGCCTTCGCGACTACGTGCGCGACGACGATTTTCGCGACATCGCCTGGAAGGCGTCGGCGCGGCACGGGCGGCTCATCGTCCAGGAGTACCGGCTCGACCGCTCGCAGGAGATCGTCGTCTGCATCGACCGCGGACACCGGATGGCAGCACGCGTCGAGCAGATCACCCGCCTCGATCACGCCGTCAACGCGGCGGTGCTGCTCGCCTACATCTGCAACCGTTTCGAGGACAAGACCGGCGTCCTCTCCTTCGACACAGCGCCCGACAAGGGATTGCCGACGGCGCGTGGCATGGCGCATCTGCGCGCGATCACGGCGTACACGAGCGAGCTGGAGGCGCGGTACCGCGAGACCGATTACCTCGCGCTCGCCGCCGGACTTCGCAAACGCCTGCACCACCGCACGCTCATCCTCATCATGACGGTCCTTCCGGAACGCGAGGAGCGCCACGACCTGCTTCACGCCGTCGACATGCTCGCCGGCCAACACCTGCCGCTCTTCATCACGATCGCCGACCGCGACCTGCGCGCCGCCGCGGACACGCTGCCGGCGGACCGCGAGGAGCTCTCGCGGACGCTCGTGGCGCGAGACCTCTGGCTCGGGCGCGTCGAGACCGTGCGCGAGCTTCGCGCGCGCGGCGCCCTCGTCGTCGAGACGACGGCGGAAGAAGCCGGCGTCGACGCCGTGAACGCGTACATCAGCGTGAAGAAGAGGCAGCTCCTGTGAACATCGAGCGCTTCGTCTCCGAGCGGACGCCGGTGTGGCAGCGGCTCGATGAGTTGCTGACGGAAGCGGAAGCACACGCGCCGACGCGGAGGGAGATCCACGAGATCGTGGAGCTCTACCGCCGCACGGCGACGGATCTCAACCGGGCGCGCTCGCACACCGCGAACCCGGAGATCCTCTCGTACCTGAATCAGCTCACCGGCCGCGGATACCGCTTCATCTATCGCACATCGCATGAAGAGCGGATTCTTCCCGCGTTCGCACGCATGGTGAGCCGCGACATTCCGGCGGCGTACCGAAGGCGGCGCACCGCAATCGTCGTCGCCGCGTCGGTGTTCCTCCTCGGCGTCTTCTTCGGCGCCCTCGCCGTCGCCGCCGATCGCGACAACGCGCCGCGGCTCGTCCCGCGCGACTTCTTCACGAAGAGTCCGCGCCAGCGCGTGGAGCAGATCGAGAACGGCGACGAGCGGATCGACTCGATGGAGAAGGCCTTCTTCTTCGGCGCGTCGCTCTACACACACAACATCCAGGTCGCCTGCCTGGCGTTCGGCGTCGGCGCGCTGACGATCGTGGGAGGTCTCTGGCTCCTTTTCTACAACGGCGTGATCCTCGGCGCGATCGCGATGATGTACCTGCTCGACGGCGTGACCGTCTTTTTCTTCGCGTGGGTCGGACCGCACGGCGCGCTCGAGCTGCCGTCGATCATCTTCGCAGGTGCTGCGGGTCTCATCACCGGACGCGCGTTGCTGATGCCGGGAAATCTGACGCACGGCGCCTCGCTGCGCCGCGTGATGCCGGACGTCATGCGCATCATGGCCGGCGCGACACTGGCGCTCATCTGCGCGGGGCTGATCGAAGGATCGTTCTCCCAGTTCTCGTCGCACACGATTCCTTACGGTTTGAAGATCGCCGTCGCGGCGCTCCTCTTCGCCGGACTCCTCGCGTACCTCTTCCTGCGGCGCCTGTCGGAATCGACGCCCGGCTCGGCGTATGACTGAGCTGACCATCACGACGCCGGAACATGTGCCGATCCGGCTCGAGCCGGCGGGTGCGGGCAGCCGGTTTCTGGCGATCCTGATCGACTCCACGATCACGACGGCGGCCGCCGGAGCGGCGTCTTACGTCACGAGTCTCTTTTTCCCTCGCGGAGTGGCGAGCGCGGTTTTCATCACGACGTCACTCTTTTTCGCGTGGGGATGGCACATCTGGTTCGAGACGCGGCACAACGGCCGGACGCCGGGGAAGCGGGCGCTGTCGCTGCGCGTCATGGACGAGCGCGGCTTGCCGGTGTCGCTGTTTCAGTCGGTCGTTCGCAATTTCATGCGCGTGGTCGACTTCCTACCGCTCTTCTATGGAGTCGGGGCGGTCGCCTCGCTTCTGTCGCCGCTACGACGCCGGCTCGGCGACGTCGTCGCCGGCACGGTGGTGATTCGCGACGCGCAACCGCTCGTGGTACGCGGACAGATCGCGTCGGAGCGCCGCCACAACACTCTGCGAACGCCGCGCGTGCAGCGGCTCGTGAAGCATCGCATCTCGCTCGAAGAGCGGGAGTTCCTGCTGACCCTCTGCGTTCGCGCGGAGAAGCTCTCGCCCGCGGCACGCTACGATCTGATGGAGAACGTCGCGGCGCATTATCGGGACAAACTCGGAGTCGAAGAGGGGCAGATCAGCGGCGAAAACTTCGTGCGCGATCTCACCGCTCTTCTGTACGCGAAGTGAGTTAGGATCGAGAAACAAACCAAAACCGGGGGAGCTCATGATCTGCCGCAATCACGTCGATGTGTCGGAAGGCGTCCGTCGCTGTCACCGCTGCGGGTCGTCCTTCTGCGCCGACTGCCTCGTCGACATCGGAGGCAAACCGTACTGCGCGACGTGCAAGACGGAGGAGCTGCTCGACGTCCGCTCGGGAGTAGAGCGAGGGACGCTCGACCTGGCGGGCATCGGCAAGCGTTTCGTTGCGGCACTCGTCGACGGCCTCCTGCTGCTCATTCCGATCGGAATCATGATCATGATCCTGGGGGCCGCGCAGGCGACGCAGGCGCGCGTCGCAGGCGCCTGGAACTTCTGGTTCCTCATCCCGACGATCATCGGCATCGCGTACCAGGCGCTCATGCTCTCCGCACGCGGACAGACGCTCGGCAAGATGGCGATGAAGGTGAAAGTCGTCGCCGCCGACGGCACGGAGCTCACGTCGGGTCAGGCGTGGGGACGCGAGATCACGCGTTCGGTCCTCGGTTTTCTCTACGTCGTCGACTACCTCCCCGCCTTCTTTACGAAGGAGAAGACGACCCTTCACGATCTGGTCGCGAAGACGCGTGTCGTGAATTGGGTCTGACGTGCTCACCTCGGCGGCCCCTAAACGACGGGAAGTAGTCCTCCAGCCCTACGAAGGTCCCTGCTGTCCGCGCTGCGGGGCGAAACTGACGACCGACTGGATCCGAAGCGGGACGATCGTCTGCCCCGACTGCAATCGCCCGTTCGAAGCAACCGCATTCAATCCCGCCGCGCCGAAGCTGAAGGTCGCGGAAGCGGTCGGAACGACGCTCGGCGAGTCGAATGCGTGCGCCAATCACGCCCGCAATGCCGCGACGACGAACTGCACCCGCTGCGGCCTCTTCATCTGCGCGCTGTGCGACATGAACGTCGGAACGGGCTCGTACTGCCCATCGTGTTTCGACCGCATCCGCTCGGAAGGGGCTTTGCCGACGGTCGCAAAGAAGACGCGCGACTACGGCGCGATGTCGCGAGTCTCTGCCGTCGTCGGGCTGCTGTTCACGTTCGCGTTTGTCGGACCGCTCTTCGGGATTCTGTCGCTCTACTATCAAACGAAGGCGCGTAAACAGCGGCGCGAGTTCGGCGAAGACCCGTGGAGCGCCGGCATGGTGGTCATCACGCTCCTGGCGATCCTCGAGATCGCGGGCGGTGGTACGTTCGACGGAATCATTCTCTGGAGCCTCTTCAGGAAATGAGCGCGCCTCCGAAACGCACACTGCTCGGGACAGAATCGGGTATATCCACCCGGCAGCGGGTGTACGAGACCGACGATGGAATCATCGTCGAGTCGACCGATCAGTACGAGCTCTCGCGGAAGAGCGTGCTGTTCGAAGACGTCGTGCTCATCACGTATCACCGCGAGATCGGCTGGACATACGTGCTCGTGCTCTCGATCCTCGCGTTCGCCTTCCTCGCAGTCGCGGCCACGGCTTACGCGTCCGGTGCGCCGCTGAAGGTGGCCGGCACCATCGCGGCAATCGCGTCGCCGATTCTGATCGCGCTCATCGTCCGGTTCGTGATGAAGGTCGACGTCGTGTCGATCTTCGGCCGGAGGTCACGCGCGGCGATCCACTTCACATTCCGGAAAGCCCACGCGCGCGAGCTGTACGGACGCCTCTGCTATCGGACGCGCCAGGCGCAGAAGGTGCCCGAAGAGATCATCCAGACACAATCTGCCGAATGACCGCGCCGGCGCGTTGCGGCGCTTCCGCCGGATCGCCGTCGTGGATGGCACGGACGATCGCGCTCCCGACCACGATGGCGTCGCACTTGTCGCGCAGCAGCTCGTAGTGCTCGTGGCGTGAGATGCCGAAGCCGACGGCGATCGGCTTGCGGAGCTTGCCGCGGATCTCGACGAGGCGTTCGAGCAGCATCGGATCGAGCTCGCTGCGCGCGCCGGTGACGCCCGTCGTCGAGACGTAATAGACGAAGGCATCGCTCGCGCGGTCGACCGCGGCGATCCGTTTGTCGCTCGACGTCGGCGCCAAGAGAAATGTGGACGCGAGGTCGTTTGCGCGGAACATGTCGCCGGCTTCCTCCGGCGGCAGGTCGGTGAGGAGGACGCCGTCGATGCCCGCATCCGCGGCGTCGGCGGCAAAACGGTCCATCCCGTACCGCATCACCGGATTGAGATAGGAAAACGCGATCAGCGGAACCTGGCTCTTTTCGCGGATCGTTCGCGCGATGGTGAAGACGTCGCGGATCGTCGCGCCTCCCTCCAGCGCCCGCTGCGACGCCGCCTGAATGACCGGCCCGTCCGCGATCGGATCGGAGAACGGGATGCCGAGCTCGATCGCGTCGGCGCCGGCACGCACCAGCTCCTCGACGATCCGAGGCGTCGTCGCGACGTCCGGATCGCCGCATGTGACGTACGCGATGACGCCACACCGATGGTCGGCGCGGAGTTGTTTGAACAGCTTCTTAACGCGATTCATCATTGAGATCCTTCGTCGTCTTAGGCACCACCCCCTCATCCGCCTTCGGCACCTTCTCCCCCGCTATCGCGGGGGCGAAGGGTACTCGATTGAGAGATCTCGCGAGATCCACCAATCGAGCGTCCTTCTCCCCTCGTGAGAGGGGAGAAGGTGCCGAAGGCGGATGAGGGGTTCGTGTTCCCGCCGAGGATCACGGCTTCTCTTCAAGCGCGGCCACCTGCGGGACGTCTTTGTCCCCTCGCCCGGAAAGATTCACGATCACGATCTTGTCGCGATCGATCGAGGAGCCGTTGCGCATCAGCCACCCGAGGGCGTGCGATGACTCGAGCGCCGGAATGATCCCTTCCGTCTCACTCAAACGATGGAACGCCTCGAGCGCGAGGTCGTCGCGGCAGTCGTGATATTCGATGCGGCCGATCGACTGCAGGTGCGCGTGCTCGGGACCAATCGACGGGTAGTCGAGCCCCGCGGAGATCGAATGCGTCGTCGCGATCTGTCCGAACTCGTCTTGCAGGATCATCGAGCGCGTGCCGTGCAACACGCCGAGGGCGCCGCCGGAGAATCGCGCGGCGTGGTCGCCGAGCTGCGGTCCGCGGCCTCCGGCTTCAACCCCGACGAGCCGGATCGAATCGTGTGGCAGCATCTCGTAGAAGAGGCCGATCGCATTCGATCCGCCCCCGACGCACGCGACCGCAACGTCCGGAAGCGCATTCACCCTCTTCCGCAGTTGCGCCAGCGCTTCGCGTCCGATGACCGACTGAAAGTCGCGGACGATCATCGGATAGGGATGCGGCCCGAGAACGGAGCCGATGATGTAGTGGGTCGTGCGGACGTTCGTCACCCAGTCGCGGATCGCCTCGTTGATCGCATCTTTGAGCGTCTTTGAGCCGCTCGCGACCGGCCGCACCTCGGCGCCGAGGAGCCGCATCCGGAAGACGTTGAGCTCCTGCCGCGCCATGTCGACCTCGCCCATGTAGACGACGCACTCGAGACCGAGGAGCGCGCAGGCGGTGGCGGTGGCGACGCCGTGCTGCCCCGCGCCGGTCTCCGCGATGATCCGCTTCTTCCCCATCCGCCGCGCGATCAGCGCCTGCCCGACGGCGTTGTTGATCTTGTGCGCGCCGGTGTGGTTCAGGTCCTCGCGCTTGAGGAACAGCCGGAACCCGCCGCAGATCTCCGCGAATTTCTTCGCCTCGGTGAGCGCCGTCGGACGGCCGACGAAGTCGCGGAGGATGTCGTCGAGCTCCGCGCGGAACTGGCGATCGCGTTTGATGTTCTTGTATGCGGACTCGAACTCGTCGAGCGCCGCCATGAGCGTTTCGGGGACGTACCTGCCGCCGAACTCGCCGTAGTAGCCGCGCTTGTCTGGGAGAGACCGCGCGGCCGACTGTACTTTCATCATGGCTTCACCCGTTCGAAGAGCTGCGCGATCTTCGCGTGATCTTTGACGCCGGGCGACGACTCGACGCCGCTGGCGAGATCGATGGCGTCCGGACGGACGGTACTGATCGCGACCGCGGCGTTCTCCGGCGTGATCCCGCCGGAGAGGAAGAACGGTTTGGTCCGTTCGTACCGCGTCAGGAGCAACCAGTCGAAGCGTTGGCCCGTCCCGCCGGCGAGCCGGTCGTTGTAGGTGTCGAAAAGCAGCCACGAGGCGTTTGCATGTGCGGCCGTGTCGGGAAGGTCGGCGCTGACGTGCAGCGTCTTGATCGCCGGAACGCCGAGGGAGCGGATGTCGTCGTCGCGCTCGGTGCCGTGGAGCTGGATCAGATCGAGCGTCGCGCGGGAGGCGACGTCGCGCATCCGCTCCAGCGACGCATTGCGGAAGACGCCGACGAGCTTCGGCGGATTCGAGCGCGCGCGGACGGCATTCGCGATCTCGGCGACGCGATCGGCATCCATGAAGCGCGGCGAGTCTTCGACGAAGATGAAGCCGAGGAAGTCGGCGCCGCACTCGGCGGCGAAAAGCGCGTCTTCCGGGCGGGTGAGACCACAGATTTTCACTTTCATGATTCGTTCACGAGCGCCGCGACGGCGGCGGCGCGGTCATTCTGTCGCAGGAGCGATTCGCCGACGAGAAACGCGTTGAAGTGCGCGCTCCGCAGGCGTTCGACGTCGGTCCGACTCTTGATGCCGCTTTCGGCGACGCGGACCGCGTCGGGAGGCATGAGCGCCGAGAGCCGTTCCGAAGTGGCAAGATCGACGCTGAAATCGCGCAGGTTGCGGTTGTTGACGCCAATGATGCGCGCGCCGCCGTCGATGGCGTGCGACAGCTCCTCTTCGTCGTGGACTTCGACGAGCGCATCGCAGCCGTACGCGTCGAGGAGGCCGATGAACTCGGCGATCCGGCGCGCGTCGAGGAGCGATGCGAGCAACAGCATCGCGTCCGCTCCCGCCGCCACGCCGTTGATGATCTGCGACGGCGAGACGACGAAGTCCTTCATCACGATCGGCAGCCCCGCCGTCTTCGCGCGCAGAATCCATTCGCGCGATCCGCGGAAGAACTCCGGCTCCGTGACGATGGAGATCGCGGCGGCGCCGCCGCGCGCGTAGTCCGCGGCGATCGACTCGACCGCGGGGTCGTCGACGATCGCGCCGGCCGATGGCGACGCGGCCTTGATCTCCGCGATCACATTCACGCCCTCGCGCGCCAGCGCCTTGATGAACGCGAACGGCTTCCGATCCGCCGCGGCGCGCTCGGCAGCGACGCGGTCGGCCGGCTCGTTTGGAATCCGGGCACGCGTGTGATCGACGATCTTCTGCAGGACGTCGCTCACGCCAGCTCCCTTGTGGCCGACTGTGTCGCGGCGGCCAGCTCTTCGAGCTTCCGCCTCGCCGCGCCGCTCGCAATCGTGTTACTCGCGAGCGCGACGCCGTCCCGCAGCGTCGAGACCACACCGCTCACGTAGAGCGCGGCGCCCGCATTGACGGCGACGATGTCGCGCCGCGCGCCGTTCGACTCGCCCGAGAGGATCGCCATCGCGATGCGCGCGTTCTGGGTGGCGTCGCCGCCGGCGATCTCCTCGATCCGCGAACGCTCCACGCCGAGTGCCTCCGGCGCCAGCGCGTAGTCGCGAATCTCGCCGTTGATGACTTCGCAGACGTGCGTCGGCGCCGAGATGGAGATCTCATCGAGGCCGTCGTAGCTGTGCACGACCATGGCGTGCTCCGCGCCGAGGGCGAGCAGCACGTGCGCGACCACCTCGACGAGGTGCGCCGCGTAGACGCCGAGGACCTGACGGCGCGCAAATGCCGGATTGGTCAGCGGGCCGAGGAGATTGAAGATCGTCCGGACGCCGAGCTCGCGGCGGATGGGCGCCACGGCGCCCATCGCCGGATGGAGCTTCGGCGCGAAGAGAAAGGCGATGCCGGTCTCCTCGAGCACGCGCGACATGCGCGGCGCGTCGAGGTCGATCTGCACGCCGAGCGCGGTGAGGAGGTCGGCGCTCCCGCACGACGACGACACCGCACGGTTTCCGTGCTTCGCGACGTTCGCCCCTGCGGCCGCGGCGACGAGCGCCGCCACTGTCGAGATGTTGAAGGTTCCTCGGCCGTCGCCGCCGGTGCCGCACGTATCGACGAGCCGTTCGCGGTCGACGTTCAGCGGCGTCACCCGCTCGCGCATTGCGAGCGCGGCGCCGGTGATCTCTTCCGGCGTCTCCCCTTTCATTCGCAGGGCAATGAGGAAGGCCGACTTCTGGACGTCGGACGCGTTGCCGTCCATCACTTCGCCGAAGACGGCGTGCATCTCGGTGCGATCGAGATCGTGACCATCGACTACCCGTTTGATCGCTTTGTCGATCATCGCGCCACCTCCAGAAAGTTCCGGATCAACTGATCGCCGCCGGTCGTTCCGTACGACTCGGGATGGAACTGGATCCCGAACACCGGCCGGTCGCGATGCGACACCGCCATGACGACGCCGTCGGGCGTTTCGGCGTCGACGACGAGCTCGCGCGGCAGCGACTCGGTTTCGATGACGAGGGAGTGATACCGCGCGGTGCTCATCGGCAAATCGCAGTTCGCGAATAGCCTCTCGCCGCGGTGCATCACGTTGGTCACCTTGCCGTGCACCGGGACGCCGCCGCGGACGATGCGTGCGCCGAACGCCTCGCCGATCGCCTGGTGCCCGAGACAGACGCCGAGGAGCGGGATGCGGTCGTTCGCGCGTATCAGCTCGATGCAGCGTCCCGCGCGGACGGGTGTGCCCGGTCCGGGCGAGATGACGATCGCGCGCGGACCGCTTTCGATCAGCGCCACCGGGTCGAACGCATCGTTGCGGACGACCGTCAGCGAGACGCCGGCGAGGCGTTCGATCTGCTGGACCAGGTTGTAGGTGAAGGAGTCGTAGTTGTCGATTACGACAATGGCGTGGTTAGTGGCAGAGCCAAAGACGCGAGTCGACCGTGCGGTTCATCGACTCGTTCTCCTGAGGAAGATTGGTAGCCATGGTTCGCGAAGCCTAACACGTCACTCTGCGCTGCGCAAAGGAACGACGTCGCCTGGCTCGCTCGCCTGCATCGTGAGGCGCAGCTTCGTCGACTCGAGCGGCACGACTTCGAGCTGCTTCAGATCGCCGAGGTCCTTGCCGCTGCCGGCCATTCGCTGCATCTCCTCCCCTTTCGGCCACAGCATGCGGTCGATCGAACCGATGGCGCCGTTGTACTTCTCGACCGTGCTGGCGAGCGCGCGGCCGACGTTCTGGATGTGCTCCATCACCTTCACGAAGCGGTTGAACAGCTCCACGCCGGCGTCGTGCATCTTCTTCGCGTTCTCTTCCGTCCGCTCCGCTTTCCAGCCGGCGTTGATGGCACGGAGGAGCGGGAGCAGGACCGTCGGAGACGCGAGATAGATCTTCCTGTCGGCGGCGTAGTCGAAGAGCGTCGGGTCGGTGATGAGGCCCGCGGAGAGGAAGTGCTCGCCGGGGACGAAGAGCACGACGAAGTCGAGCGTGTCGCCGATCGCCGCCTGGTACTCGCGTTTGCTGAGCGAGTCGATGTGGCGGCGGAGCGTCTTCACGTGCGCGGCGAGGTATTCACGGCGGCGAGCCTCATCCGACTCGTTGGCGGCGTGCGTGTAGTCCTCGAGCGGGACCTTCGCGTCGATCGCGATCACGCGCGAGTTGGGAAGCTGCACGATGACGTCGGGGCGGCGGCGGCGGCCTTCGTCGTCGAAGAACGTTTCCTGGACCGTGAAGTCGCAGAACTCGCTCATCCCCGCCAGCTCGATGCAGCGTTTGAGCGACGACTCGCCCCATGAGCCGCGGACGGTCGGCGACTGGAGCGCGTTCGCAAGACGCGACGCCTCGCGGTGCGCCGCTTCATGTGCGGTCATCAGCGACCGGATCTGCTGCTGGAGTCCGCCATAGACCTCGTTGCGTACGTGCTCGCTCTTCGTGACCTCGCCGCGGTACGCCTCGATCATCTCGCGCAGCGGTATCAGGAGCGCGTCGATCTCGGCCTTCTTCGTGTCGAGCGAGCCGTTGATCTGCGTCTTGCTCGTCGTCACGAGCGATTCGCCGACCTGCTGGAAGGCGCGCTGTGCGAGCGCGACGAAGGTGCTCTCGATCTGCTCGCGCGATGACTCCAGGTGCTGCGCCTTCGAATCGGCGACGGCGCGCGCCTGCTGCGCCTCGTCGAGGCGGCGCTGCAGTTCCACCGCTCGCATTTCCGCTTTGCCGCGCTCGGCAACCGCCAGATCGCGTTCCGCAATCGCCCGCTGCGCCCACACCCACGCACCCGCCATCGCAACGATGGCGACGAGAACCACGATCGTCGTCAACATGAAGCTAGTGTAACCGGCCCAGCACCTCGACGACGCGTTCGGCCTCTTCGTGGGTGTTGTAGAAGTGCGGGGAAAACCGCAGCATCCCCTCGCGCGGGGAGCAGACAATGCCCTCTTTTTCCAGCTCGCCGTGGAGCCGGAGCAGCTCGCGGCCGTCTACATCCTGTGGAGCCGCGGCGACGATTCCGGAGCGGATGGGCGTCACGACGCGGTAGCCGATCGATTCGAGTCCTTTCGCCAGCCCGGTCGCGACGTCGATCACCTTCCGCGCAATCTCTTCGATGCCGATCTCCAGCAGCAGGTCGATCGCCGCTCGCGCCCCGTGGATGCCGGCGCTGTTCAGCGACCCGGCCTCGAAGCGCTTCGCATCCGGCACAAGTTCCGTCGATGCATTGAGAAAGGAGGCGTTGCGCCGCGCGATGTTCGTCCACCCGTGCTCGACGACATCCAGCTGCTCGATCTGCTCCCGGGTCACGAAAAAGATCGTCGCCCCCTCGGGGCCGCAGAGCCATTTGTGCGCATCGGCGGCGAGGAACGAGACGTTCGAACGCCGGACGTCCATCGGCAGCATCCCGAGCGACTGGATCGCGTCTACGCAGAAGAGAATTTGACGTTCGGCGCAGAAGGCGCCGAGGGCGTCGAGATCGGCGACGAAGCCGTTGTGGAACGCGACGGAGGACACCGTTACGACGCGCGTACGCGCATCGACGAGCGGCGCGATCTCTTCCAACGTCGCGCGATTCGCGACGCGCGTCTCCACGCCGCGCGATTCGAGGCTGCGCCACGGCGAGACGTTCGGCGGGAACTCCAGCGCGGTGGTCACGACGTTGTCGCCCGAGCGCCAGCGGATCCCCTGCGCCACGAACGAGAGCGCCTCACTCGTGTTCTTCAGGATCGCGATCTCGCCCGGCTCCGCGTTCAGCAGCCGCGCCGCCGACTCGCGGAAGCGGTCGTACTCCGCATACCACTCCCGCCAGTGCAACGCGCCGTAGTCCCTCTGGTCCCGAACGAACTTCTCCATCGCCTCGGCCGCCCGCGTCGACAGGGGGCCGACAGCGGCATGGTTGAAGTACGTGAGGTTCTGCGTGACGGGAAAAAGCTCGCGCATGGCTGCAAATGAGTATCACACGGGCGCAAATGTCCAGCTGCACCGTGCACACGGCCGGATGCACCCCGCAGAAGGCTAACTGCGGCGTGCAGTCGGCTGTGTACCAGCCTGCGTTCGCCGGATGCGCCTTGCAGAAGGCTGTGTACCGGCCTGTACACACCCGGATGCGCCTTGCAGAAGGCTGTGTACCGCCTGCGTCCGCCCGGATGCGCCCTGCAGAAGGCCGGATGCGCCGTGCATACGCTCGGATGCGCCTTGCAGAAGGCTGTGTACCGCCTGCATCCAGCCGGATGCGCCTTGCAGAAGGCCGTGTAGGGCCTGCATCTAGCCAGTTGCACCTTGCATCCACCCGGATGCGCTTTGCATCCACCCGGATGCGCGCTGCATCCGCCCGGATGCGCCTTGCAGACGGCTCGCTCCTCGTGTGGCGCGGGCTTCCAGCCCGCGCTCCGGGCGGGGGCGCAGGCTGGAAGCCTGCGCCACACGGGGGTCAGAAGCGCGCGATCTGCGCGAGGTACGCGTCGTAGTTGCGGCGCATTTCGGTGAGGGAGTCGCCGCCGAATTTGTCGCGCATGGCGTCGGCGAGGGCGATGGCGAGCATCGCTTCGCAGACGACGCCGCACGCAGGGACGGCGGTGACGTCGCTGCGCTCCCACTGGGAGCGATGCGCTTCGCGCGTTTCGATGTCAACCGACGGCAGGCCGCGGCGGAGGGTCGAGATCGGTTTCATGTAGGCGCGCACGACGACGTCCTGCCCGTTCGTGACCCCGCCTTCAAGGCCGCCGGCGCGGTTGGAGGTGCGTTTGTACGCGCCGTCGAATTCGATCGGGTCGTGCACTTCGGAGCCGAGGCGGCGGGCGTTCGCGACGCCGTCGCCGATCGAGACGGCTTTCACGGCGTGAACGGAGAGGATCGCCTGCGCGATGCGGCCGTCGAGTTTCTCCGTCCACTGCACGTACGATCCGAGGCCGATCGGAATGCCGCGCGCAGCGACGACGATCGTGCCGCCGAGGGTCTCGCCGAGCTCGCGTGCGCGGTCGACGGCGGCGATCATCGCCGGCTCGTGCTCGCGGTTGACGGCACGCAGCGGCGAATCGTCGTCCACGTTGGTCAGCTCTTCCCAGCCTGGCGCGTAATCGGGATCGCCGGCATCGCCGACCGACACGACGCCCGAACGGATCTCGACACCGAAGCTCCGCAGCAGTTCCTTCGCAATCGCCCCCGCGGCGACGCGTGACGCGGTCTCGCGCGCGGACGCTCGTTCGAGGATGTCGCGGAGATCGCGGCGGTCGTACTTCATCCCGCCGATCAGGTCGACATGCCCCGGCCGCGGAGCGTGGACGCGGCGCTTCGTCGCCTCCGCTTCATCGAGGTTCCACGGATCCATCGCGCTGCGCCAGTTCTCGAAGTCGCGATTGCGGACGACGATCGCGACCGGTGAGCCGAGGGTCTCTCCGCCGCGGACGCCACCGGCGATCTCCACCTCGTCCGACTCGATCTTCATCCGTCCGCCGCGTCCGTAGCCGTGCTGCCGGCGCTTCAGGTCGAGGTTGATCCGGTCGCGATCGAGCGGCACACCCGCGGGCATGCCGGTGACGATGACGGTGAGCTGCGGGCCGTGCGATTCGCCGGCCGAGACGAATGTGAATCGCGACATCGCAGCCATTATGATTCACGCACAACACATAAGGAGCCTCACCATGCGATCGATGCGAGCCGTAGGCATCCTCGGTCTTCTCACCCTCCTCGCCCACTCCGCCTTCGCCGATCAGTACACGAAGATCACCAAACTCCGCGATCATGCGAAGGAAGCGGTCGAAGCCGGCAACATCGACGCGGCGCGCGACATCGGACCGCTCATCGACATGTTGCGCACGTCGAAAGACGACGACGATCAGCGACATCTCCTCGACGCGATCATCGACCTCGGCCGCGCCGACGGTACGAGCCCGGCCGCCGTGAAGGAGTACGTGATCGCGCAGATGACGCCGATCCTTCTGTCGATCGCGTCGAACCGCTCCAACTCGACCTTCCTGCGCGGCGACGCGATCAGCGGGTTGCGCGACATGGGCGCCCCGCGCGCGGCACTCGAGCAGGTCACCGCAATGGCGCTGAAGGATTCCGACGAGTACGTGAAGAGCCGCGGCGAGATCCTGCAGAACTACATGGCGTCGATGAAGACCGACTCGCCGGCGGCGACGCTGAAACCGAAGAGCGCCGAGGCGGAGAAGGATGCCCTCGAATACCTGCGGATGCGCGACATCGCCGTATCGGCGGACGCGCTGCACCGCGCCGCGTACGAGGCGAACTTCGAGGACGTGAAGCAGTTGCTCAAGGCCGGCGTGCCGGTCGAGGGCGAGGGCGGGCAAGACACTCCGCTGCTCGCCGCGTTGACCGGCTGCACGCGCGAGGGCGAAAACGACCTCGTCGTCGACGTCGTCGATCTCCTCATCACCAAGGGCGCCGACGTGAAGCGGAAGGACGACAACGCGAACACGCCGCTCATCACAGCCGCGCAATACTGCGGTCCGCGGGTCGTCAACCGCCTCGTCGCGGCGGGCGCCGACGTGAACGCCATGAACGGCAGCAGCATGACGCCGCTCATGATCGCGCTCGTCATGAACCGACTCGATGCCGCCGACGCGCTCGTCGCGAAGGGAGCAAAGCTCAACGCCCAGCAGGCCGAGATCATGAAGAACAGCGTCACCGACGCGCGCGGAAAGGCGATCGTGGCGAAGGCAACGTCCAAACCCGCGGCGAAGAAGAAGTAACCGCTACTCCCCGAGGCCGGTTACGAGCGAGATCAGGAGAAGGACGAGGACGGTCGCGGTGATGACGACGTACCGTCGGTCGTGCTCGGCGGCGAATAGGAAGACGGAGATCGCGACGCGGACGATGGGCGTCGCGATGAGCAGCAGGATGCCGAGCATGACGATCGCCTGACCGCGCGACGCGCGGACGCCCTGCGCCACTCCCGCGATCGAGCTGGTGAAGTGCTCGCGCGCGTCGATGAGCTGCCCCAGCGACGGGCGCGAGGAGAAGTACGCGGGATGGTGCGCGAACGTGAAGATCAGGCCGGAGAGGATCACGGCAATGCTCACCAGAACGCCCGTTCGGAGCGTGATGCTGATGAGGTTCTCGATGTTGACCTTCACTGGACGATGCCTTTCCACATCATCTGAACGGCGATGACGACCAGCACGATCACGAAGACCTTGCGAAGCCGTGCGCTCTCGATTCGGCCGAGGTAGTGCGAGCCGGCGAGCGCGCCGCCAAGCACCCCAAGCGCGACCGGCGCGGCGATGAACGGATCGATCTGTCCGCGCGCGAAGTAGAGGCCCGCGCTCGCCGCCGCCGTCACGCCGATCATCAGGTTGCTGGTAGCGGTCGAGACCTTCATCGGCAACCCCATGCCGAGGTCCATCGCCGGCACTTTCAACGCGCCCGAGCCGATGCCGAGGAGGCCGCTGGCGGTTCCGGCGCCGTACATGAGCGCGAGACCGAGGAGCGGCCGGTGCACGGGGTACTCGATGTGATCGCCGCTCGCTGCGTCGTAGTACTTGCCGGAGAGGCGCAGCCACTTCGAGACGCGGCCGACGGAGCGGCCCAAATGCGCCGAGTGGACGCCTTTCATCATGGCGACCGCGGAGTAGCCGAGCATCGCGCCGAAGAGCACATAGAGCCAGCGCGGATGAACGCGGCCGGCGAGGTAGGCGCCGGTGATCGCGCCGGTGGTCGTCCCGAGCTCGAGGAACATCGCCACGCGAATGTTCGCGATGTGCTCGCGGACGTACGCGGCCGCCGCGCCGCTGGAGGTCGCGATCACGGAGATGATCGAGGCTCCGATCGCGAGCCGGATGTCGACGTGCAGCAGGAGCGTGAGCGCGGGAATGACGATGAGCCCTCCGCCCAGGCCAAGCAGCGCGCCGAGAAAACCGGCGACGACCGAAATGAAAAAGACGGCGACGACGAAGAGGAGCGGCGTCATCCCGGCGTCATCCCTCCGTTATCCATTAGGGCGCGGGAGCGATCGTCTTCTCCCGGCGGCTGAGCATCACGATCCCGATGACCACGATGACGGCGCTGATGAGCTGCGCGACGGTGAACGGGCCGAGGAAGCGGTCGTCCTTCGCGCGCACGATCTCGACGAGGAAACGCTCGATGCCGAGGAGGATGAGAAAGAGCGCGAAGGCGTTCCCCTTCCGATGCGGACGCGATTCCAGCCGCATCAGGATGGCGAACATCACGAAGGCGGCGAGCGATTCGTAAATCTGGGTCGGGTGCACCTTCAGCACCGCCTCGTCCGGGATTGCCGGATTCACGCGAACGCCGAACTCGCGGAGCGAGTAGGCGGTCGTCGGCGGTGATCCCTTCGGAAAGGCGATGCCCCACCAGCCGTTGGTCGGTGCGCCGTAGTCGTCGCCGACGAGGAGACAACCGATGCGGCCGAGCGCGTAGCCGATGGCGAGCGCCGGAGCGGCGGCGTCGGCGGCGACGAGGAAGTCAACCTTATTGCGGACGATCACGAACGAACAGGCGATGGCGCCGCCCATCAGCCCCCCGTACCAGACGAGGCCCGCGCGCGAGAAGAGCTCGGCCCAGGAGTGATAGAGGATCGCGTAGTAGATCTTCGCGCCGACGATTCCGCCGATCGCGGCCGCCATCACGATCGTCGACGCGAGATCGTCGGTGAGGCCGTAGCGGCGGAACTGGCGCGTGAGCACCCATCCGGCCGCGACGAACGCGAGGAACATCATCAGGCCGAACGTGGTGATTTCGAAGTTGCCGAACTTTACGAGTGTCGGGTACACGCGCGGATGATAGTGGAACCTACGCCCCTACCCGCTCCAGGCTCGCCTTCTGGTCGCTGATGAAGCGGAAGACGTCGACCTTGCCGGCGGCGTCGAGATGCTGCGAGACCTCGAAGAGCTGCACGGAGAGGAGCGTGTTCAGCCCTTCGTCGAGCGCGGCCTTGCGGCGCTCGAACGGCAGCTCCGAGATGTTGGCGATCAGCATGTTCTCGTCGAAGCGTCCGTACTGATCGAAGAAGACGCCGCTCCAGAGGTCGTCTCCCTCCGCCTGCTGCAGGGCGGTCATGAAGATGTCGCGCGCCTGTTCCTCGCCGACCGCCAGCTGCAGCGCGTCGTAGAGCCGCCCGAACATGTCGTTGTAGGTGGAGATGACCTTCAGCAGCTCCGGCGAGTCCTCCACGTCCAGGAACACCGGCCGGAACGACTTCTCCTCCGGCGCCGGCTCGATCAGACGCGCCGAAACGAGCTGGAAGAGGATGCGCGTGACGTCGAACTCCGTCAGGTCATTCGCCGTCGCGATGAGGGCGCGGACGCTCCTCATGCCGTCGATGTCGTTGTACACCGCGACCTCGGAATCGTTCATTTCGAGCTCATCGAAGTCGGGCGTCACTCCGGGGATCTTCATGAAGACGATGTCGAGATTCGGGATCTTCTCGCGGATGCGCGCGGTCTCGTCGAGGCGGCGGATGCCCTCCATGATCACGCTCGAGGTGTTGAGCGACAGGACGATCTTCTCGCTCGAAATCTCCTCCATGCTCTCCGAGAACGCAAACGAGCCCGACTGCCAGTGGAAGAGCGAGTAGATGATGTCGAGCGCCTGATTCTTCACGCCCCACCAGAGGTCCTTCGGCGAGATGGCGCCCATCTGCACGAGCAGCTTGCCGTGGCGGAGCTGCGGCGTGACGCGGCGCTTCGATTCCTCGTACTGCTGCTGCGTGATCTTGCCGTTCCGGAGCAGGAAGAGGCCGAGGGAGTCTTCGGGGGAGTTCGAGGTGGCGAAAACGATGTCGCCGTCCTTCCAGACGAGCGTCCGCTCCATCGCCCCATTGCGAAGGACGAGCTTGCCGCTGCGGCGGATCATCGAGACAAAGCTGAGGACGTCCGGGAGCTGGACACGCGACAGATCGCCCTGAAGGATGGGGGAATCGGACATCGGACGCCGTATTTCACCACAGAGACATCAACTTTTTCGCACGCGCGGGACAACATCACGCAAAACCGCGACGGTCGTCTCGATCTCGCCGGCGGTCGTGAATCGGCTGAGGGAGAAGCGTACGGTCGCCCTCGCTTCCTCCTCAGGCAATCCCATCGCGATCAGGACGTGCGACGGTTCGATGCGCCCCGAGGAGCAGGCGGAGCCGGTGGAGGTGGCGATTCCGTTCAGATCGAGGGCGATGACGATCCCCTCGCCGTCGGCGCGACGGAACGTGACGTTCGACGTATTGGGGACGCGCTCGGCGTCCGCACCGTTGATCATGACGTCGAGATCGGCGATCGACGCTTCGAAGCGGTCGCGCAGCGCGCGGACCTCGTCTTTGAAGTCCGACTCGCTCGCCAGCGTGGCGGCGACGCCGAAGGCGGCGGCGAGCGGAACGTTCTCCGTGCCGGCGCGGCGGCGACGCTCCTGCGCGCCGCCGAAGAGGTGCGCCTGCATCTTCGTTCCGCGGCGGACGTAGAGCGCGCCAATTCCCTTCGGCGCATGGATCTTGTGCGCGGAGAGCGACAGCGTGTCGACGCCGAGCTGCTGCACGTCGACGGCGATCTTCCCCGCCGCCTGCACGGCGTCGCAGTGCATGTGGACGCCGCGCTCGCGGCAGACGCGCGCGATCTCGGCGACCGGCTGAAGGACGCCGGTCTCGTTGTTCGCGACCATCACCGTGACGAGCCGCGTGTCGTTGCGGATCGCATCGATCACCGCCTCCGCGTCGACGACACCGTTCCGTGACGGCGGCACGAATACGACCTCATGTCCGCGTCGCCGCAGCTCTTCGACCGGCTGAAGCACGGAAGGGTGCTCGATGGCGGTTGTCACGATGTGATGAATTCCGAGTGTGGAGACCGCGCCGAAAATCGCCGCGTTGTTAGACTCGGTGCCGCCGCTGGTAAAGACGATCTCGCGCGTGGAGGCCCCAATGAGTCGCGCCACCGACTCACGCGCGTCCTCGATCACCTGCCTCGCGGTCTGGCCTTCTTTATGAATGGACGAAGCGTTCCCATAGACGTTGCGCAACATCGTGTCGAGCGTGGAGAGCACGTCCGGATGGATCGCAGTCGTCGCGTTGTTATCCAGATAAATCCGCATCGAGGACACTCATGAACAGGATCGCGGTCGCACTTGTTGCATTCGCTCTCGCCGTTCCCATCATCGCCCAGACTGACCCTCCGGCGAAGCAGGACCCGCAGCCGCAGCCGGCGGCCGTGTCGAAGCAGAAGGATCCGACGGCCGATCCGGGCGTCCGCAAACTATCGCGACGGGAGCGGAAAGACCGCATCAAGAACCTCTCGGATAAGTACCAGCAGTTCCTCGAGGACGTCGAGCCGATCATCATGCCGCAGGAGGAGGACACGTTCCTCATCCTGGAGACCGACGCCCAGCGCGACGCCTGGATCGTCGAGTTCTGGCGCCGGCGCGACAAGTCCGCCGGCACGACGAACAACTCGTTCCGCGACGTCTACTACGCGCGCATCGACGAAGCGCGCGACAAGTACAAGCACCTCTCCAACGACCGCGCGCACATGTTCCTGCTGCAGGGGCCGCCGAACGAGATCGTGGTGCCGAACTGCGGCACGATGCTGGTCCCGATCGAGATCTGGAAGTACTTCTACATTCCGAGCTTCGGCCACGACGTCCGCTTCCTCTTCTACGTCCCGCGCCGGCAGAACGACTACCGGCTCTGGGCGCCGATCATGGGCGACGAGTCGCTCGGCGAGCTGGTGTCGCAGGACGTGGAAGCGACGAGCGCCACGACCGACCCGTCGCAGCTCGCGAACAAAGTGTTCAACAGCCGCGTCGCCGGCTCCGTCAACCTGAATCAGCTGCAGATGTACTGCGGCACGAGCTACGACGAACTGATGCGCGCGATCGCGCAGAGCCAGCTCAACTCGACCGACCTCGTGACGAAGGTGTGGAGCCCTCCGCCGGTCGATCCGGAGTCGATGCACAACACCCTGCGCTCGGTGGTCATCGCGAACCCGAACGCGCCGAAGATCCCGGCCGAGATGAAGGTCGAGTATCCGGCGAAGCAGGGCAGCCGCACCGACGCGCAGATCACAGTTCTGATTCCGCGCGACAAAGCGACGGTCAACGACGCCAGCGGCAGCTCGGTCTACAGCTTCGACGTCACCGGCGAGGTGCTCAAAGAAGACCAGATGTTCGAGAACTTCCGCTACCGCTTCGACTTCCCCGCCGATTCGAAGCTCGACAAGTTCCCGCTCGTCATCGATCGTCTCCTTCGTCCGAACACGTACAAGGCGCGCGTCCGCGTGACCGACGTGCACTCCGGCGCCGAGGCGATCGTGGAGAACAAGCTCGAAGTGCCGGAGATCTTCGAGACCGCCGTGGCGAAGCAGCAGAAGGCGGAAGCGACCGCGCAGCTCACCACCATCAAGGACGTCATGGAGTCGAACGAGACGAGCCTCCGGATCGTCCCGCTGACCGACGACCTCCTCTCCGGCTTCCAGCACATCGAGACCATCGCGTTCGGCGACAGGATCAAAGGCGTCGAGTTCTACCTCGACGGCCGCAAGGTCATGACCAAGCGCCAGCCGCCGTACACGCTCGACCTCGACTTCGGCGAGGTGCCGCGCGCGCACAACGTCCGCGCCGTGGCGCTCGACGAAAAGGGACAGATCATCACCGGCGACGAGGTCGTCGTGAACACCGGCACCGATCCGTTCCGCGTCCGCATCGTCTCGCCGCGCGTGGCGATGAACCTCCACGGCCAGACGAAGGTGGAGATGTCGGTCCGCACGCCCGAAGGGAAGCACCTCGACAAGCTCCAGCTTTTCTACAACGAGACGCCGGTCGCCACGCTCTACGGACCGCCGTACGTGCAGACGATCAACATCCCGCAGAACACCGGCGTCGCGTATCTCCGCGCGGTCGCGTCGCTCAAGGACGATCCGACGCCGCCGATCGAAGACGTGGTGATGATCAACACCCCGCAGTTCATGGAAGAGGTGAACGTCCATCTCGTCGAGCTGCCGACGACGGTCATCGCCAACGGACATCCGATCAACTCCCTCGCCCAATCGGCATTCAAGGTGATGGACGAAGGGAAGCCGGTGAAGATCGCGAAGTTCGAGCACGTGGCGAACCTCCCCCTCTCGATCGGCATGGCGGTCGACACCTCCGGCTCGATGCAGCCGCGGATGTCCGAGGCGCAGCGTTCCGGAGCCGAGTTCTTCAAGAACGTGCTGAAGTCCGGCGACAAGGCGTTCCTCGTGTCGTTCGACACGCAGCCGCAGCTCATCCAGAAGTGGACGTCGAAGCTCGGCGATCTCAATGCCGGACTCTCCAAACTGCGCGCCGAGGAGTCGACGTCGCTCTACGACGCGATCGTCTACTCGCTCTACAACTTCCTCGGCGTCAAGGGGCAGAAGGCGCTCGTGGTGATCACCGACGGTGCCGACACGTCGTCGAAGTTCTCCTGGGACCAGGCAATCGAGTACTCGCGCCGCGCCGCCGTTCCGATCTACGCCATCGCGATCGGAATGCGGCCGACCGACATCGACGTGAAGTACAAGCTCGCCAAGTTCTGCAGCGAGACCGGCGGGAACATGTACCAGATCGAGAACGCCTCGCAGCTCGGCGCGATCTACCGCGACATCCAGAACGAGCTCCGCTCGCAGTACGTCCTCGGCTTCTACCCGGCCGAAGGCGTGAAACCGGGGAGCAAGTGGCACGAGGTGAGTGTGCAGGTGAGCGAAGGACGCGCGAAGACGATCCACGGCTACTATCCTTGATGCAAGGCAAGCCGTGATCTCGTGAAATCGATCGCGCTCGCGGTCCTTCTCAGCTTCTGTGTGGCGCCGGCAATCCTGCCGGCGCCCGAACTGAGCAAGCGAGAACAGAAGGACCGGATCGCGAAGCTCGGCGACGAGTACCAGCAGTTCCTCCTCGACGTTGCGCCGATCCTCACGCCGGTCGAGCGCGATACCTTCCTGACGCTCGAGACCGACCCGCAGCGCGACCTCTTCATCGAAGACTTCTGGACGCGCCGCGACAAGGCGCGGGGAACGACGAATCACGCGTTTCGGAAGCTCTATTACGAGCGGCTCGACGTCGTGAAGGAGAAGTACCACGGCAGTTTGACTGATCGCGGCCGGGTCTATCTCACGCGCGGCGAGCCGGGCGAGATCGTCGAGATCAAGTGCCCGCGTCACCTGCGGCCGATCGAGATCTGGACTTACGCCGGCTTCGACGACCAGCCGGAGTACGGCCATCCCGTGCAGCTCGTCTTCTTTCGGCCGAAGGACGAGCGCGAGTGGGTCCTCCTCGATTTCATGAACCGGCTCGTCGCCGAGCTGTACAAGCACGACAACATCTACGACGGGCCCGGCAAGGGAACGCTGATGGAGGATTGCCTCAACACGGATGTGCTGTACCGCGCGCTTCGCCAGTCGAGCGACAACAGCAATCGCCTCTACAAGATCTTCGATCCGCCGCCGGTCGACCCCGAGCTGATCGCCCACATCGCGCACAGCGTCGTGATCGCGAATCCGCAGGCGCCGAAGATCGAGACGCGCGTGAGCGTCGCGTACAGCGGCGCCGACAACGGAAAGACGGATGTGCAGTGGACGATCGACGTTCCCCGCTCCGCCGTGCAGCCGACGGTCGTCGAGAAGTCGAAGGTGTATGCGCTCGACCTCACCGGCGAGCTGGCGCGGGAAGGGAGGATGTGGGAGACGTTCCACTACCGGTTCGACTTCCCGGTCGAGGGGGCGCGGGAGTCGCTCCCGGTCGTCATCGACCGGATACTCCATCCGGGAACGTACACCGCGCGGATCAAGGTCGCCGACCGGCAATCGGGAGCGGAAGCGGTGATCGAACGAGAGATCGAGGTTCCGAGTTCTCAGTTGTCGGTTGTCGGTTCTCGTGACAACCGACAACTGACAACCGACAACCCCAACCGCCAACTGACAATCGACAACCCGATCCGCATCGTCCCGCTCCCCGAGGACATTCTCAGCGGCGTGCAGACGATCGAGACGATGATCGCCGGCGACGCACCGAATGGCGTCGAGTTCTGGCTCGACGGCCGGAAGATCGCTGTCCGCCGCTCGCCCCCCTTCTCGCTCGACCTCGACTTGGGCGACGTCCCGCGGACGCATCGCATCCGTGTCGTTGCGATCGACGCGGAAGAGAAGCGGTTGGGCGGCGACGAGATCGTCGTGAACACCGGGACCGATCCGTTTCGCGTCCGCATCACATCCCCGCGTGTAGCGCCGCGCCTTTCAGGACGGACGCGGGTATCGCTCGACCTGCGCGTGCCGAAGGGGCATACGCTGCGAGGGGTCGATCTCTTCTGGAACGAGACGAAAGTCGCCACGCTGCACGACCCTCCGTACGTACAAACCGTCGACGTCGGGTCTTCCGATCACATCGGCGACATCCGCGCCGTCGCGACGCTGGACGATGGCTCTACAGCCTCGGACGAGGTCATCGTGAACGCACCCCCTCAGCTCGAGGAGGTGAACGTGCATCTCGTGGAGCTGCCGACCACCGTGCTCGCACACGGGCGGCCCGTCACGACGCTCGACGAGTCGGCGTTCCGGGTCATCGATGAAGGAAAGCCGGTCAAGCTCGCGAAGTTCGAGCATGTGAAGAACCTGCCGCTCTCGCTCGGACTCGCGATCGATACATCCGCGTCGATGCTGCCGCGCATGGCGGAGGCGCGGACGTCGGGGTCCGACTTCTTCACGAAGGTCCTGAGGCCGGGCGACAAGGCGTTTCTGGTCTCGTTCGACACGCAGCCGCAGGTGGTTCAGCCATGGTCTTCCACCCTCGGCGACCTCCACTCGGCACTCGCGAAGCTGCGCGCCGAGGAGTCGACCGCTCTTTATGACGCGATCGTCTATTCGCTCTACAACTTCCTCGGCGTCAAGGGGCAGCGGGTGCTCGTCGTCATCACCGACGGCCGCGACACGACTTCGAAGTACACGTTCGAGCAGGCGCTCGAATACGCGCGGCGGTCCGCCGTTCCCATTTACGCGATCGCGATCGGCGTGAAAGGGACTGACCTCGAGGTGAAGCACAAGCTCGCCCGCTTCTGCGAAGAGACCGGCGGCAATCTCTACTCGATCGACTCCGCCTCGCAGCTCGGCAAGATCTACGAAGACATCGAGAACGAGCTCCGCTCCCAATACATCCTCGGCTTCTACCCCGCCGGCGACGTCAAACCGGGCGGCAAGTGGCACGATGTGACGGTTCAGGTGACCGCGGGACGCGCCAAGACGATTCGCGGGTATTATCCTTAGCAACACATGCGGACACTCATCGGAAGTCTCTTGCTTGCGGCAGCTTTGTCCCTACCCGCGTTCGCCGGACCACGAGAGCTGAACGGCTACCTCTCCGGCGGTGTGAGCATGCAGAACTGGCACGGACAGGCGCGGATCGGGTCGGCGCAGCTCGAGCTCGTGTGGGATTCGAAGCGCGTGCAGCGCTGGATCTCGCACACCGAGATCGGCACGACGGCCATCCTGAGCGACGTCGATCAGCCGCGCGAGTGGGATCCGTACCATTTCGGCGCCGCAACGAATCAGGTGAAGGCGATCGGCCTCGAGCTCTATGCGCGCCACCTCTGGCGTACCGGCTCCAATCGCGCGCAACCATTCCTCGAGATCGGCTCCGGCCCCATGTGGTCGATGCGGGAAGTCCCGGCGACGACATCGCACATCAACTTCCAGTCGCAGTTCGCCCTCGGCGCCGTCTTCTTCCCACAGTCGAAGACGCCGCTGCGCATCGGCTGGCGCTTCTTCCACATCTCGAACGGCGTCATCGCCGAGCGCAACCCCGGGCTGAACGTGAACTCGATCTACATCGGAACGCGGCTGGCGTCGTTCAGGTAGAAACCACGAGAGCTCCGAGCATGAGGAAGCCGGAGAACAGGAGCATGCAGAACGTGAGAATCAGCGGCCAGACCGCTCGCTCTTCGTTCTTTGCGACACGGATGACCGATACCATGAAGGCAAAGAAGAGAAGAGCGGGAGAACCGACGGCCGACAAACGGATGCTCTCCTGATCCCGCGCTCGCTGGCCCCATGTCCTGTAGCTGCCGTGGGAGGTCATATCGCGCAGACCCATCGTGGCAGTATCGAATATCGCGATCGGAATCACCGCCACACCGAACCAGAACAGCAGGCGCCACAACCACTTCAGATCAGAGGATGGTGGATCGACCGGCGTGAGATCCGGCGGAACGAAACCACACAAGGCGCAGCTTTTTGCGCCGGGCTGCCAGCGCTGCCTGCATGAGACGCAGTAGCGAAGATCCTGCATTGGATGGGTTGGTGTCATCGTAACACCCAACTTCTCACCGGGTGAGCCTTTACGACGACACCCGTTCCTTCCGCTCCAGCGCGGCGCGCTCGCGTTCGGCGGCGCGCTCGGCGCGGCGCTCGTTCGCCTCGTCTTTGAGCCGCTGGCCGATCGCGCAGCCTGTCGGAGTGGTCGCGAGTCCGCCTTCGGCGGTCTCTTTCAGGCCGCGCGGCAGGGCGCGTCCGATACGGACCATCGCCTCGACCACTTCGTCCATCGGAATTACCGACTCGACGCCCGCGAGCGCGAGCTGCGCCGCGGTCAGGCCATGCACTGCGAAGAGCGCGTTGCGCTTGACGCACGGCACTTCGACGAGCCCGCCGACCGGGTCGCAGACCAGGCCGAGGGTGTTCTTGAGCGCGAGCGCCGATGCGTGAATGCAGGTGCGCGTGTCGCCGCCCATCATGTACGCCACCGCCGCCGCCCCCATCCCGGCCGCGACGCCGACTTCGTTCTGACAGCCGCCCGCCGCCCCGCTGATGTTCGCCGAGAGCGCCACGATCGAGCCAATGCCGCCCGCCACGACCAGCGCACGGACCGTCTTCTCCGGATCGACGTGCCGCTCTTCCTCGAGCGCCAGGAGCATGCCGGGAACGACGCCGCCCGCTCCGGCGGTCGGAGCCGCGACGATGACTCCCATCCGCGAGTTCTCCCCCATCACGGCGAGCGCGTAGAGCTCAGCTTTGATCGTCAGCGGGTCGAGGAACGTCTTGCCGGCGGTGAACGCCTCGTTCAACTTCTTCGCCTCGTTGCCGACGAGCTTCCCCATCGAAAGGCCGCCACTCTTCCCGCGCTCGATGCAGTCGCGCATCACCTCGCGCCGCTTGCGCAGCGCGGCGAGGATCTGCTCGCCCGGGATTCCATGCTCCTGCTCGTCGACCTCGAGAAAGACCTCGGCGAGGTCACGGTCGCGGCCCGCTTCTTCCAGCTGTTTGAACGATTCGATCATGTCGGCAACTACAACTACGGAATACGGTCCAAATACTTCGCCTCGGCCACATCGCCGATGCCGCAGATGCGATCGATGGCGGTTTTGCCGAGGGGAGCGTCGACGTCGATCTGCATGAAGGCGTCCTTGCCGCGCTGTTTGCGCGAGCAGTAGAGCGAGGCGATATTGATCCCCTCCTCGGCGATGATGCGGGTCACCTCGGAGATCATGCCGGGGCGGTCGCGGTAGAAGAGCAGCAGCGTCGGCGAGTCGCCTTTGAACCGCGTCTGGAAGCCGTTGATCTTGAAGACCTCGATGACTCCGCCGCCGATCGAGGAGCCGACGATCTCGGCTTCGCGGTTCTTGCCGTGAATCTCGATGCGCACCGTGTTCGGATGCACCTCGCCGAGGTCCTCTTCCGAAAACTCGATCTCGACCCCCATCTGCTCCGCGATCCGGATCGCTTCCGGAATGCGCGGATCGTCGACGTTTAGCCCGATCGAGCCGCCGACGAGCGCGAAGTCGGAGCCGTGCCCGCGGTACGTCGCCGCGAGCGGCGGGTGCAGATAGAAGTGGACGTTGACCGGGTCCTCGTCGAGGATCTCCCGCGCCACCCGGCCCAGCCGCGCCGTTCCCGCCGTGTGCGAAGAGGAAGGTCCCACCATTACCGGCCCCATGACATCGAGAATCGACACCTTGCGATCGTGGCGAACTGCCATGCCGTTCAGTTTATAGTCGTTCCGTGCCGCGGAAGCCGATCATCCTCGTCGTCGATGATGATGCGCCGATCATCACATTGATGCGGAGCCTGCTCCGCGAATTCGGGTTCGAACCGCGGACGGCGACGAGTGGCGCGGCGGCGATCGAAGCGGCGCGCACCGAGCCGCCCGACCTCGTGCTGCTCGACAAGAACATGCCGGGGATGTCGGGAGAGGACGTCATCCGGGCGCTCCGCGGCGACATCGGCCTGCAGGAAGTCCCGATTCTTCTCCTGACCGGAGACCCGGTCGCGCCGCAGGAAATCGCCGAGCTCGGCGCGAACGGAACGGTGCAGAAGCCGTTCGATCTGCAGGACCTGCTGGCGCAGATCCGGAACCATGTGGGCGTGCTATAAACCGCCGCATGAGCCACGACAGCATCGACGATCTCGTACATACGGCGGTCTTCAGCGACGACGCAGCAGCAAAGGCGGCCGCGCGCAAACAGATCCACCTTCGCGCCCGGCAGGCGGGCGCGGTGCCGTCGTCGATCTTCCCGCTGTACGACGCGATCGGACGCGGCGAGCTGAAACCGACGTTCACCGTGCCGGCGCACAACATCCGGGCGCTCACGTACGACGTCGCGCGCGCGCTCTTCCGCGCCGCGATGCGGCATGACGCCGGCGCCTTCATCTTCGAGATCGCGCGGTCCGAGATCGGCTACAGCGAACAGCGTCCCGGCGAGTACGCCGCGTGCGTCCTCGCGGCGGCCGTCAAGGAAGGGTTCACCGGCCCGGTGTTCATCCAGGGCGATCACTTCCAGGCGAGCGCGAAGAAGTGGGCGACGCCGGACGGAAAAGCGAGCGAGGTCAAGGCGCTCGAGTCGCTCATCGACGAGGCGCTCGCGGCCGAGTTCTACAACATCGACATCGACACCTCGACCCTGGTCGACCTCGGCTTCCCGACGCGCGACGAGCAGCAGCGAGCGAACTACGAGTACACCGCGCATCTCACGAAATACATTCGCGAGCGGCAGCCGAAGGGGATCCACGTCTCGGTCGGCGGCGAGATCGGCGAGGTCGGCAAGTACAACACGCAGCCGGACGAGGTCCGCGCCTACATGGAAGGGCTGCGCAAGCACCTCGACGGCGAGCCGGGCATCGCAAAGATCTCGGTGCAGACCGGAACGTCGCACGGCGGCGTGCCGCTGCCGGACGGCTCGATCGCGCAGGCGAAGATCGACTTCAACGTCCTGCGCGAAGTGACGGACATCTGCCGGAGCGAGTACCGGGTCGCCGGCAGCGTGCAGCACGGCGCTTCGACGCTGCCGGAGTCGGTCTTCAACAAGTTCCCCGAAAGCGAGGCGGTGGAAATCCACCTCGCGACGCAGTTCCAGAACATGATCCTCGACGCCCCGTCGTTCCCGGCCGACATGAAGGAGCAGATCCGCGACTTCTGCTTCGCGAACTGCCAGGACGAGCGCAAGGACGGCGAGACGGACGAACAATTCGTCTACAAGACGCGCAAGAAAGCGCTCGGACCGTTCAAACAGCGGATGTGGGAGATGCCCGAGAGCGCGAAGGGCCCGATCATCCAGGCGCTGGAGGACAAGTTCGAGTTCCTCATGGAGAAACTCGGCGTGTTCGGGACGAAAGACGTCGTGAACCGCTACGTTCGCGTTTCGTCGAGCGACCTCCCCGAATACGCCGCCGCCAGCGCGGAGCTCACCGCCGCCGCGACGGTCGACCCGAATGAGGGCGAGTAGCCTCTACAGCGTCACCAGCTCGAGATTCGCGATGTCGTATTCGAGGAACTCCGCGGCAATTCTCCGGAAGCGTTCCTCGGCGTCGGTGACGAGGAACTGATGCTCCGGCCGTCCGCTCTTCGAGCCGGCGCCATTCAACGCTATGCGCACGCAATCCGCGGTTGTCTCGGCGCTGTCGACGATCTGCACCTGATCGCCAACGACCTGCTCGATCGTGTTCCGCAGGATCGGATAGTGCGTGCAGCCGAGGACGAGCGTGTCGATGCCCGCGTCGATCAGCGGCTCGAGATAAATCCCGGCGACTTCACGCGCGACGTGCGTGTTCGCCCACCCCTCCTCCGCTAACGGGACGAACAGCGGAGCGGGCGATTCGATGACTTCCGCCTTCGGATCAATTTGATGGATCGCCTTTGTGTACGCGCGCGACCTTACCGTTCCCTCGGTCGCAATGACTCCGATGCGTCCGCGGCTCCGCTCGACGGCGGCGCGGGCGCCCGGCTCGACGACGCCGATCACCGGGATGTCGAGCTTCTCCTGCAGGATCGGCAGCGCCGCCGCGGTCGCGGTGTTGCACGCGACGACGAGCATCTTGATCCCGCGTCCCAGAAGGTGATTCGCCGCCTCGAGCGCGTAGCGCGTGACGATCTGCGGCGACTTCGTCCCGTACGGGACGCGCGCCGAGTCGCCGAGGTAGATCAGCGGCTCGTGCGGCAAAGCGCGCGAGATCGCGCGGAAGACGGTCAGCCCGCCGACGCCTGAATCAAAGACGCCGATGGGACCGTTAGGAGCTGATTTCTCCGCCATCGTCAGCGGTCGCCCCCGCCCCAGCCTCGCGCCGGATGTTGTACTGCTCGATCTTCTTGTAGAGATTCGACCGCGGCGTGTCGATCGCGTCCGCCGTCTTCGACACGTTCCAGCCGAACTCGCGAAGCTTCGCGATGATGAACGCCTTCTCCGCCTCGTCCTTGAACTCCTGCAGCGTCGCGAGCTTCATGGCCGACGCGATGATGTCGCTCGAGGTGCGGAAAAACTCCGCCGGCAAGTCGGTGATGTCGATCTTGTCGGCCGGGACCATGATCACCAGCCGCTCGATCATGTTGCGCAGCTCGCGCACGTTGCCGCGCCACGGCGCGTCCTGGAGCGCCTTCTTCGCAGAGTTCGTGAACGTCTTCACGTGGTAGTTGTGCTCTTCGGAGAAGAGCTTCGCGAAGTGCTCGGCGAGGATCGGGATGTCGTCCCGCCGCTCGCGCAGCGGGGGCGTCCGGATCGGGATCACGTTGAGGCGGTAGTACAGATCCTCACGGAAGCGTCCGGCGCGGATCTCCTCGGTCAGCTCCTTGTTCGTCGCGGCGATGACGCGGACGTCGACCTTGATCACCGTTGCGGCGCCGACCGGCTCGACCTCCCCCTCCTGAAGGACGCGCAGCACCTTCGCCTGCGTCCGCAGCGACATGTCGCCGACTTCGTCGAGGAAGATCGTCCCGCCGTCGGCCGCCACGAACTTCCCCGTCTGCTTGCGCACCGCGCCGGTGAATGACCCCTTCTCGTGTCCGAACAACTCCGACTCGATCAGCTCTTCGGGGATCGCCGCGCAGTTCACCTGCACGAACGGCTGATTGGCGCGCGACGAGCGGCGATGGATCTCGCGCGCGACGAGCTCCTTGCCGGTGCCCGACTCGCCGGTGATGAGGACCGTCGCCTTCGTCGGCGCGGCGCGCTCGACCTGCGCCTTCAGATCCCGCATCCCCTGCGCTTCGCCGACGAGCTGGTACTCCTTCTGGACCTTCTCCTTCAGCTCCGTGTTCTCTTCTTCGAGCTTCTGGACCCGGACGGCATTCCGGACGGAGAGGAGGAGCTTCTCGCGGTTGAGAGGCTTCTCGAGGAAGTCGTAGGCGCCGCGTTTGGTGGATTCGACTGCCGTCGAGATATCGCCGTGGCCGGAGACCATGATCACCGGCGCCGCGACGTGCTGCTCTTTGAGGTTCTCGAGGACTTCCATGCCGTCGAGGACCGGCATCTTGATGTCGAGCAGGATGGCGTCGTAGGCGACCTTGGTCGCCTTGTCGAGGCCGTCCTGACCGCCGCGAGCCTCGTCGACGCGGTACCCCTCGTACTCCAGCGTCATCCGGATCGCTTCGCGAATCGCAGTCTCGTCATCGATCACCAGCACCCGATACGGCATTGCAAGCTCCCTCACTGCATGAGTTTAGCCAATGGTATCGCGCCGTGTGGCGCAGGCTTCCAGCCTGTGCCCCCCGCCCGCCCAGGGCGCAGGCTGGAAGCCTGCGCTACACGAGGAGACGCCCGGTGTCTCGGCCGTGCGTCCCGATGTCGGGGCCGCGCGTCTCGATGTCGGGGCCGTGCGTCTCGATGTCGGGGCCGTGCGTCTCGATGTCGGGGCCATGCGTCTCGATGTCGGGGCTGCGCGTCCCGATGTCGCGCGCGCCGCGCTCGGAGACGCACGGTCCGGGCTTCGAGATGCACGGCCCGGGCTCGGGGTGGCGCGCTTCGGGCTTCGAGTCGCTCCCCCGCCCCCCGCAGTACAATCCGCGCCGCATGAAAGTCGACGTCTCGCACGACGCGAAGCTCAACAAACTCGACCACCTTTTCGCGCTCGTCACCGAGGGTGGCAAGGGCGATTTCCCCGACGCGGTTCGCAAGGCGATCAGCGATTCCGGGTTCTCCGGACGCTCCGAGGAGACGATCACGATCCTCGGCGATCAGCCGAAGAAGATCACGCTCATCGGTCTTGGGAAGGAAGATGCGCTGACGCTGCGGAACGTCCGCGCCGGGCTGTACGCGATCGCGAAGACAGCGAAGAAGCATCGCAGCGCGAACATCGGCGTGGCGGTGCCCTACACGATTTCCGGCTTGTCCGAGAGCGAGAGCGTCCGCGTCATCGCCGACTATCTCGCGGGCACCGACTACAAGTACGACGCGTACATCACGCAGAAGAAAGACGATCCGAAGCCGGTCGCGATCACCGCGGCACTCCTCTCCAGCCTCGACGCGAAAGAGAGCAAACGCATCCAGGCGGAGGCGCAGGCGATCGCGGACGGCGTCCGCACCGTGCGCGACATGGGCAACATGCCCGGCAACGTGATGACGCCGACGCGGCTCGCGGAGCGCGCCGAAGAGGTCGCGAAGTCGGTCGGTGTGAAGTGCACGATCTACGACAAGCGCGCCATCGAGAAGATGAAGATGGGCGGGCTGCTGGCGGTGAACAAAGGTTCTGCCGAGGAGCCGCGGTTCGTCGTCCTCGAATACGCGCCGCGGAAGGCGAAGACGCACGTGGCGCTCGTCGGCAAAGGCATCACCTTCGACTCGGGCGGCATCTCGATCAAGCCGGCCGACAAGATGGAGGAGATGAAGTTCGACATGTGCGGCGCCGCCGCGGTGGTCGGCACGATCGAGGCGGCCGCGAAACTGGCGCTGCCGGTCAGGATCACCGGCGTGATCGCGTCGACCGAGAATCTGCCGGGCGGGAGCGCCTATAAGCCGGGCGACATCATCACCACGAGCTCGGGAAAGACGATCGAGATCGTGAACACCGACGCCGAGGGGCGGGTGATTCTCTCCGACGCGTTGCATTACGCGTCGAAGCTCGAGCCCGACCACATGATCGACTACGCCACGCTCACCGGCGCCTGCGTGGTCGCCCTCGGCGGCGAGGCGGCGGGCCTCTTCACGAGCAATGACGAGCTGGCTCAGAAGTTGATTGAGTGCGGGGAGCGGGTCGGCGACCGCGTCTGGCGCCTTCCGGAGTGGGACGACTACAAGGAGCTGATTCGCAGCGACTGGGCAGACGTCAAGAACTCCGGCGGCCGCTGGGCAGGCGCAACGACCGCAGCACTGTTTCTGAAGGAGTTCGTCGATTGTCCTTCGTGGGCGCACCTCGACATCGCCGGGACGGCATACGCGGAGCACGAGAACTCGCGCGAGGCGCGCGGCGCGACCGGCGCGGGCGTCCGCGTGACCATCGCGTTCCTCGAATCGCTCTTGCGCTGATCCTTCTCGCGTTCGGCTGCGAGATGCGCCGCGACCGCGCGGCGCATGCGACGGTCATCGTGCCGCCGAAGCAGGAAGAGAACTTCACCGCGAACGAGTCGCCGAGCCTCCAGTTTCTGCCGCGCCAGCAGGAAGCTTCCGGCTGGCAACTGGCGGAAGATCCGATCGTCGTCCCCGGCAACAAGCTGACGACGTACCTCGACAGCGATGCCGCCGCATTCGTCAGCTACGGCGCGATGGACCTCACGGCGGGCAATTACAACGGCGTGGGCAACAGCGGCTTTGCGACCGTGGAAATCTACCGCTTCCCCGATTTCGTGAAGGCGTTCGGCGCCTACTCGCTGCACAAGGTCCAGACGGCGCAGTACGTCAACATCGAGAACGAGGCGTTCCTCGGCAAGCGCTCGGTCAACATCTGGCGCGGTCCGTTTTACGTGCGCATCACCGGCGGCGGCACGCCCGACGGCAATCAGGGACTGCTCCGGCTCGCGCAGTTCGTCACGGAACGCATGCCGCCGGCGGCGGGAAAGCCCGCGGTCTTCAACTTCCTGCCGACGGCGTATCGCGTTCCGAACAGCGAGCGTTACTCCGCCAAGTCCGGCTTCGGGCAGCCGTTCCTCGGCAACTCGTTCCAGGCGACGTTCAACGTCGACGGAGCGGTCGCCGACGGCCTGATCGTGCCGACCGCAAGCGCTCAGATGGCCGCGAAAATCCTCGACGCCTATCGCTATCTCTACGTTCGCAACGGCAAGCTGATGGACCCGATCCCGAACCTCGGCGAGGACAATTTCACGGGAGAGGACAAGTACCTCGGCCGTTGCGTGGCGTTCCGGATCGACCGGTTCGTGATCGCGTTCAACGGCTACAACGACCGCCAGAAGCTGATCGACCTCGCGAGCGCCACGGACCAGCGCATCCTCGGCACGATCCGGAAGGAGCTCGTCAGCGCCGACCAGACGCCGAAGAAGAGCGCCAACACGCGCCCCACGAACGCGCCGCCCTGGGCGAGGTGAGGGTGGCGTTATTTCGGGATCGCGAAGTCCTGTTTCGTGAATCCGAGTGAGTCACCCGCGCGGAGCAGGGCTTTCGCCGTGTAGGCACCGCTCTTCAGGTTCAGCGCGTCGCGGAGACCGATGTCCCGCTTTGCGTCGGAAGGGATCACCATTTTCTTCTGCTTGAAATCGACCACCGCGTGTTTGTCGTCGAACACGTAGAGCATCACCTCGGCGTTCACCGCTTTGCCGCCGTTGGCCGCGAGGAGTTGCTGTACCGGCACGACGACGTCGACGTTGGGCCGCTCGCCGAAGACGATTCGAGGCGCGATCCCGTTCTGCGGGACGTCGTTCAGGAGCACATCGGCAAGAAGGAGCCCGTCTTCGGGCGACGGTTTGGTCACCGTCGTGGAGAAACCGCGGCGGAACGAAAGCGTCGTTCCGCGAGGGACGTTGCGCACCTTCACGTCGATCGTGTTGTCACCCTTTTTCGCATTCTTCGGCATGTTGAAGCCGAGGCGGTAGCCGACGGCGGAGGCGGTCGAGATACGGTTCAGTGCCTCTTTGATGTTGTTCTCATGCTGAACGAACTGGCCACCCGTTTCCTGCGCCATCAGATGCAGCGCGTCGTTCTCGAACGAATCGCGGAGCGAATCGCCGAGATCGATCGCGTCGACGACGGCGCCGGCGGAACGAAACGCACCCGCCATCGAGCGGAGATCGTGCAGCAGCCCCGCTTCACGGTACGCGGCGTCGGGAGGGAAACCTTCCGACATCAGGATGACGTGTTTGTAGCCCGCAAAAGCCGCGAGACGGTTCGCAATCGCACTGAAGTCGGTCAGCTGATCCTGGATCAGACGATTGGTCGGCATCCTGGAGTTGTCTTGGGCCGCCGCGTACGTGAGCTGATTCAGAACCGAATCGGTCTGGAGCACATCAGGGCCCGCTCTGCCGCCGCTGTCGCTGTTCATGATCGCGATGACCTGCGCGGTCTCCCGCTCGCTTGCGGAGATCGTGATCGCCAGCGGATCGTGAGTGGAGCTTGCCTGCAGCGCCAGCGCCGCGCGTTTCGCGACGGCGTGGTCATTCGTAAACGGCACCAGAAGGTCGAGGCCGTGTTTGGACGTGAACGTGGCAACCGAAAAGTAATCGGCCGGTGCGGAGGCATCGATCATCGCGGCGGCCGCCTTGCGCGCGCGGTCGACCGCGGCCGGATGCGTGAACGCGCAGTCGAGCACGAGCAGAAAAAGGCGCCGGTCCCGGATGTCCTGCGGTACGACGGGCGTGGGCGCGGCTTCGCTCTTAGCCGGCGCGCGGAAGTCGATCGGATCGAAGTAATCGATCGATTGCGGCTTGCCGTTCACGTAGAGCTCGAAGTCATTCTTCGTGAGATTCTGCAGCGCGCCGTTCGTGTTGTAGACGTAGACCGGAACGTCGACGACTTCGACCGTGATGGTCTCGGAATGACTCTGCGCGAAGAGAGGTAGCGCGACGAGCGTCGCCGCGAAGAGCTTCTTCATCCGCGCTCCCAAGTCCCGCTTTTGCCGCCCGACTTGCGGACGAGCTGGAGGTTGTCAATCGTGATCCCCTTCTCGGCCGACTTGCACATGTCGTAGATGGTGAGCGCCGCGATGGCGCACGCGGTCATCGCCTCCATCTCGACGCCGGTCTTCCCTTCGCACCGGACGATCGAGCGGACCTCGATCGTGCCGCTCTTCGGGTCGAGGTCGAACGTGACGTCGACGGAGTCGATGGAGATGCTGTGCGACAACGGGATCAGGTTCGGCGTCTGCTTCGCGGCGAGAACGCCGGCGACTTTCGCCGTGGTGAGTACGTCCCCTTTCGGGAGCGCGCGGTCGACGAGCTTCTGCAGCGTCTCCGGCTGCATGCGGACGGTCGCGACGGCGACCGCCTCGCGAACGGTCGCACGTTTGCGCCCCACGTCGACCATCGAGATGCCCCCGGTTTCATCGAAATGCGAGAAGTCGCTGCTGCTCATACCGCCTCACCTCTTCGAGCTCTTCGAGCGTATTGACGCTGCGCCACGTATCACCGCTGACCTCGATCCGGTCCGCGGCCGCCGTCAGCGACTGCAAATCGTACTTCCGCGCGGAGACTCCGGCGTCGATTTCCGGAAGGATTGCCGGCGCGTATCCGGCGCAGAGGACCTGCGCGACTCCGTTCCACACCGGGACGAGCATCGGCGCGGCCGACGCTTCAAAGCGCTCCGCCAGATCGCGGAGCGCCTCGCTGGCCAACAGCGGGTAGTCGACCGCGATGACGAAGCATTTCGCGTTCGCGTGCCGGATCGCCGCCGCTACCCCGAAGATCGGCGCCTCGTCGTCGTGCGGTTTTTCGAAGATCGTCTCGATCTCGACAGCGTCGCCGCCGGGGCGCTGCACGGCGATGACTCGATCGAACGCGCCGCTCGCCGCCGCGACCACGCGCCCGAGGAGCGTCGTGTCACCGAATCGGACCGCGGTCTTTGGCTCCCCCATCCTCCGCGAGCGTCCGCCAACGAGGATGTACGCGTTCATGGGCCGAGTCTATCCTCTCCCCGTGCGCGTCACCGTGATCATCCCGACGCTGAACGAGCAGGAGCGCGTCGGAGCTGCGATCGATTCGGCATTCTCCGCAGGGGCGGATGAGGTGATCGTTGCCGATGGGGGAAGCACCGACGCGACGGTCGCCGTCGCGCGCGAGCACGGCGCTCGTGTGATCGAAGGAGAGACGATGCGCTCGCGGCAGATGAATCGCGCCGCCGCGGAGGCTGCAAACGAGGCCCTCGTCTTCCTGCATGCCGACACGCGCCTTCCCGCCGGCGCATGCGCAGTGGTCGCGAGTGCGCTCGACGGCGGCGCCGTCTTCGGCGGATTCCGGCTTCAGTTCACGGAGAGCTCACTCCGATTGCGACTCGCCGCGGCACTCATCAACTTCCGCACACGGCTGACCCTCTGTCCGTGGGGGGACCAGGCGCAGTTCGTCTCCCGCAAAGCATTCCTCGAGAGCGGCGCGTTCCACGAAATCCCGATCATGGAGGACTACGAGCTCGCCATTCGAATGAAGCGCCGCGGCCGCTCGGTCGTCCTGCCGCAGAAGGTGACGACGTCCGGCCGCCGTTTCCTGACGCGAGGTCTGCTCCGCACGTCCTTCATCAACTGGCGAATCATCATCGCCTGGAGAATGGGCGCCGATCCCGAAAAGCTGGCGCGGGTCTACCGCGGCTGACAGTCCCTCACGACTTCTTTCGCTTCGACGTCACTTCCGCGAGCTTCTTCGCGTGCCTTGCCTGTCCAAGCGAGACGTTGATCGGATTGGCTCGATCGAGAAACGGCACCGCGGGACGGGCGCGTATGCCGAGCTCCTTGCGCGCGCGCAGCAAGTCATCGTCTTCCGGCGCGACCTTCAGCCCAGCCTCGGCGGTCTCGATCGCCTTCTTCCGATTTCCCGCCGCGACGTAAACGCGTGTGAGGTTCGCGTAGTGCTCACCGTGATAGAACTCGAGGTCGATCGCGCGTTTGCATAGATCGATCGCGTTCTTGTACTTGCGCGACACGAGAGCGAGACAGAGCCCGAAGTACGAGAGCGCGCTCGCGGCCTTCGCTGCCTGGATCGGCGGCGAATCCTCGGTGCCGAAGACGTCGAGAAACAGCGTCAGCGCCGACAGGTACTCCTCGTCCTTCACGAGATCGATCGCCCGTTCCAGTTTCGATCGCGCCATCAGATCAGCTCACGCGAACGGAGGCGGTGTACATACCGGTCAATCCGTTCCCGCTCGTCCTCCGAGACATTGACGAACCGCAGCCCGTACTTCGCCATCGTGCCGGTGAACTCCGCGCGCAGTACCGCCGCGTCGAGCTGCAGCGGCTTCGGGTCGCCCGGAATGTAGAAGTGCAACCGCACCGGACCGTCCCCCGGCAGGACGCGGTCGACTTCGAGCAGCATTCCGTTGGCGGAGATGTTGATGCTCCGGCCGAGAATGAAACGGCCGTTCTTTTCGAGCGAGACCTCGATCTTCGTGATCGTCCGGAGTTGCCGGCGCACCGGAATCGACGTCAGCTTGGCCACCTTCTCGTCCAGCTCGCGCCGTTGCAGCGGACGATAGATGACGTCGTTGCAGCCGGCGGAGAGACAGAGGTCGGCGTGGTTCTGATGTTCGCGGTCGACGACGAGCAGGAGCGAGGTGCCGCGCGTCGTCTCGTCCTCGCGGATCTCGCGGCAGAACTCCGGCGCCGACATATCGAACAGGTCGTAGCCGAAGATGATGAGGTGCGGCTTTTCCGAGCGCGCCTTCTGCAGCCCCTCGGTGCCGGCGAGCGCCGTGAAGATCGCGCTGTCGCGACGGCGGAGGATCGTCTCCTGAAAGATCAACGCACCACGCGAGTGGTCGACGAGGAGGATGCGCCCGATTTCGAGGTTCATGCCGCCGAGATCTCGCGTAGTTTCGCAACCGTCCGCCGCGCGTCGTCGATGAACATCGCGATCTGCTCTTCCGTGTTCGACTTGCCGAGGCCGATGCGAATCGAGCCGATGGCCGCGGCGTCCGACAGGCCGATCGCCTTCAGGACCGGAGACGGGCCACGCTGCCCTGACGAGCAGGCGGAGCCGGATGAGAGGGCAAATCGTCGCATCGCCACGATGAGGGAATCCGCTTCGAGACGCTCGAAGCTGACGTTGAGGTTGCCGGGCAATCTTAACCGGCGGGGACCATTCACGGAAACACCGGCGATCGATTCGATGAGCCGGTCCCAGAGTATGTCTCGCAATTCGGTCAGCCGGACCGCCTCCCCTTCCCTCTCGGCCGAGCGGAGCTGGATCGCCGCCGACATCCCGATGACTCCCGGCACGTTGACCGTGCCGGAGCGGAAGTTCTTCTCCTGCCCGCCTCCGATGACGAGCGGTTCGACACGGACGCCGCGACGGACGTAAAGCGCACCGATCCCCTTCGGCCCATAGAACTTATGCGCCGAAAAAGAGGCGAGATCGACCTGCGAGAGATCGAGAGGGATCTTGCCCGCCGCCTGCGTGACGTCGCTGTGAAAGAGGACGCCGCGCTCGCGGCAGATCGCGGCGAACGTGCCGATCGGCTGCAGCGTTCCGATCTCCCCGTTCGCCGCCTCGATCGAGACGAGCCGCGTGTTCGGGCGGAGTGCGCTCCGGACGGCCTCCGGATCGATGAACCCTTCGCGGTCGGGCGCCAGGATGGTCACGTCGACGCCGTGCTTCGCGAGTCGCTCGCTCGGGGCGAGAATCGAACGGTGCTCAACCGCGCTGGTGATCAGGTGATCGCCGGGAGAGAGGAGGTTGAGCGCGATGTTGTTCGATTCGGTCGCTCCCGCCGTGAAGTAGATCTCGTTCGGCTGGGCCTTGAAGAAACGGGCGATCGCGATTCGGGCGTCCTCGACCGCGTTCGCCGCACGCCTCCCCTGCACGTGCGTGAGCGAGGCGGGGTTACCGAAAATGTCGGAAAAGAACGGCAACATCTTCTCGACCACCCGCGGGTCACACGGTGTCGTGGCGTGGTGGTCGAAGTAGATTGGATCGTCGGGCACTGGAGAAAATGATAGCTCGCGAGGACACGAATCCCTTGTTTAGGACACGGAGGGGCGATCCGGCGCTCACTGGTCGCGAAAAACGCTGGCACTCGCTCCGCACGTTCGACGCTTCGACACTCAGGTCGTACTGAACGCGGAGGGTAGGCATTCATGCGCGCTCGTCATCTGATCCCGGTACTTCTCCTCTTCGCCGCTTGTACGACGCGGCCGGTCGCCAACGAGACGCCCGACTTCAGCGTCGACGTGACGAAGGCCGATTCGAGGATGAATCGACAGACCTCGGTCGCGGACGTCGATTACCGGATCTCGATCAAGAACAAGACCGAGGAGCCGGTGACGCTGCAGCGGGTCGACGTCGACTCGACCAGCTCCGACATCTTCGCGCACCTCGCCACGCGTCACTTCGACAAGGTGATCGCTCCCGGCAAGACCGAGTCGGTCGACTGCTGGGTGGCGGCACTCGTGTTCCAGGCGGACCGCCGCAAACATCCGCCGGTCTCGATCCGGATGACGATGTACCTCGACACGCCGGTCGGCCTGCGCATCGAGAGCTTCACGAGGACGGTGAAAGCATGAAGAACATTCTCGGAACGGCGCTCCTCATTCTCCTCGTTCTACTTGCCGGGGGCTGCGCCGGCAACATGGGATCGATCGACACCGGCGGCGGCGTCACACTGGCGGGCGCCGGCGACACGCAGGCCGACACGACCGGCGATTTCGAGGTGACGGTCGAGCAGACGAGCGCGTCGATGGCGATGCCGACGTCGGCGAACGACCGCACCCCGGTCGCCCCGCTCGACGTCAAGTACGCGATCTCCGTCATGAACATGACGAATGCGCCGGTGACGCTGCGCCGCATCACCCTCTCGACGCCGGAAGGGCCGTTTGTGATCCGGACGACCTCGCGCAATTACAAGAAGACGATCGCTCCCGGCGCGACGGAGAAAGTCGACTTCTGGGCACAGGCAACCGCCGCCGATGCCAACGTCGGCGCCGCCACGCCCGCCCTCGTCCGCACGATGATCGAGTTCGAAAGCTCGCAGGGAAAGCGCACGGAGTCGTTCATGCGCAACGTGAACGGCCGCTTCGGCGCGGGAATCGGCTAATTACCTTTTCGGCGGTGCCGCCGTCTCTTTCGGGGCGGCGGCGCTGCTTCTTCGTTCGCGCGGTGGACGCGGCTGGCGAACTCCTGCCACTGCTTGAACTGATCGACGTACTTCCCCGAGGAGAGCGCGTACAACTCGAGCAGCGCCAGCGCGTCGTTGAACGGGTCGCGGGTGACGAAGCGGAACATCGCCCGCCGCTCTGTCGGCGGCTCCAGCAGCCGCCAGAGTGTCTCGAGCGTCTGCTCGATCTGATGCCGCGTCCCCGCCGCCAGCGCCATTCGCGTGCAGAGCGGCTGAATGGAGTCGCGGATGAAGACGATCACCTCGCCGATCCGCATCCGGGTCTCACGCCGTCCCTCTTCGCGCTCCAGTTCTTCGATGATCCACGGCAGGAACAGCACGCTGAGCGACACGGCGTCCGAGATCTTCCGTCCCGCTTCGACGGTGCGGTCGAGCACCTCGAGCATCTTCCAGAAGTACGGGTTCTTCTCCCCGGTGATCGCGCGGTAGACCTCCGGGAGCAGCGGATCGAGGAGTCCGGTCTGCACCATCAGCCGGATCGCGCCGTTCGACCACCCACGCCGCAGCAGTTCCAGAATCTCCTCGGAGACGCGCGGCGGCGACGCCTTCAGGATCTCGTTCTTGTGCGTCAGGATCGCGTCGTACGTCGCGGGGTCGATGGCGAATCCGAGGCGCGCCGCGAACTCGATCGCGCGCATCATCCGGACGGGGTCTTCGCGGAACCGGACGTCGGGATCGCCGATGACGCGGACGCGTTTTCCGTCGAGATCCTCGATGCCTCCGACATAGTCGATCACGGAAAAGTCCGCGATGTTGTAGAAGAGGGCGTTGATCGTGAAGTCGCGGCGGCGCGCATCCTGGAGGGGTGAGCCGAACGTGTTGTCGTCCGTGATCAGGTACTCCTCGCTCCCCTCGCTCCGCTCCGGCTCGCGGCGGAACGTTGCGACCTCCACCGTCTGGTCCTGAAAGATGATGTGCACCAGCCGGAAACGGCGGCCGATGATCCGGCTGTTGCGGAAGAGCCGCCGCACCTCCGTCGGGTGCGCGTCCGTGGCGACGTCGAAGTCCTTCGGCTCGCGATCCATCAGCAGATCGCGAACACTTCCGCCGCAGAGATACGCCCTGTAGCCGCTGCGGTGGAGCCGGTAAAGAACCTTCAGGACGTTTTCAGGAATGCTGCGGCGCGAGATCGGATGGTCGCTCCGATCGATCACCGTCGGCGGCGTTGCATTCTCTTCGACCGCCGCCGCCGCGCTGTTGTTCTCTTCGCTCATGGACTGAACGACGTCGATGTCTCGCTGTCTGGCTCCGGGTGATAGTGGTAGTGGCTGTCGACGATCAGGAATGTACGGTCCCACCGGGTGCGCGTGAAGAAGTGCGCCACGACGCCGAACAGTTCTTTCACGCGATCCGACGGCGGTGCGTCGGGCGGCGGCGGCTGGCCGCGGAAGGACCAGTACACCATGAACGCGCGTCCCTTGATCATCGTCCGCGGCACGGTGCCCCAGTAACGCGAGTCGCTGGAGCGATCGCGGTTGTCGCCCATCGCGAAGTACTGCCCCTGCGGCACCTTGAACGGCCCGAACTGATCGCGCGATCGATACGGTTCCGGCAACGCCGGCTGCAGCGGATAGACCTGCGGATCGTCGTGGACCACGTACGCCTCGTTCGTCGGCGTCCCGTTCACGGAGACGATCTTGTCGCGGACCTCGACGGTGTCGCCCGGCATGCCGATGACGCGCTTCACGAAATCGGTGTCGGGCTGGAGCGGGTAGCGGAAGACGATGATGTCGCCGCGCTTGATGTCGCGCAGTGGCAGCAGACCGCCCATGCTCGGGCCGGGACCGTAGATGAACTTGTTGACGATGATGTGATCGCCGACTTTGAGGTTGTCCTCCATCGATCCGGTCGGGATCTTGAACGCTTGGAAGACGAAGATGCGGGCGAAGTTGACGAAGATGACGGCGATCAGCAGCGCTTCGTAATACTCGCGGACCGTCGACTTCCTCTGATCATCGGCTGCTGCCATTCGTGGCGGGAATCCCCTTCAGTTCATCGGCGATGCTGCCGGCGGCAAACGATTTTATGACATCAGGCGGGACGACGACGATGTTGTCTCGCACGCGGTAGCGGCCGGCGGGCAGATCTGCCCCGCCGACGATGGAGGTTGCACGAGCCGGGCCCCCTGCACCAAGTACTGCTCCGACGACCCAGATCCGCGTGTTGTCGACCCACGGAATCGCCTGAATGGCGCTCCAGAACTTCTCGTCCGGACCGCGATCGATGACCGCCACCGCGACGCGCGACGACTGCTGCAACCGCGCACGGGCGTCGTCCCACTGATAGATCTCGGACGTGCGCCAGACGACCAGCGGCAGCCGCTCGTTGTAGTGCAGCGCCTGCGGACGCATGATCACGCCCCCCGCGAGCGGCTCGATCGCGAGATCGAGACGGACGGCCGGCGCTTTCAACCACTTCCGCTCCGCCCCCGCGTAGGTCATCTCCTCGATGCCGTCCGACGTGTCGATCCCACTCCACGCGACGGCATATCGTTCCGCGCGCGGCTCCCAGGCGTACGAGTAGACGCGTCCGTACGGGAATGTCGACGTCACCTGAGCCGCCGTGTGCACGTGCACGCTCCGAATCACGTCTCCCGTGGCTGTGCGGATGATGTAACTCACCTTGTTTCCGCGTGGCGCCCACTGAACCGCCACCTCGTCACGCGGATCGGACGGCACCCAGTTCACCGGGCTGCCGGCGGTCGCGACCAGGCCGACGTCGAAGTTGTCGCGCTGTTTCGCGCTGAAGACTGCGAGGTCGCCCTCAGGCGCGACATCGAATGAGTCGATGGCGAGGTAGTACGGCGTCAGGACTTTGTCGCCATTCGCAAGCGCGACGCCCTCACTCGTCTTGACGATGTGCAGCGCCGCGGTGCGCGGCTCGCGCGGGCCGTACGACGCCTCGCGATACTCCGGCGCCGCCGACGCGTTCAGCCACGCCGCCGGAATGGGGCGCGTGTCGTCGGGAGCCGTGGCGCATGCGACGAGCAGCGCAAGACTCGCGACGACCGCGCCACGCCTCACTCGGACCTCACTCTCCAAGACCCTCGCGCTTCGACTGCGCCGGCTTGACCTTCCGCGAGATCGCTTTCGCCTGCAGGAAGAGGCCGAGGTAATCGCGGCCGCCCGCTTTCGAATCGGTCCCAGACATGTTGAAACCGCCGAACGGGTGGACGCCGACCAGCGCGCCGGTGCACTTCCGGTTGAGATAGAGGTTTCCGACGAAGAACTCCTCGCGCGCGCGTTCGAGCTTCTCTTCGTTGTCGGTGAAGACGGCGCCGGTCAGGCCGTACTGCGTGTCGTTCGCGATCCGGAGCGCGTCATCGAAGTCCTTCGCCTTCGAAACGGCGAGCACCGGACCGAAGATCTCTTCCTGAGAGATCGTCGCCTTCGGATCGACGTCGGCGATGACCGTCGGCTCGATGAAGTAGCCCTCGTCGTCGCGGATGTTGCCGCCGGCGACGAGACGCCCCTCACTCTTGCCGCGATCGATGTACTCCTTGATCTTCTGCATCGCCTTCTTGTTGACGACCGGTCCGATCTGCGAGTCACCCGCTTCGGGAGGACCGATCTTCAGCGCCTTCGTCTTCTCGGCGACCATCGGTACGAACTGGTCGTAGATCGCTTCGTCGACGATCAGGCGCGAACAGGCGCTGCACTTCTGTCCCTGGAATCCAAACGCCGACGCCACGACGGCGCTCGCCGCCTCGTCGAGGTTGGCCCACTCGCGGTCGACGATGATCGCGTCCTTGCCGCCCATCTCGGCGACGACACGTTTGATCCAGAGCTGCCCCTTGTGCACCTTCGCCGCTTCTTCGTTGATGTGCAGGCCGACTTCTTTCGAGCCGGTGAAGGAGATGAAGCGGATGCGCGGGTGCTGCACGAGCGGATCGCCGACTTCGCCGCCGGAGCCGGAGACGAAGTTCACGACACCCGGCGGCAGCCCCGCCTCTTCGAGCAGCGCGAAGAAACGCGCCGCAATCCATGGCGAGTCGGAGGACGGCTTGAGGATGACGCAGTTGCCCGACACGGCGGCCGCCGTCGTCATGCCGCTCATGATCGCGAGCGGGAAGTTCCACGGCGGAATGACCGCGCCGACACCGAGGGGGATGTAGACGAGCGCGTTGTCTTCCGACTCGATCTTCGTGATCGGCTGCTCGCCGAAGTACCGGTACGCTTCGCGCGCGTAGAACTCTAGAAAGTCGATCGCCTCGGCGGTATCGGCGTCCGCTTCCGGCCACGTCTTGCCGACCTCGTAGATCATCGTCGCGGAGAACTCGTGCTTGCGCTCGCGCATCAGCTTCGCGGCGCGGAGCAGCAGGCCGGCGCGGACGTCGACCGGCTGCCGTTTCCAGTCGTCGAAGGCCTTCCATGCGGCTTCGATCGCCTGCTCGACATGGTCGCGCGTCCCCTTCTGGAAACGGCCGAGAACCTCGTCCTTGTGCGCGGGGTTCGTGGAATCAAACGTCTTGAGACCTGTGATGTGATTGCCGCCGATCACGAGCGGGTGCTCGCGTCCAAATTCGCTTTTTACTTTCGCGAGCGCCGCTTCCATCGCGGAGCGGTTCTCGGGTTTGGAGAAGTCGGTGAGCGGTTCGTTCTTGAATTCGGGAAGCATCAGGTGAGTCCTTTGCGGTTCAGATGTTGCAGCTTTGAGGCGGCGCGCATGTTATCGGAATCGGTTCGCAGAGCAAGGTTGGTCGTCGTGCTCGCGGTCTTCGCGGCGTGCGGTAGCACTCTGCCTTGGCACGACGCCCCGCCGCCCGACGAGGTGAATCTCTCGTTCACCATCCATAACAACCTGCTCTTCCTTCCGTCGGCGAAGATCAACGGCCACACGGGCCGCTTCTTTTTCGGATCGGCGACGCCGCGGACGGTGCTCGATCCGGGAGCCGTGCCGCACACGACCACGTATGCGTTAACGCTCGGGGAGCGCGCAACGCTTCCGTTCACACCGCTGTTCATGGATCTGCACGGGACCGGCGATGCGCTCATCGGCGCCGACGTCTTCGCGCAACGCGCCGTGACGATCGACTATCGCGCCGGACTGCTGACATACCAGAAGCTCGGCATCCATCCGGCGTACATGACACTGTTTCGTTTCAACGCGGATCCGGCGGTCGACGTGACGGTCGACGGCAAGGGCATGAGCGCGATCGTCGATACCGCGAGTCCCGACACGATCACCTTGCCTGCCCCGAAGGAAAGCCGCGGCCGCGCGCATGTCATTGTGGGGACGAGTGATTTGGGCACGGTCGACGTTCACTACGCGGCCGTCGAGCGGCCTCGCCTCGGCAATCGCCTGCTTTCGAAATTCCTGATCGGCATCGATTACCGCAACCACATGATCGGCATCTGGCGAGACCCGCGAATCCCTTAGAATCTCGCCGTGCGCCGCCTTGCTTTCGCCCTGCTATTCGCTGCGACCGCCGCCAACGCCCAGACGTTCGTGCTCAACGGCTTCTTCACCGCCCGCGAAGTTCATGCGAGCGGTCCGGAGACGTGGCTCCGTGGCGGCGCAGGACGCCTTCCCGCGAGCGACAGCGAGCATTTCGGGATCGCGCAGGTCGGCGCCGACTGGACGCCGTCGGTCTACTTCGGCGTCCACGCGCAGGGGATCGCGCGCAATGAGCCGTCCGGCTACGGCGGGAAGCGCGCGGGCCTCGTCGAAGCCTACGCCGATGCGCACATCGCCGGTCTCACGCTTCGTGCAGGCCAGTTCTTCCTCGGCACGTCTCGAGAGAACACCGATCTCCTCTGGAACTCGCCGTACACGATCAACTACTCGGCGCTGAACAGCTGGATCGGCGAAGAGTTCCGTCCCGTCGGCGTCGACGCATCGTACAAGGTCAACATGTTGACGGTCGGCGCGACGGCGTTCAAAGACAACGACACGATGGGAACGCTCCTCGCCTGGCGCGGATGGGACGTCGGCAGCCGTCTCTCGGTTTACAAGGAGACACTGCCGCTCCAGGTGCCGCCGCAGTTCATCTTTCAGATGCCCGGCACGCGTCCGTTCGAGAAGGACCTCGACGGCAAGACCGGCTACTCGGGACGCATTCGCTTCGGCGCACCGGACAAAGGCATCGTTCAGCTCACGGAGGTCAACAATCGCGGCGACCGCGCGCGATGGGGCAATGAGTATGCGTGGGCGACGCGGTTCTACATCGCCTCCGCGCAGCTCGGGAACGTCGACACCACGACGCTCGCCGCCGAGTACATGTGGGGCAAGACGGCGATGGGGTTCCGGCCGCGTCCCGTGGTCGAGGCCGACATCGCATCCGGCTATGTCCTTCTCTCCCATGCCTTCGGCAAGAACCGTCTCTCGGCACGCTATGACCTCTTCAACATGATCGACCGCGCGCACGCCGTTCCTGAGACCTATGACGAGCACGGCCGTTCGTGGACGCTCAGCGTCCTGCACGACATCACGACGCACCTCCGGGCCGGCGTCGAGTTCACCCAGGTGACCGGCCACCGCGAAGACCCGTTCGACGGCCGCGCCGTCACGCTCGATCTCCGGTACTGGCTGCACGTGGCGAAATAACGCGAAGCCCGCGCGTGTAGACTCCACGGATGTTCCGGAGGCGAGTTTGGACAGCTATCCGCGGGTAACCGCGCCGACACCGCGGGACCGCGTTCTGATCATCGCCCCCCACATCGATGACGAGATGATCGGCGCCGGCGGCTACGCGGTCGACGCGATCGCGAACGGCTCCGACGTCTACGTCGCCTTCCTCACCGCGGGCGACTGCAACAGGTTCTCGGCCCTCCTGGTGAACAAGACTCTGGGCCCGACCGCATCGAGCTACCTCTCGGTCGGCCGGACGCGCATCGCCGAGGCGCACGCCGCGATGAAGCTCCTCGGCGTCTCGACCGACCACTACTTCATCCTCGGCTACCCCGACCGAGGCCTGAAGGACATCCTCGACAATCGCGAGTCGGTGATCAGCTCGAGAGCGACGAAGAAGCGCGCCGTCCCATACGAGGAAGCGATGTCACCGGGCTCACCGTATTCGTTTGCGTCGCTGATGACCGACGTCGAACAGGTGATCGAGATCGCGAAACCGACGACCATCATCGCCCCGGTGGCGTTCGACGGCCACGAGGACCACGCCGCCGCCGCGGAGATCGTCGATATCGCCCTCTCCGAGCTGGAGATCCAGCCGCGCCGCCTCGGGTATCTCGTTCACAACGGCCGCATTCAGCGCTCGCTCGTCCGTTCGCCGAAACGCGCTCTCAACCCGCCCATCAGCATGCGCTCGCTCAGCTGGGCGACGTACGGCCTCTCACCGGCCGTCGCGAAGCGGAAGGACGCGATCCTGCAGACCTACAAGTCGCAGGGACCGTATATCTCGCTCCTGCGCAACGCCTTCGTCCGCAAGAACGAGTTGTTCTTCGTCTACGACGACGCCGTGAGCGTGAACGCCATCGCGCAACCGCGCACCGCGATTGCACGGTAGGGTTTCGTGCGATTTGCGACGTTCCTTCTAGTCGCGCTCACGTGTGGTGTACCCGAGACGTCGGTTCACCTGATCAGCCGCGTCAAAATCGGGTCGCCTCAATACGATGTCGTTATCCTGCACGGCGACGTTATCGACGGCACCGGTCGTCTTCGCCAGCGCGCCGACGTCGCGATCAAGGACGGTGTGATCGCTGCGATCGGCGACCTCTCGCACGCGACGGCCAAAACAATCATCGAAGCCACGAACCAGGTGATCGCCCCCGGCTTCATCGACCTCCTCGGCCACTCCGAAGGCGCGGTCCTCATCGATCCGAATCTCGAATCGAAGATCCGCCAGGGCGTCACCACGGAGGTGACCGGCGAAGGGCACTCCCCCGGTCCGATCAACGACGCGATGGCCGCCGAGGTCAATCGCACGAAGCCGCCCGGCTTCCCCGACGCGACATGGCGCTCGCTGGCGGACTACATGCGCACGATCGAGAAGCGCGGCTCCGCGATCAACTTCGCGTTCTACGTCGGCGCCGCGAACTCCCGCGAGATCGTCATGAGCGATGCCGACCGTGCGCCGACGCCCGACGAGCTGAAGAAGATGGAGGCGATCACAGATCAAGCGATGCGCGACGGCGCCATCGGGCTCTCCACGGCGCTGATCTACCCGCCCGGCCGCTTCGCCACGACCGACGAGCTGATCGCACTCGCGCGCGTCGCCGGCAAGTACCGCGGCAGCTACTGGACGCACCTGCGCAACGAGGCGAACAACATCGACGCGGCGCTCGACGAGGCCTTCCGCATCGGCCGCGAGGCACACGTGCCGGTCAACATCTTTCATCTCAAGACCGGCGGTGCGATGCGCGGGCACATGCAGGAAGTCGTCGACCGGATCGACCGCGCGCGGAGGTCCGGCCTCGACGTCGCGTCGCAGATCTATCCCTACACGGCGACGTCGACCGACCTTCAGTCGACCGTCCCTGCGTGGGCACTGCAGGGCGGCTATCTGCAGTTCGTGGCACGCCTGAAGGATCCGGCGACCCGCGCGCGCATCGCGAGCGAGATCCGCGTCGGCGACGGCTCGACGATCCTCATTCGCGGCATCCCTGAGCCGACGACGATGAAGCAGTACGAACGCAAGCGGCTCGACGCCATCGCACGCGAAATGAACACGACGCCTGCCGAGGCGGCGCTGCGGCTGTTCGAAGGAAGCAACGCATCACCGATCGCGATCTTCTTCAACCTGCTCGAATCCGACCTGATGACGGCGATGAAGCAGCCGTGGGTCGCGGTCGGTTCCGACTCCGGCGCGGTCGTCGGCGCGGCGCGTCAGCAGGGAGCACACCCTCGGGCTTACGGCACGTTCCCGCGCATCCTCGGCCACTACGTCCGCGACGAGCACCTCTTCACGCTCGAAGAGGCAGTCCGGAAGATGACCTCTCTCGCTGCGTCACGCGCCGGCCTGAAGGATCGCGGCACGATCGCGAAAGGGATGCACGCCGACGCCGTCGTCTTCGATCCGAAGACGATCCGCGACACGTCGACATACGAAGACCCCCACCACTTCGCCGAGGGGATCTCGAACGTCATCGTGAACGGCAATCTCGTTCTGCACGACGGCAAGATGACCGGCGCGCTGCCCGGAAAGATCCTCCGCCGCGGGTTGTCCTGACTACTTCGGCGTGAATTGCAGCGTGATGAGCGGCGTCCCGATTTCCACGCCGTTTGCCTCGGCGTGCGGATAGATGAAGAAGTTGAGCGGCTCGTTCGTGCGGGGCGTCAGCTTCAGGTCGCGACCGACCGTGAACTGCACGCGCGCCGGGTCGAGGTTGCCGAACAGGTAGTTGCGCGCTTTGACGTCGGTCGCTTTCGAGCCGTCCGAAGCGTCGACCGGAATCCAGCCGCGGCCCTTCACGTAGAACTCCGCCCAGCAGTGATATCCCTTCACGGTGCCGTCGGAGGCGGTGAGCGGGAAGCCGATCACGAACCGCGCCGGGATCCCTTTCGCACGCGCGAGCGAGATGAAGAGCGAGTGGAAGTCGGTGCAGTTCCCCTTCTTCACGTCGCAGGCGCGTTCCGTGTCGCCGTGGCCCCACCCCGGCACCACCTTGTCGTACGTCATGTTCGTGACGAGATAGTCGTAGATCGCCTTTGCCTGCTCGATCGGCGCCGTCTTGCCGGCGGTGATCGTGTCGGCGAGATCCCGCACGCGCGGCGAGAGCGTCACGAGCCGGTTTGGTCGTAGCGCGCGTTCGAGGTCCGACTTCTGCGCGCTCGTCTCGAACGGATGATCCATCGTCTCTTCGCGCCGCGTCGCCGTGAAGTGAACCCTCACGGTCAGATCGCCCGGCTTCGGATTCACGATCGTCGTCGTCGCGTAGTGGTTGCCGAAGTCCTTGTCGGTGTGCTTCACCCACTTGTACGGCGATTCGATTTTGACGTTGCTGACCGTCTGCGCGCCGCGCGAGACCGGCAGCGGGATCCACACCGTCATCTTCTGGACGCCGTCCGGGATGGAACTGATCGTCGCGACGTACGTCGCGTCGAACGATTTCGAGTTGTCTGCGAGAGCGATGAAGGCGATGAGAAGCGAAAGGGCGGCGTAGACGATCCGTTTCATACGCGGATGATGATATTCCGTCTGTAAAGCAGGCCGAGAATCAGAGCCCAGAACAAAACGAAACAGATGCCCCACAGCAGGGACGCGAACTTAGCTGGGAAAAACGGCTCGAAAGCGAGCTGGTACGTGAGCTGGTGGATCGACACAAGCTTCCCGCCATAGTTCACCTTCCAGAGGGAGTCGATCGTGCGAGCCATCAGGCCGGATCCGACGAACGCGATCAGCGGATTGACGCCGTAGACGACGAACGGTTTCGTCCAGCGCCGCCAGTCGTTGACGTCGATCATCCAGAGGCAGACCGCCAGCACGACGCAGGCAAATCCGGCGGTGAACACCACGTACGAGCTCGTCCAGAGATTCTTGTTGATCGGAAAGACCCAGCTCCACAGGCTCCCGGCGAGCATCGCCAGGCATCCGCCGCCGAACAGACCCGCGACGCGTTCCAGCAGCGGCCGTTTCTTATCGACGATCCACTCCGCTGCGATGATCCCGAGCAAACACGTCGCGATTGCCGGCAGCGTCGACAGCGGTCCCTCAGGATCCCAGGTCTTCGTGCTCACCCACGTGTGATCTGTCGTGAGCACGGCCCGGTCGACCCACGCCGACAGCGTCTTGTCCGGCTGGTCGAGCGTGTCGATGCCGAGGACGCCAGTGCCGGGCACCGGAATCAACGTCATGATCAGCCAGTAGCCGACGAGAATCGCGGATGCGATGACGATGAGCTGCTTGCGCGTCTTCGCGTACGTCGCGATGAGCGCCGCGCAGATGTAGACGATACCGATGCGCTGCAGCACGCCGAGGAATCGCAGATGCGCGAAACGCCAGGCGACGCGCTGCAGGAAGGTCGGATCCGGATTCCCGGCGATCTTTCCCCACCAGAAGAACGGGAAGGCATTCAGCAGCAGCCCGAAGAGGACGATCAGACCGCCGCGCCGCACGATCCGCTTTGGCTCTTTCTTCGACAGATACGTCGTCACCCCGACGATGAAGAGAAAGAACGGAAAGACCAGATCGGTCGGCGTCCACCCGTTCCACTCCGCGTGCTCCAGCGGCGGATAAATCGCGGACCACGACCCCGGATCGTTCACGAGCAGCATCCCCGCGACCGTCATGCCGCGGAAGACGTCGAGGGCGAGAAGTCGCTCTTTCGGGAGCGGTGCGACCGTGGACAAGTTGCCGCAATGATACCGGTTGCGACCTACTTCATCAGTTGCCGGTAGACCATCAGGTGCTTCATCGCCCCCGTTCTGTCACCGCGTTTCTCCAGCAGACCGGCGAGGTTGTAGTGCGCGTCCGCGTTCGCAGGATCGAGGACCAGCGCGCGGCGGTACGCGTTCACGGCGTCTGCCCAACGCCCGAGGTCTTCCAGCGCGACGCCGAGGTTGAACGCGGCGATCGGATGCTGAGGGTCGGATTCGAGCGCCCTTCGATACAGCGCCTCGGCCGCCTGCGGCGCGCGCTCCTCATGCAGGATTCGTCCGAGATTCACGCAGGCGTCGGCGTGGTTCGGATCGAGAGCCAGCGAACGGTCGTAGGCGACCTTCGCCTCCTCGGTCGAGACGTCTTCGAGCTCGCACCCGATGTCGTACCAGTCTTCGGCAGTACGCTCGTCCTCGCGCTCGGCGCGCGGAAAGAACGGCGTCATGTTGCTCGCCGGCTCGAGATCGGAGACCGGGAAGTCGAAGAGCGACTGCCCCGACTCCGGGTTCCACACCGCGCCGCCGTCACGGACGACGACGCGCTCGCCGTCAGCCGCGATGCGCACACCGGTGAGCGACTGTCCCGCCGGGAGTTGCTCGCGCAATTTCTCGAGCGCCCGCCGCACCTTGCGCTGCGGGATCTTCGCGGTCGACAGCTCGTTGGCCGTGCGCAGGAGGATCAGGTCGTGGAAACCGAACCGCAGCTCGCCCCGCTCACCGCGCTCCGGATTGAGAAACCCCTGGGAAGCGTAGGAACGAACCTGCGCGGGCGTCAGCCCGAGCATCGCCGCGACCTCGCGGACGGAGTAGGACATGTGGGCGAGATTTTACCCCGCCCTCAGTCGATGAGTTCAGACCCGTCGAATCGCGCGCAAGATCAGAATCAGAACGATCGCGCCGACGAAGGCGGTGATGATCGCGCCGATCAGGCCTCCGGCGCCGATGCCGAGAATTCCGAAGAGCCATCCCCCGAGAAGCGCGCCAATGACGCCGATCACGAGGTCCCAAAGCAGACCGCCGCGGCTCTTCATCACGATCGACGCGAGCCATCCTGCAATCAGTCCAACGAGGAGAAACCAAATCAAAGACATAACACCTCCTGCACCTTGACGATCACAACAGTGCAGGGACGGTGCCTAAGCTCAGCCGTGACCGTTATCGGGCGCGCGCTTTGGCGGCTGTCGTGGCCTTCCGAGACGCCGGTTTTGCCGGTTTCCGCTTCGCCTCGGCCTTGATCGGCATCTTCGCCTTGGCGGCGGGTGCTGCAGCGGCGCGCGGAGCACGGCCGGAGAGACTTGCCTTGAGTGCCTCCATCAGGTCGATGACCTGCGCACGCGGCTCCTCGACGTCGCTGGCGGTGATCTCCTCACCGTCGATCTTCTTCTGGATCAGCGCGCGGACGCGATCCGCCACTTCGTCGCGGTAATTCTCCGGATGGAACTCGTCGGCAGCTCCCATCTCGGCGAGCTGCACCGCCATCTTCAACTCGTTGTCCTTCACGATCGGCTCGCCGAGGTCGAGCTCGTCGATCGTGCGGACCTCGTTCGCGTAGTAGAGCTGCTGCATCACGAGACCCTTCCCGAGAGGCCGCACGACCACGAGGTAACCCTTGCCGCGCGCAGAGTAGCGCGCGAGCGCCCAGCGGCCGGTCTGCTCAAGGGCCTTGGTCAGAAGGGCGTAGGCACGATCGCCACCCTTGTCGGGGGCCAGGTAATACGACTTCGAGAAGTAGACCGGATCGATCGTCGTGCTCGGAAGGAACTCGCTGATCTCGATCGCCTGCGTCGCCTTCTCCTCCAGCGCCTTCAGCTCTTCCTCGTTGAAGAGGACGTACTGCCCCTTCGCGAACTCATAACCCTTCGCCGTCTCGGTGCGGTCGATGGTCCGCTCGTCTTTGGGGCAGAAGAGCTGCTGCTGAATCCGGCTGCCGCACTCCTTGTGAATCATGTTGAAGCTGATGCGCTCGGACGACTCCGCGGCCGAGAACAGTTTCACTGGAATGGAGACGAGACCGAAGGCGATCTGCGCGGTGGCAATGGCTCTGGGCATGACGACTCCTCAACACTCCCAACACATCGTATGTTTCAATCAGTTGTTTCGTTCGGGGGCGACCAAATATTGTGCAGTGTGCCAGCCGTGAACGCAAATCGTCAAAAAATCTACGGGGCGGTCAGAAGGGTGCCGAAGGGCCGCGTGACGACCTACGGCGCCATCGCCGAGCTCGCCGGACTCGACGGCCACGCGCGCCAGGTCGGGTACGCACTGAATGACCTCCCCAGCGGATCCAACGTGCCGTGGCACCGCGTCATCAACGCGCGTGGGGAGATCAACCCCCGCAGCCGCGGCGACTCTCACGAGTTGCAGCGAATGCTGCTCGAAGCGGAGGGCGTGGAGTTCGACCTGCGCGGCACGATCGACCTGAAAAGGTTCGGCTGGCCTACTCGTCGTCGCCGAAAAATTGCCGCAACGCCTCGGCGTGGGTAGCGAGAAAGAGCCGGTCTTTTTCGCGATTCGCGACTCGCTTCGATTCGACGATGTCATGCAGAGAGGCGACGGGGATCATCACCCCGTCGACGTCGAACTCGCGCCGATTGGCCCAGACTTCTTCGAATTCAAGTCCTGCCATGACGAGCGATAAATCGACGACGAGATCCGGCGTTCCAATTGCGGTGACCAGCATCCGTCGTTCGACAACAGCTTGCGCGAGAAAGGTGTCTTTGGGTTCGCCAAGCGGTTCGTCTCCACACCAAAGTGCGAGTCCACTCTGCTCACACACCCTCCACGCCCGCAGCTCGTTTTCGGGATCAAGGGGGAGAAAGAGGTCGCGATCTTTGGTCGAAAACTGCATTCCGGCGTGTCGCGCCCAATAATTCGCGCCCGAGACGCCGATGATCACGAACCGCACGGCACCCGAGGAGAGAGAGTGGACGAGGTGAGTGAATCGATCCATCAATGGCGGACGAGCTTCGCTTTCCGGTAGTGCTCCCGCCACTCGGCGATTCCCCTCTCGACCCACGTCTTATCCGCGCCGCTCCGATTCTCCGGCAGGTTCTCCAGCCGCTCTACGTGGCGCCGATACAACTCGCCTTCCCAAGACGGTTTCTCGCTGTTCTGATCGTCCTTGCTCACGGATTCATCGTACCTCGGCGCCGGACAACGTACCATCAAGCCGTGACCCTCTTCCTCGGCATCCTCTTCAGCGCCGTCGGCGGGGTCTACGCGTTCTACGGCAGGAAGACCTATGACGCCTCGTTTCTCGTCTGCGGCGTGCTCCTGATGATCTATCCCTACTTCGTTCCGGGAGCGCTCCTGATCACCATCGTCGGCGCCGCGCTGATCATGTTCCCCATCGCGCGCCGGAACGAGTGGGTGTAGCCCTACGCAGCCGGAATCCGGATCTCGATCCTGGCGCCACCGGACGCGCGGTTGAGGGCCATGACCTTGCCGCCGTGTTCGGCGACGATCTTCTGCACGATGGCGAGGCCGAGACCGCTGCCCCCGCGGCGGCGCGTGAAGAACGGCTCGAAGACGTGCGGGAGATCTTCGGTCCGAAATCCGGGACCGGAGTCGGTGATGTTGCAGACGATCGTCCCCCCGCCGTCGCGCTCCGCGCGAATCTCGACAGCGTCGCCGCTCTTCGAGTAATCGATGGCGTTCTCGACGACGTTCTTGAACACCTGCAGCATCCGGTCAGCGTCGACAGAAACGCGCGGAAGCGAAGGCGCCAGCTCCTGCCGGATCTCGACCTGCTTCTCGCGCGCCTTCGGTGCACACACTCTCACGGCCTCCGCGATCAGCGGCTCGATCGACTGCACGTGCCGGATGACGTCCTGCGGACGGCCGAACTCCAGCAGGTCGTTCATCAGGCGCGTCAGCCGGGAAACGTCGTTCCGCAGCGTCGAGAGATAGTCCTTGGTCTCCTCCGTGACGCCGAACTCAGCCTCGAACGCGTCGAGCGTCGCCGCGATCCCGAACAGCGGATTCCGGACCTCGTGCGCGACGCCCGCGACGAGCGAGCCGACCGCCGACATCCGCTCGCTGCGGCGAAGCGCCTCCTGCATCTCCTTCCGCTGCGTGATGTCGCGTGCCGCGACGATCGCCCGCTCTTCCCCAGCGATATTCGCCACGCGGAGGCTCGCTTCCGTCCAGAAGAGGTGTCCGTCGCGGTGCCGGCACTGCCACTCCATGAGATCGATCGGCGTCGCGGGCCGGAACAGCTCCTGAACGTGCGCTTCCGTGAACTCCGCAACACCCGAGCTCAGATCGCGTGACCGCAACCCGACCATCTCCTCGTGCGTGTAGCCGAACATCTCGCACGCGCGCCGGTTCGCGTCGATGACCAGAGTCGTCACGACGTCCTGCACGATGATCGCGTCATTGACCGACTCGAAAATCGAGACGAACCGGTCTTCACTTTCGATGCGGCGCGTCATCTCCGTCTGCAACTCGACGTACCGGCCGTCGAGCAGCTTCACCATCGTCTCGATCGAGTGGCAGAGGCTGTGGAGCTCCGCCGAGGCGGCGGGAACGAACGGATGCTCGTAATGTCCGCCGTGACTCACCGCCACCGCGTATCGCTCGATCGCGCGCACCGGCCGTAGCACGGTGAGCGACAACAACAGATAGACGGCCGCGACCAGCAGCACGTCGACGATTACCACCGTCGCGGCGAGCCGCATGCGAAGCTCCCGAAGTTCGTTCCTCAGAATCCGGTCGAGCGAGACGTACATGCGCAGCTCTCCGAGGTAACGGTCGTCCAGCGTCAGAGGGGCTTGGTAAACCGGCGTTCCGCGCGGCTCGACCTTGCCGTCCCATGGAATCAGGTTCCAGTCGCGATCACGAATACGCCCGTACGTCTTCCCCGCCGCGTCGACCCGGATCGCATAGATGGATTTCGGACGCGCCATCGCCTCGAGGATCTTCTCGATCTGCGGCCCGTCGACGTTCCATACGGGAACGGCGAGCGCCACGGACGTCTCGGTCATCTGAAGCTTCACGAGCGTGTCCAGCGTCTCGCGCTGATGCTTCGCCTCGCGGAAGTAATCGAAAACGAAGAAGCCGCCGAGGAGCACGGTCGTCACCGCGGCGAGGAGAGCGGCGATCACCGTCGCGAGCGAATACCGGCTCCAGTCCTTCATCGGTACGTCTGTGGATCGAACCAGAGCTTCTTGTCGGCGAATGGCGTCTCCGGGCCGACGTTCGGGTTCTTGATCGCGAAAAGCTTCCGCTCTTTCAGCCGCAGCATCTCGATCTTTTTCCGCTGATAGCGGCCGAAGATCTGATCGTACGTCCCGTCCGCGATCATCATCCGCATCCCCTCTTCCGCGCGCGCCGCAAGGCGCCGCCCCTCCTCCGTCTTCGGGAACCAGAAGTACATGGGCAGCGGATAGTAGAGGAGGATCGTCTGCTCGATCGCCAGCCGCTTCTCTTTCCCCTTCTGCTTCTCGTACTCGTCGAGCACTTCCGGTGCGGCGCGCAGGAAGACGTCGAAACGCCTCTGTTTGAGCATCTCGAACAGGCCGTCGTAGCTCGAGCCGGTGACGACGTCGAATTGGTTCGCGCGCAGAATTCCGACGTCGATCCATCCGAGACCGAGGCCGTATGAGAACCTGCGGAGATCGCCGAGCGTGCGGACGTTGGCGAACCGCCGCTGCTCGCCGTCACGGATCAGAAAGACACAGTAGCCGCCGAGGTTCTTATCAACCGGAATGTGAATGCCGATCAGCTTCCGCTCGAATTCGGGCGTCGTGCTGAGATACATCACGTTCAGGTGGCCCGTGGCGTTCAGGAGCTCGACGCGTTGTCGCTGCTCCGTCATTGTGTCCGATGCAACCATCAGATAGTCGCCCCACTTCGGCCGCGTCTTCTCCAAGGCGGTGCGGAGAATTTCCCAGTGGTACTGATAACGGACGTCCCGCGCCGATTCGGGCCCGTTGTAGACGTAGCGCATGGGCGGTTTCGCAGGCGCGAGCGTCAGCATCGCCATCACTGCGAAGCCCAATAAAGGGGCGCGGCGTCGGATCACCATTAGAATCTCGGGGATCGGTTCAATATACGCCTGATGCTTCGAAACCGTGTATTACTCGTTGATGACGAAGAGGGCCCCCGCTTCGGCGTGCGGCGCTTTTTGAAGTCTCACGATTTTGACGTCGAGGAGGCGAGCGACTGCGCGACCGCGCGGATCCGATTCCGCCTGTTCCGTCCCGACGTCACGATCCTCGACTTCCGCCTTCCCGACGGCACCGCGCTCGACCTCATCCCCGAGTTCCGTTCGACCGACAACTCGGCGCTGATCGTCCTCACCGCGTATGCCTCGATCGACGCCGCGGTCGAAGCGGTCAAGCTCGGCGCGGAACAGTTCCTGACGAAACCGGTGCAGCTCGACACGCTCCTCGTCGTCATCGAGCGAATCCTCGACAACCAGCGCAACCGGCAGCAGGCGCTGGCCGGCGCCGTCAAGAGCGACGCGCGCATTCGCGTCGATCCGTTCCTCGGCGTCAGCAGCGCCATCCGCGATCTCCGCGAAAAGACCGACGCTGTCCTTCGGACCGACAGCCCCGTGCTGGTGCACGGCGAGACCGGCACCGGTAAGACCGTCCTCGCGCGCTGGATTCACTCGAACAGCCGCCGCGCCGGCGAGGCGTTCGTCGACCTCAATTGCGCCGGCATCTCGCGCGAGTTTCTCGAGACCGAGCTGTTCGGACACGAGAAGGGGGCATTCACCGGCGCGACGTCGACGAAACAGGGCCTTCTCGAAGCCGCCAATCGCGGCACGGTCTTTCTCGACGAGATCGGCGACATGGACCTGCAGGTACAGGCAAGCCTGCTCAAGGTTCTCGAAGAAAAGCGATTCCGCCGCCTCGGCGACGTCAAAGACCGCAACGTCGACATCCGGCTCATCGCGGCGACGCACCACGACCTCCCATCACTCGTCGAGCAGCAACGCTTCCGCCGCGACCTCTACTACCGCATCAGCACTCTCGAGCTGACCGTACCGGCGTTGCGCGAGCGGCGTGACGACATTCCGCTCCTCGCCCGCAGCATTCTCGAGGGCCTCGCGCGCGACCTCGGGCAACGATCCGTCGCCATCAGCGCCGCGGCGGAGCGCATCCTCTGCCGCTACGACTGGCCGGGCAACATCCGCGAGCTGCGCAACGTCCTCGAACGCGCACTTCTTCGCGGCCATGGTGACGTCCTCGAAGCCGAGCAACTCGTCATGCCCGTCGAAATGTCGTCGCCGGTCCAATCCATAGCATCGCGCAGCGGCACGCTCGAAGACGTCGAACGCGAATACATCGAGCAGGTGCTCCGCGACGAGAACGGCAACATCGACCGCGTCGCCGATCGCCTCGGCGTCTCGCGCAGCGCTGTTTACTACAAGGCACGAAAACACGGCATCGACATTTCTAAAATTAGAAATTGACGTGTTAGTTCTGAAACGCGGCGTCGTTCACTGCCCGTTCACAACTCGCTAAACCACACCATCACAACGCGTTGTGACGATGGCACGCGTGGCAGTCCGGTTGCTCTATGAGCAGCCCGTGAACAAGAAGCTGCTCATCATCGACAACGAAGAGACCATCCTCTTCGCCCTCGAAAAATACTTCAAGCGCGATGGCTACCGCGTGCAATGCGCGCGGGAGTTGGAAGAAGCGGAGGCACTCGCCTTCTGCTGCGATTTCGACGCTGTGATCATCGACCTCTCCCTCGGCACCAACGGCTCGACTGAGGGTCTCGAGATCATCCGCTACATCCGACTCCACTGCCCGACGGCGCGACTCATCCTCCTCACCGCCCACGCAACTCCGCAGATCGAAGCCGAAGCGAAACGGCGCGGCGTTCACGCGCTGCTCCGGAAACCTCGCCCGCTCGCCGAGATCGCACGAACCGTCTCTCAACTCCTGGAAGAACCGGTATGACACTCATCGACACCCTCAAACGCCCCGGTGCGATCCGCATCGAATTCCAGCCGATGGTCTGCATTCGCAGCGGACGCCCTCGGCTCTACGCGCTCGAAGCGCTCGCCCGCGGTCCCCGGGGATCGAACGTCGAGCGTCCCGACGTCCTGTTCGAATACGCGCGCCGCAAAGGAGAGGAATCGCAGGTCGACTCCATCTGCATCGCCGAGGCGCTCGCGTCGGCGGCGACGCTGCCGTGCAAGCCGCGGATCTCGATCAACGTCCACGGCTCGACGCTCGGCAACGTGCCGCATTTCGCCGAACACTTCCTCGACGCCGCCGAGTCGTACGAGATCGCGCCCGAGCGGCTGATGCTCGAGATCGTCGAGCATCGCGCGCCGTGGACGATGGAGAGCTTCCAGACGACGCTCGCCATTCTCCGCGACGCCGGCGTACGCATCGCCGTCGACGACCTCGGCGTCGGCGCCTCGAACTTCCGGATGCTCGTCGACTGCCGCCCCGATCACCTCAAGGTCGACCGCTACATCGCCCACGGCTGCTCGCGCGATCCCGTGCGCGCCGCCGTCATCGCCTCCATCGTCTCGCTCGCCGACGCCATCGGCGCGAAGCCGATCGTCGAAGGCATCGAGCACGACGACGACCTCGACGTCGTCAGAGATCTCGGAATCAACATCGTCCAGGGCTTCCTCTTCGCGCCCGCCATGCCGGCGAGCGAGCTCGCTCAAACCACATACCTCGATTCACAGAAAGGGATCCAGTGATGAAGAAAAAAATCCTGCTCGTCGACGACTCGAGCACCGTAATCCTGATGGAGAAGATGATCCTCGCGAAGGGGCCGTACGAAATCGTGACGGCGCGCGACGGCGTCGAAGGCATCGCCAAAGCGAAAAGCGAAAAGCCCGACGTCATCCTCCTCGACGTCATGATGCCGAACCTCGACGGCCTCTCCGCCTGCGCCGCGCTCCGCAACGACGAGGAAACCGCGCACATCCCGATCGTCATGGTCACGACGCGCGGCGAGGAGCACAACATGGAGACCGCCTACCGCAACGGCTGCACCGACTACGTCACCAAGCCGATCAACGGTCTCGAGCTCCTCACGAAGCTGAACAACATCCTCGGCCTGGCGGCGGCGAGCTAAGGAGCGATCGATGAAACTACAAGAAGGCCGCCCCTTCGTCGACAAAGTCGCGAGCAACACGCGCGAGTACGTCCAGATGCTGCTCGAGGAGATCTCGCGCCTCAACCAGACCCTCGCCGACTTCTCCTCGCGCTACGTCGACGTGGAACAGCAGAACACCAACCTCGCGAACCTCTACGTCGCGACCTACCAGTTGCACGGCACCCTCGACCGCGACCGCGTCCTCGGCGCGATCAAGGAAGTCATCATCAACCTGATCGGCTCCGAGGAGCTCGCGATCTGGGAGGTCACGGGCGAGAACCTGACCCTCCTCGACTCCTTCGGAATCGACGCCCAGCAGTGGGAGAGCATTTCGCTCGACGGCGAAGGGGGGCTCATCGGCCTCGTCGCCGAGACCGGACAGCGGTACGTCGCGGGCGAGGCCGATCTCGTCGGCGGCGGATCGCAGGAGAAGCTCAGCGCCTGCATCCCGCTCAAGCTCGACGACACCGTCATCGGCGTCATCGGCATCTTCAACCTCCTCCCGCAGAAGAACGGATTCGAGCCGATCGACCTCGAGCTGTTCGAGCTCCTCGGCTCCCATGCCGCGACGGCGCTCTATTGCACGCGCGCGACGTCACGGTTGCTGGTGGTGTCATGAGCGCGATGCCGCTGGAGGGGCCGCGTGTCGCCAGCCGGTTCCTGCAGCCGGGGCATCTCGTGATCGCCACAGAGCCGATGCAGGTGACGACGATTCTCGGCTCGTGCGTCGCCGTCTGCCTGTTCGACACGACCAAGCGCATCGGCGGCATCAACCACTTCATGCTGCCATTCGCCAGCGGACGGTCGGCGTCGTCGCCGCGTTTCGGCGACGTCGCCATGAACGAGCTCCTGAACGGCCTCCGCAACGCCGGCGGACGGCTGACCTTCATCCAGGCACGCGTCTTCGGCGGCGCTTCGATGTTCCAGGAGTTGAAGTCGGCCGCGACCCTCGGTCAGAAGAACATCGAGCTCGCCCTCCAGTTCCTTTCCAAGGCCGGCGTCGAAGTCGTCCAGATCGATACCGGCGGCCACCGCGGCCGGAAGGTCATTTTCCGCACCGACGAGGGGACCGTATGTCTGAAATCGATCTGAACGAACTGATGGCAACCTTCGTCGAGGAGGCGGTGGAAGACATCGCGGCGCTGGAGAGCGGTCTCCTCGCACTCGAAGTCTCGCCTGACGACGCGGAAGTGAAGCAGGAGCTCCTGCGCCGCGCCCATACCATCAAGGGCAACGCTTCGTGCGTCGGCCTGACGAGCGTCACTACCTTTGCCCACGCGTACGAGGAGTTGCTGGAGCGCATCCATGAAAACGCGATGCAGGCCGATCCGGCCGTCGTCACGCTCCTCCTCTCCGGCATCGACACCTTCCGGCGACTGATCGCGGCGCCGACAGCAGGCGGCGCGCAGCGCACCGCCGCGCGGTCGCTCCGCGTCGCCTCCGAGAAGCTCGACCGCATGCTCGACCTCACCGGCGAGATCGCGATCGCCCGCGGACGCGTGCTACAGCTCCTCGCGAACGCCGACTACGAAGCGGTCACGGAAGTCGAGGGGCACCTGGCAACCCTCGAGGCCGAACTACAGGAGTTGGTCATGCGTGCGCGCATGGTCCCGGTCGGCCCCCTCTTCCACTCCTACACGCGCACCGTCCGCGACACAGCGTCGACGCACGGCAAGGCCGCGGAGCTCGTGACGAGCGGCGACGACGTCGAAGTCGACACCACGGCCGTCGAGATGTTGCGCGACCCGCTCACGCACATGATCCGGAACGCGATCGATCACGGCATCGAAGAGCCGGAGCAGCGGATCGCGAACGGCAAGCCAGCGACCGGCACGATCACCCTCGCCGCACACCATGAAGCGGGATCGATCGTCATCCGGATCTCCGACGACGGCGCCGGCATCAAAGTCGACGGCGACCGCCTCGAGAAAATCTTCGAGCCTGGCTTCACGACCTCCGAGAGCGTCACCGACCTCTCCGGGCGCGGCGTCGGAATGGACGTCGTCCGCCAGGCGGTCGAGTCGCTGCGCGGCACGATCGATGTCGCGACGTCTCCCGGCGAAGGCAGCACCTTCACGATCCGCATCCCTCTGACCCTCGCCGTCATCGACGGATTCCGCGTCACCGCGGCGACGGAGAGCTTCATCGTCCCGATGGACCACGTCGTCGAATGCATCGAGCTCCCGCCGGCCGATCGGAGCGAGGAAGCATCGGGCGTTCTCCTCCTCCGCGACGAGATCGTCCCGTACGTGCGGCTGCGCAACCTGTTCGGGCTCTGTGTGGCTTCGGCCAAAGAAAACCTCCGCGAAAACGTCCTCGTCGTCCGCCACGGCTCCGCGAAGGCCGGTCTCGTCGTCGACGAACTGCACGGCAGCGCGCAGGCGGTCATCAAACCTCTCGGCAACTACTTCGGCGAAGTCTCCGGCATCGCCGGCTCATCGATCCTCGGCAACGGGCAGGTGGCGTTGATCCTCGACACCCCCTCCATCCTCCGCAACCTCGAACAAGAACGGGAGCACGCATGAACCAATACCTCACCTTCTTCATCCACGACGAGGAGTACGCCGTCGAAATCCTGCGGGTGAAAGAGATCATCGAATACGAGCACGTCACCCGGGTGCCGGCGACGCCGGCGCACGTCCGCGGCGTCATCAACCTGCGCGGCGCGGTGCTGCCGCTCGTCGACCTCTCCGCGAAATTCGGAAACGAAGAGACGGCGGCGACGCGCACCACCTGCATCGTCGTCGTCGAGACCAAGCCCCAGGACGAGCTGCTGACGCTCGGCATCGTCGCGAGCGCGGTCTCGGAAGTCGTCGACATCGCCGACAGCGCCATCGAGCCGCCGCCGTCGTTCGGTACCGGCGTCCGCGTCGACTACCTCACCGGCATGGGGAAGCTCGACGGCCGGCTGGTGCTCATTCTCGACATCGACCGCGTCCTCTCGCCGGTCGAGATCCAGGAAACCATTGACGCGGCCGACGAAGTCGCCGCGGAAGCAGTCTGAGAAGACAGAAAAGGAATACGACCATGTTGCAGCAGATCACGATCGGAAAAAGACTCTTCGCCGGCTTCGGCATCCTCCTCGCGTTCGTCGCGATCGTCGCCTTCACCGGGCAGTGGGGCCTCGGCACCTCCGTCGACGCCGCAATGCGCGCCATGAACGTCGACGTCGCCATCTCCGCCTTCGCCAACGACGTCAACATCTCGACCCTCGACATGCGCCGTTACGAGAAGGACTACTTCCTGAACATCGGCAATCATGAGAAAGAGACCGAATACCTCGGGAAGTGGGAGAAGGCTCGCCGGTCGAACGAGGACAACCTCTCCGGCCTCGAGCGCCTCATCACCGACCCGAAACAGGAAGATCTCATCCGCGCCACCCGCGCCGACGTCGGCGTCTACGTCAACGGCTTTCAGGCCGTCGTGAAGCGTATCGGCACCGGCGAGATCAAGACGTCCGCCGACGCGAACAAAGAGATGGTTCCGGTCAAGGAAGAGATCCATCGCGTCGAAGACTCGGTGCAGGTGCTCGACGAAGCCGCCGCGCAGAGCGTTCAGGAGAAGAAGAAAGTCATCGTCGCGACCGGCGCCAATGCTCGCCTCGTGATGCTCATCGTCACCGGGTTGGCGCTGCTCGTCGCCGTCATCATCGCCACCGTCATCACTCGTAGCATCACTTCGCCGATCAACACCGTCGTGTCGATCGCCGAGAAGCTCGCCGATGGCGACTCCGACCAGCGCATTGAAGTGAAGGGGAAAGACGAGACCGCGCAACTCCTCGCCTCGATGAACCGGATGATCGCCTCGAATGCGCTGATGGTGAGCGCGGCGTCGCGCATCGCCGACGGCGATCTCGGCGTCACCGTCGCTCCCCGTTCCGACCGCGACACCCTCGGCATCGCCCTCTCGAGGATGATCTCGCGCCTGGTCGAGATCATCGGCGAAGTCCGCTCGGCCGCGACCTCGCTCGCCACCGCCGCCGGCCAGGTGTCGTCGACCGCGCAGTCCGTCTCGTCCGGTAACAGCCAGCAGGCCGCCGCGGTGCAGGAGACGACCGCGAGTCTCGAACAGATGAACGCGTCGATCTCGCAGAACGCCGACAACAGCCGGCAGACCGAGTCGATGGCGATGAAGGGATCGCGCGACGCTGAGGAGAGCGGCAACGCCGTCCGTGAGACCGTCAACGCCATGAAGTCGATCGCACAGAAGATCTCGATCGTCGAAGAGATCGCGTATCAGACGAACCTTCTCGCCCTCAACGCCGCGATCGAAGCGGCGCGCGCCGGCGAGCATGGACGCGGATTCGCGGTCGTCGCCACCGAGGTGCGCAAGCTCGCGGAGCGGAGCCAGTCGTCGTCGCGCGAGATCAGCGCGCTCGCGACCGACAGCGTCCGGGTCGCCGACCGCTCGGGCACACTCCTCACCGACCTCGTGCCGTCGATCCGCCGCACCGCGGAACTGGTGCAGGATGTTGCCGCAGCGTCGAACGAACAGGCCTCCGGCGTCGCGCAGATCAACCAGTCGCTCACGCAGGTCGATCAGGTGACGCAGCGCAACGCCTCCGCCGCCGAGGAGCTCGCGGCCACCGCCGAGGAAATGGCGGCACAGGCCGAGGGACTCCAGAACCTCGTTAGCTTCTTCCGCATCGGCAACGAGCGCCACACGCCTGGGGTCAGCGTTCCGCAGTCGACGCAGACCCGCATGCCGGCGCAGCAGTTCATCGCCGCGAAGAGCGGCAACGGCCGCTCGCCGCTGAGTGACTTCCATTCCTTCTAACAGTTACGCCATGACCGACACCACGCTCACGCCCAAAGAGTTCCGGCTCTTCCAGTCTCTCGTTTATCGAGAGGCGGGCATCAATCTGTCCGACCAGAAGCGCGCGCTTCTGGTCGGACGGGTCGGGCCTCGGCTCCGCGCACTGGCGCTCTCCTCGTTCGCTGCGTACTACGACGTCGTCACGACCGATCACGAAGAGCTCGTCCGGATGCTCGACGCCGTCTGCACGAACGAGACGCACTTTTTCCGTGAGCCGAAACAGTTCGCGTTTCTCGAGAACGAGCTGATCCCGTCATGGCGCAACGCCGCCGACGCGGGACAGCGACGGCGCGAGGTACGCGTCTGGAGCGCCGGCTGCTCGACCGGCGAAGAGCCGTACTCGATCGCGATGTCGCTCCTCGCCCACCTTCCCGACTGGAAACTCGAGATCGTCGCCACCGACCTCTCGACCAAGGCGCTCGACCGCGCGAAAGGCGGCATCTGGCCGATGGAACGTCTCACGCAGATCCCGGCGCACTACCGCAAGCCGTTCCTGCTGCGCGGCGTCGGGCTGAAGGAAGGCTACTTCGCCGCGCGCGACGAGCTGCACTCGCTCATCCGCTTCGGCCGCGTCAACCTCCACCACGAGTCGTATCCGGTCGGCGGAAAGTTCGACGTGATCTTCTGCCGGAACGTGCTGATCTACTTCGACGCCGAGACGAAGCGGCGGATCATCAACCGCCTCCTCGACCGGCTCGAGCCTCACGGTCTCCTCTTCCTCGGCCACTCCGAGAGTCTCAACAGCTTCGACCGCGTCCGCGTCGCCGGGCCGACCGTCTATGCCCTGAAGGACCCGCGATGATGCACGTCCTCGTCGTCGACGACTCCGCGCTCGTCCGCCAGGCGTTCTCGATGCTGCTGACCGGAAAGTTCAGCGTCGACACCGCCGCCGATCCGTTGATCGCCGAACGGAAGATCCGCAAGCAGCGCCCCGACGTCATCGTCCTCGACCTGCAGATGCCGAGGATGGACGGCTTCTCGTTCCTCCGCCAGATCATGAGCCGCGACCCGCTGCCCGTAGTCATCTGCTCCAGCGCCGCGTCGCGCGGCAGCGAGACGGCGATGCGGGCGCTCGAGGAGGGAGCGGTCGACGTCATCGCGAAGCCGCCGATGGGCGTCCGCGAGTTCATCGCCGAGGGGTCGGTGATGATCACTGACACCCTGCGCGCCGCCGCCCAGGCGCGGATGCGGCGCACGATGCCGGTGGTCGCGCGCCATGCGCCCGACGTCATCATCCCGGCCGCCGCGCCGTCACTATCGCCGGCCACCCAGCGCATCGTCGCGATGGGCGCATCGACCGGCGGCACCGAGGCGCTGCGCCAGATCATCGAGTCGCTCCCGGCCAACGCGCCGGGAACGGTCGTCGTGCAGCACATGCCGGAAGGATTCACCGCCGCGTTCGCGAAGCGTCTCAACACGCTCGCGAAGGTCGAGGTCAAGGAAGCGGTAACTGGTGACGTCGTGGAGCCCGGCCGCGTTCTGATCGCGCCCGGGAGCCATCATCTCCTCGTCCGCCGCAGCGGCTCGCGGTACTTCGTGCAGCTCTCCGACGGCGCCCTGGTATCGCGTCACCGTCCGAGCGTCGACGTCCTCTTCCGCTCGGTCGCCCAGGCCGCCGGTGCGAACGGCATCGGCATCATCCTCACCGGCATGGGCGACGACGGCGCCCAGGGCCTCGCCGAAATGCATGCTGCCGGCGCCGACACCATCGCGCAGGACGAAGCCACCTCCGTCATCTTCGGCATGCCGAAAGAAGCCATCCAACGCGGCGCCGCCAACTCGGTGCTGCCCCTCCACCACATCGCCCCCGCCATCATCCGCCTCTCATAACCCACCGAACCACCCGTGCGGCGCGGGGCGTTCCAGCCCGCGCCCACGGCCCGCCCCGCCCCGCCGCGCGGTAGATCTTCAGCGCTCTTTCGCGTAAACAGCGACGTACGTAATCGTCGGCTGCCCGATGCCGAGGCAGCCCGGCTGCGAGATTTGGAATACGAACTGAAGCTCGTATCCCTCACCGGCGCGCCCGCTGAATCGCTGGGCGAGCGCGGCAAGTGCATTGCCGGAGAACTGAGCGCCGATTGGTTCAACGAGATATTCCTTCATTCGTCCCTCCTGGAACATCCACTCCGCCGCGTCCGGGGCGACACCGTAATAGCCGTCCAAATGTTGCAAACGTGCCGAGCACAACTCCACGCTGTCGAATCGCCAACTCCGCGTAGCGTGAGCAACTCGGCTCCCAGACGCACCGGTTCCCGACGGAAGCAGGCCGGACACGCCGGTACCAGCGAAGCAGTCGAATGCAGAACCGCAACCGCGCCGGGTGTGAAGGTATCGGAAGCGCGTCGACTTCAGCGTCCGACTTTGTCCGACCGCACAGGAAACGGATGACCGATGGACAAAGCTCTTGCGGCAACCGAAAGGCGACGATCGCGTTTTCGATCATGCGGGGAAGAGCGGCTACGGCGTGTAATCCGTGCCATTACAGGATGGGCACGGCGGTAGCCGATCGGAATCGTCGTCGAGTGTGACGGTCTCACCGCACTCGGTGCACGTGTAAGTCCCCTTCCCGGGCTTTTCTCCAGTCGTCGACATAGTTCCTCCGTCGAAATGTCTGAATGCGACTTCCGACAAGAAGAAGACACCTATGGCGCGGAAAGGTGGCGTGGCGGGGCAGCGCGGCCATCACGGCACGGCGCATTCTCAACACTCGGTCGCACCCTAGGTCGAGGTTTTTGGTTGCGCGGACGTTGAATCGAGTGAGCTCCCATGTCGTCAGCCCTTCGGAAGGCGCGGTGACTTCACCATGGCCACTTCGATACTGGCCGCTTCTTTCCGACGAGCTTCATGTGAACCGTGGCAGATTTCCCCACGCCGAACCACGACGTCTGGGTCTTGGTCTCACCACAATCGGCGTTATCGGCAATGACACAATAACGGCCCGGCATCAGATCCACCCAACTCGATGTGTGTGAACGCGCGAGCGGGCTGAAGCTCAAGTCAGGGTTTTTCCGGACCGGCCCACACTCTTTGTCGCCTTTGAGCATCGCCTCGTAATCGTTCGCTTGGTCCTCGCCATAGAATCCGACGTCGACGCTCGGTCCAGTAACGAGCGTGTACTCAACTTTCACAAGCCCTTGCTCCGCCTGGCTGTATGGCCAGACCTTGTAGCGGCCTTCGGGTATCGTTACCGTCTCATCCAGTAACGTCACGTCTTGCCACTTGTGCGGGTCCGGTTTGCAAGCCACCATGAGGATCGCTGCGAAACCGACGCTACCCGCCCACCTCGCGATCGAGCGTCCGGAGGTCGGTCGAATCGTCTTCAAGTCGCACCTCACTTCCTGCTGAGGAGTGCTCGCCACGCCAAAAATCCCTACCCACGATGTCGCTCTAACCCCTCGACATCTGCTACGTTTTGTGGCGGACGTGTCCTTGTACCGCGAGAGCACAGATCTCTGAAAATGCGCACAACGTTCGCCACGCTGCGCATCACGTCCGCAAGGATTGGCGCGGCGTCCGCCACGCTGCATACGACGTTTTCCAGCGAGGAGGCGGCAGTTTTCACGCCAGCTACGCCGGCAGGATTGCCGGCGCCACACAGAGGCTCTAGTGCTTGGCGGCGCGGTGGCGGGAGGTTGGTTCCAGGAACATCGGCGCGGTTTCGCTGGGGGTTAGGGTGGCGGCGTCGGCGACGGTGATGTTTCCGTACATGTCGGTCGCGCGAACGGTGCCGGAGAGGGGCATACCGGTCCAAACGAGCCAGACGTCATTGTTGTTGACGGTGAAGCGGTACTGGCCGGTGGAGACTCGGGTGGCCGCGGTGAAGTTGCCGAGTTTGAGCTGTAGGAGTTTCGCGACGTAGAACGTCAGGTAGGTCGTGCCGTTCGTTTCGACGAAACCGGTTGCGTCGGGGAAGAAGCGAGAGGCGCCGGCGGCGAGGGCGGCGGGGACCATCCGGAGATACCACGCGGCGGCGGCCGTCTCGGTCAGGCCGGTGAAGTTGCCGGCATTGCCGATCACGACGCCGAACTCGGTCACCCACACCGGCTTCGTGGGGCCGAGGAGCTCGCGGGCGTGGCGGATCTGGTACTCGAAATCGGCGACGTTCCCGTGGTCGGGGTCCTTCCCCTCGTTGTAGTGCACGGCGATGACGTCGATGTACGCCGCGCCGCCCGCCGCCGCGAAGTCGCGCCAGAAATTGACGCCGCCGAGCGGCGGGACCTGGTTCTCCCGAAATAACGGCGCCGCCGCACCGCCGTTGAGAACCTTGCAGTTGGGGCAGAGAGCGTGGATGCGCTGGTAGCTGTCGCGCATCAGCGTGACGAACGCGCCGACGTCGTTGCGAAAGAGCCCACAGTGATCGCCCTCCGGCTCATTGTGAATCTGCCAGTACTCGATCTGCGGATAGCGCTGCAGGAGGCGCGAGAGATACTCGAGGTACTCCGCCTCGTCTTTGTAGACATCCATCCGCTGGTCGGCCGCGAGGTAGAAGAAGTCCTCGGTGAAGAGGCGCTGGCACTGCGCGTCGGCCGACGGTGCGTAGCCGGCGGCGCGCAGCTCCCATCCGGCGTACGGCATCACGGTGCCGACGTAGTGCGCGCCGGCCGCGGTCGCGGTCTGCACGATCGTGTCGAGCAACTCGTACTGGTACCGCCCGCGCGTGACTTCGATCATCCCCCACGGCGCGTTCTGAACGTCGCGGAACCAGCGGATCCCGCCGCCGGTCAGCGACCCGAGGAATTGCGAGCGCGACGCGATCGCGGTCTGCGCGGCGGCGAGGCGCGTCGGGTCGTCGTAGAGGGCAGCCGGGCCGTTGGTGCGAACGAAGTCGGTCTGGGGAACGATGGAGGTCATCGAGACCGCGCCGAGGGCGCCGAAGAACGTGGCGTCGGCACTGGCGGCGGGAGCGGTGCGGAGCCACGCGGCGACTTTCAGTGCTTCGGCGGTATCGGCCGCGTGGACCGATACCGCCAGCAAGAAGACGACAAGAATCCCCGTGTAGCGCAGGCTTCCAGCCTGCGCCCCGGACGGACGGGAGTGCAGGCTGGAAGCCTGCGCCACACGACGGAGAGAACTCAAGGGACCTTCGGAAGCGCCGGAGCGGTGGTCAGCCGCTTGGGCGGGTTCTTCGCCAGCTCGTCCAGCAGCACCTGCACGGCTTTTTCGAGCGACGGGTCGTGGCCGGCGACGACGAGGTCGGCGCGGTCGACGACTTCGATGTCCGGCGCGACGCCCACTCCCTCCACCGCCCAGACCCCGGTCGGATCGAGGAAGCGGAACTGCGGGACCTCGACCGAGCCGCCGTCCATCAGGCCGGGATTGCCGGAGAGGCCGATGAGGCCTCCCCACGTACGCGTGCCGATGAGGAGTCCCATCTTCCGTTCGCGGAAGTAGTACGGCAGCGCGTCGCCGCCCGACGCCGCGTAGCCGTTGATCAGCATCACCTTGAGGCCGGGGTTCGCGTAGGCCGGCGTCTGCGACAACTTCTGGCCGCGCCGCGCCCAGTAACTGAGGATCGGGCGGTCGAGCAGCTCGATCATCCGGTCGGGGATGAAACCGCCGCCGTTGTAGCGGTCGTCGATGATGAGCGCGTCCTTGTCGACCTGCGGGAGAAAGTATTTGAACAGCTCGCGGTTCCCCTCCCCCGCCGTATTCGGCAGGTGGATGTAGCCGATTCGGCCGCCCGACATCTTGTCGACCATCGCGCGGCGTTGCGTCACCCAGTCGAGATAGCGAAGGTCCGTCTCCTTCGTCGTCGGCCGCACCTTCTCGTCGTGCGTCGCGGCGCCGCTCGGCGCGGAGCTGAGCGTCAGCGTGACGACGCGGTTCGCCTTGTTCTCGAGCAGCCGGTAGAAGTTGTCGACCCCGCGCGTCGAGGCACCGTCGACCGCGAGGATGTACTCCCCTTCCTTCGCGTGCACGCCCGGCTCGGTGAGCGGTGAGCGGAACGACTCGTGCCAGTTCTCGCCGGGGAAAATGTGCGCAATGCGGAACACCCCACCATCGGCAACGATGTCCGCGCCGAGGAGACCGTTGTCGACGCGCTTCACCTGCCAGTCGCGCGACGACTCGTCGTAGGCGTGGCCGGAGTTCAGCTCGCCGAGGATCTCGCCGAGGATGTAGTCGAGGTCGTAGCGGTGCGAGATGTATGGCGTGAGCTCGCCGTAGCGCGCGCGGATCGCGTTCCAGTCGACGCCGTGCATGTTCGGGTCGTAGAACCAGTCGCGGAGGATGCGCCAGGCGTCGACGAACTCCTCCGACCACTCCGCGCGCGGGTCGACCTTCATTTCGAGGTGATCGAGGTTGAGCGCGCTGTCGGAGACCTTCTGCCCCGGCTTCGCGGCGATGATCGCGTAATCGCGGCCGCTCTGGACGATCAGCTTCTCGCCGTTGGACGAGACGTCGACGCCGTTCACCGGCTCGACGATCGTCTCTTCCTTCCGGTCGTCGATGTTGTAGAGGCGCAGCGAGTTCTTTCCGCGCGAGCCGGTGATGTAGATGACTCCGTTCGCTGTCGGAATGAGTGAGTTGTACGAGCCCGACGGACCCGGAATGGCGCGCACGCGCCGCTCGAAGCCGGCGACGTCGATCTTCACGTTGACCGCGGAGGTCTTTTCGTCGTGTTTGCCCTCGGTGCCGGCCGCGGAGGCGCCGCGCCCGGACGCGGCCTTTTCGCCGTTCTCCTGATGTGCGGCGTTCGCCGGCTTGTCTTTGTCGACCGACACCTTCTCCTCGTCGCTCTGCGGCAGCAGCAGCGCCGGGCCGTCCTCGGCGAGGATGCCGACGTAGACGCGCGTCGGATCGGTGTAGACGTAGTTGAACTCCCACGCGCTGAACGTCAGATTGAAGTCGCGGTTCGACGTGAAGTAGAGGTAGCGCCCCTTCGGATCGAACACCGGCTCGTTGTCGTCGGTGATCCCGCTCGTGAGCCGATAAGGCTTGCCGTCGGCCAGCGAGTAGACGTAGATCGACGAGAAACGCGCCGCGTTGAGCTTCGTGTACGCGATCCACTTCGAGTCGGGCGACCAGCGGTAGTGGCGGATGTCGCCGTACTCGTCGCGATCGACGTCCGTCACCGTGCCGGTCGCGACGTCGATGATGTGGAGCATGTGGTCCTTGGCGGCGTACGCGATCTTCTTCGAGTCGGGCGACCACATCGGATCGAACATCCACAGGTGCGATCCCTTTGTCGCCTGATTGGTGAGCTGGCGCTCCGGCCCGTCTCCCTCAGCCGGCCGGAGGTAGAGCTCATATTCGTCGCCGTTCTTGTCGGAGAGGTAGGAGATCCACTTCCCGTCCGGCGACCACTGCGGCGCCCGCTCGCGGATGCCGGGGGTCTGCGTGATGTTGCGGATCTCGCCATACTTCGCGGGGACGGTGAAGACGTCGCCGCGCGCTTCGATGAGCGCACGCGCGCCGCTCGGTGAGAGCTGGAACGAATCGATGTTGTCGCGGACGTTTTTGAAGTGCGGAACGACGTTGCTGAAGTCGCCGACGACGTGGATCGGCACTCGCTCGTCCTTCCCGGTCGCCGGATCGAAGCGCCAGATGTAGCCGCCGCACTCGTAGACGATCTGCTTGCGGTCGCTCGACGGCCAGAGGACGTCCCAGTCGGTGTGGTTCGTGACCTTTGCGATCGCCTTCGTGCCGAGGTCGTAGCTGTAGAGATTCAGCTTGCCGCCCTCCGCGTCCGAGGTGAAGTAGATCTTGTTGCCGATCCACATCGGCTGGTTCTCGGTCGCCGGCGACGAGGTGATCTGCTGTGTGGTATTGCTCTTGAGGTCGTAAATCCAGACGTCCTGCGCCCGGCCGCCGCGGTAGCGCTTCCAGGTGCGGAATTCGCGCTCGATCGGCGTGTAGACGACTTTCGTCCCGTCGGGCGAGAACATGCCGCCGCTTCCTTCCGGCATCGCGAGCGGCGTCTCCATCCCGCCCCCGGCCGCGATGACGTAGTGCCGCGGCATGCGGTCGGACCATGGGAGGCGGTGAGGGTTGAAAAGGATCTCTTTGCCGTCCGGCGACCAGTCGAGGACGCGGTTGTCGATCCCGCCGCGCGGCGGCAGCGGCCCGACGTCGTTATAGAAGGTCAGCTGCTTCGGGATCCCTCCCTCGGCGTCCATGACGAAGACCTGCTTCGTCCCGCTGTACTCGCCCGTGAACGCGATCTGTTTGCCGTCCGGCGAGAAGTGCGGGAACAGCTCAAGCCCCGCATCGCTGGTCAGCCGCCGAGCCTCGCCGCCATTCGCGTCGACGACCCAAAGGTCGCCGCCGTACACGAACGCGATCCAGCCGTTCCCGATGGAAGGCTGCCGGAGAAGCCGCGTGAGCTGTTGTTGCGCGAATGCGGCTGTCGCGAGCAGAAGGGACGCGAGAAGAACGAGCAGTTTTCTCATGGGGCGCGTGTTTACCACACCCCCGTCCTTCGTGGCTGTCTAGAAATACCGCAGCGTCAGATCGATCAACTTCTGTTTGAGATTGGTGTAGGGCGGATAGAGAAGCTGGATCGTGCTGAAGCGGGTCGGTTGTTCCAGCACACCGCGGGCATTGGAGAAGGCTTCGAAGCCGAACCAGCCGTGCGACTTGCCGATGCCGCTTTCGCCAACGCCGCCGAATGGGAGGTTCAGCTGGTAGAAGTGGATGAGGGTGTCGTTCACCACCGTGCCGCCGGCGCGGGTGCGGCGGATGATGTCGTGGACGAAGCGTTTGCTGCGGCTGAAGATATAGAGGACGAGCGGATGGTCGCGGGAGGCGATGAAGCCGAGGGCCTCGTCGATCGAACGGTACGTCACCATCGGGAGGACGGGACCGAAGATCTCCTGCTGCATCACGGGCGAGTCAGGGACGGCGTTCTCCACGATCGTGGGCGGCAGGTCGCGGTCGTTTCCGCTCTCGCCGAGAAGCTTTCGGACACGCGCGGCGTGTTGCTCGTTCACGAGAACGCCGCGTGAGTCGGCGCCCATCGCGTCAACGGCCGCGCGCAGCTTCTCGACGAACGGCGCCCGGATGCTCTCGTCGACGAGCAGGTAGTCGGGCGCGATGCAGATCTGGCCGGAGTTGAAGAACTTTCCCCACGCGATCTTTCTCGCCGCCTCGTCGAGGTTCGCGCTGCGATCGACGATCACCGGCGACTTGCCCCCGAGCTCCAGCGTGACCGAGGTCAGATGCTCCGCCGCCATCTTCATGACGATCCGTCCGACGCGCGGGCTTCCGGTGAAGAAGATGTGGTCGAACTTCTTGCGCAACAGACTCTCGGCGACGGAGGCGGCGCCTTCGATGACCGCGACCTCGTTCTCCTCGAACAGCTCGCCGAGAATCCGCTTCATGCACGCGGAGGCATGCGGCGTCAGCTCGCTCGGCTTGAGCATCACGCAATTGCCGGCGGCGACGGCGGAGACGAGCGGACCGAGGCTGAGATTGAACGGGAAGTTCCAGGGCGAAATGATCAGCACCACGCCTTTCGGCTGGTAGACGATGCGCGAGCGTGAGCCGAGGAGCGCCAGCGGCGCGCCGACGCGGTGCGGCGCCATCCAGCGTTTCAGGTGCCGGCGCGCGTGGCGGATCTCGCCGACGACCGGATAGATCTCTGACAGGTCGACCTCGGCGGGAGGCTTCCGGTAGTCGCTCCACATCGCGGCGCGGATCTCGTCGCGGTGTGCGAAGAGCGCGCGTTCGAGCCGGCGGAGCTTCTCGATGCGGTCCGCGGCCGTCGTGGCGGCTATGCGCGCACGATTCGCCTGCTGCGCGTCGTAGATGCGGTCGATGCCGCCCGGAAGCAAGATTGGCTCGGCGGCCACCGAGGCATTCTACGGGAACGTGATCAGCGCGACGTCTTTGAAGTTCAGGTAAACGTACTGCCCGCTCTCGTGGTCACGGCCGACGAAGTCGATGTCGTAGCCGAAGCAGGAGTCGGCAAACGCGACCTGGATCGGCAGGCTCGTTCCCTTCATCTTGACGTTGACGGCGAGCAGCGGCCCGAGCTTGCAGCAGGCGGCGTTCGAGAGCGAGGTGGCGGGACCGATGATCTGCGAGAACTCGCTGCGATCGGGAGACCACAGCACACCGTTGGGCATGCAGAAGCTCGCGTTGTTCGCCGCCTGCGGCGTCTCGAACTGAAGGACATACGCGAACTGCACGCTGTCGGCGTCGAGATGCACGGTCTGTCCGGATGTCAGGCGGACGCTGACCGGCGTCTGCGCCTGGAGCGCGACTCCGGTCTGCGAGTTCTGCGGCGGACCGCCGTTCGGAAACGTGAGCACCGGCGCCGGGCCGAGGGGAAAACTGACCGGGATGCCGACGTCGTTGTACGGGATCAGCACATTGAAGACGAGATCGTCGTAGCCGGTGCGATGGACGGTGACCGTCGTCGGACGGCCGAGCGGCAACTGCAGGGTGAAGCTGCCCGAGGTGTCGCTGGTGGCGAACTGTGTCCCGGTCCGTACCTCGGCGCCAATGACCGGCTGCTGCGTCGCCGAGTCGTAGAGCGAATAGGTGAACGGCACGGCCGTGAGCGGCTTCACGGCGCGCTTCGTCGCGCCTGCCGCCGCGAACGCGGCGAAGAGGCACACGAGGACCGATACAACCTTGGTGATGCGCATCCGCACACTCATTGTACGAATGAATCCGCGTGTTCGTCGCAGCGAGCCGGGCTGCGCTACACGAGAGCGCGCGACTTCTCCCAGTCGCTCCGCAGGATCGAGTAGACCTTCACGTCGATGTACTCGTCCCACTTCTTCCGAGCCTGGCGCAGCGTCCCCTCGTGCTTCATCCCGCACTTCTCCATCACGCGGCCCGATGCGGGATTCCGGATGAAGTGCAACGCTTCGACTCGGTTTACGCCGAGGGTGCGAAACGCGTAGTCGATGACGGCGGCCGCGGCTTCGGTCGCGTAGCCGTGGTTCCAATACTCCCGGCCGATCCAGTAGCCGAACTCCGCCATGTCGTGCGGCTCCGGGATGACGCCGATGACACCAACGAACGCGCCGTCCTCCCGCCGCTCGATCCCGAAGACGACCTCCTCGTTCTTCTCGAACTTCGTCTGATGCGTTCCGATCCACTCCTCGGCGAGACCCTCGGGGTACGGGTGCGGGATCATCAACGTGTTCCGCGCGATCTCGACGTCGTTGACGAGCCGGTACAGCTCGGCGGCGTCGTCCACCCTGATCGGCCGCAGCGTGAGGCGCTCGGTCTGGAGGGTCGGGCGTTCACTCATCGGAGCGATTCTACGAGGTCTCTCGCGCGCTGCTCCACGTCGGCTTCCTCGGCTGGGATGCGTTCGCGTTGAATCGCGTCGAGCAGAGAAACAAGCGCGCGGTAGGCGTCGCCGCGGTCGCTGATCTCGTTCGCGAGCACCGTTTCGTCGATCTTCTTCCGTGTCAGGAACGAGTGAAGACCGCCGTTGACGATTTCTCGAGCATCTCTGCGCGTCTCCGCCGCGCGCCGAAGGCGCGGTGCAACGATCGCGATCACGCTCGCCAGCAGTACGACGGCGCCGGCCCACGGCCGCCAGTCGCGCTTCTCCTCCGCCGGCCGCGTACTGCCGGCGGCCGGCTTCCGTGCGACCTGCTGGACCGCGAGCGCCGCCGGACCGCATCGCAGGTGCATGCGCTGCGCAGTCGCCGGATTGAACGCCTCGGCGGCAACCGGCGGAAGCGTCAGCGTGCCGCTGTGCGCCGGAAAGATGACGAAGCGCCACTTGCGCGACATCGTCGCACCCTCTCGCGTCTTGTTCGCCTCGACGGCGAGCGGCTGGATTTCGACGTCACCGTCCACCGGACCGTCGAAGTGCGGCACCGGCGCCGCGCGAAGGTTCGCGCGTCCGCTGAGGCCGACCGTCAGCGTTACCGGGCCACCGTTCGCCTGCGTCGCGGCGCCGCAGTCGAGATCGACGTCGCCAACGATGTCGTTCGTGGCCGCTGGCGGCAACGGCTTCACGTCGATCGAGACAGGAGCCGACGACGTCCGCACGTCGACCATCGATCCCTCGAAGAGCCCGAACGGCGAGTCGTCCATGCGGCGCAGGACCTCCGCTTCGATCGTCGTCGACCCGAGTTGCAATGTCCCACTGTGCAGCGGGAAGAGCGCGATCCGGCGAACGGGAACCTTTTCGAGAACACTCGTCCCGACGATCACCTGCTCCGGCGGTTCGTTTCGGACGTCGATCTCCTCGGTCCAGAAGTCTTCGAGCTTCGGCACGCGATCGATCTGCCACCGCTGCACGGTCGCGCCGTTGTAGAGGTACCAGGTGACAATGATCTCTTCGCCGGTGTAGCAGCTCGACTTGTCGACGTCGGTGACGACGAAGAACGGCGCGCGATTCGTCGTGAGGAGCGCGTGGAGAATCGTGAGCGGATCGTTGCTCTGCGCCGCCTCGTCCGGCAGGACCTGGATCGATACCGGCGCGAGCGTGTCGCGCTGCCCGCCGTCGCCATTGATGACGATCGGCCCGACCAGCGCGCCGCCGGGCGCGAGCGGATGCGCCGAGTAGCGCAGCGTCTTGCGCCGCGAAGTCGTGCCGTTGATCCAGGCGAACTCGGTGCTGACCGACGGCGGTCCGTCCATCTGCAGGTTGCGCAGCGGGATGTTGACCGTGTCGAGGTTCGCGAACGCGCCTTCGAGCGTGACGATGATCGTCACGGTGTCGTCGGTGCTGATCGTGTGGCGGTCGACGGTCAGCTCGTTCGCGAACGCCGCTGTCGCAGCGAAGATGAGCGCGACGAACGCGCGTCTCACCACCCGACTCGCCCCTTCTGCGCGCGCACCCGCTTCATCCGCTCGAGCTCTTCCTGCTCCTGCTGCTGGACGGCGCGCAGCAGCGCCTCGGCGTTCGCGTCGCGCTGCGCCGGTTGTTGCTGCTGCTGCTTTCCGGCGCTCGGCGTCTTCTGCTGATTCTTCTGTTGCTGCTGAGGATTCGATCCCTGAGGGTTGTTCTGCTTCCCGCTCTGCGACTGCTGCGCCTGCATCTTCCGATTGAAGGCGATCTCGAGGTTGCGCTTCGTCGCGACGTCGCCCGGACGGATCTTCAGCGCTTCGACGTAGTCGCGGATCGCGTAGTCGTACGAGTTGGCCGCGAGCGCGCTGTTCCCGCGGTTGTAGAGCGCGTCGGCTCGCAGCGACCTCTCCTGCATCGCCGCCGTGAGCGCCGCCGACCCTTCCTCGCGCTTCCCCGCCGCGATCTCCGCCGTGCCGAGGTTGTACAGCGTCGTCGGACTCTGCGCGCACGCGTTCGCCTTCGCGAACGACTGCGTAGCCGGACCGTACTGCTTCGCGCTGTATGCCTTCACCCCCTTCGCCGTCGCCGCGCGCGAGTTCGAATCGTGCAGATTCAGGAGGGCCGCGAGCAGTACGGCGATCATTCAGCGCCTCGGTGGGCGATTGAGCCGAGGAACAGCGCGAGGAACGCGAATGCGAGGGGCCACTGGTAACGGTCGACCGGGATCCGCACCGTGCGCTGCTTCGTCGCGCCGCCGGCGCGAACGGCGAGCAGCGGGTCGAGCGCGTGCTCCGCGAACGGGTTCTCCAGGAACGTGCCGCCGGTGGCGCTCGCGATCTGCTGCAGCGCGTCGCGATGCGCGTACGTCGTCACCACGCGTCCGCTGTCATCGCGAAGCGAGCTGCCGTCCGGCAGCGGAATCGCGGCCCCTTCGGCGCTTCCGATCAGGATCGTCGAGACCGTGATCCCGCGCTGCTTCGCGTGGCGCAGCGCCTCCGTGAGTTTCGATCCCTGATCTTCACCATCGCTGATGAGGATGATGTCCGCCTTCGCGCCGGGATCGCTCTCGACGAGACGCATCGACTGCGTGATCGCGGCGCCGAAATCGGTGCCGGGATCGCCCACCTCGCCTGCCTCGATGCTCTCGAGCAGCGCCGCCACCGCATCGCTGTCGCTGGTCAGCGGCGACACGACCTCGGCGCTCTGCTCGAAATCGACCAGCGCGACCCGGCCGGGAAAGGCATCGATGATCCGGCGCGCGATCGCCTTCGCCGCCGCAAGGCGCGACGTGCCGACGTCCTCGGCGAGCATGCTGTTCGAGACGTCGATAGCGACGACGCGATTCGCCTCGCGGTCCTGAATCGGAACGCTGACGAAGCCGCGGGACGGACCGGCGAGCGCGAAGACCGCGAGCGCGAGCCCGATTGCGATCAGCCACGGCCGCCACGGCCGCACCGGGTTCTCGACGCCGCGCAAACGCTCGCTCACGAAGCGCCGCGCCACACGCTCCCGGATCCGCTCGCGCGAAAGGAGGAACAGCGCCGCGATCGGGATCGCGGCGAGCAGCCACAGCCAGCGAAGATCGCGGAACGTCACGCCGGCACCCTCATGAACACCGTCTCGCCCGCGAGGAGCGCCAGCGCGAGGACGCCGAGGGCGAGCGAGAGCGGACCGGCGTAGAGCTCCTCGATCTTCTCGCTCTTCGGGGCGGTGAGGCGCGTCTTCTCGAGCGTGTCGATGCGCGTCAGAACGTCCTGCATCGCGCGCGCGTCGGTCGCGCGGAAGAACGCTCCGCCGGTGACCCGCGCAATTTCACCGAGCGACTTCTCGTCGATTTCGCCGCGAATCGTCGTGTAGACCGTCTCGATCTCGCCGGTGAGCGGGTTCTGCCTCTTGATCGGCAGCGGCACCGCTCCCTCGCTGCCGACGCCGATCGTGTAGATCTTGATCCCGAATTTCGCCGCGAGCTGCGCCGCGACGAGCGGATCGATCGACCCCGAGTTGTTCACGCCGTCGGTGACGAGGATGATGACCCGGCTGCGCGACTGCGATGTCCGGAGGCGATTCACTGCGGTCGCGATGGCGTGTCCGATCGCCGTGCCGTCGCCGTTCTCCCCCACCTCCGCTTTGTCGAGGATCGCCTGCGCGATCTCGCGATCGAACGTGATCGGTACGCGCGTCACCGCGCGGACGCCGAACGTCACGATGCCGATCCGGTCGTTCTGCCGCTTCGCGATGAAGTCGCCGATCAGCTCCTTCGCCACCGAGAACCGGTTGCGCGGCCGGAAGTCCTCGGCGGCCATCGAGCCGGAGCTGTCGAGACAGACGACGATGTCGATTCCGTAGCGATCGCTCGTCGCCATCCGCGTGACGCGCTGCGGGCGGGCGAGTGCGACGACAAGCAGGAGCATCGCTGCGCATTCGAGAAGGAACGGAAACGACGCGAGCGCCGCGCGAAACGACGTCCCCTCGCGGACGAGCGACAGCGACGAAAAACGAAAAGCACCGATCCGCTTGCGGCGATCGCGAACGAGCAGCGCGACACGCACGATCACCGCGATCGCAAGAAGGAGCCACCAGGGAGAGCCGAGCCTGATCATGCGGCCTTCTCCTCCTCGACAGGTCGTGGCTCGTACGCTTCGAAGATCGCGGGGGCGCGGGAGGCGAGCGCGTCGAAGTCGCCTTGGGGCGCGCCCCAGGGGGAGAACTTTTCGTAGTCGCCGAGGCGGAGAATCTCGGCGATGAGCTCGTGCTCGTGCGGGAGGAGCGGGAGGAGCTGCGACGTCGTCAGCTCGGCGCCGTAGCCGCGTTGCGCGAGGTAGGCGCGAACGGCATCGGCGAGGAACGCCCAGCGCTGCTTCGATGCGCGCGCTTGCTCCACTGAGACGCGAAACTGCTCGGCGGCGGAGAGAATCCGTTGCGGCACGGCGCGGCGTTTTCGTGAGCGGAACCAGACGGCGGCCCATGCCGCGATCGCTGCGAGAAGCGCGGCAGCGATGAGGATCAAAGGGAGCGCCGGCGAGGGCAGGGGATGTGGCGGCTTGAGCGGCGACGGCGTCTGAGCGTCCTTCGGGCCGAGGACGGAGCGAACCGGAACGACGAGATTGTGGAAGCGGACGTCGTCTATGACACCGCTCAGCGCAATCGGCTTAGGCTCGAACGTCCGGATCATGTAGTGCTGCCGCACGTGCGAGACGATTTCGAATGACGGCGACGCATCGAGCGTCACCGGTCGGGGGAAATCGATCGAGATCAGGTCGCCGACCGTCGGCTTCGCCGGATGGAACGTCGCGGAGATCATCGCCGCCGCGCCACCCGTTCGCGGAAGAAGCGCAGCAGGTCGCGGTCGTACGGCATCGCCGTCGAGAGCTGCAGATGATCGACGCCCGACTGCACGAAGCGGCGCGTGAGGGTCTGTCGCCGGAGCGAGGCGCGACGTCCGACGTCGCTCTGGCGAAGATCCACCGCACGCGCCTCGCCCGACTCCGCATCGAGGAGCCGCACGACACCGCGATCCGGAAAGCGTTCCTCGCGCGGATCGCCGATCGTGATCGCGACGACGTCGTGCCGGCGGTTCAGCCGCCGCAGGGGCTTCTCGAAGTCGGAGTCGAGGAAGTCGGAGATGACGATGACCACCGCGCGTTTGACGGCGACGCGATCGAGGAACATCACAGCGGTCTCGAAATCGGCGCTGCCGGAGCAGCCGCGCATGGCGGCGTCGACGGCGCCGCGCACGATCACCTGCGCGTGCGAGCGGCCGCGGCGCGGCGGCAGGAAGCTGCGGATGGAGTCGGCGAAGAGCAGCAGACCGACGCGGTCGGAGTTCTGCACCGCCGAGAACGCGAACACCGCCGCCAGCTCAGCGGCGATGTCGATCTTCCGCCAGTCGATGGAGCCGAACGCCATCGAGCCGGAGACGTCGACCGCGACGAGGATTGTCAGGTCGCGCTCCTCGATGAACTCCTTCACGTGCGGGACGCCGCTGCGCGCCGTCACGTTCCAGTCGATGGCGCGGATGTCGTCGCCCGGCAGGTACTCTCGCACCTGCGAGAACTCGATTCCGCGGCCGTGGAACGCCGAGTGGTAGTCGCCCGCGAACCCGGCGCGGATCAGCCGCGCCGACACGATCTCGAGATCGCGCACGCGTCGCTGCAAAGGCTGCCGGTATTGCGGGGGCTTTCGTTTGAAGATCACGGCACGGGAACAGCGCTCAATACCTGTTCGACGATCCGGTCGGCGGTCACGTTCTCGGCCGCGGCCTCGTAGCTGAGCACGAGACGGTGGCGCAGAACGTCGTGCGCGACCGCCTTCACGTCCTCCGGCACGACGAACGCGCGTCCGCCGATGAACGCTTGCGCCTTCGCAACGTGTGCCAGCGCGAGCGTGGCGCGCGGGGAAGCGCCGAACGAGACGTGCGGCGACGGCTCGCGCGTCTTCGCCACCAGCGCCACGATGTACCTCCCGATGCGCTCGTCGACGTGGACGCGCGCGGCGAGCTGCGCCACCGCGTGCACCGCCTCGAGCGCGATCACCGGCCGCACCGCGATCGCCTCGCGCGTCGGGTCGAGATACATCCCGAGCATCCGCAGTTCCTCTTCCGCCGTCGGGTAGTCGACCTTCAGCTTCATCACGAACCGATCGACCTGCGCCTCCGGCAGCGCGTACGTCCCCTCGTGCTCGATCGGGTTCTGCGTCGCGATGACGACGAACGGCTCGGGCAGCTTGTACGACGTGTCGCCGATCGTCACCTGCCGCTCCTGCATCGCCTCGAGCAGAGCGCTCTGCACCTTCGCCGGCGCGCGGTTGATCTCGTCGGCGAGCACGAGGTTCGCGAAGATCGGCCCGAACCGCGGCGAGAACGTCCGCGCGTCGGGATTGAAGATCAGCGTGCCGGTGATGTCGGCCGGCAGCAGGTCGGGAGTGAACTGGACGCGCTTGAATGTCCCGGCGATCGCGGACGCGAGCGTCTTCACGAGCAGCGTCTTCGCGAGGCCCGGCAGTCCCTCGACCAGCACGTGGCCGCGCACGAGGAGCGCGATCACGAGCCGGTCGACGACGACGCTCTGCCCGACGACCACGCGCGAGACTTCCTGGCGCAGCCGCGCGATTGTTTCATTGGCTTCGGTCTGTTCCACCATCGCGCAGAGTCTAAACTGCGTGGCGCGTGGCGCATCCGAAGAAAAAGTGGGGACAGAACTTCCTCCGCAACCGCGGCGCCGTCGACCGGATCGTTGCATCGATCGAGCCGCAGCCGGGCGAGACGCCTGCTGAAACGATCGTCGAGATCGGCCCCGGCGAAGGCGTCCTCACCGAAAAGCTCGCCGCCCTCGGCGCGCCACTCATCGCCATCGAGATCGACCCCGACCTGGCGACCGCACTCCAGTCCCGCCTCGGCGATCGCGTCCAGATCCGCAACGAAGACGCCCTCGAGGCGCCACTGCCCGAAACCCCGTTCCGCGCCGTCGGCAACCTTCCGTACAACGTCGGGACGCCGATCCTCCGCCGCGTCATCGCCAACCCGCACTGCCGCCGCGCCGTGTTCATGCTGCAGAAGGAAGTCGCCGATCGCCTCGTCGCGAAACCGCGCGGCGAGCAGTACGGCTACCTCACGCTGTACACTCAGCTCTACGCGAATGCGCGGATCCTCATGACGCTCGATCCGCGCTCGTTCTATCCCCCGCCGAAGGTACGCAGCGCCGTCGTCGTCCTCGATCCAGTGCAGCCGGAGCTCGAGTGCGATCGCGAAGACCTGCTAGTGCTGATCAGTGCTTCGTTCCGGATGCGCCGCAAGAAGCTGACGAACAACCTCACGGACTGGCCGCGCGAAGCCGTCTTCGCCGCGATGCAGAGTGCCGGAATTGATGAGAACGCCCGCGCCGAGGAGCTGGGGCTGCGGGACTTCGACCGGATTTGTGCCGCGCTCCGCTGATCGGTAGAATCTGATCGATAGATTCCCATTTACTTCACATTTACTTCACATTTACTTCCCATTTACTTCCATTGAGGAGGCGTCTCCCTTGTCCCGCGCACGGTTCCGGCCACGGTCGTTTCTCTCTCTCCTTCTTCTCCTACTCGCCTCTCCCTTCGCCCTCCACGCCGCCAGCTGCAATCTGACCATCACCGTTTCCTGCACTCCGCTGCACGCGGGCCAGACGTCGACGTGCACCTCGACGACGATGAACAACGGCGCCAACGCGTGCACCGGCACCTACTTCACCGGCTGGTCCGTGGCGGCACCGCCGCAGTCTGTTGCGGTGTCGAACTTCAACTCCGGCCTCCCGAGTACGATCGAGTGCCTCAGCTCCGCCGACGAGCCGACCAACACGGGAGAGTCCTTTCAGTTCTGCATCGGCGAGAGCTCCATTCCCGCGGGAGGATCGCTGACATCGACGATCCAGGTGACGCCGACCGCCGCCGCGCCGGCGACGATTCCGATCGCCGGCCTCACCGAAGAGATCGACGCGAATGATCCGACGGGCGACAACTACACGTTCGTGTACGCCTACGCCAACGCGACGCTGCCGACGTGCACGCCGACCGTCAGCGCGCCGTCGATCTCCCAGTCGGGGATCGACTACACCGTCTCGTGGACGCAGACCAGCGACCCCACCAGCTATCAGGTCGATGAATCGACGAGCGCCGACTTCACGGCGAACGTGACGTCGCAGACCGTCAGCGGGACGTCGGCCACGTTCACCCACTCGGTCGCGACGAACACGACCTATTACTACCGCGTCCACGCGCTGAGCTGCAGCGGCGCGCCGGGACCGCTCTCGTCCGTCGTACACACCGTCGTCCAGGCGCCGCCGCCGCCGTCGACAAAGAATGTCGACACCGTCGTCCCGCTCGGGTCGACCAAGCCGGTGACGTTCCAGATCTTCGTTCCGGGCGCGGCCGCGAAGACCGCGCTCGACAGCACGTTCAGCGCCAGCACCGACAAGGGTTACCTCACGGTCACGCCTGCGACCGGCACACTGCCTCCGAGCGGAACGACGCTGACCGTCACCGCGCAGCCGGCCAATCTGCCGCCCGGCGCGAACACCGGCACGGTCACCGTGACGCCGAGCAACGGCGCGCCGATCAACACGCCGGTGTCGGTGAGCCTCGTGACTCCGGTGGCACTCGGCGGCAAGTCGCTCCCGCCCGGCAACGCGCTCATCATCCCGGTCGTCACGCACGTGAACAGCGGCGCCGGTCCGTTCCAGTCGGACGTCCGCATCACGAACGCCGGCTCCTCACCGATCAACTACCAGATCACGTTCACGCCGACGCGGAGCAACGGCACGCAGACGGGCAAGATCACGAACATCACCATCGCCGGAGGGCAGACGATCGCGTTGAACGACATCGCGAAGGATTTCTTCGGCTACGGAGCGACCGGCGACGTCAACGACGTCGGTTTCGGCTCGCTCGAGATCCGTCCGATCAACAACTCGTCGACGCTGACGTACGCCGCCAGCCGCACGTTCGCGACGACGTCGATCGGCACATACGGCCAGTTCGTCGCCGCGATTCCGTTCGCGCAGTTCGCCGGCCCCGCGACGTCGTCGCTCTTCAACCAGCCGTCGGGCGCGCCGACGGTCATCAGCCTGCAGCAGGTCGCCGAGTCGGCGAAGTTCCGCACGAACCTCGGCCTCGTCGAAGGCTCGGGCACGCCGGCCAGCGGCCGCATTCGCGTCATCGACGACCTCGGGACCGTGCTGAAGGAGATCCCCTACTCGCTGCAGCCGGGCGAGCATCAGCAGCTCAATCAGTTCATCAAAAGCGTCGCCGGCATTCCGAACCTCGACGACGGCCGCATTGAGATCACGGTCGACTCCCCCACCGGCGCGATCAGCGCCTACGCCTCGGTCCTCGACAACGTGACCGCCGATCCGCTCGCGGTCCAGCCGGTGCAGGCGTCGCAGGTGAGCGCGCAGCGCTACATCGTCCCCGGCATGGCCGAGATCGTGACGCCGTTCTCCAACTTCCACTCCGACATGCGCATCTACAACGGCGGCACGACCAGCGTGAACGTCACGCCGACCTTCTTCCCGCAGGGCGGCTCGCCGATCACCGTCGCACCGATCACCATCGGTCCGGGTCAGGTGAAGGCGTACGACAATGTCCTCCCGACGCTGTTCAATGTGACCAATGGCGGCGGGTCGGTCCTGCTCACGACCACCGACAAGTCATCGCTCATCGCCACCGGCCGCACGTACAGCTACGACAGCCACAACGGCACCTTCGGCCAATTCATCCCCGGCGTCAGCCCCGCGACCGGAATCGGAACGGGAGCCAAGCCGCTCGAGCTCCTGCAACTCGAACAGTCGTCGCAGTTCCGCTCCAACGTCGGCATCACCGAGCTGACCGGAAACACGGCGAACGTGAAGCTGACGATCATCCCGCCCGACGGCCGCACCTCGGCGATCGTCAACTACACCCTCCAGCCGAACGAGTTCCACCAGTTCGACCGCATCATCGAGCAGGCGTACGGCTCCGGGACCCAGATGTACAACGCCCGCATCGCCATCGAGGTCATCGGAGGCACCGGCCGCGTCGCCGCATACGCCTCCGTCCTCGACAACTCCTCCCTCGACCCCACGTACGTCCCCGCCCAGTAACCCTTCCCCGTGTGGCGCAGGCTTCCAGCCTGCGCCCCCGGGGCCGCACCTGCGGATCGTCAATCCGCAGATGAAGATTGACGATCCGCTTCTGCCGGCCCGCAGTCCGTAACCGCAGTCTCCCGAACTGCAGTTGCAGACTGACGATCCGCAGTTGCAGACTGACGAACTGCAGTTGCAGACTGACGAACCGCAGTTGCAGACTCCCGATCTGCAGTTGCAGACTCCCGATCTGCAGTTGCGGACTCCCGATCTGCAGTCGCAGACTCCCGGGCTGCAGTTGCAGACTCCCGATCTGCAGTCGCGGACTCCCGAATTGCAGTTGCAGCCTGACGATCTGCACATCCGGACTGCCAACCGCCTGCGCGCGACGCCGCGAATCCTGCCGTCGGCGCCAAACACTTCGACGAAACGTCGCAAAACCGTGATCCCGGTCACGCTGACTCCCGCCGACGGCATCTACGTTGCGTGCGGAGACCCGGAAAATGACGGGGAGGAGAAAGTCGGACCGCGGTAAGCCAATCCAGGAAGCGAGCGGCGTACGCGTCCTCGCCGTCGACGACGATCCCGCCTACCTGCGTTACCTGAAACTCGTCCTCACCCGCGCCGGCTTCGACTTCCAGTTCACCACCGACGGCCGCTCCGCGATCGACCGCGTCCGCCACGACGACTCGATCGGCCTCCTCCTCGTCGACCTCGTCATGCCCGAGATGGACGGCATCGAGACCCTGAGAACCCTCCGCAAAGACGCCACGAACGACCGCCTCTACACCATCCTCCTCACCGCCCACGACTCCAACGAGACCAAGCTCCGCGCCTTCAACAACGGCTTCGACGACTTCCTCTCGAAGGTAGCCTCCGAAACCGAGATCGTCGCCAAAGTCCGCAGCGCCGTCCGCCGCCTCGACATGGAGCGCCGCCTCCACACGGAGAACGCCAAGCTCCAGTCCCTCGCCCTAACCGACGAGCTCACCGGCATCGCCAACCGCCGGGCGATGCTCCAGGCGGCCGACGAGATCCTCTCCGCGGGGCGCGTCCTCAGCGTCGTCCTGTTCGATCTCGATCACTTCAAGCAGATCAACGACACGTACGGGCACTTGGTGGGGGATCAGGTGTTGAAGGATGTCGCTACGTGCCTTCGAGAAAGTACACGCGTCGGCGACGTCATCGCGCGTTACGGCGGAGACGAGTTCGTGTTGCTGTTGCCGGACACGGACGAAGAATCTGCGCGGATGATCGCCGAGCGGGTGCTCCGCTCAGTACGGAATGGTAAGACCCACGGCATCTCGCTCAATGCCGGTTGGGGCGCGAGCACCGGGCAGGACATCGGCATTCCTGATCTCGTCGCCGCTGCCGACCAAAATCTCTATACAGATCGCCGCCGGACACGCGAACCTCTCGGAAACAGACTAGAGCCAAGAGCACGACCCTAAAGAGCGCCCAGGATGCCAATCCCTAGAAGCCGCCCGGCGAAGGCGTGAACTCACCGAAAGCACGACCCTGTTGGGTCACACGAACCACTCCATGACCAGACCTAAACTGCCAAACTGGGAACGCAAGACTCAGCGTCTGCGCTGAAGGCCGAAAAATCATTTCAGCAACTACGTCCGGTGGTGGCTGCTCCTCAAAACTCGCTCCAACTTCCAACGCGAACCGCTCCGCGATCACGGCCCAAGCCTCTGCCTGCGTAAGGTACTGAAAGGTACCCCCGAACACGCTCACCTGCAAAAACGAGCCGTTGTACGCGTTTACAAGCACCACTCCGCGCACCGCACGCTCCTCGCCAAAAGAAACTATGTAATAGCCGTACTGATCGGCATTGACAAGAGTTGCGTCTAACGCGCTCAATCCAAGCAGCTCAGCACTGAGCGGATCGCCCGCGCCGGACTGAAGCCACGCCACCGCACGCTGCATCGCCGCGTCTGGCCGTATAACTTGCCCCCGGTCCGGCTGACTGACTACCGACACCGAACCGACACTTGCCGACTCAGCAATTACGCCAAGAAAATTCCTGTTCCACTGGCTACCACCCGCCCCGGTTTCCGCGTCGTGCCAGTAATAAGCGCTCCACAGCCAACCATCCGACCTCGATCGCGTGCCCAAGGCAATGCCATTGCCACACTCCGGCAACGGATCTACGGAATCCACCGTTAGCAGCAACACGCGATTGCTGCGCAGTGGGTCCACGTCAGTGACATAACCGTCAACTACTATCCAGTGAAGAAACCCGAATATCAGCACTGCGACAGGATACTGAGTTTGACCGACCGAATGCACAACTGCATACATGACGTCATGCCAGTCTGGCTGATATTCGACAACCCATTGCGTTGGGGGCCCAAATTCCGACAGCGTAACCGCCATGCCCGCCGGATCGGTACCTTTGTTAGCAGACCAAAATGGCACCAGCTTCTCACCATTGTTTCCCTGAATTGCGGAATATAACGTACCCTGACTCTCCGGATGATCGACTGGTTGCCCCTGAGCCGGCGGATAACCCTCAAGAATCATCGCGGCTACCGCCGGCCCACAGTAATTTTGCCGCTGTTGACAATACGACGGTATCGTGTTTGACAATTCCAGATAAACAGCGTTTGCCACTGTAAGCCTCCAGCCTCGCTCAACGCAACCATCGACCAAACCGAGCCGCCACGGATCGCTGACGAGGTATCTCGACTACTTTAGACCGACTGCTGGACCCGGCCGAATCCGTCACGATTGCACAAACGCCACATAACAATCCTTAATCAACCCCGAACCACCTATGATCGGCACGGGCAATTTATCGTCGTCGGAGGAAGGATTGTCCGGGTCCTTAAGAAGCGAGTAGTACAGCTCGAAGTCGGCGTCGACGCCAGGCGTTCGACTAGGAGCAGCGCCCTCGATCCGCGCCCGCAGGTCGTCTAAATCCGAGTTGCCGATAGTCAGATCGACCACGTCGTTCTCACCACCGAAGAAAACGATCTCATCCAACTCTTGACCATCCTCCAGCGATTGAGAGGCAATCGACAGCTCTCTGGCGTGGAATCTGACAACGATCTCCGGCGCAAGCTGGTCGTACACCGCTGGCTCTCCCTTTGGCGGATCAAACACAGCGCCAGACGGATCGCCCAAAAAGTGCGGCTCTACCCATCCGAACGGTACGAGCACCTGCGTCATAACCTCCGGGTCAACGACATGTTTTATAGGGTAGAGCGGATCGCACTCTCGTCGAAACTTGGCGCGATCGCCCCACACCCGTCGGATATCCGAAACCACGTCATAGACAGACGGGTCGAATTTGATTAGGCCGGGTGTGTATGAGCCGTCCACTTTGATGCGAAGGCGCTCCCGTAATGGCACCCAGACATTCGTGCGCGATCCGCCGACGCTCTTTGCCTTAGGCGACTTGATATCCGGCGAAGCTTCGCCCTTCGCCGTTCCAGCATGCCCTCCGCTAGTAACCGCATCGTCGGACGGCCTGCCGGCGCCCCCCAAGGCGTCTATCTGTAAGAGCGGGGCCTTCGCCAGAACGAACGGAATGTGCGTCGGGATGAACCTAGGTCCGTTTGGCCTGCTATTACGTCTCCGCGATGACAGCGGCATTGTCACACGCAAAGGACCGGGCATTTCGTAGGTACTCCCATCATTTGGGATACTCGGCGCGACTGCACAAACTCCCGTAAACGTGATAGATACGATCACTCAATGCCTCCTCAAAAATATTGGTCCTGTCGCCCCTGCAAGCTCGAATGCTGCCCAGTAGCGCGATTGGCGAAGTCGTTGTGACCGGTTGGTGAGCATCACAAGTTGCGAACGGCGTACGGACTCAGCACGCGAAACGCCGTGAACGAGAGCGCTGTGAAAGTAGTACGCGAAAACCGCGGCGGCGCGATCGTCAAGCGGCCAAAGCGCAGCCACGACGGACGGAACGCGCTGGGACAAAAGCGCGCCGGCAATGCTCATCCCGGGCCGAGGCTGCGCTGCCGTGTTGCACGACGCCACGACAACTAGGCGAGCCTTCGAAAACACCGTACCTTTGACATCGTGAACATAGAGATATTTGTCGCTATCCGACGAACCGCTGAACGTCAGCGCTGAAAGAAGGGGTTTTTTCTCGTTGACAACGGAATGGCCTGAATACTGGACCACGGTCGCACGGCTCGCCGTCGTGACAAATTGATCGCGAGTCGCGGAGGCGCCGGTCAGCACGACGGGCGCCGAATACAGGGATGCGGCATTAATCGCCTCTTCATTTGCAGAGCGAAGGACCGGTTGCGTGCCGTTAGCCGCGACGGCAACAAACGCCGCTGTAACGTCGTCCGTATTTCTCAGAGCATCACGCACCTGTGCGGCGGCGAATACGCCAAGCGTCGGGGCTGTGGCAACGGCGTTCCGGACGATGAGGGGACTTCCGTCAACAAGCGGCAGCGCGCTGAACGCTATGCCGGCGAATTGGGGTGCCGACACGAACACGATCTCCGATTCGGAAGGAACACCCTCCAACCATGGGTCGATGACAGTTCGAGCCAAGGTCCGGCTGATCGGTTTCGATTCCACGACTGACGAACGGAACTCGTCGATCGAGGCATTTAGCTCCGCAAGCGTGATCTTGCACACGGAGACGGAGATTCGATCCGCCGTTATAAGCCATGTGTAGAGCGAATCGCCAGCGATGAAATTCTCGGCGATCACCGTAGCGGGACGAAGGTGCCTCTGGGCATCTGCAAGCCGCTCAAGGTCGCCGATGCTCCATGCGGCATACGGATCGGCCAGTCCAGCATCAACTGCAGTCGCGGGAGAATAGCGGAGGGCATGCGCATGGTCGGCGACTATCAGCGCCTCGCGTACGGCACCTCGTTGGATCAACAGTCTCACCGCTCCAGCAAATGGCGCGAGAGCATCTGTCGGCATCCCTATACCGAAAAGGGCCTGATCAAGTCTCGGCTGACGTCGCGCAATGCAATCGGCCGCCGAGATGTAGTCAGCTTCAGCTCCGGCCCGCTCGCCGTGCATTTCACGAATGCGTCCTCGCTCGTACAACAGTTCGGACGTCCAGACGGCATTGTCGCGTTGCACATACGTCGACAAGGCTTGGTTGACCTCGTAGACTGACTCTCCATTCGACAGAGTGCGTCGCAACCCCGACTCGGCGAGAGTTAGAAATGAGTCGACCTGTCGCCTAACGTGTTCATCCGGCACCCCGGCGAGTGAATGACGAGCGCGACGAAACGAATCACCAGCGGCGCCCGAGTCACCACGACGGAAGCTGATGACACCCCTGAGCAAGGCGATGACCGCGGCATCCTCCGCTCGCGTCACGTCGGAAGATATCTCGTCAAGAACGACGGATGCCGCGGCGGTGCAGTCCTGCTGGATAAGAATAAGTGCAATCTCGCAAAAGAGATCGTGGCGCCGGGCATTTTCGCGGATCCAGGGGGTCAAGCGCATGGCGCTGACGTAATGTACGAGCGCCGCATCGGCGTCTCCCGCCCCACTCAGCGCGGTTCCGAGCAAACAGTGGATCGTGGCGACATTCTCGTTTTCGTGAAGCCCTTCAAAAGCGCGGAGCGCGCGCAGGAACAACTCCGTAGCTTCGACGGGCCTGCCCTCGATCGAGAGCGTCACCGCTTCTGCCCAGTCAACGCGAGCGAGAAGCGATGGATACCGCGCGCTCGACATTCGGATTCGATCGCGAAGGCGTCGGAGCACGTCAGTACAAGCTGAAGCGCCCATTTCCGAACAAATGCAACGAGCGGCTTGGTGGGAAGCCACCAGCGAAAATGGATTGCGAATGTCCTGAAAGAGACGATCGGCTTCCTGAAACGCCGAAGTTGCCGCGGCGAGCTGACCGGCCCCGTAGAGTTGGGTTCCCGATGCGTACGCTCGGAATGCGTCCCGTGCTTTCGCGCCCCCGCGGTGTGTCAGGGATGAGAGCGTATCCGCCAGCAGGTCATCACCAGCCGAATGAAAACTGGCGGCAATTGCCTGCAACTCTGCGAGCGTCCCGGGAGATTGAGCGCCTGCGCCAGTGTCCCCTTCGGTGACTCCGGCGCCACTCCACGTAATCAGGAGTTGCTCAGCCAATCCACGAAGTTCCTGGCCAAATCCCGCCTGAAGGACACTTCCCGCCTCACCGAGGTGGAGACGCGCCGGTACCCACTCGGCTGCCCGAGTGGACTGGCGGAGCCTCTCGATATGCTCGCGAGCCTCTTTGCTCCACTCAGATTTTGGATCCAGACGTAGATACGCTTCCCAGGCGCGAATCGCCTCGTGAACGGGTCCGCCTTTCTCGATAATGAGCGCTCGATTCCATGCCGCCTCGGTTGACTTTCCATTCTGAAGCGCCAGCGAGCGGTCGGCTGCCTCGATCGCAAGCATCAGCATCCGGCCATCGTCACTCTGATCACCCCGTGTGTAGAGCGAGGCCGCGAGATCGCTCACGAGCTGTGCGTCAGTCGATTTGTGAATCGCGTCCGCGATCGAGGTTTCGTTCGTTTCAGTTTCGATTGCCCTTTCCAGCGTCGCCAGAGCATCGCTCTCTTTCCCCATTTCGAGTTGAGCGATGGCGAGTCCGTGAAGAAGATTGACGTCTTTGGACTTTTCCGCCCGAGTTCCGATCGTCCCCGCGGCGGCTACGATTTGCCATGCCGGCTGCGGCTTTGAATCTGCCGCGCGGTCGATCTCCCTCGGAGGCTTATAGGCAAACCCGCCTGCAAACCGTGCTTCCAACGGTCGGTAGGCAATCTCATTTGCCGCTGATACGAGTTCCCGAATTCCAGTGCGGCGCTGATAATCGTATCGGTCATACCAGTCGCGAATTGGCCGTGCGAAGAAGATGAGCGCGAGCACGGCCGCGACGCTGAAGGACGAGATCAAGACCGGAATCGATCCTCGCGTTCGGGATCGCCCCAGCGGCTGTGGCACCTGCTCGTCTTCTTCCCACGCCCGCGCCGCCATCACCGTCCCGTAGCAATCCTCGCAATCGGCGACGTGTGCGACCACTCGTTTCCTCGTCTCCTCGTCGAGCTGCCCGTCGATGAAGGCGGCGAGCGTCTCGTCAGAGGGGAATGCGGAGTGTTCCATCGGTTTCATCATCTCCCCGACAGCCGGCTTGCGCCGCCCCCGAAGTCCCCCGCTGGTTTGGAGGGACGTGTCGGTGGAATTCCCTCCGTCGGGGCGATCTCCACCGGGCGATCGCCGTGCGTCAGCAGATCGTCGATCTCCTTTCGTCCGATGCCGGCGCGCTCGAGCGCGGTCCGCGCTCTGCCGAGGAGCTTGTCGATGCGTTTGTAGGTCTTCTTGGCGTCGAGGTGCAGCGTGCCGGCGATGTCGGCGACCCGCTGGGCGCTCCAGAAGCGCATCTTCAGGATCAGGCGATCCTCGGGTTCGAATGAATTCATGGTCTGGTCGAGGACGGCGGCGGCTCGGCGCGCGAGTTGCTCGCGTTCGCGCGACGCGGGGCCGTCGGATGGATCATCGGTTGCTGTTACGAGATCGGGGGCCGATTCCTCCGTCACCAGAACCGGTCGCGGTGCACGCGGCGGGAGCCGGAGCGCGATCGCCTCGAGCTCGCGGCGCGTGGCAGCGGGCGAGTTCCCGGTCGTCATCATCTCGGTCGCCTCGGAGAGCGAGAAGCCGTCGCGCGTGGTCAGCCGCTCGAACGCGATCGCGACGTCGCCCAGCCGCTTCGCCTCGGCCGACGGCCGCCACTTCCCCCACTCCTTCGTCCGGTACTGGTAGAGCAGGCGGTGGATGACCGTCGTCAGGTAAGTCGTGAACGAGCTGCGCCCCTCAAACTTCGCGATGATCTCGTAGTTCCGCTCGATCAGCTCGAGCTTCACGTAGCTGATGAAGTCCTCGGTATCCGCGTCGCTGAGGTGCATGCGGCGGCAGTAGAACGCGGCGATCCGTTCGATCGTCGGAACGTTCGCGAGGAAACGCTCTTCCGGGCTCATGCAAATTGTCTGGAGCTGATGGGAGTCAGTCTACCAGTACCGCCTGACGGAGGTGTGACATTCGATTGACTTCTCATACCCCCTGGGGGTACCGTCAAAAACGTGAAAAAGGCGCATGTCTCTGATCCGGACATCAGAAAACAGGCCGTCGTTCGGTTGAGGAAGGCCGAAGGACAGATCCGCGGGATCGAAAAAATGGTCGAGGACGAGCGCTACTGCGCCGACGTCATCGTCCAGATCGCCGCGGTGCAGGAGTCGTTGCGCTCCGCGGCCCGTCTTCTGCTCCGGAACCACCTGGAGCACTGCGCCACCGAGGCCATCCGTTCGAGCGACGCCCAACGCCGCGACCGGATGTATGACGAGCTGACCGATCTCTTCGCGAAGCTCGCAAAGTAGGAGACCCCATGGCCAAAGCAGTCGACCCCGTGTGCGGGATGACCGTCGATACGGAGACCGCGCAGTCTGCCGTCATCAATGGCGAGATGTTTTACTTTTGCTGTCCGCATTGCAAGGCGAAGTACGTGGCGAAACAGGCGGCGCCCGCACCTGCGCAGGAACACGGCCCCTCACCCCTGACCCCTCTCCCCGCCGAGCGGGGAGAGGGGAAACATATGGAGGGGACTCTCGCCGCCGAGTGGACGTGCCCGATGCATCCCGAAGTCATTCGCGACAAGGCGGGAGCGTGTCCGATCTGCGGGATGGCGCTCGAGCCTCGGACGGTGACGCTCGAGGAGCAGCCGAATGAAGAGCTGATCGACATGCGGCGGCGCTTCATCGTCAGCGCCATCCTCGCTGTTCCGATCCTCATCCTCGGGATGAGCGGGATGATGTTGCCGTGGGTGCTGTTCGCGCTCACGACGCCGGTCGTTCTCTGGGGCGGATGGCCGTTCTTCGTGCGCGGATGGATGTCGATCGTCACGCGGCATCTCAACATGTTCACGCTGATCGCGCTCGGCACCGGCGCCGCATATGGATTCAGCGTCGTCGCGACGCTCGCGCCGCACCTTCACCTCCCGCTCTACTTCGAGCCCGCCGCGATCATCACGACGCTCGTTCTCCTCGGGCAGGTCCTCGAGCTGCGCGCACGCGAACGGACGTCGCACGCGATCAAGTCGCTACTCGGTCTGACTCCGAAGACCGCGCGCGTGGTGATGGATCACGGCGAGCACGACATGCCGGTCGACCAGATCACCCCTGGTATGCGTATCCGCATCCGCCCCGGCGAGCGCGTGCCGGTCGACGGCGTCGTCGAAGAGGGCCTCTGCGCGATCGATGAGTCAACGATCACCGGCGAGCCGCTGCCGGTCGAAAAACAGAAAGGGAACAAGGTGACCGCCGGCACGGTCGCAACGACCGGCTCGGTGATCATGCGCGCCGAACGGGTCGGCGCCGACACGCTGCTCGCGCAGATCGTGCGGATGGTCGCGGAGGCGCAGCGAAGCCGCGCGCCGATTCAGCGGCTGGCGGACGTCGTCTCCGGCTGGTTCGTGCCGATCGTGATCGCGGTTGCGATCGTGACGTTCCTCGTCTGGTTTCACTACGGAACGCTCAGCGGCGCCCTGGTGAATGCGGTCGCCGTGCTGATCATCGCGTGCCCGTGCGCGCTCGGCCTCGCGACGCCGATGTCGGTCATGGTCGCCACCGGCCGCGGCGCGACGAACGGCATTCTGGTCCGCAACGCGGAGGCGCTCCAGATCCTCTCGTCAGTCGACACGGTCGTCGTCGACAAGACGGGCACGCTGACCGAGGGAAAGCCGAAGGTCGTGAAGATCGAGACACGCGACGGCTTCAACGAGGCCGAGGCCATGTCGCTCGTGGGGAGTGTCGAGCGCGCGAGCGAGCACCCGCTCGCGAACGCGATCGTTGCCGCCGCCGGCGAGACGAAAAAGGCGACGAACGTGAAGACCATCGCCGGCCGCGGCGTCACGGGCGTCGTCGACTGGAAGCACGTGAGCGTCACGAACGAATCGTTCGACGATGAAGCCGCAAATCGGCTGCGCGCGGACGGCAGTACGGTTGTCTTCGCGCGCATCGACGACAAGCCCGCCGCGTTGATCGCCATCGCCGATCCGATCAAGGCGACGACCTCGGACGCGCTGCAGGCGTTGCACGCGAACGGTATTCACGTCGTGATGCTGACGGGTGACGCGCGTATCACCGCGGATGCGGTCGCGAAGAAGCTCGGGATCGATCGTGTCGAGGCGGAGGTGCTCCCGACGGAAAAAGAGAGCGTCATCCGCAAACTGCAGTCGGAAGGTCATCGTGTCGCGATGGCAGGCGATGGGGTCAACGACGCGCCGGCGCTCTCGCGCGCCGACGTCGGTATCGCGATGGGAACCGGGACCGACATCGCGATCGAGAGCGCCGGGATCACGCTGGTGAAGGGCGATCTGCGCGGCATTGCCCGCGCGCGAACGCTGTCCGAAGCGATGATGCGAAACATCCGGCAGAACCTCTTCTTCGCATTCATCTACAACATCCTCGGCGTACCGATCGCGGCGGGCGCGCTGTATCCGATCTTCGGCCTGCTCCTCAGCCCGATCATCGCCAGCGCCGCGATGACGTTCAGCAGCGTCACGGTGATTGCGAACGCTTTGAGACTCCGGAACGTGCGGTTGTGAAGAACAAAAAAAGGGCCGGCTGAGAGCCGGCCCTTTCACAGACTGCGAGATGTTTACGACTCTTCGCCGAAGCGTTTGATGTCCTCGGGCGCGTCCTTGAGTGCGACCGGCTTGTCGCCCTGGACCATCGTGCGGATCTGCTCGACGATCTCGGGATTGGCAAGCGTGGTGACGTCGCCGACGTCCATCGAATTCGAGATCGACGCGAGCACGCGGCGCATGATCTTGCCCGAGCGCGTCTTCGGCATGTCGGGAACGATGCGGACGTGTTTCGGACGCGCGATCTTGCCGATCATGGTCTCGAGCTCGCGCATGACCGTGTCTTCGATCGCCTTGCTGGGCACGATGCCCGGCTTGAGCGAAATGTAGACCTCGGGGACGCGGCCCTTCTGTTCGTCGACGACCGGAACGACGGCCGCTTCGGCGACGGAATTGACCGTGAGACACGCCGACTCGAGCTCCTTGGTGCCGAGGCGGTGACCGGCGACGTTGATGACGTCGTCGACGCGGCCGAGGATGCGGAAGTAGCCGTCTTCGGCATTCAGCGCGCCGTCGCCGGCGAAGTACGGCCAATCCTGCCAGTTCTTGCTGTTCGGATCCTTGCAGTACTTCGCGTAGTACGTCTTCACGAAGCGGTCCGGATCGCGCCAGATCGTCTGGAAGATGCCGGGCCACGGATTGCGGATGCAGATGTTGCCCGCTTTGACGCCCGGCGGCAGTTCGTTGCGCTGCTCGTCGAAGATGACGGGATGAATGCCCGGCATGCCCGGTCCGGCGCTGCCCGGCTTCATCGGCTGGAGTGCGGGCTTCGTGCTGCAGAGGAACCCGCCGGTCTCGGTCTGCCACCAGGTGTCGACGATGACCGACTGCTTCTTGCCGACGAAGTCGTAGTACCAACGCCACACTTCGGGCTCGATCGGCTCGCCGACTGTGACCATGAGCTTGAACTTGTAGTCGTACTTGGCCGGCTCGTTCGGGCCGACTTTGCGGAGCTGGCGGATGGCGGTCGGCGCGGTGTGGAAGATGTTGACGCCGAGACGTTCGGCGATGCGCCACGGACGGCCGGCATCGGGATACGTCGGAACGCCTTCAAAGAGGACGCACGACGTGCCGAGCGCAAGCGGCCCGTAAACGATGTAGGAGTGACCGGTGATCCAGCCGATGTCGGCCATGCACCAGTAGATGTCGTCCTTCTTGATGTCGAGGATGTATTTCGCCGTGCCGGTGACATACGCGAGATAACCGCCTGTGGAGTGCTGGCAGCCCTTCGGCTTCGCGGTCGTGCCACTGGTGTACATGAGGAAGAGCGGCGCTTCGGCCGGCATTGGAACCGGCTCGACGGTCTGGCGCGCGAAGTTCTTCAGGACGTCATCGACGAAGAAATCGCGTTCCGCGTGCATCGGCGTTTGCGAGCCGTACTGGCCGGCGTGACGGCGCCACACGAGCACCTTCTCGACCGCCTGACCTTCCGCGGCCGCCGTGGCGACTGCGATGTCGGCCTTTTCCTTGTGGTCGACGAGGCTGCCGTTGCGATAGTAACCATCCATCGTGACGAGGACGTTGCTGCCGGAGTCGGCGATGCGCTGGCCGCACGCGACGCCGCTGAATCCGCCGAACACCACGGAGTGGATCGCGCCGAGGCGCGCGCACGCGAGCATGGTGATCGGGAGCTCGGGCACGAGCGGCATGTGGATCGTGACGCGGTCGCCGGTCTTGATGCCGCAGAACTGGCGAAGGAGCGCCGCCATCTCATTCACGCGGACATACAGCTCCTGATACGTGAGGGTGACGGTCGGCTCGCTCTCGAGCTCAGGGACGAAGATGAACGCCGCTTTGCCGCGTGCTTCAGGCAGGTGGCGGTCGATGCAGTTGTAGCTGACGTTGAGCTGGCCGCCGGTGAACCACTTCCAGAACGGCGGATTCGACGCGTCGAGGGTCTTGTCCCATTTCTTGTACCAGGTGAGCAGGTTCGCATATTCGTCGAAGCACTGCGGGAAGTTGTCGAGCGAGAACCGTTTGTCGACGCTCGGGTCGGTCAGATTCGCCTGTGCGATGAAGTCGGCCGGCGGATAGACGTAGCCTTCTTCTTTCCAGTGAACGGCAATCTGGGCTTCGTTGGTTTCTGTAGTGACGACAGTCATGGTGTCGATTGTCCTTTCAATTCATTACCGTCCGGCCGGAAGAGCGCCAGTAGGGATCTCGCGCTCCTTCGTCGTCGGCTGCGGCTTGGTCGCGAAGAGCATGCATGCGAAGGCGATGAGCGCCAGGATGCCGGCCGTGTAGAAGGCCACGGTGTAGTTGTGGTAGGTCTTGAACATGTAGCCGCCGATCATCGGTCCGACGATGCCGGCGACGGCGTATGCCGAAAACATCCAGCCGTAGTTGACGCCGAGGTTCTTGGTTCCGAAGAAGTCAGCCGTGGCCGACGGGAACACCGACAGGAGCGTGCCGAAGCAGTAGTAGACGACGATGATCATGGCGTATACGAGCGTCAGGCTCTTCACATTGCCGATGATCGGCATTGCGATCGCCGAGATGATGATCATCAGGCGCAGGGTCTGGAGACGGCCGATGCGATCGGAGATCGCGCCGGAGAGGATGCGTCCCGTGGCATTGCCGAATGCGGCGATGAGGAGAGCGAACGTGGCCGCCGTCGCCGGAAGTCCGACACTCTTCGCGAACGGCACGAGCTGGCTGATGGTCATGAGGCCCGCCGCCGCGCCGAGGCAGTAACCGACCCACATGAGGGGGAACTGCTTGGTTTTCACCATTTCGGTTGGGGTGTAGTCGTACGTGGTCGCGAGAACCTTCGACTGCGCGGGAGGAGCCCAGCCTTCGGGCTTCCAGCCGGCCGGCGGGTTGTCGAGGACGAACGCGGAGAGGAATGTCGCAACGAAGTAGGTGATGCCGAGGATGAGGAACGTCTCGCGCCATCCGAAGGCCTTCAGCATGCCGGGGCCGAAGAGTCCGATCAGAGCGGAGCCGGCGCCATAACCGGCGACCGCAAGCCCGACCGCGAGGCCGCGCTTGTCAGGGAACCACTTCGACAGAACGGGGATCGGCGTTGCGTAGCCGAATCCATTGCCGATTCCCAGGACGACACCGAGGGAGATGATGATCCAGGTGAAGCTCTGCGTGAAGCTGGCCATGATGAAAGCCGCGCCGAGCGCCACCGATCCGATGATCGAGATGCGGAACGGCCCGAGGCGATCCTGCAGGCGTCCGGCGACGACGAACGCCGCGCCGAACATGAAGATCGCGACGGTGAAGATCCACGACGTCTGCGCGCGGTTCCACCCGAACTCCTTTTCGAGCGGCGCCACGAAAATACTCCACGCATACAACGACCCGAGTGAAAGGTTCATCAGCAACGCGCCGACTACCCGGAGCCAACGATTCGGTTGTTCTGACATTGCGCTCTCCAATTCAGTTCTGTCTGTTCACAAACTGTGATGGCCGACAAATTAGCGTTGTGTTGCATGTCACGCACATCCGTGATTCGCACCAATGTCGATGGTGAAATTGCACTAAACGCGATGTTTTACGTGGTGAATGGCGCTACATTAGGGTTCACAGGAGAGCGAAATGAGCGTCACAACGCCAATGCTCAATGACGTGAAGCACCTGCTCGAGGCAATGGAGCAGTCGCCCGATCCGCTTTTCGTCACCGATCGCAGCAATCGGATCGTTCTCTGGAACAAACCGCTGGAGCGTCTCCTGGGCTTTTCGGAAAGCGAAGTGAAGGGATCGACCTGCGGCACTGTCCTATGTGGCTCCGACCACTTCGGCAACCGCTATTGCGTAGATCCGTGTCCGGTCCTGCAGATCGCCAATCGCGGCGAGACCGTGCACCGCTTCGACCTGCGCGTTCAGACAAAGTCAAAAACGCATGTGGCCGTCGAAGTGACGATCCTCAATCTTCCCGTTCCCCCGCCTTATCGATTCTTCCTGTCGCACATCATCCGGCCGATCGAGCACTCGGAAGATGGAGCGCGTCCCGCGGCGCTGAAGCCCGCGGCTGAAGCGACGGACGTCCGCGCTCAGCGGCTCACGCGCCGCGAGCTCGAAGTCCTCGGCATGCTCGCCAATGGACTGCACGTCACTGAAATCGGCGACCGCCTGTCGATCTCCGCCCTCACCGCCCGCAACCACGTGCAGAACATCCTCGACAAGCTCGAGGTGCATTCGAAGAGCGAGGCGGTCGCGTTCGCGTTCAGGCAGAAGGTGATTTGAGGATCTCGCGCGCGTCTTCGGCGTAGTCAGGGTCATAGACCACGATCACCACTTGCTCGACTGCGCTTTCCGACGTGCGCAGTGTGTCGCGCATGGCTTTCAGCGCCTGGTCGAACCTGACGCGCGCGTGACCACTGCCAAAGACAGGCATCGCGACGCTCTTGCAGCCGGCCGCGTCTGCACGCGCAAGGGCGTTCTTCACGCACAGCTGCACGAGGGCCGGCGACGAACGATGCGAGGTATCGCTCGCGACGCAGTGAATGACCGCTTTGAACGGAAGCGCGCCGCCGCTGGTGACATACGCGGATCCCGGCGGCAGCGAACGACCGCCAGTCAGCTTCTCGCACTCACGGAGCACCTGAAAGCCGCCGCGCTCGCGGACGGAGCCGCCGGTGCCCATCATCAAAGAGAGCCGCGGATTCGTCGACGTGCAGACCGCATCGGCCTGCACGTCGGTGATGTCGCCAACGAATAGCGAGATCTTCACGGAGGATCTAGAAGGCCGGAGCGAACTGCCGCAGGAGGTCCTTCTTGGTCGGCGGCTGCTTGTCGCCCTGCGCCTTCCAGCGGATGTCGAGGATCTCGTCGACGAGCGTCGGCTGCGAGTTCTGATACAGCACGCCGGTCGTGACGATGCCGTTTTCGTTCGTGAGACGTAGCGCCGACTCCCGAGAGCTGTTGTCGTGATCGGCGGGCAGCGGGCGAACCTTCGCGCGGATCTCCTTGTGCTGGTCGTCGCCGCGCCACGTCACGCATGGCGAGATGATGTTGAGGAACGAGAAGCCCTTGTGCTCGATGGCGAGGCGCATCAGCTCCGTGGTCCCTTTGATGTCGCCCGAGAAACCGCGCGCCACCCACGACGCGCCGAACGAGATCGCGAGGGCGCAAGGGTCGACGCCCGCTTCCGGGTTCCCGTAGATCGTCGACTTGGTCTTGTCGCCGATCGGGGTCGTCGGCGCCGCCTGGCCTTTCGTCAGCCCGTAGATCTCGTTGTCCATCATGATGTACGTGATGTCGGTATTGCGGCGCGCGGTGTGGAGGAAGTGGTTTCCGCCGATCGCGATGCCGTCGCCGTCGCCGCCGACCGCCACGACATTCAGGCCGGGCGACGCCAGCTTCACGCCGGTCGCAATGGGAAGCGCGCGTCCGTGCAGCGAATTGAACCCGTACGTCTCCACGTATCCAGGCAGTCGCGAAGAACAGCCGATGCCGGAGACGACGACGGTGTCATGCGGCTCGCACTTCGTGTCGGCCAGCGCCTTGTAAAGCGAGTTGAGGACGCCGAAATCGCCGCAGCCGGGACACCAGACCGGCTTCAGATCGTTCTTGTAGGTTTGCGGGGTGTAACACGCGCTCATGCGAGCACCTCCTCGGGAATCTCGACGCCTGCGACTTTGGGAAGGACGCTGCGGACCTGGTCGATGATCTCGCGCACGCCGATGGCCTTGCCGCCCGACCGCGCGAAAACGTGCGTGTGATTGCGCGGCAGGTCGATCACTGTGCGGAGGTACTGCGTGAACTGCTTCGCGTAGCTCAGCTCCGTGATGACGACCTCCCGGCAACTGTCGATGAACGCCTGCACTTCGGCGGCCGGCAGCGGCATGAGCAGCCGCGGGACGAACGCGGCGACCGCGATGCCTTCGGCGCTCAGCTTGTCGACCGCCTCGCGCACGGCACCGGTCGTCGAGCCCCAGCAGAGGATGCCGACTTCCGGCTTGGTCGCGCCGTAGCGGCGGAACAGCGGGTACTTCTTCGCGAGCGCATCGAGCTTGCGATAGCGCTTCTCGTTCATCTTCTCGTGCGTCGAGTACATCGCGGAGGGGCGCCCCTTCTCGTCGTGCTCGAGACCATTCGTCTGGAACATGCCGCCGGTCATCCCGGGCGTGCTCACCGGCGAGATGCCGCTCGGCGTGTCGAGGTAGCGCTTGAAGTCCTTCAACTCCTCGGGCGTCGCGACGCGGCGATCGACGACGTCGTGCACGAGCACGCTCGCGGCGAGCGTCTGTTTCGACTGTCCGATGGACTGGTCGGAGAGAACGATGACCGGCAGCTGGAACTCCTCGGCGATGTTGAAAGCGTCAACCGTCGCGTGGAACGAGTCCTCGATGTCGCACACGCCGATGACGGCGCGCGGCATGTCGCCGTGTCCGCCGAACACCGAGTGCATCAGGTCCGACTGCTCGCTCTTCGTCGGAATGCCGGTCGACGGCCCGCCGCGCTGCACGTTGACGACGACCGCCGGAATCTCCGCGATCGACGCGAGGCCGAGCATCTCCGACATCAGCGAGAGACCGGGGCCCGACGTCGCGGTCATCGACTTCACGCCGGCGAACGATCCGCCGACGACGGCGCCGATTGCCGCGAGCTCGTCTTCCGTCTGCAGGCACGAGCCGCCGATGCGCGGCAGCCACTCGCTGAGGAAGTGCAGAATCTCGGACGACGGCGTGATCGGGTAGCCGGCGAAGAAGCGGCAACCCGCTTCGATCGCGGCGACCGCGCTTGCCTCGTTGCCCGACATGAAGAGCCGCGGCTCGCCGGCCGTGTACTGGAGCTTCTTCGACGGCGCGTCGACGAGCGCCGCGAGCTCGATGCCCTTGTCGAATACTTTCAGGTTGCCTTCGATCACCGCCGCCGTCTTCTTCGCGAAGCGGCGCTGGATCGCGGCGCGGATCGACTCGATCGGAAGGCCGAGGATCGCGGCGATCATCCCGATGCCGAGGATGTTCTTCCCGGACGGCGCACCCGTTTCGCGAGCGGTGCTCGTGAACGGCACGCCGATGACCTGCGCCTGCGGCGCGAGGTTCTCCGGAGGTGTGTCGTTCGCCTCGTGGAGGATGAGCGCATCCGGTGCGAGAGTCAGCTCCGACGCGAAACGCGCGAAGTCTGCCCAGTTGAAGACGACCAGCGCATCGATCAGATCCGCTTGCGCGTGGATGTCGTTTGCGCTGATGCGCACGGTGCAGGACGATTCGCCGCCGCGAATCTGCGGCCCGTACGCTTCGGTCTTGATGACGTGGAGGCCGTCGCGCGCGCACGCCATCGACAAAATGTCGCCGGCTGCCACGGCCCCGTCGCCGCCGGACCCTACGATCGCAAGTGTGATTTCGTTCATGGCAGCCAGTGTGCGATCGACGCTCACTGGCTGCCGTTCACCCGATCACAGGATCATGTGAGATACGTCACGCGTCTTACTTCCCCTGGATGAAGGCGACGATGTCGTTCGACACTGCCTCTTCCGAGGGGCGGTGCAGGTACATCATGTGTCCGCCGGGGTACTGTTTGATCACGAGGCGTTTCTGGTCGATGCCGCTGTGCGTCAGCATGTACTTGTTCGCGAAGTACGACGTCACGAGGTCGTTGTAGCCCGATGCCGAGAAGATGCGCAGCGCCTCGTTGTCCTTCGTCCCCTGCGCCAGCATGCCGGTGACGTCGACGAATCCGGCGAAGGCGTTGCGGCCCTGCGCGGGACGCTTCCACTTCTGATTCGCTTCGCCGTTCTGAGGGAAGTAGCGTTTGTCGAAGTCGACTCCGAGGTCGTTGTGAAGGTAGTTCTCGAAGAGAGCGACATAGATCGGTCCGGTCTTCGCGCCGAACGCGTCGTTGTCGGGGAACTCGGCGACGCGATCGAGCTCGTCCTGCTCGTAGCGATCGTCGAGCGCGCCGATCGACTTTCCTTCGTCGCGCATCAGCTCCTTCGTGAATCGGAGGGCGTAGATTCGGAGATCGGCGCGGAGGATGTACTCCTTCGAGAGTCCCGTGTAGCGATGCAGCGTCTCGGCGATCTTCTCCTTCTGCGCCTTGTCGAGCGAGTCGCCCTGGAAGAGCGCCAAGAGGTACTCGTTGCCGGCGAAGTGCTCGACCTCTCTGAGCAGTGTGTCGAGGTCCTTCCACTGATCGGGGAGCTTGTGGTGGTAGTACGCCGCGGCCGCCAGTGAAGGAAGAGTCGTTGCGTAACTGAGGTCGTTGCCGTTGGTGACGAACGGCAGCGTTCCCATGTTGAGCGCCGGCGAGATGAGGATCACGCCGTTGAGGGCGACGCTCAGGTTTGCCTGCAGCCGGTTCACCAGCATCGAAGAGCGAATCCCGCCGTAGCTCTCGCCGAGGAGGTACTTCGGCGAGTTCCAGCGATTGTGCTTCGTGATCCAGCTGCGGATGAACTCCGCGACCGAATCGGCGTCTTCGTCGTAGCCCCAGAAGTCTTCGCCCTTCTTGTCCCCCATCGCATGGCTGTAGCCGGTACCGATCGGATCGACGAAGACGAGATCGGTGGCGCGGAAGATCGTGACCGGGTTGTCGCGCAGCTTGTACGGCGGCGCGCCGGGGTCGCCGGCATCGCTCGGGATGTCGATCACCTTCGGGCCGACGAGACCGAAGTGGAGCCACAGCGACGCCGAGCCGGGACCACCGTTATAGACGAAGGTGACAGGTCGCTCCTCCGGCCGGGCGACGCCGTCCTTCGTGTAGGCGATCGTGAAGAAGCTCGCAGTCTCCTTCCCGTCGTTGTCCTTGAGGAAGATCTCCTCGGACGTGGTGGTGTAGTTCACGTCCGCGTCGCCGATGCGGGCGTGGTGCTGCCGGACGAACTTCTTCGGTTCCGGCTTTTCGGCCTTCTCCCCGGGCTTGTCAGCTGCTTTGCCGGGGGCCGCTTTGTCCGCCGGCTTCGGCTCGTCGGCACGAAGTGTTGCAAACGCGCCGCTGCCGGCAACGCACAGAATCGCGGCCGCAGCCGCTAACGACTTCAAACGCATGGACCTATGCCTCCTGATGGACGATGAGCTTCGTAGTATACGGAGGTGGTGCGATGGTGTTTCAGTGGCCGGTCGCCGGTGGCCAGTGGCCGGAACGCCACCCGCCCTTTCCTCATCTGGCCACCGGCCACTGGCCACCGGCCACTCGGTGACCCGAATCACACAACCATATGACCGAAGTCATGCCTTCGCGGTCGCCCCCAGCGCAGCATGTACTGAGACTATGTCTCAACTCGCAAGCTGCCACCGCACACCCGACTCGCTGACGGCCGAACCGCGGCTCCTCCTGATCGGCAATCCGAACGTCGGAAAGTCGCTGATCTTCGGCTACCTGACGAACCGCTACGTCACCGTCTCGAACTACCCGGGAACGACGGTCGAGATCACGACCGCGAAAGCGACCATCGCCGGCAGCGCGCGGCTGGTGATCGACACTCCGGGGACGAACGGCCTGATCCCGCAGTCGGACGACGAGCGGGTCGCTCGCGACATCCTCCTCAACTCCCCCGGCGCCGACGTCGTGCAGGTCGGCGACATGTCGAACATCCGCCGCACGCTGCTCCTCTCGCTGCAGCTCGCCGAGCACGACGTGCCGTTCACGCTCTGCCTGAACATGAGCGACGAGGCGCGGGAACGCGCCGCCGAAGTCGATCCGAACGCGCTGTCGCAGACGCTCGGGATTCCGGTCGTCGCCACGAGCGCCCTCCGCCGCTGGAACCTCGAGCGGCTGAAGCGCGAAGCGCTGCGCGCCGCGCGGTCGCACATCGCGGCGAAGTATCCGCAGGCGATCGAGGACGGGGTCGTTGAAATCGTGGCCCTCACCAGCGAGAGTCGCGGGATCGCGTTGTCTGTCCTCGCCGGCGATGAGACCCTGAAACCGTTCCTCAACCCGGCGCACCTGGCACAACTCGACGCCATCCGCGAGCGCGCGCAGGCGCGCATGGCGCAGCCGCTCAGCTACGTCATCGCCAACGCCCGTCTCGTCGCGGTCGACCAACTCCTCGGCGATGCGTCCGTCGCGCAGACGATGCCGCGCGCGAGCTTCCGCGAATGGCTCGGCGCCATCACGATGCATCCTTTCTGGGGCGTTCCGTTCCTCCTCGGCGTCCTCTACGTCGCCTATATGTTCGTCGGGAAGTTCGCCGCCGGCACGGTCGTCGACTTCGTCCAGAACGTCATCTTCCAGCAGCACATCAACGTCTGGGCGACGAAGCTCGTCGACGCGGCCACGACCAAAGGTCCGGTCGGCCTCTTCGTGCGCAACCTGCTCGTCGGCGAGTACGGCGTGATCACGATGGCACTCACCTACGCCATCGCGATCGTGCTTCCGGTCGTCATCGCGTTCTTCACCTTCTTCGGCATCCTCGAAGACTCCGGCTATCTCCCACGCCTCGCCGCGATGCTGAACCGCGTCTTCCGCAAGATGGGACTCAACGGCAAGGCGGTCCTGCCGATGGTCCTCGGCCTCGGCTGCGACACGATGGCAACGCTGACGACGCGCATTCTCGAGACGCGCAAGGAGATGGTGATCGTCACACTCCTGCTCGCCCTCGGCGTCCCCTGCTCCGCGCAGCTCGGCGTGATCCTCGCCATGCTCGCGCCGCTCGGCATCGCCGGGACGATGGTGTGGGTCGGCGTGAGCGTCGGAACGATCTTCTTCGTCGGATACCTCGCGTCGAAGCTCGTGCCGGGCAACGCCGGCGACTTCATTCTCGAGATCCCGCCGGTGCGGATGCCGAAGCTCTCGAACATCCTCATCAAAGTGCTGGCGCGGACGGAGTGGTACCTCAAGGAAGCCGTTCCCCTCTTCGTGATCGGCACGCTGCTCCTCTACGTGCTCGACGCCATGAACCTCCTGATCAAGCTGCAGAAGGTGATGGCGCCGGTCGTCGTCTCGCTCCTCGGTCTTCCGGCGCAGGCGTCGAACGCGTTCCTGATCGGCTTCCTCCGGCGCGACTACGGCGCGGCCGGCCTCTTCGCGATGCAGAAGGCGCATCAGTTGACGCCGAATCAGACCGTCATCGCGCTCACGGTCATCACGCTCTTCATCCCGTGCGTCGCGAACTTCATCGTGATGCTGAAGGAGCGGGGCAACAAGACCGGGCTCGCGATCGCCGGATTCGTCCTCTTCTACGCATTCGCGATCGGCGGCGTCATGAACGCCTTCTTCAAAGCATTCGGAGTGCAGTTGTGATCCACGAGTGTCCGCTCTGCGCGCTCGAATTCGAGTACGAGGTCTGCCACACCACGTGCCCGATGGCGCGCGGCTGCAAGATGGTTCGCTGTCCCCGCTGCAGTTACGAGTTCGTCGAGGAAGGGCTGCTCGTGTCGCTCCTCCGCAAAGTCGTCCCGAAAGGATTCTTCCGTGATTCATCCGCCCACTGACGAAGTTCTCGAGCATCTCTATTACGCGAAGGAAGAGGGCCGCGCCGTCGTCGACCTCTCCGACGTCTGCGCCGCGCAGGAGCTCCTTGAAGCGCGGCTGATCCAGCACGGCGATCAATGGCGCCTCTCGGACGAAGGCGAGCGGCGCGCCCGCGGCATCGTGCGTCGCCACCGTCTCGCCGAGATCCTCTTCGCGCAGGTGCTCGAGGTCGAGGCGCACGAAGCGGAGCGCTCCGCGTGCGAGCTGGAGCACACGCTTTCCGAATCGGTCGTCGACAAGGTCTGCACGTTCCTCGGCCATCCGCCCGCGTGCCCGCACGCCAAACCGATCCCGCAGGGCGACTGCTGCCGTGTCTTCACGCGTCAAGTCGAGCCGCTGATCACGCGCCTGGTCGACATCCCGATCGGCTCCAGCGGCAACGTCGTCTTCATCGCGCCGAAGTCCGTCCAGCGCCTCAACCGCCTCGCCGCCTTCGGCGTCGTCCCCGGCTCGCAAGTCCGCCTCATCGAGAAGAAGCCGTCCGTCATCTTCGCCTGCGGCCAGACGTCGATCGCCGTCGAAGAAGAGATCGGCCGGGAGATCTACGTCAAGAGAATCGCGTGACGTCCGTCACCTCGCATGATGATCCGCGTCATGCGCACGTTCGGTGACCGAGCTTACCTTGCAACACATGAACGCGGGCAGTACGAACAAGCAGTCGCGCCAGCCGTGTGGAGTTCGGATCAGTCCGATCGTATTGCAGCGTTCGACCGTGCTTCCTCACCTTTCCGGTTCGCTCAGCGAACTTCGTCGGGACGACCGCGAGGAGGAACGGCATTACGGGTGGGCACCGTAGCGCCGGACCGATTCGCATCGGGCCGCCGGACTCCCACGGCTAAAAAACGCAGAGGCTCAAACCTCTGCGTTTTTCTTTTTTCACGCCTCCCAGCTCCCGGCTCCCGGCACTCCTTGTGAGGACCATCACAAGCTCGCGTGACTCCCTGCACGACCCCCTCTCCGCACTGGAGCGACGATGTCGATGCGCACACCGGCATGTGATGCGACGGAGGAATCAACGGAATGATCAGCGTGACGAAGCTTCTCGGAGGCCCGGAGTTTTACGGGGACCGTCTGCGCTACGACGCCACGTCGTCGAAGCAGACCACCGGCACCAGACAGGGTCTCGGCCCGGTCGTCGTCTGGAATTCGACGAAGACCTGCAATCTCGAATGCATCCACTGCTACGCCTCGGCGAAGAAGTCGAAGTTCCCCGGTGAGATGACCACTGAAGAAGGACGCGCGTTCATCGACGACCTCGCCGACTTCAAAGTCCCGGCGCTCCTGATGTCCGGCGGCGAGCCCCTCGTCCGGCCCGACATCCTCGAGCTCGCGGAGTACGCGACGAAGAAGGGCATCCGCATCACCTTCTCGACCAACGGCATTCTCATCACCGAAGAGAAAGCGAAGAAGCTCAAGGACATCGGCGTCACCTACTGCGGCATCTCCGTTGACGGCGCCGAGCCGCGCCACGACCACATGCGCGGCAAAGCCGGCGCGTTCCAGGAGACGCTGCGCGGAATCCGCAACTGCCGCAAGTACGACATCCGCGTCGGACTCCGCTTCACCGCCACGAGCGAGAACATCGGCGACATCGACGCCATCTTCAAGATCGTCGAGGACGAAGGGATCGGACGCCTCTGCATCTACCACCTCGTCTACTCCGGCCGCGGCGCGTATCTCTCCGGCATCGACGTCCCGAACCCCGAGAAGCGCGTCTTCATGGACAAGCTGATCCGGCAGACGGACAAGTGGAACAAGGAAGGGCGGGACATCGAAGTGATGACCGTCGACAACCATGCCGACGGCCCGTTCATCTATCTCTGGCTTCAGGAGAACGATCCGGCGCGCGCCGAGGCGGCTTACGAGCTGGTGATGAAAAACGGCGGCAACCGGACGGGTGTCGCGATCGGCGCGGTCGACTCATTCGGCCAGGTCCACCCCGACCAGTTCACGCAGCATCACGTGGTCGGCAACATCCGCGAGCGCAAGTTCTCGGAGATCTGGACCGACCGTCACGTAGCACTCCTCGAAGGCCTCCGGAATCGCAAAGAGAAACTCCGCGGCCGCTGCGCGACCTGCAAGTGGCTGGACTGCTGCAACGGCAACTTCCGCGCGCGCGCCGAAGGCGCCTTCAGCGACTACTGGGAATCCGATCCGGCGTGCTATCTGACCGACGAAGAGATCGGCGCTGCGGCGGAGGTCCTGGCGTAATGACCGTCGCCCTCGAAGCCCCGACGACACCGACATCGCCCAAAGACCCGGTCAACCGCCAGATCCTGGAGGTCTCGGAAGATCAGATCAAAGGCTTCTCCGCCAATCCGATGGCGGAGATCGCGAAGCGCGCGAACCTCCCCGTCGAAATCGTCATCGACCGCATCCAGGCGATGCTCCGCGACGGCGTCGTGCGCCGCGTCCGGCAGACCCTCCTGGCCACGAACCTCGCGCAGGGAGCGCTGGTGGCGTGGAAGATCGGTTTTGACAAAGTCGACGCCGCGTTCGAATTCATCGCCAAGGAAGACCCCTTCAGCGGCCACGTCGTCATCCGCAACACCGAGTCCGGCGTCAACGAATGGCCGCTCTGGACGACGCTGAAAGTCCCCACCGGCTTCTCGGTCGACGCGCACCTCGAGTTCATCCGCAAGAAGATCGGCGCCGAGAAGTTCCGCATCATGCCGGCGCTCCGCGCCTTCGTCCTCGGCGTCGGCCACATGCGCCGCAAGAACATGGCGGTCGGCGAGAAAGCCGACAAGCCGGCGATGGACATGGTGCCGGCGATCGTCGACCTCGACGAGAAGGAGTGGCAAGTGCTCGTCGAGCTGAAGCGCGACTTCACCGCCGACGAGATCTCGGAAAACCTCTGGGCACCGCGCGCGAAAGCGGCGGGCGTTCCCCTCGAAGAGTTCCTCACCGTCGCAAAATCGCTCGACCAGCGCGGCGTCATCGGCCGGTTCTCCACGTTCCTCGAGCACACCAAGCCGGTCGGCGACGCGAGCGAGCGTCTCTCCAGCTTCAACGGCCTCTTTCACTGGGCCGTGCCGAGAGGAAAAGAGATCGAAGCGGGCCGCGAGATCGGCCGGTTCGCGATCCTCACGCACGCTTACTGGCGCGACGCCGGGCCGGAACTGAACGACGTCAACATCATGGCGGTCGCGCACGGCGAGACGAAAGAGCAGGTCATGGCGCACAAGGCGGCCATCGACCAGTTCCTCGTCGACAGCGGCATCGGTCTGAACTACACGAACGTCTACTGGGGCGGCCGCGCCGAGATCAAGCCGAGCGAGATCTCGCCGCGCGCTTACCGCGAGTGGGCAGAGAAATACGGGGTGATCTGATGTTCGATAAGGGAGCAGTCGACTTCAATGTCAGTCCATTCGTGGCCATCTGGGAAACCACGCGCGCATGCGATCTCTCGTGCGTCCACTGCCGCGCGGCGGCGCAGTCGCGCCGCTCGCAGTTCGAGCTGACGACCGAGCAGGGCTTCACGCTCATCAATCAGATCGCCGAGCTCAAGCCGAAAGTCTTCGTCATCACCGGCGGTGACCCGCTCAAGCGCGAAGACCTCTATGACACGATCCACTACGCGAAATCCGTCGGCCTGGAACCCTCCGTCACGCCGAGCGCGACGCCGCTACTCACTCCGGACGCCATCAAGCGGATGAAGGACAACGGCGTCACGCGTCTCGCCATCTCGCTCGACCACTACATCCGCGAGGACCACGACAACTTCCGCCGCGTCCCCGGCTCGTTCGACCTCACCATTCGCGCCATCGAAGCGGCGCGCGACAACGACATCCCCGTCCAGATCAACTCCACCGTCTCGAATCGGACGGCCGCCGACATGCCGAAGCTCGCGGCGCTCCTCTCCAAATACTCGAACATCGTCATGTGGAGCGTCTTCTTCCTCGTCCCGACGGGGCGCGCGAAGACCGGCGACATGATCGACGGAAGCGAAGTCGAGACGTTGTTCGGCAACCTGTACGACATCAGCAAGAGCGTTTCGTTCAACGTCCGGACGACCGAGGCGATGCACTACCGGCGGTACGTGATGCAGCGGATGCTGGCGGAGCAGGGGAAGACGACGGACGAGTTGATCGATCCGAAGACAGGCCTCATCGACGCGTCGACCATCTTCATGGGAAACATTGCGCGCACGAAACCGATCGGCGTACAGATGCAGACCGGCGCCATCACGCGCGCGCCGAAGGGCGTCAACGAGGCGAAGGGATTCGTCTTCATCAGCCACATCGGCGACGTCTTCCCGAGCGGCTTCCTCCCTCTCAAGGCGGGCAACGTCAAGAAGGAGTCGCTGGTGACGCTCTATCGCGAGAGCGAGTTGTTCCGATCACTGCGGGACACGAAGAACCTGAAGGGCAAATGCGGCGAGTGCGAGTTCCGCGAGCTTTGCGGCGGATCGCGTTCCCGCGCCTGGTCGGTCACCGGCGATGTCTTCGCCTCCGACCCGATCTGCACCTATCAGCCGCAGGCGCAGCTCGCGTACGCCTAACGCATAACGTGTTACAACTCGCAGCGTGGGGACCGGGCTAAAGCGCCGGATCAAACAGGCGCACTTCACGTCGGCGCAGCAGGAGGCGTTGCTCAACCTCTCGGTGGCGGCAAACTATCTGCGCGAGCAGAGCGAGCGTGTCGTCGAGGCGTTTGACATCACGCTGCCGCAGTACAACGTCCTCCGGATCCTCCGCGGCGTGCATCCCGACGGACATCCGCGCGGCGAGATCGCCGTCCGGATGCTCGACCGCGCGCCCGACATCACGCGCATCGTCGACCGGCTCGCCGCGAAGAACCTCGTCGAGCGCGATCGCGGTGGCGACGACAAACGGCAGTCGATCACGCGCATCACGCGCCAGGGCCTCGACCTCCTCGACCGGATGGACGTCCCGATGAAGGAGGCCTTCGACACCGTCGCCGGCCGCCTCAGCGCCCGCGACTGCCGCGACCTCTCCCGCCTCTGCGAGCTCCTCTACGACGCCGAGTGACATCCCACACGGTGTGATGGAGCAACGCCGCGCCTCTCGCCGCGGCCACTGAGCAGGGGTCCGGGCAGTCACAGCCTTCCGCTGTTGCGCAATTCATCATTCACGACGAAAGGAGCCGCATCGAATGATGAAGAACGCAGCTCTCGTAATGCGGCGCAGGAGTTGGTGATGGCGAAAGCAATCCTGTACGACGCAACGCTCTGCATCGGCTGCCTCACCTGCGAGGAAGCCTGTGCCACGAAAAACAAGCTCCCCTACGACGACGCGGTCAAGGCGGAGAAGAAGACCTCCGATCACAAATTCACCTACGTGGCGGTGAAAAAGACCGCATCGGGCGAAGAGACCTATCTGCGCCGCCTCTGCATGCACTGCTCCGACCCGACGTGCGTTTCCGTCTGCCCCGTCGGCGCGCTGCAGAAGACGAAAGCCGGTCCCGTCGTTTACGACGAGAGCCGCTGCATGGGCTGCCGCTACTGCATGCTCGCCTGCCCGTACGGCGTCCCGAAGTACGAGTGGTCGAAGGCGCTGCCGGGCGTCCGCAAATGCATCATGTGCCCCGACCGAGTCCTGGCAGGCCTCCAGACCGCGTGCGCGGAAGCGTGTCCCACCGGCGCCACGATCTTCGGCGATCGCGAGGCACTCCTTGCCGAAGCGAAGAAGCGGATCGCGGAGAACCCGGGCAAGTACGTCACCCGCATCTACGGCGAGAGCGAGTACGGCGGATCGTCGGTGCTCCTCCTCTCCTCCGTTCCATTCGAGCAGTACGGCCTGCCCGCGAGTGCAACGGCACAACCGCTGCCGGCCCTCACCGCGAACATGCTCGAGAAGGTCCCCGGCGTCGTCACCGTCGGCTGGGCGGCTCTCGGCGGCATCTGGTGGATCACCAGCCGCCGCGAAGCGGTCGCCGCCGCCGAGCAGTTGAAGAAGGACGCGAAGAAGGAGCGTGAGTCATGACACTGCCAAAAATCAGGATCACCTTCTGGCGCGTTCTCGGCGTCATCTTCGTCACCGCCGGTCTCTATTCGACGTTCATCCGGTTCTACAAAGGCCTCGGCGCCTCGACGAACCTCTCCGACTCGTTCCCATGGGGCCTCTGGATCGGGTTCGACTGCCTCTGCGGGATCATGCTCGCCGCCGGCGGCTTCACGCTGATGGCGACGGTCTACGTCTTCAACCTCGACAAGTTCAAAGGCATCGCCCGCGCCGCGCTCGTCACCGCATTCCTCGGCTATCTGCTCGAGATCTGCGCGGTCCTGTTCGACCTCGGACGTCCGTATCGCATCTGGCATCCGCTGATCATGTGGAACCCGCGGTCGGTCATGTTCCTCGTCGGATGGTGTGTGATGCTCTACACCACCATCCTCGCGCTGGAGTTCGCGCCGGTCGTCTTCCAGTTCCTGCGGCTGGAGAAGCCGCTGCGCATCCTTCGCGTCATCACGACGCCGATCATCATCGTCGGTGTCGTCGTCAGCATCATTCATCAGTCGGCGCTCGGCAGCTTCTACCTGATCGTTCCCGGCAAGCTGCATCCGCTCTGGTACTCGCCGCTCCTGCCGCTCCTGTTCTTCGTCTCGTCGGTCGCGGTCGGTCTCGGAATGACGATCTTCGAGTCGACGATGTCGGCACGTCATTTCAACCACGCGCTCGAGAAGCCGGTGATCGTGGCCCTCGGCCGCGTGATGATGGTCGTCCTCATCGCGTACGGCATCCTCCGCTTCGAGGACCTCATCCAGCGCGGCTCGTTCAAGTACGCGCTCACGGGCGGTTATGAGGCGAACATGTTCTGGGTCGAAGTCGCGCTCGGCGTCCTCCTCCCCGTCCTGCTCCTCTCGTTCCGCGCCATTCGTGAAAATCCGATCCGCCTCTACATCGTCTCGATGTTCGTCGTCGGCGGCTTCATGGTGAACCGGCTCAACGTCGCGGTCACCGGCATGGAGCAGGCGGCGGGACACCGGTACGTGCCGAAGTGGACCGAGGTGTCGGTCACCCTGATGATGGTGACGATCGGCATCTTCCTGTTCACGATGGTGATGAAGTACTTGCCGATCTTCCACGCCGAAGCACCGGCGAAGGAGAAGGCGGCGACACTTCCTGCCGGCGTAGCACCGGTGCCGGCGAGGTGATGTCGATGCGACGCCTGGCGGCGACGCTCAGCGGGAAGCTGTTCGTCGCCGTCCTATCCGTCCTCATCGTGAGCCTCGGCGCGCTCGGCGTCGTCAACATCCGGCTGCAGCGGAAGCACCTCGAGACCGCGCGCCGGAACGCCGCCGAGCGCATGAGCGACGTGATCCGGCGCAGCACCACTTACACGATGCTCCGGAACGATCGCGCGGCGCTTGCCGAGATCGTGGCGATGATCGGCCGCGATCCGTCGATCGCTGGATTACGGATCGTCGATGCGAACGGGCGCGTCCGGCTCTCGACGCCGGTTCGCCAGGCAGGACGCGTCATGCGCGTCGTCACGCCGATCCGAAACTCGCCGAGCTGCTCGTCCGCGGCCTGTCACGCGCATCCGCCGAGCCAGCAGGTCCTCGGCGTCCTCGATCTCGACCTGTCGCTCGCGTCGACCGATGCGGAGATCCGCAGCGCGTCGCAGCAGTTCGTCGTCTCGAGCGCGGTCGCGATTCTTCTGACGCTGATCACGATCGGCGCGCTCGTCTGGAACCTGGTGCACCGACCGGTCGCCGCGCTCGCCGTCGCAACGCGCCGCGTCGGCGCCGGCGAGCTCGCAATCGTCGTCCCCGTCACGACGCGCGACGAGCTCGGGTCGCTCGCCCGCTCGTTCAACTGGATGACCGCGCAGCTGCGCGCCGCGCGCGAGGAGATCACCGCCGCGGCGCAGCTCCTCGAGCGGCGCGTCGAAGAGAAGACCGCCGAACTGCAACGTGCGCAGCAGCAGATGATTCAGGCCGAGAAGCTGACCTCCCTCGGCAAGCTCGCGGCGGTCGTCGCGCACGAGGTGAACAATCCGCTTTCGGGGATCCTCACCTACGCGCGGCTCATGCGGAAATGGGTCGATCGCGGCGATTCGCTCGAGTCGCACAGCGCCGACATGCACGACTCGCTCTGTGTCATCGAGTCGGAGAGCCGCCGCTGCGGCGAGATCGTCCACAACCTCCTGACGTTCGCGCGCGTCCAGCCGATGAACATGAGCGACTTCGACGTCAACAAGGTCGTGCAACAGACGCTGAAGATCGTGGACCACAAACTCGATCTCGCAAACATCGAGACGGTCGTCGACCTCGCGCCGGAGCTGCCGAAGATCCGCGGCGACGCCGGCCAGATGGAGCAGTTGCTGCTCGCGCTCGTCATGAACTCGATCGACGCCATGCCGCACGAAGGAACGCTGCAGATCGCCACGCGTCCCTCTGCCGGCGGAGACAACGTCGTGATCACCGTTGCCGACAACGGCACCGGCATCGCCCCCGACGTCCTCGCGCGCCTCTTCGACCCGTTCGTCACGACGAAGGAGGAAGGCAAAGGCGTCGGCCTCGGCCTCGCGATCAGCCGCAGCATCGTCGAGCGCCACAACGGCCGGATCTCGGTCGATTCGGAGCTCGGCCGCGGAACGAAGTTCACCATCGAGATCCCAACCCTGTGCACGGTGCAGAGTGCACTGTCCACCCAGAAAGCAGAGGTCCTCACATGAGCACCCAAAAAGGCCGCATTCTCATCGTCGATGACGAGCCGAGCGTCCGAGACTCGCTCAGCCGCTGGTTCCGCGACGACGGCTACGAAGTTGCGACGGCCGAGGGGTCGAATGACGCGCTCACGCGCCTCGCGGAGCGTCCGTGGGACCTCGCGCTGGTCGACATCCGTATGCGCGGCACGGACGGCGTCGAGCTGCAGCGCCGCATGGCGGAGATCGACAAGAACCTCATCGTCATCATGATGACGGGCTACGCCTCGGTCGATACGGCGGTCGCGGCGCTCAAGAACGGCGCGTACGACTACATCACCAAGCCGCTCGATCCCGACGACGTCGCCCACCTCGTCGAGAACGCCCTCTCGCACCGCCGCTCGAAGGAAGAGAACGCGCGGCTGAAGGAGGTCGTTGCCGAGAACGCCCGCAGCCACGCCGAGATCATCGGACAGAGCGCGGCGATGCAGAAAGTCTTTCACGCGATCGATACCGTCGCCGCGACCGACGCGACGGTGCTCATCACCGGCGAGAGCGGCACAGGCAAGGAACTGGTCGCGCGCGCTATCCACGCCGGCAGCCCGCGCCGCTACCACCCGCTCGTCGCGATTCACTGCGGCGCGCTGACCGAGACGCTCCTCGAGTCCGAGCTGTTCGGTCATGAGAAGGGGGCGTTCACCGGTGCGCAGTATCGAAAGAAAGGAAAGTTCGAACTGGCCGAGGGAGGGACGGCGTTCCTCGACGAGATCGGCGACATCAGCCTGAAGACGCAGACCGACCTGCTGCGGGTGCTGCAGGAGCACGAGATCACGCGCGTCGGCGGATACCAGCCGATCAACGTCGACTTCCGCTGCGTCGCCGCGACGAATCGCGACCTCGAGGAGCTCGTCGCCGAGGGGAAGTTCCGGCCGGACCTCTTCTACCGTCTGAACGTCTTCCGGATCGTCCTGCCGCCGCTCCGCACGCGGCGCGAGGACATCCCGCTGCTCTCCGACTTTTTCGTGAGGAAGTTCTCGTCCGCGATGAGCAAGAAGATCACACGCATCGCGCCGGCGGCGATGAATCGCCTGCAGCAGTACGACTGGCCCGGCAACGTGCGCGAACTCGAGAACGCGATCGAGCGCGCGATGGTGGTTGCGCACGGTCATGAACTGGCCGAGGAAGACTTCTCCCTCGCGCTGGCGCGCACCGGCGTCCCGACGACGAGCGGCCGCTCGCTCGAGGACGTCGAGAAGGCGCACATCCTCTCGGTTCTCGAGGAGTGCAACTTCAACCAGACGCGCGCTGCGGATGTGCTGCACATCGACCGGGTCACACTGCACAACAAGTTGAAGCGCTACGGCTGGACGCGGCACGGTGTCGAGGCGTCATGAACCGCATTCGCCTCGTGCCGGTCGGCGACCCTGAGCGCCGGCTGATCGAGGAGGTGCGGCGGGCGGTCAGCTCGACGATGGACGTCGACTGCCTGATCGACTCCCGCCGCGTCGACCCGCGCTTCGCGTTCCACGAGGCGCGCACGCAGTATCACTCGACCGAGCTCCTCGGCACGCTCACCGGCTCGCCGTCGGGCGAGCTTGCCCTCGGCATCGCCTCGGTCGACCTCTACATCCCGATCCTGACCTTCGTCTTCGGCGAGGCGGCGCTCGGCGGCGACGCCGCCATCGTCTCGTACCACCGCCTCCGCCAGGAGTTCTACGGCCTTCCCCCTGACTCCGATCTCCTCCGCGAACGCCTGATCAAGGAAGCCCTCCACGAGACCGGCCACACCCTCGGCCTCACCCACTGCGAGGACTACGAGTGCGTCATGGCTCCGTCGCACGCCATCGAATGGCTCGATCTGAAAGGCGCAGCGTTCTGCGACGCCTGCGCGAGCCTGACGCTCAGCGCGTGACCCTCATACCTTCGCCGCCGCCGTCTTCGTCATCGGGGCGGGGGTGTTCGCGACAGCGTCGAGCGTTTCGATGTTCTTGACGATGTCGCGGCTCTCGGCGGCGGCGATCACTGCGATTGCGTCGGCGATCAGCTTCGGCGGGTGGAGGATCAGCGTCCCCAGGGCGGCGACACGGTAGTCATGGAGCATGATCGTCTCCGGGTGGAGGATCGACGGCTCGATCGCGAGCTCCTTCGCGAACAGCCACGCGGAGTCGCGCGTGATCACCAGCCCGTCGGCGATGAGATCGAGCTCGTGCTGCATCAGGACCGAGTAGATGTCGGCGAGGACGGGCGAGAGTGAGTCGATCTCGGTGACGACGGTCGACACCTGGCTGGAGAGGACGGCGTTCACCGTGTTGAAGTCGTGGTGCAGCGAGTCGATCTGCTTCCCCGGAGCGACGGCTTCCGCCGCGATGCCGAGGTCGAGGTCGATGTGCGCGTTCACGCCGGCGATCATGTGTTGCACGATGATCGGCGCCCCGAGTTGCGCGCCGTCGAAGGCCACGCGCCAGCAGTGCGAGATCGAGGGGTACTGCGACGGGTAGAAGTAGGCGTTGAACGCGGCGAAGTAACGGCTCGCGAACGTGACGTCGAAGCGCTCCATCCGCGGCCCGTCCTGAAACAGATTGTTCGCGATCCCCTGCTTGATCGCGATCGTGATCCGTTTGTAGAGCGCCGCGAAGTACCCGAGGCGGCTCTCGGCGGTGATCGTCCAGTCGATGATCCCCTGGATCGCGGCGATCACCTCGTCGATCTTGGTGACGGTCGGAATGGGCGGCGGTAGTGACGGCATGCCGGACATTGTCGCCGAATTCACCGCTGCATTTCACTACAGCGGCCGATGCGAATCACATCGCTTTTTCGGGGCCGTTTTTCACGCCTTTCAATGAAATCAACGACTTAACGAGCGGCATTTGCCTTGCGCTATAGGGAGCCAGAACGGCGCAGTAAGGCCGCCACCAGGAGGCAAACAAAATGATCGCTCTTCTCGTCCTGCTCACCTTCGCAGTGGCCATCCTCATCGACCACCTCATCAACCGCGCTCCCATCCGGATCGCCGAATCAGAGACCAAAGCCGCGACTCCGAAGCCGCGGCTCGTTCCGTCGATCGTGGCCGGCTTCCGCGTCCCCGACAACCTGAAATACCACCCGGGTCACACCTGGGCCGTGGCGGAGACCCCGAACCTCGTGCGCGTCGGCATCGACGATCTCGCCGCGAAGCTGACTGCAAACACCGACACCGTGAAGCTCCCGCAGCGCGGACAGTGGATCCGGCAGGGACAAAAGATCTTCACAATGTTCCGCAACGGCAAAGAAGTCGGCCTCGTCTCCCCGATCGAAGGCACCGTGGTGGACGTGAACGATCAGGTCACCCGCAAACCGGCGCTCGCGAATGAAGACCCATACGGCGAAGGATGGCTGATCCGCGTCAACTCCCCCGACGCCAACACGAACTTCCGCAACCTTCTCGGCGGCACCATCGCCCGCCGCTGGATGGATGAAGCGGCCGCCCGCCTCCGTACCCTCACCGCCGCCCCCGCCGCCGCCTTCGCGCAGGACGGCGGCGTCGTCCTCGACAACGTCCTCGATCACCTGCCCGCCGACGAGATCGAGAAGATCGAGGGAGAGCTCTTCCTTACGGCGTAAGCAACAACGACTGACAAAACACGAGCCGCCGTCGCAAGACGGCGGCTCTTTCGTCTTTGGAGCGGTGACCTACGACATCGGCTTTCCCGTATGGCAATCCGCGCAGGTCATGCCGCGGAGGTCGCCGATGTCGACGGGGTGCTGGAACTCGTTCTTTGGCTCGCTGAACATGACCGAGCCGCCGGCCTGTTCGCTGAGGACGTCGTGGCAGGCGTGGCAATCCTTGGTGATCGAATGGCCGCCCTTCGACAGGTGCTGATCATCGTGGCAGCGGAAGCAGCCGGTGAAGTAGAAGTGGCCGATGTTGTCGGGGTGTGTACGCCAGTCGACGTTCATCTCCGGGAAACGGGTCTTCGTGAAGATGTCCTGCGTCGTGGCGACCGCCTGCTCGACAGCCGCATGGCGCCCGCTCCAAACGGCGGGATAACTCTTCTGGTAGTACGCCCGCATCGTCGACGCGATTGCCGCCACCGCCTGCTCCGTCGTCTTGTAGTCGGCGGACAGCGCCTGAACGGCCTGCTGCTTGATGTACGGGAGCGTGCGATCGATGCGGCCGGCGAGGAGCGCGCGGTCGATGGATCGGTCGGGCGGGACATAGATGTGCGTCGGACGGTTGTGGCAGTCGATGCAGTCCATCGTCCGCACTTCCATCGTCTTGAGCTGTTCCGGCTTGAACTTCGAGTCCTTCGCCCAGAACTCCTCGACCGCGCCGGTCTTGCGATTGCGCATGCGAACGTACTCGATCTTCTGGCGCTGCGCGTCGCTCGCGACGTAGCTGATCTCGTTCGCATTGAACATGTGCCAGTGGATGCCGGCGACCAGGCCGGTCTTGGGACTGCCGCCGCCGGTCTTGATCAGCATGCGCGTCTCGCGCGCCGTATTCGCCTCGTCGTACTGGAAGTGCGTGAAGACCTTCAGCTGCGCGCCGAAGAACTTCTCCGGCCAGTGGCATTGCTCGCAGGTCTCGCGCGCGGGACGGAGGTTCTTCACCGGCGACGGGATCGGGCGCGGGTACTTGTTCAACGCGGCGGCGTACACCTGATACGCGCCGGAGAGCTTGGAGCGAACGTACCACCCGGCGCCGGCGCCGACGTGGCAGCCGACGCAGCCGACGCGCGCGTGGGGCGACTGCTGATACGCCGTGTACTCGGGATGCATGACGGTGTGGCAGAGCGTTCCGCAGAACTGATCGGAGTCGGTGTAGTGGTACGCGCGGTAGCTGCCGAGGAGCGAGACGGCGACGAAGAGGATCGCGCCGGCAATGGAGACGATCGCGAGCCGGCGCGTGTGTGCGTTGTTCAGATCGATATCGGGATAGAGCGGAATGTCACCGGGGGCGGCGTGGCGCCGGCGGCGGCGTTCCCACAGCAGGCCGATGGAGAAGAGGATGATCGCGCCGACCAGCAGGGCCGGGGCGACCATGTACGCCAGGACGCCGATGTACGGGTTCTCGCGGGCGGCGGTCGCATCGATGTAGACCAGGAAGAGGATGTTGCAGACCGCGATGATCGCGAGAACGATCGCGATCTCGCTGATCAGATTTGCTGCCAGCGGCCGCCGCTTCACAGGGACTTCGTCTGCCATCTCGTTTCGCTCCTTTGACTACCGAGTGAGGAAGAACCGCGCGATGAACGTCCAGTAGATGGAAATGATGAGAATGATCCCGATTCCGTAGCTCGTGAATCCGAACCACCGCGCGAAGGTCATCTCTCCTTCGGTCGGCGGATCGGCGAGCACTTCACCCAGTCTGTCTTCGGCGACCAGACGATCGTATTCCGATTTGCGCTCGTCCATGAACTTCTCGAGCGGCAGACGGCCCGTGAACATCACCGGATCGAGCGGGAAGTTCTCCGGCCGCAGGTGATTGTGGAAGAAGTGGAAGGTGAAGATGAAACCGATGGCGAGCAGCGCCTCGTCGCCGTGCACGAGCATCGCGACGTTGAGCGCCCACCCCGGCAGGAAGTGCGTGACGGTCTGCGGGATCCAGAGCATCAGCCCCGAGAGACCGATCACCGGCACGCCCCAGAACACGGCGAAATAGTCGAACTTCTCCCAATACGCGAAGCGATCGAGCTTCGGCTGCGGCCCGAGGTAGAAGAACCAGCGGAACATCGCGATGAGGTCCTGCAGGTCGCGGACGCGCGGCACCATCGACTCGGGGCCCCAGAAGATCTGCTTCTCGCCGCGGATGATGCCTCGATGGATGATGTACCCGAGGTGGAAGAAGGCGTAGCCGAACGTCACGACCGCGAAAATGCGGTGGATGAAGGTCGTCACGCCGACGCCGCCGAAGAGACCCGCCAGCGTCGTCCCCCACGGATAGTGGGAGTACAGCAGCGGGAGACCGGTCGCGGCAAGGATGAGGAAGCTCGTCACGATCGCGATGTGCGTCCGGCGTGCGGCGGTATTGAAGCGCCACACCCAGCGCGTTGCGTGATCGAAGCGGTGATGATCCGGCAGCTCGCCGCGGACCTTCGCGACGATGGAGCGCTGCAGCCAGAGGAGCGTGTGGATTCCGAAGAATCCGAACGTCATCAGGAGCAGCCACTTCATGCCCCAGTTGTAGACGTAGTAGAGCTGCGGCGACTTCGCCTTGTTGTGCGGATCGGCGTGCGGCTGATACGAGGCATAGCGCGCCGTCGCGTTCGGATGGCACTTCGCGCAGGTCTTGACCACGTTCGCCGGTGCGACGGTCGAACGCGGATCGCTCTTCGGCAGATTCAGGTGCGCCGTGTGGCAGTCGGAGCACTTGGCGGCCGGCGCGTAGCCGAGGGCCGTCGCCTGGCCGTGGAAGCTGTCGCGATACGTCGGCGCCTCTTTGATGTGGCAGTTCGAGCAGCCGGTGGCGATCCCCTGGCGGAACGCGTCGGTTTCTACCGAACGGATCGCATGCGCCGTGTGGCAGGTGATGCAGACAGGTCCCTTGAGATTGTTCTTGGCCCAGAGCTGGCCGTGCGTGCTCTGTTCGAACTGGCGGAAGATCCCCTCGTGGCACTTCGCGCACGTCTTCGGCACGTTCTGGTGCGAGATCGTCGACGCCGGATCAGTGTGCGGCAGGATCGCGTGCGCGCCGTGGCAGTCGGAGCAGATCGCGGAGACGACCAGCCCCTTCTCCATTGTTCCCTTGCCGTGGACGCTCGAGAAATAGCGCTCGATCACCTGCTTCGACGGGAGCGGATGGGCGTTCGTCGCCTTCGCGCTCTCGTGGCAGCCGGCGCAGGTGCGCGGGATGTTGAAGCGATTGGTGCGTGACGCCGGATCGCTCTTCGGAAGAATGTCGTGCTTGCCGTGGCAATCGACGCATGTCGCGGCGACCGTGTCGCCCTTGGCGCGCGCCTTTGCGTGAGCGCTCTTCGCGTACTCGGCAACCTGGTCGGCGTGACACGCCGCGCAGTTGACGGGTTTTGGCAACGGCTCGTGCGGATACGCCTTGACGTCGACGTGGCAATCCGTGCAGCCGATCGCCTGACCGTGAATCGAGGCCTCGAACTTTTTCTGGTCGACTCTCTTCTCCGCCGCCGGGTCGTTGTGGCAACCGAGGCAGTCGGCGGTCGTCAGACTCTGCGCGGAAGCAGCGCCGGCGATCGCGAAAAGTACGAACACACTTGGGGCGAACCGGACGAAGATCCGCATGGAGATCCTTTCGGGAGGTCACTAGTGACTCGTGACGAGTCACTAGTGACCACGGGCTGCTATTTCTTGACGGACTTGAGGTACTTCGCGACTTCGGTGATCTCGGCGGCCGACAGCTTGTCCTTGTAGGCAGGCATCTTCATCGGCTTGGCGTCCTTGCCGTCCGTGATGATTTTGGCCACATCGGCCTCGGACAGGGTCTTGACGTTGTCGAGCTTCTTGGCCGCGTCGGCGCCGTGGCAGGCGGCGCATTTCGCCTTGTACGTGGCGGCGCCGTCAGCATAGGCGGCCATCGGAAGGATGGCGACCGCCGCGATGAGGGTGAGGGTGACGATCAGGTTTTTCCGCATTTGAGTTCTCTCCTTCGGTTGCTCTCGCGTAGTGCTGGTGATCACATCGTGATCGGCAATCCGCATTGTGAGGTCGCCTGGACGGACGGAACGTATGGCCCTGTACTGATGTCGTGTGATGATCGTCACGTGCATGCAGTGAAGCCACGGAGCGGAACGCGTCCGCTCAAGACGCTGGAACGCGTCCTGTCGAAGGCGGGGGCCGGATCGCGGACGGACGCGCGGCGTTGGATTGCCGCGGGGCGGGTGGCGGTGAACGGGACGGTCGTCAGGAACCCCGACGCGTGGATCGATCTCGAACGCGACCGCGTCACCTTCGACGGCAAGAAGCTCGCGAAAGAAGCGCGCGCGTACCTGCTGCTGTACAAGCCGAAGGGCTACCTGACGACGCTTCGCGATCCGGAGGGGCGGCCGACCGTCTACGACCTCCTCCCCGACCGCGACCGCTATCTCTTCCCCGTCGGCCGCCTCGATCTCGACACCAGCGGGCTGCTCATCCTGACGAACGACACGCAGTTCGCCGAGCGGCTGACGAATCCCGACTCCCACATCGCGAAGACGTATCTCGTCAAGGCGTCGATCCACCTGAGCGACGACGACCTCGAGCGGCTGCGGAAGGGCATCGAGTTGAGCGACGGCCCGACGCGTCCCGCACGCGATGTGCACCGCATCCGCGAGGCGGGAGGAAAGACGGTGTTCGAGATCACGATCACCGAGGGGCGCAACCGGCAAGTCCGCCGGATGGTCGAGGCCCTCGGCGGCAAGGTTCTGAAACTCGTTCGAACCGCAATCGGTCCGATCGAGATCGGCGATCTGGAAATCGGAAAGACGCGCGCGCTCACCGATGCCGAGGTGCGGACGCTGAGCGGGAGGAAGAAATGAAGAAGTTGTTGATCGTCACGCTGCTGCTCTTCGGCTGCGGCGGTGAAAAGCACACAACCGCCACGACCGCGCCGGCGAGGGCGCCGGCGCCACACAGAAGCTGTCCAAACGCAGCGGACGCGCAGGCGATCATCGAGAAATCGTCCGACTTCGGCGAGCTCGATTTCACGCAGACCGCGGTGACGATCCCGGTCAAGAAGTCGGCGATGAATGCGCCGCAGCTCGACAGCGCGAAGCAGCTCGCTTCCGGCGGCTGGCTGAAGTTCGACGGCAACGACGTCGCGCTCACGAAGGGAAAAGACGACCCGCGCTTCAACGTGCGCGGCAACGGCTTCATCGACGTCGTGCCGGTCGCGAAGAAGAAGATGGGGACGGCGTCGAACGTCCGTCAGTCAGCGGAGGGCTGCGACGCCGACATCACGTGGGAATGGGTCCCGACCGAGGTGGGCGGCGCGTTCAAGCATGGAACCGTGGCCGACATGTTCGGAAAGCAGCACAACTCCGTCGCCACGCTGATGTGGGACGGCAACAACTGGACGATGTTGCGGATCAAGTGAGCCGCGTCAGCGCCAGCATCGTGACGTCGTCGCCCGCGGGGAGCTCGCCGATGTGGGCGCGGACGTGGTCGTCGATGGTGTCGAGGAGCTCCGGCGCATTGGTGTGTTTGGTCGCGAGCAGGTCGCAGACCGACTGCAAGCCGAGCTCGCGCTCCTGGTCATCCTCGGCCTCGGTGACGCCGTCCGTGAAGAGCACGAGCGAGTCTCCGCGATCGAGTTGCACCGTCTGCGTGCGGTAGGTGGCCGCGGTGAAGAGACCGACCACCATGTCGGTCGAAGACAGCGCCGTCACGCCATCCTTTTTCAAGAGGAGCGGCGGCACGTGCCCCGCGTTCGTGTACTCGATCAGACCCGTCTTCGGCTGCAGCACTCCAAGGCAGACGGTCGCGAATTTCGACGGCGCCGTCTTCGGCGCGAGCATTTGATTGAGATCGCGCATGAGCTCCGCGGGCGTCGGATCGGTGCGCGTGAAGATGTTGAACGCCGTCGCCAGCGCCGACATCACGAGCGCCGCCGTGATGCCCTTGCCGCTGACGTCCGCGATGACGAAGTAGATCCGGCCATCGGGACGCACCATTACGTCGTAATAGTCGCCGCTCACCGTCTTGCACGGCTTGTTCACGCCGGCGAAGACGTAGCCGTCGACCTCCGGCAGCGTCGTCGGAAGCAGACGGCTTTGGATGCGATAGGCCGTCCGCAGCTCCTCGTCCATCTTCGCCTTCGCGATCGCCTCCTCGCGAAGGCGCGTCGTCTCGAGCTTGACCGCCGCAAAACGCGCGATCTGCGCCACGAGGCGTACATCTTCGTGCGTGACCGCGCCGCGGTTCGCCTGGAAGTCGAGATAAAGCACACCGAGGACCGCGTCGCCGACGAGCAGCGGCGCGCAGACCGCGGAGCGGATCTGCTGCATCACGATCGACTGCGCCTTCGCGAGCCGATCGTCGAGCGCGCTATCGACGAACGCGATCACGTTCCGCTCTTCGACCACCTCGGCGAGGAGCGTCCGGCTGATGGTCAGGTCGTTCGAGTCGTCGGTGTTCTTGCGGCGGAGCCGGAGCGCCGAGAATGACTTGCCGTCCGTCGACAGGAGCGCGACGGCGCACCGCGACGGCTCCATCGTCTCCATCACCTTGTCGAGGATGAAGTCGAACAGCTCGTTCATCGGACGGTCTTCGATGAACTGCACGGCGAGCGAGGCGAGAACGCTCGTCCGCTCGCGATCGCTCAGCGCTTCGCGGATCGGAATCGCGAGGTTCTTCGCGTGCGACGAGCTGTCGATCGCGATGAGCTGCGACGGCGTGTCCTCGGCCTGGAAGACGACCTCACTGTCGCCGAGGCCGATGCGATCACCGCGGCGGAGCGGAGTCGGCGCGGCGAGGCGCGCACCGTTCAGCAGCGTTCCGTTGACACTCCCGCAGTCGCGGACGACCCACTCGCCGCCGCTGAACACGACCTCGGCGTGGTGTCGCGAGAGAAAGCGGTCACGGATCGGGATCGAGCAGTCGGAGGCGCGACCGAGCGTGATGGTCTGCTGCGTGAACGTGACATGCAGCGGAGCGACATTCGGCTGATACACCGTAAATTGGACGTTTTCAGGCATGACCGGGAGCGTTCGATTATAGGCTGTCGTCCGGAGACGATGAGGAAGCTCATCTATTACTGGCTACCGGTGGTGGTCTGGGCGGCGATCATCATTCGGGCCACCGGCCAAACGTTTGATGCCCCGCATACTTCCGGCTGGCTCGCGACTCTCCTCGGAGACGCCGTCACCCCACGGACGCTGGACATTCTCAACACGGTGCTCCGCAAGATCGGACATCTGACCGCTTACGGCATCATGGCCGGCGTCTCTTTTCGCGCCGTTCGCGAAGGCCGGAGCGGATTCACTCTCCGGTGGGCGCTGATCGCGCTTGCGATCACCGTATGCGTCGCGAGCACCGACGAGTTCCTGCAGTCGTTTACGCCGACAAGAGGATCCTCGGTGTGGGACGTGCTGCTGGATACCGTCGGAGGAACGATCGCGATGGTCGGAATGTGGAGACATGATCGATGATTCTGCAAGCCATGAGGAAGCTGCTGCCCGTCACGCTCGCTCTCGCGTTCATCGCCCTCCCAGCTGCTGCCGACGATGCTCCTCTCGTCCGCGCCTACGTCTACCTCTCGCCCACCTACACGATCGACAAGAAGTACCGATCGATGGAGGGTCCGGGGAGCACGGAGTCGATCTACATCGACGCGCAGCAGGATCCGCCGGAGCTGCTCTGGATCGTCGGCGTGAAGACGGAGATGGTGGGCGAAGACGGACAGACGCCGCAGCTTCCGGAGCTGATGTGCCACGTCAACGTCGACCTCGACTCGGCGAAGCACAGCGCGATGCTCAACCTCAAACGCTACACGCAGACGCGCCTCGTCACCCTCTCACAAGGAATGCTGAACGCGCAGTTCCCCGACGGCTTCGCGTATCCGCTCGCGTCGAACGAACCGCTCAACCTCTTCACCCAGGTCCTCAACCACAACATCGAGCACCCGAACAACATGAAGGTGCGGCACCGCGTCACTATCTCGTACATCCGTGACAAGGACCTCAAGACGCCGCTCAAACCGCTCTTCAACGTCGGCGCCTCGGGAACAGTGATCCTCGACAACAACCCGCACATGGCGATGCCGAACATGGCGATGGCCGAGGTAACGGGAAACGACGGCAAACCGGTCGATCACTCGACCAGCTGCCTGACGCTGCCGCGCGCGCCGAACGCCGTCGGCAACGGCTCCGACTACACCGACCCGCAGGGGCACAAAGTCACCGGCCACTGGGTCGTTCCGCCGGGACATCAGGTCAATCACAGCGACATCACGTGGTTCATGGCGCTGCCGATGAACTCCTCGCTGCACTGGGCCGCCGCGCACCTCCACCCGTTCGCGCAGTCGCTCGCAATCCGCGACACGACCACCGGGCAGACGATCTTCGAGGTGAAGGCGACCGGCCCGAAGGACAAGGTCGGGCTCGATAAGGTCGAGACGTTCGCCAGCGAGAAGGGCGTCCCGATGTACAAGGACCACAAGTACGAACTGATCAGCGTCTACGACAATCCGACGCAGCAGAACGCCGACTCGATGGCCTCGGCGTTCCTGGCGCTGGAAGACGCCGAGTTCGTCAAGCCCGACGAGGTAACGCTGACGCGGCGCGCGGAGAACTACCTCGACGCGAGCCGCGACACGATCGTCGTCGTCCGGACGAACGCAGGCGACTTCGAGCTGCAGCTCCTGCACGACGCCGCACCGAACGCCGTCCGCAACTTCGTCCACCTCGCACGCGTCGGCGCGTTCGACCACGCGCACATCACGCACCTCCAGCCGTTCGTCCGCGCCGAAGTTCAGACCGGGCCGCTCACCGATGTGCAGAAGGCAGCCGCGATCCCGTACATCCCGGAACACAAGCAGAAGGTCGTCGCCGCGATGCTGACGGTCTGCAGCGAGAACACGCTCACGTTCAACATCGCCCTCGGCCCCTCCAGCGAACAGGACGAGCACTGCACCCCCTTCGCCTCGGTCACGACCGGCGCCGACGTCATCCGCATCATCGGAAAAGTCCCGACCGACGACCACGGAACCCCGCGCGCCAACGTCGAGATCACCAAGATCGAGGTCTACGAGAACTCCAGAAACTACGAAGCCCGCTTCGCCCCACCCAAAGAGCCGCCCGTGGGGAACTAGGTTTCGCAAACTTGCAAGGCCCAGCGTGTATGTTGAGCTGAGCAGGCCACGCTTCAGTCTACCTGGCGAAAAGGTCCAATCGTTTGGCGCCAGAGATCTGAACGATGTCGTTGATCGGCACGACGACGATTGTTCGGTGGTCTGGCGCGTCTACACAGTACGCTCGCTCCTGTCCGATTAATAACGCCGGCAAGCGGCGCATCGCGGCTCTCTGCTGAAAAACAGCATTGGGTAGCCAGCGATCTGCGTGCGCTCGGACGAATGAGCCGTACGCAGCACCCGCCAGATACACGGAAGCGCTCAAAGAGACGAGTGCGACTGTTGCAGCGAAGAAGCGGTCAATTGATAAACGATCTATTGCTCCCTTTTTGCCTCGCGCCAGATTCGCGCAAGCAATACCAAGCGCCACCGCAAACATTGCTGCGAAGAGGTAAAGCAAGGAGCTTGTTGCTGACGAAAAGCGTGTGCTCACGGGCGCCGCAATGCCAAGAGCTGCAGCCGCAAACCCGAGGGCCAGGGTGAGATTATCGGGATATTTCGCGGCGAACGGCCAGCTCTCGAAATCCCGCACAAAAGCGACGAACACGCCACCGACGATAATGATAACGGCGCCAGTAGGAAGCAGGGCATCCACGAGTGAGACCTGCGAGACCAGCCAACCCGCCCTGAACTGCAACAGGAAGGCAAATTTAAAAAGATAGCTGACTGCAGTAACTACCGAAACAACGGCGCCGAAGACACCCAGGATGCCGAAAATGGCGCGGCTCAAGTTGTCTACGGAGAGTGAAGGTTCGTCAGACATGCACTTGCGCTATGGGAAGCTGTGAGGATTGTATATGAATCGAGTTTGTCGCCTGGAAGTGCTAGATGCACAAACCATCCAAAGCCCCAGGTGACACTGCCCCCATCTGATTGTGCAGCTACTCCTTGTCACGCAACGGCCGGGCCGCCGACATCGAGGTCATGAAGGTCGACGTCTACGAGAACTCGAGCAGGTACGAAGCGCGCTTCGCCCCGCCGAGAGAACCACCCGTCAGGAACTGTTCTCGCCGCGGCGAGGGACCGCTACGCGGCTACGTGCACCTTCTCGTAGAGGAACTCCGGAGCGAAGTCGGCCCGGTTCGGCCATTCAATCGTCCCGGTGTCCGGATTCACCGAAACGCGGCTGAAGTAAGTCTGATCCTTCAGAGGCTCGAAGATGGGCCCATGGAGCTCGTCGGAAAGATCAACTTCGCCCTGCGTTCCATCTTCGAACCGAATCCAAACCGTATAGCCACCGACGTAACGCGCTTCGACGACGTCTTGCATATCTACTCCAGGGGCGGAATCGGGTTGAGGTCTTTCAGAGCCTTAGCTAACTTCCAGTTCTCCGCCAGTTCGTTGCGATGCAGGTTCCACCACTCCAGCACGAGCGCCTTCGCGCGCGGTGAGAGCTTTCCATCAATGTACCCGTCAGATATCCGTACGATCGCTTTCTGACTTCCATATCGAGCGTGGAAGTGGGCTGGTTCGTGCTCTCGGTGATACATGGCAATGACGATACCAAAGAAGCGGCTGATCTCAGGCACGACATCACCCGTTCATCTTGCGCACGATCGTCGTGACGAGGCGGCGCGGCGAGACGCGGATCGATTGGGTGAGGAGTTTGTTCTTGGCGCCGGGGATGACGATGCGTTTGCCGCTCTTCATCGCGTCGTACCCGGCACGGGCGACGCTCTTCGCGTCCGCGGGACGCATCATCTTGAAGAGCGTTGCCGACTCCATGTTCGCGGCGGAGGCGAAGCCGGTCTCGGTGGGGCCGGGGCAGAGCGCGGTCACGGTCACGCCGCTGTTCCGCAGCTCGTCTGCGATCGCCTCGGAGAATGACAGGACGTACGCCTTCGTCGCGTAGTAGACCGCCATGAGCGGGCCGGGCTGGAACGAGGCGGTCGATGCGACGTTGAGGATCGCGCCGCGGCGCCGGGCGATCATCGCCGGCAGCACGAGCTTCGTCAGGTGCGTGAGCGCGGTGACGTTCACCTGGATCATCTCCAGTTCCGCGTTCAGGTCGGTCTTCGCGAACTCTCCGCCGAGGCCGAAGCCGGCGTTGTTCACGAGCGCGTCGATTTCGATGTCATGCAGCGCGGAAATGATCGTCGCCGGCGCATCCGGCTTCGCGAGATCCGCGGCGACGACGCGCGCTTGGATGCCGTGCGCGCTCTGCAACTCTGTCGCGAGTTCCTGAAGCTTCCCCTCACTTCGCGCGACGAGCGCGACGTCCCATTTGTCGGCGGCGAAGAGACGTGCGAGCTCGAGCCCGATTCCGCTCGAAGCACCGGTGATGAGGGCTGTGCGTTGCATGCGAAGATCATGGCATGAAGCGGCTGGCGTTCCTTCTTTTCTGCGTTGCCACCATCCCTGCATTCGCGGCGATTCGCGAGATTCATGACATCGCGTACGGCCCCGATGCACGGCAGCGCTTAGACGTCTACGCGCCGCCGGACGCGCACGACGCGCCGGTGATCTTCATGGTGCACGGCGGCGGGTGGCGGATCGGCGACAAGTCGATGCGGCGGATGTTCGAGAACAAGGTCCGCTACTGGGTGCCGAAGGGGTACGTCTTCATCGCGATCAACTACCGGATGCTCCCGGCCGCCGATCCGCTCGAGCAGGCGCGCGACGTGGCGCGCGCGCTGGCCACGGCCGAGGAGAAGGCGAAGGAGTGGGGCGGCGACAGGCGCAAGTTCATCCTGATGGGGCACTCGGCCGGCGCGCATCTCGTCGCGCTGCTCGCGGCGTCATCGCAATTCGGGACGGAGCTGCGCGGCGCGACCTGGCGCGGCGTCGTGGTCCTCGACAGCGCTGCCCTCGACGTTCCGCGGCTCATGCGCAAACCGCACTTCCGCCTCTACGACGACGCGTTCGGAACGAGCGTGTCGTTCTGGCGCCAGACGTCGCCCTACGACCAGCTGCACGCCCGGACCGAGCCGATCCTCTCGGTCTGCTCGACGCGGCGCCTCGACTCGTGTCCGCAGGCGTTCGACTTCGTCGCGAAGGCGAAGTCGTTCGGCGCGCGCGCGAGCGTGCTACAGGAGAACCTCTCGCACGAACAGATCAACGAGACGCTGGGGGAAGCGTCGGCATATACAGAGGCGGTGGACCGGTTCGTTCGCGCCACGTTGCCGCCGCCGGCCAGATGACCCTCACGACGCCGCTTCCCCCTCCGGCGGCGCCTCGCCGGCGCGCTTGCGCCTCTTCTTCTGACGCTCGAGCTTTCGGAGACGCTGCATCTCTTCGTAAATCGAGATCAGTTGCTCGTTTTCCGGCGAGCGGACGAGGTGCTTCGTCACGGCGAAGACGTGATCGGCGATCATCTCGAGCTTGTGACGGCGCTTCAGGTTCGCGCTGCTGACGCCGTTGAAGAGCTCGCGCAGATCGCCCTCGACCGCCGCTCAGCGGGTGGTGAGGACCATGAGATCCTTGACGTCATCGAATTTCATTCCGATGGCGCCGGCGACATTGTCGGACATCCCGATCGCACTCATCGCGGCGGCGATCGTCTCGGGTGAGTGGCGGGTTCGATCGCGAAGATCGCGGCGCTGCTGCGCTGTCATCGGCGCGACATCGTCTTCGATCGTGGAACGAACGGCGCGCAACTGCTGGCTCACCTCTTCCGGCGTTGATTTCTGCTTCGACATCACCTGTCCTCCCCGAGAGATAAAGTGTACGCCAGGAGCGATCAATTTTTAGCTCCGCGCGTGCAAATAATCGGTCCTGCCGGGTAACTGTTCGCTCTGAGCGGACTATTGGCAGCATGCTACGATCTATTTAACTTTAAGAGAGCGTATCCATTCGCTTAACGCGATGAATTGTTCGCTCTTTGCGAGCTATTGCGCGCTCATAACGATCAATTACTCGTAATGAGCGGGTGATTGTTCTCTCCATGCGAGAAATTGTCCGCTCGCTGCGAACACCTGCGGCGCCGGCTGTCTCATGCGTTACCCTCCCGCACCATGAAAGTGCAAGCCACCCCACGCGCGGTGCTCGGCATCGCGCTCGCGCTCCTCCTCCCCCTCTCCGCGCTCGCGAAACAGCCGCTCACGCACGAGACGATGTGGCTGATGAAGCGCGTCGGTGCGCCGGTGGTGTCACCGGATGGGAAGTGGGCGGTCTTCTCCGTCGTGGAGCCGTCGTACGACGACAAAGAGCAGAGCACCGATCTGTGGCTGGTGCCGGCCGACGGCAGCGCGGCGCCGCACCGGATCACGTTCAGCAAGGCGGCGGAGAGCGAGGTGACGTGGTCGCCAGACTCGCACCGGCTCGCCTTCTCCGCGAAGCGCGACGGCGACGAGCAAAATCAGATCTACGTTCTCGATCTGGCGGGCGGAGAGGCGCAGCGGGTGACGAACCTCTCAAATGGCGCGCACTCGCCGCAGTTCTCGCCGGACGGCAAGGCGATGCTCGTCACGACGATGGTCTACCCCGGCGCGGCCGACGACGACGCGAACAAGAAGGCGGCGAAGGAGCACAAGGACCGCAAGTACCACGTCCGTGTCTATGACTCGTTCCCGGTCCGGCAGTGGGACCGCTGGCTCGACGACCAGCAGGTGCACCTCGCCGTGCAGCCGCTCGACGGAACGTCACGCGCGAAAGACATCCTCGCCGGAACGAAGCTCATCGCGGAGCCGGGTTTCTCCGGCCGCCCGGGCGAAGGATCGCGCGACGAGATCGACGCCGTCTGGTCGCCGGACGGGCAGTCGATCGTCTTCGCGGTCACCACCAAAAAGAACACGGCGGCGTACGCCGAGGTGCCGGTCGACCTGTATCGGGTGGCGGCGAGCGGCGGCGAGCCGCAGCTCATCGCGCACGAGGAGGGCGGCTACGGACGGCCGCGGTTCTCGCCGGACGGCAAGACGCTGTACGCCACGTTCAACGCGAACAACGGGAAGGTCTACAACCTCGAGCGGATCGTCGCGTTCGACTACCCGTCGATGTCGAATCGGCGTGTCATCACCGCGAACAGCGACCGCTCGGTCGGCGGCTACACGATCTCGCCGGACGGCAAGACGATCCTCTTCACCGCCGAAGACGCCGGGCTCGTGAAGCTGTTCAGCGTCGGCGCGAACGGCACGACGGCGCAGGCGCTCCCGCAGGAACGCGGCGTCTACTCGGACGTTCAGTTCGCGAAAAACGCTCCTGTGCTGATCGGACGCTGGGCATCCTCCACGAATCCGGCAGAAGTGGTACGAATCGACCTCACCGCCAAGGCACACAAGAACCTCACCTCGTTCGACGTCGCGAAGGCGGCGGAGATCGACTGGCAGCCGCCGCAGCATTTCTGGTTCACCTCATCGCGCGGCGCCAAGATCCACAACTTCATCGTTCTCCCGCCGAACTTCGACGCCACGAAGAAGTACCCGCTGCTCGTCCTGATACACGGCGGCGCGGCGAACATGTGGCAGGACGCGATCTCGCTCCGCTGGAACTACCACCTCCTCGCAAAGCCGGGCTACGTCCTGCTGATGACGAACTACACCGGCTCGACCGGCTTCGGCGAGAAGTTCGCGCAGGACATTCAGGGCGACCCGCTCCGCGGCCCCGCGAATGACATCAATGAAGCGGCGGACGAGGCGATCAAACGCTTCCCGTTCATCGACGGCACACGCCAGGCGGCGGCGGGGGCGAGTTACGGCGGCCACCTCGCGCACTGGATGGAGGCGTCCACGACGCGCTACAAATGCCTCATCGGCCACGCCGGCGAGGCGAGTCTCGAGAGCCAGTGGGGCACCTCGGACGGCATCTATCACCGCGAGCTGGCGAACCTCAGCCCGCCGTGGGGCGACAGCAAGGTGTGGCGCGATCAGAGTCCGATCACCTACGCCGGCAACTACAAAACGCCGGAAATGCTGAGCGTCGGCGAGCACGACTTCCGCGTCCCGATGAACGAGACGCTGATGCAGTGGTCGGCGCTGCAGCGGATGAGAGTGCCGTCGCGCCTGCTCGTCTGGCCGGACGAGAACCACTGGATCCTCAGCGCGGAAGACAGCCGCTACTTTTACAAAGAGGTAGCAGACTGGCTCGCAAAGTGGATGTAACCGAGGTGCATAGCGGCAGAGGTGCATAGCGGCATAGTCAAGAAACTGTGTCGCTGTGCCGCTATGCCGCTATGCCGCTCCCACAGCGGCGCTATCATCTCGCGCTATGAAAAGATCTGCTCTGCTGTTGATGACGGCTCTCACCCTCGCGCCGCTCGCGCGCGCGAAGGAAGTGTTGCCGTTCATCGACGACGACTATTCGAAGGCGGTGGCTCACGCGAAGGCGAAGAACGTTCCGATCTTCGTCGAGGCGTGGGCCCCGTGGTGACACACGTGCCGCTCGATGCGCGCTTACGTCTTCACCGACAAAGCGCTCGAGCGGTACGCCGGACAGTTTGTCTGGCTCGCGATCGACACTGAGAAAGCCTCGAACTCCGCCTTCCTCGCGAAGTATCCGATCCACGTCTGGCCGACGCTGCTGGTCGTGAATCCGAAGAACGGGGCGGTGGTCCTCCGTTACGCCGGCGGCGCCACGGTCCCGCAGCTCTCGAAACTGCTCGACGAGAGCGAGAAGACGTACCGGGAGAAGACGCTCTCGTCCGCCGACTCGCTCCTCGCCTCGGCCGACAAGCTGTCGAACGAGGAGAAGTACGCCGAGGCGGCGAAGATGTACGAGCAGGCGATCGGGAAGGCTCCGAAGAAGTGGGTGCACTTCGGCCGCGCCTCGGAACTGGCCATCTTCTCGTTGATGATGGCGCGCGAGAACGACCATTGCGCGGCACTCGCGTTCGATATCTACCCGCGACTGCGCGGCACCGTATCGGGAGCGAACGTCGTCAGCGGCGGCCTCTCGTGCGCGACCGACATGAAGGAAGACGCGCCGAAGCGCGCCGAGTATCTCGCGGCGCTCGAGAAAGGGACGGCCGAGGCGCTCGCCGACAACTCGATTCCGCTCTCGGGCGACGATCGCTCCGGCTTGTACGACTCGCTCGTGTCCGCACGCGAAACGGCGAAGGACGAAGCCGGCGCCGCGAAGCTGCGCGGTGAGTGGATCGCCTATCTCGAGGGGGAAGCGGCGAAGGCGAAAACGGCCGAACAGCGCGCCGTCTACGATCCGCACCGGCTCTCGCTCTACATCATGCTGAAGACGCCGGAGAAGGCGATTCCGATGCTGGAGCAGTCGGAGAAAGACTTCCCGAACGACTACAACCCGCCGTCCCGCCTCGCCCTCGCCTACAAAGCGATGGGACGCTTCGACGACGCGCTCGCCGCGTCCGACCGGGCGCTGGCGAAGGCGTACGGTCCGCGCAAGATCACGATCCTTCGCGCGCGGTACGACATCTACACGGCGAAGGGCGACAAGGCGATGGCGAAGAAGACGCTCGAAGAGACGATCCGCTACGCCAAGTCGCTGCCGAAGGAGCAAGTGTCGAAGGCGACGATCGAGTCGCTGGAGAAACGGCTAAAAGAGACGTCCTGACGTTAGTGTTTGACGCCGCGGCGCCGTGACACGATCGGGGTCACGGTTGCCGCGGTGCTGTTCACGCTGCCGCATCGGTTCTCGACCAGGACCCAGTACTGCGTCTCCTCTTGCAGCGGCGGCGTGACGAACGACGGTGCGCTCGCGCCGACCGGCTGCGTGAAGTCGAACACCTGCCCTGCGTACCAGCGATACGTGAGCGCGGTTCCGGTGGCGGCGACGGTGAGGATTGTGGTGCCGCCATTCACGATGCTTTGCGACGACGGCTGCAGCGTGATCGACGGCGCGACGCATTGCGGCGCGGTCGTGAACGTGACCGGCGTCGTCGTCAGCTCGCCGCATTCGTTGCTGGCGCGCAACGCAAACGACGCGGCGGCGAAGAGCGGGCCGACCGTGACAGTCGCCGTGGTCGCGTTGATGACCGGTGAGCCGTCCTGCATCCACTGCAACGACAACGGATGCGAGCCGCTGACGATCGCCGAGAGCGTGACCGAGTCGCCCGGAACGAATGCGCCGCCGGACGGTGGGACGACGACCTCGGGCGCATCGCAGCGGGCGACGAGAATCGTGATCGTGTCGCTGAACGCCGTGGCGCCGCATTCGTTCGTGACGTTCACCCAGTACGAGGCGGTCTGTTCGGGCGACACCGTCACCGACGCGCCGGAGCCGATCGGATGCGACCTGTCGCCGCTCGTCCCGTTGAACCATTGATAGAGGAGCGAAGTGCCGGCGGTAGTCGCCGACGCCGTCAGCGTCGCTGATTTCCCTTCGAAGATTGCCGGCGCCGAGGCGCTTGCGGACGTCAGGAGCACCGGCGGGCAGCCGTTCACCGTCACCACCGCCGCGTTGCTGTCAATCGACGTGCAGTCGTTGAAGACGCGAACCCAGTAGCTCGTCGTGACGGAAGGATTCACGGAGATCTGGGGCTGCGTCGCGCCGTTCAGTGCGTCCGAGGTGATGCCGCTCGTTCCGATGAACCATTGATAGTTGAGCCCCGCGCCGGCGGCGATCACCGACAGCGTGGCGGTTCCGCTGCCCGTGATCGACGCCGATTGCGGCTGCACCAGGATCGACGGCGGCGTACACGGCTGCGGATTCGGCTGCGGGAACGGAACGGGATTCGGCGTCGGGCCGGGCGTGGGATTCGGATTGGGAGTCGGCGTCGGCGTCGAGCCGCTGCCGTAGACCGCGGCGACCGCCTCCTGATCCCACGCCTGGAGCGCGGCGCCGGTCGGATCGGCGTTGAAGTTGACGCTCGAGTTCATCAGCGCCGTCGTCGAGAAGGTGCCGCCGGCCGGCGGATCGTCGGAGTGGCGGAAACCGAGGGTGTGGCCGAGCTCGTGCGCGAGGACGTGATCGAAGCCGTTGCCGGTGAGACCCGCGCCGAAGATCCCGTTCTGCACGACGAGATCGGCTTCGAAGATCGTCGCGAACGTTTCGCCGTTGAACGTGAACGACGAGCCGCACCACGCCCCGCCGATCGCGAGGACGTCGCCGCCGGTGCCGGTGTACGCGCCGGGGATCTCGCCGGACGGGTCGTTGAACTGGACGCTGTTCACGCCGTCGCTCTGAATGAACGCCTGCGAGACGTTGGACGAACCCGAGTAGCCGTAGTTGACGTTCGAGTTCGGGTCGTTCGTCCAGGCAGCGAGGCCGCGCTGGACCGACGTGACGCCGCCGTTCAGCGCACCCGGTTGGGTGCCGTGCGAAACGAACGCGGCGACCGGATTCGGCCAGCGCATCGGGAGCCCGCTGCCGGGGCATTGGAGGAGGTAGGTGCCGATCGGGATGCCGTTGCTCGCTTCGATACGCGGCGGCGAGGGCGCCGCCACCTCATTAACGACATAGTCGACGGCGGGGTTTTCGCCGCGGGAGACTCTGCGGACGTAGGCGATGAACTTCGCGGCGTTGCGGCGCGGCTCCGATCCGATCTCGGACGTCTCGCGCAGGAGGACGTCGCCCGAGAAGGTGAACTTGCCGAGCGCCATGCTCTTCGACGCCCACTCGCCGCGGTCGTTTTTCTGGAGAAACAACAACACGCGCTCGCCGGGCGCGAAGCGCGGCGCTCCCGGCACCGACAGCCCGATCGCCCCCCACGCGCCGCCAAGCTCCACGTCATCGAACGTGTCGCCCGCATGAAGCGTCCCGCGGATCGACTCCTCCACGACCATCGGCGTCACCGTCTCGATCCACGGGTGCTCCCACCGGCTGACCGGCTCCCCCGCCCTCGCGATCACGATGGTTTTCGAAGACGCGATGAACGCGCGGTCGGTGGGGACGAGGAAGGTGGCGGCGTGGAGCGGGAGCGCGAGGAGAGCGACGAGAAGCGCAACGACAGTCCTCAGTCCTCGGTCCTCGGTCCTCGGACCCCCATCCGCCCGCGATGGCGAATCTGAGGACTGAGGACCGAGGACCGAGGACTGCTTCACCAGGGGAAAAGAGTACACCGCGTCCCTCTCACCATCGGTTCCCAAAACAGGCAGACAGCGTCTTCGCAGGCCGCTGCATGCCATCAACCAAACGTTTGTGGAGGGAGAAACGATGAACGTGCCTACTCGTCGTCACGCGGTCCTTCTGGTTACCCTTTTGATCTTCGGCGCAGCGCTGCAGGCGCAGTCCGGCCACGACGCCGCAGTCCGAATGCACTCGGCTTCGCGAGCGACACCCATGCTCTCGTCCACCGTGAGCTTCTCCGGCAACTATTCGTATTCGTTCGGCGGCGGCACCGCCTTGCTCAAGGTCGACACCGTCACGAACAACGGCAGTACGGCGACCGGCAACCTCCGCCTCGCGCTGCTGATGGCGACCTCACCCTACCCGGCGAGCGGCTACACGACGGCGACGTACGCCATCGCTCCGATCGCCGCCCATAGCTCGATCTCGAACGTGAACTCCGGATCGATTCCCTTCACCCTGCCGCCGACCGGCTGCTACTACATCACGCTGGTTCTGCAGGAACAGATCAGCGGCAACTGGACGGACGACGACGAAGGCGGCTTCTCCTTGACGATCGACGTCGGCGGCGGCTGCATCGCGTCGTTCACGGCCACGCCCTCGACGATCGCCTCCGGCCAGTCATCGACCCTTGCCTGGACGACGAAGCCGACGATCTCGGCGGTCTCGATCGACAACGGCGTCGGCTCGTTCGGCGCCAACGGATCGACCAGCGTCCATCCGACGACGACCACTACCTACACACTGACCGCCACCGGCACGGCGAACGGCAACCTGGTCCAGAAGTCGGTCCTCCTCAACGTCACGCTGCCGGCGCCGACCATCAGCACGATCACGCCGAATCACGGGCCGATCGCGGGCGGCACGAGCGTCACGATCAATGGAACGAACCTCTCCGGCGTCACGTCCGTCACTTTCGGCAGCACGAACGCGACCCTCGGCGCGAATACATCGACCGCGATCATCGTGACAGCGCCACCGCATACCGCCGGAGTCGTCACGGTGACGGTGACCACGCCTTCCGGCTCGGCGTCGACGCTCTACAACTACGACGCACCGAGCGGGCCTCTGCTCACCTCCGTCACGCCGAACCACGGCCCGGCCTCGGGCGGGACCGCGCTGACGTTCACCGGTACGAACCTGAGCGGCGCGACGTCGGTCTCCTTCGGCGGGACGAACGGCTCGATCACGGCGAACACCTCCACCTCGATCAGCGTCACTTCGCCGCCGCACAATCCGGGCGACGTCCTGGTCCAGTTGACGACCGTCAACGGAACCGCGCAGATCTTCTTCACCTACGACGTTGCCGACACCTCAGAGCTTCTGCCGGTCGTCGGCTCGCTCCCCGGCAACTTCGGGTCGTTCTTCCGGACCTCGCTTCAGCTCAACAACACGACGACCCAGGCGCTGACCGGCAAGCTCGTCTTCCATCCGCAGGGACAGCAGCCGTCGTCGAGCGATCCATCGCTCAACTACTCGATCGCGCCGGGCGAGACGAAGTTCTACGGCGACGTTCTCCCGGCGATGAGCACCTCGGGCATCGGCTCCCTCGATCTGCAGCCGCCCTCGGGAACGCCGGCGCCACTGGCACTGATCCGCATCTTCAATGATGGCGGCACCGCGGGCACGACGGGCATGACGATCGGCTTCACGCCGTCGAGCGGCGCGCTCCAGTCGGGCGACACCGCGGTCCTCCTCGCTCCGCCCAGTACCGCCGGCTTCCGCTTCAACCTCGGCATCCGCGCGCTAGGCAACGGCGTCTCGATGACGGCGGTCGTCCGCGACGCCTCCGGCACGCAGAAGCGGAGCGTGCCGCTGACCTACGGCGCGAACACGTTCACGCAGGCGACGGCATCGAGTCAGGTCGGCGACCTCGCCGCGAACGACAGCATCACCTTCTCCATCACCGCCGGATCGGCGCTCCTCTACGGATCGACGACCGACAACACGACGCAGGACCCGAGCTATCAGGCGGCGAAGCGCGTCCCGATCCTCACCAGCTCGACGGCCGTCATTCCGGTCGCCGGCTCGCTGCCCGGTAACTTCGGCTCGTTCTTCCGGACCGCCGTGCAGATGTTCAACCCGCTCGCCTCCACCATGCGCGTACGCGTGGTGTTCCACACGCAGGGGCAGAACGGCGCCGACACCGATCCGTCGATGCAGGTGTCGCTCGCGCCGGGCGAGACGAAGTACTACTCGGATCTTCTCCCCGCCCTCGGCCTCTCCGGTCTCGGCTCACTCGATCTCGTGCCGCTCGACGGCGCGCTGCCGCTGGTCGTGACGCGCATCTACAACGACGGCGGCGCGAAGGGAACGACCGGCATGACGCTCGACGCGATCGTGGCGGACAAGGCTCTGCAGGCCGGCGACACGGCGGTGCTGGTGGCGCCGTCGAGCACGACCGACTTCCGCTACAACATCGGCGTGCGCACGCTCTCGAATGGCGTGTCGATGCTGCTCACGCTCCGTGACTCGTCCGGCAACATCAAGAAGACCACGCCCGTGTCGTACGGCCCGAACTACTTCGTGCAGCTCTCTGCCGCGAGCCTCGTCGGCACCGACGTCGCGGCGAACGACAGCATCACGATCGCGATCAACGGCGGCGCCGCCGTCATCTACGGCGCGACGACCGACAACAAGACGCAGGATCCGAGCGCACAGGTAGCGACCGCGCAATGAGAGAATCGGCCGCATGCGGATGACCGCTGCGGCCGAATATGGATGTCTCGCCCTGCTCGCCATCGGTGAGCGGGGCGAGGAGTGGACGAAGCGGCAGGAGATCATCGATCGATTCGATCAGATCCCTGCCGCTTTCCTCGAACAGATCCTGCGAAAGCTGATGGCGGGAGGCTTTGTCATTTCGCGCCGCGGAGCCGAGGGAGGCTTCCGGCTGGCGAAACCGGCGGACAAACTCGTGATCGCCGACGTGGTCCGCGCCATGGACGGACCGCTCGCCCCCACCCGCAGCGTCAGCGAAAACTTCTACCAGCCGAGCCCTGTCGAGGCGTCCGTGGGGTTTCACGCGCTCTTCCGCAGAGTGCGGGACGCGATCGCCGAGATCCTCGAGTCGACCACGCTCGCCGACGTGATGGAAGACGAGCGGAAGCGTCGGAAGAGAAGGAAATGATCCGATCGCAGCCGCCGGTGCAGGGCGGCTGGGGGCCGCGCGCAACCGCAGGGAGAGAGATTCGCAGGCAGCAACTCAGCCCGGTCGAAAACTGAGTGCTTACGACTGCGACCGGAACATGCGCAGCATTATATAGGCGGCAATTACACTTGTCCACCCCTCCACACATCTGACTCCGAAGAGTTACCTTTTAGGTGGATCGGCGGACCAGGCGCATCGCGAAGTAGCCGCCGCCGAGGATCCCGATGACCGCGGCGACGATCGTGAGCACCTTCGTCGGGCCGAGGAACAGCCACGGATAGCGGAACATGTTGAGGATCAGCACGCCGGCCACGATGAGGTAGAGCGCGACACGCATCGCGTAGAGGATCGGCGTCGGTTTCCTGGCGCGCAGGGTGTCGCTCCAGAGGATCCAGAGCATCACGGTGATTGCTGCGATCGCCATCCCGGCGGGCGGGATCATTTCTTCGAGAACCTGTCGTACTCGGCCGGTTGATAGCCGAGGATCGGCTTGCCCTTGCCGAGCACGAGAGGACGCCGGATGAGATTCGGCTCCTCCAGCATCAGATCGATCGCCTGCTTCTTCGTCAGCTTCGACGCGTCGAGGCCGCGAGCCTTGTACGTCGGGCTCTTCGTGCTCATGACGCTTTCGACGCCGCGCTCGTCGATGAGCTTCTCGAGCAGCTCGCGCGAGGGGCGATCCTTTGCGAGATCGTGTTTCACCAGTTCGACGCCGCGACCTTCCAGGTCGGCTACCGCTTTGCGGCAGCTCGTTCAGCTCGGCTTCAGATAGATGTCGACTTTGCTCACTTCTTCCTCACCCACCACGCGTCGCCGGTTGTCGGTTGTCGGTTATCGGTTGTCGCGGCATCCTGACAACCGACAACCATCAACCGAGAACCGGTGATCTCCGCGATCATGGCGAGGATGTCGGGGGTGCAGGTGCCGCCGCAGTGGCCGGTCGTCGCGCCGGTGCGCTTGGCGACCTCGTCGATCGTCTGCGCGCCGTCGCGGATCGCCCGCTCGAGCGTCCTGTATTTAATGTTGTTGCAGCGGCAGACGGTCTTCAGACCGCGGATTGCCGGATGCAAGGATGGGGAATCATCCATGGCGGGAGGGTAACACGATGCGCGCGGCGGCCCTTCCCCCTCACTTCGGCGGCTTCGGCACGAACGGCTTCCCGACTTTCGGCGAGCGAAGGCGGTTCGGCTTCCCCGTGACGATCGACGCCGGGAGGTTCAGCTTCGGCAATTTCCGCGAGAGCGAGAACGAACCGCTCGCGGAGCGTTGCTTGCCGATGGCCGGTTTGCGCATGCCGACATGGTAATAGAATCGCGCTACCCTCGAATGAAGCGCGTGCAGCTCGCCTGTCTCCTGGCGTGTGCGGCCTTTGCGGCGCGCGGCCAGAGTTCCGGAGCGGTCGTCGCGCTCGACGACGGCAGTCTCGTCGTCGCCGGCGGATCGTCCGTCTGTCACCGCTACGGCACGCTCTCGAAAGTCGCGACGATGTTCGTCGGCCTCGGGTTCGCCGCCGGCGGCGAGACGTACGACAGCGCCGCGCTCGGCCTCGAGAGCATCACCGCGGACGGCCGTCCCAACACTCGTTTCGGCGGCAAGGGCTTCGTCGTCACGCCGCTGCGTCCGCTGAAGAATCATGACGGCGCGGTCGCAACCGCGCTGGTGCACGATGCGCGCGACCGCGTCATCGCCGTCGGCTGGCGCACGCAGAGCCTCTGGCCGGATGCGGGCGTCATCCTCATCGCGGCGGCGCGGTACGACGCATCAGGAACGCTCGATCAAACGTTCGGCGATCACGGGCTGGTGAATGTCCGCTTCAACCGCGAAGGCGTGACGGAGCCGTCGGCAGCGGTCGTCGACACGCAGGGCCGGCTTCTGGTCGCGGGCTACAACGGCGGGCGAAAGCTGAAGAGCAAGCTGGGCTCGTTCGATGACTGGACGAACCACCTCTTCGTCGCGCGATTCACGACGGACGGCCGGCTCGACACGTCGTTCGGTCAGGATGGCTTCGCACTCGTCGATGTCATCCCGGCGACGAAAGCCGTCGTCAATCCGAAGTGCAAACAAGAGCCGAGTACCTGCCTGTGGCTGGCCGAGCAGTCGCTCAAGTCGCACGAGCGGGACTTCCTCGTCTACGGACACTCGCCGGCCGGCCTCGCAATCGACGCGCAGAACCGAATCGTTGCCGGCGCGAGCGCCAGCGACGGCACGTATATCCTGACGCGCTTCCTCGCCGACGGGAAAGTCGACACCACGACTCGCACCCAAATGCCAACCGGCTCCACGATCGCGCAGATTCTGATCGACCATTCAGGCCGTCTGCTCGTCGTCGGAACGAAAGGCGATCGCATCGCACTGACTCTCGACGGCGAGGTGCACGAGACACCGTTCGCCGCGGGCCTCGTTCCCTCGGGAGCCGCGCTCACCGCGAACGGACGTTTCTTCGTCGCCGCCGCCGGCGAACACACGCTCGCGGTCGCCCTCTTCGACCGCGATGGAACGCCGGTGAAGGGCTTCGGACATGACGGCGTCATGAGCGCCGAGATGTCGCGCCTCACCGGACCGGCGGGGTTGACGGTGAATGCGTCCGGCGAGCCGACCGTCGCCGCGAGGAGCGAGAACGGCGTGGCGGTCCTGCACGCGAACCGTTAGAATGCGCGCCGCGCAGCAACGGAATTTTGACGCGCTCGCCGCGTTACCGTTCGCGCCGTTTCGAGTGGGGCTGTAGCTCAATTGGGAGAGCGCCTGAATGGCATTCAGGAGGTCGTCGGTTCGATCCCGATCAGCTCCACCAAATCCCTTCCTCCTTCAATCATCTAGGTAGCACCGACCGCTCGGAATCCGTGGTGTATTCTCCCCACGGTGCCGATCACCCCGGGAACGCGCCTCGGTCCATACGAGGTTGTTGCGCCGCTGGGTGCTGGCGGGATGGGCGAGGTCTACCGCGCGCGGGACACACGCCTCGACCGCAGCGTGGCCATCAAAGTCCTTCCGGCGGAGCTCGCGCATCGCGTCGAGCTGCGCGCACGCTTCGAGCGCGAGGCGAAGACCATCTCGTCGCTGAACCACCCGAACATCTGCGCGCTCTACGACGTCGGCGACGACTACCTGGTGATGGAACTGCTCGAAGGCGAGAACGTCGCCGACCGCATCGCCCGCGGTCCGATACCGATCGAGCAGCTTCTCCGCACCGCCATCGAGATCGCCGACGCGCTCGACAAGGCCCACCGGCGCGGCATCATTCACCGCGACCTCAAACCGGCCAACATCATGCTGACGAAGTCGGGAGCGAAACTGCTCGACTTCGGGCTGGCCAAAGAAAGTCCGCTCGGCGGTGACACCCAGACCGACGCCACCGTCGCCAAGGCCCTCACCTCGGAAGGGATGATCGTCGGCACCTTTCAGTACATGGCGCCGGAGCAGATCGAAGGCGCCAACGCTGACGCGCGCACCGACATCTTCGGCTTCGGCGCCGTGCTCTATGAGATGGCCACCGGCCGCCGCGCGTTCGAGGGGAAGAGCCGGGCCAGCCTGATCGCTGCCGTTCTCGGCACGCAGCCGCCCCCGATCGCGCAGCTCCGTCCGATGACGCCGCCCGCCCTCGACCGGCTGGTGCAAGGCTGCCTGGCGAAGGATCCCGACGACCGCTGGCAGACCGCACACGACGTCATGCTGCAGCTGCGCTTCATCGCCGAGAGCAGCTCCGCGGCCGGCGTGCCGGCTCCGGTCGCGCGCCGGCGCGCCTGGCGCGAGCGCGCCGCATGGATCGCCGGCACCGCTGCCCTCGCCGCGGCGATTGCAGTCGGCGTCGTGAAGATGAAGCGCACACCGCCCGCGGGCGATCTCGTGCAGTTCGCAATCGAGACGCCGCCGAACCTCGCGCTCTTTCCGTACGACACCAAAGGGATCGCCATCTCGCCCGACGGGACGATGATCGCCCTCGTCGCCAGCGACGTTCAAGGAAAGCAGTCGCTGTACCTCCGCAACCTGGCCACGACGAAAATCACACCGCTCGCCGGCACCGACGACGCGTCGTATCCGTTCTGGTCGCCCGACAGCAGTCAGCTCGGCTTCTTCGCGGGCGGCAAACTGCACCGCATCGACGCCAAAGGCGGGACGATCGTGACGCTCTGCGATGCCGCGTCGGGCCGCGGCGGAACGTGGAATCGCGACGGCGTGATCGTCTTTGCGCCGACGATCTCGAGCGAGCTGTGTCGCATCTCGGCCGGTGGCGGCCGTTCCGAGCGCGTCACTTCGTTTGAAGGAAAGCAGGGGCGGCATCGCTGGCCGTGGTTTCTCCCGGACGACAAACGCTTTCTGTACATCTCCGGCGAGGACCTGACTGCCGGCTCGCTCGACGGGAAGCTGCACAAGCAGATCGTCACCAACGTTTCCAACGCCGTCTTCGTCCCTCCCGACCGGATCGTCTTCTCGCGCGGCTCGGTGCTGATGTCGCAGCGCTTCGATCCCGACGCGCTCGCGGTCAGCGGCGAGCCCGCCCCGCTCCCCTTCGGCAACGTCGCCTACATGAGCTCCAAGCAGCTCGGCATCCTGAGCGCATCGCAGAACGGCACGCTCGCGTTTCTTCCCGCGCCCGAAGGCGCCACGCGTCTGGTCTGGGTCGACGTCAAAGGGCGCGAGGACGGCGAGATCGGTGAGCCGGACAACTACGACGACGCCGCTCTCTCGCCCGACGGAAAGCGCATCGCCGTGGTGCGCGGCTCGCCCGGCGGCAGCGACATCTGGCTCGTCGATGCTTCCAACGGCGGCCTCTCGCGCTTCACGTTTCATCCCGGTCTGTACGGATTTCCCTGCTGGAGCCGCGATTCGAAGCAGGTCGCGTTCTTCCTTCAGATGGACGCCATCGGCCAGGTCTGCACCAAGTCGCTCGATGGCGCCGAGCGCACTCCGGTGCTCCTGTCCAAAGCGTGGCAAATCCCGGACGACTTCTCGCCCGACGGCACGACGCTCCTCACGTTCGTGCAGACGCCGTCGGCCGCCGGCGATCTCTACACGCTGACCCTCGGTCCGAAGCCGGTGATGACGCCGTTCGTGGCGACACCGTTCGACGAAAGCGCGGCAACCTTCTCCCCCGACGGCCGATGGGTGGCTTATCAGTCGAACGCATCGATGCGCAACGAAGTCTACGTTCGACGCTATCCCCTCGGCCCCGAACAGTGGCAAATCTCGAATGCGGGAGGCGAGAGCCCGATCTGGAGCCCCGACGGGAAAGAGCTGTTCTACGCCTCCGGCGACACCATCATGCGAGTGCCGATCGGCGGCGGCGCGTCGCTCAACGCCGGCACCCCTGCCCCGCTCTTCCACATTCCAGGACATCACGTCGCGCCGCGCCTGACCGGATCGGTGTCGCGCCCCGTGATCAGCGGCATCACGCCCGACAGGCAACACTTCCTCTTCCGGCTCGGCACGGAGCAAGGGCTGCCATCGATCAACGTGGTGCTGAACTGGCGGAAGGCGCTTCAGGAGCGGTAGCGATAAGCGTAGGCTGGCGACGCCTTGAGCCAGCTCGTCTTCCTGACGTTCTTCCTCGGTCTCGTCTCGGGACCGCAGACCGTCTCGCTCAAGGCCTCGCCCGACATCCGGATGGTTGCGATCGTGCTCGACGAACGGAAGGTCGCGACACTTCAGCCTCCCTTCACCGGCACGATCGACCTCGGAGACCGGCTCGCGCCGCGGCAGCTCGTCGCGGTCGGTTACGACGACCGCGGGAACGAGGTCGCCCGTGCGACGCAGATCCTCAACGTTCCGCATCCTCCCGCCGAAGCGACGATCGTGCTGTCGGACGAAGCCCGGCGGGCGGAGATCCGGTGGATGGAGAAAACGAACGAGGCGCCCGCCGAAGTGCGGCTCACGGTGGACGGCCAAGCGGTCGCGGTCGACACGACATACGCCGCCGCGCTGCCCGCGCTCGATCCGGCGACGCCTCACATCGTCGAGGCGCAGATCCGCTTCCCGTCCGGCGCCGTCGCGCGGCACGACGTGACGATCGCGGGCGGCTCCTACGCCGGCTCCGTCGACTCGGAGCTGACGCCGGTCATCGTGGACGGCGATGCGCAACCGGAAAAGCTGAGCCGATGCTTCGATGCGCGGGTGTCGGCGGTCGAGAAGTCGCACGCCTTCGTCGTCGTGGTCAAGGACCCCAACGGAACTCCGGCGACGCGGGTGTTCGCGCGCGAGTTCCAGCTCCCGCAGTGGCAGGAGAAAATGGTTCAACGCATCGATCCGCTCGATGCCGACACGTCGGCGGCCATTCTCTGGCCGGTCATGCAGGAGCGAACGCGCGAAGGGAATCCGACGATGGCTGTCTACGGCTCCAGCCAGGAATTCGACGCGAGTTACGTCGGGATGTTGTGGGCACTCACGAGCAATAACCGCCTGATTCCGGGCAAAGCGGAGCGCCGGTACGCCGACGCAGTCGCCGTCGCCGGCATGCTCGCGGCTGCGCGCGGCACCCGGCGCGCAGTCGTCTTGTTCCTGCAACGCGGACCCGCCGACGCCAGCTCGCGCGATGCCGCGAGTGTTCGGGCGTACCTCCAGTCCATCGGCGTCGCCTTGCACGTCTGGGCCGTCGCGCCGACAAGAGAGCAGCGGCAAGCGTGGGGAGATGTTTCCGACGTCTCCAGGCCGTGGGACCTGGCCAATGCGACCAAGAAGCTTCGCGCGGACCTCGCGAGTCAAACCGTCGTCTGGCTTGCGACCGATCCGTGGCACGCATTGCGCGCCGCGGCCAAACCGTGTCACTGAGAAGGCTGATCCGCCTCGATCTCGAACGGCTGCTTCACGAACGCGAGCGACTCGCCCGCGCGCATCAGGACCTTTGCGACGTAACTGCCCGGGCCGAGGACGAGCTTCTGCTCGATGACACGATCGGCCGCCGCGTGCTCCAGGATCTTGAACGTCTTCTCGCTCGACACCACCGGAACACCGTTCGTGTCGAACACATATAGCATCACGGTTGCGCCATCGACCGCCCCGAGCTGCTTCGAGAGCTGGATCACCGGAACGATGACGTCGATGCGGCGCCCGATGACCGAGACCTCCGGCGGCGTCCCGGTTTGCGGCGTGTCGTTTTGAACGATGTCGGCGAGTTGAAGGGCATCGGGAGCGGTTTTCGCGGGGACAGTTCCTACGAACCCCTTTCGGAACGAGACCTTCGTTCCCGGCGGGATGTTCTTCACCTTCACGTCGATCTCGTTGTGGCCCTTGCGGGCAGCCGCCGGTTTGAAGCCGAGACGGTAAACAGTGCCGTAGGACGCCGACAGCTCCTCGAGCGCAGGTGCGAGCAGGTTTGTCCAGTGGATCCAGCTTCCGCCCGTCTTCGCCGACAGCCAAAGAAGAGACTCGTTTTCGGACTGAGGAACCACAGCGGGGCCGGTGCCGGCTGACCGGACCGTCGGATCGCCCGCGCCGGTTGCCGGGACGGTCAGATCCACCGTGTGAAGAAGCGCATCGGCCGTTTGAAACGCCGAAGCCATTCCATCAACGATCGGAAACGTCGTGGAGAGAGTCCCCGGATCGAATCGAAAGCCCTCCGAGAAGAGGATCACATGCTTGTATCCCTCGATCTCTCGGAGACGCGCGGCAAGCTGGGCGATCGTCTCGATATGGTCCTTCGTAAGCGCGAGCTCGCGGTCCCGAAGTTCGGTCATCGCGAGATCGAGGATCTCCGGGAGAGGATCTTCATTGAGCAACTTCCCACGCCCGCCGCCGTCTTCCGGGTTGGCGATCGGAACCCACGCCTGCGCCATTTCGCGCTCCGCGCCGGTGATGGAAAGCGCGAGCGGGTCGAGCCCACTGCTGGGCGAGAGCTGCAGGATCGCGCGCCGGATCGCGTCGCGATCGCGAAGAAACGGGATCGCGAAGACGATTCCGTGCTTCTGGGTGATTACGGCGACCGAGAAGAGATCGCCGGGCAGCGCCTGATCGACCATGTGGATGGCGGCGCGGCGGCTGCGGTCGACCGCCGCGGGGCGATTGAAGACGAGATCGAACAGCAGGAGAAACATGCGCCGGTCGCGAAGGTCAGGCTGCGCCGCCGGAGATGCCTCGGGTGATGCCGGCGCGGCAGGCGGCGGCGCCGTGAAGTCGACCATCTCGAAGTAGTCGATCGGCTGCGGTTTGCCGTTCACGAACAGCTCGAAGTCACCCTTCGAAAGCTGGCGAACCGGTTTGCCCTTGGCGAAGACGTAGACCGGCACGTCGACCGCCTCGACCGTGATCTGTTCGCGGATCTGCGCCGATGCGGCGATTGCGCCGCAGAGCCACATCGCGAGAATCGCGAAACGCCTAGACGGGAATCGCCGTCGTACTGACCCTTCCCGCGTTCGGCTGCAACCGTGGCTCATAGCCAAGCCAGTATAGGCCGTTGGCCATGATGCAAAAGCCGGTGGCCGCGAACCAGAGCATCGCGAGACCGACGAAGCCGGTGAACGTCAGCCACCACGGGCTGTGCACGAGCGAGAGGATCGACGCGAGCGTGATGTTGATCCCGACCACGAGGTAGATCCGCCGCTCGAGGTACCAGCTGTCCGTCCGCATCCGATACCAGCGGCTGTTCGGATCGGAGAGAGCGCCCGAGAAGCCGAACAACTTCAGCACATTACCGACGGGACAAAAGCCGGTGAGCGCGACGTTGATCGAGATCAGCCCCGGAATCATCACGAAGACGACCCACAGCGGATGGACGAAAGCCGCGAGCGCCGTCGCAACCACCAGGAAACAGCCGGCGATCAACCAGACCGTTCGTTCGATGTACCAGCGGTCGGTCGGAACGATGTAGACGCCTGAACGGATGCTCATGCGTCAAAGATAGGCACCCGGACTCGCGGGCGCAGCGTTAAACATCACGTACCATTGGTGACACCCTTGCACGGAAAGACGTAAAGGAGATTCCGATGAAGACTCGTTCGATCGTAATCCTGGCTGCGCTCGCCCTCATCCTGGCACTTCCGGCAATGGCGGCCGGTTCGGACGGTGCTGCTCTCTACAAGACGAAGTGCACCTCATGCCACGGTGCCGACGGCTCCGGACAGACGCCGGCCGGCAAGTCGATGAAGGTCCGCGACCTTCGCTCGCCTGAAGTGCAGAAGCAGACCGACATCCAGCTCACCGACGTCATCGCCGGCGGAAAGGGAAAAATGCAGGGCTACGGCAAGACCCTCTCGACCGCCGACATTCAGGCGCTCATCGCCCACATCCGGACCCTGAAGAAGTAGCCTCCGCGATATCCTTCGGCAAACACAACCGGTTTCCCCGCGCTGCGGGTCGGTGTCCAACGGTTGGCATCGACTCCGCAGTTGTTCTGTCCGGCACCGAGAGGAGCGCCATGTTCGACGATGTCTTGATCGAATCCGGGGGGCGAGACAAGCACAAGGGGACCTGGGTCACCGCGCTCGTCTCTGCCGTCGTTCACATCGCGCTGATTGGCGGCATCATCGCCGCCGGGTTGTACGTCCACCAGAAACCGGAGGTCGTCGAGAAGCCGATCCATGCGTTCTTCGCGAGCGCGCCCCCGCCGCCTCCTCCTCCCCCGCCGCCCTCGGCGAGCAGCTCGCACGTCTCGACTCCCAAGGTGACGAAGATCGAGACACCGAAGATGGTGCCGCAGTTTCACCAGCCGACTCAGGTTCCCAAACAGGTCCCGCAGGTCACGCAGGAGAACACCGACACGAGCGGCGGCCAGGAAGGCGGCGTGGTCGGCGGTGTGAAAGGTGGCGTCGTCGGAGGGGTCGTCGGCGGAGTGGTCGGCGGCGTCATTGGTGGTCAGCTCGGCGGCCAGCTTGGCGGTCAGCTCGGAGGAACGGGCGACCAGCCGATGCGTGTCGGCGGCGACGTCCAGGCGCCGACGACCATCTCGCGTATTGACCCGCAGTACACCGAGGCGGGGCGAAAAGCGCGCATCGAAGGGATCGTCGTCATCGAGGCGGTCATCGATCGCAACGGCAACGTCACCGACGCGCGTATCCTCAAGCCGCTCCCGATGGGACTCGCCGACTCAGCGCTCGAAGCCGTCAAACGTTGGAAATTCAAACCGGGAACGCTCAACGGTCAGCCGGTTCCGGTGTATTACAACCTGACCGTGACGTTCCGGCTCCAGTGACGTAGAAGAGAGAGATAAAAGGAGTACCCGATGGAAGGGATGAACACGAATTTCAGCCTCCTCGGCATGTGGACGACGATGAACTGGGTGGCGCGAGGCGTCGTGATCGTGCTTGCGATCATGTCGATCTGGTCGCTGACGATCGCGATCGAACGGCTGTTGCGTTTCCAGCGCGCAAAGAAGGAATCGCTCACGCTGGCCCGTGAAGTAACGCCGCTGCTCGCGAAGCACGACCTCGAGTCGGCAATCAGCCGGACGCGCGACAAACGCTTCAGGCACTCGCACCTGGCGCGCGTCCTCAACGCGGGGCTCACCGAGTTCCAGTACGAGATGACGCAGCAACTACCTGAGGATTTCGACATCGTCGAATCGGGCAAGCGTGCCATCGACCGTGAGACGCTGATGACGACTGCCGAAATGAAGAAGGGACTCGGCAACCTCGCCACGATCTCCACGACCGCGCCGTTCGTCGGCCTCTTCGGAACGGTCGCCGGCATCATCCACGCGTTCCAGGGGATGGCGATCACGGGGTCGGGCGGACTGGGCGCCGTTTCAGCCGGTATCGCCGAGGCGCTCGTCACGACGGCGTTCGGCCTCTTCGTCGCGATCCCGGCGGTGTGGCTGTACAACTACTTCCTCAACAAAGTCGATCGATTCACCGTCGAGATGTCGAACTCGTCGTCCCAGCTCGTCGATTACTTCATCAAGAATGAAGCGCGGGCGCGGATACGGGCGGCGGCGGCTACGGCTCGGGCGTAGCGGGAGGTCGCGATGGCGTTTGGTGCCGGCGGCGGCAGCCCCGACGAAGTCAAAAGCGAGATCAACGTCACGCCACTGGTCGACGTCTGTCTCGTGCTGCTCATCATCTTCATGGTCGTCACGCCGATGCTCCAGCAGGGCGTCGACGTCCTCCTGCCCCAAGGGCCGCACGCCGAGAAGAAGCCGGGGAAGCAGGAAGACCTCATCATCTCGGTGAAGCAGGACGGCACCGTCTTCGTCGGCCAGGACTGGATCCCCGACGCGAAGCTGCCCGCTTTCCTGAAGTCGGAGCACGACAAGGACCCGAGCCGCGCCGTGATGATGAAAGCCGACAAGCGGATCAACTTCGGGAAAGTGCGCCTGGTCATGAAGGCGGCGAACGACGCCAACTTCGGCGGCGTCGCCTTCCTGACGCAGAACCAGCAGGCCGGCGAACAGATCGCGAAGCATGGATTGTAGTTAGTAGAACGGAGGCACGATGGCGTTCAGCAGTGGCGGCGGGGGGGTCCGGAGCGAGATCAACATCACGCCGCTCGTCGACGTCGTGCTGGTGTTGCTCATCATCTTCATGGTGGCGACGCCAATCCTGCAGATGGGACTCGACGTCGAGGTGCCGCCGAAGGTGGAGATCACCGGCGCACCTCCTCCGTCGGAACAGAACCAGCTCGTGATCACGGTCAAGCACGACGGCATCTACCTGAACGCCTCAAAAATGGCGACGCCGCAG